>PVMJ01000241.1_pt1 | contig 578059 bp, 562 predicted proteins | sample 1853361 | NCBI WGS metagenome assembly PVMJ01 (sample SAMN08533506, study PRJNA380276) | Synthetic metagenome, whole genome shotgun sequencing project. | isolation source: mock microbial community containing genomic DNA from 20 ATCC strains | collected 2017
ATATAGACTTTCTCTTCCCTATGCAAGTATTATTATAAAAAAATAAAGAGGGGAGATATCTCCCCTCTTATTCTTCTGAAGAAACCTCTTCGCTCGTTTCTTCCTCATCATCTTTTTGTGCTTTTGCTACTGTCGCTACCTCTTGTTCATCCTCTAATCGAATTAGACGAACACCTTGTGTATTACGTCCCATTTGAGAGATTTGATCAACTGGCATACGAATAATAACACCTGCCGCTGTAATTAACATGATATCTTCTTCACCTGTTACAGATTTAACAGCTACTAATTTACCGTTTTTATCTGTAATATTACAAGTCTTCAGACCTTTACCACCACGGCTTTGTAGACGGTACTCATCAATCGGCGTACGTTTTCCATAACCATTTTTCGTTACAATTAAAACATTTACATCCTCTTCGACAATTTCCATACCTACAACTTGATCCTCTTCACCTAATGTAATTGCTTTTACACCAGCCGCATTACGTCCCATAGAACGCACATCTTGCTCGTTAAAACGAATTAACATACCATTGCTTGTTCCTACAATAATATCCTTATCACCAGATGTTAAACGTACAGATATTACTTCATCCTCTTCACGAAGAGAGATTGCAATCAAACCATTTGTACGGATATTTGCAAATGATGAAAGTGGTGTTCTCTTAGAGATACCTTGTTTTGTTGTGAAGAATAAGAATTCATCGTCACCAAATTCACGAATTGGAATAATGGCGTTAATCCATTCACCCTTATCTACACCTAATAGGTTAATAATAGGTATACCTTTCGCTGTACGACTATACTCTGGGATTTCATATCCTTTCGTACGGTATACTTTCCCCTTATTAGTGAAGAATAGAATATGATCATGCGTAGAAGTAGTTAATAAATGCTCTACGAAATCATCATCATTTGTCCCCATTCCTTGCACACCACGTCCACCACGGTTCTGTGTTTTATACGTGGAAGCTGGTAACCTCTTAATATAACCATTATGAGTTAACGTAATGGCGATATTTTGTTCTGGAATCAAGTCTTCATCTTCAATAGACTCCATACCACCAATTGTAATTTCTGTGCGTCTCTTATCATTGAAGCGCTCTTTTACTTCCGTTAATTCTTCACGAATAATCTCAAGAACCTTTTCTTCATCTGCTAAGATTGCTTTTAATTCAGCGATTAACTTCATTAAGTCCTGATATTCTTGTTCAATCTTTTCGCGTTCTAAACCTGTTAAACGTTGCAAACGCATATCTAAAATAGCTTGCGCTTGTTTTTCACTTAAGCCGAAACGTTCCATTAAACCTTGCTTTGCAATTTCCGCTGTTTTCGAACTACGAATTAATGTAATAACTTCATCCAGATGGTCTAAGGCAATTCGTAATCCTTCTAAAATATGAGCACGCGCTTCTGCTTTTTCTAGTTCATAAGCTGTACGTCTACGAATTACTACCTTTTGATGTTCCAAGTAATGATATAAATTTTGTTTTAAGTTCAGTACTTGCGGCTCTCCATTTACAAGAGACAGCATGTTAATACCGAAACTTGTTTGAAGTGCTGTATGTTTATATAAGTTATTTAATAATACATTAGCATTGGCATCACGACGTACTTCCATAACAATACGCATACCATTTCGATCTGATTCATCACGTAAATCTGTAATACCTTCAATTTTCTTATCGCGAACTAATTCTGCAATTTTTTCAATTAATCGCGCCTTATTTACTTGATAAGGTAGTTCCGTTACGATAATAGATTGTTTGCCATTTGACTTCTCTTCAATTTCAACTTTAGCACGAAGTATAATAGAACCGCGTCCTGTTTCATAAGCTCTACGAATACCACTTCTTCCTAAAATTAAACCTGCCGTTGGGAAATCTGGTCCTGGAATGCACTCCATTAATTCTGCAATAGTAATATCGGGATTATGACTTAATGCCAATACGCCATCAATTACTTCGCCAAGTTGATGCGGCGGAATATTCGTTGCCATACCAACTGCAATACCTGTCGTACCATTTACTAGTAAGTTAGGAAAACGCGCTGGTAATACAATCGGCTCTCTTTCAGAACCATCGTAGTTATCTTGATAATCAATCGTATTTTTTGAAATATCTCGTATTAATTCCATAGAGATTTTAGACATTCTTGCTTCTGTATAACGCATTGCTGCCGCTGAATCTCCATCGACAGATCCAAAGTTACCATGCCCATCAACAAGCATATAACGTTGACTGAAATCTTGCGCCATACGTACCATTGTTTCATAAACAGCTGAATCACCATGAGGGTGATACTTACCGATTACTTCACCAACAATACGTGCCGATTTCTTATACGCTTTATCAGCCGTAATTCCTAAATCATTCATCGCATATAAAACCCTACGATGCACAGGTTTTAATCCATCACGAACATCTGGTAATGCACGAGATACGATAACACTCATTGCGTAATCTAAAAATGAGGTACGCATTTCATGACTAATATTAATTTCTCGAATTCGTGCTTGTTGTTGATTGTCTGACATCAACGAGCACCTCCTCTTACATTTCCGTTACACATACATTGATTTATATGTAGAAGACAGGAATACTCAGATTCCTGTCATTACTCATTTAAATATCAAGGTTTTTCACGTATTTTGCATTTTCTTGGATAAAGTTACGACGTGGCTCTACTTTATCCCCCATTAAAATTTCAAATGTTTCATCTGCTTCAATTGCATCTTGAAGGGAAACTTGAAGTAATGAACGCACTTCTGGGTCCATTGTCGTTTCCCAAAGCTGGGTTGGGTTCATTTCTCCTAAACCTTTGTAACGTTGGATACCAGGCTTAGGTTGAGCTGGTAATTCAGCTAAAATCTTTTCAAGCTCTTTTTCATTATAAGCATATTGAATTTTTTTACCTTGTTGTATTTTAAACAATGGTGGCTGTGCAATATAGATATAACCATGTTCAATAATTTGACGCATATAACGATAGAAGAACGTTAATAATAGGGTACGAATATGCGCACCATCTACGTCGGCATCCGTCATAATAATAACTTTATGATAACGAGCTTTCTCGATATCAAAATCGCCGCCAATGTTCGTACCAATTGCAGTAATAATTGTACGCACTTCATCGTTAGATAAAATTTTATCCAATCTTGCTTTTTCAACATTAATAATTTTACCTTTTAACGGTAAAATCGCTTGGAAGTGACGATCACGCCCTTGTTTTGCTGATCCACCGGCAGAGTCACCCTCTACAATGTAAATTTCACTAATTGCTGGATCTTTCGAAGAGCAATCTGCTAATTTACCAGGTAAACTTGAAACTTCTAATGCGCTCTTGCGGCGTGTCAATTCACGCGCTTTTTTCGCTGCAACACGTGCACGTGCTGCCATCGTACCTTTTTCTACGATTTTTCGTGCAACATTCGGGTTTTCTAGTAAGAACTTTTCAAATGCCTCTGAAAACACAGACTCTGTAATCGTTCTTGCTTCACTATTCCCAAGTTTCGTCTTCGTTTGTCCTTCAAATTGTGGGTTTGGATGTTTAATTGATACAATTGCAGTTAAACCTTCACGAACATCCTCACCCGTTAAGTTACTGTCTGCATCTTTTAAAATACTATTTTTACGTCCATAATCGTTAATCACACGAGTTAAAGCTGTTTTAAACCCTACTTCATGTGTTCCACCTTCATACGTATGAATGTTATTCGTAAATGAGTAAATATTATTTGTATATCCTTCGTTATACTGTAAGGAAACCTCAACTTGAATACCATCTTTTGATCCTTCTACATATACAGGTTCTTCATGGATTGGTTGTTTTGAGCGATTTAAATGCTCGACGTATGATTTAATTCCACCTTCATAATGGAATTCTTTCTTTTGCTTATGTTCACGTTTATCTTCAATTGTTAATTTAATATTACGATTTAAAAATGCTAATTCACGCATACGAGTTGCGAGCGTATCAAATTCGTATACTGTTGTTTCCTGAAAAATTTCTGGATCTGGTTTAAATCGAGTTATCGTTCCTGTTTGATCTGTGTCACCAATGACTTTTAAATCCGCAACCGGAATACCTCTTTCGTATTTTTGATAATGGATTTTACCTTCACGATGTACAAATACCTCTAGTTCTGTTGATAGGGCATTTACTACAGATGCCCCAACACCATGCAAACCACCAGAAACTTTATAACCGCCGCCGCCAAACTTACCACCAGCATGAAGAACGGTCATAATAACTTCTACAGCAGGACGTCCCATTTTTTCTTGTATACCAACTGGAATACCACGTCCATTATCCGTTACACGAATACTATTATCTTCTTCGATACTAACGTTAATTTCATCACAGTACCCTGCAAGTGCCTCATCAATACTATTATCGACGATTTCCCATACAAGATGGTGAAGTCCTTTTCCGCTTGTAGATCCAATATACATACCAGGGCGTTTTCGAACTGCTTCTAGTCCTTCAAGTACCTGTATTTGACTTTCATCATATGAATTTTCTTGCATTTGCTTTTGTTCCATTGACACAAAGATCACCTACTTTTCCATTTAAACAGGGATTACGCCCTATCTATTTCACAATCTACCGTGCCGTTCGTTACATGAATTGTTTTCGCTTCTTTTAATGTTTCGTGTTCAATTCCGTCGACACTCGTCGTTGTCACAAATGTTTGCACTTTTCCTTGAATTGTATTTAACAGATGCGATTGACGATAATCATCTAATTCTGATAATACATCATCTAATAGAAGAATCGGATATTCTTTAACTTCTGAGTAAATCAATTCAATTTCAGCTAATTTTAGGGACAGTGCGGTCGTTCGTTGTTGTCCTTGCGAACCAAAGACTTGAACATTTTTACTATTAACGAAGAATTGTAAATCATCACGATGAGGACCAATTAAAGTCGTACCACGGAAAATTTCACGTTGTTTCACGGATTGAAAACTTTCATAGTATACTTCTTTTATTTTCGACAAATCCATTGATTCTGATACATCTACACTCGGTTTATAGACAATTTCTAATTCTTCTAACCCACGGCTTATACCACGATGAATTGGAGCTGCCCATTCTTGTAGTAAATGCAAAAATTCAAAGCGTTTTTGCAAAATTTTTGTACCATGCTCAATAAGTTGAAGTGTAAATACATCCAACATCGTTTCCTCATTCTTACTATTCCCTTGCATCTTTTTTAGCAAGTGATTTCGTTGTGTGAGCACCTTTTGATATTGACTCAGTTCATACAAATAGACCGGAGCTATTTGGCCTAATTCCATATCTAAAAAGCGTCTTCTTACTTGAGGGCTTCCTTTTACAAGATTTAAATCTTCTGGGGCAAACATGACAACATTCATCACGCCAATATATTGACTCAATTTTTGTTGTTCAAGTTGATTTAATTTTGCCTTTTTACCTTTTTTCGAGATATTTAATTCCAAAGACAAAGAACTATTTCTCTTTTGTAGCTTTCCTTTAATTTGACCGAAATCTTCATCCCAACGGATAAGCTCGCGATCATTAGAGGTTCTATGAGATTTCGCCATCGCTAAAACATAAATAGCTTCCATCAAATTCGTTTTCCCTTGCGCATTCTCGCCGATAATTACATTTACCTTATCTTCAAAGGAAAGCTCTAACTTTTCATAATTGCGATAGTTTTTTAATTGTATTTCTGAAATAAACAAAGGCTCCCCCTTTATGACTGAACTTGGAAACTTCCGCTTCCTGGAATTTCAATAATATCGTTCGCATATAGTTTGCGACCTCTTCTATTTTCAAGTTCTTGATTCACGTACACTTCATATTCTTGTAAAAACCATTTTACAGCGCCACCTGTATCAATTACATCGGCTAACTTTAAAAATTGCCCTAGTGTAATATACTCTGTTGAAATTTTAATACGTTTCATAAAATCGCTCACTTTCTGAAAGTGTTCATTCTTTCATTGTACTAAATAAACTAGCATTAGGAAAGTAATACCCAAAAATCAAATAAGGGCTACTAGCATCTGAAAACTAGCAACCCTTATTTCTTACTTAGTAAGTACGAACCGGTAAAATTAATTGAATAATGGATTCATCATTTACTGTACGAATTAAGAATGGTCTCATTGCTCCAGTAAAGCTAATCTTAATTTCAGTACTATCTAATGCTTTTAGTGCATCCATCATATATTTTGCACTAAAAGAGATTTTTAACTCTTCCCCATCTACTTTTTCACATTGAACTTCTTCTACTACTTTTCCGATTTCTGGTGAATTCGAGGAAATTTCTAGCATTGCCTGCTCTAAAGTTGATAATTTTACAACATTATTACGACCATCTCTTGCTAAAAGAGATGCACGATCAATTGCTTGTAAAAATTCTTTTGTATTTACAAAAATATCTGTTTTGCTCTCCGCTGGAATTAAGCGAGTTGTATCAGGGTAATTTCCTTCTAACAATCTTGAGAAGAATAATAAATGTTTTGTACGGAATAATACTTGATACTCCGTAATAACGATATCTACCATTTCTTCAGACTCATCTAGAATTTTACTTAATTCATTTAAACTTTTTCCTGGAATAACAACATTTGCTTGGAACTCATCTGCAATGCCTTCGATTTTCGCTTTTCGAAGAGCTAGTCTGTGACTATCTGTAGCAATGCCAGTTAGTTCGCTGTTATATACCTTCCAGTTTACACCTGTCAAGATTGGTCTTGTTTCAGAAGTGGAAACTGCAAATACAGTTTGTCTAATCATATGTTTAAGTAAATCCGTTGGAATCTTAAAAACATGATGTTCTTCAATTTGTGGTAACAATGGATATTCTGCAGAATCTAAACCATTTAAATTAAACTCTGATTTTCCAGAAGTTATTTTTGTCATCAAATGATTTTCCACAGAAATTTCTACAGTTTCTTTAGGCAATTTTTTTACAATTTCACTAAAATATTTAGCCTGTAAAACAATACTTCCTGATTGTTTCACTTCTACGATTTCTTTTCCATTCTCTTCAACTGGAATGAAAGATTCAATCGAAATATCAGCATCACTTCCTGTTAATGTAACTCCTTCTTCCGTAGCGACAACTTTAATCCCCGTAAGGATCGGAATTGTTGTACGAGAAGAAACTGCCTTCATTACATCTTGTACACTTCTTACAAGATAGTCTTTTTGTATTGTAAAACGCATAAAGAAAAACCTCCGGTAAGTATAAGATTTTATTTAATTAATAAAGATAAAAAATAGTAGTAATAGTAATAGGGCTTGTGGATATGTGGATAACCCCGTTAAAGGATGTAAAAACAGTCTATCTACATGTGGATAGACTGTGCGTAAAACAAGGAAAGTTATTCACACTATTCAGCTACTACTTTAAAATATCGTTAATTTCTTCAACTTGCTTTTGTAATTGCGTGTCCGTCTTAAGTAGCTTAGAAATTTTTTCATGAGCATGGATAACGGTTGTATGATCGCGTCCACCGAATTCTTCACCTATTTTAGGTAAGGAGGAGTCTGTCAGTTCACGTGATAAATACATTGCAATTTGGCGAGGAAAGGCAACTGATTTCGTTCGCTTTTTCGCCTTGAAATCTTCCAATTTTACTTGATAAACATCTCCGACAGCTTTTTGAATATCATAAATGGAGATAATTTTTGGTTTAGAATTTGGAATAATATCTTTAAGTGCTTCAGCTGCTAAATCAGCATTAATATCTTTATTAATTAAAGATGAATAAGCTACAACTCGGATGAGTGCACCTTCTAGTTCACGAATATTTGAATCGATTTGATTTGCAATATAAAGCATGACCTCATTTGGTATATCAAGTCCTTCAGCCTTTGCTTTTTTGCGCAAAATTGCAATTCGTGTTTCTAAATCTGGTGGCGTAATATCCGTAATGAGTCCCCATTCAAAGCGAGAACGAAGACGATCTTCTAAAGTTGGAATTTCTTTTGGTGGCCGATCACTGGAAATTACAATTTGTTTACTTTCTTCGTGTAATGCATTGAATGTATGGAAAAACTCTTCTTGAGTTTGTTCTTTTCCCGCTAAAAATTGAATATCATCTATCAATAAAACATCTACATTGCGGTATTTATTACGAAAATCGACTGCTTTATTATCACGAATAGAATTAATAAATTCATTTGTAAATTTTTCTGATGATAAATATACAACTTTGGCATTTGGGTTATGTTCAATTACATAATGACCAATTGCATGCATTAAATGGGTCTTTCCAAGTCCAACTCCCCCATAAATAAAGAGGGGATTATATGCTTTAGCTGGCGCTTCGGCTACGGCCAATGAAGCAGCGTGAGCAAAACGGTTACCAGAGCCAATAACAAACGTATCAAACGTATATTTTGGATTTAGCATACTCTGTGGTAAATGATTAGAATCATCTTGTGCTGAATTCGGTTTAGAAGGAGGAAGATCGATCTCCTCTTCAGCTTGACTTTGGGGAATAATAAAGCGAATAGCTAGTTTTGCCCCTGTTAAATCATAAAGTGTTTCCGAAATTAGCTCTGAATAATGAGATTCTAGCCAATCGCGGGCGAATTCATTTGGAGCCGTAATTGTTAATACATCTTTCTTTAAATTATGTGCGGTCGTTGATTTTAACCATGTTTCATAGCTTGGTTTACTGACCTTTTTTTCTAGTTCTTTTAAGGCGCTGTTCCATAAATCAGAGATGTTTTCCAAAGGTGTCCCTCCTTTACTAAGATGGTAAAAGAATAAGGTTGCGCAACAAATGTACAACCTAAATAAATATAAAATGTATATTTATACGAAACGTATTTTAAAACCTAAAAACGTCGTTTGTATATGAGATAGGGTTTTCGACAAAAAAAGCGAATGTGGATAATCATTTACCCACATGTGATTAAAACTGTCCACATGTTATACACAAATTGTGGATAAGATAAAGATGTGGAAAACTTATTCAAAGTGAAAACACAACTATAATATCAAAAAAAAGTAGCTATAGCAATGAAATTAAGAAAGTTATCCACAAAATCAATACCTTGTGGAATAAACTTGTCCACAACACGATATACTGTGTAAAAGTACGAAAAGAGTTTGTGGATATAAAAAACAAGAAAAATTATTTATCCACAAGGAAATATAGCGTCTGTGAAAAAGTATGTGAATAGGTTCAAAATGAATATTTGATGAAAATTTCTAGAACCATTGACATTTTCCTAGTTGATTAACTATAATTTATAAGACTGTCTTTAACAGATATTCCTCAGGGAGGTGTCATATAATGAAAAGAACTTACCAACCAAATAAACGTAAGCGCAGCAAAGTACATGGTTTCCGCAGCCGTATGAGCACAGCGAACGGACGTAAAGTGCTAGCAGCTCGTCGTCGTAAAGGAAGAAAAGTATTATCTGCGTAGACCACTGATCGTTCAGTGGTCTTTTTTTCTAATAATAGTGAATTTCCGCTGATGAACTACAGGAGTGTCAATTGATATGAAGAAAAAACATCGTATAAAAAAGAATGATGAATTCCAGACGGTTTTTCAAAAAGGAAAATCGAATGCAAATCGTCAATTTGTTGTCTATCAACTAGATAAAGAAGAACAGCCAAACTTTCGTATTGGCCTATCTGTCAGCAAGAAAATAGGAAATGCAGTAGTGCGTAATCGAATTAAACGTATGATTCGCCAGTCGATCACAGAATTAAAAGATGAGATAGATTCTGGAAAAGATTTTGTTATAATAGCAAGGAAGCCTTGTGCAGAGATGACATATGAAGAATTGAAGAAAAGCTTAATTCATGTCTTTAAACGCTCTGGTATGAAAAGAATAAAAAAGTAGCGTAAGGAAATGAATTACACTATATACATACCGAAACAAGGAGGAGCAGGCTTTGAAAAAGAAAATAGGTTTACTAGCCATGGTTATTGCATTAATGGCAATTGCTACTGGCTGTAGTGAAGTCAATCAGCCGATTACACCGAAAAGTACTGGAATTTGGAATGAATATTTCGTATACCCGCTTTCTCAGTTAATTACGTATTTTGCCAACTTATTTGGTAGTAATTACGGTTTAGCAATCGTTGTTACAACTCTTATTATTCGTTTTGCATTATTACCGTTAATGATTAAACAAACGAAGAGTACGAAAGCAATGCAATCGTTACAACCAGAAATGGTGAAGTTAAAAGAGAAATATAGTTCTAAAGATCAAGCGACACAGCAAAAATTACAACAGGAAATGATGCAGTTATATCAAAAAAATGGTGTAAATCCATTAGCCGGTTGTTTACCAATCTTCATTCAAATGCCAATTCTATTCGCTTTTTATCATGCGATTATGAGAACGGCTGAAATTAAGCAGCATAGTTTCTTATGGTTTGATTTGGGACATGCAGATCCGTACTATATCTTACCGATTGTTGCGGCAATCACAACATTTATTCAGCAAAAGCTTGCAATGGCAGGAACTGCTGGTCAAAACCCGCAAATGGCAATGATGATTTGGCTTATGCCTATCATGATTTTAATCTTTGCAATTAACTTCCCAGCTGCATTATCACTTTACTGGGTTGTTGGTAATATCTTTGGTATTGCTCAAATGTATTTTATCAAAGGGCCAGAAATTAAGGCTAGTAAGGCTGAGGGATCAGGCAAGTGAGTATAATCACTGCTAAAGGTCATACAGTCGAGCTGGCAGTAGAGGATGCTTTAAGACAATTAAATGCTTCAAAAGACCGAGTAGATATAAATATTATCGATGAGGGTAAGAGAGGTTTCTTAGGCTTATTTGGAAACCGACCTGCAGTAGTAGAAGTTGTATTGAAGAAAGATCCAATTCAAGAATGTGAAGAATATTTAAAAAATGTTATTCACGATATGAGTGTGGAAGCTGAGATTAGTAAAATTGTAAAAGGACGCGAAGTTGAATTTACAATTTACGGCGAAAATGTAGGTGTTTTGATTGGGAAAAGAGGAAACACCTTGAATTCTTTACAGTATTTAACAAAACTTGTGGCGAATCGTAATACGAAGCAGTACATTGGTATCACACTAGATGTGGAAAATTATCGTAGTAAAAGAAAAGCTACGTTAGAAGCACTTTCTTATCGATTAGCAAAACAAGTAGTAAGTACGAAAAAAAGAGTTGTGTTGGAGCCTATGCCATCTTTTGAACGAAAGATTATCCACCAAGCATTATCTAATCATCAAAATATCATTACAACTTCTGAAGGAAAAGAACCACATCGACATGTTGTAATATCTTCCAAGTGACCGGTTACTCAATTGAGTGCCGGTTTTTTTGAGGGGAAAATAGGTGTGGATAACTAAAAACACTAAACTTATCCACTGTGAATAAGTTTAGTGTTTTTTACATGAGGACATAATAAAATGAGTTATTATTCTTTTGTAGATAGGTTCGTTATGGTATTCTAATAATTTAGTGAAGAAAATAATCATGTTGAAATAGAGATAAATAAGCAAGTGAGGTGAAAGGACATGGAATTTGATACAATTGCCGCGATTTCCACAGCGCTTGGAGAGGGTGCAATTGCCATTGTTCGAGTAAGTGGGGATGATGCGGTTGAAAAAGTTAATCGTATTTTTAAAGGGAAGGATTTAACAGAGGTTCCTTCTCATACAATTCATTATGGTCATATTGTTGATTTAGATACAAATCAGGTTATTGAAGAAGTAATGGTGTCCATTATGCGTGCACCAAGGACTTTTACACGTGAAAATATAGTAGAAATTAACTGTCATGGTGGACTTGTTTCAGTAAATAAAGTATTGCAGCTTATTTTAGCGCAAGGAGTACGATTGGCGGAACCTGGTGAATTTACAAAACGTGCTTTTTTAAATGGCCGTATTGATTTATCACAAGCAGAAGCTGTTATGGACTTAATCCGTGCAAAAACAGATCGTGCAATGAATGTAGCAATTAATCAAATGGAAGGTCGATTATCTAAATTAATCGGCCGTTTGCGTCAGGACATATTAGAAACGTTAGCTCATGTTGAGGTAAACATAGATTACCCGGAATATGATGACGTGGAAGAAATGACACATAATATTTTAATTGAGAAAGCTACACATGTTCGTGCTGAAATTGCAAAAATATTAGAAACATCGAAGCAAGGAAAGATTTTACGTGAAGGTATTGCTACTGCAATCATCGGTAGACCTAATGTTGGGAAATCATCGCTATTAAATAGTCTCGTTCAGGAGAAAAAGGCAATTGTAACTGATATTGCAGGAACAACTCGTGATGTTATTGAAGAGTACGTTAATGTGCGTGGTGTACCACTTAAACTTATAGATACAGCCGGAATTCGTGAAACAGAAGATGTTGTTGAACGAATTGGTGTAGAGCGTTCAAAAGAAATGATGAGTCAAGCTGATTTAGTGTTAGTTGTCGTTAATTATAGCGAAGCTTTAACGAATGAGGATGAAGATCTATTCCGTGCCGTACAAGGAAAAGATTTCATTGTTATTGTAAATAAGACAGATTTACCGCAAGCAATTGATATGGAACGTGTTATAGAATTGGCAGCGGGGAATCGTATTATTACAACGTCGTTAATTGAGGAACAGGGGATAGATGAGCTTGAAACGGCAATCGCTGATTTATTCTTTGAAGGAACAATTGATTCTGCAGATGTAACATATGTTTCTAACGCGAGACATATTGGATTATTAACACAAGCAGGAAAAACAATTGGAGATGCAATTGAGGCGATAGAAAATGGTGTTCCAATTGATATGGTGCAGATTGATTTAACAAGAACGTGGGAAATACTTGGTGAAATTACTGGTGACACCGTTCATGAAAGCTTAATTGACCAGTTGTTCTCTCAATTTTGTTTAGGAAAATAATATAGTGATGTTTCAGAAAGATAGAGATTATTAGGAGGAATAAACAATGGGATACAATGCCGGTTCATACGATGTCATAGTAATCGGTGCAGGTCATGCAGGATGTGAAGCTGGTCTTGCGGCAGCACGAATGGGCTCCAAAACATTAATGTTAACAATTAACTTAGATATGGTAGCGTTTATGCCATGTAACCCTTCTGTTGGTGGACCAGCAAAAGGGATTGTTGTTCGTGAAATTGATGCATTAGGCGGAGAAATGGGACGCAACATTGATAAAACGCATATTCAAATGCGTATGTTAAATACAGGTAAAGGGCCAGCTGTACGTGCACTTCGAGCACAAGCAGATAAGTTCTCTTACCAGCATGAATTAAAGAAAACAATTGAAGAAACACCAAACTTAACGTTGTTCCAAGGAATGGTAGAGCGTTTAATCGTTGAAGACGGCGAATGTAAAGGGGTAATTACGCAAGCTGGTGCTGAATATACAGCAAAGACAGTCGTAATTACGACTGGAACGTTTTTACGTGGTGAGATTATTATGGGAGATTTAAAATATTCGAGTGGTCCAAATAATCAACAACCATCTATTACTTTATCGGAACATTTAGAGGAGCTTGGATTTGATCTTGTTAGATTTAAAACAGGTACACCTCCGCGCGTAAATAGTAATACGATTGATTACAGTAAAACAGAAATTCAGCCAGGTGATGATAAGCCACGAGCTTTCTCTTTTGAAACGACAAAGTTTATTATGGATCAAATTCCATGTTGGTTAACGTATACGAGTACGGAAACACATCGTTTAATAGATGAAAACCTACATCGCTCAGCTATGTATTCTGGTATGATTAAGGGAACAGGTCCTAGATATTGTCCTTCAATTGAAGACAAGGTAGTAAGATTTAATGATAAACCACGTCATCAAATTTTCTTAGAGCCAGAAGGACGTAACACACAAGAAGTGTACGTACAAGGTTTATCCACAAGCTTACCAGAAGACGTACAGCGTGATATGCTTAGAACAATCCCTGGTCTAGAAAACGTTGAAATGATGCGTACAGGTTATGCAATTGAATATGATGCAATTGTGCCAACGCAACTATGGCCAACACTTGAAACGAAAAAAATTAAAAATTTATATACAGCAGGACAAATTAACGGAACTTCTGGTTACGAAGAGGCGGCAGGACAAGGGCTTATGGCCGGAATTAATGCAGCATGTCGTTCTTTAGGTAAAAAAGAAGTTATTTTAGGTCGTGAGGATGCTTATATTGGTGTCTTAATTGATGATCTTGTAACGAAAGGGACGAATGAACCATATCGTTTATTAACGTCTCGTGCAGAGTATCGTCTATTATTACGCCATGATAATGCGGATCTTCGTTTAACTGAAATTGGTCATGAAATTGGATTAATTAAAGAAGAACGCTATGAGCGATTTACAAATAAAAAATTACAAATTGAACAGGAAAAGGAACGTTTAAGTAGCATTATTATTAAACCACGTCCTGAAGTTCAAGAATTAATTCGCAATATTGGTGGAAGTGAATTGAAAGATGGAATACGTGCAAGTGACTTATTACGTCGTCCAGAGATGACATATGAGCATATCCATCTTTTAGTACCAAGTGAAGTAGAATTAAGTGATGAAGTTACAGAACAAGTTGAAATTCAGATTAAGTACGAAGGATATATCGAAAAATCTTTACAGCAAGTAGAGCGTATGAAGAAGATGGAAAGTAAAAAAATTCCTGTCGATATTGATTATGATGCGATTTCTAGCCTTGCATCAGAAGCTAGACAGAAATTGAAAGATGTTCGTCCACTTTCAGTGGGGCAGGCTTCACGTATATCGGGCGTAAATCCAGCGGACATTTCCATTTTACTTGTGTATATTGAACAAGGAAAAATTGCGCGAGTATCGAACCAATAAATAGTAAGGAGATATTGTTAGATGAACATAGAACAATTTCAATCTATGCTAGAAGAGAAGGGTATCACCCTCTCTTCTAGACAGTTAGAGCAGTTCGAAATCTACTTCGAAACATTAGTAGAATGGAATGAAAAAATGAATTTAACGGCTATTACGGAAAAAGAGGAAGTATATTTAAAACACTTTTTTGATTCCATTACAGCTGCTTTTTATTACGATTTTTCAAAACCATTCTCAATTTGTGATGTTGGCGCAGGAGCTGGATTCCCAAGTATTCCTTTAAAAATCTGTTTCCCGCATTTAAAAGTGACGATTGTAGACTCATTGCAAAAACGTATTAATTTCTTAAATCATTTAGCACAAAAGTTGGAATTGAGTGACGTCGCGTTTTGTCATGATCGTGCTGAAACATTTGGAAAAAAAGAAGGTGTACGTGAAGCGTACGACATTGTAATGGCACGTGCAGTCGCACGTCTTTCAGTATTAAGTGAGCTGTGTTTACCACTTGTAAAAGTGGGGGGAACATTCATTGCAATGAAAGGTGCTGCAGCAAACGAAGAAATTGAAAATGGCAAGTATGCTTTAGAGGTGCTAGGCGGGGATTTAAAAGAAATGTCTACGTTCCAATTACCGTTTGAAGAAAGTGAACGTAATATTTTATTAATCGAGAAAAAGCGCAAGACACCAAAGAAATATCCACGCAAACCGGGAACACCCAATAAATTACCTATTGAAAAATAAATCTTATTAGACGTAAGATTAAATTATATAAATGAAAACGTAAATGTTTCATAGGAAACATTTTATGGAGAATAGTCAATAGGCCTAAAGGTGGTGGAATATGTATGAAAAATACGTTTTCTCGTTTATTTGGCTTTGGAGATAAAGAGAGCGAATTCGAATTACAAGACGAAAGCCATGAAGAAATAGATAAAAAGGTATATGAAGAAATACAAGAAATTCCGATAGTAAATATTACCCCTAACCGTTATCAACCACGAACAGTTTTTGATGACGCGCGTATTGAGGAACTAGCATTAACGATTCGTACACACGGACTTATTCAGCCAATTGTTGTGAGGCAATATGAGGATGATAAGTACGAGATTATTGCTGGAGAAAGGCGTTTCCGTGCAGCAACAAAGTTAGGGTGGGAAAAGGTTCCTGCAATTATAAAAAACTTAAATGATACAGAAACAGCTTCTGTGGCTTTAATTGAAAACTTGCAACGTGAGGAATTAACAGCAATCGAGGAAGCTGTGGCATATCAAAAGCTAATTGAGTTACATAATTTAACGCAAGAAGCATTGGCACAAAGACTCGGAAAAGGACAATCCACAATCGCAAATAAGTTGCGATTGTTAAAGTTGCCTGAAGAAATAAAAAATGCGTTATTAGAAAAAAGTATTACAGAACGCCATGCCCGTGCGCTCATCCCTTTAAAGAATGAGGAATTACAACTGAAGGTTTTACAGGAAATTGTGGAGAAACAACTGAATGTAAAGCAAACAGAGGAACGAATTGCGAAATTACTAGAGGAAGCAAAACCGAAGCGTAAGGCAAAGCAAAAAGCAGTAAGTCGAGATACGAGAATTGCCATGAATACAATTAGGCAGTCATTACAAATGGTTGCTGACAGTGGTTTAAATGTTAATTCTGAGGAAGAAGAGTTTGACGAGTACTATCAAATTACAATTCAAATTCCAAAGAAAAAATAATAATGGCGTGTTAGAGACCTGATCCTATTGGATAGGTCTCTTTTACTATATTTTCTTGTTAGATGAAGAAGGAGTTTACAAATAAATTTTGAAGTTTAATAAGGACGTAAAAGAAAAACTTTTATTTCATGTTACAATAAACGTAATTGTTACTAGAATAAGATAGAAAGGTTGAAAGTAGGTGACATCATGGGAAAAATCATTGCTATAGCCAATCAAAAGGGTGGCGTTGGAAAAACAACAACATCTGTTAATTTAGGGGCTGGATTGGCACAAGTAGGTAAAAAGGTCCTTCTTGTAGATATTGATGCTCAAGGAAATGCAACGACGGGTGTGGGAATTGAAAAATCCGAATTAGATCAATGTATTTACAATGTTCTTGTGGAAGATGCAGATGTTCAAGGGGTTATACAGAAAACCGCAACTGAAAACTTAGATGTTCTACCCGCTACAATTCAATTAGCAGGCGCTGAAATTGAATTGGTACCGACTATTTCCCGGGAAGTACGTTTGCAAAGGGCATTACAGCCAGTTCGTGATGAATATGATTATATTATTATCGACTGTCCCCCGTCCTTAGGGTTATTAACGATTAATGCATTAACTGCAGCAGATTCTGTTATTATTCCTGTTCAATGCGAATATTACGCACTAGAAGGGTTAAGTCAGCTATTAAATACAGTTCGACTTGTGCAAAAGCACTTAAATAAAAATCTAGCAATTCAAGGCGTATTGCTAACAATGTTAGATGCCCGTACAAATTTAGGGATTCAGGTTATAGATGAAGTGAAAAAATACTTTAGAGATAAAGTATACCGTTCGATTATCCCTCGTAATGTTCGTTTGAGTGAAGCACCAAGTCATGGGAAACCAATTATGCAGTATGACGCTAAATCAAGAGGGGCAGAAGTATATATAGATTTAGCAGAGGAAGTGATTGCAGGTGGCTAAAGGATTAGGAAGAGGAATCAATGTGTTTTTTCCTGATTTAGATGTGAAAGAAGAAGAGACAATTCAGGAGATTACGATAACTGAATTAAGACCGAATCCATATCAACCACGTAAACACTTTAATAAAGAGGCGATTCAGGAATTATCGGCCTCTATTAAAGAGCACGGCATATTACAACCATTAATTGCTAGAAAGAGTATTAAAGGATATGAAATTGTTGCAGGTGAAAGAAGATATCGTGCTGCTAAAGAGGCGGGACTCGAAAAAGTACCTGCCGTTGTAAGACAATTAAATGAGCAGCAAATGATGGAGTTTGCATTGCTTGAAAACTTACAACGAGAAGATTTAAATCCAATGGAAGAAGCAATGGCATATCAAATGTTAATGAATGAGCTAAATGTGACGCAAGAACAATTAGCAAAACGTCTTGGTAAGAGTAGACCTTACATTGCAAACTATACGCGATTATTAAGCCTCCCTTCTTTTGTGCAAGATATGATTGCAAATGGTCAACTTTCAATGGCTCATGGGAGAACTTTACTTACGATAAAAGATGAAGAGCAGTTGAAATCTTTACTGAAACGAATTGAAAAAGAAGGGTTAAATGTTCGTCAATTAGAGAAAATTGTTCAGGAGATTAATCAACGCGTTTCACGTGAAACAAAACAAGTAAAAAAAGAGAGAAATATATTTTTCGTAGAACGCGAAACGTTCTTAAGAGAAAAGTTTGGCACAGAGGTAAAAATTAAAGAAACAAAAAAGGAAAAAGGTAAAATCGAAATTGAATTTTTCAATAAAGAAGATTTAAATCGTATTTTAGAATTATTAGCGCAGCAAAACTAAAAAGCAAACCATCTTATTATTTATAGATGGTTTGCTTTTTTTAATACAGATAATTTTTGGTCTGTTTCTTTTATGCTTTGTGCAATTACGTCAGCCATTTTCATGACTAAACTTAATCTTGTATTTTGCAGGACGAAAAACTCCATAAAACCGTTCAGATTTACGATGCCATGAATATGTAAGTCACCAACTGCTGGTAATTTCTTATTCATCGCAGCTCCGGGTTTACTAGGTCCCATTCCGGTAGTGATGGAACCGATACTTTGAGATTTTCCTAAACAAGCATCAACCGCAATTATAAATGAAGCAGGATTATCTTTCTGTATATTCTGAATTTTTTCTTCTAAGTTTAGCGCATGTACTGGTTCATCCAGTGTGCCGAACACTTGGAAGTTTGTAATTCCTACTTGTTCTAGTTTCGTACCGACTAATGGCCCGAGTGCATCGCCTGTAGAACGATCTGTTCCGATACAAACGAGAATAATTGGTATATGGTTTTTAATAGGGATATGGGAAAGTAAGAAGTTACTAATTGTCTCGGAGGCTTCTAAATCTTGGTGCATAACATTTTGAGTTTCTTTTTCGAAAAAAGGTAAGCGAAAACTTCCAATATTCATGAAGCACCCATCCTTTTAATAAATTTTCAAAATATGTTATATGGTGAGTGAAATGGAAAACTATAAGTGCGTACTTGCTGTAAAATTTAAGTGAGAACGGAAATAATAGTACTAGTATATATATATTCGTTCCATTTTATACCTGTATGTAGGTTAACAAATGGAATTAAAGTCATAAAATTTTTTCAGCAATTAGGAGACTTCTGATACAATAAGAAGGATAACTAAAAAGAAATTTTGGCTGGAGAGGTAGAGGTACATGGATTTATTAACGAAGTGGTTTAATGCTACGAAACAGTATTTACTAGATGCTGATCGTTGGGCTCATATTGGAATTGCGACATTAAAAATATGTATCATTTTAACAATTGGTGCAATTGTAGTACGAATTGCAAGAGCGGTTGTACGGAATGCGTTTCGTATGGGAAGTCGTTCGCCAATTCAAATTTCAGAACGTCGTACAGTTACAGTAGCGAAGTTACTTGAAAATATTGTGGCATACGTTGTTATGTTTATTATGTTAATTGCGATTTTAGGTGTGTTTGATATTAATGCATCAGGTTTATTAGCCGGTGCAGGGGTAATTGGTTTGGCAGTCGGATTTGGTGCTCAAAGTTTAGTAAAAGATGTTATTACAGGGTTATTTATCTTGCTAGAAGATCAATTTTCAGTCGGTGACTACGTAAAAATTGGTCAGTTTGAAGGAGTCGTTTTAGAGATTGGACTTCGTACAACAAAAGTAAAAAGTTGGACAGGTGAAATTCATACTTTACCAAATGGAAGTATCATTCAAGTTACGAACTATTCAGTTAGTAATAGTGTAGCATTTGTTGATGTATCTATTTCGTATGAGGCTGACATAGCGAAAGCAGAGCAAGTCATTGAAGACTTATTACAAGAATTACCTGCAAAGTACGAAAAAATGGTAACAACACCGCAATTGTTAGGTGTACAAACATTAGCTGCTTCAGAAGTGATATTACGTGTTATTGCTGAAGTAGAGCCAATGCAACATGCAGTTATTGCAAGAGCACTTCGTAAAGAAATTAAAAATCGTCTAGATCTACATGGTATTGAAATTCCATATCCACGTATGGTTTTATATAATCGTGAAGAATTAGTGAGTGAAAAAGCAATTTAGTATGGAGAGGGGTTTGGAGAATGGAGCAAAAGCAGTATAACTTGTATGATGTTGTGGAAATGAAGAAAGCCCACCCATGTGGTGAGAATCGTTGGAAGATTATTCGTATGGGAATGGATATCCGCATTAAGTGCGAGGGATGTGACCATTCAGTAATGATTCCTCGAAGAGAGTTTGATCGTAAGGTAAAAAAAATACTTGTGAAGCACGAAGAATAGAGAGAAAGTAACAGTTGCAGTGGGTAGCTGTTACTTTTTTTCGTTTGGAGGAAACTTGTCATTTTTTTCGTTACTATCTATAATGATGAAAGATTGAGACATAGGAGTGAAAAATATGGGATTAACGGCTGGGATTGTTGGATTACCTAACGTAGGGAAGTCCACTTTATTTAATGCAATTACACAAGCAGGAGCAGAATCTGCAAACTATCCATTCTGTACAATTGATCCAAACGTAGGAATTGTAGAAGTACCAGATGAGCGTTTAAATAAATTAACGGAATTAGTAGAACCGAAAAAAACTGTTCCGACTGTATTTGAGTTTACTGATATTGCAGGTATCGTAAAAGGTGCTAGTAAAGGCGAAGGTTTAGGAAATAAATTCTTATCTCACATTCGCCAAGTAGATGCAATTTGCCAAGTTGTTCGTTGTTTTGAAGACGAAAATATTACGCACGTTTCAGGGAAAGTAGATCCAATTGATGATATTGAAACAATCAACCTAGAACTAATCTTAGCCGATTTAGAATCTGTTGATAAACGTATCGAACGTGTTGCGAAATTAGCAAGACAAAAAGATAAAGAAGCAGTATATGAGCATGAAATTTTAGTTCGTTTAAAAGAAGCTTTTGAAGAGGGAAAACCGGCTCGTACTGTTGAATTTACAGAAGAACAAATGAAGATTGTTAAAGGCCTTCATTTACTGACAACGAAAGAAATGTTATATGTAGCAAACGTAAGCGAGGACGATGTAATCGATCCTTCTGAAAACAAATATGTACAAATGGTAAAAGAATTTGCTGCGAATGAAAACTCTGAAGTAATCGTTGTATGTGCAAAGATCGAATCAGAAATCGCTGAGTTAGACGAAGAAGAGAAAAAGGTATTCCTTGAAGAACTAGGCATTGAAGAATCTGGTTTAGATCAATTAATTCGTGCTGCATATGATTTATTAGGACTTGCTACTTACTTCACAGCTGGTGTACAAGAAGTACGTGCATGGACATTCAAACAAGGTATGAAAGCACCACAATGTGCTGGTGTAATTCATACAGACTTTGAGCGTGGATTTATTCGTGCAGAAACAGTTTCTTACGAAGACTTAATGACAAATGGTTCTATGACAGCTGCAAAAGAAGCTGGTAAAGTTCGTTTAGAAGGAAAAGAGTATATCGTAAAAGACGGAGATGTTATGCACTTCCGTTTTAACGTTTAATTTAATATTTCCTAGGAAAAATAAAGATATGAGCTTGGCAAATATATTATATGTTTGCCAAGTTTTTTATGTATGGGTGAGTTGATTCATCTAACTTACTATGATATAATCTAAACTCGTGAGTAATTACTATAAATTAATTGCTCCTTGCCCATTATGGGCCGTTTAGACCAAAAGGAGGTGAAAGTGTAATGAGAAAGTACGAAATTATGTACATCATTCGTCCTGGCGTTGAAGAAGAAGCTCAAAAAGCTTTAGTTGAACGTTTTGCAGGTGTTTTAACAAACAATGGTGCAGAAATCATTAACACGAAAGAGTGGGGTAAGCGTCGTTTAGCTTACGAAATCAACGACTTACGTGAAGGTTTCTACATGATCTTAAACGTGAAATCTAACGCAGAAGCGATTAACGAATTCGACCGTTTAGCTAAGATCAACGAAGACATCCTTCGTCATATCGTTGTTAAAGAAGAAGAAAAATAATTGATATATAAGGGAGAGTGGTTCGATTGATGAATCGTGTTATCCTCGTTGGTCGTTTAACTAAGGACCCTGACTTACGTTACACGCCCAATGGTGTTGCAGTAGCTACTTTTACGTTAGCTGTGAATCGCGCATTTGCCAATCAACAAGGTGAGCGTGAAGCTGACTTTATTAATTGTGTAATATGGCGTAAACAAGCAGAAAACGTAGCAAATTATTTGAAAAAAGGTAGCTTAGCAGGCGTAGATGGACGTCTTCAAACTCGTAATTACGAGGGACAAGATGGTAAACGTGTATACGTAACAGAAGTTCTTGCGGAAAGCGTACAATTTTTAGAGCCGCGTAATGGCGGTGGGGAGCAACGCGGTTCATTTAATCAGCAACCATCAGGAGCTGGTTTCGGTAACCAAGGCTCTAACCCATTTGGTCAATCTAGTAATTCAGGTAACCAAGGTAACTCTGGATTTACGAAGAATGACGATCCATTTTCAAATGTAGGTCAACCGATCGACATTTCCGACGACGATTTACCGTTCTAATACAGTAAATTTGTTAGTTTTAACAAAGAATGGAGGGAAATAGACATGGCAGGACGCAAAGGTGGACGTGCGAAACGTCGTAAGGTGTGTTTCTTCACAGCTAACGGCATCACTCGCATCGATTATAAAGATGTTGATTTATTAAAACGTTTCGTTTCTGAGCGTGGTAAAATTTTACCTCGTCGTGTAACAGGAACAAGCGCAAAATACCAACGCAAACTTACAGTTGCAATTAAACGTGCTCGTCAAATGGCACTTTTACCATATGTTGGTGAATAATAGCGTATGAAATGCACAGTAGAGTCGGACTCTACTGTGCATTTTGCTATGCTTTTCTTTTTTGAAAGAGAGGTTAAAATGTGAGGCAAGCGAGATTTATTACTGAAGGAGCCGCGTTGTTGGCTATATATGTAATGTTATTGTTTATATCTATGTATGTTCCGATTTTAGGTACAGTTGTAACGTTTGCATTGCCGTTGCCATTTATATTGTTAACGATAAGATATAAATTATCGAATGCATTTGTAATTTTTACGGCTGCATTTTTAATTGTTGTTTTTGTAAGTCAGCCGATAGGTCTAGTAAAGACGGTCGTATTTGGGTTGATGGGTATTGTTTTAGGGTGCATGTATAAAAAACAAAGAAAGCCATTGGAGATTTTAATAACCGGTTCACTTGCATACTTAATCAGTATTATGCTCATTTATGTTGCCAGTATAAAGTTTTTTAACATAGATTTTATAAAGCAAATACAAAATATGTTTAATAAAAGCGTAGTGCAAAGTGAAAAGATAGCAAGTGTTGCTGGTATGCCGATTAGTAAAGAGCAAAAAGAGTTATTTGTACAAATGAATGATATATTACAAACGGTATTCCCGAGTATACTTGTGATGGTTTCTGTATGTCTTTCTTGGATTACCATAATAATATCAGGTAGTGCTTTAAAAAAGCTAAAGCATGATGTTATACCTTGGCCTAAGTTCAAAGATATACAATTACCAAAGAGTATTGTTTGGTATTACGTTATATTTATTTTGCTATCAACTTTTATAAAAGTAGAACCGACATCATATTTACATATGGTATTTTCTAACCTATATGTCATATTTGCTTTATTACTAGTGCTGCAAGGCCTGACGTTTATCACTTTTCTAGCGCATAGCAAAGGTTTTACGAAAGGGGTTCCTATTATTAGTTTTATCGCCTGCATGTTTATTCCGATGCTGTTTCCTCTTGTGACAATCTTAGGTATAATTGATTTAGGGATTTCATTGCGTTCTAAAATAGGAGGATAAAATAATATTCCTTATACTATTTTAATCTGTTTAACTAACTGGAAGATAAGTTAGTTTTACTTTATAGGAGTTGTATACATGCCTGAATTTTATAAGAAACAGTGGTTTTTATATCCTGTTTACGTATTGGCATTTTTTGTGTTTGTGCTCATTTTAATTCTCTGTTATTTTCATTTACTAATGGGGATAGTCTCCTTCTTTATTTTTTGTATCGTCCTTTTTGTTGTTGTACGATTTGAACTTACTTTCCAAAAGAATTTTGAAAAACATACGACAGATATGATTACAAGGGTAAAGAAAGTGAGTAATGAGGCATTTAACCAGATGCCAATTGGTATTTTGTTATACAATAAGGATTATGGGATTGATTGGGCAAATCCTTATTTATCTTCATGTCTGGGGCAGCATGCATTAGCTGGATGGCACCTTTATGATGTATCAGAAACGTTACTTCTTTTTATTAAGGGAGAAACGTCCGATGATATAGTCTCTTTAAATAATCGAAAGTTTCGTGTCTTTGTAAGGAAAGAAGAAAAGTTAATTTATTTCTTTGATGTAACAGAACAAACAGAGATTGAAAAGATGTACGAGGATCAACGTACTGTTTTAGCTGTCATTTATTTAGATAATTATGATGAAGTTACACAAGGGTTGGATGATCAATTACGTACGAATATAACAAGTCTTGTAACATCAAGACTAAATGAGTGGGCCGTTAAGTATGGGGCATATTTAAAACGTGCATCTTCAGAAAGATTCTTCGTTGTGTTAAATGAAAGTATTTTAGCGCAGATGGAGAAAGGGAAATTTAGCATTTTAGATCAAGTACGTGAAGAAACATCTAAAAGGAATATACCACTTACATTAAGTGTAGGTGTTGGATCAGGTGATTTACCTTTATCCGAGCTTGGGGCAATGGCTCAATCAGGTTTAGATCTTGCGCTTGGGCGTGGTGGAGATCAAGTAGCTATTAAACAAGCGACAGGTAAAGTTAAGTTTTATGGTGGTAAGACAAATCCGGTGGAAAAACGTACTCGTGTACGTGCCAGAGTGATTTCGCATGCATTAAAGGATTTAGTATTAGAAAGTAGCAATGTCATTATAATGGGGCATAGGGCTCCTGATATGGACGCAATTGGTGCTGCGATTGGTATTTTAAAGGTAGCGCAATTAAATGAGCGCAAAGGATATATTGTGCTCGATGAAAATGATTCTGATAAGGGAATTAAGCGTTTAATGGATAAAGTGAAACAAAATGAAGAGTTATGGTCTCACTTTATTACACCAGAACAAGCGATGGAATTTGCAAATGATGATTCCTTACTTGTTGTTGTTGATACGCATAAACCTTCAATGGTGATGGAAGAAAAGCTGTTACGCAAAATTGAAAATGTAGTTGTGATTGACCATCATCGCCGAGGAGAAGACTTTATTGAGGATCCGTTGCTTGTTTACATGGAGCCATATGCTTCTTCTACGGCAGAGCTTGTTACGGAATTACTTGAATACCAACCGAAAAATTTAAAAATGACAATGTTAGAAGCAACAGCATTATTAGCAGGTATTATTGTTGATACGAAAAGCTTTACATTCCGGACAGGTGCTCGTACGTTTGATGCGGCTTCTTATTTACGCTCACACGGTGCAGATACTGTACTTGTACAAGAGCTTTTAAAAGAAGATATGAATCAGTATTTACGGGTTGCAAAAGCTATTAAAAATGCGTACATTTATACAAATGGAATTGCGATTGCAAAAGTTGATAGCGATGATTACTACGATCAAGTGCTTATTGCGCAATCAGCGGACACATTATTAACAATGACAGGAATTATTGCATCGTTTGTTATTGCAAAACGTGGTGAGAATTTCATTGGAATTAGCGGCAGGTCTTTAGGTGAAGTGAATGTGCAGCTAATTATGGAAAACTTAGGTGGTGGCGGGCATTTAACGAATGCAGCCACACAAATGAAAAATGTTACAGTAGATGAAGCTGAGGAGAAGCTTCGATTTGTTATTGATGACTATTTACAGGGAGGCACACAATCATGAAAGTAATTTTTCTAAAAGATGTAAAAGGTAAAGGGAAAAAAGGGGAAGTAAAAAACGTACCAGATGGTTATGCAAATAACTTCTTACTAAAACAGGGATTAGCTGCTGAAGCGACAAATAGCAGTATGAAAACTTTAGAAGCTCAAAAGCGCAAAGAAGAAAAAGATGCAGCAGCAGAGCTTGAAAATGCAAAACAATTAAAAGAAACGTTAGAGAAATTAACTGTAGAATTAAAGGCTAAATCTGGAGAAGGCGGCCGTCTATTCGGTTCAATCACAAGTAAACAAATCGTAGATGCAATGCAAAAATCTCACAATATTAAACTTGATAAGCGTAAATTTGAAATGGATGATGCAATTCGTGCGTTAGGCTATACAAACGTTACTGTGAAATTGCATCCGCAAGTAACAGCAACAGTAAAAGTTCATGTTAGTGAACAATAAAACTAAGTTAAGCAAGGAGGATTGCGTATGAGTGATGTAATGGCTGATCGTACCCCTCCGCATAATATAGAAGCTGAGCAGGCAGTCTTAGGTGCTATATTGATTGATCAGGATGCATTAACTTCAGCATCGGAACTGTTGGTACCTGACTCATTTTATCGAACGAAACATCAAAAGATTTTTGAAGTCATGCTTGGGCTATCTGATAAGGGGGAGCCAATTGACTTAGTAATGATGACGTCAGCGATGGCTGATCAAGGATTACTAGAAGAAGTTGGTGGGGTTTCTTACTTAGCAGAATTAGCAGAAGTTGTTCCGACTGCTGCTAACGTAGAGTATTATGCAAGAATCATCGCTGAAAAAGCACTGTTACGTCGTTTAATTCGAACGGCGACTCATATTGTGTCTGATGGATATGAGAGAGAAGATGATGTGGATGGTCTTTTAAATGAGGCTGAGAAAAAAATATTAGAAGTATCTCATCAGACGAATGCGAAAGCATTCCAAAATATTAAAGACGTTCTTGTAGATGCTTACGATAAAATCGAACTTTTGCATAATCAAAAAGGTGAAGTGACCGGGATACCGACTGGATTTACTGAATTAGATAAGATGACGGCAGGGTTCCAACGAAATGATTTAATCATCGTGGCGGCACGTCCGTCGGTAGGTAAAACGGCATTTTCATTAAATATCGCACAAAACGTAGCGACGAAAACGGATGAAAATGTAGCGATTTTTAGTCTAGAGATGGGTGCTGATCAGCTTGTTATGCGTATGCTTTGTGCAGAAGGGAATATTGATGCACAAAGACTTCGTACCGGATCGTTAACTTCTGATGATTGGGCGAAATTAACGATGGCAATGGGTAGCCTTTCTAATGCTGGTATTTATATTGATGATACGCCGGGGATTAAAGTAAATGAGATTCGAGCAAAATGTCGTAGATTAAAACAGGAACAGGGTCTTGGTATGATCTTGATTGACTACTTACAGCTTATTCAAGGAAGTGGGAAATCAGGAGAGAACCGTCAGCAGGAAGTATCTGAGATTTCTCGTACACTAAAAGGGATTGCGCGTGAATTACAAGTTCCTGTTATTGCCTTGTCACAGTTATCTCGTGGTGTAGAATCTCGTCAAGATAAACGTCCGATGATGTCTGATATTCGTGAATCGGGAAGTATCGAGCAGGATGCCGATATCGTAGCCTTTCTATATCGTGAAGATTACTATGACCGAGAAACGGAAAATAAAAATACGATTGAAATTATTATTGCAAAGCAGCGTAATGGTCCAGTAGGCTCAGTAGAGCTCGCATTCGTTAAAGAGTTCAATAAGTTCGTTAACTTAGAACGTCGCTTCGAAGATGGGCATGCGCCGCCGGCATAACGATAGTATAAAAAAGAAACGCATTTCTTATAATAAGATGTGTTTCTTTTTTTTTATAGAAAAGATAAGGCTTTCATAGTGTGAAAATATAATTCTTACGAACGAAAAAGTTTTTTGGTAAAAAAATGTTCGTTTTTTGGTTGACTTCTTTTTCGGTTTTGGTACAATTATATTGTTTGAATAGATCGTTTGAAAATTGCGGAGGTGCTTTAATAATGTCTTCAGTAGTAGTTGTAGGAACACAATGGGGCGACGAAGGAAAAGGTAAAATCACTGATTTTCTTTCTGAGCATGCGGAAGTAGTTGCAAGATATCAAGGTGGAAATAACGCAGGACATACAATTGTTTTTGGCGGAGTTAAATATAAATTACACTTAATTCCATCTGGTATTTTCTATAAAGAGAAAATTTGTGTAATCGGAAACGGCTTAGTAGTAGATCCGAAAGCATTACTTGAAGAGTTAAAATACTTACACGATCGTGGTGTAAGTACTGATAATTTACGCGTAAGTAACCGTGCGCACGTTATTTTGCCTTATCACTTAAAACAAGATGAGTTAGAAGAAGCAAGTAAAGGTGATAACAAAATCGGTACAACGAAAAAAGGTATCGGTCCTGCATATATGGACAAAGCTGCTCGTATTGGTATTCGTATGGCTGATCTTTTAGACCGTGAAGCATTTAAAGAGAAGCTTGAGCGCAATTTAGCACAAAAAAATCGTTTGTTTGAAAAAATGTACGATACAGAAGGTTTCAGTGTAGAAGAAATCTTCGAAGAGTACTTCGAGTACGGACAACAAATCGCGCAATATGTGTGTGATACGTCTGTTGTATTAAATGATGCATTAGATAATAATCACCGTGTATTATTTGAAGGTGCACAAGGTGTTATGCTTGATATCGACCACGGTACGTATCCGTTTGTTACATCTTCTAACCCAATTGCTGGTGGTGTAACAGTTGGAACTGGAGTTGGTCCTGCAAAAGTTACTCGCGTTGTAGGTGTATGTAAAGCATATACAAGCCGTGTAGGTGATGGTCCATTCCCTACTGAGCTTCATGACGAAATTGGTCATCAAATTCGTGAAGTTGGTCGTGAGTATGGAACGACAACTGGTCGTCCACGCCGCGTAGGTTGGTTTGATAGCGTTGTTGTAAGACATGCGCGTCGTGTTAGTGGTTTAACAGATTTATCATTAAACTCTATCGACGTTCTAACTGGTATTTCAACTCTTAAAATTTGTGTTGCTTACAAATACAATGGCGAAGTTATCGATGAAGTTCCAGCAAACTTAAACATTTTAGCGAAATGTGAGCCTGTATACGAAGAGCTTCCAGGTTGGACAGAAGATATTACTGGTGTAAGATCATTAGACGAGCTTCCTGAGAATGCAAGAAAATACGTAGAACGTGTTTCTGAGTTAACAGGAATTCAATTATCTATGTTCTCAGTTGGACCAGATCGTAACCAAACGAATATCGTTCGTAACGTATACGAAGCTTAATTGATATTTTTAAGAAAAAACTCATGTCCGCATGAGTTTTTTCTTATTTTTTATAAAAAAATAAAAAAGGTATTGCAAAAAATAAATAAAGCATGTTATGATACATCTTGTCGTCACGAAAATATGACGTTGGTGAGTATGAGCCATTAGCTCAGTTGGTAGAGCATCTGACTTTTAATCAGAGGGTCGAAGGTTCGAGTCCTTCATGGCTCACCATTTTATTTTTCGTGGCCCGTTGGTCAAGTGGTTAAGACACCGCCCTTTCACGGCGGTAACACGGGTTCGAATCCCGTACGGGTCATGTTTTTTTATGTTCATTTTTGGTCCCGTGGTGTAGTGGTTAACATGCCTGCCTGTCACGCAGGAGATCGCCGGTTCGACCCCGGTCGGGACCGCCACTTTTGTTTATACCACCATTAGTGGTTTTATATATAGTTTTGGCTCGGTAGCTCAGTCGGTAGAGCAGAGGACTGAAAATCCTCGTGTCGGCGGTTCGATTCCGTCCCGAGCCACTCTCAGGATATTAAGTGGGCCCACTTAATATCCTTTTTATTTGTGTAATTTTACAAAATTGAGTAGTTATTTTAAAATAGAATGAGGAGCCTCTAGCAGTTGAAGCTAGAGGTTTTTCTATAGATCGTATAGGATTCCGTGTAAAAGTGGATCATACATGAGTCTGTGAGAATAGAGGAGAAAGTACTTAAGCAAAAGATGCGGTCATATAGGGACATACTATGTAGACATCAATGTGTTTAGGGATATTGACCATATTTTTACCCCGCTATTTAATGGGCAGTAAGGCCTCCATCTTAAAATTCAGCGAAAGCAAAGAAGTTAGGTGGAGGGAGGGCTGCCCGTAAAAGCCCAATTGGTGAGGGCTGATTAAAGCTTCACTTTATAAGGAGGAAATAAACGATGATGGGAAAGAAAATTTTAGTAGTTGATGATGAAAAGCCGATTGCAGATATTTTGAAGTTCAACCTAGAAAAAGAAGGTTTTGAAATTGTAATGGCGCATGATGGTGATGAAGCAATTGAAAAAGCAACTGAAGAACAACCAGATATGGTTTTATTAGATATTATGCTACCAGGTAAGGATGGCTTAGAGGTTTGCCGTGAAATACGTAAAAGCTCAGAAATGCCGATTATTATGCTTACAGCGAAGGACTCTGAAATCGATAAAGTATTAGGACTTGAGCTTGGGGCAGATGATTATGTAACGAAGCCATTTAGTACGAGGGAATTACTTGCTCGCGTGAAGGCGAATTTACGTCGCCATCAGCAAGGTGGTGCGGCAGAAAAAGAAGAAAATACGGAAATGGTTATTGGACCAATTGTTATCAATCCAAATGCGTATAGTGTAACGAAACGTGAGGAAAATATTGAGCTTACACACCGTGAATTTGAGCTATTACATTATTTAGCAAAACATTTAGGACAAGTTATGACACGTGAACATTTATTGCAAACAGTTTGGGGTTATGACTATTTTGGAGATGTACGTACAGTGGATGTAACAGTACGTCGTCTACGTGAAAAAATTGAAGATAATCCAAGTCATCCTACATTAATTGTCACTAGACGTGGAGTAGGGTATTACTTGCGTGACCCAGAGCAGGAATAGTATATGAAGAAAGTCGGTTTTTTTCAATCTATTCATTTAAAATTTGTACTCATATATATGCTATTAATATTGATAGCTATGCAAGTTATTGGGGTATATTTCGTAAGAGAGTTAGAAAAGAGTCTTGTACAAGGTTTTAGAGATTCTTTAACGCAACAAACGAACTTATTATCGTATAACTTGAAACAAGAGTTTAAAAAAAGTTATACAAAAGCAGAGACAGAATCAACAGGTGAAACGATTAAAACTTCCATTCGAAAATTTGCCTCTGATCGAAAGAAGGATATTCAAGAGGTAAGTGTATTTGATGCGAATAGAAAGCTGCTCGCTATTTCAGATGAGTCAAAGCAAAACAAGGTAAATAGAACGTCAACTGATATAGCTGTTCAGCGGGTATTGGTACAAAAAAAACCAGAAGTGAAAATTGAGAAGGATGGTCGTACAGGTCACCGTGTACAAGTTATGATTACTCCTATTATGGATGATAACAACAAAGATGCACTTGGTGCTATTTACGTTGTTGCATCCATGGAAGATGTTTATAAGCAGATGAAGGATATTAATCAAATCTTTGCGACCGGAACCGTTATTGCATTACTCGTAACAGCTGTACTTGGAATTTTGTTAGCTCAAACGATTACGAGACCAATCTCTGATATGCGAAGACAAGCAATTGAAATGGCAAAAGGAAACTATTCAAGAAAAGTAAAAGTGCACAGCCATGATGAAATTGGACAATTAGCATTATCTTTCAATAATTTATCAAAAAAATTACAACAAGCTCGTTCTTCAACAGAAAGTGAAAGACGTAAATTGTCATCCGTATTATCACATATGACAGATGGAGTAATTGCTACTGATCGAAAAGGGGACATTATTTTATTAAATGATCCTGCGGAAAAGATGCTAAATGTTTCGCGTGAAACGGCGCTCGATCAATCTGTTTTAGAAGTATTGGGAATACAAGAAGAATTTACGCTCGATCATTTATACGAAGAGCCGGATTCTGTTTTATTAGATTTTAGTACGAGAAATGAGCCATATATTTTACGCGCTAGTTTCTCTGTTATTCAAAAAGAGACAGGGAAAGCAAATGGTTTAATTGCCGTATTATATGATGTGACTGAGCAGGAGCGTATAGAAAGAGAACGCCGCGAGTTTGTAGCAAACGTCTCTCATGAATTAAGAACGCCATTAACGACAATGCGCAGTTACTTAGAGGCACTTACAGACGGTGCATGGCAAGATCCAAATATTGCACCACAATTTTTAACAGTTACACAAGAAGAAACAGAAAGAATGATTAGACTTGTAAATGCGTTATTGCAACTATCTAAACTCGATAGTACAGAACATCGTTTAATGAAAGAATGGATCGACTTTACTGACTTCTTTAATAACATTATTGATCGTTTTGAAATGTCTAAAGAGCAAAACGTAAGCTTCAAACGATCTTTCTCTAAAAAATCTCGATTTATTGATATGGATACGGATAAAATTACGCAAGTATTGTATAACATTATTTCGAATGCATTAAAGTATTCGCCAGAAGGTGGAACCGTAACATATCGTTTACGTGATCGTGGAGAATTATTAGAGATTAGTGTAAGTGACCAAGGAATGGGTATTCCGAAAGAAAACGTTGATAAAATCTTTGAACGTTTTTATCGCGTAGATAAAGCACGTTCAAGACAAATGGGCGGTACAGGACTTGGATTAGCGATTGCGAAAGAAATGATTGAGGCACATGGTGGCTCGATTTGGGCAAAGAGTGAGGAAGGAAAAGGGACAACGATTTATTTCACATTGCCTATGGCAGCAGATGAAGAGGACGAATGGGAATGAGTATGGAGAATGTTAAAACGATAGTTTTAATTAATTTAGTTGTAATTAGTCTATTTCTTACTTTTAACTTATGGACGTATGTGCCAGATTCCACATCTATGCAAAATGCAAAATTTGTACAGGGGAATGAGGGAAATACTCAAACTAAAATCGCTGATGTTGTCCGCCCTACTTCTATCATCGTGCATAAAGATAAAAATCATTACGGGAGCAAAAGAGAGGGAGATATAGAATCAATCTATAGAACTTTGGAAGCAGGGGAATTACATGAGTTCAAAGAGATATCGATTGCTAAGGCTGACTTCCTTTCTTATGTTCATGGTGAAGGGAAAATTGAACTTATTTTCCCTACCAACATCCCATTTGATGCAGTTAAATCTATGTTTAGTATGAAAGAAAAAAGTATAGCTAAGCCTAAACACTTTAATCGAATTATTCTTGATCCTTCTAGAAGTAGGGATCAAGAAATTAAAATTAATTTTGTTTCTGATGGTGATAACTCTAGAATATATGAAGCAAAATTAAGTGGTGTGTATTTAAAAGATATTGTAAATGCACAAAATCAATTTATAGTATCAGCGAAACCTTATTTTGACTATCAAATTAATGATATGAAAAAGTTATTTTTACCAGATGGAACGACAGAATTAAGTAATATAACATATATTTCATCTAATTTGGCGGTTGATACATTTAAGAATGCTCTTTTTAGTGATCCACGTTATTTAAGCCCTATTATCGAGAGATCGAAAGAAATATTTACAGATGGTATTAGGTCTATGGAGATTGAAAACGATCAGCATATGCTAAAGTATAAAAATTCTTCTGTTTTAAGTGAGAAAAAGCCAGATAATTTAATGCTTTTACAAAAAAGTTTTGATTTTGTAAATGGTCACAGTGGGAGTTTGGATTCATATCGTTTGGACTATATGAATAAAGGACAGACAGTATTCCGCTTACAGGAAGATGGATATCCCGTATTCAATACAGATGGATTAGCTGAATTGAGACAAGTATGGGGATCGGAAGAAGTAATGGAATATGAAAGACCGTTGCTTTCTTTAAATACGAAAGGTATAGAGCAGAAGGTTACTCTTCCGTCAGGTCATGTTGTAATAGCATCCTTAGAAAATAATGCCGCGGTAGATAAAAGATCTATTAAAGATATTGGGATTGGATACAAATTATCACTAGATGGGCAAGTAGCGCGACTACAGCCAATTTGGTATGTAAAGTTTGTTGAAGATGAAGCTGGCAAACAAAAAATATATGAGTGGAATGAGGGAGGACTAAATGGATTGGGATCGGATTAAAACCATATTTATTGTGACCTTTTTTGTTTTGGACCTCTTTCTCATTTTTCAATTCATTCAAAAGCAAGATAGTAATCAATTGGAGCTTATTGCAGAAACAAAGATAGATCAAGAATTAAAAGCAAACAAAATTACTATGGGTAATTTTCCTAAAGAACCGAAAAAAGAGTCATTTATTAGGGCTGAAAACAAGACATTTAAAGAAGAAGACGTACAGTCTTTAAAAAATCAAACGGCGCATATACAAAATATGTACAAGATAGAAAGTAAGCTAAAAGAGCCCTTTTTAAATACAAAATCTTTATCCAAAGATAAGTATAATGATTTTTTGAAGAACTATGTATTAGATGGACAAAAGTATGAGTTTGGGGCGATGAAAGACTCTAAAATTTACTTCTTCCAAAAATATAAAGATAAGCCTATTTTCTATAACGATCAGGCAATGATTGTTGTGGAATTAAATGAAAAAAATGAACTTGTGTCGTACACGCAGACGATGCTAACAGGTTTAAAAGAAATGGGCGAAAGTGAAAAAACGAAACAGCAAGAAATTATTACTGCCCAAACTGCTTTAGAAAATCTGTATTTAAAAAATAAAATTCATGGGAATACACATGTAAAAGAAGCGCAAATTGGTTATGCCAACCTTACCGCATCTACTTCTAATAACCAAGTACTTGCTCCAACGTGGAACTTAAAGACGGAGCAGAAGCAGGACTTCTTTGTAAATGCAATTGAAGGACAAGTTATGGAATTAGGGGAAAAGGAAAATCAAGTGGTTGATGAACATACTGGAGTGAGAAAGAATGGGATTGCATTTTAGCGTACTTGCAAGTGGAAGTACAGGGAATATGCTATATGTAGGAACAGATGAAAAGAAGTTACTTGTCGATGCAGGTTTAAGTGGTAAAGCAACTGAGGCTTTATTTAAACAGGCAGAATTAAATATAAACGATGTATCGGGTATTCTTGTAACACATGAACATAGTGATCATATTAAAGGATTAGGTGTATTGGCACGTAAATATGATTTACCTGTTTATGCAAATGAGAAAACATGGAATGCAATGGAACACTTAATAGGAAATATCCCAACTGAGCAAAAGTTTATTTTCTCAGTTGGGGATGTAAAAACATTCGGTGATATTGAGGTCGAGTCATTTGGAGTTTCACATGACGCGGCAGAGCCGATGTTCTATGCTTTTCATAACAATAATAGAAAGTTAGCTCTTATTACAGATACAGGATACGTGAGTGACCGTATGAAAGGTGTTATTAAGGGGGCTAATGCTTTCGTGTTTGAAAGCAATCATGACGTGGAAATGCTTCGTATGGGACGCTATCCATGGAGTATTAAGCGACGTATTTTAAGTGACGTAGGGCACGTTTGTAATGAAGATGCTGCATTGGCTATGGCGGATGTAATTACAGATGAGACAAAGCATATTTATTTAGCCCATTTAAGTTTAGATAATAACATGAAAGAACTGGCGCGAATGTCAGTATCGCAAGTATTAGAGGAAAAGGGATTTGGAGTGGGAGAAGCTTTTGAAATCCACGATACAGATCCAAAAATGCCTACAAAAATTCAATACGTATAATTCTCCATTTTAGTAAACAATAAAGGTGAATATAGTTGTTTTCAGGAAGATGGGTGAACAAATATGTCCTTTATTGATGGAGAAAATTATCGTATGAAACGTGCAAGGAAAAAGAAGCATAAAGGTATTGTTATTTCTAGCATAGCAGGAACAATTGTAGGAGCTTCGTTATTTGCATTTGGAGCTCCTTTATTTTCAAATGATACGGACGCGTTTCCGCAAGCTGAAGCAAGTGGAAGTAATATGGCGGAAGCTCAAGGCATTAAACAGATTAGTTTTGTGGATGCTGTTGATCGTGCGTCTGAAGCTGTTGTTGGAGTTATTAATATTCAACGAGATAATTTTTCAGAGGCAGATTCAGAAGCAGGTACGGGATCAGGTGTAATTTATAAGAAGACAGATGGTCAAGCTTATATTGTAACGAATAATCATGTTGTTGCTGGAGCAAATCGTATTGAAGTAAGTTTAAGTGACGGTAAGAAGGTTCCAGGAAAGGTATTAGGAACCGATGTAGTCACAGATTTGGCTGTACTAGAGATAGATGCAAAGCATGTGAAAAAAGTAATTGAGATTGGCGATTCTAATACTGTTCGTAGAGGAGAACCAGTCATTGCGATTGGAAACCCACTCGGGCTCCAATTTTCTGGAACTGTCACACAAGGTATTATTTCAGCTAATGAGCGTATTGTCCCTGTAGATTTAGATCAAGATGGACATTATGATTGGCAAGTAGAAGTGTTGCAAACAGACGCAGCAATTAATCCGGGTAATAGTGGTGGTGCGCTTGTAAATGCAGCGGGTCAATTAATTGGTATTAACTCAATGAAAATTGCGGCAAAAGAAGTAGAAGGAATTGGGCTAGCTATTCCTGTTACTAGAGCTGTTCCAATTATGAATGAATTAGAGAAGTACGGAAAAGTAAGAAGACCGTATGTTGGAATTGAACTGAGATCATTAAATGAAATTCCAAACTACTATTGGTCAAAAACATTGCATTTACCAGGCAATGTAACAGAGGGAGTTTGCATTTTAGATGTGAAAAGTCCTTCGCCAGGTACAGATGCTGGTTTGCGAGAACACGATGTGATTGTAGCAGTAGATGGGAAACCAGTTCGCGATATTATCGGATTCCGTACGGCCTTATATGATAAAAAAATTAATGATAAAATGACTCTTACGTTTTATCGTGGTACAAAACGAGCAACAACAACGGTTAAACTAGGCATTCAAAAGTATTAAAAACAGGAGGGCCTACCTCCTGTTTTCTATTGTAGAAAAGTGAGGTGAAGAATATGAACTTACCTTGTTGTTTAGAACATGTTGAATTAGCTTTAGATATTATTGTGGATGAGTGTGAAGTGCCACCGGTTATTAACAATGTGGATAACTCAGAAAAAGAGAAAAAAACATGTGAATTTTGTCAAAATGAGGCGACATATGTTGTATCGAACACAGATTCTCACACAATATGTGGGTAACAATTGTGGATATGTGGATAAGTTATGTGGATAACATGTTTGTAAGGTGGGGAATACGTGTGAATATCTCGATTATTTCAATTGGGAAATTAAAAGAAAAATATTTAAAACAAGGTATAGCAGAATACTTAAAACGATTATCTGCATACGCAAAAGTAGAAGTAATTGAATTGCCAGATGAAAAGGCACCAGAAAATTTAAGTGAAGCAGAAATGTTAATTGTAAAAGAAAAAGAAGGTATACGTATACTAGATAAAATTTCTGATGATACGCATGTCATTGCGTTAGCGATAGAAGGAAAGCAAAAATCATCAGAAGAATTTGCAGTAAGCTTAGATCGTCTTGCTACATATGGAAAGAGTAAAGTTGCCTTTGTAATTGGCGGATCACTTGGACTAAGTTCAGAAGTAATAAAGCGTTCAAATGAATCTCTTTCTTTTTCAAAGATGACATTACCACATCAATTAATGCGATTAGTATTGCTTGAGCAAGTGTATAGAGCATTTCGTATTAATCGTGGGGAACCGTATCACAAGTGATAGTAAAGCGGAAATGGGAGATTGAAATTTGTTATTAGATAATCATTAAAGGATTGCTACCTATTTTGTTAAATTATGGAGATGTTGTATTAAAGTTTGAATAGGAATTATTAACAATTGTTTGGATTATTAGCTTAAGATAAAATTGTAGAAAAGGGAACGTATTTTCGTTATGCTTATTTTTATAAAAGTTAAGTATAATTGATGCTCGAAAATAAAAAGGTATACTAAAATGTTCCTAAGAGGTGTTTTTAAATGATAGATTATAATGGTATTGAAAAAAGCTTTAATGTGCTTTATCCGGAAATTGAAAATGCAACATATTTAAGTCAAGTTAATTATTCAGATGAATTAAAAAGGCCTTACCAACGTTGGTATAGGTATAAAGAGGGTTTTTCAGTTGAGCTTGTTAAAAGATTAATTAAAGAACAAGCTAAGAGATCAACAGGAACTATATTAGATCCATTTTCAGGTAGCGGGAGCACATTAATTGGTGCTAATGAATTAGGATATAAAGGACTAGGGTTTGAGGTTAATCCATTTTCTTACTTTTTAAGCAAAGTTAAACTAGAAAATTATACTTTAGGCGAAATTACGCTTTTTAAGAGCTTGTTTGAACAGGTGTTAAATGAAGAAAATGGAATATTTCCGATGCCAAATTTATCTTTTGCTGATAAGGTTTTTAATAAAGAAGTACAGGATAAACTTATGTCGATTAAAAAAAATATAATTGACCTTGAAAATGAAGGGATAAATCCAAATGTTGTAAATTTATTGAAATTGGGTTGGTTATCTTCTATAGAAGAATTATCTAATTATAGAAAAGCTGGTAATGGATTAAAAAAAAGAAAGTTAAAGAATCCAATCGTACTAAATAAAGAGGACGTTTACTATAAACTGGATCATATTTATTCGAATATGTATACAGATCTTGAAACAAAGAAGGGTACGCGAAATATACAACTTATAAATCATACATGTATTGATATGGATAAATTTATTGAAGATAGTAGCGTTACAGGTGTTATTTTTTCTCCACCTTATGCTAATTGCTTCGACTATACTGAAATTTATAAGTTAGAGCTGTGGTTTGGGGGCTTTGTAGCAAACTATGAGGAAATGAGAACTCTTAAAAAATCTTCACTAAGGTCACATCTTAATGCTAATTTTAAAGAAGATATAGATAATGTTTATACAATTCCATTATTAGAAGATATATTAAGTAAATTGAAAGAAAAGAAACTGTGGGATAAAAAGATACCGATTATGTTGAAATTGTATTTCCATGATATGTTTAGAGTGATTGAAAAATGCTATTCAGCATTAGAACCAGGTGGTTTTTGTACTATTGTAGTAAGTAATTCTTCTTATGGAGGAATTGTGGTACCAACTGATTTATTGTTCTCAATTTTTGCGGAAAAGATAGGTTTTGAAGTAAGTAGAATTGAAGTTGCACGTTATATAATCACAAGCTCTCAACAATATAATATTACAAAGGAACAAAAAAACTTTTTAAGGGAAAGTGTTATATGTTTAAAGAAGAATTAGCTATTGAGAAAATGGAAGATGAAGTAGTAATAGAAGTTGAAAGCTTACCAATGTGTATAGAAAACGGAAAAACTTATGCAATAAAACAACCAAATCCCAATTCATATACACACGGTTATTTCAAATATCCATGTAAATTTATTCCAGAAATACCAAGATGGTTTATGAATAAGTACCTTGGGGAGGGAAAGGCAAGCGTTTTAGACCCATTTAGTGGTAGCGGAACTACATTATTAGAATCCATTATAAATGGACATGATGCTTATGGAACAGAAATAGATAATTTTGCTAAGTTATTAATTAAGGTTAAGACGACTCCTTTAAAGTTACAAGAAATCAATGAAATAATCGATTGGCTAGAAAGAATAATTAAACAATATCAAGAATCTTATATGGATTATAAAAATCCTGTAGTTCCTCAAATAAACAACTTGTATCACTGGTTTTCAGAGCAAAATGTTCAAAAACTAGGTCTTATTAAAAATGAGATAAATGAATTGGAGAATTCAGCAATAATAGATTTTTTAAATGTATGTTTAGCAAGTTCAATTAGGAAATGTTCGAATGCTGATGATGTGTCTCCTAAGCCATATGTATCAAGTAAAATTGAAAAAGTACCTTCTGATCCCTTTATCGTGTTTCCTAATATTGTGAATAAATACTTAGCATATATGAAAGAATTTTTAAATTACACTCTAAGTAATAAGATAGGAAAAGTAGAAATATTAGAGGGGGATGCTTTAAACATAAAGGCAAATTCAAAAATTGACGTAGCAATTACGTCGCCTCCTTATATAAATGCATTTGACTATGCTAGGACATTAAGATTAGAAAATTTATGGCTAGGCTTAGACTCCGAAGAAACAATTAAGGATAAGAAAAAATCTTATGTAGGTACTGAAAATATAACTACTAAAAAAGTAAAATCAGAATTAGATTTGTCAATTTTAGAACTAAGTAAGCAACTTAAGGAAGTATATTACGATATTGAAAAAATTGATCAAAAGAGGGCACTTATTGTTAAAAAGTTTTTTGAGGATATGCATAAGAACTTAATTGAGGTTTATAATGTGTTAGCAGAAGGTGGTAAATATTGTATTGTTATTGGGAATAGCAGTATAAGGAAAATTAATGTTGAAAGTTGGAGCATTATTTGTGATATAGCGAGAGTGATTGGATTTGAAATCGATACTTACTTTAGCTATATAATCAAAAATCACTATTTAAGAATTCCTAGAGGTAATAAGGGTGGGAAAATAAATAAAGATTTTGTATTTGTTTTAAAAAAGTCTACTTAATGTTAGTTGAGTAGACTTTTTTATTAATATGGTATAATTTGTTATGAATGAAATTTAGGAGGCTATTATGGTACAAAAAAATAGAAGTAAAGAGGTATGGCTTGTTCCAAAAAGAGGAAGTCTTCACCAAACGATTTGTTTAATAGAATCCCTTATAAATAGGAATTATGATCAAACACGTTGGAATGAGCAAAAACAAAATAATATTGGAAATGATTTAAGAAAACGTGGGGCAGTAAGGGAAAAAAGATCCCCTTCAAATCAATCTATTCGTACTTTACTAGCTTCAATTCCACAGTATTTAGGGTTTTTATACATAGATAGCAATACAACGCCTAATACTGTAAAAATCACAGATGCTGGTAGATACTTATATAATTTTCATAAAGATAGCATTGAAAATATCGGAACCTTAGGGGAAGGTAAAAAAAGTGGAGGTTTAATTGAAACTTCATCGGTATTTCTTGAACAATTTGAAAAACTCCAAATCACTAATCCGGTAATATTAAAAGATTGTGAAAATATTTTAGTCTTTCCATTTAGGGTTATTTTAAAGTTATTAATTGAATTAAATTATCTTGATCGAGAGGAATTGGCGTATTTTGTATTTTCGATTAGGGATGAAAGTGAAATTCCACTTACAATAGAGAAAATAAAAAAGTACAGGAAACAAGATTTAATGGAACGAGATACTGAAATTAAACTTTTTAAGGAAACACATATAGGTAATATTACTCTTGTAAAGGCATCTTCAGCATCTTATTTTGAAAACCTGTGTTATAGTACGGGGATTATTGAGAGATTTAAAATTCAGATACCGAACCCTGGAAGCTCTGATTCCAATAAATTACCTGCAATTAAAATTAAAGATGAACAAGAAGTTTATGTTAAAGAGGTTTTAAGTAGTAAATATGAAAAATCACAAGTATATAATTTTGGTAATAATTTAAAGTTATGGGTGGATTACATTGGAAATCCTAATAGAAAAATACCACCAAGGGATATTGAGATTGAAAATAAAGGAAATAGCAATTTAATAATAATTATTGAACAAAATGGGGTAATGATAAAAGGTGATTTAATAAAAAGTGGTTGCTCATTAGTTTCTCCAATGTTCATAAATGAGAATTATGCCATTATTTTTATAAGCCCGGTGGATGGAACTGTTTTGGAAAAGGCTACAATCAAGCCGGATTATTTAAGTGGAAAATATGAATTTAATATTAATTCAAACCTTAGTATTACTAATAACGAAAATATAGATGAAATAGGACAAATCATCAATGAACACTCTGCGGCAAAAACATTTGATAAGAATTATTTGTCTTATCTAGGAATTATAGGAGACATTATAGGAGCTGATTTAACTAATAATAAAAACCTTAGGGGAGCTTATTATGAATATTTATTTTATAAATTATTGGAGCAGCTACGAGAAGAAAAAATAATAGATGATGTGTATTGGAATGGTAAAGTAGGGGAATTTGGTCTTCCAAGACCAGCGCCAGGGGGGAAGACAGGAACCCCAGATATTATTTTTATTATTAATGATGAATTCTTTATATTAGAATTAACAACAATTAAGGCTAAATCTGCACAATTTAGTGCTGAAGGTTCTTCAGTACCAGACCACATTAAATTATTTGCGGAAGAACATCCTGAGGCAATTGTTAATGGAATCTATACTGCACCTACTATTCATGATCGGAATACATCTGCCATGAAAGCAATTCTTGATCCACTAGGAATTAATTTAAAATGTATTGAAGATAGAGAATTAGTAGATTTGTTATTATCTAAAGATAGAAATCTCATTTACAGTGAATTAAAAAGTGGTAAATAAAAAAGGGCATGATAAAATCATGACCTTTTTATTTTTTATACCATTAAATTCAAGGATAATTTAAGTTTATCAATAGTTTGAACATATTAGTTAAGCATTAAAATAGGAGAGAAGTATTTTAACTTCCTCAGGGTTTATAGTTTTACCTGTTACAGTAGGTTTTGGAAAATTTACGTTTATTTGGTGAATAGGTATTTCTTTATTAAGCCATTTAATTTTTTTAATTAATATATTTCCAATAGGCTGAGCCCACCCTTTTTCCTCATTAGGAAAATTTAACTGATTTAAAAATTCATTAAATGTTTTAGAACCATTTAATATTTCATATTTTTCCCAACATTGTCTGGTTGTATTAACTTCAAATTTATCAAAATAACCGTAACCACGAAGGAATCTACTTTTCTTTTCTACAAAAAAAATAGGTTGATGTTGCTCTATAGCTTTAAAGGTCGTTCTCCTTAACCAAATACAAGCTAGTTGCATATTATTTGAAGATAATGTGTAACACCAAGAAGGATTAGTAATGCAGATAAAGCCTTTGGATAAATCCATTCGGTATCCCCCCCAAAAAAAAACTAATTAATAGTTAGTATATGCAATGGGAATAAAAAGTTTATATGATTATGGAAAAAAGACAGTAGATAAGTATATTTTTTAGTTTTTATCAAAATCAATAATTTCTCTAATATCTTTAATGTTAAAAGTTTCTGCAATTTTCTCTATATGTTTAAAATTAATATTTTGTCTTTTTTGATTGGCTAACTCACTTAGAGCTGCGTGACGGATATCTGTTAATCTTGATAATTCGCGTAAAGATATTCCTTTTTCTTTAGTTAGTTCATGTATTTTTACTATAACTTTCTTAGTCATCTTTATCCCTACCCAACTTATATCAGTTGACTTTATGGAGAAAGATACCATATAATTTCCTTTAAAGTGGTACGCTTTTACGTACCGTTTTATTCCTTTTATTTAATAAGTATATATAGGTCTCTCGTTAGTATTAGAAGAGAAATATTATACTTTTATAACTAAAGAGACGAAGTCTCCCTCTACGTAGTAGAGAAGAAGATAAGGAAGTATAAGAACAAAGGAAAGAAAATTCAATCGGTTTAAAGTGGTTTAATTTAAGGAAGGGAAGATGAGAAACTTGAAAGAGGAAGTAGTACATAAAGAAGTGAAGAGACCTATTTGGAAAAAGAAAAGATTTTGGATTTTAGGTAGTATTTTAATTCTATTTATTATTTCTAAATTAGGTGGTTCAATTGATACGCCAAGCGGAATAGAAGAAGATTTTTATAAAAGTTCCCTTTATAGCTTTCACGAATTAAATATTGCAATTGAAAAAAATGAATTTCCCGATAAAAAAGTGATTAAGTGGGTAGCTGATCATACGCGTGCAATGGAAAATTATCCGAATGATTATAGCGAAAAGGAAAGGATGATATTAATTCATTTTAGGGGGCTAATTACAAGCGTAGGATTGTTAAAACAATCTGGGGATAGAAATATATTAGAGGAGAAAATTAATGAAGCTCGTTCAAATCTAGCCAATATTTTAGAGGTTGAAGAGGATTATTAACTTTAAAACATATAATTATATAACTCAAAGAAGGAACCGTCCATTAAAATGGCGGTTTTTTCACATTTTAGACACATTTTTGAAAAAAGTTTAGAAAAAATATGTGAAACCGGGAGAATACTTTGCACCTGTTCTGTTTCTTTAGACGAGAAATAAAAAGGAGGAACAGGATATGCCTGGTTATAATTACAAATTTGTAGATTTGGGGAGGTTTTTAAAGGTAGTTGAATATGAAAGGGAAGTTAAAACAGGGATAAATAAACGTTATAATAGGCCATTAAAGAAACGAAATAAATTAAATTTCGTGAGTGGAGGAATGAAAAAAGAAACAAAAATAAGGGGATTAAAAAATAAGGAAATTGATGATTTTCACTACCTTTTATACCTTAATTTTAAGAATTATAGAGATCAATTAATTACTTTAACTTATAAGGAAAATACAGCTGTAGAGAAAGCATGTAAAGATTTTGAGAGATGGATAAAACGTATGCGCTCAAAATTTGGAGATTTTAAATATTTAGCTGTCCGTTCTTTTCAAAAGCGTGGAACAATTCATTATCATGTATTGGTTAATATTCCAAGGATTCCACTTGAAATGTTACGCAATAAGGAATTTGAAAATATATGGGGACATGGAGGAGTAAATATAACGAAGATATATGATGTAAATGTTGTTTATTCTCAATCTAAGCTATCCCAATATTTAGTAGATAATATGCAGAAGTTTAAGAAGGATGAAAGAGGATATGGAAAACAAGCTTACACATTTAGTAAAAATTTAAAAAAACCTAAGGTTAGAACTGGTAACTATGATGAATTTATGAAATGCCTTGAACTGATAAATTTGGAAGCTATAGATGAGAAAGGGTATAAAAATGAGTATCGGGGCGATGTAAAGGTAACTATTTATAAGAAAAAAGGTTCTTAAGAAAATAGTTTTAAAACAGATTAATTTTAAATAATTGTTTGATTCCCACTAGCTACAAGATATTTAAAGGTATTTTTTGAACAGAGTAATCCTTTAAAAGTAAGAGATAAAAATTAATTTTAAATAAAGGGTTGGAATAGGAGTGCAAAATTAATATGATTTAAAATGTTAATATTTTACATTTTTATTCGGAACGTTACGTTAATTTTAAATATCGTTACGCTAGGGGGATTTTTTGTGAACGTGATTGGCTATGTTAGGGTATCAACCCAAGGACAGGCTAAAGAAGGTTATAGTGCTTTATATCAACAAGATGAGATTAGAAAACTTTGTAAGGATAATAATTGGAATTTGATTGATATATACAGTGACCTTGGTATTAGTGGAGCGAAAGTAGATGAAGAAGCACTTGAAGTAGAACGAGAAGGATTTCAAAATATGCTATCAAGACTTCGGACGAAGGATATAAATTATGTAGTGGTTTTAAATACAAATCGTTTATGGCGCTCGGATATTGTGAAAGTGTTGATACATCGAGAATTTAATAAGTATCAAGTTGATGTGAAAAGTATTGAACAGCCGAATTACAGTATTTATAAGAAAGATCCAAATGACTTTTTAATTAATGGATTAATGGAGTTATTGGACCAATATCAACGTTTAGAAATCGCTCTTAAGTTAGGACGAGGACGTAATAAAAAGGCCCAGGAAGGTGGGTATGCAGGTGGAAGGGTGGCTTATGGCTATAAGGCTAGAAAAGGTCAAAAGTATATTGAGGTTAATGTTAAAGAAGCAGAAGCTGTAAAGCGTGTATTTACCTTAAGAGCACTCTATCCTAAGTGGTCACTATCGAATTTAGCTGAGCAATTAAATACTGAAGGATTTACTACTGCAAAAGGGAAAAAATTTACGAAAGTACAAGTTAAAAGAATTCTGGATAGAAAATCTTTTTATCAAGGAATGTATAGCTACGGAAATATAAATGTAGAGGGTAAGCATAAGCCTATTATTTAGGAATTAAGAGGGTGAGGAAATTGAAAAAGGAAGAAATGAACTTTAGTCGTAGTCAGCAGGAGTTAGGAAATATGATTATTCCAAGTGTGGAAGAGACAAAATGGAATCAATTAATAGAAATATTAGGGTTGATTGTAATTGAAAATATAGAACTAAAAGACATTACTAATTAATCGGGGGAAGGAACATGAATCATAGTAAGCGTAAAGTAGCTATTTATATTAGGGTATCGACCGAAGAGCAAGCGAATGAGGGATTCTCTCTAGGGGCACAAGAAGATTATTTAAAACAATATGCTAACACTAAAGGTTATGAGGTATACGATATATATATTGATGATGGCTATTCGGGGAAAGATTATAATCGACCTGAAATACAGCGTTTATTTAAAGACCTTTATCAAGAGAAGTTTACAGGGATATTAGTTAAATCTGTTGACCGAATATCAAGAAGAGTGAGTGATGTTACTAAGTTAATAGATGATGTCCTTGCTCCAAGAAAATGTTATGTGTTAGTGAGTGATAATAATTTAGATAGTTCTACGACTGGAGGGACTGCGTTTATCCAACTATTGGCTACGTTTGCTGAATATGAGCGTTCAATGATTGTACAAAGGGTAAAAGCTGGTATGTCTAAGCGAGCAGAACTAGGTTACTGGAATGGAGGGCATGTGCTTGGATATGATGTTAAGAATAAAGAGCTAAAAGTTAATAAAGAAGAAGCTGAAGTTGTAAGAAAAATATTTCATTTAAGAACCGAAGGGAAAGGGTATAAATCCATTGCCCTTATTTTAAATCAGCAAGGTTTTAAAACGAAGAGGGGGAGATTATTTAGTATAGGTACAATTAAAACAATTTTAGAGAATCCGCTATATATCGGATACTGTAGATGGGGGCGACATAAGAATTGGAACGTAGAAAGAAGAAAAGGAAAAACGGACGAATATAAATTTGTTAAAGGTAAACATGAACCTATTGTATCTGAGGACTTATGGAAAAGAGTCCAAGGTGTTAATTATGCCCATAAGAAAAGTATTTCTAAAAATCGTAATTTTAATGGGGAATTTGTACTATCTGGTATTTTACGTTGTCCATCCTGTGGAGCAGGGATGGTAATGTGTAAAACTAAAAAACGAGATAAATCAGGATATCATTTATATTATATGTGCCAAGCGTTTCATAGTAAGGGGAAGTTAGCTTGTAAATCTAATCTTATTCGTAAGGAAGATATCGAGGAAAAGGTATTGCAATGTATTAATCAAATTATTTTAATACCTTTAATTGTCGATAAGACGTTTGAACGTATCCAAGAGAAAAAAGAACGAGGAATAGAAAGAATAAAAAATGATTTATTATATATAAATGAAGAATTAAAAAGAAAGAAGCAATTTATAAAAAAACTTAATAAGGATTATTTTGATGAGAAAATCCGAGTAGAAACATATACGGAATTATCCGAGCCCTTAAGAGAAGAGATAGATGAACTAGAAAGCGAAAAAGGTAAATTAGATAGGAAAATTGAGAGTGTGGAAATACCTATTACGAAAGAAATGGTTATAAAAACACTTGAAAATTTCACTAATCTATATGAAAATGCTACTTATGAACAAAAAAAGTCTCTATTGCGAGCGATAATCAAGAAAATAGAGGTTCAACCTAATCGTAAAGAAATAAAGGGAATAACTTATTGGTTTGATTGTGATAATGGTCAAGATGACGCTTTACTAGTTAGTAAAGAGGGGAGAACCGTATCATAAATAGTAATAGTACATTCAAACGGCTACAGATGTGGCCGTTTTCTATATTTCCTAAAATAAGTATGTTTCTATTTCTAAAAAAGTATGCTGTAATATGAAGAGGAAAAAGTATAAGTAGTCATAGAAGTGAGGAGTTAAAGGTGAAGAAGTTTAAGAAATTTTACTTGGAGATTACGAGTGTATGTAATCTTGCGTGCAGCTTTTGTCCGCCGACGGAAAGACAGAAGCAATTCATTTCTGTGGAGGATTTTGCAAAAAGGTTAGACCAAATTAAACCACACACAGACTACATTTATTTGCACGTGAAGGGTGAGCCGTTGCTGCATCCAAAAATAGATCAATTGTTAGATTTAAGCCATGAAAAAGGGTTTAAAGTTAATATTACAACGAACGGAACGTTAATTAATAAGAGAAGGCATAGATTGTTAAATAAGCCTGCTTTAAGACAAATGAATTTTTCACTGCATAGTTTTGATGGGCACCCAGGTTCACAAGATAAAGAGGGGTATGTAAGAAGTATACTTTCCTTCATTAGAGAGGCGACAAGTCAATCAGATTTAATTGTTTCACTAAGATTATGGAATTTAACGCAGGATAATAAAACGAATGCTGAAATTCAGAAGAATAGAGAGTTATTATCCATCATTGAAAATGAGTTTGATCTATCTTATCAAATTGAAGAGAAGCTTACACCAGGAAAAGGTATAAAAATTGCGGAGCGTGTCTTTATTAATCAAGACTATGAATTCCAGTGGCCAGCATTACATGAAGAAGAGGATGATGGAAAAGGATTCTGTCACGGGCTTCGAAATCAAGCAGGTATTTTAGCGAACGGAACGGTTATTCCTTGTTGTTTAGATGGTGAAGGGATTATTAACCTTGGAAATATTAATAATGATTCATTTTCTAACATTATAGAAGGCGAAAGAGCAACAAACATTGTTGATGGATTTTCGAGAAGAGTGGCAGTCGAAGAGCTATGTAGAAAATGTGGATACCGTAAAAGATTTGGAAAGTAAATATGAAATAAGCCCTCATAAAGCGAGGGCTTATTTTTTATTCTTGATAAGAGCGCTCTAATTCATCAATTAAGGAACCAACGTAAGAAACAGCCCTGCGGATTGCGTCTGGCTTTGACATATCGACTCCGGCATGTTTCATTAATTCAAGTGGTTTCATCGTACCACCAGCGCGAAGTACATCTAACCAGCGATCAACGGCAGGTTGTCCTTCTTCTTTAATCATTTGAGCTACTGCAGTAGATGCAGTGAGGCCTGCGGAATACGTGTAAGAATATAAGCCCATATAATAATGAGGTTGACGCATCCAGGTTAAGCCAGCACCTTCATCAATTTCTACGGAGTCTCCCCAGAATGTTGAAAGTACATTTGCTTTTATTTCAGTTAAAGTTGTAGCTGTAAGTGCTCCACCTTCTTCTGCTAGGCTGTATACTCTTCTTTGATATTCTCCCTCAAGTAAGTGAGTAACAAAGTTGTGATAATATGTGCCAAGTAGTTGCAGGATTACCCATCTGCGCATTCTCTTATCGTCATTCGTCGCTAATAAATGCTGGGCTAATAGTAATTCATTCATTGTAGATGGTGCTTCAACGAAGTACATAGATGGACGTACATTCATAATACGTTGGTTTTTATTTGCTAAATAAAAATGACCAGCATGCCCAAATTCATGAGCTAATGTGAAGCAGCCACGCATCGTATTTTGCCATGTAATTAAAATGTATGGATGAGAACCATATGGACTTGAACAAAATGCTCCAGTTGATTTGCCTACGTTATCTGCAAGGTCGACCCATCTTTCTTTGAATCCTTTTTCGATAATGGCACTATATTCATCGCCAAGTACTTGTAAAGATTCTTGAATGAGTTTTCCTGCTTCTTCGTAAGTAATTGCTGGATTAAATTCGGGATCTAAAGGTGCATGTAAGTCACAGAACAGCATTTGATCGAGTCCTAATACTTTCTTTTTTAAATCTGCAAAACGGCGCATATGAGGTGCTAATTCTTTATAAATAATATCGAGTTGATTGTTATACATTTCAAGTGGAACTTTTTGAGGTTCTAAAAGCATATGAGTAACAGATTCAAATTTGCGTAAACGAGAGAGTGTTACTTGTTTTTTTACCTCGGTAGCATATGTTGTTGCCACGGTATTCTTATATCGCTTCAAGGTGGATACAAATGATGAGTATGCCTTTCTGCGTATGTCTACGCTTGGAGAAAACTCATATTTACTTTCAAATAATGCAAATGAGACAGGGAGTTCGTTTCCTTGTTCGTCTTGTATGGAATTAAAATCCATATCGGCTAATTTAGTCATGCCGTAAATTTTGTATGGAGAACTATGTACTTCACCAAGTGCAGCAAGTGCTTCTTCAGTTTCAGGAGAGAGCGTGTGCTGCCTTTTTTGTAATATGTCTAGTAATGATTTACGGAAAGGTTCAAGTTTTGTTTCTTGAGTTAAATATTTTTCAATTGTTCCTTCTTCTAATGAGAGAATTTCATTATGAATAAAGGATAGCGCCGTATGTACTTTCGTCCATAAAGCGGAAATTTTGGAAGAGTTCGCTTGAACAACTGGATTTGTACGGTCGGTAGATTCTTTTAAATTTGCGTAGGAGTATAATTTTGTTAACTTCATTAAAAGCTCTTCTTCTAAAAGTAGGCAATGTAATAAGGTCGTGGGACTAGTGTGTAATTGACCTTTAAACGCATCAAGTTTTTTTATATCATCTGTTAATACACGTAATGCAGTTTCCCACTCTTTATCAGATTCGTATAAATCAGAGAGGTCCCATGTTAATTCAGTAGGAACGTCTGCACGAATATGACGTTTCTCAATAGTTTTTTTCATTTGCTATATCCCCCTTATTATAAGTATTTAAAAACATAATACTAGAAAATTCAGTAAAATGAAAATATTTTACATTTCTATATATGAAAAAGAAGGACAAGCATAAAACTGCTTGTCCTTCGAGTTAAATTTAAAAATTAATATACTTTATCACCGTTGAAAATAGAGTTTTTCACGACTACATAATCCACAGTACGAATAGAGTCTAATTTTGTTCCACCAGCGTAAGAGATAGAAGATTGAAGATCTTGTTCCATTTCGATTAAAGTGTCTTCTAAAGAACCTTTATGCTCAACGAACATTTTCTTACCTTCAACGTTTTTCTTCTCACCTTTTTGGAATTCAGAAGCTGAACCGAAGTACTCTTTATAAAGTTTGCCGTCTTTTTCGATTGTTTCCCCTGGAGACTCTTCATGACCAGCGAATAGAGAACCGATCATAACCATAGTCGCCCCAAATCGAATAGATTTAGCTACGTCGCCATGTGTACGAATACCACCGTCAGCGATAATTGGTTTACTTGCAGCTTTTGCACACCAGCGAAGTGCAGCTAGTTGCCAACCACCAGTTCCAAAGCCTGTTTTAATTTTAGTAATACAAACTTTACCAGGTCCAATACCAACTTTTGTTGCGTCAGCACCAGCGTTTTCTAATTCTCTTACCGCTTCTGGAGTTCCAACGTTTCCAGCGATAACGAAGCTTTCTGGTAAATGCTTTTTAATATGTTGAATCATGTTGATTACAGCATTAGAATGTCCATGCGCGATATCAATCGTGATGTATTCAGGTGTAAGGTGTTCAGCAGCTAACTGTTGTACGAATTCATACTCGTCCGCTTTTACACCAACGCTAATAGAAGCGATTAATCCACGTGATTGCATATCTCTAATGAATGAGATTCGTTTCTCTGGTTGGAAACGATGCATGATATAGAAGTAATTATTTTCAGCTAAATAAGTTGCAATTCTTTCATCAATAATCGTTTGCATATTTGCAGGTACGACAGGTAATTTAAATTTATGTTTACCTAAAGTGACAGTTGTATCACATTCAGAGCGGCTGTTCACAATACATTTTGCAGGAATTAATTGAATATCTTCATAGTCGAATACGTTTTCCATCATTTACACCCCTAAAATACGAATATTTTATTTTTATTAATCAAAAATGTTCGTCCATATGATAATTTACATTGTTTTCATTAAAAAGTCAAAGGATTTCTTAACGTTTTTTTTAAAAGTAGATTTTATATCTAAAAAACAACGTTAAAAACGAATTTAAAACGTTGTTTTGTTTGTATTGTTCGTTTATAAAAAGGTTGAAAAATTAAGATAATTATACAAGGGTGTATGTATTCTTTTTATTTTTTGGAGTGGATGTAGGATTCTATGAAAAGGTTAATGCTAACAATACGAGCAAAAGATGTTATCAAGTAGTTGAACAATATATGAAATGATAAGGTTTATTTCTATATAAAAAGATGAATCTGGCATAATCCATCTTTTTATGTGAGGTTTCAAGTATAATAAGTAGGGCGATAGTAACGTATACAAAAGATAAAAAAGAAAATAATACAGAATAAAATGAGGTTAATATATGAGTAAAAAAGGGTTTTTTGAGTATAAATTAAGTAAAGAAATTGTAAGGGCACTTACTGGGTTAGGGTATGATCATCCAACAGAAGTACAAGGTGAGGTTATTCCAGTCGCATTACAAAAGAAGGATCTTGTTGTGAAGTCCCAGACGGGAAGTGGAAAAACAGCTTCATTTGGTATTCCACTTTGTGAGATGGTGGAGTGGGAAGAGAATAAACCACAAGCATTAGTTTTAACACCAACGAGAGAGCTTGCGGTACAGGTGAAAGAAGATATTACAAATATAGGGCGATTCAAAAGAATTAAAGCCGCCGCAATTTATGGTAAGTCCCCATTTGCACGTCAAAAATTAGAGTTAAAGCAAAAGACGCATATTGTAGTAGGGACTCCAGGGCGTGTATTGGATCATATTGAAAAAGGGACCCTTTCTTTAGAGCGATTAAAATATTTAGTGATTGATGAAGCAGATGAAATGCTAAACATGGGCTTTATCGATCAAGTAGAGGCAATTATTGATGAATTACCTACAAATAGAATGACAATGTTATTTTCAGCAACTTTACCGGAAGATGTTGAAAGGTTATCACGTACATATATGAATGCACCAACTCATATTGAAATTAAAGCGGCTGGGATTACGACGGATAAAATTGAACATACCCTTTTTGAGGCGATAGAAGACGAGAAGTTTTCACTACTTAAAGATGTAACAACGATTGAGAATCCTGATAGCTGTATTATTTTCTGCCGTACACAAGAAAATGTAGATCATGTATATAGACAATTAAAACGAGCTAACTATCCTTGTGACAAAATACATGGTGGTATGGTACAAGAAGATCGTTTTGAAGTCATGGATGATTTTAGAAAAGGAAAATTCCGTTATTTAGTAGCAACAGACGTAGCTGCGAGAGGAATTGATATTGATAATATTACACATGTTATTAATTATGATATTCCACTTGAAAAAGAAAGCTATGTACATCGTACTGGAAGAACAGGACGAGCTGGAAATAGTGGAAAAGCTATTACATTTATAACACCATATGAAAATAGATTTTTAGAAGAGATTGAGGAGTATATTGGCTTTGAAATTCCAAAGGCAATTGGACCTTCAAAAGAAGAAGTTATGAAAGGGAAAGCTGCATTTGAAGAAAAGATACATGCTAAACCAATTATAAAGAAAGATAAAAATGCAGACATCAACAAAGGCATTATGAAGCTGTACTTTAATGGCGGGAAAAAAAAGAAAATTAGGGCGGTAGATTTCGTCGGTACAATTGCTAAAATTAAAGGTGTTACAGCAGAAGATATAGGTATTATTACGATACAAGATAATGTTTCTTACGTCGAAATATTAAATGGAAAAGGACCACTTGTCTTGAAAGTCATGAAGACTACAACGATTAAAGGGAAACAACTAAAAGTTCATGAAGCAATTAAGTAAATAAAAACTATCCACTTTAATAGGTGGATAGTTTTTTATTTATGATTCTTTTAAATCATCCACTAGTTGCTCCGCTAAACGTCTATACATATTACTCATAGTCACGAAGGATGTTAGTAGTAGAAATTTTTCTAGCTTTGTGTCTTCTAAGGAAGAAATCTCATTTACTTCTGTAACACGGTTATTTACGTCTTGTTTAAAGCTTTCGACATTGCTTTCAGTAAGAGCAAGATAATTTTTGTATAACATATTTAATTCGAATGAATCATCATTTAATAAGGAGTCATTTATAGTTTCTAATGAACTTTTTATGTCGTTAATGGAAAGAGCACCTTTTAATTGATAAATTAGGCTAATTAAAATCATATGCTCTTTTGAATATTTTTTATTTTTGATAGGGATGAATAGTTTCCCTTTTGCGTAATTATTAATCATCGTTTTTGTTAATACTTTTTCATCATCAGTTCTCGTTGTATCTGCATAAGTATTCTCAAATAGTTGGACAACTTGATCTACATATAAGTCAACATTTGGAATATCCTCAAGTTTAATATTTTTTTCTAAATGCAATGTCTCAAGTAATTCATTTATATTTTCCACGTAGAATCCCTCACTTTTATAACTTAGTGGAACTTAATGTCTAATACATCCTTAAATATGGTATTACGAAACAAATAAATTGTAAATGTTGACCTTAAAAAGAAATGTGTATATAATTACATGTAGTTATTGAAACTACATGTAATTATATGAGGGGTGTTATTATGAATGCTTATGTAAGGGAACCAGTTAATGCATTTACTCACTTAGGTGGAGCGATATTATCATTTATTGCCTTATTAGCTATGCTTGTGAAAGTTTCTATCAAGATGCCATCATTTGCTGCAATTACAGCTGTTATTTTGTTTGGGATTGGAATGATGGTCCTTTATACGGCATCAGCTGTATATCATAGTGTTGTGGCCAATGAACGTGTTATTTACTTCTTTAGGAAGCTAGATCATTCTATGATTTTTATATTAATTGCAGGTACATATGCACCCTTTTGCTTAATTACATTAAATTCAGCAAGTGGTTTGTTATTATTTTGTTTAGTCTATGCAACTGCGATTTGTGGCATTGTGTTTAAAATGTTTTGGTTTAATTGTCCAAGATGGTTATCGACAGCAATTTATATTACGATGGGTTGGTTAATTGTTTTATTCTTTGCACCGTTAGCTGAGAATTTAAGTACAGGAGGCATTGTTTTCTTAGTACTTGGGGGCATTTTTTATACAATTGGTGGATTTATTTATGGAACAAAGCCAAAATGGCTAGAGTTTAAATATATGGGACATCATGAAATTTTTCACGTTTTTGTATTATTAGGTAGTCTTGCACATTTTCTAAGTGTATATTGTTACGTAATTTAATAAGAAAAACGCCACATAACAAAAATTATGTGGCATTTTTCTTATTACTTGATTGGAATCGTATATGTTATAAAATTATTATGGGATAAAATGTAAGTTTATGTGTTCGCATATTAAACATAGGATAAGAAATATGTGATATACTTTGAGAAGTTTATAATGAATGAAATATGGAGGACTATAATTATGGCAATACTTGTAACAGGTGGAGCAGGGTATATTGGTAGTCATACATGTGTAGAATTACTAAATAGCGGTTACGAAATTATAGTAGTTGATAATCTTTCGAATAGCTCGGTAGAATCTATAAATCGAGTGAAAGAAATAACAGGAAAACAATTTAAGTTTTATAAAGAAGATGTTTTAAATCAAGAAGCACTTGACGCAATTTTTGAAGAAAATGCAATCGAAGCAGTTATTCACTTTGCAGGATTTAAAGCTGTAGGGGAATCAGTAGCAATTCCATTAACATATTATCATAACAACATTACGAGCACTTTAGTGCTATGTGAAGTAATGCAGAAACATAATGTAAAGAAGATGATTTTTAGTTCATCCGCAACTGTATATGGTATCCCGGAAACGTCACCGATTACAGAGGAGTTTCCATTAAGTGCAACAAATCCATATGGTCAAACGAAATTAATGATTGAGCAAATTATGCGTGATGTAGCATTTGCAGATAGAGAATGGAGTATCGCGTTACTTCGCTATTTCAACCCATTTGGTGCACATGAAAGTGGACGTATTGGAGAGGATCCAAATGGAATTCCAAATAACTTAATGCCATATGTTACACAAGTGGCAGTAGGTAAGTTAAAAGAATTAAGTGTATTTGGAAATGACTACCCAACGAAAGATGGAACAGGCATCCGTGACTACATACATGTTGTAGACTTAGCAAAAGGTCACGTAAAAGCGCTAGAGAAAGTACTGAATACAACAGGAGTAGATGCTTATAATTTGGGCACAGGTACAGGGTATAGTGTACTTGAGATGGTTGAAGCATTTGAAAGGGTTTCAGGAAAAAAAGTTCCTTATAAAATTACAGAGCGTCGTCCTGGTGATGTGGCAATATGTTTTGCAGATGCATCAAAGGCAAAACGTGAACTAGGATGGGAAGCAAAACGTGGATTAGAAGAAATGTGTGCAGATTCTTGGAGATGGCAATCAAATAATAAAAATGGCTATTTGGAAGTTTAATATGTAGATACAAAAAATGCCCTTTGCATGAGCAAAGGGCATTTTTGTATTTATTTCCCGTTAAGTTTATTAGCTAATTTGGTAAAAAAGGTCCGCTGTTTTATAGGAATATTTGACTGGCAAAATGTATAATAATCAATATCTTTAATGTAAGTAAAGAGCCTAGAAATAGCATATAGGAATGTAATAGAAGATCCAACTGCGAAACTAATGCCGTAACCATTGAATCCAAATGGAAGCAGGATAAGGCTTAATAACAAGTTTGCAAAAAAGAAAATAGCTGATGTTCGAAATGCCCCTTTACGATCCTCAAAGTATAGGAGTAGTAATGTAATAACGAGCACCATTCCATTTGCATAAGCACCAACTATAGTTAATTGCAGAATAGAGTAATTAAGTGTTGTCTTTCCAGATTGCGAACTAAACATCCATATTATAAAAATAATAAGTAAGGAAAAAATACCTTGATTACGAAGTATACGTTCCATTTCCTGCTTTAAGACAAAGTTCATGGAATCTTTCAATTGTAAAAGCGTATGTAATGTTCCACCATTGTTTACCGAACCGAAGAACTTTTTATATCTTTCATAAAACCTCGTTTCAATGGATACTACAAAGAAAATATAGGTTGGGATAATACTTAAATACGCCCAGAAAACAGAAGTATCATAAATTTGATGATAAATAAATGTGTCTTCAATATTTCCCCGACCGTCTCCAAACCAAATAACAAAATTACATACCCAAATACCCACATTGTAAAAGAGGCTTGACCAAAATAATTCTGGATATTTATCTAAATAAGACAGAAAGGTAAATTGTTCAGTAGCATCACTATTTGGAAACATTCGTACAATAACGATACTTAACCATACTAGTGTAATGAAAGTACCGAGTGTAAAAGAAATTAAAAGCAATAGGGCAGATCCATGTTCTAACCCAAGTGTAGGGTGCCAGTAAGCTACTAGGATAATTCCTAATAGGGAAAAAATGGATCCGATTAAAAATGCCAGTGCAATTGATTGATAATCTTTAGCTGCTGTTAAATAAATGGACTGAATCCAGATGATATTTAAAGCTAAAAATAAAAATAGCATCACGATTTTATAATATAAAGCTAACGGTGTGAAAAATGCAAACAAAAGCCATAACATAATAGCTAAAAAAAGTGTGATCTTCGTCATTCCTAAAAATGAAGAAAATACTTTATCAGCTTTTTGTTCGTATAAAAGGTCAGCTACATATCTAGTTACAATGAGCTGCAATGCTCCGTAAATAATTTGAGAAAAAATAAAGCAATATGAAATTGAAATAGTGAAAAGGCGCTGTTCTTCAATTGAAATAGAATGAAATAAACTCAAAATGAATCGAATAGTTGTTACTGCTAAAATAACGACTAACCAAGGACCAGCTGTAACAAATAACGAAAATCCATAAGCTTTTACCCTTGAAGAATAGTAGTCTTCCTGAAATAATTTTTGTAATCGAAATCCTATACCTGCCATGTTTTCGCACCCCTTTCTAAATAAAGCTTACGATAACTATCAACAACACCTGATAATTGATAATATGCTTCAATACGATTACGCCCATTGTTTCCGAATTGTTGAATGGATTCAGGGTGGCGATAATACCATTCTAAGTGGGTGGCAACTTGTTCAGGAGATACAGGTGGTACAACAAAGCCACATTGGCCGTAAGGATCTTCATCTTGTCCATAAATTAACTCCTTACAAGAACCAACGTCTGTAACAACCCATGGTAATCCCGATGCCATTCCTTCTAACATAGCTAGTGGTTGTCCTTCAGATATGCTAGTTAATACGAGAATATCCGTTTGTTTTAAGTAATCTTTAATGTTTACTCTGCCAGTCATTATTACATGTTCTTTTAATCCAAGTTGCTGAATTAAATCACGACATTCTTGGGCATATTCTGGTTCTTCTGTATCAGGACCTAATAAGTAGAAGATAAACGGAATATCTTTTTCTAATAATAATTTAGCTGCATAAATCATTGTTTTTACGTCTTTAATTGGCACAACTCGTATAATAGCAGAAATAATGAGTTTATCTGAATTATGTTTTGGCTTACGTAGCCCTTTATAGTCAGATAAAGTAACACCATTTGGAACAATTTTTAGTTTATGGGCCGGGGCTCCTAGTTCTTTTTGATATGCACTATTCCGTCCGAATAACGTAATCACATCAGCAGCTTGTTCATATGCTTGGTGAGATAAATGATGGAAGAAAGAAACCCATCTTTTTTTGTATTCGATTGGTATCCAAGTTGATTGGAGTATTTCCTCTTCACGTTCCCGAGAATAAATACCATGCTCTGTTAGAATAAATGGTATGTCAGATTTGGCACTAATTGCAGCTCCAAGAAGCCCACCATAGCCTGTAGATACAGAATGGATAAGATCTAATTCAGGAAAATCAATTTGTAAAATTTGAATGATTGGTGTGAACATAGATCTCCACATCCAAAAGTAATTTAAGAAAGAACCACTACTTTCTTCATACAAATAGCTTTCTTTCACTATTTCATAAAATTCACGACTTTCGAAGAAGGAATGTAGTGTTCCTAGCTTTTGCTTGTTCCCTAATATTTGTAATGCTTCTGTGTCGTTAGCTTGGAATGTAAACCATTTTTGAAGTGTTTGTACTTCATCAGTCGTTAAATTGGTTTTTATATGTTTTGAGTCACTTTCTGATTGTAAGGGAATCATAATGATATCTTTTACATTGTTAGGAATTTCATATTGATATTCCTCTTCTGTTTTTATTTGCGGTACGATCGCAAAAATGGTGAATTCATGTTCTTTAAATTGTTGGATGATCATTTGTACCCAACTTGCTACTCCGCCACTGACAAAAGGATAACTTCCTTCAACGACTAAACCTATTCTCATCTGCTATACCCCTTTAATTGGAATTGTAGCGTTAGCTTGTTTTAATATAACGCTATAAATTTGTGAATCTAGCTTTGTAACTGTGCCGTATGGGAATGAACCGGTTTTCAATTTTTTCCCTTCTTCCACACGTATAATCGTTGCAGTGTGGTTTGGTAATCCTTTATATGCAATGTGAACAGCATCATCTTCATAAGAAACAGCTAAATCACCAGTTTGATAAATTTTCATGGAAGCAGTTGCTTCACTTTGTGTCATACTTTTTATATAAGGATATCTTTCTCGTATTTCTTTAATTGTCGTTTTATAAGCTTTAAATAATTCTTCCCACGTTAAATTACCCGAACGTTTTTCATCAAGGATATCATCTGGATGGACGAAATGTGAGATAACCCCTAAATTTGCAGTAACATCAGCTAAAATAAATTGTTCTTCATCTGAAATAGCATAGCCACTCGTAATACGTGGGAAGTGATAAATATTTTTGTTGTGCTCGTCTGGTCCAAATTCTTGAATTAAACTGCCGTTACTTTTACTTCCCACATATAGAGAAGCAACTGTTTCCATAGTTGGAACTGCGTCGTTTAATGCACTTAATCCAGTTGTATTTATAATATTGGATGGTGGTACATAGGTTTTTAGTTTTTCGTTTGGAAAGAAGTTATACACGAGTTTTTGTAAAGCATCTAAGGATCTCTCCATGTCCTCTTTTGAATTCCATGGAACATATTCAAGTGCTTTATCTACTGGGTCTGGTGGTAATAATAAAGGTTGATGGTTATAGCCATGAATACCGATTTCTCCACCGTGACTTAATAATTCTCTCCCAAATAATAAATAGGTATTTCTATTTTTGCCTGTGAAATTTTCAAAAGGTGGCGTTACTTTATTTTGGTATGTCCCAATTGCAACCCCCGTATATTTAATATCAAGCTCTTCAGAGATATCCTTCATATTTTTCCACCAATGTTTTTTATAAAATTCTTCAACAGAAATTTTTTCTGTTGTTAAGTTTTTTAGTTCTCCACTTGGAATTGGAGATGGGAAGTCATCGATATACATAATCTCCGCCCCAAGTTGTACTGTAGCGAAAGTCGGGAAAATAGTACCCAGTGATTGAACGAACATACCTCTACCTAATTTATCGTTCAATGCTGTTGTATTCCAATATAAGACTTTTCCTTCACCGTAGTCATTGGTCCAAAGGATGGGAGTATCTTCTGCAGTAATCCAAGTATTAGTTGTATTCTCATCTAGCGTAATATTCATTGAGCTATGAGTGAACAATGGAGAAGAACTTGAGAGATCAGGATAACCAGCGAATAAAACTTCTTCAAAGGTTAATCCTTTCACATCTTTGAAGCCTTCTTTTTTTGTAATACCAAATAATGTGTTCCAGGAAGGATCTGAATCAAGTCGGTTTGCGATAATAATCCTTCCGCCCATTTGTACAAAATTTTGAATATCAGCTTGTGGAAGTTGCGCCATTATTTCACCTGTAATAATAATTCCTGTATAGGGAGAGGGAGTAAGTCCCTTAATTTCATTAGCTGTAATATCTTTATAGTGTAGGTGTGCGTAATCCATTGCCTTTTTCGTATTAAATTCGACTTGTTGCCCTAATGTATTATCCGTTTTTAAAACGTATAATTGCATTTTTTGTCCATTTTGGGCTACATCTTTTGCTTTGAGCGTTTTAACAGTATCTGTTTCTTTAGTTTTAGGAACAGAAAACTTTTGATAGAAATTTTCTGTTCGATATATAAGGATAGATATAATTAAGAGAAATAAAATGATACTAACAATTCCGATATATATATTAATCCCCTTTTTCAATGTGTGCGCCTCCAAACTGCCTTACAAATAATTGATATTTACGCGGTAGTATATGAACTCTTTTTGCAGATGCTAGATTATTGATTAAGTTATAGAGCTCGTCCCATAACTTTTGTTCATAATATATTTCAAGTAACCCAACGTAACCGTAATATGATTCAGGATAGAAATGAATAAGATTTAAAAATTGTTCTTCAGACTTTGCATATTGTTTTGTATGTAGAAACAGATTTCCAAGGTGGAAAGGATAAAGAGGTTCAGTAGGGAATAGTTCTACACTTTGTGTAATAAAATTCATAAATTCGGCGATTATTTTTTCCTTTTGCTGATTAGAAAGAAGACCACTGTCTATATATCTTAAATAGTTAGAAACCAACTCTTTTGCAATTTCATTTTGTGGATTTTGTAGAAATTGCTTATTTAAGTATTCGATCTGTTTTTCGTACCGTTCATTTAGTAAATTAATAGTAGTTGCTGCGTAATGTACAGTTTCAGGATCTTTATGATGAATGGCTTCTTTCAATAAGCCTCCTTCATTGGAAATAGGGGAGGAGCTTAACTGTACAATGAGTTGTTTATGTAATTCAGGCTTATCTAGTTCTAATCCAGAAGAAAATGAAATTAGGTCCATATCTTGTTTTGCTGATGCCAAAATATCTTCATAATGATCAACTTGAAAGGAAACATACTCAGAGTATTGCTGTAACCACTCGGTCTTGGAGCGTCTTATATTCAGTAATAACATGATTGCTGATACAATAAGTCCGACAAGCGGGAAAAGGAGAGAGATAATCAAGCAAAACTCAATAATTCCTTTCTTATCTTCAGTAATCAAACCTTTCGTAAATCGAAATAAAAGAAAAACCAAAATAGCATAAATAAAGTAAAGAAGGAGTAAAATCATTAGCATACCACTCCTTTAGAAGAAAGAGCGTTTTGTATACGAGTTTGGACTGGTAATAAAAACTTTTCTTCAGTGCCAGGTAATAGAATCATAACTTTTTGTTTAGTCGTGCTATAACCGAATATATCGATATCACGCAAATGATCTTTTAAAATAGAATTTATCATTTCTAAAGAATCTTGTGGAACAGTAAATTCAAAATAGGAATATGGATAAGATAATGTTTCGTACCGTTTCTTTTCTATTTTTAGTAAATGTTCAAATTCATCTTCATAATAAATACTCGTTTTAGGGAATGTACGATCCTCTTGACTTGATAGCCAAAGATTAGAAGCGTTTTGTAAACGATCACCCATCCAGCGCAAATACCATGTGAAAAGTTCGAATTGCTCAGAAGTTACTTTTGAAAATTCAATTTCGTCTAATATAATGACGTATTGTACATCATCTTGGAATAGGACGGGACCAACTAAAAGTGGAGCGTCTTGAAAATCCTCTTCTGTACGGAAAAAAGGTCGATTATGCGCTAGAGCGTTTTTGATGACTAGCGAAGCATTTTTAACAAAAATGGATTGAGGTAAGGTATTTTTACCAGTTTCTGCTCTTAATTTAATACGAAGTGATTGTTTATTGTTATCGACGTGATAGATACCAATTTTTTTTGCTCCGAAATACATTTTTAATACATTTATTCCCTCATCGAGTACAATTTCAGGATGTGTATGATTTAAAGCTTTAAACATATGATACATTTTAGATAAGTGATTATTTGATTCAAGTACACGAGAACGTAGTGTAATACGTGTTTCATCCAATTGTTTCACAACATATTTTAATTCTTTATTTTCGGCTTTTAGCTCATTATTTATCATATGTACATCTTCATACCGTTCTTTTTGTGCAGTACTCATTAGTCCACAACATAAACTAATAACAAGTAAGAAAATCCAATTAATCCAGTAATCTAATGAATAAAAGTACAGTAATATATCATCTTCTTTATATATACCGCTTATAAAAATATAAATCATTGCTTCTAGAAAGGTGAAAAGGGCGATAGATATGCCATACCGGCTAGAAATAATTAATGTAATAAATAAGAGTAAGAAGTATTCATACGTTGGTGTTAGAAAATCAGTTAGTATTGAGAGAAAAAATAGAGCAATAAAGAGAATCGTAGGTTCAATCATTTTTTGTAATAAATTAGATTGTCTATAGTGCATAAAAAATCCCTTCTTTCGTTTGCAAATTTAATTTTGAGGAATAGTACACTGAAATAAAATACATAATTTAAAAGAATTATTTTAAAATATATAAAGCCCAAATCATTTTATCAACAGAGATGTAGTAAATTCAAGTGAAATAAATTCTAATTTTTGTTAATGTATTGTATTTATTGGGATTTTTTATTAAATATCGAGCTTGAAAAAATGTAAAATGTTATTGTATTACTATACTTGTATTAATATATAAAATGATAAAAAATTACAGTTTTATAGGGGGTAATATTATTATGGAGTGGAAACGTTCCATGTACTTTTTAGCTATATTTTCTTTTATTTTTTCCTCAAGTACATCCGCCCAAGCAAATGTCGTGGAACCAGTTTTAAAAAATGTACGAAGTTATAAAATTTATTATGGTGAAGCAAATGAGCAAGTAATTGAGGGACTTTCAAAGTATGACATGGTCATTATAGAGCCATATGCATTTACGAAAGAGCAAGTTCAGCAATTAAAAAAATCCGGAACAGTAGTCCTTGGGTATGTTAGTGTTTTAGAATTAGAATCGTGGCATAAATCGCAAGTAGTTGAATCAGACTATTATTATCGAGACGGTAAGAAAATGAAGATTGAGCAGTGGGATACATATATTATGAATTTAGCTGATGAACATTACCGGCGGATTGTTGTAAATAAAGTGAAACAGCAAGTTATTGGAAAAGGAATAGACGGTGTGTTTTTAGATACCGCTGGTGATATTGATGACTATTTTTATGATCAGCCAGTTACACAAGGGAAATTTCGCGAAGCATATGTAAATTTATTAAAAGAAATAAAAGGTGTTGATTCTGATTTGCTTCTTATACAGAATTGGGGATTTGACACAATCAAAAATACATCCTTGAATTTTATACATGGTGTATTGTGGGAGGACTTCAATAAACAAGTTATTACGAAAGATGAATGGAGTCAAAATTGGATGCGCTATTTTAAACAACAAAGTAATAAGATTGTAACGTTTACCGTTACTCCAAATACCGTATCTAAAAAATATAGTTCTATAAATGGATTTATTCCTACAATTAATCCGAATGATATTTATGATAAATAGCAATTATTAGGGATGAGAAACTATCAATATTGACTATGAAAGTTTAGGTCAGTATACGATTATCTTATAAAGATGAATGTATTACTGACTAGCTCATTTTATAATATTCCATGTTAGAAATTAGTAGAATAAGATAGAAAAAGTGCATTATCCTATTAATTTTTATAGAAATAAAAAACGTGATATTTAAAATAACATCAATACTTGTGTCATGGTTAGAGTACGTTTATAATCAAGGAATCCTATTAATGTTCTGATAGGGTTATTTATGATTGAAAGCGTTTTAAATTTGGCGTTCTTCAAGGTAGGAAGTCTGACCTATTTAGATTAAAAATTATGTATGTAGTTTGAAATAGGAAGAAAAATAATAAAGAATCACTTTATATTGTGGGGAGGTTAAAAGTGTGAAAGAGAAAGAATTTCACACGAATACATATGGGTTACGTAGGATTATTACTTTCGGGTGCAGCTTTATTTTTAAATAGTCTTGTTATATTAGGAAAAGCAGAGATGAAAAGTGCAGGTGTTTTTAATTTATTTGTGGGTGCACTACAAATTATTATTCCGTTCTATTTAATCATGATTTCTGATCAAAGCAATTGGACGGTATATTCATATGCAGCTACTTTTTTATTCGGATTAACCTATTTATATGTAGGTGTTACTTTTATAAAAGGAATGGATAGTAGCGGTCTAGGTTGGTTTTGTATTTGGGTAGCAATTATTGCTTTATTTTATATGATTGTTTCATTTGTTCAATTCCACGATGTTGTGAATGCGTTAACGTGGTTTATGTGGGCATTACTTTGGTATTTATTCTTTGTATTAAATACACAAAAAAAGAACATCAATCAATATCTTGGAAGGATTGCCTTCGTACAATCATGGGTAACATTGACGTTACCTTCACTCTTTTATTTTATGGGAGTATGGGGAGAGGGGTTCGTATATGAATTATGGGTTTATGTATCTGTAATTTCTATTTTATACTTCTGTTATTGTATTTATAAATATCGAGTACGTTAATATATTTTTTGTAGAAAAGCATGGAATCGTTAAACGAGTTCCATGCTTTTTATATGTTAGCATTTATAATAGAGAGGTAGTATTTTACAATTTATCGAAATGGGGATGATAAAGTTGAAAAAAGTATTGGTGCTAGGGGGAACAAGATTTTTTGGTAAACATTTAGTAGAAGCACTTTTGCAAGATGGGCACGATGTAACGATTGCGACGAGAGGAATTACGGAAGATTCTTTTGGGAGTAGAGTAAAAAGACTTATTGTAGATAGAGAAGATGAAAAACAACTAGCAGAGCGTCTAGCAGATAAAAGTTATGATATTGTATACGATAATTTATGCTATAGCTCAAACGCAGCGAAGATAATATGTGAAGTGTTACGAGGGAAAACGACAAAATACGTTATGACATCTTCAATGGCTGTCTATGAACCAGCACTAAGTTTATCAGAAGAGGACTTCGATCCGTACGAGTATGCAATTGCGTATGGAGATAGGAATGACTTCAATTATGGTGAAGGAAAGAGGTTAGCCGAAGCAGTTGTATTTCAACAAGCAACATTTCCAGTTGTTGCAGTTCGTTTTCCAGTTGTTATTGGAGAAAACGATTATACGAAAAGGTTACAATTTTACGTTGAACATATTGTGAGAGAAGAACCTGTCGCAGTGAATCATCTAGATGGAAAATTGTCGTTTATACATGAAGAAGAAGCTGGGGAATTTTTAGCTTGGTGCGGGATGAAAGACATAGAAGGGCCAATTAATGCTTGTAGCAACGGGGTAGTTTCTACTCGGGAAATTATTCATTTTATAGAAGAAAATACGGGAATAAAATCACTCATTCAAGAAGTAGGAGATCATGTAGCACCTTATAATGAAGTGACTAATTGTACATTACATAATGGAAAAGCTAATGAATTAGGATTCCCGTTCCGAGGGTTGAAAATAGAAATAGAAAAAGTATTATGTTATTACATACATGCAATGAAATAATCATAAATCCCCCGGTGGCAATCCGGGGGATTCTGGAGGATTTCGACAATACTAATTTTACATTACCAAACTTACCTTATACGCACGACTAATGTTTTTGTGATTGAATTGCTTGTAAATACTTTTCATTTACCCGGTCCCAGTTCACTGTATGCCACCAGTTGGTAACAAATTCTGGGCGACGATTTTGGTACTTTAAATAATAGGCATGTTCCCATACATCAATGACAAGTAATGGAATTTTGCCTTCTTGCAAAGGTGTATCTTGATTAGGTGTACTCATTACAGTAAGTTCTTCACCATCAAGGACAAGCCATCCATAACCACTTCCAAAACGGCTAATTGCTGCTTTAGACAGTTGATCTTTTAAGTTGTCAAAGGTATTGAAATAATAATCAATTACTTTTGCAACGTCTCCATTAGGCTCGCCGCCACCCCGTGGGCTCATTACTTCCCAAAAAAGACTATGACAATAATGTCCACCACCGTTATTTCTGACAGCTGTAACAATTTCCTTTGGTAAAGCTTCTAAATTACATAGTAACTCTTCTAAAGATTTATTATGTAATTCCGAATAGTTTTCTAATGCGGCATTCAAATTATTTACGTATGTCGCATGGTGCTTTCCATGATGAATAGAAAGTGTATTGCTATCGATATATGGCTCTAGTTCATCATAGTCATATGAAAGCTTTGGCAATTGAAATGAAGACATGACATTTCCTCCTTTCTCTCTAAAAGTTGGTCTAGGTAAAAATAATTTACCTGAGTAAAAAATACACCTATTTTTCATGAAAGTCAATAGTAATCTCTTAATTTTCTGAAAGATAGTACAATAAAAGTAACACTTCGACTTTCGTTTGTGACTCTTATTCTTTTTGCTTATACTGTAAAGTAGTAACGTTTTGTTGAAATAGAAGGAGATCGCTTATGAGTAAAACGAAGCAATTAATAGAGGAAGCGAGTCATTTTATTACGATTTGCTATAAAGAGCTTAATAAAGAACAATTCATAGAAGAACGCATGAAAGAAATTCGAGTTGAAATAGAGAAGACGGGGACGTATGAACATACATTTGAAGAACTTGTTCACGGATCGCGAATGGCATGGCGCAATAGTAATCGATGTATCGGAAGACTATTTTGGAGTAAGATGCACATATTAGATGCACGTGAAGTAAATGATGAGGAAGGTGTATATAATGCATTAATTCATCATATTAAATATGCAACGAACGACGGAAAAGTGAAACCGACCATTACAATTTTTAAGCAATATCAAGGTGAAGAAAATAATATACGAATTTATAATCACCAATTGATTCGGTATGCAGGATATAAAACAGAAATGGGAGTGATTGGTGACTCTCATTCCGCTGTGTTTACAGATTTTTGTCAAGAACTTGGCTGGCAAGGAGAAGGTACGAATTTCGATGTATTGCCACTTGTGTTTTCTATAGATGGAAAAGCGCCTATATATAAAGAAATTCCGAAAGAAGAAGTAAAAGAGGTGCCAATTGAACACCCAGAATACCCAATTTCGTCACTTGGAGCAAAATGGTACGGAGTTCCAATGATTTCAGATATGCGCTTAGAAATTGGCGGTATTTCCTATACAGCAGCTCCGTTTAATGGATGGTATATGGGAACAGAGATTGGGGCACGTAACTTAGCGGATCATGATCGCTATAATTTACTTCCAGCAGTTGCGGAAATGATGGATTTGGATACATCGAGAAACGGTACGTTATGGAAAGATAAGGCATTAGTTGAATTAAACGTGGCGGTTTTACATTCCTTTAAAAAACAAGGAGTTAGTATTGTTGACCATCATACTGCGGCGCAACAATTTCAGCAATTTGAGAAGCAAGAAGCTGCTTGCGGTCGTGTTGTAACGGGCAATTGGGTGTGGCTCATTCCGCCGTTATCTCCAGCTACCACTCATATTTATCATAAACCGTATCCGAATGAAATTTTGAAGCCGAATTTTTTTCATAAATAGTTTGTAGTATAGGGCATTTTCTGTAAAAATATAATTTTTTTTTAACTACTGTTACGTAGCAAATGGAAGCCTTTACCCTCGGTTATTTTTGGAAGGAGCTTTTTGAACCAAGGAGTTCCTTATGTTATAATCAAATTTCTGTTTCGAAGACCTTATAGAAATATAAGGTCTTTTATTTTGCTTTTTTATGTAAGAGGAATAGAAATTTTCTTTTAAATAAGGGATTTAGCATATTTTTAGGGACAACATAAGTGTGTAGGAAATAGATAAATTATTATACTTATATAATCATTGTGTTTTGGGGGTAAACAATAAAACATAATAAAGTTGTTTTTTTAGATTGCTGAGGAAGGAGGAAGTGTAAATGAGGATGAAGAGTCGAAAAACGGATTGGCCTGTATTTCTTATTAGTGGTGGTTCGCTTTTATTATTTGTAATTGCGGTTTTCTTAAATAAAAATTATGTAGAGGGAGTCATTAATAGCAGTTTTGCAGCTTCAATTAAATATTTTGGTGCCTTCTGGCAAGTTTTATTAATTGGTACATTTATTGTTGCAATGTGTATGGCATTCTCGAAATATGGAAGAGTTAAACTTGGGGGATTAGAAAAACCTGAGATTAGTACGGCAAAGTGGCTTGCTATTATTATGTCGACATTACTTGCCGGAGGTGGCGTTTTTTGGGCAGCTGCAGAGCCAATGTACCACTTGATGACGGTGCCGCCGATACATGAAGGTATATCTGCTGGAACGAAAGAAGCAGTAATGCCTGCTTTAGCACAAAGTTATATGCATTGGGGTTTCTTGGCTTGGACGATTTTAGGTACAATCAGTGCGGTAGTTATGATGTATGGGCATTATCATAAAGGTATGCCGTTAAAACCTCGAACACTTTTATATCCTATTTTTGGTGAGAAATTGCGAAAGAGTTTGCTTGGAACAATGATTGATGCATTTGCCATTATTGCGGTAGCTGCAGGGACGATTGGACCGATCGGATTTTTAGGCTTACAAGCAAGTTATGGCCTACAGGCATTGTTTAATATTCCTGATGTTTTTACTACTCAATTAGCAATTATTATTTGTGTAGTTGCGGTTTCTACTATATCTGCAGTAACAGGAATTAATAAAGGGATTCAAATTATAAGCGATTTAAATGTTAAATTAGCGATTTTATTAATGGTATTTGTATTATTATGTGGACCAGGTGGATTTATTATTGATTCGTTTGTATCTTCGTTTGGATTTTATATAAATGAATTTATTCCAATGAGCACATACCGCGGTGATACAGGTTGGTTAGGATCGTGGACAATCTTTTTCTGGGGATGGTTTATTGGATATGGACCGATGATGGCAATTTTAGTGAGCCGTATTTCAAGAGGAAGAACGATTCGAGAAATCATCGTTGCAATTGGAATTATTGCACCTATTATTACAACATTTTGGTTTACAATTCTGGGAGGATCAGGTGTGTTTTATGAATTAATGAAGCCTGGTTCTATTTCAAGCGCATTAAGTGAATCGGGTATGCCAGCTGCTATGATTGCAATTACAGAGCAACTGCCACTCTCTCATATTATTGGGCCGGCATTTCTTTTATTAACAATTTTATTTGTAGTGACAACAGGAGATTCAATGGCTTATTCGATTTCGATGGCAGTGACTGGAGATGGAGATCCTAGAATTAGCTTACGAATTTTTTGGTCGCTTATTATGGGAGCAGTTGCGGCAATTCTGTTATACATGGGTGAGGGAAGTATTAATGCCTTACAATCATTCATCGTAGTAACAGCTGTCCCGGTATCCATTCTGTTACTCCCAATGCTATGGCTAGCGCCTAAAGTTGCAGGGGAATTAGCATTAAAACAAGGTATTGTAAAAGAAGAAGAGAAAACTTCCTTTTTGTTCCAAAAAGCTAGTAAATCAAAATAAAGAATTGTATTTATATAAAAAGAGGAAGCATTTCATTTGAAATGCTTCCTCTTTATTATTTATTTAACTACTTTTCTCGAAGTGGATAGTACTCTGTACAGTTTCAATCTATTCTAATACTTTATCTTTCGTCTCTGGGACACATAGTAGCATTGTAATTAAACCGATTGGATAGATAATGAAGATAAGAGATAATGCGCCCATTAAATTACCACCTGCAGCAAGTAATCCGATAATAACAGGTCCAAAGCCAGCTAAACCACGTCCTGTACCGAAAATAAAGTTTTCTGCTGTAGAGCGAGCTTCAGCAGGATAGTTTTCAGCTAAAATTGCTCCGAATCCTCCCATCATGCCATTTGCGAAGAATCCAAGCAATGCGCTGCCCCATAACAATAATGTTGGATTTGTGAATAAGAAGAAGTAAATGAGACAGTATATAGTACCACCGACATAATAGATTGTAAAAGTTTGACGGCGACCAATTTTATCAGCTAGAATTCCAAAAATTGCAATTCCAATTAACATACCGATCGTAGAGATGAACATCCAACCACTAGCTTTTGCTAATGTATAGTTATATTTATTCGCTAAAATAGTTGGCATCCATGTAAAGATACCATAATATCCGAAGTTCTGGATGAATGACATAATAATAAGGCCAATAGTTGTTACTGTTACTTTTTTATTTGCAAATAGCTTTCGAAGTGGGAACTTTTTCATTTGTTTTAGTTGTTCAGCCTCAGTAGTTGTTAAACTGCCTTCAACCTCTTTTTGTAACAATTCTTTTTTGTATCGTTGTTTTTGTTCCCATATTTTCGGTTCACTTAAACTTTTTCGTACATAAACAGCTAATAAAGCGGGAATAAGTCCAAATAGGAAAACAGCTCTCCATCCAAAATGTGGGACGATAAATGCTGGAAGGAGTGAAGCTACTAGTACGCCAAATTGCCATCCAAGTGCAACAACAGATGTCGCCTTAGCACGCATTTCTTTAGACCATGTTTCAGTTACGATGGCCATTCCAATCCCGAATTCACCACCAACTCCCATCCCCACTAAAAAGCGAAGAATTAATAATTGCCAATAATCTGTTGCGAAATAAATAAGTGCTGTTGCGAGTGAAAATAGTAAGATTGTGAAGGCCATCGTACGGATACGCCCAAATAAATCAGCAATAAATCCAAATAAATAAGACCCAATTAGCATTCCTATTGTGGTAGCTAAAGTTAAGTTTCCACCTTCAACAGGGCTTAAATGAAATTCTTTTAAAATGTAGACGAGTACGAAAGATAAGAGCAACATATCTAAGCCTTCTGCTGCATATCCTAACGCAGACCCAAATAATGTTTTATATCTTTTCTCTTTCGTTTCCTCTGTTGTTGATTGTACATCAGTAGTGACGTCCATCATTACTCCCCCTTATTTTCTTCTACAGTCGCTATGGAAGAATAACAAAAGGCCTTCTCACCTGATATGATGAGAAGGCCAAAAAAGCATACGTATTCCTAAAATAGGTCATACGTATAGTATATTCCGACTTCCTTCTCAACCTCACGGGGTTGGGTTAAAGGACTGTATTATATTACTTTATTTTTAGCACTCTTCTATTAGATTGTCAAATAGGGCGGGGATTGTTATGTGTAAAATATTGCAAAAGATATTTCATTCTTCTTGACGCCCACTTCATTATTTTCCGATAATAAAACTAACTCATATAAAAAGGAATGAATCACAGATGCTAAATTTAGTACTTATGATGATTGAACGTGTCGGGCTTATTGTTATTTTAGGGTTTTTACTTTCTCATATTAAAACGTTCAGGCGCCTTCTTCATAAGCAAGATGGGTATGTAGATAAGCTTAAGCTTATTTGTATTTTTTCAGTGTTTACAATTGTAAGCAATTACACGGGAATTGAAATTGCTGGGAATACGATTATGAATGAAAATTGGTTACAAGGTGTTTCATCATCGAGTACCATTGCGAATACACGTATTATGGGTGTTGGAATTAGTGGCTTGCTTGGTGGCCCTATCGTCGGAATTGGAGTAGGATCAATTGCTGGTATTCACCGTTATATGCTTGGCGGGACGACTGCACTAAGTTGTGCAATCTCTTCAATTTTAGCGGGGGTTATAACAGGTTATATTGGATACATTTTCAAAAAGTATAATCGTACAATTACGCCTAAATTTTCAGCGGTTTTAAGTGTGTTTATCGTTTCTTTAGAAATGATTATGATCTTATTAATTGTAGAGGATGGAATGAGTATTGTGAAAACAATTGCGATACCAATGATCCTTGTAAATAGTTTTGGAAGTTTTATTTTACTCTCTATGATACAAGCTATATTGCGTCAGGAAGAGAACGCAAAGGCACTTCAGACTCATAAGGTATTACGTATTGCAGATAAAACGTTACCGTATTTTCGCCAAGGCTTAACAGAAAAATCATGTAAGCATGTGGCACAAATTATTCACCGTTTTACAGGAACAGATGCGGTATCCTTAACAGATACAGAGAAAATATTAGCTCATGTTGGATTAGCATCAGATCACCATATTCCTTCACATAGTTTAATAACTGGTTTGTCGAAAGAAGTGTTACAAACAGGGAAAATAATGAAAGCAAAATCACGTGAGGTCATTAATTGTCAACATGAAGGATGCCCTTTGCAAGCGGCGATTGTTATTCCGCTAACTTCACATGGAAATACGATAGGGACATTAAAACTGTATTTCAAAAATCCTAATCAGTTAAGTCGTGTGGAAGAGGAATTAGCAGAAGGATTAGCAAAAATATTCTCTACACAACTTGAATTAGGGGAAGCCGAGTTGCAAAGTAAATTATTGCAAGATGCGGAAATAAAGGCATTACAAGCACAAATTAACCCGCACTTTTTATTTAATGCGATTAATACAGTATCAGCTTTATGCCGAACAGATGTAGAGAAGGCAAGGAAGTTATTATTACAACTTAGCGTGTATTTCCGTTGTAATTTGCAAGGCGCACGTCAGTTACTGATTCCACTAGAACAAGAATTAAACCATGTACATGCATACCTATCGCTAGAACAAGCAAGGTTCCCAAATAAGTATGAAGTAAAGATGTATATGGAGGATGAGCTAAAGACAACTTTAGTACCACCATTTGTTCTTCAACTATTGGTTGAAAATGCGTTGCGACACGCTTTCCCGAAGAAGCAACCAGTGTGCGAAGTGGAAGTGCATGTTTTTGAAAAAGAGGGTATGGTTCATTTTGAAGTAAAAGATAATGGGCAAGGAATTGAGGAAGAACGTTTAGAACAATTAGGAAAGATGGTAGTTTCGTCCAAGAAAGGGACTGGAACAGCTTTATATAATATTAATGAACGTCTTATTGGGTTATTTGGAAAAGAAACGATGCTTCATATCGAAAGTAAATTAAATGAGGGGACAGAGATTACTTTTGTTATCCCAAAAAAAGTAGGGGAGGAAGAGCAGATTGTTAAAAGTACTAGTAGTTGATGATGAAATGTTAGCACGCGATGAACTAAAGTATTTATTAGAAAGAACGAAGGAAGTTGAGATAATTGGTGAGGCTGATTGTGTAGAGGATGCATTAGAAGAGCTAATGAAAAACAAACCAGATATTGTTTTCCTAGACATTCAGTTATCTGATGATAACGGATTTGAAATTGCGAATATATTAAAGAAGATGAAAAATCCACCTGCCATTGTATTTGCGACTGCCTATGATCAATACGCGTTGCAAGCATTTGAAGTAGATGCGTTAGACTATATTTTAAAGCCATTTGATGAAGAACGTATTGTACAAACATTAAAGAAGTATAAAAAACAAAAGCAGTCGCAAATAGAAACGAAGCAAGAAATAAAAGGGGCAGATGTAACGGCAGAGATGCATAAATTAGCATTACCAATTGAAGAATCAATTGTACTTGTAAATATTGAAGATATTATATATGTAGGGCTTGTGGATGGAAAAGTGACAGTAAAAACAATGAGGGACACATATATAACACACGATACACTTGTGATTTTGGAAAAGAAGTTGCCGCAAGCAAGTTTTATGCGTGTACATCGTAGCTTTATTGCAAATATTAATCATATTACTGAAATCCAGCCGTGGTTCAATTCTACGTATAATTTAATTATGAAAGAAGGATCAAAAGTACCTGTTAGTCGTACATATGCAAAAGAACTCAAGAAGCTGCTTCGTATTTAAGAAGCAGCTTTTGTATTTCATCCTTTTATATTTGTAACTGATTCTGTATATTTGACGTTCTGTTATGTAAACGCTTACCAAGGCGGGTATATCCTATACAATAAAGGTACCAAATCGAAAGAGGTGGCCAAAATGAGTACGAAAAAAGTATATAGTTTCTTATCACAAGCATTCATATTCTCAGCTATTATGTTAATTTCTAATATTATTGCAACACATTTACCAATTCCGATGCCTTCATCGGTAATCGGGTTAGTCATTTTATTTAGTCTATTATGTTTAAAGGTTATTAAATTGGAACAAGTTGAATCACTTGGAACAGCTTTAACAGGTATTATCGGATTCCTTTTCGTCCCATCAGGTATTTCGGTTATTAATTCTCTTGGTGTAATGGGACAATATTTTGTACAAATTTTAACTGTAATTGTTGTCGCGACAGTTATTTTACTCGCTGTAACAGGATTATTTGCACAATTTATTTTAGGAAAAGATGAAAAAGAAACAGAAGATACAAAAGAATTGAAAGTAGTAAATAAAGGACGCAAGCACGGAAAAGTTGCGTAACCATTTTAGTATATATTGTTAGGAGGGAATGAACATGGCAAGCACAATGACTCCATATTTCGGAATCGTCGTTTCATTAATCGCATACGGAATCGGAACATTATTATTCAAGCATTCAAAAGGGTTCTTCTTATTCACACCATTATTCGTAGCGATGGTATTAGGGATTGTCTTTTTAAAAGTAGGTAACTTTACTTTCGAAGAATATAATACTGGTGGAAAAATGATTAGCTTTTTCTTAGAGCCAGCAACAATCGCGTTTGCAATTCCATTATATAAACAAGTGGATAAGTTGAAAAAATATTGGTGGCAAATTTTATCAGCTATCGTGGTTGGATCTATTTGTTCAGTAATTGTCGTGTTCATTGTTGCAAAAGCAATTGGCCTAGATACAGCAGTAATGAATTCAATGTTACCACAAGCGGCAACAACAGCAATTGCGTTACCCATCTCTGAAAGTATTGGTGGTATACCAGCAATTACATCGTTTGCAGTAATCTTTAACGCAGTTATCGTATACGCATTAGGAGCGTTATTCTTAAAAACATTTAGAGTGAAACATCCAATTGCAAAAGGTTTAGCACTGGGAACAGCAGGTCATGCATTAGGAGTGGCAGTAGGAATTGAAATGGGTGAAGTAGAGGCAGCTATGGCAAGTATTGCTGTAACAGTAGTTGGAGTTGTAACGGTAGTTGTCATACCGATGTTCATGCCATTCATTGGATAGTAAAACTTACTTAAAAAATGAGAAAAGCAAGCTATTTGTAGGACAGATTTCTACTGATAGCTTGCTTTTTATGTTACAGTAGTGGTAAGACCTATTTTGAAAAAATGTAAGTTTCCTTAAATCTTCATTAATACTGTGTAGAATACGTTTTGAATTAGGTCATTGTATTGTAAAATAAGAAGTAAGCTACTATAGATCTGCTAAGGTAGGCGTATAATGAGCTTATAAAAATCTTAATATGAATGAATAATTAAAAGTAGAAAAGAGAGAAAAATCTACTTATTAACGTTTTACTTTATAGGACAGGAGAGAGTACTCGTCGATTATGCAAATAAAAAACCTGTTTCAAAGCAAAGGATTTCAGAGGTTACTCGTATTAGTAATACTTGCTCTCGTATTATATGGGCTGCAAAGTATGTTGAATTTAATATTAATTACGTTTATTCTTACGTATTTAATGGATCGATTCCAAAAGTTTATTTCTCGCAAATTAGACCACTTTATGCCCATTAATCGAAAGCTCATTATAGCATTTCTATATGTTATGTTAATTGGCGGAATTGCTATTACGCTATTTAAATATTTACCAGTATTAACGATACAAATTTCACAATTGATTTATCAATTTAACGTATTTTTAAGAAACCCACCGGACAGTGAATTAATTAAGTATGCAGTTAATGCTGTTAATCATATGGAACTTTCGAAGTATGTAGGACAAGGCGTTGACATTTTGTATAAATCGATTACGAATGTTGGGAAATTTGGCCTTCAAGTGTTACTTTCTTTAATTTTAAGTTTATTTTTCTTATTGGAGAAAGCTCGTATCGTTGCTTTTACTGCAAAATTTAAAGAGAGCAGACTTGCAATTTTCTATACTGAAATCGAGTACTTCGGTAAGAAATTTGCACGTTCATTCGGAAAAGTAATCGAAGCCCAATTTTTAATTGCAGTTGTTAACTGCGTTTTATCCGTTATTGCATTATGGATATTAGGATTCCCACAATTATTAGGTTTAGCGTTAATGATCTTCTTACTTGGCTTAATTCCAGTAGCTGGGGTTATCATTTCGTTATTCCCGCTTTGTATGATTGCTTACAATATCGGTGGTATTATGTACGTTGTTTATATTTTAGTTATCGTAACAGTCATTCATGCGCTTGAAAGTTACGTGTTAAATCCGAAGTTTATGTCGCAAAAAACAAACTTACCAATTTTCTATACGTTTATGGTATTAATCTTCTCGGAACACTTCTTAGGTGTATGGGGATTAATTATCGGTATTCCAATCTTCATTTTCTTATTAGATGTCTTAGATGTGACAAGTGATGAAATGGAGAAGGACGCTGGGAAAAAATAAAGTGAAGAGAAAAAAGCATCGATGTTCGATGCTTTTTCTTTTATAACATGATGTTTCTTATGCCATACTGTAAGGAGAAGATAGAATAGGGGTGAAAGAATGGCTGTAAATGAAAAGGTAGAATTAGCTACATTTGCTGGAGGGTGCTTCTGGTGTATGGTTTCGCCATTTGAAGAGATGGAAGGAATTATAAAGGTTGTTTCTGGCTATACAGGTGGTCATAAAGAGAATCCAACATATAAAGAAGTATGTTCAGAAACGACGGGACATTATGAGGCAGTACAAATTACATTTGATGCAAATAAAATGCCGTATGAAGAGTTATTAAATATATATTGGAGACAAATTGATCCGACTGATGTAGGTGGGCAATTCCACGATCGCGGACAGTCTTACGAAACAGTGATTTTTTATCATAATGAAGAACAACATAAAAAAGCAGAGGCTTCAAAAGAAGGGCTTGCAAGGAGTGGGCGCTTTTCAAAGCCGATTGCGACAAAAATATTGCCAGCTGCTACGTTTTATCCCGCAGAGGAATATCACCAAGGATATCATAAGAAAAATGAATTCCGCTACGAGTTATACCGTAAGGGCTCAGGGCGAGATGCGTTTATTAAGCAACATTGGCCAAAGGATAATGCTCATTTAAAGGAAAAACTGAATGAGATGCAATTTTATGTAACACAGGAAAATGGTACAGAACCACCATTTCGAAATGAGTATTGGAATCATAAAGAAGAAGGTCTTTATGTAGATATCGTTTCAGGTGAACCTTTGTTTACTTCTCTAGATAAATTTGATAGTGGATGTGGATGGCCTAGTTTTACAAAGCCAGTTATGTCAGCTAGTGTGAAGGAAAAAATGGATGTGAGTCATAATATGACGCGTACAGAAGTGAGAAGTAAGGAAGGAGATTCACATCTCGGGCACGTATTTCCAGATGGCCCAGGACCGAATGGACTTCGCTATTGTATAAATTCAGCAGCTCTTCGATTTATTCCAAAAGAGGAATTAGAAAAAGAAGGCTATGGTGATTTCCTAATCTTGTTTGGAAATAAAAAATAACCTCGCAATTAGCGAGGTTATTTTTTTGTTACTTTACTTTTTTCTTTTTAAACTTGCTTAATACTTCATAAACGATTGGAACAATAAGAAGTGTTAATAATGTTGAACTTGTTAATCCACCAATTACTGTTACACCAAGTCCTTTAGAAATTAAGCCGCTACCTTCAAATCCTAATGCGAGCGGGATAAGAGCACCGATTGTTGCAATTGCAGTCATTAAAATCGGGCGAAGGCGTGTTGCACCAGCCTCTAATAAAGCTTCACGTGTTGATAGACCTTCATTTTCTTTATGAATAACGCGGTCGATAAGCACGATTGCGTTTGTTACAACGATACCGATTAACATAAGGGCACCGATCATTGCAGAGACACTTAACGTTTCACCAGAGATTAATAAGGCAACAAGAGCTCCAATGATTGTAAATGGTAGCGAGAATAAAATTGCGAATGGTGCAAGAGCACCGCCAAATGTAACGACAAGAACGAAGTATACAATAGCAATCGCAGCTAACATCGCTAAGCCAAGTTGCTTGAATGATTCTTCAATATCTTTTGTAACGCCTCCCATAGAAACATCTACGCCAGAAGGAAGATCCATTTTATCTACTTCTTTTTGAACTGCGGCTGATGCTTTTGAAACGTCATCAGATGTTAGTTTTGCACTTACTTCCGCATAAACACGGCCATCGCGGTGTTTCACTGTATTCGAAGTTTCTCCTTCTTTTACAGTCATCACATCTTTTACAGCCACTTCATTACCAAGCGGCGTTGTAATTTTACGATTTGTTAAGTCATCGATTGTTTCATAATTTTGTTTTTCAGCTTCTACATATACATTGATATCTTTACCGTCTTTTTTAATTGTTGTCAGAACAGGGCGATCATGTTGATTAGAAAGTCCCATTCCAATTTGTGCAGCCGTTAGACCCATTTTACTTAGCTTTTCCTGATCTGCGACTAAAGTGTATTCTGCGTATGTTTTTGCAATACTAGAGTCTATATCTTTTAAGTCTTTGTTTTTCTTCATTATGTTTTGAATATCTTTTACGACAGGCTTAATGTCTTCTGAGCTATCTCCGTAAACGTATAACTTGATTTCGTTACTACCGCCACTTGCCCCGAAGTCTTGGTTTTTCCATTCACCTTTTCCAGACATCTTCTGTAAATCTTTAACGACTTGTTCTTTCTCTTTTTCGAAGTTTTTCGTGTCATTATCATATTGTACGAAGAACATTGCTTGATTTGATTGACCAGGACTCATTGGGTTTTCGCCACCTAATGAGAATTGAATTGTTTTGACGTTTTTATTATCTTGGAAGTGCTTCTCAGCTTTCGTTGCAATTTTTTCAACGTCTTCTAACGTTTGACCAGGTTCAGGGTTGTATGTTGCAATGATCATTTTTTCTTCTTCAGATGGTAAGAAACTTACACCAATGATTGGCACAAGTGCAAGACTACCAACTAATAGAAGGATAGCGATACTTGATGTAATAATTTTGTGATTTAAAGCCCATGCAAGTATGTGTTTGTAAATATTTGCTAATTTACTTGGTTTTTCTTCATGATGTACTTCTTTTTCCCTCATGCTCTCTTTCTTAAATAAAGAGTGAGCTAGCATCGGTACGATTGTAACTGCTACTAGCAACGATGCTAATAAAGCGAAGACGATAGTTAAAGCGAATGGTAAGAACATTTCACCAATCATACCTTTTACTAGTCCAAGCGGTAAAAATACAGCAATTGTTACAATGGTAGAAGACATAATCGGAATAAACATTTCTTTTGTAGCTTCACGAATTAAATCTTTCCCGCGTAGTTTCTCTCCTGATAACGACATACGTCGGTAAATATTTTCGATAACAACAATGGAGTCATCCACAACGCGCCCGATAGCGACTGTCATTGCCCCGAGCGTCATAATGTTAAGCGTAATATCCATTTGTTTTATAACTAATACAGCAATTAATAAAGAAAGTGGTATGGAAACGACAGAGATTAATGTTGTTCGGATATTTCGTAGGAACAACATAATAATAACAATCGCAAAGATAGCACCAAAAATGGCTTTACTTAGCATTGTTTCTACTGATTTCTCAATAGGTGCACCTTGGTCGAATGTTGAAATAATCTCTAAGTCTTTATATTTTTTCTCAAGTTCTTTTACTTTATCTTTAACAGCATTTACAACATCAACTGTGTTCGCGTCAGCCGCTTTTACAATTTGAATTCCAATTGCTTCTTTTCCATTTGTTCGAGAAATAGATTCCGCTTTTCCGACTTCTTTAATATCAGCAATTTCGTCTAATGTAACTGTCGAAATCCCGTTGTTCATAGCGGCTGGATTCATTTGCGGCACTTGTGTACCAGCTCCGGCATTTTGACTACCTTGACCGCTTGCTGATGAAGGAACAGCAGGGATTTTTAATTCTTTTAATGCTTTCATTGTTGTAATATTTCCATCTACAACAACTGACTTTTCTGTGTCTTTAAATGTATATAAACCAAGTGGTAAAGATACGTCCGATCCTTTAATTACATTTTTTACAGTATCTTCACTTAAACCTAATTCTTTCATCTTATCTTTTTTGAAGACAAGTTGTACTTCATCTACTTGTTGACCTGAAATTTGAACAGATGCGACCCCATCAAGTCCTTTTAATCCTGGAACAACATTTTTTTCTACATTTTCAGTTAAGGTAGCTAAAGATTCATTTTTACTTGCTACGCTTAATGAAATTACAGGAAAGGCATTGAAGTTCACACGTGAAACTTTCGGGTCCTTTACGCCTTCTGGCAGTTTCACATTTGCGAGAGCTTCTTTTATTTCTGTTTCAGCCTTTTCCATATTTTTATCAAAATCATATTCTACCTGAATGGAAGATGCATTTTGAAAAGATGATGAACTAACAACGTTTACACCACTTAAATTTTGCAGTTGCTCTTCCATCGGTTTTGAAACTTTATCAGCTACTTCTTCTGGTGTAGCACCAGGATAAACCGTGGTTACTGTTACAACAGGTGTTGTAATATCAGGAATTGTTTCCAGCTTCATATTCAGCCCAGAATAAATACCTGCAATGGTAACGATAATGGTTAGTAGCCAAACTGCGAACTTATTTTTTAACGAAAAATTAATAATTTTGTTCATGTTTGCGCTCCCTTTGTATTATATTGACCAACTGGTCAGTCTAATACATAATATAACTGACTGATTGGTCAGCCGTCAATGAAAAGGGATGGTATAATACATTCATAATAAGATGCGAGATTAAATTTAGGAGAGACATGATATGAAAGAAAAAGAGCGCTTAATTATAGAGATGGCTATGAAGTTATTTGCGACTAAGGGTGTAAATGCGACATCAGTGCAGGAAATTGTGACAGCTTGTGGCATATCTAAGGGAGCCTTTTATTTATACTTTAAATCAAAAGAGGAACTTTTATTAGCGACACTTCGATATTACTATGACAAGATTCAAAACAAAATGATGGATATTGAAAAAGAGTCGTTATTGCCACGTGAAAAATTTGCAAAACAATTGCATTGCCAGTTTAATGATATACAAAAGCATAAAGAATTTATTATTATGCATGCAAGGGAAAATGCGATTCCTTTTAATAAAGAAGTAGAAGAATTTATGATGCGGATGAAGTTAGAGTCTCACGCATTTTATCGGAATAGTTTACTGTCTATTTATGGTGATAAGGTTATGCCATATTTATTAGATTTAGTCATTATGGTAGAAGGCATATGCCGGGGATATTTAGAACTAATTATTTTACAAGCGCCAGAAATAGACTTATCTTATGTCTCGGCTTTTATTTTGAAAAGAGTGGATCATTTAGTAGATGGATTGGTAAAATCTTCAGAAGAACCTGTGTTACATGAAGAAAGGCTTGGAGAATTTCTTTGTAAATCAGAGCTTATTAAGGAGCAGGTTAAGGAACATTTTTTAAAAGAAATTATTGTGTTTAAACGTACTTTAGCGGATCAATTAGAAGATGAGGAATTGCTTGTTACATTAGATGTTTTGGAGGCAGAAATGAGGATGCAAAATCCAAGAATTCCGGTTATCCAAGGGATGTTGTTCAATTTAGAGGCATATCCAACTTTAAAAGAATTCCGTTTGAGGCTTATGGGCTATTATAATATAAAAAGGTAACAATGATAGTTTTCATTGTTACCTTTTTATTATTTAGGTCTTTCATCTGAATTCACTAGCTTAGAAGTATCGAAATTCCGTATTTCATTAGAGAAGTTAGTTAATCTTTGTTCGTAATCTCGTTTATTAGTAATCGGTTCAGTTGTAGCTAATTGTTTTACAATCCAATCATTTATATATCTGTAATAATGCGTTTGGTCAGACATATAATTAGAAAGATTATACGTAACTTCTTTTTGATCTTGGAAATCATAGAGTTTTACATTTTTTAGTTGTGCTAATTTAGTGTATACTTCTTTTTTAAATAACATATTTTCCTTTGTATGCTTTGAGTCGTTTTTATCCATAACTACGTGATATGTTACTGGATATGGCGCATAGAAAAATGTAAACTGTACTTCCGGGTTTTGTTTTACAAATTCAATAATATTAGAATCAAAAGATTTAAGCATTTGTTCATGATACCAACCATCGCTGATTGATTGATGAGGTGTTCCGTCAACAACCCTTTTAGCTATATCTACTGAGAAATTTGGCTCGTCATCTCCAAATTTGTATAGCCAGTGGGGATCCTGTGGAGATTTTGTTGGATCTAGTTTTAACTTCATATTCTGCAATGCTATTTTTCGAGAATACGGGCTAATTAAATATTGGATATCATTCAACTTATTTGTATCATACATGTAAGTTGGAAATGGTGAAGCACCTTCTGATACCCATTCAGGTTTTCCAGAGAATGAATATAAATTAAGCTCCCAAATAATATTTTTAACAGTTTTTGAATGCGTAGCTAACTGGGCTGTCATATTTTGTTCCCTAGCTGTTGAACCTGGAAGAGAGCCATTAAAGCTGGTAGTATGAAGTAATTTATTAGCGTCAGGTTCAAGGAAGTTTCTTCCCATAGAAGTTCCTACAAATAAGGTATCATAATCCATATGTTTAATAAGTCCAGGCATTTGATAGCGTTCAGTAGCATAAAAATAATCGTTCTTCTTAAATTTATATACATACAATGGGTCAAGCTTATAAACAATAGAGCAAACTATTCCAGATAAAATGAAAAGGAATATAATAAACCAACATATAAAACGTTTATACATATTTTTCACCTACGGTTATTAGAAATTAAAGTATAAGAATGAACTTACACGATTTAAATACATCAAAGAAAGTATAAACATGCTAGCTAATGCAAGAGCATAAATCGGTTTTGGACGGAAAGATTCTAATTTTTCTATAGAATTTTTTGTAAATAATACAATAGCGATTCCAATTGCTAGGTATAAAATAGTTTGGAAGTTAAAATGATCACCAGTCACTTGGAACGGGAATAAATTACAAATTGAATAAATTAAATTATCCATTATAGACACACCAGTTAATGTTTCTGGACGGAATTGAATAAGTGCTGTTTGGATGTGTAAGTAATTTACGTTGAACATGCGATTTAACATAGTTAATGCATCTTCTACAGAAGTAGCTCTGAAGAACACCCATGTTACATGTACAAATCCCATTGTTAAAATCCAAGCAATAAATTTAGGCATTTTTCCACCTAAGTTTTTAAATAATCGATGTATTACAATAGCTAATCCGTGTAAAACGCCCCAAATAACAAACGTCCATCCAGCGCCATGCCAAATTCCACTTATAAGAAAAATTGTAAATAAATTTAAATAAGTACGAATTTGCCCTTTTCGACTCCCACCCAATGGAATATATACATATTGGGTGAAAAATCGTCCTAATGTCATATGCCAACGTCTCCAAAAATCTTGAATACTTAAAGATTTATAAGGAGAGAAGAAGTTAATTGGTAGTATAATGTTGAATAACAACGCTGCACCTATTGCCATATCACAATATCCACTAAAATCAAAATACAGTTGTAATGTATACGCAAGTGATGAAACCCATGCATCGGTCGTAGATAGTTGATTTACATTGCTAAAGCCAAAATCAGCCCATTGTGCTAGTGAATCAGCAATTACTACTTTTTTAGTAAGACCAATTCCGAATATGTAAAGTCCTTTTGTAATGTTTTCAATATTCGGCCTTCTTTTAGATTCATCTTGAAATTGAGGGAGGACCTTACTATGATGGACAATGGGTCCTGCAATAAGTTGCGGGAAAAACGTTACGAACAAGCAAAAATCAATAAAATTAAACTTTGTTAATTCCCTCTTATAACAATCTACTAAAAAACCTATCTTTTGGAAGGTAATAAAACTAATGCCTAAAGGCAGTAATAACTTTAATAAAGGTACATCAGTTCCAAATAGGGTATTTATATTATCTAAGAAGAAATCAGAGTATTTAAAGTATCCCAGTAATGAGATGTTAAATACTAAACCAACTATTAAAAATACTTTTCGGGTTTTTTGATTGATTTTTTGTATAATTTGTTGGCCTATAAATGCGTTTGTAAATAATGAAACTCCTATTAGCAATAGGTATTTCACCTCAAAATATGCATAAAAGTAAAGGGACATACCTACTAAAAAAAGTTTCGCGAAATTTTTGTTAACTTTTTGCAATAGGAAATATCCAATTACTGCTATAGGCAAGAATAAAAGCATAAATTCAAAAGAATTAAAAAGCATAATATAGCCCCCAGCATTAATAAAATCTTATTCTATAAAAAACGTGACAACAGAGCAAGATGTTGTCACGCAAAGTATAGTATAGCATAAAATATGGATGAAAATCTTATATCTATTAATTTTTATTTTGAGACCATTCTTCTACATTCCAAACTTTTGTAATCCAATCTTCATAGAAGTCTGGTTCGTGACATACAAGGAGGATTGTTCCTTTATATGCTTTCATAGCCTTCTTAAGTTCTGCTTTTGCTGTAACATCAAGATGGTTTGTCGGCTCATCAAATAGTAGCCAGTTACTTTCTTCACCCATTAGTTTACATAAACGAACTTTTGCTTGTTCTCCACCACTTAATTGACTTAACGGGCGAGAAATATGTTCATTTTTTAATCCGCATTTTGCTAACATCGCACGAATTTGATGCTGGTCTAAGCCAGGGAATGTATTCCATACATCATCAATTGGTGTTATATTGTCAGCTTTAACCTCTTGCTCAAAGTATGCAGGCTCTAAGAAGTCCCCAAGGCTTGTTTTACCGCTTAAAGGTTTAATTTTACCTAAGATTGTTTTTAGTAACGTTGATTTACCAACACCATTACATCCAACGATAGCAATTTTTTCACCGCGTTCAATTGTCATTGATAGCTTTGGTAGTAGTGGATGTGTATATCCAATTTCTACATTTTCACCTTCAAAGACGAAGCGACTACTTGCACGACTTTCTTTAAATGAGAATTCAGGTTTAATTGCTGTTTCCGGGCGATCAATAAGTTCCATGCGGTCAAGTTGTTTTTGACGACTCTTTGCACGACCTGTTGTTGAATAACGGGCTTTGTTCTTTGCAATGAAATCTTCTTGCTTTTTGATAAACTCGCGCTGCTTTTCATAAGCGTTTATATGTTGATTTTTATTGATTTCTGCTAGTTCTAGGAATTTTTCATATGTCGCTGTATAGCGTGTCATTTTTGTGAATTCTAGATGGAAAATAACATCAACACATTTGTTCATAAATTCCGTATCATGAGAAATTAATAAGAATGCATGTGGGTATTCTTTTAAATAATTTGTTAACCAATGAATATGTTCAACGTCTAAATAGTTAGTAGGTTCATCAAGTAATAATACTTCTGGTTGTTCAAGTAATAGCTTTGCAAGCAATACTTTTGTACGTTGTCCACCACTTAGTGCTGAAACATCACGATCTAAACCAATTGCATCAATTCCAAGACCACGTGCAGCCTCTTCAATTTTCATATCTAGTAAATAGAAACCACCTGCTTCAAGTGCATCTTGTATTTCTGCCATTTGCTCAAGAAGTTCTTCTAGTTCTTCTGGTGTAGCAGTTCCCATTTTTTCTGTAACTTCATTTAAAGCTTTTTCTTTTTCAAATAGCGGTAAAAATGCATCCGCTAGTATGTCACGAATTGTACGTCCAGGCGTTAAAACCGTATGTTGATCTAAGTAACCGTAATGTGTGCCCGGTGTCCATTCTACACGACCTTGGTCATGAATAAGCTGACCAGTAATGATATTCATGAATGTTGATTTACCAACACCGTTTGCACCAACTAATCCAACGTGCTCACCTGCTAGTAATCGCATAGATACATCTTTAAATAATGTACGATCGCCAAATGTATGTCCTAATTTTTCAACTGTTAATAAGCTCATAGTATCCTCCGTCCAACTTGAAATAGTACCTTGAATCATGATACTAAATTCTGTGATATAATGCTATTATTTCAAAAAGGTACATTATTCATTTTCCGGATTTTTATAGATGAAATACAGAAAATCGGATGGATTATTATGTTTTTATATGTATATTATTGGGTGTTTTTTAATTTAAATGAACAAATGATAATTAAGGTATAAATATGTTGAAGTTAATTAGGTTACTGTATAATTTGTAGAGGTACTATATTTAATAGGGGAACCTGCTATACTAAGTGAAGAGAATTATGAAATATACACTAGAAAAAATAAAAAATTATATTAGTGCTTTACCGGATATCGTTATATATGTGGAAAATAGACAGATCTGGTTTAAATGGAAAGGTGAGCCCTTTCTTGAATGATGTAAAGTATCTATTATATAATATGAAACAATTTTAAATTCTTTTTATGGAGGTCAACAATGCCAAAAATTACGGTACTAATGCCTGTATATAATGGTGAAAAATATTTAAGAGAGTCTGTTGATAGTATTTTGAACCAAACTTTTACAGATTTTGAATTATTAATTATAAACGATGGATCAACAGATAGTAGTATGGAGATTTTGAATTCTTATAGTGATTCACGAATAAGAATAGTGACAAATGAAGTAAATTTAAGGTTGATTAAAACATTAAATAAGGGAATTGATTTAGCAACAGGAGAATATATTGCTAGGATGGATTGTGATGATATAGCAGATCCAAAACGTTTAGAAATTCAATTGCAGTATATGGAGAAGCATCCTGATGTTGCAGTTTGTGGAACGGGTGTTAAAGTTATAGGTCAGAATCGAAAACCGTGGCAAATTTCAGGCTCTTCAGAATTAATAAGAAATTGTTTGTATGTTCGAAGCTGTATGATTCATCCATCTGTGATGATGCGCACGGAATTTTTAAAAGAACACAACATTTATTATGATTTGAATTACTTACATGCTGAAGATTATGAGTTGTTCCAGAGATTAAGTGAGAAGTATAAAGTAATTAACTTAGAGGAGCCACTACTGAATTATCGTTGGTCAGAAACAAGTGTAAGTAGTCTTAATGCCTCCGATCAAGAGGTTATGGCCGCAAAGATTTCTACAGAGGCTTTATCTCGTATTGGAATTGAATTTAATCGCGTACCATTTGCAAGGGGTACATTAACGAAAGAAGAATTATTAGAAGTAAAACGCCAATTAGAAGAACAATATCATAAGGCTAACAAAGAGGATAAAAATATTAAGCAAATATTCCAATTTCTATGGCTTGATATGATTCTTAAAGGAACGAATCATGGTTTATGGAATATAAAAATGTTATTTTCTCCTAAATTTTGTTCTATTTTATTGATGGATAAAGGCCTCCTGACACGTATAATTGCGAAGAGTTTACTGAAGAAGTAATTGGAATCAACTCAATGTTGAAATATTATAATGAGAACAGTTTTTATAAGTTTAAAAATAAGAAAAGAGACGTGCTATTCAAAAGTGAATGGTACGTCTCTTTTTATTACGTCTTTAAGATTTTTTAAATTTAGATGTTAACTTAGAAAGAGCCATGAATAAGATTTCATCTTTTGTCAGGAATAACAACAGAGTATATGCAAGTCCATTTGTGACAACTAATGCTAGAAATAAAGGAATTGTTCCTGACACGTATAGTTGAACTGCATAAGAAATCGGAAAGAATGTAAGGGAATAGAATAAATATTTAAAGTTGGCCATCGTAAATAGGTGATAGTTTACCTTTAAATATTTTTTGATATAAAAATATATATACACAACAAGTAATAGCGTTGCAATTGTTGTTGTCAAAGTTGCTGTCGTTGGTGTAAATAAATTGATCTTTAGCAGTATTACTTTAAGTATAATATTTATAACCCCAAATATTAATAGCGCACGTACCAATATATGTTCTTTACGTTTAATGTACATAATTTGATTTCCAAGAATGGATTGGATACCTAATATAACCATGTAAACAGAAAAAATAGCCAATGTAGGTCCAGCAGCAGCATATTGTGCGCCGCCATAGATTACAACAATTAAATTCGAGACAATGATAATTCCTATAGCTGCTGGGAATAAGGTGATGAAATAAAGTTGAGATATTGTATTTAATAATTTATCATATGCTGTTTCATCATCACCTTCGGATAAGTAAGAAAGCCTTGGTAAGGTTACTTGTATAACGCTTAACATGAGTAAGTTAATAATAGACATAATTTGAAAAGCCATTACATAGAAAGAAACATATTTTTCGCCTACGTATTCTCCAAGGAAGAAGCGATCCAAGTGAGTATAAAGTATATGCGCATTTGAGAAGATGGCGATTAATAATAATGGTTTTAAATGTTTTTTGATAGTAATATTTGAAAAATCGAATTTTACAGTACGTCTTATATATATATAACTAATAATATTATTTAAGAAATTAGAAAGTACTAATAGTCCTGTAAATTGATAAAAATCTTGAGCAGTTTGTACAAAGATAAAAAGCATTACGACATAAATTAATTTTACAATGATGGTCTTTAATGTAATAAAGTCGAAATTTTCGTAGGCTTCATTTAGCCACTCTACATAAAAAATATTTGCAATAAAGTTAAATCCAAATATGAGGAGGATATAAAATAAACCTTTTTCCGCATATCCGAAGTAACTAAATAGTAAATATGCTCCAAATGTTAATAAATTCGTGAAGATACTTAATATAAATAAACTAGTAAATAATTGTTCAGATTTCTTTTTATTATCCTTAATGGCACTAATTTCTCTTAATCCATATTGATGGATGCCAAATACAGCAAAAATAAAGAAGTAAGTAAAAATTGTTTCAGAGAAGTTCACTTTCCCCATCGAAGAGGCACCTAGTGTACGATAAGCATAGGGGCCAACAAGAATTGGAAGTATGACATTGAAAATGTTTAGTAAAATTTTGTATATAATATTTTTAGCAATTGATTTTTGCATAATAGAACCCTTCTAAATATATTTTTAATTTTGTAATGAACCAAAATATTTATTCTAAAATTTTAAAAGTAAGAACAAGAACATCTGTATAAGTTTACCGCATATAAACTTTGTAAATCAACTTTTTATATTATTTATAATGTGTATAAAAGGTAGTTATTCTGTTTGGAGCTGTATACTTGGAATAATAGGTAGTCTATTATGGGAGGCGTTGATTAAGAAATATAATTATTGATTATTTATATCGCTATATGGAGTAACTCCTATAGATTTAACAATTATTTTTTCGCTTTCTGTATCATCCAAATATTGTTTCACTACTTGGATTTTTTCTGTTGAAGAAAATTGAGCCATAAAAAATGCACTCCACTTGTTAGAATATGTCTAACAAGTGGAGTGCCCTTCAATTCTTAATATGAAAGTAAGAGGCTTTTGTATTAAGAATTGAAATGATAGGTTATTCTTTTTCTGTCTCCGTTGCATTTAATTTTTGCTTTAGTAACGCATAATCTTGCGTTAATGTTACAAGTTGATGATGTTGTTTAGAAATTTTTCTTGTTAGGTCAAAAATTAAGATGAAACAGAATAATAATCCAAATAAAAATAAAATGGAAGGGGGATATTCTACTTTTAATAGTTTTCCAATCCAGTTTATAATTTTATCGGTAGAACTTAAAATAGCCATTGCAATACAAACAAAAATCCACAAAACAGCATATTTCGTTTCTAAAGTTCCGCGACGAATAGAATTAATAATTAATAATAATAATAATAAAATAAAGATGAATGAAAAGGTAATTATAGGCATTTATTATCAACCTTTCACGATTTTTTGCATCAATATAGCAAGACTTACCTTAATCATGTAATATGCAGATTTGAAAGGTGTGATAGAAGATTGTCCACCTTGTCGCTCTTGCATATTTACAGATATTTCATTAATGCGAAGTTTTTTCTTTTTTAAATGAATAAGAACTTCTGGTTCTGGATAATCTTTTGGATAATTGTGTGCAAAAATTGTAATTACTTCTCGATTGATAGCACGATATCCAGAAGTTGGATCCATAAATGTTTGTTTTGTTAGTACTTTCAATAGGGCAGTAAAATAAAAAATACCGATTCTTCTGGAAATACTACCTTTATATGCTGTTTTTTCTGTAAAACGTGACCCTAGTACCATATCGCATTCATCTTCAGCGATAGGCTTTATAATTTTATATAAATCATCTGGGTTATGTTGTCCATCAGCATCGAACTGAATCGCAATATCATATCCATTCTCATATGCGTATTTATATCCAGTTTGTACAGCTGAGCCAATACCTAGATTATAGGGTAAATTCACACATCCATCAACTTAACGTATATTTTTATACAAAATGCGGTCTTTCCACGTAGTTTTTTATTATCTTTTATAGATGTTATAAAAGTAGGCACATCAAATAAACCCTGACGGGTTTCAAATTTTTCGCTATGCTACCTGATGGGCAGAAGTGGTATACTCATACACAACACCTAAAATATCAAAGACTGTTTTTTTCTCATATCTGTGAGATTTTCGTCCGTTTCGCTGTAGGAGGTTAAACAGACGAAGGAGAATCTTTGATAATTCTTGGGTGTTTTTATGTAGTGCTTGATGAAAAAGTAAGAAATAATCTTTAATTATGTACATCGCTTTATATTCACTTAGTTCTTTCTGTTTCTTACGTAACAGGAGTTCTCTCATTTTAAACATAGTAGAAGAACATAATAGGATACTAATGAGTTGTCCATAAAGGTGGCATTCTAATCGCTCTTGTTTAATAGATTTACAACGATGAATTCGAAACCAAGATTTCCATATTTTAAATAACAGCTCAATTTGCCAACGCAGTGAATATAAATCATAGATTTTCTCTTTCGGTACCCATTCCGTAGGAATGTTTGTCATATATACCGTAATTCCTTGTAAAAGTTTCGTACGCTCTGTATATGTAATCCCTTTTTTCTTTTCACGAATAGCTCGATCATGTAGACGTTTCTGTTTTTGCTCCTCTGTACATCTATAAACCACAATGCGAGTGGGTAGTTTGTCTTTGCTCCCTACATATACATCATGTAATTCATACACTTGGCCAGGTTGTAATTGGTTCATGATGTCTTCCAAATGAATTTGTATATATACCGGTCTCAATTGAGCAGGTTTTGTTTTAAATACCACTGTTTCGAATTCTTTTCTATATATTTTAGTTGGTAATTTAAGACGCGATAAATAATACCCTTCCTTATCTTGGATCGATTTAAAGTCTTGTAAACGAAAATACCCTAAGTCACGAATATATAGTTCATTCTTTTGTGTCATGTCCATTCGAGTCGCCCCATATGCCTGATCACTTCGTTTTCCTGGTTCAATTTTCACATCAGAAAACTCTCCGCTCAACAAGTCATACTCTAATTGAATTTTCACACCAGCTGTATGACTACAGCCTCCGGCACCAGGATAAGTAGCTGCGAATCGATCTGGAACTTGAAAGGTTGTAGAATCAAGGATGCGAATCCGCTTAAAGTAAGCAGAAAGAGAATGAGAAATTGTAGATGATCCTCCAATTTTAGCTTGTAGAAGTGTAGTAAATACATTTCGAAAGAAGGCTACAGAAGCCGAGTTAAATCGTCGATTCAGTCCCTCAGGACTTAATAAAATTCCTGTTGAAGTTTCTAATTGACTACAAAGTTGAGTAAGAGAGGTTGTAGCGATTTGTTGATTTAACCATACACACAAAGATAAAAAATGGTGCCCATGGCACTTACGTTTTCGTTTCATTCCACCTGCTTCTATAGCTAATTGATTAAGTGTAGCGGGAGACATATATCGATATAACTCTTCGGCAAATAAAGACAGCTCTTGTTTTTGATGCATATTCATAAAAAGCACGTCACCCTTTCTCATTAACATAAGAGAATAGTAACGTGCTTTTAAGTTTAAGAATAGTCTAAATCCTTAAGTTGATGGATGTGGGGTAAATTCACAAGGTGAACAGGAAATTCTTTTACGATTTGAGCTGTTTTATCGTGTGATCCATCATTAATAACGCAAATGCTTAATCCAGTAAAATGCTGTTTTAGTTTTAATAATCTTGTTAATGTATCTGCAATTGCTTCTTCCTCGTTATACGCTGGAATAATAATTAACGTTTTTGGTATTGAAATTGGTACTTCAATAGTCATTACCGCACCATCCCTTATATACTTAATCATATTATGGTTATTTTTAAACGAACTTTATTTAATATACCATTAACAGTATAACAAAATAAAGGAAAAGCTGGTGCATGTTTTAAGAGAACAGATTGAGAATAAAAGGATAAGAGAGAATATTTTGTATAAAAAATACATGCAAGGAAGAAAGAACCTATGCATGTATATGGAAGAGTATCGTATTAAATATTCCAAGGTTTATTTAAAGTTAAAACCTCAGCCATTTCTTTACTTTTTAAACGTCCTTTTTTTCTATTTTCCGCGCGTTCTGAACCGGTTGTGTGTAACCAATGTTCTTCCTCAGTTTCAGGAAGTACTTGTGGTACGGACGAAGGTTTTCCATCTTTTATTGCCACAAATGTAATGAAGCAAGTGGCGGCAATTCTACGCTCGCCTGCTAATAAATTTTCTGCGATTACTTTTACGAAAACTTCCATTGAAGATTTCCCTGTATAACATACAAATGCTTCATAACAAACAGAATCAGCTTGGTGAATTGGGGTTAAAAAATCAACTGAATCAATAGATGCTGTTACGCAATGTTTACGACTATGTCTTGCAGCCGCAATTGAAGCAATACTATCAATTTCTGCTAATAATTTCCCTCCAAAAAGTGTTTGGTGATTATTTAAATCGTTAGGAAAAACACGTGTTGTTTTAATTGCTTTTGATTCTCGCATGAATTTCTTTTCCATATATTCAGCCCCTATAGTCTGTTTTCAATCAGAATAATATGTGTAAGTGGATTACTCATATTAGATATTTAATAAAGTAAAGCGTATTCCAAAAGAGGATTATTTAAACTTCTGTATTTGTATTCATGTAACTGAAAGAAAATTTATTTTATCTAAAATGTAGTGTAAAAGAGGATTCGCTTACATTGCAAGTAAAAAGTAATGACTATATATTTGTCATAGAAATTCCCTATCAGCCGTGTACCCATTCATGATAGAATCGTTTTGTTATGAATGGAAATAGAGGTGCAATGGACATATGAATCATATACAAACAAATTTTTCATCTTTCTTCAATAAAATTACGATTGGTGCGATGCTCGCATTTTTTGTTTATAGTTGTTGGACAGCATTTGAGACAAGTAAGCAATTTTTTGGAGGAAGTACAACAAGTGTAACAATCATATTGGCAATTTTCGTCATACTCATTTTGTTAGTGGCATCAATTCTACAATATCGTTTTACAGACAAACAATTTCTTATTTTTCTTATAAGTGTATCTATACTTGTGAGGCTTAGTATGCTGTTATTTGTAGACGCTCCAATAATTGGTGATATGAAAGTGATGTATGAGTCTGCAAAGGAGATTGCAATTGGTAATAATATAGGGACTGTAACTCATTTGCCGTTTATTATATATGAGTCAGTAATTATTCGTATATTTGGTAATACATTATTTGCTTTGCAACTATTTAATGTGTTATTTTGCGCAGGAACTGCACTTTTTATTTATCGTATTGCGGCAATGGTTTTTGGAGAAGAATGCGGTCGTATTGCTTCCACATTTTATGCTCTGTATATTCCAAATATATTCATGAGTTCCGTATTAACTCCTGAGTCACTTGCAATGTTTTTATTTTATTTTGCTTGCTACATACTTTTATATAAAGGATTAGATCATCCTTATATGTGGGTGTTTTCAGCGATTTTATTTGCATGTAGTAATATGATTTTCCCAATGGGATTATTTCTTCCTATTTTTATCACGATATATGTATTATTAATTGAAGTGTTTCAATCAGCAACGAAACAAAAAGTGTTACTAAAGACGATAGGGATACTTATTCTGTTTTATAGTGCTCATTTTAGTGTGAATTATGGAATTAAGACAATGGGACTGTCACAATATACGATTACGAATGAGACGTATGTTCAATCTGTCTTAATTGGAAAAACGCAACGTGAGGAAAAAGTATCGAAAAATCAAAGTGTAACAGAGCATATTGATCAAAAGTTAAAAGAGATTGAGGGAGAAAGATTTAAACTTTTAGAACCGGTGATAAATCAGTTTTCAGATGAGGGAATAAATTCTATTCTTTTTAAATGTGAAAAACTGATATATATAGCGGTAACATTATTTATGACTATAGCTCTATTACACTTCCTTATTAAGAAACAACAAAACGAGGGATATATGTTGTTCTTATTGTTAATTAGCGGGTACGTATTGTTAAAGCTCTTCCAAGTCGATATGGCATATTATAATCTTATTGTGCCAGCATTGTTTATTTTGCAAAGCTTTGGTGTTTATATGAGTTATGTGTATTGTCAAAAAATATTCTTTAGAAAATAAAAAGAATCCAAATTGGATTCTTTTTTTTGATGGAAGATGAATACTAAGAGCTAGTAGAGATAAAAAATCTCTACTGTAATCGCTCTATCGGTTCAGTTCTAGTTGTAAACTATCAGCTGTTAGAGCCATTTTTGAGGAATCGTCTTGAATTCCTTTCATTACTTGTGAAATGGTTTCTAACTCATTTTCAATTTTTTTATTCTGTTCTTTTGAGTTAGACATGTCTTTTACGATTTCTTGGAAGTATTGATCCGTTGCAGACATACTATCAGTTCCTTCAGATACGAGAGAGCTAATTTGTTTCACGGAAGAAGAGACACGAACAATCTGTTCATTTGTTTTTTCAACGAGCTTTGTAACGTTAAATATAGATTCTTTCGTTTGCTCTGATAACTTTCTAATTTCTCCAGCTACAACAGAAAAGCCTTTGCCAAATTCCCCAGCACGCGCAGATTCAATTGCAGCGTTTAGTGCGAGTAAATTTGTTTGCTCGGCAATTGATTTTACAATATCTATAATTTCGTTAATTTTGTTAGAAATATCGAGAAGTTCATGTGTATCTGTAATAATCGTTTCCATGTTCGTTTGAATGTATTCCATTCGTTTATTTTGCTCATTTAATTGTTCTTTACCTTTATTTGCTTTTTCTTCTGATGTTGTAGCTAATGACGTACCTATTTTAGCAATTTCTACAATCGTTTCAGATTTAGCGGTTAACTGCTGAATAGAAGCACTTGTTTTTTCAGATACAGATGCTAGTTCTGTTGCAATATGCGTAATGGTCATAGCTGTTATTTCTTTTTCTTTTTCAAGTTCTTTTTGCATTCTTTCATATTCAGATTCATAAGACGCAATAACGAGTTCTTGTTCAAGAGTAAGTAATTTGTTTATTACGTTTATAGAATAAGAAAAATCGTCAATTGTTGTAATTTTCGTTTTTAAAATCTTCATGATAGAGCGGAATAATTCTTGATAAGCGGCAGTATACCATTTTCTATGTAACCCAATTTGTACATGTCTTTTTGCAATTCTAACACGTTGTTCAATAAAGTTTTCATGCATATCTCCGCTAAATAATTCTTTTATATGTGTTTTTAAAGTTTGCTTTAGTTTTGGAATAGAGCTATAACGTTCGATAATCGTAATTAAATTAGGCTGTTTTGTAATATTGGAATAGAATTTTTCAGTAATCCAATCAATTTCTTCATAAATAAAAGGCTGTAGTACCTTTACGATTTGTAAATCTTCTTTTGAAATATGTAGCATATCCATTTGAATTTTCAGTTCAGAATTAGTAGGAACGTTAAAAGTGATTTGTTGATTCTTACTTAATTCAAGTATACTTACGTTTGTTGTATTGTTATGTTTTTTAAAAACCCCAAGCATCGTTCTTCCCCCTGTTTGTAAAGCGTTTTCATTTTTGGTTCTAATATAATTATATATATTTATATACAATTACTCTATATTAGTGTGTAGAATAGTATATAAATTAAGAGAATTCCATATAGAATTCTCTTAATGACCTTTATTAATTTTAGCATGTGTTTTAAAGAAAACTGGGAAATGTACATTATATATGACAGTGACAACACGAATAATGAATGTTACTAATAAACAAACATAGAAAGCCAATACGTGTGCCCCCATTGCATATGTGATTAGGAAACTAATTGCCCCTAAAATAGAAGCGATGGCGTAAATTTCTTTTCGGAATACGTAGGGGATATCTTGAGCGCAAATGTCACGCAAAATACCGCCTCCAATACCTGTAATGACTCCCATTGAAACAACTAAAAATGAGGCGTCAACATGATGTGACATTGCCGCATTTGCACCAATAGCTGTAAAAACGCCTAAGCCAACGGCATCAGAAAGCATAATAACAACTTGAAGTTTATTGATACGCTCAAAAAACATACAAGTAAATAATGCTGATAATACGCTTACGAAAAAGTAAATGGGTTTAACAAATGCGACGGGAGGCAGGTTACCGATCATAATATCACGAATAATACCGCCGCCGAGCGCAGTAGCTACAGCTAAACAAAGGACACCGAATAAATCTAAATCTTTTTTTAAACCAACTAATGTACCAGAAATGGCAGCGGCGATAATGCCAAGAAACGTAAATATATCGATTAATAACATGGCCTTAATCCCTTCCTCTTAAAGATGTTCCAGAGAAAAAATATACACTAAAGTATTGGAAATAACAATTACTTTTCGCTACATGTAGAAAAACGGATAAAATACATAAAGAAAGCGTTTGAAAATGTTTGGAAAATAGCTATAAAGTAATTTGAAAAAGATATGAAAAGATTAATTTTACATTTTTTTGGCGTTACCTATTTGGTAAAATGTTACAATTATAGGTATGTTGTTTACATCTATATAAAATGATAAAAAAATATGTATATACTGACAAAAATAAGGGGATGGTTGTTAGATAGCCTTTGTAAAAATAGGGAGTATAGCGAAAGGACAGTAATTTCTATTACTGATTAATACTTGTCCTGGCTAGTTTTAGCTGGAAAAATAGTTCTCGATTTGAATATGAGTTATGTTATAATTGCTAGGTGTGTTTGAATGATAAAAAATTATGATTAAAAGATAATGTTAAGATTTTGTATGGAGGTCTTGGAATGTTAGCAAATCAAGCTAGGGTTAGATTTGAGCGTTTTTTGCTCTTTTTTATTATTTTACAGCCTGTTTTAGATTTATTAACGTCTCTTAGCATCACTTTATTAAAGTCAAGTGCTACCGTTGGAATTTTAGTAAGATTCCTTATTATGGCTGTGGGTAGTATTTACATTTTAATTCAGGCAAAAGAGAAGGGAAATAGAAAGTTTTTAATTTATCTTATATTACTAGCCGGAGTTTTAGGGGTAGGATTTATTAATAACAAACTAGTTAAGAATCCTATTGTACTTGGTGAAGAAGTTAAATTCGTTGCGAAAGCGTTATATATATATATCATGCTGGGATCATACATTTTAGCTTTAAAATCATTGAAAAAGAAAGTTAATATTAGTGATAAGGTTCGAAATAGTATTGTATATTCTACATTAATCATTAACGCAATTATGGTTATTTCTATTTCAACATCTACTGACTTTGGTAGTTATGAATGGATGAAGGTGGGTTCTCGAGGTTGGTTCTATGCAGGGAATGAACTAGGTTCAATCTTAGCCATTATTTTCCCTATTGTGGTACTATATTCTATTCAAAAAACAAAGAGCTGGAAACACGTTTTATATTGGATTCCATCGCTTTTAATGATTTACTCATTAATTCAGGTCGGTACGAAAGTAGGAATGGGCTCAATTGGTGCTACGTTAGCGGCAGCAATCGGGATCATTGTACTACAATTATTATTTGATAGAAAAAATCCGAACAAAAAATCCCTTGCGCTTAATGCAGTAATTGCTATTGTCCTATTAGCTGGTGTAGTTGGAACGTTTAAACAAACGCCATTAGCACAAAATATGGGCATTCACAATAACTATTTATCAGAGCAAAATGTGGCACAGCAAGGTCAAAAAGAAAAAGAAATTAAAGAGAAGCTGAAAAAAGAGCAAGAACTTAAAGCAAAAGAAGAAAATCATCATAAAGTTGAAAAGCCAGAAGAAAAGGCAAAGATAGAAGAGGAAGTTAAGAAAGAGCTTGAGAAAGAGCAAAAGAAAGAAAATCAAGAAAATCTTATTTTCAGCGGACGTCAAGTATATGAAGAAAGACATAAGCAGTTCTTTAAAGAAGCGCCAACGTCACAAAAGTTATTAGGAATGGGTTATGCAGGTAATTTTAAATATAATGAACAAAAGCAGCCAGATCCAAAGCTAATTGAAATGGACTTCCACGATTGGTTTTATGACTTTGGGATTATTGGTTTTGCATTACTAATGATTCCATTTATTTATTACGGCTTAAGAATCCTACTAGTATTTATTACAAGGTTTAAAGAGATATTTAATATAAAATATGGAATGATTGCAGCAAGCTTATTGTTAGCATTAGGTATTGCTTATATTGCAGGACATATTTTAACAGCACCAGGAGTTGGGATTTATTTTGTAGTGGTGTTAGCTTATCTAATTGTAGACTTAGAAATTGAATGATCAAAATAAAAGCTAACTTTTGTTAGCTTTTATTTTTTAGTACAGTAAAATAAAGATAGATGGAAATGTAGCGAGGATTTAAAGGAGGAAAAAATATGAGGATATTGCATATGAATGCAGGAGCAGAAGATGGGGGAGGGAAAACACATATTATTTCACTTCTCGATCAGTTTCCAACTGGTGAAGTAGAATTAGCGGTATTTGAAGATGGAATTGTTGCGAAAGAAGCAAGAGAGTTAGGGATAAAAGTCCATGTGTTTTCACAAAAATCCCGCTATGATTTATCTATTTTAAAGAATATAAGCGAATTCATTAATAATGAAAAATTTGATATAGTTCATACGCATGGTCCTAGGGCTAATTTCTATGTTTCTTTAATGAAAAAGAGAATAACGGCAAAATGGGTAACGACTATTCATAGTGATCCATTTGAAGACTTTACTAAACAAGGCTTAAAAGGTTGGATTTTTACGAAATTAAATTTGAAAGCCTTAAAAAATGTAGATTTATTTTTTGTTGTAACAAATAGATTAAAGAAAAGTTTAGCTGCTTTAGGTATTTCTAATGAAAAGATGCATGTTATTTATAATGGAATTGAATACGATAAGGAAAAAGCAGAAGGTTATAATAAAAAAGAAATGTTCAATATTGATGAAGATGTATTTACGGCAATCCAAGTAGCACGATTGCATCCTGTGAAAGGACATGAAGTTCTATTTGATGCGTTACAACGAACAAAATTAGAGAAAATTAAAGTATTGTTAGTTGGCGATGGCCCGTTAGAAGAAAATCTAAAGTCATTGGCTACTGAAAAAGGGATTAATAATAAAGTTGAGTTTTTAGGGCATCGTCAAGATGTAAAACAATTATTTGCGTCGTCACATGTGAATTTATTAACCTCCCATAGTGAAGGGTTCCCACTAGTTTTATTAGAAGCGGCAAATCAACGCGTACCATCAATTGTGACTAGGGCTGGAGAAATTGAACCATTAATTGTAGATGAAACGTACGGATGGATTGTGCCAACAGATGATGGAAGGGCATTAGCATTAGCTTTAGAAGAAGCGTATGATAAGTGGAAAACTGGAGAATTAGTAGCAATGGGGAAACATATTTATGAGCATGCTATTATGAACTTCTCACTTCAAAAACTATATGAAGATACAAAGGAAACATATAAGCAATTAATAGCGAAAAACTTGTAATGATAGAGAGGATAGTTAACTATGGCAGTACAAACAGTTGATATTCTAGGCGTTCCTTTTTCTACAATGACAATGGATGAAACGGTCCAATATTTAAAAGAACAACTAGAAGTGGAGCGAACACATACTTTTCAGGTAGTAACAGCAAATCCTGAAATTGTTATGTGTGCAAAAAAGGATGAAGCATTCCATCAAACATTATTAAATGCAGATTTAATTACACCTGATGGTATTGGAGTCGTAAAAGCAAGTGGTATGTTAGGTACACCTGTAAAGGAACGTGTAGCAGGTTTTGATTTAATGTGTAATTTACTTGCGGCGTTATCAGAAGACAATAAACCAGTATCAGTTTTCTTATTAGGTGCAAAACCGCATGTTGTACAAGCTGCAGCAGATCATTTAACGAAGACGTATTCAGCTGTATCTATTGTGGGTATACAAGATGGGTATTTTAAACAAGAAGAAGAAGAAAATATTGTTTCTCGTATTCAAAAGGCAAAACCAGACTTATTGCTTGTTGCACTTGGTTTCCCGAGACAAGAGAACTTTATCCAAACGAATAAGCATCGTTTAGAAACGAAAATGGCCGTTGGAGTAGGCGGAAGTTTAGATGTATGGGCTGGAGAGGTAAAACGTGCACCAAAATGGATTCAAGCGATCCATTTAGAGTGGTTTTATAGATTGTGTAGCAATCCAACGCGTTGGCGTCGTCAGTTAGTATTAGCGGAATTTTTAAAAGAAGTCATGCGTTCAAAAAAGTAGCGTTCTATCGCTACTTTTTTATTTGTCCATTTTTAATAAAGTGCGTTTTTATTCATCTACTACCGATTGCGGACACTCACTAATCGGGTGTTTAATGGCCATGGTTTTTTTATCTATCTCTCTTTGCTTCAGCTGAATTTTGAGGTGAGGGGTCTTACTGCCCTCAAATAGTCGGATAAGTATTTTACTTTTTGGGAATGATGAAGGAGAATTTTTTACACGAAAGTATTTTACTTATACAATTCACACATGTAAAATGATGTGTAAAGACAGCTGTGTAAGGAGGACTTCTTGTGGGCAAGGTGAAAGAAATTTCGAAGCGAAAGCTACTTAGTATAGCGGGGCTTGGATGGTTATTTGATGCAATGGATGTTGGAATGCTTTCATTTGTAATGGTAGCGCTGCAAAAAGATTGGGGATTAAGTACCCAAGAAATGGGCTGGATAGGCAGCATTAATTCAATTGGTATGGCGGTCGGGGCGCTCGTTTTTGGAATACTATCAGATAAAATAGGGCGAAAATCAGTCTTTATTATTACATTATTATTATTTTCTATCGGTAGTGGTTTAACGGCTTTAACGACGACACTTGCTATGTTCCTTGTTTTACGATTTTTAATTGGTATGGGGCTTGGTGGAGAACTTCCAGTTGCTTCTACATTAGTATCGGAGAGTGTTGAAGCACATGAACGTGGCAAAATAGTTGTGCTATTAGAAAGTTTTTGGGCAGGTGGATGGCTAATCGCAGCTCTTATCTCGTATTTTGTTATACCGAAATATGGTTGGGAAGTTGCGATGATATTGAGTGCGGTTCCGGCGCTATATGCTTTATATTTAAGATGGAATTTACCGGATTCTCCAAGATTCCAAAAGGTTGAAAAAAGGCCATCCGTTATCGAAAATATAAAGTCAGTTTGGTCTGGGGAATATCGTAAGGCAACAATTATGTTATGGATTTTATGGTTTTCTGTTGTTTTCTCCTATTATGGCATGTTCCTTTGGTTACCTAGTGTAATGGTATTAAAAGGATTTAGTTTAATAAAAAGTTTCCAATACGTACTTATTATGACGTTAGCTCAATTGCCAGGTTATTTCACAGCTGCTTGGTTTATTGAACGTCTTGGTCGTAAGTTTGTTTTAGTTACGTATTTAATTGGTACAGCTTGCAGTGCTTACTTATTTGGAGTAGCAGAGTCATTAACGGTATTAATCGTAGCAGGCATGTTACTATCATTCTTTAATTTAGGTGCTTGGGGTGCATTATATGCTTATACACCTGAACAATACCCAACAGTTATTCGTGGTACAGGTGCAGGGATGGCGGCAGCATTCGGTCGTATTGGTGGTATTCTTGGACCGCTATTAGTAGGATATTTAGTTGCTTCACAGGCTTCACTATCACTAATATTTACGATTTTCTGTGGATCAATTTTAATAGGCGTATTTGCTGTAATTATACTTGGGCAAGAAACGAAACAACGAGAATTAGTATAAGGTTAAACTTTAATCGGTAAGTGATCTCAATTATTGGTCCGTACCAATTATGTTTTAGAGTAGTAAAACTAAGAGCTCATGTTTTCTCATTCAGTGGGTTTTACTGCCTACAAATAACGGAATAAAAGGGCAGGGGGAACCATGATGGTTCCCTTTTTTCTGTTTTTTTAGATAAATAATGGTATAGTAAGAAAAAGGGAATGTTCCTTATAAAAGCGAATGTATACAACAGGACATACGGACAAAAGAATTAGGTGGTTGAAGAAATGAAAATTTTACTGATCATGGAAGATGCAGAAGAGCGAAGAAGTTTAGCTGAAAAATTTACTGAAAATATAAGGAATGTAGAATGTTTTGAAGCAAATACAGGAACAGAATCATTATTTATGATGAAGAAGCATACACCAGATTTTGTTTTTTTAAATTCAAAATTACTAGATGGAACGGGTTTTGAATATGCGAGTTTATTACGGGAAGTAAATTGTTATACGAAATTTATTTTTATGGGTGAAGATATAGAAGAGTCCATTACAGCATTTCGTTTTCAAGCAGTTTATTATTTACTACGCCCATTCCGCGAGGAAGATTTGCAATTCCTTTTATATAGAATGGCTAAAGAGCAAGGTGAGAAAGCAAAGAGCTATTTGCGTAAACTACCGATAGAAGGTCAAGAGGGGATTCGGTATATTTTCCCTGAAGATATTGTATATGTAAGCAAAAATAAGGAAAACAAAACAGTTTCAATTTATACAACAAATAATCAGTATATTTCAACATATACACTCCAGGAGCTAGAAAATAAGCTAAATGCATATGATTTTTTACGGGTGCATAAAAGTTATTTAATTAATATGTCATATGTACAAGAGTTAAAGCCTTACTATAATGGCACATATAATCTGTATTTAGATAAATATGATGAGCAACCGATTCCAGTAAGTCGTAATTATGTGAAACGACTTCGAAATAAAATTGAATTATAGCAGATAATGCGAATTTTTTAACATGATAAACTAAAAATCCTTCATGATAGGGAGGATTCAAATTAAATATTCAGAAAATTTAGTACAATCCCACTAAGAAATAGTATTGGGGGGATTGTATGTGAGAACAGTGAAGTCAATTTTACTTTGGGGAGTTATTGCAGCAGTAGGAGCCGGTGCTTTTGGTGTAATAGCTTTATCACAAGGTGAAACTATTAATGCTGTATGGCTCTTAGTAGCTGCGGTATGTGTGTATGCAGTTGCTTATCGCTTTTATAGTAAATTTATAGCGAGAAAGGTATTCGGTTTAGATAATAATCGGCAAACGCCAGCTCATACATTAAATGATGGAAAAGATTATGTTCCGACAAATAAATGGGTATTATTTGGGCATCATTTTGCAGCAATCGCTGGGGCTGGGCCTTTAGTAGGACCGATTTTGGCGGCACAAATGGGATATTTGCCAGGGACAATATGGATTATTGTAGGGGTAGTTGTCGCTGGAGCTGTGCAAGATTTTGTCATTTTATTTGCTTCGATGAGACGTAATGGTAAATCTCTCGGTGAAATGATTAAAGATGAGATTGGTCCTGTTACAGGACTTATTGCAATGATTGGTATTTTAGGCATTATGATTATTTTATTAGCAGTATTAGCATTAGTAGTAGTAAAGGCGCTTGTCGGAAGCCCTTGGGGAATGTTTACGATAGCAGCGACGATTCCTATTGCTATTTTAATGGGAGTATATATGCGCTACATTAGGCCTGGACGGGTTGGTGAAGGGTCAGTAATTGGAATTATCCTACTTATACTGTCTCTTATTGGAGGGCAGTATGTAGCGGAAAATCCAGCGCTTGCAAGCATGTTCACGTTTAGCGGAGAAACAATTGCTATAATGCTTATTGTATATGGGTTTATCGCATCGGCATTACCAGTTTGGATGCTTTTAGCACCACGTGATTATTTAAGTACATTTTTAAAAGTCGGAACAATTGTAGGATTAGCAATCGGTATTTTAATTGTAGCACCAGATTTACAAATGCCAGCAGTTTCGAAATTTATTGATGGAACTGGTCCTGTGTTCTCTGGAAACTTATTCCCGTTCTTATTTATTACTATTGCTTGTGGTGCAGTGTCTGGATTCCATGCTCTTGTTTCATCAGGTACGACGCCGAAGATGATTGAGCAAGAGGGACACGCACAGCCAATCGGTTATGGAGCAATGTTAATGGAGTCGTTTGTAGCGGCGATGGCGATGATTGCAGCTTGTGTATTAACACCGGGAACGTATTTTGCAATTAATAGTCCTGCAGCACTTATCGGTACAGATGTCTCGCAGGCAGCTCAAGTTATTTCCTCATGGGGATTTGCTATTACACCAAATGAACTAAAAGATCTCGCTGTAAACGTTGGAGAGCAAACGATTTTATCACGTACAGGTGGTGCACCAACGTTAGCGATAGGTATGGCATATATTTTCTCACAAGTAATAGGTGGAACGGCCATGATGGCATTTTGGTATCATTTTGCGATTCTCTTTGAAGCACTATTCATTTTAACAACAATTGATGCTGGAACGCGTGTCGGCCGATTTATGATTCAAGATATTTTAGGGCATGTGTATAAGCCATTTGGGAAAACGGATTCTACATTCGCGAATGTAATAGCTACAACGTTATGTGTATTAGGATGGGGTTATTTCTTATATCAAGGGGTAGTTGATCCACTTGGTGGAATTAATACATTATGGCCACTTTTCGGTATTGCAAATCAAATGTTAGCAGGTATTGCATTATTACTTGGAACGACAATTTTATTCAAAATGGGAAAAAAGGTATATGTTTGGGTGACGCTTATTCCAACTGTCGGATTGCTTATTGTAACGATGACAGCGGGTTATCAAAAACTATTTCATGAAAACCCTAAAATAGGATTTCTATCCCACGCAAAGGTGTTTCAAGGAGCATTAGATGAAGGGAAAGTGTTAGCGCCAGCTAAAAATGTTGCCCAAATGAAGCAAATTATTTTCAATGATTATATTGATGCGGCACTTTGTGGGATTTTTATGATCGTTGTAATCGCTGTATTAATTTCTGCAATTCGAATTTGGATTCAAGTATTAAGAAATAAGCCGATGCCGCTAAAAGAGGCACCATATATCCCTAGAGATGAAAGTGAGTCGAGGAACTATGCTTAAAAGACTACGGCAAGTATGGGGACAAAGGAAACACTTTATTAGCTTACTTGTTGGGGTACCAAGCTATGAAACATATGTAGAGCATATGAAAAAGCATCATCCAGAAGAAGAAGTTGTATGTCAAAAACAATTTTTTGCAGAAGCGCAAGAAGCAAGATTTAATGCAAAGGGCGGAAAAATCTCGCGCTGTTGTTAGTGAAAAGGACGAATTTTCGTCCTTTTTATTTTTTGCTGTTTCACGTGGAACAGCAAAAAATAAATAAAAATCTTTGGGAATTATAGGTATTTCGTATACAATAAAATAAGGAAAGGGATAGATAGAAAAGTAGGGAGATTATTTTATGTTAAAGGACTTATTTGTAAACACAACCATTATTCTTTCCTTTATTTTTATTGGAGGTCAGCTTTTAAGAGATAAACCGTTAGAAGAAGGGTTCTCTTTTTGGCAGAAATGTGTAGTAGGTATTCTTACTGGAATATTAGGTATATTACTAATGTATTTCGGTGTTCATGTTGGTACCATCCTATTGGATTTACGCTACTTAGCTGTTATTCTGGCCGTTATAATTGGTGGCCCAATAGCGAGTACTATAGCTGTTAGTATGATTTTAGTAACTAGGTTAGTATTTATGGATTATTCATTAGCTTCTCAAGTAGCTTTTTATACAATTATTGCGATAGGGATAGGTAGTATCTTTATTTCGCGTCTAAAACTTTCTCTAGGAGAAAAATGGGTATGGTTACATACATATATTTTATCTATTCTAATTCCCTCACTATATATATGGTTAATCAAAGATATTCACATAGTGGGATTATATTTGGTTTCTAGTATTATTACAGGCTATATAACATTTATAAGCGCAAATTATGTATTACAATCCAATGAGTTATTTCAAAAGATGAAGCAATATGCAACGATAGATGCATTGACAGGTTTAGGAAATGTAAGGCAGTTTGATTTAGAAATGAATCATCATATTGGTAATAAGCGTATGAAAAATGATTCACTTTGTTTACTACTTATAGATATTGATCATTTTAAGTGTGTAAATGATACGTATGGGCATCCTGCAGGAGATGAAGTGTTAAAACAAATAGGTAGTATTTTAAGGGAAGTTTCACCGTTCCCAAATTTGTCCTTTCGAAAAGGTGGAGAAGAGTTCGCGCTTTTGATACCAAAGAAGGGATTAGCTTACGGAATGCATACGGGGGAAAAAGTTCGCACAGCTGTTGAAAACCATTCATTCGAATTGTTAAATGGAACAAAAATAAAAATTACAGTTTCAGTAGGCGTTTCAGTATATGAAGAATCACCAGAGCAATTTATTCAAGCTGCCGATGATGCATTATATTACTCCAAAAGAAATGGTAGAAATCAGGTTAGTTCCGCATCTTAAAGATAGGATGACCAGAAGAGCTTATAAATAAAAACACCCACAGAGAGGGAAATACACACTCTGTGGGTGTTTTTATTTATAAGTTAGACAAGCTCTTTTGATGCAACGAATTTACGATATGCACCGTGATGTGTTGGGCCTACGTATTCGTTGATCTTGAATGAATAACGGATAGCAGCTGTGATAAATTCTTTAGCAGTTTTTACTGCTTCTTTTACAGGTTTTCCTTTTGCAAGTTCTGCTGTAATTGCAGCAGAATATGTGCAACCTGCGCCGTGTGTATTTGTCGTATCAATTTTTTCTGATTCTAGAATGTCGAATGTCTCTCCATCATATAGAACGTCGATTGCAGTTTCGGTACCAAGCTTGCTACCGCCTTTAATTAGGACATACTTCGCACCTAAAGCATGGATTTTTTTCGCTGCTTCTTTCATGTCTTCAAGAGAATTAATCTTTACGCCACTTAATTGGTAAGCTTCAAATAAGTTTGGTGTGACAACTAATGCCTTTGGAACAAGAACGTCACGTAAGCAATCATTCGTTTCAGGATGTAATGCTTCATCAGCCCCTTTACATACCATAACAGGGTCAACTACTACATTTTTGAAATTATGTTTTTCGATTGTTTCTGCAACCATTTCAATAATTTCTACTGATCCAAGCATACCTGTTTTTAAAGCATCTACGCCAACTCCCTCAATTGTCGTTTCTAATTGTGGTTTTAATGTAGAAGCTGGGATTGGGAATACGTTATGTGCCCAACCGTTATGTGGATCCATCGTTACGATTGTCGTAAGAGATGTCATTCCGTACACACCAAGTTCTTGGAATGTTTTTAAATCTGCTTGTATACCAGCACCGCCACTTGTGTCAGAACCAGCGATAGTAAGTGCTTTATTTAATGTCATTATGAAAAGCCCCCTCAGGTGATATAATGAAAACTATGTTTTCACCATTATATCAATGTTACGAATAAGTACAAAGTGAAAAGTAGATGATTTATGTTAGGAACTATGTAAAATCTTGTATGTAGGAGACGAATTATGTTTCAAGAGAATCGTACAAATGAATTAGTTATATTAAAAGAGATTGCAGAAACACTAAATACATCAAATGATACATATCATGTATTGCAAGCAGTACTAGAAAAATTGCTGAGTGTAACAGGTTTAACGACAGGATGGATATTTCTTGCGGATGAAGATGGTAGGTATACAAAATTAATTGATTATCAATTACCAGAGGCACTTACATATGAAAACAAACGTCCGATGTGTGAAGGGGAATGTTGGTGTTTACGTGGCTTTGTTGATGGAAAATTAGAACGAGCTGTTAATATTATTGAATGTAAAAGAATTAATAATGCAATTGAATATAATTGGGGAGATACAGAAGGAATTCTTCATCATGCTACGGTTCCTTTAAAGGCTGGAGGAGAAAAATTTGGTTTGTTAAATGTGGCAAGCCCAGGTAAAACACATTTTTCAGAAGAAGAATTAGTATTGCTTCAATCAGTTGCCTTCCAAATTGGAACGGCTTTAAAACGAGCAAAGTTATATGAAAATGAAAAGCGAAGAGCACATTATTATGTGAAATTAGAACGGTTCATTCAAGTTTTAAGAACGATTCATCAATTTAATATATTGCCTGAAAAAGTTGTAGATCAATTAGGTGAAGTGTTTCAGTGGAATCAAGTCGCATTCTTTATTAGGGAAGAGAAAGAATTATCCTTGCGGGCATCTTATTGCCAGGAAGAATTGCAAGAGGATATAAAAAAAGCAGCGAAAGAAGCATTAGAAAAAGGTGAACCTATGTTATTAAATCATCAAGTCAGTCATAAGGTAGCCTCTAATAGGACGGTTATTGCTACACCAATACAGATTCAAACTCACATATTTGGTGTTTTATGTGTTAGTTCAAATAATGGTGAATTTGATGTGAATACGATAGATGTACTTCAAGCAATTACAAATCATATTTCCTTCGTGATAGAAAATTTAAGGTTAAATGAGCAACGGCGTGAACTTGTACGAATGGAAGAAAGAAATCGGTTAGCAAGGGATTTACATGATTCCGTCTCACAAAAGCTATTTTCGTTAACCTTTATGACAAAAGGCGCTGAGGCAGTTTTAAAAGGTCAAAATGAAAAAGTGGATCGATCTTTGCATGATATGCGTGAACTAGCGCAAGGAGCTTTAAAAGAAATGAGGACGTTAATTTGGCAACTACGTCCAGCGGGTTTAGAGAAAGGGTTATTACCAGCTTTAAAGCAATATGGTGAAAGTTTGGGATTGAAAATTCGGGAACAAGTTACAGGTGTCCGTGATTTACCACGTGTAGTAGAGGAAGCGCTATGGAGAATTGGACAAGAAGCTTTAAATAATGTAAGTAAGCATGCGAATGTTAGAGAAGCGACGATTTATTTCAAAGTGACGGAGAAGAATGTATCATTAGAAATAGTAGATCAAGGAAACGGCTTTGTAGAAAAGGATATAAAAGAGAAGAAATCACTTGGCATGACTACGATGCGCGAAAGAGTAGAATTAATCGGTGGAACAATTAAAGTTGTAAGTGATAAAAAAAGAACAAGTGTAAAAGTAAACGTACCATTATGATGTGAAAATGAGGGAAGTTTGTGAAAATAAAAGTATTGTTAGTGGATGATCATACAGTCGTTTTAAAAGGATTAGCATTTTTCTTAAGTACACAGGAAGATATAGAGTTAGTTGGAGAAGCAAGCAATGGGAAAGAGGCACTAATAAAAGTAGGGGAGACGAATCCTGATGTTGTACTAATGGATTTATATATGCCCGAAATGGATGGTGTTGAGGCGACAGCATGTATTAAAAAAGAATATCCTGATGTGAAAGTAATTGTATTAACTAGCTTTTCTGATCAGGCGCATGTGTTACCAGCATTAAGGGCTGGAGCAAGCGGGTATATTTTAAAAGATGTAGAACCGGATCAGCTTGTTGAGGCTATTCGAAGTGCATATAAAGGTAATATTCAATTACATCCTGATATAGCAAATGCTCTTCTCTCTCAAACATTACCTGTAGAAGAAAAAGAAGAAGAGCCTTCGATTCAAGTGGATGTGCTAACAGCGAGAGAAAATGAAGTATTGCAGCTATTAGCGAAAGGGATGAGTAATAAAGAAATCGCTTCTGTTTTAGTTATTACAGAAAAAACGGTAAAAGCTCATGTAAGTAGTATTTTGAGTAAGTTGAATTTATCTGATCGTACGCAAGCGGCATTATATGCAGTGAAAAATGGAGTTGTATAAGACGAAAGTCGTAAGACCTAGTTCGCCTTTAGAAGGTGGACTTTTTTTATGGAAAAATACGTCTATGTGAGGACGAAATTGTCTTGATATAAAGATAAAATATGTTTGTAAGCAACAAAACAACAATTACAAGGGATACCTTTTTAAAAGCATATAACAACATAAGAGTGAGTAGTAGGAGGAAAAACAATGGCAACAGTTTTATTTGTAAAAGCAAACAACCGCCCAGCGGAACAAGCAGTTAGTGTGAAATTATACGAGGCATTTTTAGCGAACTATAAAGAAGCACATCCAAATGATACAGTAGTAGAACTTGATTTATATAAAGAAGAATTACCATATGTAGGCGTAGATATGATTAATGGTACATTCAAAGCAGGTAAAGGATTTGATTTAACTGAAGAGGAAGCAAAAGCAGTAGCAGTTGCTGATAAGTATTTAAATCAATTCCTAGAAGCTGATAAAGTCGTTTTCGGTTTCCCATTATGGAACTTAACGATTCCAGCAGTATTACACACATATATTGACTATTTAAACCGAGCTGGTAAAACATTTAAATATACGCCAGAAGGCCCAGTTGGTTTAATTGGTGATAAGAAGATTGCATTATTAAACGCGCGCGGCGGTGTATATTCTGAAGGTCCAGCAGCTGAAGTAGAAATGGCTGTTAAATATGTAGCAAGCATGATGGGCTTCTTCGGTGCAACAAACATGGAAACAGTAGTTATTGAAGGACATAATCAATTCCCAGATAAAGCAGAAGAAATCATTGCAGCTGGTCTTGAAGAAGCAGCTAAAGTAGCAAGTAAATTTTAATTGAAAATAAAATCGTCACTCAAAAAAGTAGCATTAACAGATAAACGTTAATGCTACTTTTTTATATTTTAAGTTCGTCAGCTAGTTTTTCTAACTGAATTCGATCTTGTATGTAATAGGTTCTTCCATCTTTCCGTAAGTAATTTTGTTGGCAAAATTGGTTTAATACATATAAAAGGTGACGGTAGCTAACATTTAAGTATTCCGAAACCTCGGTATGTTTTTCTATATAACTGTTATTTTGTTCTGTTAATAGAATAAACGCCGCTAATCGATTTTCGAACGGATAACTATTATTTTTAGCATAACTTTCTGTTCGGGTAATGGTTTTCTCACCGATAAATTTGCATAGTTTCTGTAGAAAGGTAGCATCTTGTAACAAAAGATGCTGACAATCCTTAAGAGGAAGCGCTAAGCATATACAATCTTCAATTACTTCCACCGTTTTCGTAATAGATTCTACGCCAATTAATCCTAATTCCCCAATGAACGAAGGTGCCTGAATAAAGTTAATCAAGGAGACCTTTCCGTTTTTGTGACTCATATATATTTTTGCTTTCCCAGCAATTAAGTAATAAAGATAAGGAACATCGACCCCTTCATTACATATCTTTTCTCTTTTCTGAAAGGAATGTAGTTCAGCATACGGTAAGATATCAAAAGAAAAAAGAGTATGGAAATTGTAAGTTTGTATGTAATGAGAGATTTCTTCGCTATTTCTGCTGACTTTCATGTTTTCACCTCATGTTTAGTATGAGATATCTCCTATTATTTTTACAAGAAAGAATGATACGATTTACTTAAATTTGTTTTTGTAGAAAAGAGAGTGTGAAGGGCTTATGAAAAAATATAAAACATTATTATTCGATGTAGATGATACATTGTTAGATTTTCAAAAGGCAGAAAAATCGGCATTACGTATGCTTTTTGAAGAGAAAGGGATGTTTCTAACTAGCGAAATTGAAGCGCAATATAAAAAAATTAATAAAAGTCTTTGGACTGCTTTTGAAGAAGGTGAAATAAGTCGTGATGAAGTTGTAAATACACGATTTTCAATTTTGTTTAAAGAATACGGGGAAGAAGTAGATGGGATATTATTCGAAAATAATTATCGCAGTTACTTAGAAGAAGGAAATCAGCTCATGGAAGGTGCTTTACAATTTATAAATCAAATTCAAAGTGAGTACGATTTATATATAGTGACAAACGGTATTTCTAAGACGCAAGATAAACGATTACGTAATGCAGGGTTACATGCCTTGTTTCAAGATATTTTCGTTTCTGAAGATACAGGTTATCAAAAGCCGATGAAAGAGTATTTTGATTATGTTTTTGAAAGGATCCCTAACTTTGTTCCTGAAGAAGGGCTCATTATTGGGGATTCGTTAAGCGCTGATATGAAAGGTGGATATGTAGCGGGAATTGATACTTGTTGGTTTAATCCAGAAAAGAAATGTAATAATAGCGAGATTGTGCCAACATATGAAGTGCAAAATTTTGAAGAGTTATACGCGTTATTGAAGCAACATGTGTAATGAGAATAGGCAGTGGAACTTTCGTCTCTACTGCCTATTTTTTATTGGTAGTTTCATTATGTTTTGGAAGTAGAAATGCATTTCCGATAGCACCTGCTCGAATCGTTTGTAATAGTAAATTAAGTGAAGGTTTTAAAAGGTCTTTTTCAAATGAATATAGAATATATTTCTTTTGTTATGTACATTAAATTCCTTGTAGTTAATTTAGAACATTCAGAAAAACTGATTGACATTAGGAAATTATTGCTATAAAATCAACGGTAATTGCATAGTCTTATCAAGAAAAGGTGGAGGGACAGGCCCGATGAAACCTTGGCAACAGCCGTATAACGGAATTGTGCCAAATCCTGCAGGTAATAAACCCTGAGAGATAAGAAAGAGCCTTTAGAGCGTGTTTTCAAACTGCTCCTTTCTTGTTTTCAGGAAAGGGGCAGTTTTTTATTTTGTATAAAAGAAAGGAGAATAAGAGATGGGAGAATCATGGGGGAAAGGAACAATTTGCGTGCAAGGTGGCTATACGCCAAAGAATGGTGAACCGCGTGTTTTACCGCTTTATCAAAGTACAACGTATAAATACGATACTTCGGATGATTTAGCAGCCTTATTTAATTTAGAGGCAGAAGGATATATATATACGCGTATTGGAAATCCTACTTTAGCTGCATTTGAGCAAAAGCTAGCAGATTTAGAGGGTGGCGTAGGAGCTGTTGCAACGGCTTCTGGGCAGGCTGCTATTATGCTTGCTGTTTTAAACATTTGTAGTAGCGGAGACCACTTGCTTTGTTCTTCCACAGTTTATGGCGGGACGTTTAATTTATTTGGAGTGAGTTTGCGTAAGCTTGGTATCGATGTTACATTCTTTAATCCGAATTTAACTGCTGATGAAATTGTGGCCCTTGCTAATGATAAGACGAAACTCGTTTATGCAGAATCGCTAGGAAATCCGGCGATGAACGTTTTAAATTTCAAAGAACTTTCAGATGCAGCGAAAGAGTTGGAAGTACCTTTTATCGTGGATAATACATTAGCAACCCCTTATTTATGCCAAGCATTTGAACATGGAGCAAATATTATCGTTCATTCTACGACGAAATATATTGATGGTCATGCAAGTTCGTTAGGTGGCATTGTTATTGACGGAGGGAACTTCGATTGGACAAACGGGAAATATCCTGAACTAGTTGAACCGGATCCAAGTTATCACGGCGTAAGTTACGTTCAAAATTTTGGTGCAGCAGCTTATATTGTGAAGGCACGTGTTCAATTATTAAGAGACTACGGAAACTGTATGAGCCCATTTAATGCGTATATTAGCAATATCGGCTTAGAAACATTGCATTTACGAATGGAGCGTCATAGTGAAAATGCTCTTGCAGTTGCTAAATGGCTTGCTGATCATGAACGTATTGAATGGGTGAACTATCCGGGATTAGATAGTAATGAAAATTACTCGTTAGCACAAAAGTATTTGAAAAGAGGTGCTAGTGGTGTTTTAACATTCGGTATTAAGGGAGGATTAGAAGCAGCAAAAGAATTTATCGCAAATGTAAAACTAGCAACTCTCGTAACGCATGTGGCTGATGCGCGAACTTGCGTTATACATCCTGCTAGTACAACGCATAGACAATTAAGTGCCGAAGATCAGCGCTTAGCTGGCGTCACATCAGATTTAATTCGTTTATCAGTTGGTATAGAAGATGTTTCGGATATTATTGCAGATTTAGAAGCAGCGCTAGTCGGAGGCAAACAACATGCCGATCATAATTGATAAAGATTTGCCAGCTCGCAAAGTGTTGCAGGAGGAAAATATTTTTGTAATGACAAAAGAGCGAGCAGAAACACAAGATATCCGGGCATTGAAAATTGCTATATTAAACTTAATGCCTACAAAGCAAGAAACAGAAGCGCAATTACTTCGTTTAATTGGCAATACACCGTTGCAATTAGATGTACATTTACTTCATATGGAATCACACCTGTCCCGTAATGTCGCACAGGAACATTTAACGAGTTTCTATAAAACATTCCGTGATATTGAGAATGAGAAATTTGATGGACTCATTATTACAGGAGCACCAGTTGAAACCCTTTCTTTTGAAGAGGTAGATTATTGGGAAGAGCTTAAACGTATTATGGAGTATTCAAAAACGAATGTAACATCTACGCTTCATATTTGCTGGGGGGCACAGGCTGGTTTGTATCATCATTATGGTGTTCAAAAGTATCCTCTTAAGGAAAAAATGTTTGGTGTATTTGAACATGAAGTTCGTGAGCAACATGTGAAATTGTTACAAGGGTTTGATGAATTATTTTTTGCCCCGCATTCTCGTCATACGGAAGTACGAGAGAGTGACATTAGAGAAGTGAAGGAGTTAACGTTATTAGCCAACTCTGAGGAAGCGGGTGTTCATCTTGTTATTGGGCAAGAAGGAAGACAAGTGTTTGCGCTCGGTCATAGTGAATATAGTTGTGATACGTTAAAGCAAGAATACGAACGAGATCGTGACAAAGGGTTAAATATTGATGTGCCGAAAAACTATTTTAAGCATGATAATCCAAATGAGAAGCCGCTTGTAAGGTGGAGAAGCCATGGAAATCTATTATTCTCTAATTGGCTAAATTATTACGTGTATCAAGAAACCCCTTATGTATTATAAAAAAAGATTGTGTAACACGTGGCAACGTTTTCTCTGCAATGGTTAACTTATATTTTTTTCGAATGTTCTAAAAACATTGTTTTTCAGATTTTTTACTCATATAATTTCATCTAAACACAATTTTTGAGGGGTGGACAGTATTATGAAAGAAATTCAAGTTGGCTTATTAGGTCTTGGGACAGTTGGGAGCGGTGTGGTTCGTATCATTACAGATCACCAAGAGCGACTGATACACCAAGTAGGTTGTCCTGTAAAAGTAACGAAAGTGCTAGTACAAAATATTGAAAAAGAGAGAGAAGTAGAGGTACCTTCTACTCTATTAACGCAAAATGCAAATGAAATTTTAGATAATCCAAATATTGATGTTGTCATCGAAGTGATGGGTGGCATTGATGACGCAAAATCACATATTTTACAAGCTTTACAAAGCGGGAAGCATGTTGTGACTGCCAATAAAGATTTAATGGCGTTACATGGAGCGGAACTGTTAGCGGTAGCAAAAGATAATAAAGCAGATTTGTTTTATGAAGCAAGTGTAGCCGGAGGGATTCCGATTTTACGAAGTATCGTAGAGGGACTTTCTTCAGATCTTATTACGAAAGTAATGGGAATTGTAAATGGAACGACAAATTTTATTTTGACGAAAATGTCAGATGAAGGGAGAGCATATAACGACGTGTTAAAAGAAGCTCAGCAACTTGGATTTGCAGAAGCAGATCCAACATCAGATGTAGAAGGTTTAGATGCAGCAAGAAAAATGACAATTTTGGCTACCCTTGGTTTCTCTACAAATGTAGAGCTTGGAGATGTGAAGGTAAAAGGCATTACTTCTATTACAGAAGAAGATATTGAATACAGTAAGAGTTTAGGATACACGATTAAATTAATCGGTCTTGCGAAGCGAGATGGTGAGAAATTAGAGGTTACAGTTGAACCGACATTACTCCCAAATACACATCCTCTTGCGGCCGTGCAAAACGAATATAACGCTGTATATGTGTATGGTGAAGCAGTTGGAGAAACGATGTTTTATGGACCAGGTGCAGGAAGTTTACCGACAGCAACAGCTGTTGTTTCTGATTTAGTAGCTGTAATGCAAAATATTAGATTAGGGGTAACAGGAAATAGTGCTGTAGTCCCGCAATATCAAAAAGTATTAAAAGAGCCAGACGAAATTGTTGTAAAGAAATTTTTAAGACTTCATGTAAAAGATGAAATTGGTGTATTTGCAAAAATTACTTCGTTATTCTCTGAGCGTGGTGTTAGCTTTGAAAAGATTATTCAAATGCCGCTTGAAGAGAAAGGAAAGGCTGAAATTGTCATTGTAACGCATCGTGCTTCTCTTGCTGATTATGATTATATTCTACATACGTTGCAAGGGTATGAAGAAATAGATTGTTTGAAAGCAAACTACCGAATTGAAGGAGATGCTAAGTAGTATCTCTACTAATAAAAAAACCTATTAAGCAGCTTGCTTAATAGGTTTTTTTCTATTTAAAATTTGTGTACCAACTTGAATAAATGCTTGTATAATCCAGCCTGTTGTAAAGGATAAAATGATTGTTCCAAAATAGATAGGTCCATCTAATAAGAAGCTTAATGTTAAAAATAAGAATGCTAACGAAATTTCTGTCCTTCTAAATGTCCATTTCTTTTTCTCAGCAACTGTTAAAACGAAAGCTTCCTGAGGTGCTGCACAAAGATTTGTAGAGACGTAAAGACCAATTCCAGCTCCAACGAATAGATTTCCGCAAATAAGTGTTATATATTTTGGAAGAGAACGGATAGCGTCCATAATAGTTGGAATGGAACCGATCCAATCAACAAAAAGAGAAATAAGAACCATTGTTACAATTGTACCGATCGTAATTTGTTTTTTATTCCAAAAGAGTACGATAAGGGTAAAAGCAAAGTTAATCATGAAAATCCAAAAACCGATACTTATCCCAAAATTTTGATATAGTGCAATAAAGAAGGAATCATAAGGGCTCAGTCCAAAGGAAGTAATTGTCGTCATCATATTAATGCCGATGGCGAGAATGAGTAGACCGCCAATGAAAAATATATGTTCTAATTTGACTCGAAGCATAGTTGTATATCCTTTCAAAAAGTATTTGCTAGGAAAGGATATATTGTGGAAAGCTTACCAGGTCAAGGGAGAATTTTTGCAGGGAAGGGGAAAATGAGATGACGAATATAAGAAAGATTGCTGAACTTGCTGGGGTATCTGTTTCAACTGTTTCACGTGTACTAAATAATCATCCATATGTGAATGAACAGAAGCGAAAAGAAATTTTAGCAATTATAGAAGAATTAAACTATACGCAAAATGTGAATGCAATTCATTTAGTGAAAGGGAAAACGAATGTCATTGGCGTTTTATTACCGCATGTAAATGACCAATATTATAGTGCTATTATTGAGGGAATATCAAAGGAAACAGCAAAGAATAATTATAATATGATGCTTTGTCAGACGAATTATAGCGAGGAAAGAGAATTAGAAATTTTGAATATGTTAAAAATGAAAAAGCTTGATGGGGTTATTATATGTTCGCGGGCAAATAGTAAGGAAAAGCTCGAAGAATATACGAAATTTGGTCCTATTGTTATGTGTGAAGAAATAGACTCGAACTACATTTCGAGTGTGCATATTGATTATTATAAAGTGTTTTCGCGCGGGATGAAGAGCTTAATAGATGCGGGCCATACAAGTATTGGGTATTGCATTGGAAGAAGTAACAGTATTAATAGTCAAAGAAGAAAACAAGCATATGAAGATTCGCTTCAACAGATTGCTGTAACACCGATAGAGGCTTGGAAGTTTAAAGGCTGTTTTACGGTGGAAGATGGGCGTAATGTAATTAGGGAATTGGCCTCTATGTCAGTAAAACCAACAGCGTTTCTTGTATCTTGCAACCATATTGCAGCGGGGATGGTAACAGAAGCGAAAAAACAAGGGATTCGTATTCCAGAGGATATTACGATTATCGGTTGTGATGATCAAGATGTAGCAGACATTTTAGGCATTACGACGATTTCATATTGTAGTAAAAATGTTGGCGTGAAGGCATTTGAATTATTATATGAAAAGATTAATGATAAGCAAATCGATATAAAGCACGTAGAGTTATTGCCACAATTAGTACATAGGGAAACAACATAATAGATAAGGTTTGAAAATCGCTTTTCAAAATTGCGTTTGGTATAATTATGGACAATCTATGAGGGCTAAAAGGGGTTTTGATATGAGATCAAAAGTAGTTAAAGTAATTCTACTCATTACAATTGCATCTTTCTGTTTATTTGCATATGGCTTTGTTTCAGGTGTAAATGATGTATTAAATCCGAAAGCTTCAAATTTAATTAAAAAGACCGATGTAGTGACAAAGGAGAAAAAGAAAACGGGAACGTTACAAATCGTTAGTTTAGGTGATTCATTAACACGCGGTGTTGGTGATAAAGAAGGAATTGGCTATATTGGACGGATGAAAGAAGATTTACAAAAAGATTATAAGCAAAAGGTTGCCTTAACGAACTTAGCTGTTAGTGGTGCGAAAATGCCTGACTTATTAAAACAAATTGAGAGTAGTGGCGCTCAATATTCAATTAAACAAGCAGATGTAATCGTTTTAACGATTGGAGGAAATGATTTATTTCCAGGCTGGGAATCGCTTGGAAAGATAGATTTAGAAACGTATCGTCCTGATACGGAAACATTCCAAAATGAAGCGAAGAAAATTATAGAAGAAATTCGTAAGTTAAATACAGATAGCCCAATTTTTTGGCTAGGTTTATATAATCCTTTTGAAGATGTAGAAGATTTAAAGGGGTCTTCAAACATTGTTATAGACTGGAATGCATCTTTAGAAAAATTGGCGGTAAATAATAAAAATGTGTATATTACACCGACATTTGATTTGTTCCAAAACCGTGGGAAAGATTTATTATACTCCGATCATTTTCATCCGAATGAAATAGGGTATACATATATGGCGGACCGATTAGTTCAAAATGTAGCAAGTAAATTAAAACTAGAACAAGGAGGGGTAAAATGACGACGATACTTTCCGTACGAGACGTGAAGAAGGTAATTGGAAATAAGACTCTTGTAGAGAATATTTCTTTTGATGTAACGCAAGGAGAAGTGTTCGGCTTCTTAGGACCAAATGGTGCTGGAAAGACGACTACCATTCGAATGTTAGTCGGATTAATTAAGGCGACAGAAGGTACAATTTCTATCGGTGGTTATTCGATTAAGGAAAATTTCAGAGAAGCGATGCGTCAAATTGGGAGTATCGTTGAAAACCCAGAGTTGTATACATATTTAACGGGATGGGAAAATTTAAAGCAATTTGCCCGTATGTTAGGTGATATATCAGATGAACGTATTATGGAAATTGCTCAAATGGTTCATTTGGATGAAAGAATTCACGATAAGGTAAAAACATACTCACTCGGTATGAAACAGCGCCTTGGCATTGCACAAGCGCTTCTTGGAAATCCTAAATTGCTCATATTAGATGAGCCGACAAACGGTTTAGATCCAGCTGGAATTAGAGAGCTTAGGGAATTTATACATAAGCTTGTAAAAGAAGAAAATATGAGCGTATTTATTTCCAGTCATTTGCTAAGTGAAGTGCAAATGATATGTGATCGCGTTGCTATTATTCATAAAGGAAAGATGATAACAGTTGCCAAGGTTGAAGAGTTAATTAAAACAGCAAGTGACCGTGTAGAATGGATTGTTACGCCGATTGGGAAAGCAAAAGATATGCTAGAAGATGCTGAGGAAGTAAGAGAAGTGAGTATAGAAGGTGATCGATTACTATGCCGTATGAATATCGCATCTATAAGTAATTGGAATAAACATTTTGTAGAAAACGAGATAGATGTACATAGCGTTAAAGAACTTGTATTTACGCTAGAAGATTTATTTATTGAACTCACAAGGGGGGAGCAGCATGCGTGAATTTGCGAATCTAGTTTTAAATGAATCAGAAAAGATTTACCGCAAGAAACGTATTTTTGTTGTCATGCTTATTTTAGCAATTTTAATCCCACTTTTTGTGTACGCGCAGTATCGTGAAATAGAAACGACACAGAAAAGGCTCGGTACAACTGATTGGAAGGTTTCATTACAACAGCAAATTGTTGATTCTCAGAACCGGTTGAACAATTCTAGGTTGCCAGAAGAATGGCGTGATTGGTTAAAGGTAAGAGTTGAGCAGCAACAATATTATTTAGATCATGATATTAACCCGATGGCACCGGGCGCACCGACTTTTGTCAGAGCGTTTATTGAACAAGGGATTACGTTATTTATTCCGCTTCTCGTAATGATTGTCGCCATTGATATCGTTTCAGGAGAACGAAGTGATGGGACGATGAAGATGTTACTTACGCGGCCGATTCGGCGCTGGAAAATACTCCTTAGTAAATACGTAACGATGTTATTTTTCATCTCGCTCATACTGTTTCTTGTAGGTTTGTTTGCTTACATACTATCAGGGCTTGTATTTGGATACTCGGGATGGAATTTACCTGTTTTAACAGGATTCGTCATTGATAAGGAAACGTTAAATACGAATTTTGTACATCTTATTCCGCAGTGGCAATATATCTTGATGGCATATGGATTAGCTTGGTTTGTTGCTATCGTTGTCGGAACTATATCATTTATGGTCTCTGTTTTAATTCGTAATACACCAGCTGGTATGGGCGTTATGCTAGCTGCATTAATTGCAGGCGGTATTTTAAGCTCGTTCGCAACATCTTGGGAAGGCGCGAAATATATTTTTAGTGTGAATTTATCATTAACGGATTATTTATCAGGAAAACTACCTGCATTACAAGGTTTATCGATGGAGTTTTCTTTAATGAATTTAACGGTTTGGGCAGTTGTTTCCCTTATTATTTCGTTTGTAGTATTTACAAAACAGGATATGGTGAATTAATTGGACAGGAAGTGAAAGCATGGAAAATGTTTTAAAAAATGATTGGGGGCCACTATTGGCACCAGAATTTGAGAAAGAATATTATCGTAAGCTAGCTGGTTTTTTGAAAGAAGAGTACAGTACACATGTTGTTTACCCAAAGAAAGAAGATATTTTTAACGCTCTAGAGTATACAAGTTATGAAAATACAAAGGTCGTTATTTTAGGACAAGATCCATATCATGGACCAAATCAAGCGCATGGTTTAAGCTTTTCTGTGCAACCCGGTATTAAAACGCCACCGTCGTTGTTAAATATGTATAAAGAACTTCGAGATGAATATGGGTATGATATTCCAAATAACGGTTATTTAGTAAAGTGGGCAGAGCAAGGCGTTTTATTATTAAATACTGTATTAACAGTTCGACAAGGTGAAGCAAATTCTCATAAGGGAAAAGGATGGGAGCATTTCACAGATCGCGTAATTGAGCTATTAAATGAACGTGAAAAGCCAGTTATTTTCATATTGTGGGGACGCCATGCACAGGCGAAGAAAAAATTAATTACAAATACGAAGCACCACATTATCGAATCTGTACATCCAAGCCCACTATCAGCAAGACGTGGTTTCTTCGGAAGTAAGCCATACTCTAAAGTAAATACGATTTTAGCTAATATGGGCGAGAGGGAAATTGATTGGGAAATTCCAAATTTGTAAATAAAAAAGGTAGTTAACAGTCGTTAACTACCTTTTCATTATTGTTGCTCGTTCTTTAATTTTGCATCTAGTACAAACGTGCCAAATGGGATAACCGATGAAACGAATGCCCCAAGTGCCCATAAAATTGATTTACGATGTACGATTGTTACTTGAATTACTGCGAAGATAAATAAAATAAATAAAACACCGTGAGCCATGCCTGTAATTTTAACAGCTGTTGCAAATCCTGCGAAATATTTTAATGGCATTGCTACAAATAATAGTAGTAGGAAAGAAATCCCTTCAATAAGTCCAATTGCTCTTAATCGTCCGATTGGTGTAGATAACATGTAAAGTGGCCTCCCTTAACGTATGCTTGTTTATAGTAAATTTGTATTCTTTTTCAAAATAAAATAGTCTATTTTGTTTCATTATATACAAAAAGAAAGTTTACACTACGAGAATAGTGCAAAGTTCAAAATATAGTCACAAAAGCATGGTAATTTAAATAAAAACCTATTTGAAGTGTTTGACTTCAAATAGGTTTTATGAATGAAAATATTAAACAAGTGCTTCTTTTTTTAGTACGAACTTCTCTACAACCTTTGCTACACCATCGTTCATATTTGTATCTGTTACATAGTTTGCAATTTCTTTAATATCATCAGGTGCATTGCCCATTGCAACACCAAGACCAGCGAATTCGATCATTGCTTGGTCATTATAGCTATCGCCCATTGCGATAACTTCTTCACGCTTAATGCCAAGTTTTTGAATCAGTTGGTTTAAGCTCGTTCCTTTTGTAACACCAGCTTCAGTAAATTCTAAGAAGAATGGTTTAGAACGCATAACGCTTAATTGTCCTTCTAGTTGTTTTTGTAGTTTTGATTCTACTTCAACAAGGCGTTCAGCTTCTTTATTCATTAATACTTTTACTACTGGCTCTTTAACAGCAGCTTTAAAGTCATCTACAACAACAATTGGCATACCAGTAATATCTCCCTCAATTTCAGTATAAGGATTATTTTCTTCTGTTACGATATCATCGCCAATATAAGTATGAATCCATACATCTTCAGTTTTACTAATTTCAAATAGGTTGTGAACGATTTCAGGAGATAGCGTACTACTAAAGATTTCTTCGTTTGTTTTACAGTTAATAATTTTTGCGCCATTAAAAGATAGAATGAAACTGCCGTATTCTTCTAAACGAAGTTCTTTCGCTACATTGCGCATACCAAACGTTGGACGTCCGGAAGCAAGTACAACTTTTACACCTTGTTCTTGTGCGGTCATTAGAGCTTCTTTCGTACGAGGTGAAATAGTATGGTCGTCACGTAATAAAGTATCATCTAAATCTAAAACAATCATTTTATAAGTCATATTGAAAAGTCCTTTCTTTATTTAAATCAAATATATGTTCATGGAGATGTAAGGAATAATAGTAAGACATCGAACCTCTTTAAAAAGAAGTAGATTCATTTTTATGAGTGTTTTTCTCATCATATTAATTAATAATCATTGGGGATGGACAAAACCCCAATGATTAAATGTTTATTTTATCGTAACAACTCTAAAGGTAGAGTGCAATAATGGAAGTTTTCCAATTTACGATACTTGTTTTGCTGTCGAACGAGAAAATAGTATTTCTAGTAAGATTGCCATTACAGCCCCAAGAACGAGACCATTACTTAGGAATGAAGCTAGAAATGGTGGAAGCGTGGAATATGCTCCTGCTGGAACGAACATAACCCCAATTCCTGTGAAGATTGACAGACCCGCTACTTTAAATAATCGTTCTTTATCCTGTACCGTTTCGTATTCCCGAAAGGCGAGACCGATCATGCTTGCAAATACAGGATAAATGGCAGCATAACCAACTGCAACTGGGATTGCCGCAAAGAATGAAGTGATCTTTGGGAATATACTAACGACAATAATAAAGCTTGACCCTAATATAAATGGGAGGCGTTTATAAATATTAGTCGTTGCAATAAAACCTGCTGATCCAGAAATAGCGACAGGTCCGATAGCCGAAAACAGGCCACCTAGTAATTGATTGATTCCCGTTATAATACCGGCCTGTTTAAAACGATCTGATGCAGCATTTTCTTCATATTTAGAGACAACCTTTTGTACAACACGAATACTTGCTAACATATTTGTTAGAAGTAAGAGTGTAACGAAAATGACCGTAATTACCATGTTCCATTCAACACGAGGCATTCCGAAAACAAATAAGGATGGAAAACGGATTATGTCTGTCACTGGTGTTATTGGATTAGATAATCCGAAGCATGCGAATAATATCCAGCCGCAAACGATACTGAAAAGAACAGAATATTGTCCGATAATAGGTAGCTTCATGATGAAAAAGGATAGTAAAATAACAATGAGTGAAAGAATAAATACGTTAGGTTGTACTTCTGTATGCTTTCCATCAAGACCGAACATTCCTTTTAAGAAGGAACCACTAAGTTGTGCAACAAGAAGAAATAAGTACGTTCCAATGACTGTCGGTGTAAAATAGCGAACGAGTTTATCAATAAGTCCAAAAACGCTAAGAATAATACAAATGATACCACTTAATAAGAAAGCATATTGAAGAACTTTAAGTGTCTCATTGTTTGATCCAAATAATACGACACCTAAACTTGCATACAGGGAGAAAATTCCCCACCAAAGGCCAGCAGGACCTTCTTGAATAGGAAGTTTATGTCCAAATATAGCTTGCAGTAGACCGGCAAAGCCAAGAACAAATAATGTTCTTTGTACGAATGCAATAGCTTCAGCGCCATCAAGACCATAACTAGTTGCGACGCTAATTGGTACAATAAGACTCCCAGCTAAAATAAATAGTGCCCATTGTAAGGCGGAAAGAAATGTTTTCATTATATCAACCTCTTTCATAGATTCCGTATCTAGTATATATGTATTTCATTTCCACTGGCAAAGATTGTAGATAGAGAAAAGAGTTGAAACATGATATGAATGCACGTAAGCAATTATGGATAGCAGTTATATGTATGACCAAGGTATTGCGAATCCGTTAACAGTTCATTATATTGATACAGTACTGTATGGTGTGGAGCAGTCATTTGTAATTGAAGAAATTGCAGTCGGCGAGGGCTCTATTTTAGCTAATAAATCATTACTAGAGAGTGATGTGAGAAATCAATTTGATGTAACAATTTTAGCGATTTTGAGAAATGGGAATGTTATACATAATCCAACGGGGCAGGAAAAACTGCAAGAACATGATATGATAATAGTATTTGGTTCAGTAGAGAAGCTGGGACAATTTGAGAAAGAACTACAAAGTAAGAGGTGACGAGGAATGCAAATATCGAGTGATAAAATTTTAAATAAAATGGCGAATGAAATTGCAAAGGCAAAAAGTAGTGAAGGACAAAAATCAAAAGAACATGTATTAGTTGTGCGTGCTTTATGTGATTTATTATTAGATGAGCAAGTTGAATCTTCTACGTATAGAGAGCCACAAATTCAATCACAAATAATTGGATCACAACCAATCACGATGCAACCAATTGCACCGGTTTCTGATGAGCCAGTGTATATAAAAGAAAGTGATGCAAACGGTAATTCTTTATTTGATTTTTAGAGGATAAATCGTTTGGCTTATATGAAAAAATTGCTTATGATAAAAGTAAAAAAGGGGAATTAAGATGAAAATTTTCTTTTTACTAGGTTGTATTGCAGCGGGGCTATCTGTTGCGTTAGGGGCTTTTGGAGCACACGGTTTAGAAAATAAAGTTTCTGCAAAAATGTTAGAGGTTTGGAAAACAGGTGTTACATATCAAATGTTTCATGCAGGTGGACTATTTGTAGTTGCTTTATTGATGGATAAAATTCAATCATCACTTTTAACTACTGCTGGCTGGCTTATGGTAGCCGGGATTGTTATGTTTTCAGGTAGTTTGTATGCATTAAGTACGACGGGTATTAAGTTCTTTGGTCCAATTACACCTCTTGGTGGTGTAGCGTTTATTGTGGCATGGATCTTAGTCGGAACTGCAGTTGTAAAAGGATTATAAAAAACAAAAGCTGGCATATGCCAGCTTTTTTTATGGTCTTGGAGCATAAGTTGCTTGTTGACCAGGCAAATACGTAATTCTTTCTGGGAATTCTACATAATCTAAGTAAATCATTAGTAGTAAATAACGTTTCCCTGACTCTGGCTCACTAATTACAATATGATCACGACCAGCTGCTTCGATAATACCTGTATAGGATTGTGTACCGAGTGAACTGCCACGCTCATAAGTCATTACAACTGTGGCTTGCTTGCCCTTGTTCAAGCGAAGAATATTTTCAATATATGACTGTTCTAGAGGTAACATACCTTGAGAAACAGCATATTGAGCTTGCGCAGCTTGTTGTTGCATTGCTTGCTGTTGTTGCTGTTGCTGTGGAGTCATTTGTTGCGGTTGTACGTAAGTTCCAGATGGTTGATAGAAACCTGTTCCGTAATACGGGTTTTGTTGCTGTGCCATTCAAAAATCCCTCCTCATTTTTCATTACTTAATATATGCTAGGGCAATCCCCAGCATTTGGCTGGAAGAAGCAGTGCTTTTTGAAGCGACCAGAGTTTTGCTGGTTATACCAAGTTGGTGGACATGCACCTTCAGGTCTAAAAAACCATAAGGCAAAGTTGGCAGGCCAAAAGCGCTGCCCTTGAATGGTCCGTCTTGCCAGAGCAATATCTTGTTCACGCGCACGCTGATAAAAATATCCTTTTTGCGTTGCTTCGAAACCGCCAGGGTTTTGATAAACCATTTGACGTAAATTACGAATATTTTTAAAGTCTAAACAATTCCCGCGGACACGATTTACTCCAACATTTCCAACCATTAACATTCCTTGTTGCCCTTCTCCTTCAGCTTCAGCACGCATCAATCTAGCTAATAATTTAACATCTTCTTCGTTATGCGCGATAACGCCCATTATGTGTCACCTCTCTTTTTGGAATACCTTTTGGAAAGAGGTTTATCTCTAGATGAAGTGTGTAACAATTACTAGTTCATACGTATGAGGAAAAAGAGTCAGATATGACAACCAAACGAAGTTTTACATTGGGAGTAGAAAATAAAAAAAGCTAGCGTGAGCCAGCTTTTTTATTAAAAAACTTTAGACCATAAGTTTGAGAAGAAATCACCGATAGAGCGCATTGTTAACACAAACCAATTTGCTTTTTCAACTTCTTCTGTCGTTTTTGCAGTAACTTTCATACTTTTACTACCGTCTAAGAAACCATATTTATCAGTTGATTCTAACGTAATGGAGCCTACTTTGGCACCCTTCTTAATAGGAGCAACTAAATGACCATCTTCAGCAAGTGATTTATCTGCTTCAGTTCCAACTTTATAAGGGTCTTTGCTACCTTTTTTTGCAATTACGGTTATTTCTTTTTCCGGTGCAACAGTTACTTGATCTTCTTTCCCTTGTACTACAGAGAGTGTATTGTTTTTATCGACCTTTAGTTTTTGTTTTTCGAAGTTATTAAACCCGTATTCGATTAACTCACGAGATTCTGTGAAGCGCTCGTCCATTGATTTTGTTTTAATAATAACTGAAATAAGACGTACATCACCACGTTTAGCAGTAATAGTAAATCCGTATCCAGCTGTATCAGAACTTCCAGTTTTTAAACCATCAGTACCTTCATAAGCGAAAGCAGCTCCTGGTAACATCCAGTTCCAGTTTTCCATACGAATTGGTTTCGGATGATTATCTGGGAAGTTTCTAAATCTTTGTTTTGTATCCTCTAGCATTTCTGGATACTTTGTAATCATTGCTTTTGAAAGTATACCCATATCGCGAGCTGACATAGAGTTTTCTGCATTTGGATCAGTACCCTCAGGATGTTTTCCTTTTAAGTCAGCGTTATTTAAACCAGTAGCGTTTACAAATTTATATTTCTTTAACCCTAGTTTTTTTGCATGTTCATTTGCAAGATTTAAGAAGTTTTTCTCACTTCCTGCAAGAAGTTCTGCTAAGGCAATACTAGATCCGTTTGCAGAGAAGATAACGATAGAATGATATAGTTCTCTTACAGTATATTGACGTCCTTTTTCGAACGGCACGTTAGAGAATTCATTATTACGTGAAACTTCATAAGCGTAATCGGAAATGTTTACCTTTGTATCCCAAGTGATTTTTCCTTCTTTAATTGCTTCTAACACAGCATAAACAACAATTAATTTTGACATACTAGCGATAGCTAGTAATTCATCTGGATTTTGTTCATGCAGTATTTTTCCTGTATCTGCATCAAATAGAAGTGCAGCAGCTGCCTCAATGTGTATTTTTTCTTCTGCATGGGATGTTGTTACTCCTAAGGAAGAAATTGACAATAAAAACACTAGTAAAATAGACAAGATTTTCTTCATATACATTATCACCTTCGCATCGTTATTAGCATATAGCTCGTACCATTTTAGCATAAATTTGGATATAGAAAGGTTACAATTTTGTAAGGTATTTAAAAGGAATTTGTCGATTTTTGTTCAAATTTGCGGAAAAAAGAACTTTTTTGAGGAGAAATATAGAGAGGAATAAAAAAAGGAACGAATTTCGTTCCTTTTTCACGATTTATATGTGTAAAAATTTCTCTACTTTTTCGTCTGGTAAAATGTTTCCAACGAAAAATGTTCCGAATTCACCATAACGAGCACTTACTTCATCGAAGCGCATTTCATATATAAGCTTTTTAAATTGAAGAACATCGTCAGCGAATAATGTTACGCCCCACTCAAAATCGTCGAATCCAACAGATCCTGAAATAACTTGGCGTACTTTACCTGCGTACTGGCGACCAATTTTACTATGACTGTACATCATTTTCTTACGTTCCTCCATCGGAAGCATGTACCAGTTGTCATCACCTTGGCGACGCTTGTCCATTGGATAGAAGCAAATATGATTTGCTTTCGGTAACTCAGGATATAAGCGAGCTAAGATTTGTGGATTTTGGTATGGATCTTCATCAGCTGGAAGGTAGTTGCTTAGTTCAACAACAGATACGTAAGAGTATGCAGGAACCATATATTCAGCTAAAGTTGTTTTATTCAATTCTGTCTCAATTTCATTTAACTCTTCCATTGTTGGACGTAAAATCATAAGCATAATATCAGCTTTTTGGCCAACAACTGTATACATTGCGTGACTGCCCTTTTTTGTAGCAGCTACGTCGTTCCATTTTTCAACGACATTTAAAAATTCAGACACAGCTTGTCCGCGTTCGTCGCTAGATAATGTTTTCCATGCAGCCCAATCAATAGAACGTAAATCATGTAAACAATACCAGCCATCTAACGTTGTTGTTGCTTCACTCATTCTATTCACCTCAGTTAATGATAGTTTTACACGTTAACTATAGCATATATAGTTTTAAAATCATCTATATAAAACCTTGGCGCATAAAATTGTCACATTTAAGTGTTTAAGCAAGGTGAATTTAACGGCTGAATTTTATGAAAATATAATCATTTTTATTTTATCTATTTTTTGGGAGCTATAAGTTTAAAATATAGAGGAAAAGAAGTATTCTTAAAGATAGAGTTTTTTTAACATATGTAGGAGGGTTTATTCGTGAGCAACTTATTTACAACAGTAAAAGAAAAAGTTCAAGGAAAAGGCATTTCTATCGTACTTCCTGAAGGAACTGATGAAAGAATTTTAGGCGCTGCAGAGCGTTTAGCAAAAGAAGAGTTAGTAAAACCAATCTTAGTTGGTAATAAAGAAGAAATTAGCGCAAAAGCTGCTAGCATGAATTTAACATTAGCAGGCGTTGATATTTACGATCCAGCTACATACGAAGAAATGGATGCAATGGTAGCATCTTTCGTTGAACGCCGTAAAGGTAAAGCAACTGAAGAAGACGCTCGCAAAATCCTTAAAGACGAAAACTACTTCGGTACAATGCTTGTATACATGGGCAAAGCACACGGTTTAGTAAGTGGTGCAGCTCACTCTACAGCTGATACAGTTCGTCCAGCACTTCAAATCATTAAAACAAAACCAGGCGTTACAAAAACTTCTGGCGTATTCATCATGGTACGTGAAGAAGAGAAATATGTATTCGCTGATTGCGCAATTAACATTGCACCAAATAGCCAAGATTTAGCTGAAATTGGTATCGAAAGTGCGAAAACTGCTGAACTATTCGGCATTGATCCACGCGTTGCTATGTTAAGCTTCTCTACAAAAGGTTCTGCGAAATCTCCAGAAACAGAAAAAGTTGTAGAAGCAACTCGCATTGCAAAAGAAATGGCTCCAGAATTAACTTTAGATGGAGAATTCCAATTCGATGCTGCATTTGTACCATCTGTAGCTGAGAAAAAAGCTCCAGGTTCTACAATTAAAGGTGATGCTAACGTATTCGTATTCCCAAGCTTAGAAGCTGGTAATATCGGCTACAAAATCGCTCAACGTTTAGGTAACTTCGAAGCAGTAGGACCAATCTTACAAGGTTTAAACATGCCTGTAAACGACCTATCTCGTGGATGTAACGAAGAAGAAGTGTACAAGTTAGCTTTAATTACAGCAGCTCAAGCACTTTAATTCTATAACGAATTGAAATAAAGACCGTCGCTAAAATAGCGACGGTCTTTATTTTTCTAAGCCAAGTGCTTTATTGTTACGATCAATAATACGTTGTAAATTCGTCTCATATAAAGGTATTTCATCTATTGTTAATTGAGATGGTGTTAACTTTGGAGCGAATTGTTGCAGTGTTTTTAAAAGGCGCATCATTAAATCTTGTACTGTAATGGTTTCGCCAAGTAATTCTGAAAGTGAAGCCATCGTACTCGGTACAATTTCAGGGTACGTAAAGCGTGTTTCTTCTCCTTGAATGGCTAGGTTGTAGAAATCACGAACGAGTGTGGCACGTTCAGAGCCACTTCCTGTAGCACAGAGATAAATTTGGACAGCGACACCACCGCGAATACGGCGCTGTGAAATACCAGCAAATTTTTGATCGCGAATACTTAAATCGTAGCTACCAGGACAGTAAGAACCAACGATTTCTTTTGCCTCAATTGTAACATCGTAATCTTTTAACATTTCCTGAATTAAATGCCACATTGTATCGTATCCAAGATCAATATCGATACCTTTTTCCGTCTCTTGGAATAAAAGTGATACGTTTAACACACCTTCATCAAGTACGACTGCAAGCCCGCCAGAATTACGAACGATAACATTGAAGTTGTTTTCTTTTAAAAAGGAAATACCTTGTTCCAAGTGTGGTAGGCGTGAATCTTGAATGCCAAGAACAATTGTATTGTGATGAACCCAAGAGCGCATTGTTGTAGCTGATTGGCTATTTCCTATACTTGTGCATAATGTGTCGTCCATTGCGAATGACTGCAATGCATGGAATGTTGGTCCCAAACTAGACTGATCTACAATACGCCACTCTGGCTGAGATAAAATGGAACGGGAATTGCTCATATAACTAACCCCTTATCTTTAAAATGACAATCTCTATTATAGCAAAAAATGAAGAATGGAGTTTCCTCACATATAAAGGGAAAGTTTAAAGGTGAAATAATAAAAAGGATGCATTATATGCACCCTTTTTATTCTGCAATTTTTTCTAAATTACCGTTTCGGTCCATTCGGAAAGATGTTTGAGAACGTTCTTCTTCATCCATGACTGCCAACTTACGAGCACGGTTCATAATATTCATGAGTGTTTCGTAATCTTCTTGTACAGTATGAGATTGTTTTTCTAATTTTTCCAATTTCTTTTCTAGTTCTTCATTTCGAAGGATTTGTGATTTAATTTCTTGTTTCAATCTCGTATTCTCGTTTTCAAGAGCTGTCACTTTTATATTTGAAGATCCGACTGTTTGTAAAAAATAAATAACATCTTGCATTGTCATAGAGCCCTTTGTAGCAGGAACGGTAGTTTCTTGATATGGAGTAGCTTCTTTATATTGTACAATTGATTCCTCTTGTACGAACTCTTCATAATTAGTTATCGAATCTGAAGCTGGTGGTGTATAAAGTAAACGTTTTTTCGCTTGTTCACCACTTGCAGCACGCATTTTATCTTTGCGATGTTTTTTTGCTAGTTGAAGAGCTTGTTCATAGCTATAGCGAACAACAGCATTCCAACGGAAACCACAGGCAGCCGATGTACGATTTAATCTGTCTCCTACTTCTTCAAATGCATTTAATTGGGTACTTCCTTCTCGAACGTGACGAAGTACAGTTTCAGCAAGTAATAAATCATCCTCATCTGTCCAAGCATCTTGTCTTACTTTCATAGATTCAACTCCCTTTCTTTTTATGAACTTCCTATTTTTATAATGGGCAAAAAAATGAGCTTTTATACAAAGCTTTTAAAAATATGGTAGATTTCGATGAGAGGTATAAAGTGAAACTTTAATCAGTGGGGAGGTTCTTCATCCCCCACCTAACTTCTTTGCTTTCACTGAATTTTGAGGTGGGGATCTTACTGCCCATTAAAGCGGGATAAATTTTGCCAAGAATGATGGAAGCTGCTGTAGGAAAACATATAAATATGTAGCATTATATGAGGAAAGAGCGTCGAAAGGAAACTTGCAACGAGCTTCAAAGAGCGGTAAAATACCATTTAGTGTTTATTTTTAAATGTACTTGAGAAAAGTTTAAAATAGAGGAAGTGTTATATAATGGGAAACGAATTTCGTGTGTGTGATGATTGTCAGGCAACGAACGTTAAAACGTTGATTCCAAAGCTAAAAAAAGTAGATTCATGTGCAACGATTGAAGTTGGATGTCAGTCTTACTGTGGCCCTGGCCGTAAAAAATCATTCGCATTTGTAAATAATCGTCCAGTTGCAGCGCCAACAGAAGATGAATTAATTGTAAAAATTGAAGCGAAGTTAAATAAGTAAGGAAAAGAAGAGTGAACAGATTACTCTTCTTTTTTTATGCCCATAAGAGGAAGAATCTATTCTGAGAAAGCTTAACTGGTGATGATAATAGTTCATGACAGATAGGCATTATCTATTTATTAAGGTCTCGACCTATATGAATTTGTATTTCAAAATAATGGTTGACAGTCTTTTGAAGCGATAGGTAGAATATAAGGTGTCTGATTCTGAGAATCATTATCAGAAAAGGGCCATTCATTTAATTTTTTTTATTGCTATTTGAGAATAAATTTCATTTCATTAAATTAAACATATGTTGTTGGTTAGGATGGTTGAGGGATGGAAGCGAGCGCAAGGAGTATAGAACAGCAAGATGTGAATGTTAAAGAGATTAAGAGCAGGCCGCTCATTGCTTCTATTATTTTAGTAGCAGGTACAATTTTGTTAGCTTTAAGCATGGCATTGTCTATTTCGTTTGGTGCTGCAGATATTAGTTTAAAGACTGTATGGCAAGCTGTATTTCAGTTTGACGGTTCTATTACGCATCATAACGTAATTCAAGAACTTCGCATGCCTAGAGCAATAGGGGGCGTAGTTGCAGGTGCCTTTTTAGCGGTATCAGGAGCAATTATGCAAGGTATGACGCGAAATCCACTTGCATCACCATCGTTAATGGGGATTACAGATGGGGCTGTATTTGGAATTGCAATTATGTATGCATTCTTCCCTAATTCACCTTATTTAATGTTCGTTATCGCATCTTTTATTGGTGCTGCGTTTGGAGCGAGCATTGTATATGGAATTGGATCTTCTTCACCAGGTGGATTAACACCTGTGAAATTAGCTTTAGCAGGTGCAGCAATTAGTGCTTTATTAGGGGCCATTTCATCTGGAATTGCGCTATATTTCAATCTTGCCCAAGAGGTGAGTATGTGGAATGCAGGCGGAGTTGCTGGCGTGAAATGGGAAAGTATTAATATGTTAGTACCGATTGGTCTAGTTTGTCTCTTCATTGCAATTATGATGTCGAGGTATATTACAATTTTAAGCTTCGGTGAAGAAATTGCGATTGGACTTGGTCAAAATACGACATTAATTAAATTTATCGGGACAGTACTTGTTCTTGTGTTAACAGGTTCGGCAGTTTCTATGGCAGGATCGGTTGGATTTGTTGGTCTTGTCATCCCACATATGACTCGTTTCCTTGTAGGCTCAGACTATAGATGGGTTATTCCATGTTCTGCGGTCTTAGGCGGGCTTTTAATTGAATGTGCAGATATGTTATCTCGCGTTATTAATCCGCCGTTTGAAACGCCAATTGGAGCAATTACAGCACTAATTGGGGTTCCATTCTTCCTCTACTTAGCACGTAACGAAGGGAGAGGAAAAATGTGAGGACAAGTGTCTTAACAAAAAAGAACGTTTCGGTTTTAACAATTTTAGTAGGATTAATCGTTACTGTATTTTTAGTGAGTTTAAATACAGGGACATTTAAAATACCCCCAATGGACGTATTAAAGTCATTGGTTGGATTGGGGGCTGAAGATCAGTCTGTTATTTTATTTGAATTCCGTATGCCACGTATGGTCATTGCTATACTAGTTGGATCTGCTTTAGCGATGTCAGGTGCGATTTTGCAAGGGTTATCACGAAATCCACTTGCTGATCCAGGTATTATCGGTATTAACGCTGGAGCGGGATTAACAGTTGTTATCTTTGTCTACTTTTTCTTCGGTAAAGTAGGAACTGGTACATTTTTATCTGTATTCATTCTTCCGTTCTTCGCACTAGTTGGAGCGATATTAGCAGCTGTTATTATTTATTTATTAGCATGGAAAGACGGCGTTTCATCAACGAGATTAATACTTGTCGGTATCGCTGTTGCAGCCGGGTTTGGTGCTGTTAGTTTAATTTTTTCTATGAAGATGACATCTAACGATTTCCGTTTTGCTACGATTTGGTTAGCAGGAAGTCTATGGGGCACAGATTGGAAGTTTGTACTAAGTGTACTTCCATGGATGGTTATTTTCTTGCCACTTGCTATTAGTAAGGCTCACATATTAAACGTAATGAACCTAGGCGACTCCACAGCAGTTGGCCTTGGTGTAAATGTAGAAAAAGAAAGACGTAAATTATTATTTATTGCAGTTTGTTTAGCTGGTGCATCTGTTGCTGTTGCCGGAGGAATTGGTTTTATCGGTTTAATGGCTCCGCATTTAGCGAGGCGCCTTGTTGGTGGTAAACATCAAATTATGCTGCCTACGGCTGCACTAATAGGGACGTTTTTACTTTTATTCGCAGACGTAATTTCAAGAAGTGTGTTAACAACTTCAGAAATACCGGTCGGTCTTGTTATTTCTGTAATTGGTGCACCGTATTTTATATACTTACTTATGAGGACAAAATAAAGGGAGGCTTTTTGTATGGCAACTTTAGCGGTTGATGCGGTATCTGTTGGCTATAATGAAGGGTTAATTATTGATGGATTAACAGTTGAAATTCCGGAAGGGAAAATTACAACAATTATTGGACCAAATGGTTGTGGGAAGTCCACATTATTAAAAACGGCTTCTCGTATTTTGAAGGCGAAAAAAGGTACTGTTTATCTTGACGGAAAAGCAATCGAGAAACAACCAACGAAAGAAATCGCAAAGAAAATGGCAATTTTACCACAGACTGCAGAAGTGCCAACTGGCCTTACTGTATTTGAACTCGTTTCATATGGGCGCTTTCCTCATCAAAAAGGATTTGGAACGTTGAAAGAAGAGGATTATCGCTACATTCATTGGGCACTTGAAGTGACGGGAATGACAGAATTCGCAAATCGTCCAGCAGAGGCGTTATCAGGTGGGCAACGCCAACGCGTATGGATTGCGATGGCTCTTGCACAAGGGACAGAATTACTTGTATTAGATGAACCGACAACGTACTTAGATATGGCTCATCAATTAGAAGTATTAAACTTATTGAAAAAGTTAAACGAAGAAGAAGGTAGAACGATTGTTATGGTTATCCATGACTTAAACCATGCTTCTCGTTTCTCAGATCATATGATTGCATTAAAAGCTGGTAAGTTAATGAAACAAGGAACGCCAGACGAAGTGATGACGAGTGAAACACTTCGCAGTGTATTTGAGATTGAAGCTCAAATCGTTCCATGTCCAGTAAACTGTAAACCAATTTGTTTAACATATGATTTAGCGATGATTAGTAATCAATTGCGTAAAAAAGCATAAGTAGAATCCCCCTCGTAAAGAGGGGGGCTTCTAATGGATGTTGAGCTTCTTATTAGTAAATAGGAAGTTGAACACCCGTTAGAACGGGGGCATAAACAACAATTAATCAATATATATATATTGATTAATTGTTAACCTTGTTTCTTATAGTTCACTGTAACTTATAAGAGAAATACAGCTAGAAGGAGTGGAAACATGAAGAATTTTAAAATGGCGTTATTAGCAATGGTACTAGTCGTTACTTCTGTACTATTTGCAGCTTGTTCTAACAAAGAAGAGAAAAAAGCAGATGCGAAAGATGCGAAGACTGAAGAGCGCACTGTACAACATGCAAAAGGGGAAATTAAAATTCCTGCAAATCCAAAGAAAATTGCTGACCTTAGTGGTTCAACAGAGGAATTGTTAATCTTTGGTATGAAACCAATTATTACTGCTAATACATCTCAAGAAAAAATTGATGCACATATTGCAAATAAATTAAAAGACGTTAAACCGGTTGGCTCTGCTTGGGGCGATAAAATTAATATCGAAGCAGTAGCTGCTGCAAAACCAGACTTAATTCTTGTAAACGATCGTCAAGAAAAGATTTATGATCAATTATCTAAAATTGCACCAACAGTTATGTTAAAAACTCCATTAGACCAATGGCGTCCAAAATTCGAAGAAGTAGGCCAAATCTTCGGTAAAGAGAAAGAAACAAAAGAATGGTTCAAACAGTATGATGAAAAAGCAAGCAAATTACATGATAAAATCGTTGCGAAAACTGGCGATGCTAAATTCATGAAAATGGCTGCATATCCAAACGCTTTCCGCGTATATGGTGACTACGGTTACGGTAGCGTAATCTTTAAAGATTTAAAATTACCAGCGGTTAAAGGTACACCAACTGATAAAGCGTTAGTACAAGTACAAAAAGAAGCTTTAATTGATTACAACCCAGATTACTTATTCGTATTTACGACTGGTGACGGTTCTCAGCGTCTAAAAGAATTCCAAGAAGAATCAATTTGGAAAAATATGAACGCTGTTAAAAATAACCACGTATTTACAATTAAAAACGAAGACTTAAACAAAGGTTACTTCCCGCTAGGTAAAGAAATGATTTTAGATGAAGTTGCTGAGTTCGTTTTAGGGAAATAATGTGTAAAAAAAATCACTTTTACTCCGGTAAAAGTGGTTTTTTTCTTTATATAAGGGCAATTAATATAGTCTTTCATTTCTTTCTGTTTCCTATTTCGTTTATAATATATAGTAAGAATGCAGTAAAGAAAGGGGGATGTCGGAAAGTGGTATATTTAAACGACAAACTCAGCGAAACAAAAGTGTTTAAAGACCCGGTACATAAATATGTGCACGTGCGCGATCGTGTTATTTGGGATTTAATCGGAACGAAAGAATTTCAACGCTTGCGCCGTATTAAGCAGCTTGGAACGACATTTTTTACATTTCACGGTGCAGAGCATAGTCGCTTTACTCATTCGTTAGGTGTATATGAAATTATTCGTCGTATGATTGATGATGTGTTTGATGGCAGACCGAATTGGAATGCTGAAGATAGATTGTTATGTTTATGTGCGGCATTGCTTCATGATGTCGGTCACGGTCCATTTTCTCATTCGTTTGAAAAAGTATTTTCATTAGACCATGAGAAATTTACGCAAAAGATTATCGTTGGAGATACGGAAATTAATCGTGTATTAAGTCGTGTGGATAAAGATTTCCCACAAAAGGTAGCCGATGTAATTGCGAAAACATCTACTAATAAATTAGCGATTAGCATGATTTCTAGTCAAATTGATGCAGATCGCATGGACTATTTATTAAGGGATGCGTACTTTACTGGCGTAAAATACGGAAACTTTGATATGGAACGTATACTGCGTGTTATGCGTCCGTACGGGAATCAAGTAGTTATTAAAAATAGTGGTATGCATGCTGTTGAGCATTATATTATGAGTCGTTATCAAATGTATTGGCAAGTATATTTCCATCCGGTAACGCGCAGTGCTGAAGTTATTTTAACGAAGATTTTACACCGTGCAAAATCATTGCATGAGAAGTATTATACATTTAAAAATCACCCTGTTCATTTCTATTCTTTATTTGAAGAAGAAGTGACAGTAGAGGATTATTTAAAGTTAGACGAGAACGTTATGTATTATTACTTCCAAGTATGGCAGGACGAAGAAGATCCAATTTTAAGCGATCTATGCCGTCGTTTTATGAATCGAAACCTATTTAAATATGTAGAGTTTACAGATAAGCACGGTTTAGATAATTGGATGGAATTAAGTAGCTTATTTAAAAAGATTGGACTCGATCCAGAATACTATTTAGTAGTTGATTCAACATCAGACTTACCGTACGACTTTTACCGTGCTGGTGAAGAAGAAGAACGTCTGCCAATCTTACTTCTTATGCCAAATGGAGAGCTTAGAGAGCTCTCACGTGAATCGGATATTGTTGAGGCGATTACTGGTAAGAAGAGAAGGGATCAAAAGCTATTCTACCCGCATGATTTAATCTATGAAGATGGAAGAAAAGGAAAATATAAAGAGAGAATCATCGAGTTACTAGAAGGAAAAAAATAAGAAGCAGCTAATGGCTGCTTCTTATGAAAAAACTTGAAATTATTTGTCGCTTAAGCGTTTTCCGCCAACTGCATAATGGTTTTTAGACATTTCTTCGATGAAAACAACGATGTTTTCTTCAGGAGCACCAGTTGTTTCGCTTACTGCTGCTGTTACTTTCTCAGCAAGAGCTTTCTTTTGTTCCTCTGTGCGTCCTTCTAACATTTTCACTGTTACGTATGGCATATATAATCGCTCCTTTTATGTAAGTTACAATCTTATTATAGCGGATTATGGGGAAGAACAATCGAAAAAACAAATAATTTCTTTTTTTGACATATGGAAGAGGAGATGAAGCATGGATCAGTTATTTAGATACCCGTTGCACCAAATTCCTTTGGTAGCAATGGCCATTATTATCGCATTATCAGTGCATGAATTTGCGCATGCATATGTAGCATATAAATTTGGAGACGATACAGCAAAGAGACAAGGGCGCTTAACTTTATCGCCGATGGCACATTTAGATCCTATCGGGATGATTGCTGTATTAATTCTTGGTTTTGGTTGGGCGAGACGAGTTCCTGTTAACCCATATAACTTTAAAAGACCTCGTCTTGCAGGTATATTAGTTTCAATTGCAGGACCGATTAGTAACTTAATTTTAAGTGCAATCGGTTTAATTATTTGGTATAGCTTATTAACATTTGGTGTATTAGACTCAATTCCATTTGCAGTAGCAGATACGTTAGCTCAATTTTTCCAGATTTTTATTATGCTGAATATCGTTTTACTTGTATTTAACTTATTACCAATCCCGCCACTTGATGGATATCGCGTAGTGGAGGATTTAGCACCAACAAATATTCGTGCGAAAATGACACAGTATGAAAAATACGGGGCAATTGCTTTGTTAATTCTAGTTATTACACCGCTTAGCAATTACACAATCCAACCTATTTTTAGTGTTGTCATTCCATATGTATTTGCATTTTTAAACAGTATTATTGCGCCTATCTTTGGCCTTTTATAATCATTAAGTGAGGAGGACTTTACATATGACAGAGAAAAAGAAAAAAATCGGTTTTAATATCGTGAAAAATGATTCAACGGATGGACATGGTGGTTTTGGCGTTGGGGCATTAAGCCTAGAAAACATTTCACCCGTATTTGTCGATGTACTAGAGAAAACAGCATTTGTTGATATTGGTGCGATGCATGCACGTAGTACAGTAGAAAAAGGTATTAAGTTTTTAACAAATAAAGATGAAGTTCCAAACGGAAAACCATACTGGCTTGTGTGGGTAACGATTGAAAGAACAGCAACAGGTGCGTATTATGCAGGTGTAACAGCTTGTGAAATGACAGTTGACCGTGAAATTCGCCGCGGATATAAGTCACTTCCAGAGCACGTAAACAAAATGGATAAATCATTGAAGCGACACATTATGGTTGACCATATGGACGAATCATCTAAAAAAGTACTTGGTACATTCTTAAAAGAACATAATGAAGCGATTTGGAACGAATCTAGCGAAGAATTGCGCCGTGCTTTATTAAGTGAATAAAAGAAAAGGATGTCTCACTAGTCAACAATCGACTAGTGAGACATCCTTTTTATTTTGACTTGTTGTATGAAAATATATCAACGATTCGACTAGGAGGCTATTCCACGTTCAGTGAAATAGCCGGATATTCTACCAAGGAAGATATTTTTTCCACCAACTTGTTTTTTTCTTTTCTTCAGTTGTCTTTTCAAATTCCTCTTTATCATCAACGTGATCCATACAATATTCAGTTGGTTCTGTACCTTTTGCAAAATACATTTTCACTGAAATTGGGCAATTTTTTGTAGCAATTTTCCCGTTTTCAGGGTTAATATCGACTGCAACGACGTCACTTGGTTGTTTAAATTCTTTTTTAGGTTGTCCATCTAAGCCTTTCTCCATCGTATCGGTCCATATTCTTTTTGCATAGCCTTGTTCTGCTACGTTTGAAATTGATTTAGGTTGATCATATCCAACCCATACGCCCGTTACGAGTTGCGGGGTAAACCCAATCATCCAACTATCTGTTTCAGTAGAACCAGATTTTCCGGCATAGGTTCTTGATAGTTTAGATAACATTGATTGACCAGTTACAGCAGCATAACTGCTTAGTTTTTTATTAAACATGCCTGTCATCATTTCTTCCATCACAAATGCTTTGCTCTTATCAAGAACTTGTTTACTCTCCAAATGAGCATCGTATAAAATATTTCCTTCATGATCCATAATGCGGCGAATGAAAATAGGTTTTACTTCTTTTCCCCCGTTTGCGAACATGCTATAAGCGTTAACCATTTCAATTGGTTTTACAGGAGATGTACCAAGCGCAAGGGAAGGGACGTCTTTTAATGCACTCTTAATGCCGAATTGCTTCGCCGTTTTTGTAAGAATGTCTTCGCCTAAAAATAAATTGGTTTTCACGGCATAGACGTTATCAGAGACCGCAAGAGCTTGCGCCATTGTTACAAAATCGTCTGCATAATAGTCTTTATAGTTTTTCGGTTTATACTTTGAAACACCGTCACCTAAAGTGAACACAGTGTATTCACTTTTTAAGCGCGTAGCAGGGGTGAATCCTCGTTCTAATGCCGCATAATATAGAAATGGCTTAAATGTAGATCCAGGCTGGCGAGCGGCCTGTGTAGCCCTGTTAAATTGACTTGTATTATAATCAGTTCCACCAACAAGGGCAGCTACTTCCCCTGTTTTTGGATTCATAGAGACGAGCGCAGTTTGTATGTTTGTCGTGTCAGGTATGTGGTCTTTTACAGCTTGCTCTGCAACCGATTGTAATTTCGGGTCTAGCGTTGTATAAATACGCAAGCCGCCTTTTTGTAAGGCTTGCTCATCTAATCCGATATCACGAAGAAGAGAAGCTTGTACAGCATCTTGGAAATAAGGCGCGACCTCTGCGACTTTTTTCGTATCTAATGAAGCGAAAGTTAGTGATTCTTTCTTTGCTGAAGCTGCTTGTTTCTTTGTAATATAGCCTTGTTCTACCATTTCATCTAATATAAGAGATTGTCGTTCTTTCGCACGATCTTTTTTTAAAAAGGGAGAGTAAACACTAGGTCCTTTTGGTATACCCGCGAGCATACTAGCTTCCGCTAATGTTAATTCTTTTGCTGTTTTATCGAAATATAGACGGGACGCAGCTTCGATTCCATAAGCACCATGCCCGTAATAAATTGTATTTAAATATCCTTCTAAAATATGATTTTTATTATAATTCACTTCAAGACGGATTGTGTACATTGCTTCTAATAGTTTACGTTTCCACGTTTTATCATGATCTAAGTATAGGTTACGGGCATACTGTTGTGTAATCGTACTAGCGCCTTGGACTTTTGCCATCGCTTTTAAATCAGCAACAATGGCACCAGCGATACGCTTCATATCAAAGCCATGATGTTTGTAGAATCTTTGATCTTCGATAGAAAGTGTTGCCTCTTTTACATAAGGAGAAATTTCATTGAGAGATACATTGTATCGTTTTTGCATCTCATTACTTTGTCCTATAACAGTGTCATCATTAGCATAAAAGACACTTGTTTGCGGGACAGCGACAGGAGGAGGTCCCATAATTTTTGCAACTATAATAATAACAAAAAAGGAAAAAACGAAAAAAAGAACAGAAGAAAACATTACGGTGAAGAAAAGACGTTTATATTTTTTAAGTTTCGGATTCATAGTTTGATCCATCTTTTTCAGCCCCTCATTCATACAAACATTATTGTATTAGTATTGAGGGTTTTCGATTATTTTAAACAATGAAATTTCGAAAATAAAGAGCTCCTTCAATTAAGAAAGGAGCTCAAATGCACGTGCTGGCCAATCGGTAATAATGACATCCACGCCATAATCAATCATAGTTTGTAAATCTTTGTATTCGTTAATTGTATAAGGGCGGAAAACATACCCTTGTTTTTGCGCGAGTTGAACAAATTCCTTTGTTAGTAGTTGAAAGTTTGGGTGTAAACCAGTTGCATCTCTATTTTTTGCTTCGGCGATAGGATCAGCAAGTGGTGTATCATATAAAATTGCTCTTGGGATTTCAGGAGCAATTTCTGCTAATAATGAAACAGAGTCGTGATTAAATGAAGAGAATACAATTTGATTAGAAAGATGATATTCTCGAACGAGAGCAACAACTTTTTCTTCAATGTTTGGATAGTGAATGACGTCTGTTTTTAATTCAATATTGAGTTGTAAGCTTGTTGTAGATAACCAAATAAATACTTCTCGTAACGTTGGGATTTTTGCTTCATGGAAAGAAGGATCTTTATAGCTGCCGGCATCTAAAGCTTGTAACTCTTCTACCGTTTTTTCAGAAACAAGACCTACATCATTCGTTGTACGATCGACTGTTTCATCGTGAATCACGACAAGTTCACCATCTTTTGATAGGTGGACATCAAGTTCAATCCCGTGGGCGCCAATGCGTTCAGCTTCTTGGAAGGCAATCATCGTATTTTCTGGATGTGTTCCTTTTACGCCGCGATGAGCGAAAATAAGTGGTTTACTCATGTGAAATTCTCCTTATCATGTCTTTTCTTTCATTATGAAACTGCTTTTGAAAAAATACAATTTAATATGACAAACATTTACAAAAGTCTAACAGTTGCACAAAAGTTAACGTTAACGTAAAATGTAATAATCGAGTGAAGGGAGGAATAAACATGTATAAGATTGATGAAGTTACAAAGCAAGTTGGTTTAACAAAACGTACACTTCGTTATTATGAGGAAATTGGTTTAATTCATCCCCCAGAACGTAGTGAGGGGAACATTCGCCTGTATACAGACGAAGATATCGCTAGAATTAAAAGAATTGTGGAAGCGAAAGAAGTGTTAGGGATTACGCTTCAAGAAATGCAGCATTTCTTATCGTTAAAAGAAAGAATGGAGCAAAGAAGAAATAGTGAGAATCCCCGTGATCGTGAAGTGATTCAAGAAATTAAAGAGATGCTTGAAAAACAAGTGCAAACGCTAGACGAGAAGATGGAGCAAATGCAGCGTGTAAAGGGAGAACTTGAAGACAGCTTACATCGTGCAGTGACATTTTTAGAGAATACAAAAGGAGAGTAATCAAAATGGAGAGCAAACAAAAACTAGGGAGATTGATTACAGTGTTGGCTACTTTCCTTGCCTTTTCAGGTATAGGGGTAGTCGACCCAATTTTGCCGATTATTGCTGAAAAGATTGGTGCATCGCATTGGCAAGTAGAGATGTTATTTACAGCATATATTTTGACGATGGCAATTATGATGTTACCAGCTGGAATATTTGCATCGAGATTTGGTGATAAACGAATGATGACAATCGGTCTTGCGATCGTGACTGTATTTGCGTTTATATGCGGTATATCGCAAACGATTGCTCAGTTATCTCTTTTCCGCGCTGGATGGGGATTAGGGAATGCGATGTTCTTCGCAACGGCGATGACTTTATTGATTGCATTAAGTAAAGAAGTTCATGAAGCAGTAGGATTATATGAAGCAGCTATCGGTTTAGGAATGGCAGGTGGACCATTATTAGGCGGGATATTAGGTGGACATTCTTGGCGTTACCCATTTTTTGCGACGAGTATTTTAATTTTCTTAGCATTTATTTTAGTTTTCTTCTTTGTGAAAGAACCAGAGCGAAAAGTGAAGCGTAAAGCGGCAGGCGTAGGGGAATTACTTAACCTGGTGAAGTATAAACCGTTTATGCAAGGCGCCATTTCAGGAATGTTATACTACTACGGATTTTTCGTTGTGTTAGCATATTCACCACTTATTATGCATTTATCTGCTATTCAATTAGGATTTGTATTTTGTGGATGGGGACTCGCGTTAGCTTACGGTTCTGCAATTTTAGCACATAAGCTAGAAGGGAAATATGAGCCGAAAACATTGTTGAAAGGCAGTTTACTCGTATTTGCGCTGTTCTTAATTGCACTATTCTTCGTGAAAATTATGTGGTTACAAATTGTATTAATTGTTCTATCAGGATTAGCATCAGGATTAAATAATGCATTATTTACAAGTTATGTAATGGATATTTCACCTTATGAAAGATCTGTTACATCTGGTGTTTATAACTTCGTTCGTTGGTTAGGTGGCGCAATTGCCCCCATTTTATCAGGGATTATCGGCCACACTGTTTCACCGCAAAGTCCATTTTTAGTAGGTGGGATTGTTGTATTAGTTGGTTGTGTAATGATTTTAATTCCGATTCGAAAAACGGTAGAAGTAGAGAGAAAAGCCCTTTCTTAAGAAAGGGTTTTCTTTATCTGTATATGTTAGAACCCTCTGACTAAAATATATTTTCGGTATTTTTGTACTTTTAACTATACTTTTTGGATGTTTTGTTTTATTTTTGTTAGGGGACATTAATGATGTCCCTATTATAAATTTGCATTGAAAGGCGTGATTGTACGATGGAACTATGGTTCACTGAAAAACAAACAAAACATTTTGGGATTACGGCGCGTATTAACCGCACATTACATACGGAGCAAACAGAATTCCAAAAACTTGATATGGTTGAAACGGAAGAGTTCGGAAACATGCTTATTTTAGATGGCATGGTTATGACAACAGAAAAAGATGAGTTCGTTTATCATGAAATGGTAGCGCACGTACCTTTATTTACACATCCAAACCCTGAAAACGTATTAGTTGTAGGTGGCGGCGATGGCGGTGTTATTCGTGAAGTGTTAAAACACCCAAGCGTAAAGAAAGCAACTCTTGTTGAAATCGATGGAAAAGTAATTGAGTACTCTAAACAGTACTTACCATCAATTGCAGGCGCGTTAGATAATGAGCGTGTAGAAGTAAAAGTAGGAGACGGTTTCCTACATATCGCAGAAAGCGAAAATGAATATGACGTAATTATGGTAGATTCTACTGAGCCAGTAGGACCAGCAGTAAACTTATTTACAAAAGGCTTCTACGCTGGAATTTCAAAAGCGTTAAAAGAAGATGGTATTTTCGTTGCACAAACGGACAACCCTTGGTTCACACCAGAACTAATTACAACTGTGTTTAAAGACGTAAAAGAGATTTTCCCAATTACTCGTTTATACACAGCGAACATTCCAACTTACCCAAGTGGTCTTTGGACGTTCACAATCGGATCTAAAAAACATGATCCATTAGAAGTAAGTGAAGAGCGTTTCCACGAAATCGAAACGAAATACTACACAAAAGAATTACACAATGCAGCATTCGCATTACCGAAATTTGTTGGTGATTTAATTAAGTAAGAGAATCGCACGGAACAAATAAAGTGTAAGTAGCTCATTTAAGGTGTTTGTCCAGAAGACTTGAACATGCTAGCTATTTACACTTCTGTAAAGAAAATTGTCTTCTTTTTATGAAACAGAAGACCCGGTAAATCGAGAAAGAGGAGCAACTCGCTCCAAATTTGAGAAATAATGAAAGGTTGGGATACCTTAAGTTCCACATAAGGAGGAAAAGAATATGCGTTTTGATGAAGCTTATTCAGGTAAAGTATTTATTAAAAGTCATCCAAGTTTTGAAGAGTCGAAGGTAGTTATTTATGGGATGCCTATGGATTGGACAGTAAGTTACCGTCCGGGATCTCGTTTTGGCCCTGCACGTATTCGTGAAGTATCAATCGGTCTTGAAGAATATAGTCCGTATTTAGATCGTGAACTAGAAGAGGTAAAATATTTTGATGCGGGTGATATCCCATTACCATTCGGGAACGCACAGCGCAGCTTAGACATGATTGAAGAATATGTATCAAAACTTTTAGATGCCGATAAGTTTCCACTAGGTCTCGGCGGTGAGCACCTAGTGTCTTGGCCAATTTTTAAGGCAATGGCAAAAAAATATCCGGATTTAGCAATCATCCATATGGATGCTCATACTGATTTACGTGAATCGTATGAAGGGGAGCCTTTATCCCACTCTACACCAATTCGTAAAGTGTGTGATTTAATTGGTCCGGAAAACGTATATTCTTTCGGAATTCGTTCTGGAATGAAGGAAGAATTTGAATGGGCAAAAGAAGTAGGTATGAACTTATATAAATTTGACGTATTAGAACCGTTAAAAGAAGTATTACCGAAACTTGCAGGACGCCCAGTCTATGTCACAATCGACATTGATGTATTAGACCCAGCTCACGCTCCAGGAACAGGAACGTTAGAAGCTGGTGGTATCACATCTAAAGAATTATTAGATTCCATCGTAGCAATTGCAAATTCAAATATAAATGTAGTTGGAGCAGACTTAGTAGAAGTAGCTCCTGTCTACGACCATAGTGATCAAACACCAGTCGCAGCAAGCAAATTCGTGCGGGAAATGCTGCTCGGTTGGGTGAAATAAAAGCGGAATCCGCTGTAGCTGGATAAAATAAGAGCCCTCTATATGATTAGGGGCTCTTATTTTGTCGTTATGTGTCGGTAAGTCGATATGTCTTGTCGAATCGTCGATATAATTTCATTTACCATTACGTAACATGAAAAAGAGCTATTCCCAACCAAAGGGAATAGCTCTTTTTCTTATGCAACCTTCTCTTCCGAAGTAATGCCGCGAATGTCATCAGCAGAGCGAATTGGATATTTACGGAACACGATTGATCCGATGTATCCAACAATCGTGGTAACGATTCCACATAATATAGCAGCAATTGTTACTTTTACAACGTCATTAAATCCGAATAAAACAAGAAGTCCTGGGATTGGTGATGCTGTTCCTGGTGCATTATTAACGAGCTGGAACAGAGATGTAATAATACCAGCAAGTGCACCGCCAACGAAGTTTGTCGCATAAATTGGAATTGGATTTGCTGAAACAACATCGGCTTGTGTTAAAGGTTCGATTGCTACAGCAATTGTGTCTTTCTTTGAACAAATCTTTAGTCGTTTAAAGAAAATAAAGTTCATTGGGGCTGAGGCTGCTACGGCAAGACTACCAATTGCCATTGGTAAACCTGTTAATCCAAGCATTGCAGTGAGTGCCATAGAACTCAGTGGAGAGGTAGAAATAACTGTTATTAATCCACCAAGCATAATACCCATGATAATAGGGCTTTCTGTAGTTGCAACTGAAATCATAGAACCGATTTTACCAAGTGTTGCGTTAACGAGCGGATCCATAAGCATTGCCATTCCGCGTGAGATTGGTGCAGCGATAAATAAAATTGCTAAAAACTCTACACCAGCCGGTAATTTCTTTTCGAGAAATTTCACGACAAAAGCACAAACGTATCCAGCGAAAAATCCTGGTAAAATACCGAATCCACTAGTAGCGATACCGATTAAAACAGCATATACGGGGGAAACACCGATTGCTAATGCGACTAAAATCGCTGCTGCGACACCGCTCATACTACCGGAAGCTTCTCCTACTGATTGTAAAAAGTCATTATGAAACATTTCTCCACCTATATAACGATGAAATGCTTCAATAAGAAAACTTGCGATTGCTGCATTAGCTAAAGCACCCATCGCCTTCATTCCGTAAGGCGCCCGGTAACTGAAAAGTGTAAATAGACAAAGTACAACAAGTAATAGTGCTAAACCTTGCAAGATAGCCATTTGAAAACTGTCTCCTTTGATTTTTGTAATAAAAATTCGTATCATTCAATAATAATATAAAAGTGTATGAAACGGAAAAATTTTTTCTTGGGAACTTGCTGTAAGAAAAAATCCCTTACAATAATGTAAGGAAAGTGTAAGACTTTTAGATAGAGTATAGTATGCCATTTTTCGTATAATACAAGTATAGATAATGACTAGGGAAAAAGAAGTGCAAACAGGAGGTTCATGTATGAAATTGGTAATTAAAGTTTTAGCTGTATTCGCCATTATTCTAGGTGGAACAGCGTATTATTTGAACACAAAAACAGAAGGTGTACATGCTTTTGTAGACAACTTCTTTTCAAATAAAGAAATACAAGATTATTATGCGGTAGTAGATAAAGGTGAGAAAAAAGACGGAGAATACTTGTATACTTTTAAAGGGTATACAGAAGACGGAAAGTTACAGGTTATTAAAAGAATGATGAACCGTGAATTGCATACGGGTGCTTTTATAAAAATTTATGCAAAAGGTATGCAAGGAAAAGGATGGGCTGAAATCCCGAAAGAATCAATTCCGCAAAAAGCGTTGGAAAAAATAGAAAAACGATAAAAGGAGCGACTCATTCGCTCCTTTTTTAGTGCGTTAAAATAGTAATAGATGTTTTTTCTTTGTTAGAAATGATTTTTACACGTCCGCCAATTGGAAAAGTGAAAATCGGGGTTGTATGACCGAAACTTGCGTTTGCAATGATAGGGATATGTGCAAGCTCAGGCTTTGAAGCAATCATTTCTTGCATGTCTTCTATCGTACATTCTGCACCTTTTTGCATCTTTCCTATAACGATGCCTTTTACATGTTCAAAATCTTGCTGCTGCATAAGAGAATGTAAATATCGATCAAAAGTTTTAAGAGTAGCTCTCCCAGTTAAACTATCCTCTTCAAGAAATAAAATTTTATCCTTTAAGTTTGGCATATATGGTGTACCTTGTAGCAAGTTTAAGGTGCTCATATTACCACCAATAATCTCTCCAGTTGCTTCGCCCTCGTGAATTGAAACGTATCCTTCATTCTTAATAAACTCTCGATTTTCCTGATCAATGTACCAAGAATCATCACTCCATGTTTCAGATGGTAGGACTTCAATAGGTTCAGTAGAAGTTAAGCATTGTAAAAAGTAATCGTTCGTATACTCGAGACCTTTCTCCATTCCAAATGAAGAGAAATGGGGTCCTGAATATGTAACGAGTCTTGTTTTAGTGTAAATTGCATTATTTAAAGCAGTAATATCTGAATAGCCACAGAAAAATTTCGGATTTTTTCGAATTAAATCGTAATCGAGATGTTTTAATAAGCCATTAGAATTGTATCCGCCAAGTGTCGTCAAAATGGCTTTTACATTCGGGTCTCTAAATGCTTCGTGAAGGTCTTGAACGCGTGAAGAAATAGAAGAAGAAGCAAAGCGATCTAGCTCTTCAGCGTGTTTTGAGAACGTAACTTGAAAGCCCATATTGTTTAATTTTTTTATAGCAAGCTTCCTGTTTTCAGTTGAGACAATACTTAAACTACAAGATGGTGATATCACTCTAATTTCATCACCTTTTTTCAATTTTGTTGGTAGCACTTCATTCACCCCTTTAAATGAAAGAATATTTAGATTTAAAAAATATTTTATCATATGAAATAAAGTGAAAGTGAATTATGTTTTGAAATGGAGTTTTCCTGATTTTTCAGCAGACAGACAGAGGTTTTTTTTGATATGATAGGAAAAGTGATTTATTATAAGTAGTATTTAATATCTATAACAGTTGAAAGGTGTGCAAGACGTGGAGAAACAACTTGCAGGCTTGCCGGTACACGTTCATTTCGTAACAGAAATCCGTGAAGGGGCGAGGAAGGAAACCGTTGCTTTTGAAGCAAATGGTCAATACTATGTAAAAGGTCAAGGTACATACGTAACATTCCAAGAGCCGAACGAACAAGGCGAAGTGAAAACAATTATTAAAATTCAAGATGAACAAGTTCTCATTATGCGTTCAGGTGCTGTTTCTATGCGTCAAACGCATGTGAAAGGTGAATGGACAACTGGTACGTACACGAGTGAACTTGGTACGTTTGCATTGCAAACAAAGACTGATAACGTTCTTTTTAAATGGTCGGATGAAAAGAAAAAAGGACAACTCTTCTTAACGTACGCATTGCTTCTAAGTGAACAAGAAGCTGGCAGATATACAATTACGATTAATTTGAAGGAGGCAAAATAATGAATTCTTTAGAACAAGTAAAAGGATTAATTAAAGAAGAAATTCAAGCTGCTGTATTAAAGGCAGAATTAGCGACAGAAGAACAGATTCCAAATGTGGTATTAGAATCTCCAAAAGATAAGACAAATGGTGACTTCTCTACAAATATGGCAATGCAACTTGCACGCGTTGCAAAGAAAGCACCTCGTATGATCGCAGAAGAATTAGTTGCAAACTTCGATAAAGCAAAAGCTTCTATTGAAAAGATTGAAATCGCAGGTCCTGGTTTCATTAACTTCTACATGGATAATAGCTACTTAACAGACTTAATCCCAACGATCGTTAATGCTGGTGAAGCTTACGGTGAAACGAGTACTGGTAAAGGTGAAAAAGTACAAGTTGAGTTCGTATCTGCGAATCCAACAGGTGACCTTCACTTAGGACATGCACGTGGTGCAGCAGTAGGTGACACGTTATGTAACTTATTAGCAAAAGCAGGATACGATGTATCTCGTGAGTACTACATTAATGATGCTGGTAACCAAATCCATAACTTAGCTCTTTCTGTTGAAGCTCGTTACATGCAAGCTTTAGGCTTAGAGAAAGAAATGCCAGAAGACGGATACCATGGTGCGGACATCATTGCAATTGGTAAGCGTTTAGCTGAAGAGTTTGGCGATCGTTATGCGAAAGCTGATGAAAAAGAAAGTTATGAATTCTACCGTGAGTACGGTTTAAAATATGAGTTAGCAAAACTTCAAAAAGACTTAGAAAGTTTCCGTGTTAAATTTGATGTATGGTTCTCAGAAACATCATTATACAAAAACGGAAAAATCGATCAAGCTCTTGCTGTATTAAAAGAGCGCGACGAGATTTTTGAAGAAGACGGTGCAACTTGGTTCCGCTCAATGACTTACGGTGATGATAAAAACCGTGTATTAATTAAAAATGACGGTTCTTACACGTACTTAACACCAGATATCGCGTATCACCGTGATAAATTAGAGCGTGGTTTCGATAAGTTAATCAACATTTGGGGTGCTGACCACCACGGTTACATTCCACGTATGAAAGCTGCTATTCAAGCGCTGGGTTACGATAAAGAAACATTAGAAGTAGAAATCATCCAAATGGTACAACTGTATCAAAATGGTGAGAAAATGAAAATGAGTAAGCGTACAGGTAAAGCAGTTACACTTCGTGAGCTTATGGAAGAAGTAGGCGTGGACGCAATGCGTTACTTCTTCGCAATGCGTAGTGGTGATTCTCATTTAGACTTCGATATGGACTTAGCTGTATCAAAATCTAACGAAAACCCAGTATACTATGCACAATACGCTCACGCTCGCGTATGCAGTATCCTTCGTCAAGGTGAAGAATTAGGATTAGCTACAGGCGGAGACGTGAACTACAAACTTGTTACTTCTGAGAAAGAAGTAGAGTTACTGAAAAAACTTGGTGAATTCCCAGCAGTAGTTGCGGATGCAGCACAAAAACGTCTACCACACCGTATTACAAACTATGCATTTGAATTAGCAGCAGCATTACACAGCTTCTACAATGCAGAAAAAGTATTAAACCAAGATAACTTAGAATTAAGTAAAGCTCGCTACGAGTTAATGAAAGCTGTACGCACTACACTTCAAAACGCATTAGCAATCGTAGGAGTATCTGCACCAGAAAAAATGTAATGAAGAAAAGCGGAAGCGGCTCGTTCAGAATAGGAGGGGGATGGAGCTCCTGACAGAGAGGCGTATTTTGCCTCGGAGGAAGGCGCGAAGCCACCGAGTATTCTAGCCGCTGGAGCTGGACAATAGAGAAAAGCGGAGCCGACTGTTTAGTCCCGAAGGCTAAGGTTCTTTCCCACAGAAGATGCATTTTATCTTCTCGTGGGGAAGGTTCTTAGACGGAAGGGGCTAGGAGGCAGAGCTAGACATAGAGAAAAGCGGAGCCAATTTTTCGCTTTCAGTAAAAGGCAATCACACGATGTTGTGATTGCCTTTTTGTATGGAGATAATAAAAAATAAAATTTTATCAAACAAAAGGAGAATTTGCGTCGTCTTATATAAATGACAGGAGGTTTAAGATGGAAGAAAAGGTAGAAGAACTAATTGATATATATAAGCGGCAAATATATTCCTTATGCTATAAATTAGCGAAGACGAAAGAAGACGCGGAAGATATTTTTCAAGAGACGTGGATAAAAGTTTTTTCATCGCGGCACCAACTTTCTTACGTGGAGAATCATAAAAAGTGGATTACTACAATTTGTGTTCGTACGTTTTATGATTTTTATCGTAAGAAAAATAGATGGAAAGATCGAATGTTGGATTTGTTTCATAAAGAAGATGGTGGAGAAATAGACTTCTCGGATGAAGTGAATATATCAGAAGAATTTATTCAAAAAGTGGAAGCAGAAATGATACGGGAAGTTATACAGTTATTGAATGAAAAGTATAAAACTGTGCTCGTACTCTACTATTATGAACAATATTCTTATAAGGAAATGAGTGAAATATTAAATATACCGATTGGTACAGTGAAATACCGCCTTAATTATGCGAAAAAGCAAATGCGAGAACATTTGGAGGGGTTCGTTTATGAAGGAAGATAAGTTTAATCAAAAGATAAAAAGTAGTTTAGCGAGAGAGATGATTCCTAGCGAAGAGCTGATAAATCATACGAAACAGAGCGTGCGAAATGCTCGAAAATTAGAGAAGAGGTGGATGATTGGTATTCACGCCATTTGGATTGTTTTATTAACAGTTGTTATAGAACAATTTGTTACTCATTTAGATAACAAAATTCCAATTATTATAGCAGTTGTTATTATGATGCACGTATACATTCCAATATATGTTGTCATACAGTCATTTTTAAAGAAGGAGTATAAATTACATGATAGAGTTCGCTAATCCGTTTGTAATATTTGAAGTAGCTGGAGTGACAATGCTTTTAGCTTTTATAGCACTTTTAATATGTGTTGCATCATGGGTATATACAGATGCGAAAGCACATCAAATGAGTAAAGGGTGGAGTGTTTTAGCAGTTATATTACCATTCTTTATTGGATTTTTATTATATATGGTGAGAAGAAGTAAAAAGAAAGTTGAAGGAGAATATAGGATGAATTTTGTTAAAAAGCAGAAGGTAACATTAGTTGCGATATTGGCAAGTACGATGTTTGTATTACTTAGTGGCTTTACTTTTGCACAGACGTTAGATGATGCGTGGAGAGCAGGAGATATATATTTAGAAAATGAGAAGCAAGGAGAGACAAGTTACGAGGCAAAATTCTCATCATGGGATATTGCTGGGAAAGATATTGAACTTGAGTATGAAAAGGATACAGAAGTGACATTTTCTTATGAGACGGATGCAAAACGTGGGAATTTATGCTTTAGCTTGTATGAAAGGCAAGGAGAAGGTATAAGAGAGTTAAAAGAGATCTGTGAATCGAAAAAAGGTACTTTTACAGTTACGTTGAAAGCAAATGAAAAATATGTATTGAATATAAGTGGATTAAAAGTAAAAGATGGTTTTGTAAAAGTGAATTGGGAAACAAAATAAAGGACCATGAGAAAGGCCCTTTATTTTATCGGATTGTATACGTAACCGAAAAGCTAACAGGACTATAGTAAACGTAAGGTGCATGAAATTGAACGTACATATTTCCATCTGTTTTTGCAGTGAAAATTCGTCCGTATCCATCAGAATAACGTCCAATAAGGTTACGATTTGAGTCATAAACACTGTAACTAGGAGTTTTGCTGTTAGGTTGAATTGTTAGCTCTTGTCCCTTTTGAAGGAAAATAGGTTCTTGCTCAGAACTACCTCCAGTTTGCAAAGAATAAAATTTTGTAAAGCTCTGTTCTTGAGTTGCGGCAGCAACTTTCGTTTCAGCAATAAACGCGGTAGCACCAGTAATTCCTGCTAAAGTTAACGCACCTGCTAAAATCATTTTTTTCATAGTAAAAAAGCCTCCTTATTAGTTGTAATCATTTTCGTTACAGTTAGTATTGTATACGATAATGAGTAGGAGAAAATATGCTTTTATGCATATATATTTTTTCTCAATAAAGACCACTGATAAAAATCAGTGGTCTTTTAAATGATTAAGCAGCTTTCTGTTCGGTTTGAGCAACAGGTTTTTGAAGAGTGTTATAAACACCAGTTCCGATAACTTCTAATGCCATTTTCATACGTTCAGGTGAAATATTCTCCAATACGTTATCTTGAGGTGTATGGTATACCTTCTCAATATGATAGATTAATGGATTCCAACTATCGACACCCATCCAGATGAATAGGGCGGCCGGAATCCCAACTTCAGCAAATGGCACGTGATCACTAGAGCCAAATTTCCCTTGAAGAACGAGGTCATTATTTAATTGTTTACCTGCTTGTAAGGCCGCGTCTGTTACAAGGTTTGGAGAACCGTTAGGCGTCATAGCATATAAATTCTTCGCCTTATCGTAATTTGTTGCAACCATGTCTGCGTTAAAGACACCTAAAATCCGGTCACGTTCTTTTTGGGATAGACTATTAACGTAATGATCAGAGCCAAGTAAGCCAGTCTCTTCAGAACCGAAAGCAATAAAACGAATTTCTTTATCAGTTTCTACATTTTGAAAAGCGCGTGCTAACTCTAATACTAACCCTGTACCAGAAGCATTGTCATTTGCTCCAGGTGCTCCAACGACACTATCATAGTGTGAACTTACAACGACAGCTTTTTCATTACCTGTACTATTTTTTGGTTTCTTTTTAGCAATGACGTTTAATGATGTTAAATTAGATTCATGTCTTGCTTTTAGGGAAAGGATTGTTGTCCCTTTTTTAGCGATTTCTTCTTTAAATGCATTTCCTTGTGCATAAGCAAGACCAAAGACAGGGATAGACTGTTTTTTCGTTAGGCGGGGATTGAAAGTTTGTCCGTAATTTCCACGTCCACCAATTAAGCTGTATAAAAGAACACCTTTTGCTCCTTTGCTAACAGCATTTTCAACTTGTTTATTATAGTCTGCAACTGTTGTTCCTCTTTCGAATAGAACGATTTTTCCGTTTACTTCATTTGGGATATCCTCTAATTTTGTCCCACCTTGAACAAAGATAAGAGGGGCTGTAACAGCCTCTGTAGAAATTAGTGCGTTAGGGGCAGCACCGGCTTGCCAATTACGTTTTGTGGATAATGGTGATTCAATAAATCCAACGTATTGATCCGGCACTTGGAATGGTTGATATTCTACTTCATAGCCCATTGATTTAAGCTGCATACCAACGTAGCGGGAAGCCCATTCCTCTGATTTTGTTCCACCGGGGCGAGGACCAATTGTTTCGGATAAGAAACGGATGTGTTCGATAGCACGGCTTGCATCAACTTGTTTTGTAATAGATGAAGTCTGTGTGATTTCTGACGTGGAATCAGCTTTGGCTTGTCCAATCGGGGCTAAGCTAACAGCGAGTGATACAGCAAGCAAAGAGCTTACTATTTTTTGTTTCAAAGATTTTTTCATTTCTTCCTCTCCTATTCTTCTATTCTCTCTGACTGACAAAAGAAGACGGATAACGACTTCATTTTACCTTTACCTTTATAGTTTTTCAATATTCTGACATTGAGAAATAAAAAAGTTATATGCATATTTACATATTTTTGACGGAGATATGTATGCTATCATTTTAAATGAAGGTTCGCTTTCTGCTTGGAAAGCTCCTACATTGCATGAATCTAGTGTACCCAAACTTTAGATTATGTAGAGAAAAGAATTCACTGTAGGGTTTCTTTTCTCGTGTTTGAATCATGTGATGATAAGTATGTTTCCGCATTTCATAATTATCATCAGTGATATATGTAAGGCATCCATATGAAAATACGAGGCTGTTCAAAGGTTTTCCGTACTTTTGGACAGCCTCACCCCGTTAAAAGGACGATACTCTATGTATCGTCCTTTTTTGTATAAAAAAACACCCCATCAAATATTCACTTGATGGGGTGTGAAAAACTATTAATAATATTTTTTTCGTTTTGTAGCTAAAATACTTAACAATCCAGCTAGTAGAAGTACGATACCTACTGTTTGAGTAGGATCTTTTTTGTGACCTGTATTTGGAAGTTCTTTACCCGTATTTCGGTCATCTTGCTGTTTGTTTATTTGTGTTTCAGGGTTACCTTTTTCTAGTTCTTCGGAAGTTCCTTTACCGTGTGTTTCAGGATTTCCCTTTTCTAGTTCTTCAGAAGTTTCTTTTCCTGTTTCCTCTTCTTTATTAGGAGGAGCAACTGGTTTATCCTCTCCACCTGATGAAGAATCGATTTTTTTATTTGAAACTGTAATTTGTAGTGGTGTAGCTTGCGCTTTTTCAATTGTAAAGCTTATTGGTGATGCATCTAATTGATAGCCTGTAGGAGCCGTTGTTTCCACTAATTGATAATTACCAGGTTTCAAATCATTTACGATTAATTTACCATGTCCATCTGTTTTTAAGCCTTCTCGAACTACTTTTCCATCTTGATCTAAAATATTGAAGATGGCACCCTCAAGTGTTCCATTGTGATCCATATCAACTTTCATTAACTCCATTGAACCTGTTGTTAAACTATTTAAAGCAGTCACAGAAGTAACTTGAGCTTGTCCTTTCGTAATAGTGAAAGGAATTGGCTTAGCGTTTAAATCGTATCCAGTAGGAGCTTTCGTTTCAATAAACTGATAGTCACCCGGACGTAAATCAGAAACAGAAATTTTTCCATCTTTATTAGTAGTTAAATCAGAACGAACGTCATTGCCGTTCATATCAACGATTTTAAATACTGCGCCTTCAAGAGTAACACCGTCGATGTCATCAACTTTTGTTAATTCCACAGCGCCCTTCGTTAAGCTATTTTTAGCGATAACAGAAGCTGTAGCGGTTTGACTCTTTTCAACAGTAAAGTTGATAGGAGTTTGATTTAAGTCGTAATGAGTAGGAGCCTTCGTTTCAACGAATTGATAGTCACCCGGACGTAAATCAGAAACAGAAATTTTTCCATCTTTATTAGTAGTTAAATCAGAACGAACGTTGTTGCCGTTCATATCAACGATTTTAAATACTGCATCTTTAAGAGCAGAACCGTCAACGTCATCTACTTTAGAAAGTTCCACAGCACCTTTCGTTAAGCTATTAGTAGCTGTAACGGAAGCAATTTTTTCTTGCCCTTTTTTAACTGTGAACTTAATAGGTGTTTCGTTTAAGTCATAATGAGTAGGAGCTTTTGTTTCGATAAACTCATAGTCTCCTGGTGGTAATTCATCCACAACTAAGCGGCCGTTTTTATCAGTAGTTAAATCAGTACGGACGTCGTGTCCATCCTTATTAACAATTTTAAATACCGCACCCTCGAGTGTTGTGTTTTCTTCAACATCATCCACTTTAATTAACTCCACACTACCTTTCGTTAAGCTGTTAGTAGCTGTAACGAAGACATGTTTTGTCTGACTTCTTTCAATTGTGAACTTAATAGGATCTTCATTTAAGTCATAATGTTTTGGAGCTTTCGTTTCAATAAATTGATAGTCTCCAGGTTGTAAGTCTTTAGCGATGATTTTTCCGTCTTTATTGGTAACTAAATTCGTACGAATATCATTACCGTTCATATCAGTAATTTTAAATACCGCACCTTCTAGCGTTTCTTTCGCATCTAAAGAGTCAACTTTCGTTAATTCAACGCCACCCTTAGTTAAGCCATTTTTAGCAGTAACAGAAACGTGAGTTGTTTGGCTTTTCTCGATAGTGAAAGGAATCGGTGTTTTATTTAAATCATAATCTTTCGGAGCTTTCGTTTCCACGAATTGATAATCTCCTGGTCTTAAATTAGAAGCAGAAACTTTCCCGTCTTTATCAGTAGTTAAATTTGTGCGAACAACTTTACCTTTCGCATCAATGATGTTAAATACTGCATCAGAAAGTTTTGTATCTTGATTTATATCATCCACTTTAATTAACTCTACCGCACCTTCAATTAAGCTGTTCTTAGCAGTGACTTGTAACTTCTCTGCTTGGCTTTTCTCAATTGTAAATTTAATTGGTGTAGCATCTAGTTTATAGTGCTTAGGAGCTGTTGTTTCAATAAATTGATAGTCTCCAGGATGTAAATCAGGAATAGAAACTTTCCCTTTTGCATCTGTCGTAATGCCAGTGCGAACGTCATTGCCGTTCATATCAACAATTTTAAATATCGCACCTTCAAGAGCTGTACCGTCGATATCATCCATTTTAGAAAGTTCTACCGCACCTTTAGTTAAACTATTTTTAGCAGTAACAGAAATCGGTTCAGCTTGTCCTTTTTCGATAGTGAAAGGAATTGGTTCTTTATTTAAATCGTAATGTTTTGGAGCCTTTGTCTCGATGAATTGATAATCACCTGGACGTAGGTCGTTAATTTCAATTTTTCCTTTACTATTTGTAACAAGGTCTTTATGAATTACCGTACCGTTCATATCAACAATGTTAAATACTGCGCCTTCAAGTGTAGTACCATCGACGTCGTCTACTTTAGTAAGTTCCACGCCACCTTTTGTTAAACTATTTGTCATAGTAACAGTAGCAACATCTTTCTGGCTTTTTTCAACTGTAACTACAATTGGTTTTTTATCTAAATCATAATGTTTCGGAGCTGTTGTTTCGACAAATTGATACGTACCAGGACGTAAGTTTTCAACAGTGATTTTTCCTTCACCGTTCGTTTTTAAATCTGTTTTAATTACAGTACCGTTTTGATCTAGTAAATTAAACACAGCATCGGCAAGTTTTGTTTGATCGTTTAAATCATCTACTTTAATTAATTCGATACTACCTTGTTTTAAACTATTTTTAGCAGTTAAAGAAATAGCTTTCTTCTGTCCTTTTTCAATAGTGAAATGGATTGGCGTTTCATTTAAAACGTAATGCTTAGGAGCTTTCGTTTCGATGAATTGATAATCACCCGGACGTAGGTCATCGATTTCGATGTTCCCTTTACTATTTGTAACAAGGTCTTTATGAATTACCGTACCGTTCATATCAACAATGTTAAATACTGCACCTTCAAGTTTAGTACCATCGATGTCATCTACTTTAGAAAGCTCAACGCCACCTTTTGTTAGAGCATTTTTAGCCGTAATATGAAGAGTTTCAGTTTGGCTTTTCTTAATTGTAAATTTGATCGGTTTTTTATTTAAATCGTAATGTTCAGGAGCTATTGTCTCAACGAATTGATACGTGCCAGGACGTAGGTTTTCAACAACAATTTTTCCCTCATCATTTGTTTTTAAGCCTTCTTCAACTATCTCTCCGTCTGCATCTAATAAATTAAATACAGCATTAGCGAGCTTCGTATCAGTATCAATATCGTCAATTTTTGTTAATTCAACGCTACCTTTTTTTAACGTATTTTTACCTGTAACAGTAATTTTCTCTGTTTGACTTCTTTCAATTGTAAATGGAATCGGTTTCTCATCTAACACATAATGTTCAGGAGCAGCTGTTTCAATAAACTGATAGTCTCCTGGACGTAAATTAGAAACAGAAATTTCACCATTGTCATCTGTAACAAGGTTTGTGCGAACTTCGTTACCATTCATATCAACAACTTTAAAGATTGCACCTTTCAGCATTGTACGATCGATGTCATCGATTTTGGTTAAAATGACGCCACCCTTCGTTAAGCTGTTAGTAGCGGTAACGCTAATATTTTCTTTTTGACTTTTTCCGATAGTGAACGGAATAGGATCTTTTCTTAAGTCATAGTCTTTTGGAGCTTTTACTTCAATAAATTGATAGTCACCTGGACGTAAATCAGAAGCAGAAACTTTACCATGTTCATCGGTAGTTAATCCTTTACGAACTACCTTTTTCGTATCATGAGCATCAACAATGATAAATTCTGCGCCTTCAAGAGTAGCCCCATCAACGTCATCAACCTTTGTTAAAGTAACGCCACCTGTAAGTAAACTATTTGTTACAGTGACAGGGACTGGAAGATCATCCTTGCTACCTTTTTTAATTGTGAACTTAATAGGTTTTGGATCTAATTTATAATGTTCAGGAGCTGATGTTTCAATAAATTGATAATCGCCTGGTGCTAAATCAGGAATAACTAGTACTCCGTAATCATTTGTTTTTAAATCTTTCGCAATTTCTTTGCCAGTTGCGTCTTGTAATGTGAACACTGCGCCGGCAAGAGCGATACTACTTTCCACATCATCTTCTTTAATAAGTTTAACTTTTCCTTTCGTTAAACTATTTTTAAATGTAAGTGGAAGAAGTTTTTGTTGTCCTTTTTCGATTGTAAATTCAATTGGTTCTACATTTACATCGTAATAAGTTGGGGCCTTTGTTTCGATAAGTTTATAGTTACCAGGACGTAAGTCGTCTACAACTAACTTTCCTTCACTATTCGTAACAAGTTCCGTACGAACATCTTCATTCGTATCTCTATTAACAATTTTAAATACAGCACCTTCAAGTGTTTCCTTTTCATCTGCAGCATTCACTTTTGTTAATTCAATACCGCCTTTTGTTAAGCTGTTTTTAGCGGTAACAGTAGCCGACGTCGTTTGACTTTCTGTGATCGTAAATTTAATCGGATTTGTATTTTTATCGTAATACTTCGGTGCTGTCACTTCGATAAATTTATAATCGCCAGGGCGTAAGTCGGTAGCGATAGCTTTACCATCTGCACCAGTTTTTATATTTTCGCGAATGACTTTCTTTTCATCATTAGCATCAACAATTTTAAATACAGCACCTTCAAGAGCTGTACCATCGATATCATCAACTTTCGTTAATTCAACATCTCCTGGTTTTAAAGCATTTTCAGCTTTCACAAGTAGCGTTTCTTTTTGACTTCTATCGATTGTAAATTCAATAGGTTCTGCTCGTAAAACGTAATGTTCAGGAGCAGCTGTTTCAATAAATTTATACGTACCAGGACGTAACTTATCAGCTTTTGTTTTTCCATCAGCATCTGTAGTTAGGTCAGTACGAACATCATTATTATTTACATCAACAATTTTAAATACGGCACCTTGTAGAGGTTTTTTATCACCAAATTCATCAACTTTTAATAATTCAACTTCGCCTGTTTTTAAACTGTTTGTTGCCGTAACGGTAGCTAAAGACTGTTGGCTTTTATCGATTGTAAACTCGATAGGGTTTGTATTTAACACATAATCCTTAGGAGCTTCTGTTTCAATAAATTTATACGTACCAGGCTCTAAGTCTTTAACAGTTACTTTACCGTCAGCACCAGTTTTTACATTTTCGCGAATGACTTTCTTTTCATCATGAGCATCGACAATTTTAAATACAGCACCTGCAAGAGCTGTACCATCGATATCATCAGTTTTTGTTAAAGTGACGCCACCTTTAATGAGGTGATTCGTCGCAGTAACAGTAACTGCTTTCTTTTGACTTTTTACAATTGTAAACTCAATTGGTTTTTTATCTATGTCGTAATCTTTCGGTGCTTTTTCTTCGACAAATTGATAGTCTCCAGGGCGTAAATCTTTTGCTTCAATTTGTCCTTGATCATTTGTCGTTAATTTTTCATATCCACGAATTACATTGTTATGTCGATCTCGTACACTGAACTCCGCACCGGCTAAAGTTTTTCCATCTTTATCGACTTTTGTTAAAATGGCCGAACCTGGAATCAAGCTGTTTGTTGCAGTGCGGTTTATTACTGTTGTTTGATCTTCCGCGATTTTAACCTCAATCAGTCGATCATCTAATTTATAATGCTCAGGAGCCTTTATTTCTTGTAAGTAGTAAGTTCCTGGTTTTAAATGATCTACAGTAATTTGTCCTTTATCATTTGTTGTTAATTCTTTATGTTCAGGAATAACTTGTTTGTTTTGATCAAGTAAAGAGAAAACTGCATGTTCAAGTCTTTCCCTGCTCTTCGCATCAGTCTTTGTCAGTACTACTTTCCCGACAAACTTTTTATTTGTAAAAGTATATTTTGTGATTTCTTCAGAACCTAGCTCAACAAGTATACCTTCTCTTAATTCTTTACTAATTACATAACCTGTAGGTGCTTTCGTTTCTTTAATTAAATATTTATCACGTCGTAAGTTGTTAAACTTAGCGACACCGTCATCACCTGTTGTAATTGGTCGAATAGCGGTTGTACCTGTTTGATCATATAAAGTAAATTCTGCTCCAGCTAATCTTACTGTTTGATCTTTGTCATCAACCTTTATAATTTGAAGGCTTCCGCGTCCTTTATTAGCAGAACCACCTCCAGATCCAGAAGATACTTTAACTTCAACGAACTTAACATCTTCCACTTTCGTTAATGTTAAACGGTGACCAGTAATCGTCGCTTTATTACTTACCTTTTCATTATGGTCTGCATTAATGAGTGAGCGATATTCTAAAATATAAGCCCGGTCAATGGTATGAAGAAATTCAACTTTAAATTGTTGTTTTCCTGTATCGTTGTCTGTTATTACTTTGAGTTTATAGTCTGTTCCTTCTTTTAATTCATTTGCTGTATCTTTCGTTAAAGTTCCATCTACGGCTACTGTTGTCGGATATAGATGGAAGGACTTTTCATCAAGAATTTGATTGTCTGTCGGTTCGTCTGTTACGACAGCATTTTCAATAGTTGACTGACTTGCGTTAATAGAAACACTCCAATCAATATACTTGTCATTTTGCTTTGCTGTCTTCGTAACACCGCTACCACCGTTTGTAATCTCAAATGCACCATGGATAGTAGTAACAGTTTTCGATCCATCTTTTAAATCGGCATAATTATCGTAGCGCTTATTAATTTGTTCACCTGCAAGTGAAGTTTTAAAGCTAATATAATATGCAGAATTAATTTCGTTTTTAAAATGAACTGTTAATGTATTGTTGTTATCTTTTGTTGGATTTTCTATCGTATATTCGTTAGGAGGAACAGGATCGCCTACTTCAAATCCATGTGCACCACCAGTTAATTTCATATGTCGAACTTCAATAGATTCCGGTATTAATTTTTGGTTATCTCTTAATACATCAACGATAGAAGGATCCTTAATCGGCCTATTATTATAGTTAAACCCTATGTCCCATTTAATTTCTTTCGTCTGGGCATTGTAAGAGCCGTATTTAAATCCATTTCCTTTTGTGTAGTAATCAGGATCAAATGTATCATCAGATGAGCTATTATTCTTTTTATCATTTATGTCTATCCATGATAAATTTGCTGTATTTTTGAATGATTTGTTATTCTTCTCTTTGGATAGATTTTCGTAATTAAAGTCTGTTGTGTATGTGATAGTTAAAGTTTTATCCATATTAGACTTATAATCACCGGTTAGTTTCACTTCAAATCCTGTATCTGTTACATCAAGTGTGTAATCAAACTTTGGATCAAGCGTTCTTGATCCGTCTGTAATTTTGAAACTATCTTTCTGTAACGTTAGGCCACCATAGTCAAACGTATCCTTGATAACAGCATCATTTAACACGTAGTTGTTATCATTGACAATAATTGTCCATTTTGTTGTTTTCGCATTGTAATCTGTATCGTTTGCATTTTTATTATGTTTCTTTATGATGTTTTGTTGTTTTAACGTAACTTTGTTTGTTTGACTCCATTTACCATCTGCAATAATTTTATTTTCGATTTCGCCATCTTTTATGACATCATTCGTAGCTTTCGATGTATACGTAATCACATAGGCACTATTAATATCTTCGTTAAACTGTAAATCAAACCCCTCATCGGTTTCCTTTACAGTAAAGTTTGTGGCGTTGTCACCTGTAACAAGTTTTCCTGCATCATCATAAGAAGCATTTTTTACCACGATAGAATTTTTATCAACTTTATGAGATTTATCCAAAACATCTTTTAAAAGCGCATCAGCTTTCTTAATATCTCTCTGGTCCCCGTTGAAAGTAATCGTCCATTCAATCGTCTGTGTTTTTGGATTGTATCTACTATTTTTCGCTAGATGTGTACCGCGTGAAACAGTTACAGTTGCATTCGCAGATACATCTTTTTGATTTTTGCTGGATACTTTTGCGTTATTTTTGAAACTAGTAACACTTTCATCTGTAATCTTTGTTGCATATTCAATTTCATATGCTTTATTCGTTTCTTTTTTGAAAGCGATATTTAATTTATTAGAGGATGAAGTAAATTCATATTCTTCTTTAGGAACTTCTGCACCACGAGTTGTTTTCCCATTAATATCTACTTCTAAATAGTAAACCTTAATAGAATCTTCGTTGAGACTAGCCCCATTTGGAATATCATCTTGAAAGACGGCATTTGTAAGCTTATCTTTTGTCTTGTTCATCTCTACTTTCCAATTAATTTGATTCGTATTAATTGGTCTATCAGGTACACCTTTTTTATCTATAGATTTTTTTACTTTAGGCTTGAAATCAAGCTCAACAATAACGTCTTTTTCTTTAATAGGGAATGGGATTTGTTTTTCGGTAGTCCCTGTAATTTTTACTTCATTAAACTCCGTACGAATGTTTAAATGCCCAGCTATATTAGGGTAATTTTCAACATATTCGTTAAAAGTCATCGTTACTTTGCCATCAGGCGTAACAACGAATGATCCAATCGTGTTTCCTTGTCCATCTATTAAATCTTCTGTAATGGTATTGTGGACAATAAAGTATTCTGGAAGTTGGAAAATAAAGTAATCATCTTTTTTGACGTTCAGTGACTCTAAAACTTCCCATGTAAAATCGATTTTGGTAATAGAATCTGGATTTGGACGATTATCCGTATTATTAAATGGTTTACCGTCTTTATCCGTTAATGTGACACCTGTTAAAATATTTTCTGTAATTTGCTTAGGTGATGGATCTGGATTATCAACAGGCTGTTCTGTTGTGTTATCACCAGGATTATCCGTAGGTTGCTGAGCCTCACCATTCTTTTGCTCTTCTGCCGGTTGTTGAGCCTCGCCATTCTTTTGCTCTTCCGCCGGTTGCTGAGCCTCGCCATTCTTTTGCTCTCCCGCCGGTTGCTGAGCCTCATCATTCTTTTGCTCTTCTGCCGGTTGCTGAGCCTCACCGTTCTTTTGCTCTTCTGCCGGTTGCTGAGCCTCACCGTTCTTTTGCTCTTCTGCCGGTTGCTGAGCCTCACCATTCTTTTGCTCTTCCGCCGGTTGCTGAGCCTCACCGTTCTTTTGCTCTTCTGCCGGTTGCTGAGCAGCATCCTTATCCGTAGTAGGTGAAGCTGGGTTATCTACTTGAACAGGAACTGAAATAGACTTAGCTGTTGCACCTAAAGGGAAAGAGAGTTGAACAGATTTTGCACCAGATTTTAAATCTGGATTGAATACTGTATCAATACTGATTTTTCCGTTAGCACCTTTGGAATCTTTTACTTGGTCGTTAAATACTAGTTTCATTTTGTTATCGTTTGCTTTAACAAAATATTGACCAATAATTTGTTGCTCTGCCATCAGATTTCCCTGTTGGTCACTTTTTACTTTTAATGCGTTAGGTATTTGGAGCACTGCTGAGTCTGTTTGTTGATCTTTTATTGACCAAGCATATTCTAGGTGAATGGTTGATCCTACTTGTATTAAGTTTTTAGGATTTAATGCTTCGTCAATAATATGATTTGTTGCATCTTTCATTTCAACAGTGTCAAATAATGAATTCCCTGTTAAGGTTTCCGCTTTTACTTGATTGTATGGAAAACTAGCAAGTTGCGAAAATAGTACGAATACAATTAAACATATATTGAAAAGTTTTTTCATTGTGCCTCCTTTATGAATCCTTCTATTGCATAACAATGCTTTATGAAGAGATTATTTGTCATAGATCAATGTGCTTTACGTGATGCCTCCTTTACTACTTATACTCCTATAGGAAAAGTGTTCATATTCGATGTCTTGTAACGTAAAACAAATGCATATTTTAATAATATAGGGAGTGAATATACAAATTTCGACAAAAAATGTCGAATGAAATGCTGATAAGGAATGATATCAGACCTTTATAGAATACGAGTTGTTATGTGGTTCTTTATAAAATAAGTACATACAAAAAATATGCAGTGAAATGCTTAAACTATTTTATAAGGATTTGTATTCTTGTAATGTGTAAAGAATCGTTATAAAGGTGAGTTTTACGATACATACTAACCAAAATAATGTATCCCATTGTAAAAAGTTCTTTCGTATTGAGGTAGTGATAAAATGTAGCTTGAATTTGGTCAGAATGAAGAAAATATGTACTATCTAAAAGAGTATACAATTCGTAGATCAAAGTGAAGACAGCGTTTTATAATAAATAGAACGCATTACTTTAATCGATGTTATTAAATAAAAAAAGAAGGTACTCCCTTGATTATCTTCTATAAGAGATAATCATCAATAACCTTCGTTAAAAATTATATACGTAAATGAAAAAGAGTTCAACCGTATTGCTTCTTTTCAAAATAGTATGTAAAAAGAACCGCTCCCTATTAAGAAGCGGTTCTTTTTATATTTCTGTTAAAATTATCGGTTCGCCGCGTGTTACGACAACTGTATGTTCACATTGTGCAACAAGGCTTTTATCAGGTGTAACGAATGTCCAACCATCATCGCCACGTTCGATAATATGATCAGCTTTCATAGAAATAAATGGCTCTACAGCGATAACAAGACCGTCTTTTAGAAGCGCATTATCCATTGGATCAAAATAGCTTAAAATGTGGTTTGGTGCTTCATGTAAGCTAAGACCAATACCGTGACCAGTTAAGTTTTGAATAACATTGTATCCATTTTTATGTGCAAAGTTTGAAACGGCACGACCAATTTGGTTTTGTTTTGAACCAGCTTTCACCTTTTTCATTGCTGCCCAAAAGGCATCAACAGCTGCTTGGCAAAGCTTTTCTTTTGCTTCATCTTCTCCAAGTACAAATGAAATACCTGTATCTGCATAATAACCATCAAGTGCTGCAGATACGTCGACATTTACAAGGTCGCCTTCTTTTAATACACGATCACCTGGAATACCGTGAGCAACTTCTTCGTTTACACTGATGCAAGTTACGCCAGGGAAATCATATTCTTTTTCAGGTGCAGAAATAGCACCATGCTCATCTAATACTTTTTTACCGATCAAATCAAGCTCTTTCGTTGTCATGCCTGGCTTCGCTTCTTTTTTCATTTCTTCACGTGCAAGCGCAACGATGCGGCCGATTTTTCGTAAGCCTTCTAAATCTTGTTCATTACGAATAATCATGAAAACCACTGTCCTTCCTCGAATATATATCTTACCCGATTGTATCATGTTTATTTTCGTCCTGCTACTCGCTTGCAGTATGGCGGATTGATTCCTCTCATAAAGAATACATGACAATTGTCATATCGATGTTATGACGCATCATACTGTTTCCTAAGTTTTCCAATTAATACAATGTAAATATAAGAAACAGCGGGGGTGGAGAGATGGAAAAGATTATTGAAGTAAATAGTGTTTCTAAAACATTTAAACATAAAAAAGCAGTAAATAACGTTTCATTTCATGTGAATAAAGGAGAAATCGTAGCATTGCTTGGACCGAATGGTGCAGGGAAAACGACGACGATGTCGATGATGCTTGGATTAAAGGATCCGACGGAAGGAACGGTTTCTATATTCGGAAAGAGTCCAAAGCATAGAGATGTTCGTAATAGCCTCGGTGCGATGTTACAAGAAGTAAGTGTCATCGATAGCATTACAGTGGAAGAGGCAATTGAGTTATTCCGTAGCTATTATACGAATCCGATAGCGAAAGAAACGTTGCTACAGTTATCGAATTTAAAATCAGAGAGAAAGCAAAGATGTGAGAAATTATCAGGAGGTCAAAAGAGAAGGTTAAATTTTGCACTCGCACTTGCAGGAAATCCAGATTTGTTATTTTTAGATGAGCCGACGGTTGGAATGGACATTACGTCTCGAAGAACATTTTGGGAAACAATTCGAAAGTTAGCAAGTGAAGGGAAAACGATTATTTTAACAACGCACTATTTAGAAGAAGCAGATGCATTAGCAAATCGTATTTTATTGTTTGCGAATGGAAAGGTTATCGCAGACGGTACGCCAGATGAGATGAAAGCGACGATTTCACGAAAAACAATCACGTTTTATTCGAAGGAAAGTATTCCTGCAAAATTACTAAAAGAATTACCAAACGTAACAGAAGTACAATCAAAAGAAGGACACTTCACTTTAGCAACAGAAGATACAGATGCAACGTTAAGAGCAATTTATGAAAAGAACTTACCTGTAACAGATGTTTCTGTTGAACGTGGAAGCCTTGATGAAGCATTTGAAAAATTTATCACAAATCAGGAGGGGGAAATCGCATGAGAGCTTTATGGATGCAATGCAAAATAGAAATTTTACGTACGTTTCGTAATAAATTGTTTATCTTTTTCTCATTATTAATGCCAGTTATGTTTTATTACATTTTCACAAATGTGGTTCAAGTGCCACAAAACGGAGATGCGTGGAAAGCACATTATTTAATCTCAATGGCAACGTTCAGTATTGTAGGGACAGCACTTTTTAGTTTCGGTGTGAGAATTTCTCAAGAAAAAGGGCAGGGGTGGACACATCTTTTAAAAATTACACCACTTCCAGAGGGAGCGTATATAACAGCGAAGATTATCGCTCAAACTGTAGTGAATGCTTTTTCAATCTTAGTTATCTTTATCGCAGGAATATTAATTAATCATGTTGAGTTAACAGTAGGGCAATGGATTGGTGCTGGATTATGGTTGTTGTTAGGTGTGACACCATTTTTAGCGTTAGGAACAGTAATAGGTTCTATTAAGAAGGCGGATGCTGCTGCGGGCTTAGCGAATATTTTAAATATGTGTTTAGCAATTCTTGGTGGTCTATGGATGCCGATCGAAGTATTCCCGAAAATATTAAGATCTATTAGTGAATGGACACCAACATATCATTTTGGAAGCGGTGCATGGGATATTGTAGCTGGAAAATCAATTGGTTGGGAAAATATCGCGGTATTAGGAGGCTATTTCCTTATATTTGTTGTAGTATCAATATATATAAGAAAAAGACAGGAAGCGGTATAAATGATAGAGAAGAAGAGGATTGAGATTTTTCCGAAACATATGGGATTCTTTCCGTATATGTTTCTTGTGTATTTATTATTTCCAATTTACCATTTAGCGCAAGTGTCAGGATGGAAGTTTGTGCTAGGGAGTGGTATGTTGATACTTTTTATTATCACATACCGTCAACTTTATTTTGTTCAGAAGACGTTTGTTTTGTGGGCATGTATACAGATGGTGCTTATCTATTTATTTGCTTTATTTTATAATCCCTTCATGATATTTTTTGGCTTTTTCACGGCAAGTGCGATGGGATTTGCACCAAGTAAGAAAGCATTTCGGGTATTACTATGTTTGTTAGTTGTAATGCTTGGAGTATTTGTATTTATAAATATGAATCAACTAACACCGACAAGTTTAGTAAATATCGTTCCGATGTTTATTTTAATGCTGCTTACACCATTTGGAATGCGTAATTTTAATCAAAAAAAGATGTTAAGAAATCAATTAAACGAAGCAAACGAACAAATTAAAGATTTGGTGAAACGTGAGGAGCGGCAACGAATTGCAAGAGATCTTCATGATACGCTCGGGCATACGCTATCACTCATTACTTTAAAAAGTCAGCTCGTGGAGAAGTTAATTGTAAAAAATCCCGAGCGCGCAAGTGCGGAAGCGAAGGAGATTACACAAACATCGCGAACTGCTTTAAAACAGCTAAGGGAGTTAATTTCTGATATGCGCATGATTACAGTAGAAGAAGAGCTTGAGCAAATAAAAGCGATCTTACAAGCTGCTAATGTTGAATTAGAGATCAAACAAGAAACGAGTGCAAGTTCGCTATCACCCATTGAACAAAATATTTTAGGAATGTGTTTACGCGAAGCTGTTACGAATGTTGTAAAGCATAGTAAGGCGACGCGTTGCATAGTTTCTGTACTAGAATCACAAGGTGAATTGATTTTGACAGTAGAAGATAACGGAATCGGTTTAGCGGACCAAAACCACGATGGGAATGGTATTCGTGGTATGAAGGAGCGAATCGCTCTTATTGATGGATTTGTTGAACTGGGTACGATTAATCCAGGAACACTATTAACAGTAAAAGTTCCAGTTGTTATTAGAACAGGAAAAGATGAGGTGAAGGCATGATTCGAATTATTATTGCAGAAGATCAGCGAATGCTTCGTGGTGCGTTAGGAGCCCTGCTTGATCTAGAAGATGATATTGAAGTAATTGGGCAAGCAGCGAACGGAGAAGAGGCGCTAAAACTAATCGAATCATTAAAACCTGATGTAAGCATTATGGATATTGAAATGCCAATTCAAAGCGGATTAGATGTTGCAGAAACGTTGAAGAAAGAAAAATCGGCATGTAAAGTAATGATTTTAACAACATTTGCGCGCCCTGGATATTTTGAACGAGCAATGAAAGCTGGTGTGCACGGATATTTATTAAAAGATAGCCCAAGCGAGGATTTAGCTGCATCGATTCGCAACATAATGAAAGGTAAACGAGAGATCTCTCAAGATTTAATGTTCGGCTTATGGCAGGAGCAAAATCCGTTATCAGATCGCGAAAAAGAAGTATTGCTACTTGCGAAAGAAGGAAAGACGGCAAATGAAATTGCGAAGGCACTTTATCTTTCGCCAGGTACAGTACGTAATTATATTTCTGAAGTATTAACGAAGCTTGATGCGAAAAATAGAATTGAGGCAATTACAATTGCGGAAGAAAAGGGATGGATATGAAAAGAAGTTTACCTATGAATGGTAAACTTCTTTTTTTGTAATTCCGTCTCAGTTATATAGTCTGGAATTAGGGGGGGATTGCGTCATATAGATTTTACTTCATTTTTCGACAAAAAATTTGTTATAGTAGGATTAGGTTATCGGTCTAAATTCTGGATAACTTTACCACTAATAGTTGTGATTACTCCATTTTTATCTACTTTTATAATGAGATCTTGATCATATACTTTATAGTTTTTATAAGTTTGTGCAAGATGAAATTCGGTTTGATTTTCTTTATCGGTAGGTTGAAATTCTACATTTTTTCAGTTGTTACTTGCTCTTGTTGAGCCTTAGCCCCAGTTACCTCACCTTTTAAATACTTTTTTGCAATATTTTCTTTTATATCATTTTGAGGTTGTGTTAATTTCCAAATTGTTAAGCTAGGCTGAGCAATTTCAACTTTTACTTCATTTTTCCTAATTCTTGGGTGTGGATAGTTTTTGCCGATAAAGGATAAAAAAGACCGAGTGTAATGGAAGTATGGGCAAGTTTTCTGTAATTTATCTATAATACTCCTAATCTATTATTGGATGTGAGATGAATTGCATGAAAAATTTGCCGAATTTTATATATATTATGCATTATTTCATATCAAAAATTGTCGAATTCACATTATTGTAGTGGTATGACAACTCGAAAAATTAGATTGTTATAGTGGGATGGTGAGTAAGTATGCACGCAGAAAAATTAGGAAGTGAAATTAAGAAAATTAGGGTGATGCGGGGATTAACACAAAAACAGTTATCCGAGAATATATGTCACCAATCGGAAGTGAGCCGAATTGAATCGGGCGCGGTATACCCAAGTATGGATATATTGCAAGGTATTGCAGCAAAGTTACAAGTTCCCATTATCCATTTTTATGAGGTACTTATTTATTCTGACATGGAAAGGAATAAGCAGTTAAAAGACCGAATTATTATGCTCTGTAAGGAAAAGAAATATAAAGAAATTTATAATAAAGTATGGAATGAGTTGAAAAAGGAAGAATATCATCCTGAGCTTCAGCAGTTTCTTCAATGGCAATATCATGTAGCTGCTTACATATTGAAAAAAATTGATTACGAATATTGTATTTCAGAATTAAAGAAATTGCTCAATCAACAATTGGCAGGGATAGACGTATATCAGAACCTTTATATTGAAAACGCAATTGCAAACATTTACGCTGAAAATGGCCATTTTAAGAAGAGTATTGAGTTATATGAAAATATATTAAAACAATTAGAAGTATTACATGATAATAAAGAGTTTGATGTAAAGGTGAGACATAATCATGCAAAAGCATTATACTTGGACAATCAATACGAAGAAGCACTTTGTCATGCAAATAAAGCCATTGAATTATCGTGTCAAATTAATAGTATGACATTGATTGGACAGTTATACTATCGAAAAGTTGAATGCCTAGAAAAGCTAGAGTGTGATAGAGCAGAAATTGAAGATGCTTGCGAAAAAGCTTACTTCTTTTTCGATATATTAGGAAACCATACATTAAAAGAATTAATTATAAAAAGAATGAAGAAATAAAAAAGATTTAAAAAGCAAATATGCATAATTGCATAAGATACGGATGGATTTTCATGATATATTTAAAGAAAAAAATGCGGGTGATGGAATATGAAAAAACTACTTATTGGTAGTCTGTTAACGTTAGCAATGGCATGGGGTATTTCATTAGGAGATACAGCTTTAGAGAAAAACCAAGTAATTTCTCATAATGATCAAGAAGTACAATTAGCTTCAGATGTACCTTTTGAATATTAAAAAAACAACCGTCTTACTTAGACGGTTGTTTTTTTGTGGAGTAACCTCCAAACGTCTTTACTAGAAACGGGCTTACTAATAAAGAATCCTTGAATGTGGTCACAGTTTTGCTCATATAAAAACTTCCATTGTTCTTCGGTTTCTACACCTTCTGCGATAACTTCTAAATTTAGTTCTTTTGATAGTGTAATAATGGAAGAAATAATCGCTTCCTCTAAAGGACTAGTTGTAATTCCGCAAATAAATTCTCGAGCAATTTTTAATGTATTAATTGGATATTTTGTTAAATAAGCTAAAGAACTATAACCAGTTCCAAAGTCATCAATTGAAATTTGAATACCGAGATTTTGAAGCTGTTCTAGTTTTGCAACTACAGATTGATTTTGGTTAATGGCGATACTTTCTGTAATTTCAATATCTAGTGCCTCTGGTTTTAACTCTGTTTCTTCTAAAACCTTTGAAATAGTAGGTATTAAATTTGCATGGTTAAATTGAACAACAGATAAATTTACACCGACTTTTAAGTGAGAAAAACCTTGATTATGCCATCTTTTTGCTTCTAAGCAGGCGGTACGCAAAATCCAATTTCCAAGTTCAATAATGAATCCAGTTTCCTCGGCTAGAGGAATAAATTGGGCCGGGGATACGATACCAAGCTTTGGATGTTTCCAACGAAGTAATGCTTCAAAACCGATAATTTGTTTTGTTTTTGTGCTTACTTGCGGCTGGTATTCAAGGAAAAATTCATTTTGTTGTAATGCTTTTGCAAGTTCGCCTTCTAAAAATTGGATTTCATTTTGAGCAATACTTATTTCTTTTGAGAAGAAAACAAATCGATTTTTCCCATTTGCCTTCGCGCGATACATAGCCATATCAGCATTTTTCATTAATGCTGTTACATCTGTTCCATAATCAGGGTACATTGCAATTCCGATACTCGGTGTAATAGACAGTTCTTCGCCTTGAATGAAGAATGGTTTGTTTAAAATATTTAAAATCTGTTCAGCAATAAAAGCCGCACTTTTTTCTGAGTACATATCTGGTAATAGAATTGTAAACTCATCTCCGCCTTGACGAGCAACGACATCCTTTGAACGTAGGCAACTGCGTAATCGTTTTGCTACTTCAATTAATAATAAGTCTCCGACGTCATGACCGAGTCTATCGTTAATTTTTTTGAATCGATCTAAATCAAGAAACATGACGGCAACATCACTTGCGCTAGTTTGAGCTGTATTTAAAATGTTTTTTAAATCCTTTTCGAACTTGCGGCGATTTGGTAGTCCAGTAAGTGCATCATGAAAGGCTAAATGCTCTACTTGTTTTTGTTTTTCATATAAAGTTGTAATATCACGTGCTATGCCGAACATCCCAACAACTTCTTTATTTATGAAAGTAGGGATGAGCGTAATGTGAAGGTAATAGTAATAACCTTCTTTTTCTTTTGTGCGAACTTCTAAAGTTTGTGGTCTACCTTTTTTCGTTAGTTGTAAAGCTTTCTTTAGTAAATCATGGTCTTTTGAGTCAATAAAGTGTAAAAGGGAATAGCTTTCTACTTCACAATAGTAGGCAGTAAATAAGCTTTCGCAAGCTGTATTAGACTGTTGGAAAATACCATACATATTTAAAGAGAAAACAGCATCCGGGTGATCTTCGAATAAAGATTTATAACGTTGTTCACTTTTTGATAACGCAGATGCACCTTCTTCTACTTTGTCTTCTAGTTGTGTAGTCAACTGCTCGTATGTATCGATTAGTGCCTGATTATCTTTCCACATATAAAGTTGTCGTAAGAACAATAAGATGAGAGATAATACTAGACCGATCAACATGAACTTATCATCCCAAGGTTGAAAGATAATAAAAGAAAAAGTAATGATTATACTAAAATAAGGTAATATAAAGCGCACATAATCAAACCGATAATATTTTGTTTTCGTTTCATGCTGCATTGGTTTATCTAAAATATATAGTATGGATGACAAACCAATTAATAAAATCGAAGCAGTATGTATTAAGTAAGAGACTTCAGAAGAAGTTTTCATCCCTGCGTTTAATTGAAAGAGATGTATATATCCGTATACAAGTATGATAGTAAAGCCGATAATTAATGAGATTCTACTAGCAGAATATTGTTCTCGTCTATATAGACTAATAACGGCGTAAATGACTAATGATTGTGCAATAAAGTATCCAATTAAAACCCAATGATCTGTTGTTAACATACGAAAGCTTGAACGGTCTAAAATAAAAGTTAAGGTAAAATAAATATTCATAATAATGATAAAGATGCTATCGAATGAAAATTGAGCTAGGCCTCTAATAGAGTAATGTTTTATGAACTTTATAGCAAAGCCAGAAAAGAGCAAAATATATTGTACGATAAAAAAGGGTAATGCCGTATATGAGAATATGACTTGGTCATATATAGAAAGTGAATGAAGAAATAAAGTTATCTCCATTGTCAATCCACATAGGCAAGTGCATAGTAATAAAACCCAAAATAATTTATCACCGCGCTTCATTTTCTTAATAGCTTTATATAAGCAATAGCAAGAAAAGAGTGCAGCAAAACAAAATAAGAAGAGAATTCCAATTTCTTTTATATTCAAGTTCTTAGGAATAAGAAATATCCAAAGAGAAAATATAATTATATATATCATAACAAAGTGTACATATTTTTTTTGATTAATCATATTATGACTCCGTTTCAATAAAGTTGAATCACAGGTGGAAAATGCTAATTCCAATCATAGCATATAAAATAGGGTGTTTTTTACTAAAAAAATTACTTTTTTTGAAAAAAATAGCTCAACATTACAATTTACCATTGTAATGTTGAGCTATTTATTCTTTTTATTCCTCTTATAGCGGATAATTCATGTATGAATTGCAGCATCGCTAAATCTTTCTGTTTACTTTCAATCATAATATCGAAATTATGATTGACTTTTTTTGCAACGTGTAAGAAAGGTTTAATAAACTCTAAATCAATATATTCCGCGTGAGCCCTAAATTCTTTTTTTGATTTAGGGGAAGAAATATGAACTTTAGGAAGGATATTTGTATGTGCCCAAGTTTCAAAAATTGCAGGAAGTAACTCTTCTAACGGTTCTTCGCAAAGATTTGCCATATGATGATGATAATCAAATACAAATGGAATCTTTTCTTTTTGGCAAATAGATAAAGTTTCAGCAGTTGTATATGTTTTATCATCATTTTCAAGTGTCATTTGCCTTTTTATATGTGCAGGAAGTTTTTTTATGTTTTCATGGAAACGTTCAACCGCTTTTTCTTTATTTCCGTAGGCACCACCTACATGGATGTTAATATAAGAAGAATCTGCAATTCCTATTGCATCTAATACTTTATAGTGATAAGTCATATCTGTAATAGCGTTAGTTGTAATGTGTGGCTTATCGCTTGTAAATAGCGTAAATTGATTTGGATGAAAACTTACTCGTAAATTATGTTCTTTAATTAATGCCCCAATTTTACGCCAAAGCGGTGTGAACAACCCGATGTAATCAAACTCGACTTCGGGATGTGTTGCAAGTGGGACGATGGAAGAAGATAAGCGATATAATGGAATTTCATGCGCTATATTGTAATGAAGAATACGTATTGTATGCTCAAGATTCTGTCGCGTAACATCGTATAATTTATCTTCTCGTTCTTGTTTACTAAGCTTTTGAAAGCTTGTAAATGTCATCGTTTTAGCCGGAGAACAGTCCCAGAGTGCCATTGCATGTGAGACATATCCGAAACGCATAATCATAATGAATACATCTCCTTTATACATTATCTTTCCTATAGAAAGAAAGCAAGTATTGTTCCTATCCATTCTTTGCCTCTATTAATGAGAGAATTCGGACTAACATCTTTCAAGGAAAGTAATGAAGCATTTTCTAGATCTTCGTGGAATTTATTTTTTACTGTTTGTATAAAATGTTCATCATATAAAAGGCAGTTGATTTCATGGTTAATATATAAACTTCTCATATCAAAGTTTGCAGTTCCGATATCACAGATGTAGTCATCAACTATAATAACTTTAGCGTGAAAAAAACCTTGTTGAAATGCGTAAATATTACAGCCAGCTTGTATTAACTTTCGGCAATATGGGAATTTTGCTTCTCGAACAAGGGGGTGATCCGCTTTTTCTGGAACGAGAATTGTGATTTGAACCCCGCGTTTTCGTGCTTCTAATAATGCATTCATAATTTTTCTTCCAGGAATGAAATATGGTGTACCGATAAAGAGTTCTTTTTCTGCGCTTTCAATTAAATATAAAAATGTATTTTGCAAGTAGGCCCCATCAGTAGGGATAAAACGATGCAGAATGGTTCCTGGTTGTTGCTTAGGAAAATAAAGAGATGCCTCTAATAAATTTTGGTCTGTATCGTCCAGCCAATCATGTAAAAATTGCTTTTGTAAATCTTGTATTCCTTCTCCTGTAAGACGTAAATGATAATCGCGCCATAATCCTAATTTTTGATTATGTCCTAAATATTCTTCTCCAATATTAAATCCACCAATATAACCAATTTTCCCGTCAATAACTGTAATTTTTCTATGGTTTCTTTGATTTGCAGAAAAGAAAGGAAAGGGAAACTTTACTTTGTGACAAAATGAAAAAGAGACACCATGTTTTTGTAGGGAGCGAATGGCCTCATTTGATAAATGATGGCTTCCCAATCGATCGAGTAGAAGTCTTACTTCAATTCCTTCCTTTGCCTTATCAATAAGTAACTTTAAAAATTCCCGGCTGATTTTATCGTTTTTTACAATGAAGAACAAAACGTGCACATGGTGTTTCGCCTGTTTTATATCAGTAAATAGAGCGTCATACAAATCTTTTCCGTATGTATAAAGGTGAAAATCACTTTGACGTAAAGGGAAAGAACGAGAACGTACACGCTTTAAATGAACAATTCTCCCATAAGAAAGATCAATTACAATCCAGAGAGTGCTACCTATTAATAAGAGAGATAAGAAGAACATGAGTAAATTCCCTCCTTCACGGTCTTTTCACCATTCGTTTTTTATAAATCAAACATTCATTTTATCCTGTTATTTGTGGGCTAATAATTAGTAGGGAGTAAATAACTTCTACTGATTAAAGTTTCACTTTATAGTTTCACCGAAATAAACAGCTTTATTAAAAAATATGTTGTTGTATAACAAAAAACTGTTGACTGAATGCTCACTCATTATATAATGAAGGTAGGGGATAAAATTCAGAAAATTATATGTTTTTGAAGATTCTAAAAAAGAAAGAGGGCTTACAAAGAGAGGGGTAGCATAAAAATGAATAGCTTACTGATCATGAATTGGCTGGCTGCCATTGCTGTTATTGCTTATGCGGGATATTTGTTTGTGTATCTTATACGAACGAGGATGGCCTACATACAGTTAGGAAAAAAGATTGAATTTGACCGTCGTTTTAAAGAGCGTTGGGATCTCCTTAAGGTCAATGTTTTCGGTCAGAAAAAGCTGCTGAAAGATAAAAAGAGCGGCATTATTCACGTTATGTTCTTTTACGGATTTATTCTTGTCCAATTTGGAGCAATTGACTTCGTTTGGAAAGGACTCGCACCAGGATCACATCTTCCACTTGGACCACTATACCCTGCATTTACATTCTTCCAGGAAATTGTCACACTTGTTATTTTAATTGCAGTCTTTTGGGCTTTTCATCGACGTTATGTTGAGAAGCTAGTTCGTTTAAAACGTAATTTCAAATCAGGCCTTGTTCTTATCTTCATCGGTGGCTTAATGATTTCTGTGCTACTCGGTAATGGGATGGGAATTATATGGCATGGCGAGGAGCTTTCATGGAGTGAGCCAATCGCTTCTGCAATCGCTTACGTTTTCTCAGGGATAAATGAAACCGCAGCCATTTCTGTGTTCTATTTCTCTTGGTGGGTGCATTTACTAATTTTGTTAACGTTTTTAGTTTATGTTCCACAATCGAAACACGCGCATTTAATTGCGGGACCAGCTAACGTTTTCTTCGGCCGTCTTTCAAATCCAGGGAAACTTGAAAAGATTGACTTTGAAGATGAAACACAAGAAACATTTGGTGTTGGTAAAATCGAAGACTTTAGACAAAATCAGCTTATTGATTTATACGCTTGCGTAGAGTGTGGTCGTTGTACAAATATGTGTCCGGCAACAGGAACAGGGAAAATGTTATCGCCGATGGATTTGATTTTAAAACTTCGCGATCATTTAACTGATAAAGGAGCTGCAGTGACATCAAAAGCACCGTGGGTTCCGGTAGTTGCTTTTAATAATACACAAGGAAATCAGTTAGCGATGATGGCAGCGGGGAAAGGACAACAAGAATCTGCAGCCACAACACTCGCTTACGATCCGAGTTTAATTGGAGATGTTATTACAGAAGAAGAGATTTGGGCTTGTACAACGTGTCGTAACTGTGAGGATCAGTGTCCGGTTATGAATGAGCACGTTGATAAAATTATTGATTTACGCCGCTATCTCGTTTTAACAGAAGGAAAGATGGATGCGGAAGCGCAACGTGCGATGACAAACATCGAGCGTCAAGGGAATCCGTGGGGTCTAAACCGTAAAGAGCGTGAAACTTGGCGCCAAGGTGATGATGAAGTAACGGTTCCAACTGTAAAAGAAAAATCGAAAGCTGGCGAGGAGTTCGAATATTTATTCTGGGTTGGTTCAATGGGATCATATGATAATCGTAGTCAGAAGATTGCGATATCGTTTGCGAAGTTGATGAACGAAGCAGGCATTTCATTTGCAATACTCGGTAATAAGGAGAAGAACTCTGGAGATACACCGCGCCGCCTTGGAAATGAATTTGTCTTCCAAGAGATGGCGACAAAAAATATTGAGGAATTTGAAAAAGCAGGAGTGAAGAAAATCGTTACGATTGACCCTCATGCTTATAACACATTTAAAAATGAGTATCCGGACTTTGGCTTGCAGGCAGAAGTCTATCATCATACAGAACTGTTAGCTCAGTGGGTGAAAGAAGGACGCTTAAAACCGGTTCACGCTATTGAGGAAACAGTTACGTACCATGATTCCTGCTACTTAGGGAGATACAACGAAGTATACGAAGCGCCACGAGACATTTTGAAAGCGATTCCTGGTGTGAACCTTGTAGAAATGGCACGTAACCGTGAAACGGGAATGTGCTGTGGAGCAGGTGGTGGCTTAATGTGGATGGAGGAAACAACAGGTTCACGCATTAACGTTGCTCGTACAGAACAAGCATTAGCTGTACAGCCATCCATTATCGGTACAGGATGTCCTTATTGCTTAACGATGATTAGTGATGGGACGAAAGCGAAAGAAGTTGAAGAGAAAGTTCAAACTCTCGATGTAACAGAGATTTTAGAACGCTCAGTGATTGGACAGAAGAAAGAAGCAATCTAGTTTGTAGGAATGCATACAACTTTAGAAAGAGGTGCAATTATTGCACCTCTTCTCAACGTAGGAACACCGAGCGCACGCTCAGTGATAAAAAGAAATGGGGGAAAGAAACATGAGTAAAACAGTTATTTTAAGTGCTGCAAGAACACCGGTTGGGAAATTTGGAGGGTCTTTAAAAGATGTAAAAGCAACAGAACTTGGAGGGATTGCAATTAAAGCGGCGCTTGAAAGAGCAAATGTTTCTGCTAGTGATGTTGAGGAAGTTATATTCGGAACGGTTATTCAAGGTGGACAGGGACAAATTCCATCACGCCAAGCGGCGAGGGCTGCTGGAATCCCTTGGGAAGTGCAGACGGAAACAGTGAATAAAGTTTGTGCGTCGGGGCTTCGTGCGGTTACGTTAGCGGATCAAATTATTCGTACTGGCGATCAATCATTGATTGTAGCTGGTGGTATGGAGTCGATGAGTAACAGTCCTTACATTTTACGAGGAGCAAGATGGGGATACAGAATGGGCAACAACGAAGTCGTTGATTTAAACATTGCTGACGGTTTAACATGCGCATTTTCTGGTATACACATGGGTGTTTATGGCGGAGAAGTTGCGAAGGAAGATGGAATTTCTCGCGAAGCGCAAGATGAATGGGCATATCGTAGCCACCAACGTGCGGTTTCAGCACATAATGAAGGACGTTTTGAAGAGGAAATCGTGCCAGTAACGATTCCGCAAAGAAAAGGCGATCCTATTGTCGTTGCAAAGGATGAGGCGCCACGCGCGGATACAACAATTGAAAAGTTAGCAAAATTAAAACCTGTATTTGATAAAACAGCGACAGTGACAGCTGGTAATGCACCAGGCTTAAACGATGGTGGTGCTGCACTTGTATTAATGAGCGAAGACAGAGCGAAGCAAGAAGGAAGAAAGCCGTTAGCGACAATTTTGGCACATACAGCAATTGCAGTGGAGTCTAAAGATTTCCCGAGAACGCCAGGTTATGCAATTAACGCATTGCTTGAAAAAACAGGAAAGACAATTGAAGACATCGATTTATTCGAGATTAATGAAGCATTTGCAGCAGTAGCAATTGCAAGTACAGAGATTGCGGGAATTGATCCAGAAAAATTGAATGTAAATGGCGGCGCAGTGGCGATGGGGCATCCGATTGGAGCAAGCGGAGCGCGCATTATCGTTACACTAATCCATGCACTGAAGCAACGCGGCGGCGGAATTGGAATTGCTTCGATTTGTAGCGGTGGTGGTCAAGGTGATGCAGTGATGATTGAAGTTCACTAATTAAGATTAGACGGTATATAGTTTATTGGAAATTAAGGGGGAAGAAGAAATGAGTGTACAAAAAATTGTTGTAATTGGTGCAGGACAAATGGGATCAGGAATTGCACAAGTATGTGCAATGGCAGGATACGATGTGAAGGTACAAGATTTAAAACAGGAGCAATTAGATAGAGGATTGGCTATTATTACGAAAAACTTAGCACGCCAAGTAGAAAAGGGGCGCATGAAGGAAGAAGAAAAGGAAGCGACATTAAACCGTCTTGCAGTAACGCTTGATTTAGATTGTGTGAAGGAAGCGGATCTTATTATCGAAGCAGCTGTCGAGAAAATGGATATTAAAAAGAAAATCTTTGCGAATTTAGATAAAATTGCTCCAGAACACGCAATTTTAGCGACAAATACGTCATCTTTGCCAATTACAGAAATTGCCGCGGTAACGAAACGTCCGGAAAAAGTAATCGGTATGCACTTTATGAATCCAGTTCCGGTTATGAAACTTGTTGAAATTATTCGTGGTTTGGCTACAGATGATGCGGTATACGAAACAATTGAGGATATTACGAAGAAAATTGGCAAAGTACCAGTTGAAGTAAATGATTTCCCAGGATTTGTATCGAACCGTATTTTATTACCGATGATTAACGAAGCAATTTATACGTTATATGAAGGTGTAGCGACGAAAGAAGCAATTGATGAAGTAATGAAACTTGGTATGAATCACCCGATGGGCCCTTTAACGCTCGCTGATTTTATCGGTTTAGACACATGTTTATACATTATGGAAGTGTTGCATGAAGGTTTAGGTGATAGTAAATATCGCCCATGTCCATTGCTACGTAAGTACGTAAATGCAGGATGGTTAGGACGTAAAACAGGTCGTGGTTTCTACGTTTACGAATAAATCCCCCTTTGTTACAAAATAGTGGTCTTACCAAATTGTTAAAAGGTTATATAGCAAATGGAGGCGGAGTATATGAACTTTCGTTTTAATGAAGAGCAGCAAATGATGAGGAAAATGGTTCGAGATTTTGCACAGAAGGAAATTGCTCCCTTTGTTCCTAGTATGGAACAAGGGGTGTTCCCAAAAGAGATTTTGCAGAAGATGGGTGAGCTTGGATTAATGGGAATTCCAGCGCCTGCAAAATACGGTGGTGCAGAAATGGATTTTATTTCTTACATTTTAGCAATTGAAGAAATTTCAAAGGTAAGCGCAACGGTTGGTGTAATTTTAGCTGTACATACGTCAGTTGGAATGAACCCGATTTTATATTTCGGAACAGAAGAACAGAAAGAGAAATACGTTTCTAAGCTTGCGACTGGTGAATATTTAGGTGCATTTGCACTAACAGAACCAAATGCAGGATCGGATGCAGGAAGTTTGAAATCAAGAGCTGTGAAGAAAGGCGATCATTACATTATTAATGGATCGAAGGTGTTCATTACAAATGGTGGTGAAGCAAGTACATATATTGTATTCGCTTCTACAAATCCAGAGGCAGGAAAGAGTGGGATTTCTGCATTCATAGTAGAGAAAGATACACCAGGCTTAATTATCGGTAAAGATGAGCATAAAATGGGACTGCTTGGTTCTCGCACTGTACAACTTACGTTCGAGGATATGAAGGTACCGGCTGAGAATTTACTTGGTGAAGAAGGACAAGGATTTAAGGTAGCGATGGCGAATTTAGATGTTGGACGAATTGGAATTGGGGCGCAAGCATTAGGTATTGCTGAAGCGGCGCTTGCATGTGCGATTGATTATGCGAAAGAACGTGAGCAATTCGGAAAGCCAATTGCGGCGCAGCAAGGGATTGGCTTCAAACTTGCAGATATGGCAACTAGCGTAGAAGCGGCGCGATTACTTGTATATAGGGCGGCATCGCTAAGAGCGCAAGGATTACCATGTGGTAAAGAAGCATCTATTGCGAAATTATTCGCTTCTAAAACGGCTGTTGAAGTTGCGATTGAAGCAGTGCAAGTATTTGGTGGTTACGGTTATACGAAAGATTATCCAGTAGAAAGATTTTTCCGTGATGCGAAAATCACGCAAATATATGAAGGAACGAGTGAAATACAGAAACTTGTTATTAGCCGGGCTTTATAAAAGCACAAGGGGGAGACGGGCATGCATTTTAAACTATCAGAAGAACATGAAATGATAAGAAAAATGGTTCGGGACTTTGCTAAGAACGAAGTAGCACCGACAGCAGCTGAACGTGATGAAGAAGAGAGGTTTGATCGTGCGCTATTTGATCAAATGGCAGAGCTTGGTTTAACCGGAATTCCGTGGCCTGAAGAATACGGCGGAATTGGAAGCGATTACTTGGCGTATGTAATTGCTATTGAAGAATTATCACGCGTATGTGCTTCTACAGGTGTAACATTGTCTGCACATACTTCACTTGCTGGTTGGCCAATTTTTAAATTTGGAACAGAAGAGCAAAAGCAAACATTTTTACGACCGATGGCTGAAGGAAAGAAAATTGGTGCATACGGCTTAACGGAGCCAGGATCTGGATCGGATGCTGGTGGAATGAAGACGATCGCCAAAAGAGATGGAGACCATTATGTATTAAATGGATCAAAAATATTTATCACTAATGGTGGTATTGCTGATATTTATGTTGTTTTCGCATTAACTGATCCTGAATCGAAGCAGCGTGGCACGAGTGCATTTATAGTGGAAAGTGATACACCAGGATTTTCAGTTGGGAAGAAGGAGAGTAAATTAGGGATTCGCTCTTCACCAACAACTGAAATTATGTTCGAAGATTGCCGTATTCCTGTAGAGAATTTACTAGGGGAAGAAGGACAAGGGTTTAAGATAGCGATGCAAACATTAGATGGTGGCCGTAACGGTATTGCGGCGCAAGCGGTTGGTATTGCACAAGGGGCTTTAGATGCTTCCGTAGAATATGCAAGAGAGCGTCATCAGTTTGGGAAGCCGATTGCGGTGCAGCAAGGGATTGGCTTTAAACTTGCAGATATGGCAACGGATGTGGAGGCGGCGCGTCTTCTAACATATCAAGCAGCTTGGCTGGAATCGGAAGGACTTCCTTATGGGAAAGAGTCGGCGATGTCAAAAGTATTTGCAGGCGATGCCGCGATGAAGGTGACGACTGAAGCGGTACAAGTATTTGGTGGTTACGGTTATACGAAAGATTATCCGGTAGAGCGATACATGCGAGATGCAAAGATTACACAGATATATGAAGGAACACAAGAGATTCAAAGGCTCGTAATTTCTCGTATGTTAACGAAGTAGGATCAAAGGCGTAGGTATTTTCCTACGCTTTTTCCTTCCAAAAAATAATAGAGAGGTGAAGGGGATGGTTAAACATAATGTGCATGCATCAGTGAAAGATGAAAAATTAGTCGCGTTAAGGCGTGAACAAATGATTAAAGGTGCAGTGCAACTGTTTAAACAAAAAGGATTTCCGCGTACAACAACGAGAGAGATTGCAAAGGCAGCTGGATTTAGTATTGGAACGCTTTATGAATACATTCGTACAAAAGATGATGTTTTGTATTTAGTTTGTGATAGTATTTATGAACATGTAAAAGAAAGATTAGAGGAAGTAGTTTGTACGGAAAAAGGAAGTGTAGAAAGTTTAAAGATAGCAATAACGAATTATTTTAAAGTGATGGACGAATTGCAGGAAGAAGTATTAATAATGTATCAAGAGGTACGCTTCTTACCGAAAGAATCACTCCCGTACGTATTAGAAAAGGAGTTTCAAATGGTAGGAATGTTTGAGAATATTTTAGAACAGTGTACGGAAAACGGAACATTTACATTAAATAAAAAAGAAATACAGCTTCTTGCGCATAATATTTTTATACAAGGACAGATGTGGGGATTTCGACGTTGGGCGCTGCAAAAGCTATATACGCTCGAAGAATATACAGACATGCAAATTAGGTATGTATTACAAGGGGCCCATATGCTTCCGAAATAAGGAATGTATACTACCCTATAAAAGTTTCCCGTTTTTTTTGTAGCATATTTGTGCGACTTTTGTTTATAATGAATAGTATGGATTTTTTTAAGCAGGCCGTTATATATAAGGTTATATTTGATGAAAGGAAGTGCCGCATAAGTGGATTTTAAGCAATATTCACCAGAAGAGCTAAAAGAATGTTCAATGATTGAAGTTGTACATAGCGTTTTAGGGGATAAAAAACAAGCAACGACATTCAACGAGTTGGTTCAAGAAATCGCTCAAGTGCTGGGACTATCTCAAGAGCAAGTTAATGCGAAAATCGCACAATTTTATACAGACTTAAACATCGATGGACGTTTCATTAATTTAGGAGAAAATCGTTGGGGTCTACGCAGCTGGTACCCATACGAGCAAATTGATGAAGAAATCTTGCCTCAACCAAAACCGAAGAAGAAACGTAAAGTTGAAGAAGACGGTTTTGACGACTACATTGACGAAGATGAAGATGACTTTGATGATGTAGATGGAAATGAAGACGAAGATGATGATGTAGAAGATTTGGACAAGGTTCTTGAAGACGAAGACGGAGACGACGATGATCTTGATGATTTAGACGAAGATGAAGATGACTTCGCTGAAGAAGAACTTGAGTATGATGAAACTGAAGAAGAAGAAGAGGAAGAACTGTAGTTCTTGACTTTTCATTATCGTCCATGTAGAATCATTTTTGGGCTCTTTAAAAAAGGACGATAATACTTTTAAAGTGTAAATATAAAAGAAAATTGCTCCCTACTTATTACTTTATGTGATGAGGGGAGCAATTTTCTTTTTTGTTTTTTGTTTAGAAAATAAAAAGAGTCTAACAATAAGATGGATACAGTGTTATCTACATACGTTGCGCTTTGCAACGGTGATTATATAACAGCAAAATAGAAGGGAGCTTTTTCATGACTAAGTATATTTTTGTAACAGGCGGTGTAGTGTCGTCTCTAGGAAAAGGTATTACAGCAGCATCTCTTGGAAGACTTTTAAAAAATCGTGGTTTAAACGTAACGATTCAAAAGTTTGATCCATACATTAACGTAGACCCAGGGACTATGAGCCCATACCAACACGGTGAGGTATTCGTAACAGATGATGGTGCAGAAACTGACTTAGACCTTGGTCACTATGAGCGTTTCATCGACATCAATTTAAATAAATACAGCAACGTAACAACAGGTAAAATTTACTCTTCAGTTCTTCAAAAAGAGCGTCGTGGTGAATACCTAGGAGGAACAGTTCAAGTTATTCCTCACATTACTAACGAAATTAAAGAGCGCGTATACCGTTCTGGTCGCGAAACAAACGCGGACGTTGTTATTACAGAAATCGGTGGAACTGTTGGTGACATTGAGTCTCTACCATTCTTAGAAGCAATCCGTCAAATTAAGAGCGACATCGGTCGTGACAATGTAATGTACATTCACTGTACGTTAATCCCGTACTTAAAAGCAGCGGGTGAAATGAAAACAAAACCAACGCAACATAGCGTTAAAGAGCTTCGCAGTTTAGGTATTCAACCAAATATTATCGTTGTTCGTACAGAAATGCCTGTTTCTCAAGATATGAAAGACAAGCTTGCATTATTCTGTGACATTGATACAAAAGCAGTTATTGAAGCACGCGATGCAGATACTTTATATGCAGTTCCATTATCTCTTCAAGAGCAAAATATGGACCAAATCGTTTGCGATCACTTAAAATTAGACAATCCAGCTGCAGATATGACAGAGTGGACTGCGCTAGTTGAAAAAGTGCGTAACCTTTCTAAGAAAACAAAAATCGCTCTTGTTGGTAAATACGTAGAGCTTCAAGATGCATACATTTCTGTTGTAGAAGCACTTCGTCATGCAGGTTACTCTTTCGACACAGATGTAGAAGTGAAATGGGTAAATGCTGAGCACGTAACAGCAGAGAACGTACAAGAATTAGTAGGAGATACAGATGGTATCCTTGTACCAGGTGGCTTCGGTGATCGTGGTGTAGAAGGTAAAATCGTTGCAATTCAATATGCTCGTGAAAACAAAGTTCCATTCCTAGGAATTTGCTTAGGTATGCAACTTGCATCAATCGAATTCGCACGTAACGTATTAGGATTAGAAGGAGCTAACTCTTCTGAAATCAATCCTGACACACCTTATGCAATCATCGACTTATTACCAGAACAAAAAGATGTAGAAGACTTAGGTGGTACACTTCGTCTTGGTCTATACCCATGTAAGCTTGCTGAAGAAACAAATGCTTACAACGCTTACAATGAGCCGGTTGTATATGAGCGTCATCGTCATCGTTATGAGTTCAACAATCAATTCCGTCCGGATATGGAAAAAGCAGGATTTGTATTCTCTGGTACAAGCCCAGACGGCCGTTTAGTTGAAATCGTTGAATTGAAAGATCACCCTTGGTTCGTAGCAGCACAGTTCCACCCAGAACTTGTTTCTCGTCCAAACCGTCCACAACCATTGTTCCATGACTTCGTAAGAGCGTCTATTACGAATAAAGAGAGCAAGTAATAAAAAAGCGCCTGAAATAGGGCGCTTTTTTTAATATTCATTTAACATTTCATCGATTGTAAATTTGATTCCGTGATATGCAAATAAAGCTATCATTAAGCTTGGGAATCCGTAGCGATTACCTTCATCGTCTGGAATAAGCCCTTTTAACAATTTCGTATCAATATGTACATCTGTATATTGTTCTAGTGATTCATTGCCTTCTTGAATAGCAGAAATGCCGACAATAGAGTGTCCATCTGCTTGAAGTTTTTTTGCTATTGCTACAACTTCTTCATCTGTTGAAAAACGGCTAATAAGAAGTACACGATCTGCAGAAGTTACTTCTACTTCCTTACCATTTTCAAATAGTCGTTTTGCTTGCTTCATTGGTTCAGCACCGAATAGCGCTTCAGCAACAACGCCCTCCATTTCATTTGTACCATGTAAATAAATGAAACCTTCGCCAACTAATGCTTGAGCAAGTAGACGGGCGCTATCTTCTATATTCATTTCCTCTTTTTGAGAAACTCTGGAGAAATAACCGCTTAATTGGGTTGAAAAAATTTTTAACATAATGTTACTCCCTTCGTACGTGTTTACCGGCTTTCATTATAGTTTATTTTTTTAGAAAGGTGAAATCGAAGGTGGCATAACAAAATGGGAAACGGTAAAATAAGAAAGAAATAGGAAGGAATTTGGTAAAGAATAGCGAAAATTAATCGTTAAGATATAAGAAGCTTTAAATCTTGTACTTACACAGAAAGGTTGGGAGTTATGGAAGGGAAAATTTTAATCGTTGATGATCAATATGGCATTCGTGTGTTATTACATGAAGTGTTCCAAAAAGAAGGTTATCAGACATTCCAAGCAGCGAATGGATTTCAAGCTTTAGATATCGTGAAAAAAGATAATCCAGATTTAGTTGTGTTAGATATGAAAATTCCAGGTATGGATGGTATAGAGATTTTAAAGCATGTAAAAGAAATTGATGAGAGTATTAAAGTGATTTTAATGACTGCTTATGGAGAGCTTGATATGATCCAAGAAGCAAAAGATTTAGGTGCTTTAATGCATTTTGCTAAACCATTTGATATTGATGAAATTCGTCAAGCGGTGAGAAATGAGCTCGCTGTAGAGGCTTAAAAATGAATTTTTTATAAAAAATATGGAAAAAAGCGTTTACATGGACTATTGTGCAGGTGAATACGGTTGAGTTTTTGAGTACAAGTTGTTATCCTATTGAGTGTAGAAAAAAGTCCGGTATGTAGATATACATATTTTACCTTATTCTGGTCATACTACCAGCGATAAGAACTTATCGGATACAAAAAACGTTTTTTAGGAGGATTCACCATGCCTTTAGTTTCTATGAAAGAAATGCTAAACAAAGCACTAGAAGGAAAATACGCAGTTGGTCAATTCAACATGAACAACTTAGAGTGGACTCAAGCTATCTTAGCTGCTGCGGAAGAAGAAAAATCTCCTGTAATCCTAGGTGTATCTGAGGGTGCAGCTCGTCATATGACTGGTTTCAAAACAGTTGTAGCTATGGTTAAAGCTTTAATCGAAGAAATGAACATCACTGTTCCTGTAGCGATTCACCTTGACCATGGTTCAAGCTTCGAAAAATGTAAAGAAGCAATCGATGCAGGTTTCACATCTGTAATGATCGACGCTTCTCACCACCCATTCGAAGAAAACGTAGAAACTACTAAAAAAGTAGTAGAATACGCACACGCTCGTAACGTATCTGTTGAAGCTGAGCTTGGAACAGTTGGCGGACAAGAAGACGACGTAATCGCTGAAGGCGTAATTTACGCTGACCCAGCTGAGTGTAAGCACCTTGTTGAAGCAACAGGTATCGATTGCCTAGCTCCAGCTTTAGGTTCTGTACACGGTCCTTACAAAGGTGAGCCTAACTTAGGATTCGCTGAAATGGAACAAGTTCGTGACTTCACTGGCGTACCTTTAGTATTACACGGTGGTACTGGTATCCCAACTGCTGATATCGAAAAAGCTATCTCTTTAGGTACTTCAAAAATCAACGTAAACACTGAGAACCAAATTGAGTTTACAAAAGCTGTTCGTGAAGTATTAAACAAAGACCAAGAAGTTTACGATCCTCGTAAATTTATCGGACCTGGCCGCGACGCTATCAAAGCAACTGTTATTGGTAAAATTCGCGAATTCGGTTCTAACGGTAAAGCGTAAGAATAAAATTCCGTTTTGGAAACCGTCTACTCTTTTAGACGGTTTCCTTTCGTTGTATAATGAAAGCGTGAACAAGTCTAAAGATTTTATCATTTTGTTTTTGAAATAGAAAATAATGTGCATAGTCCTATTAATAAATGTGATAACGTATCTAAATTGATAAAGTAAATTCGATAAATAGTTAATCTTTATCTTTTTGTATTACAGGAGAAATGAAGATAATGGTTTCCTATTTATTGAGTTTTGGGATGGAAAAGTAATTGAGATTCTTAAGGGGGAGCTTTCTATAAAAATATAGAAAGTAAATACATTCACAAGAAGGGAGCTCAATATGGAAAAATTGCTAATTGAAGGCGGAAGAGCTTTAAATGGAACAATTCGCGTGAGTGGTGCAAAGAACAGCGCCGTTGCACTAATTCCAGCGACAATTTTAGCAGATACTCCAGTAACTATTGGTGGTGTCCCTAATATTTCGGACGTGAAAATGTTAGGGGACTTACTAGAGGAAATTGGAGGGAGAGTGACTTATGGACAGGAGGAAGAGATGGTAGTCGATCCTTCTAACATGGTTGCAATGCCTTTACCAAATGGAAAAGTGAAAAAATTGCGTGCTTCTTATTATTTAATGGGTGCGATGCTTGGCCGTTTTAAAAAAGCTGTTATTGGGCTTCCAGGTGGATGTCACTTAGGACCGAGGCCGATTGATCAGCACATTAAAGGGTTTGAAGCGTTAGGTGCACATGTTACGAATGAACAAGGTGCTATCTATTTAAGAGCAGATGAACTACGCGGGGCACGTATTTATTTAGATGTTGTTAGTGTAGGAGCTACGATTAATATTATGCTAGCAGCTGTACGAGCGAAAGGTAGAACTGTTATTGAAAACGCAGCGAAAGAACCAGAGATTATTGATGTAGCTACACTGTTAACTAGCATGGGAGCACGTATTAAAGGTGCTGGTACAGATGTAATCCGAATTGATGGTGTGGATTCACTGCACGGTTGTCATCATACGATCATTCCAGATCGTATTGAAGCGGGTACGTATATGATTTTAGGTGCTGCGTCAGGAGGAGAAGTAACAGTTGATAATGTTATTCCTCAGCATTTGGAGTCAGTTACCGCAAAATTAAGAGAAGCTGGTGTCCAAGTTGAAACGAATGATGACCAAATTACAGTGAACGGTGATAGAAGATTAAAAGTAGTTGATATAAAAACGCTTGTATATCCAGGTTTCCCAACAGATTTACAACAGCCGTTTACAACGCTTTTAACAAAGGCGCATGGAACGGGTGTTGTAACGGATACGATTTATGGCGCACGTTTTAAACATATTGATGAATTACGTCGCATGAATGCGCAAATTAAAGTAGAAGGTCGGTCAGCTATCGTAACTGGTCCTGTTTTATTACAAGGTGCAAAAGTGAAAGCGAGTGATTTGCGAGCTGGAGCAGCCCTTGTTATTGCAGGATTGATGGCGGATGGAATTACAGAAGTAACCGGACTTGAGCATATTGATCGTGGCTATGAAAATATAGTAGACAAGCTTAAAGGGCTTGGTGCAAACATTTGGCGAGAACAAATGACAAAGCAAGAAATTGAAGAAATGAAGAACGCATAAGTGATACTTCCGCGAGGGGGAAGTATCACTACTTGCGGAAGTACACTTTATAGAAAAACACGGTTCACAAAATACGGCAGAAATATAAAGGCTTAAAGGAGAGGGATTATCGTGGAAAGAAGTTTATCTATGGAGTTAGTACGTGTAACAGAGGCTGCAGCTTTATCATCAGCGCGTTGGATGGGACGCGGGAAAAAGGATGAGGCAGACGGTGCAGCAACATCAGCTATGCGTGATGTATTTGATACAATTCCGATGAAAGGTACAGTTGTAATTGGTGAAGGTGAAATGGATGAAGCACCAATGCTATATATCGGAGAAAAATTAGGTACAGGATATGGTCCGCGTGTAGACGTTGCAGTTGATCCTTTAGAAGGGACAAACATTGTAGCAGCTGGTGGATGGAATGCTCTTGCTGTTATTGCAATTGCAGATCATGGTAATTTGTTACATGCTCCTGACATGTACATGGATAAAATCGCGGTTGGCCCAGAAGCGGTTGGGGCGGTCGATATTGATGCGCCTATTATCGATAACTTACGTGCAGTTGCGAAAGCGAAAAACAAAGATATTGAAGATGTTGTAGCGACAGTTTTAAACCGTCCACGTCATCAAGCAATTATTGAAGAAATTCGTAAAGCTGGTGCTCGCATTAAATTGATTAATGATGGAGACGTAGCTGGCGCAATCAACACAGCATTTGATCGTACAGGTGTAGATATTTTATTCGGCTCTGGTGGTGCGCCTGAGGGTGTGTTAGCGGCAGTTGCATTAAAATGTTTAGGTGGAGAAATTCACGGGAAATTATTACCACAAAACGAAGCTGAATTGGCGCGTTGCAAAAAGATGGGCATAGACGACATCAACCGCATCCTTCGCATGGAGGACTTAGTAAAAGGTGACGATGCAATCTTCGCAGCAACAGGTGTAACAGACGGAGAACTATTACGCGGCGTTCAATTTAAAGGTAGCGTAGGAACAACACAATCCCTTGTTATGCGCGCAAAATCAGGCACAGTACGCTTCGTAGACGGACGTCACAGCTTAAATAAAAAACCGAACTTGGTTATTAAATAAAAAGTGGAAGCGGCTCGTTCAGAATGGGAGGGGGAAGAAGTGAAGCCACCGACCATTCTAGCTGATGAAACTAGATTAAATAAAAAGCGAAGACAAATTTTCTTGTCTTCGCTTCTTGTATTTGTGTTTCAACGTATTGATTAAAACTAGATAAAAGGGTTACAATAGTGAATATTACCCTACTTGAACTTATTGCCTTTCATTATTAATTATTTGCCTTCCGTATTTTTTCCCTTTACCCATGTGAAAAGAGAATAACGTTAAAGTGTGGTGTCTGAATGAATTTGTCAATTGCAGCATTAGAAAACATGAAATTAAAAGAGTTATACGAGCTTGCGAAAGAATTTAAAATTTCGTATTATAGCAAATTAACGAAAAAAGAGTTAATCTTCGCCATTTTAAAAGCTCGAGCAGAAAAAGAAGGTTTCTTCTTCATGGAAGGCGTATTAGAAATTATTCAATCAGAAGGATTTGGATTCCTACGTCCTATCAACTACTCTCCAAGCTCAGAAGATATTTATATCTCAGCTTCGCAAATTCGTCGTTTCGATTTACGTAATGGAGATAAGGTTTCTGGTAAAGTACGACCTCCGAAAGAAAATGAACGCTACTTTGGATTATTACAAGTTGAAGCTGTAAACGGAGATGATCCAGAGTCAGCAAAAGAGCGTGTGCATTTCCCTGCATTAACACCATTATACCCAGATCGCCAAATGAAATTGGAAACGGAACCGAAAAAGTTACCGACACGCATCATGGATTTAATTGCACCAGTTGGATTTGGACAACGTGGTTTAATTGTCGCGCCTCCAAAGGCTGGTAAAACTAGTCTATTAAAAGAAATCGCACACAGTGTTACAACAAATCATCCGGAAGCTGAATTAATTGTCCTTCTAATTGATGAGCGTCCAGAGGAAGTAACAGATATTGAACGTTCTGTTAAAGGAGATGTTGTAAGCTCTACTTTTGATGAAGTACCAGAAAATCATATTAAAGTGGCGGAACTTGTGTTAGAACGTGCAATGCGTCTTGTAGAGCACAAAAAAGATGTTATCATTTTAATGGATAGTATTACCCGTTTAGCGCGAGCTTACAACCTTGTTATTCCGCCAAGTGGTAGAACATTATCGGGTGGTATCGACCCAGCTGCCTTCCATAGACCGAAGCGTTTCTTTGGAGCTGCACGTAATATTGAAGAAGGCGGTAGCTTAACAATTTTAGCAACAGCGCTTGTTGATACAGGATCTCGTATGGACGATGTAATTTACGAAGAATTTAAAGGAACTGGAAATATGGAACTTCACTTAGATCGTTCATTAGCTGAGCGTCGTATCTTCCCGGCAATTGATATTCGCCGTTCTGGTACACGTAAAGAGGATCTATTAATTCCGAAAGAACATTTAGACAAGCTATGGGGTATTCGTAAAACAATGCGTGATACACCAGACTTTGTTGAAGGTTTCTTACGTAAACTTCGTCAAACAAAGACAAATGAAGAATTTTTACAAAACATTGTTGCAGATTCGAAAAGATATGTAACAACGAAGTAAAGGGAAAAGATTGGGACTCGCTTATTTTATGGTAAGCGAGTTTTTTATGTTTTTTAGGTGATCTTAAAGAGAGATGAGTGGAAGGGCATTAGTTAGTTCTAGTTGGATGAGTTGCCTCCACTTTAAGGTGTTATCCAGCTCCAGCGGCTAGAATCTCCGGTCATTTCACTCTCTCGCTCGAAGCAAAAAGCGCTTCAAGGTCGAGAGTTCCAATGCCCTGCGATTCTGAGCGAGCCGCTTCTGCTTTTAAAATTAAAAAGACAAAAACAGGTAGTTGCAAAATGAAGTTAGCCTTGTTATAATTTCATCATATGTGTTTCATCAATATAGTTGTGTATGCAGCTGAAGATGAAAAACTCTGTTTCGAAAATGATTCAGGGCGGAAGGAGATGAAAAGAATGAAAGCAGGAATTCACCCAGATTACAAGAAAGTTGTATTCATGGACACAAACACAGGCTTCAAATTCTTAAGCGGATCTACTAGAGGATCTAACGAAACTGTTGAGTGGGAAGATGGTAACACTTATCCATTACTAAAAGTTGAGATCAGTTCTGATTCTCACCCATTCTACACTGGACGTCAGAAGTTTGCTACTGCAGACGGACGCGTTGACCGCTTCAATAAGAAATACGGTCTTAAGTAATAAAAACATAAAACAGGCAAGTGTATCTATTCGCTTGTCTGTTTTTTTTGCGAAAATATTATACCTTTACCCTACTTTTAATTAAAAAGTAGATGAAAGGAGAGCTTCATGTACTTAATAAATCAGAACGGTTGGATTGAAGTGATTTGCGGTAGTATGTTTTCTGGTAAATCAGAAGAGCTTATCCGCCGTGTGCGTCGTACGCAATTTGCGAAACAACATGCAATTGTATTTAAACCATGTATTGATAATCGCTATAGTGAAGAAGACGTTGTATCACATAACGGATTAAAGGTAAAAGCAGTTCCTGTTTCAGCTTCAAAAGATATATTTGAACATATCACTGAAGAAATGGATGTAATTGCAATCGATGAGGTGCAATTCTTTGATGGGGACATTGTGGAAGTGGTGCAAGTATTGGCAAATCGTGGCTATCGTGTCATTGTAGCTGGTTTAGACCAAGATTTCCGTGGTCTACCATTTGGACAAGTTCCTCAGCTGATGGCGATTGCTGAACATGTAACAAAACTACAAGCAGTATGTTCTGCATGTGGATCTCCGGCAAGTCGTACACAACGATTAATTGATGGAGAACCAGCGGCATTTGATGATCCGATTATTTTAGTTGGTGCTTCAGAATCGTATGAACCACGCTGTCGTCATTGTCATGCAGTTCCTACAAACAAAGATAAGTAAAACTCGCTGCGCAAGGCGGGTTTTTTTCAGAATAGAGAGTGTGAGTGGTGTGAGCCACTTGCGCTTTAAGTTGTGATATCTAGCTCCAGCGGCTAGAATCTCCAGCCATTTCACTCTCTCGCTTGAAGCAAAAAGCGCTTCAAGGTTGAGAGTTCCAATGGCCTACAATTCTGAGCAAGCCGCTTACGCTTTTAAATATAATTTGCGTTTTTTTGAGTAAGTACCATATACTATTTGTATTAGATACTAGGATGTAGAGGTGAATGATGTGTTAGATCGTTTGCAAGCTGTAGAAAATCGTTATGAGAAGTTAAATGAATTGCTAAGCGACCCAGCAATTATTAGTGATTCAAATAAGCTTCGTGAATATTCAAAGGAACAGTCTGATATACAGGAAACGGTAGAGGTGTATCGTGAGTATAAGGATGTTCGTGAGCAATTAAAAGATGCGAAAGCAATGTTAGAAGATAAGTTAGACGCAGAAATGCGTGAAATGGTAAAAGAAGAGGTTTCTGAGTTAGAATCACAAGAAAAAACATTATCAGAGCGTCTGAAAATTTTACTTGTACCAAAAGACCCTAACGATGATAAGAACGTTATCGTTGAGGTTCGTGGAGCTGCTGGTGGCGACGAGGCCGCTTTATTTGCTGGTGACTTATACCGTATGTATAGCCGTTACGCTGAGGTGCAAGGTTGGAAAACGGAGATTATCGAGGCTAGCTATACAGAGTTAGGTGGATATAAAGAGATTATCTTTATGATTAACGGTAAAGGTGCTTTCGCGAAGCTGAAATTCGAGAATGGCGCTCACCGTGTACAACGTGTTCCTGAAACGGAATCTGGTGGACGTATCCATACATCTACAGCAACTGTAGCTGTATTACCAGAGGCAGAAGAAGTAGAAATTGATATTCATGAGAAAGATGTTCGTGTTGATACATTCGCTTCTAGTGGACCTGGTGGACAGAGCGTTAATACAACGATGTCAGCGGTACGTTTAACGCATTTACCGACTGGTGTAGTTGTATCATGTCAGGATGAGAAATCACAAATTAAGAATAAAGAAAAAGCGATGAAAGTATTACGCGCACGTGTTTATGATAAGTTTAGACAAGAAGCACAAGCTGAGTATGATCAAAACCGTAAACAAGCTGTTGGTACGGGTGATCGTTCAGAGCGTATTCGTACGTATAACTTCCCGCAAAACCGTGTTACAGACCATCGAATCGGTTTAACGATTCAAAAGTTAGATCAAATCTTACAAGGTAAGTTAGATGATTTCATCAATGCCTTAGTAATGGAAGATCAGGCTCAAAGGATGGAGGCAGCTGAGTAATGCGTGTCTATGAAGCCCTGAAATGGGCTTCTTCTTTTTTACAGGAGAATGGACGAGATGAAAATGCGGGAGAAATTGTCCTTTGTCATGTATTAAAGACGAATAGAACAGGAATATTGATGAACATGCGTGAAGAAATAACTGCGGAACAAGAAAAAAGTTTTACAGAGTTTATCCACAAGCATGTAGAAGGTATTCCTATTCAATATATGATTGGTCATGAAATGTTTTATGGAAGATCGTTCTTTGTGAATGAAGAAGTATTAATACCAAGACCAGAAACAGAAGAGCTTATAGTAGGAGTGTTAGAAAGAATCGAGCGTCATTTTGGTGATGAGAAACTACATGTAGCAGATATCGGTACAGGTAGTGGAGCGATTTCGATTACGCTTGCTTTGGAAAATAAAAATCTTCATGTGTATACGGTAGATATTGCGCAGGAGTCGATTGAAGTTGCACAAGAAAATGCGAAAACTTTGGGCGCAGAAGTAACGTTCTATCATGGTGATTTATTATCACCATTTTATGAAACGGGTCAAAAGTTAGATGTTGTTGTTTCAAATCCTCCATATATACCGGAAGAAGATTGGCGTGGTCTTTCTCCCGTGGTGAAAGAGCATGAGCCAAAGAGAGCGCTTGTTGGTGGTGAAGACGGACTAGATTTCTATCGCCGCTTTATGGAAGAGTTGCCGAATGTGTTGCAGAAGAAAGCAATTGTCGCATTTGAAATTGGAGTAGGGCAAGGTGAGGACGTGAAAGGGCTGTTACAACAAGCATTTCCACATGCTCATGTTGAGGTTGTTTTTGATATTAATGGAAAAGATCGTATGGTATTTGCGGAGATGGAGTAAGGTTTACACCTTACTCTATTTTTTTGTGGAAAAATTCATATAGATTTTGAATTTAATAGTTTAGAAAGATGAAAGTCTGTCCACACTGTTTGTAGAAGGGACGGTGGAGGAAATGAAAAAACAAGTTATTGCTTATCTTCTTCTATTATTAATTGGTGCACAGTTACTTGTGCAGTTTGGATATATGAAAGCTGATGCGAAAGGGCCTTCAGTTATTCCGAAAGAGGCCGTTCGATTACGGATTTTAGCAAATAGTGATTCAGATAAAGACCAGGCGTTAAAGCGTAAAGTGCGTGATGAAGTAAAAGCACAAATTGATGGATGGGTAGCTGATTTAACTTCATTTGAAGAGGCACGCAAGGTCATTCAAAGTCATATTCCAGAAATCGAAAAAACAGTAGCAAATACGTTGAAAAAAGAAGGAAGTAAAGATTCATTTCAAGTGAAATTCAGTAAAAATGTAAAGTTTCCTACAAAGGTATATGGGAATTTTATTTATCCGGCAGGGGAATATGAAGCAGTCTTAATTACAATTGGGGAAGGTGAAGGGGCAAACTGGTGGTGTGTACTATTTCCACCGATGTGTTTCTTAGATTTTTCAAGTGGTACAGCTGTAAGGAAAGAAGAACATGTTGTGAAGGCTGAATCTCCTGAAGAGGAGCAAGTGAAACAAATAGATGATGAAGAAGTAGTAAATGCAGAAGAGAAAAAAGGGGATGAGGTGAAGGAAAAGAAAGTTGTAAAGCAGGAAGTCGCAAAAAAAGTAACAGCTTCTGAAAAGAAAGTAGTAAAAAATGAAACGAAAGTAGAAGAACAACCTGTAAGTAAAGAGGAAACAAAAGCTGTGGAAAAAGTGGAGAAACCTGTGGAACAAAAACAAGAAAAGCGAAATGAGTATGTAAAAGTAGAGGAGGAAGAAGAGAAGCTGGAAGTTAAGTTATTTATTGTAGAAGCTTTTACATCTTTATTCTCTAAATAGTACTATTTGTAAATCCCTTCTCATATATAAAAAAGAGGAGGGATTTATTATGAAGAAGGTATATTTTGCGACGAAGGCAGATGTGGAAAGATTGCATTCTTTTTTCGGACAAGCTAATAAAAAAGATGATAAAATAAATGAGTTGTACGCGCAGTTTATGATTTTGGAAGAGGCGGAAGAAATACGGGCAGTCATTGGATATGAACAAAGTGAAGAAAACGCACTTATTCGTTCTTGTTTATTCACACCTAATGTGGATAAACAGACTTTCTTATATTTTTTTGAAATGTTTTTGCAGTATATGAAAGAAAAAAATATTCGACAATTGTACTTACTAACAAATCATCCACAATCTATAACGATCTTTCAGTTTTTTGACTTTGTTACGATAGAGAAAGAGAACGTACCAGAGGGAATTCGACAGTTAGAACACTTTTGTAAAAATATAAAAGAGCCAAATGCAATAATACTAAATTGTCAGCTATTCACAAAGTTATCCACGGATTAATTAGGTTTATCCACATTTTGTGGATAAACCTTGTTTGTCTTTTGGATAAATCTCATAGTAAACTAAAAATAGACAAGTATTTCAGGGTAGAAAAGGACGTGGGAAAAAATGCATACAAATATGTGGGTTGTGGATAATGTTGTGGAAAGAAAAAAATATTATCCACAGTTACAAGAAGCAGCAAAATTATTAAGGGAAAATGAGGCGATTGCCTTCCCTACAGAAACGGTATATGGACTAGGTGCAAACGCGATGAATGATGAAGCGATTGCGAAAATTTTTGAGGCGAAAGGAAGACCGAGTGATAATCCACTTATTGTCCACATCGGTACAAAATCGCAGTTAGATGGGATTGTGAAGGAAATTCCGCCAGTTGCAGAAAAGTTAATGGAGCATTTTTGGCCGGGCCCTTTAACAATTATTTTACCTAGAAAAGAAGGGATTTCAGAGAAGGTAACGGCAGGACTTAATACGGTTGGAGTAAGAATGCCTGATCATCCAGTAGCTCTTGCTCTTATTGAAGAGGCAAATGTACCTGTTGCAGCACCTAGTGCAAATCGTTCAGGTCGTCCAAGTCCGACGTTAGCATCTCACGTATATGAAGATTTAAATGAGAAAATCGCAGGTATTGTAGATGGTGGTGCAACCGGAGTAGGTGTTGAATCGACTGTAATTGATTGTACGAGCGCTGTTCCAACGATATTACGCCCAGGTGGGATTACGAAAGAACAATTAGAATCGGTAATCGGCACGGTTTCTTTAGATCCGGCTTTAAAGGATGAGAAGGAAAAACCGAAATCACCTGGAATGAAATATACACATTATGCACCGAAAGCGCCGCTAAGTATTGTTGAAGGTTCACGTGAATTTATTCAACGCCTTGCGGATGAGAAGAAGGAAGAAGGATTCAAAGTCGGTGTATTAACGACAGAAGAGTATCAGCACGTATATAACGCGGATGTTGTATTGTCTTGTGGTGTTCGAAGCGATTTAGCTAGCGTTGCGACTAAATTATATGATGTACTTAGAACGTTTGATGCAAGTGAAGTGGATGTTATTTTTAGTGAATCATTCCCGAATGAAGGAATAGGGAATGCTATTATGAATCGATTAACAAAAGCGGCAGGACATCAAATTATTACCGAATGATAAGGTACGATTAGCAAACAGAATATTTCTCCTCGGATAAGCATATTTTGAAGTAGCACGTCCGAGGAGGGACATGAATGACGTTTGAACAGCTAATACCTTTAATAATTATGGCATTCGCCTTAGGGATGGATGCGTTCTCGGTAAGTCTTGGGATGGGAATGATGACCTTAAAGATAAGACAAATCCTGTATATCGGTGTGACGATAGGGATATTTCATATTATCATGCCATTTATAGGGATGGTATTAGGTCGTTTTTTATCAGAACAGTATGGAGACATTGCACATTTTGCTGGTGCTATTTTATTAATCGGATTAGGATTTTATATTGTATATTCATCTATCTTGGAGAATGAAGAGACTCGAACGGCCCCTATTGGAATTAGTTTATTCGTATTTGCATTTGGGGTTAGTATAGACAGTTTTTCAGTAGGTCTTAGTCTTGGTATTTATGGGGCGCAGACAATTATTACGATATTACTTTTTGGATTTGTTAGTATGTTATTAGCGTGGATTGGTCTATTCATTGGGAGACATGCGAAAGATATGCTCGGTACATATGGCGAGATAGTAGGTGGTATCATTTTGGTTGGATTTGGATTATATCTCCTTTTTCCTATATAATTTTAGGGGGAGGGCGTTATGAACAAGTTATTGGAATGGTATATTCGATTTGTAACTTTTTTTCCGAGATGGTTACGACTGCTTATTATTTGGGGTATTATTTTACAAATTTCAGTTTTAGGTTGGATTAAATTAATTCGCGAATGATAGGATAGTTCCTTTCTGTGCATAGTTTTGTTTGTACTATACTGATTGCGCTAAAAAATTACAATATAGAAAGGATGAGATGGATGACGAGGTTGAAGCAAGTTTTTGGTGTTATTATTAGTTTTTTTGTTTTTTGGTTTAGTATGCTCGGTGTACAAATGTTTGCTGAGTTTTTAGATATTGAGTCATTGAAGTTTGTTGCGGGGAAAACGGAGGCAGCGCGTGCTTTTTATTCTCCATACCCGTTTTTAATTGTTTTTCTTATTACATTGCTTTCCCTTTACTTCTTCGTAATTAAGCTTGGGAAACCGAAAAAAGAGAAAGTACCTACTTTAGAGGAGCAGAAAGAAGAGATATAAGGGGGATACTATGTCTAACATTTCTTTGGCAGAAGCTGTAAAATTAAAAAGTGTATTATCGAAAAGAATACATGAATTAGAAGAAGAGATGAACCAAATTGGATTTGTTGAAATTGAAAAAGGTGATACACTTCCAAAACAGACGCGTACATTGGTACAAGTTGAACAGGAACTAGATGAAGTTCGCGCTGATTTTCGTCTTTTAGATAAATTAATGTATGAAGCAAATATCCGAAATGAAGTGAATTTCAACGGAGAGAATATAACGATTGTTGAAGCGATAGAACTTGCAACGCAGTTACGTGCAAAAGCTCGAAAGTGTAAAGAGTTTGGCGTGAGTAAGAAAGAAGAACATGTATATTCTTACGGTGAAACATCATCGCTTGTAAAAGTAGCCATGTTTGATCCAGAAGTATATCGTGTAAAAGGTTTAGAGTTAGAGAGACAAGCTAATAGGTTATCTAACTTAATTAATGCGAAAAACTATGCCATTGAACTAGACTTTGATGGTGAAAAATACTTTTAAACCTTGAAGTGGTGAGACTCTGCTTCAAGGCATAGAAGAAGACCACTTTTGTAAAAATGAGATTTGTGATGGCCAAAGGACAACCAATCATCCAATAACCGATCACACTGTTACTTTTTACCGATGACCAATAATGGTAAAAGAGGTCGATGACCAATACTGAAAAATTATTTTTCTTCTTCTATGAAAGGGGTGTACCAAATTAATTTGGTACACCTTTTTATATTATTGTTACTTCCATTCTGAGGGGACGCTTCCTATCCAGTTCCAGTGGCCAGATCTTCGCATCTAAGAACCTTAACTGGTCAGAGCTGAACGAGTCGCCTCCACTTTTAGCTATTATCCAGCTCCAGCGGCTAGAATCTCCGGCCATTCCACTCTCTCGCTCGAAGCAAAAAGCGCTTCAAGGTCGAGAGTTCCAATGTCCTGCGATTCTAAGCGAGCCGCTTCCGCTTTTAAACTGGCCTTACTAATTCAAATTGTTCTCCTAGTTTTGCGTAGTTGTGTCCTGCTAGGCGGCTTACTGGTTTTAGTCCTTCTGCATGAATGCGTCCATTTTCGTATAGGTGTTCTGCGACGTGGAAACGAACGACGCGTCCGATTAGTAAATCGCAAGCTGGTGAGTCTTCTGTTCCGCCGAGAGGGATTGCGCGTTCTAGTACGCATTCCATTCGAATATTTGCTTCTTTTACACCTGGAACGGAGATGACATCACTTTCAATTGGTGTTAATTTTGCTAGTTCAATTTCACTTTCATTTGGAGGGAGATTAGCTGCTGTTTCGTTAATTGCCGCTACGTATGATTCATCAGAGATATGTACGACAAATTCCCCTTTTTCAATTGCGTTTCGGGAAGTGTCCTTTCTTTCTCCAGCTTTTCGTTGTACAGAAACTGAAATAAGTGGTGGATTTGCAGCAACGATGTTGAAGTAACTATATGGTGCGCCGTTTAATACGCCGTCTTTTGTTACAGAAGTAACAAATGCGACAGGGCGTGGGATGATACTTCCCGTTAATAATTTGTAATTCTCTTTTTCCGATTGTTCATTTGGATTAATGGATAACATGATTGAAATCCCCTTTCTAAATATGACGACTTATTGTTTGTTTACAAGATGTTAGTGGAAAACTCCTGCTGAAAATAATATTTTTATTACATAAAAAGAACTTACTTCAACCACAATGAAGTAAGTTCCACCTAAATAATCTCGAATTCAAGATAAAAATTATAGTAAAACGTATGCGCCAGGACCGATTAAAGCTACACCGATAGCAACAGCGATTAACATTAAGTTATATTCATATCCATTTTGAGTTACCCAGTAACCGTTTTTTCCATGAACAGTGAATATCGCCATTAACATTGTTCCAACGATAAATAATGAACCGATTGCAGTGAAAATACCTGATGCGAATAAGAAACCACCTAATAATTCAGTTGCGCCAGCCATAAATGCCATAAATACACCAGGGCGTAAACCGATTGATTCCATCCAGCCACCTGTTCCTTTTAAACCGTAACCGCCGAACCAACCAAATAATTTTTGAGCACCATGACCCATGAATGTAATACCTATAATAAGACGAATAATAAGAAGACCGAAATCCATCATTTTTGAAAACCTCCTAAAAGTTATTAACTTACCTTACGTAAGTAATAATAAAATAGTTACTTACTTTAGTCAAGTGGATTTCGAAAAAAGTTTGAAAAAAATTTTACAAATTAACAACAAAAAATAAAATGTAGTAAAGACCTCTAGACAAGTTGGGTAAAAAAAGAGAAAATATAAGTAGAAGTTAACTTCTTATTGTTATTCAGACAATCAGAATTGACTGGAATTTTGTGAGACGCTACAATAAGAGTCTAGTAGTAATGACGTAATTTATTTCGAAAGCGTTTTTACAGTATAATATTCGAAGTATGAGGTCTTACGTTTATTCTGATCTTTAATAGAGATTGCCCTATAAACTTTTAGGTAAATTATAAGGAGGACTATCCTATGTTTAAAAAATTATTCGGTCTTGGTTCAAAAACAAATGAAGAAACAATCGTAGCTCCATTAACTGGAGCAGTGAAAAATATTGAAGAAGTACCAGATCCAGTATTCGCTGGTCGTATGATGGGTGACGGTGTTGCAATCGATCCTACTGAAGGTGTAGTTGTATCTCCAGTTGATGGCGAAATCGTACAATTATTCCACACGAAACATGCAATTGGAATTAAAGCGAAAAACGGTACAGAAATTTTAATCCACGTTGGATTAGAAACTGTAAAAATGGAAGGTGAAGGTTTCGAAGCTCACGTTTCTGAAGGACAAGCTGTAAAAGCTGGAGATAAATTAATCTCATTCGACTTAGAATTAATTCGTGAAAAAGCGAAAAGCACAATTACTCCAATCGTTATTACAAACACAGATGCAGCTGAGTCTATTAAGACAACTGTAGGTGTAACTGCTACAAAAGGTTCAACAGAAGTAATGAAAGTTACAATGAAATAATTATCACATGAAAGGAATCCGTTTCGTATGAAATGGATTCCTTATTTTGTTTTGTAGTCTGTTCCTTATATATGGTAAAATACTTTGGGCACTTGGAAATAGGGTTTCACATATATGTGGATAAGGCGCATTTTTCTTAGAAAAAATATAAGAGAAATGCGCCTTTCGTATATTCACATTTCTTTTGTTCTATTGTAATGTACGCTATGATAAAAGGAAGGAAATAGAGAAAAGGGGTGGGTTTAGATGAAACGAGTATTATTTGTTTGCACTGGAAATACATGCCGTAGTCCGATGGCTGAGGCGTTACTGCGCCATTATGGAGAAGGTAAGTTTGAAGTGCAATCTGCTGGTGTTTTCGCCTATCCTGGAAGTGATGCGTCGGTACATGCAAAAGAAGCTTTAGCTGAAAAGGGAATTGCAATCGATCATGCTTCACAGCAGGTAAACGAAGCCTTAATTGATTGGGCAGATATTATAGTAACAATGACGGAAAACCATAAGGAAATTATCCTTGGGCATTATCCGAGTGTTGAAGGGAAAGTAGATACATTATATGGACTAACTGAGGGGATGAGTAAGGATATTTCAGATCCATTCGGCGGATCTCTCTCTATTTATAAAGAAACATTAGAAGAGATGGAAAAACTTGTACAAACTTTACTGAAAAAACATTCAGAAGGTTGATGTTTCGTGTATAATACGATATTGGAGATCACTTCGTCCCATTAAAGGATTAAGTGAGAATGAAGATAATGGATTGAAACTTTGGAGGGGTAAAAATGAAAGTAGTAGTAGCATCTGATCACGGCGGTATGAATATCCGTAAAGAACTTGTAAGTTTATTAGAAGAGTTAAATATTGAATATATTGATTTAGGTTGTGAATGTGAAGCTGGTTCTGTTGATTACCCTGATTTTGCGTTTCCAGCAGCGGAAATGGTAGCAAATGGCGAAGTAGATCGTGGTATTTTAGTTTGTGGGACAGGCATCGGTATGTCAATTGCTGCAAACAAAGTAAATGGTATTCGTTGTGCGTTAGTTCATGATACTTTCAGTGCGAGAGCAACGAGAGAGCATAACGATACAAACATGTTAGCAATGGGCGAGCGTGTAATTGGGGCTGGTCTAGCACGTGACATCGCAAAAATTTGGTTAACAACTGAATTTGAAGGCGGCCGTCACGAAAACCGCGTAGGAAAAATTAAAACATACGAAGCAAAGTAATAGATTCTAACTAGAAGCAGTAGGAAATATAATTTGGTGAACCAACCTGTGAAAGGAAGAGGCGTAATGACAGAAATCGTAAAGGTAAGAGAACAGCTACAAATTTCGCTTTCTGATTTCCAAGAACAAGCTTCATTACAAAGTGGTCAAATTTTTGTAGTGGGGTGTAGTACGAGCGAAGTGCTAGGAGAAAGAATTGGGACATCAGGAACGATGGAAGTAGCAGAGGCGATTTTTTCTGAGTTAAAACAATTTCAAGAACAAACAGGTATTGAGTTGGCGTTTCAATGTTGTGAGCATTTAAACCGTGCTTTAGTAGTTGAGAAAGAGTTGGCGATGAAATATCAATTTGAAATTGTAACAGTTACGCCTGTTAGATCAGCAGGTGGTGCATTAGCAACATATGCTTATCACAATTTGAAAGATCCGGTAGTAATTGAGTTTATTAAAGCAGATGCGGGAATGGATATTGGTGATACATTTATCGGTATGCATTTAAAGCACGTAGCTGTTCCGGTTCGTACTAGTGTGAAGGAAATTGGAAGTGCACATGTAACGATGGCAACAACACGTGGAAAGCTAATTGGTGGAGCACGTGCTGTTTATGCGGCGAAGGAAGAGACTATCACTTGCCGTTAAAGTTATGAATAAGGTATGTTGTCTGACTTTATTATAGAAGAAAGAAAAGACCGAAAATCGGTCTTTTTTTTCTTTTATGATATAGAAAGTCATGTTAGAATGTAGTTGAAAACATGAAGGTTCGAAAGAATTACAACCTGAATTTTCGTTTTTTCTGAATAAATAAGAAAAAACTGTTGGGAATCGATGTAATTCGTTCAGAAAAGGGGGATTTTGGTGGATCATTTAAAACGTCAAGATGAAAAGGTATTTGCTGCAATTGAGGCAGAACTAGGAAGACAGCGTTCGAAGATTGAGTTAATTGCTTCGGAAAACTTCGTAAGTGAAGCAGTAATGGAGGCGCAAGGTTCTGTTTTAACGAATAAGTATGCTGAAGGATATCCTGGGAAACGTTACTATGGTGGTTGTGAACATGTAGACGTAGTAGAAGATATCGCACGTGATCGCGTGAAAGAAATTTTCGGCGCAGAGCACGTAAATGTTCAACCGCATTCTGGTGCACAAGCGAACATGGCAGTATACTTCACGATTTTAGAGCAAGGCGATACAGTACTTGGTATGAATTTATCTCATGGTGGTCACTTAACACACGGAAGCCCTGTTAACTTCAGTGGAGTACAATATAATTTCGTAGAATATGGCGTGGATGCTGAATCTCACCGTATTAATTACGATGATGTATTAGCAAAAGCGAAAGAACATAAACCAAAATTAATCGTTGCAGGTGCAAGTGCGTACCCTCGTGTTATCGATTTCAAACGATTCCGTGAGATTGCAGATGAAGTGGGCGCATACTTAATGGTTGATATGGCACATATCGCAGGTTTAGTAGCGGCTGGTTTACATCCAAATCCAGTGCCACATGCACATTTCGTTACAACAACAACACATAAAACATTACGTGGTCCACGTGGTGGTATGATTTTATGTGAAGAGCAATTTGCAAAACAAATTGATAAATCAATCTTCCCTGGTATTCAAGGTGGTCCACTTATGCACGTAATCGCTGCAAAAGCTGTTGCGTTTGGTGAGGCACTTCAAGATGATTTCAAAACATATGCACAAAATATCATTAACAATGCGAACCGCTTAGCTGAAGGTCTTCAAAAAGAAGGACTTACACTTGTTTCTGGTGGAACAGACAATCACTTAATCCTAATTGATGTTCGTAACCTAGAAATCACAGGTAAAGTAGCAGAGCACGTATTGGACGAAGTTGGTATTACAGTGAACAAAAATACAATTCCATTTGAAACAGCAAGCCCATTTGTAACAAGTGGTGTACGTATCGGTACAGCAGCTGTAACATCTCGTGGTTTCGGTTTAGAAGAAATGGATGAAATTGCGTCACTTATTGCTTACACATTAAAAAATCATGAAAATGAAGCTGCATTAGAAGAAGCACGTAAGCGTGTAGAAGCGTTAACGAGCAAATTCCCAATGTACACAGATCTATAATAGATTGAAGAAGGCTGCTGAGACGTAATTGTTTTAGCAGTCTTTTTTGTGGACATATATTGTTCTTTAAGTATGTATACAAATGATGAATAAATTTTGGCGATATAATGAAGGATACAGCTCCCATAATTGGTAAAGATACTAGATAGATTCATCGGAAATCATGACTTTTCCAAATTTGCCCTTGAATATTAGTAGCGTTTTCTTTACAATCGTAAATAGTGTAAAAAAGCGTGCAAACGCATGAATATCATCTAAAGGAGAGATTCACATGGGAAAACTGTATGTATTTGATCACCCGTTAATTCAACATAAGATTACATATATTCGCGACAAGAATACAGGTACGAAAGATTTTCGTGAATTAGTGGACGAAGTAGCAAGCTTAATGGCTTTTGAAATTACTCGCGACCTTCCACTTAAAGACATTGAAATTGAGACGCCTGTAAGCAAAGCGACAACAAAAGTGATCGCTGGTAAAAAACTTGGTTTAATTCCGATTTTACGTGCAGGTTTAGGAATGGTTGATGGAATTCTGAAATTAATTCCAGCAGCAAAAGTAGGACACGTTGGCTTATACCGCGACCCTAAAACATTGCAACCGGTAGAATACTATGTGAAACTTCCAACGGATGTAGAAGAGCGTGACTTTATCGTACTAGATCCGATGCTAGCAACAGGTGGTTCTGCAGCTGAAGCAATTAACTCTCTGAAAAAGCGCGGCGCAAAACAAATTAAATTAATGTGTATCGTTGCAGCTCCAGAAGGAGTAAAAGTAGTACAAGAAGAACATCCTGATGTTGATATTTATGTAGCAGCATTAGATGAGAAATTAAATGACCACGGATATGTAGTACCAGGTCTTGGTGATGCTGGTGACCGTTTATTCGGAACGAAGTAAGACAACTGACGAGCAGGGGGATTCCTCAGCTCGTCTTTTTTTGATGTAAGCAAGTAGGGGGAGGGGAGAGGATAAATATACATAGTATATACAACATAAGTTGCATACACATCACATATAATATAGAAGTCTTACGTCTAAAGAGCACTATATTATGGAAGGAAAGCGTTATATCGTAAAAATATAATAGTGACAAACTTGTGAACATTTCCTTCTATTATAAAGAGAAAACTGTTAGAAATTGCATATCTCTAACCAGTATTTAGAAGGGGAACGTTTTCATTTTTGGGAGGAAATGACTAATACTCAAATTTTTTGATTTTTTACGATTTCTCGTTGACACTGTTAATACCCTATTGTATGCTAACAACGGGGATAGATGGTAGGGCTTTCAGTGACAAAAATACATCTATTCCGTGACGAAAATGTAAACTTTTTATTTTGTATAGGATTTATGCAAAAAAATGAGTTATTATTAACACATCGTGAATGAGGGTTACATATTGGAGGGATGAATCCTTGCAAAAAAACGATCGCAGCCATATAAAAGCTTATGCTTTAATGTCAGGTATTCTTGCTCAGTTAGTCGGTTCTATTCTTGTTGGGATCTTTGGTGGGCAGTGGATTGATAATAAGGTTGGAACGTTTCCATTGTTTCTTATTATAGGGTTATTACTCGGATTAGGAACAGGGGTATACGCAATGATTCGACTCATTCGACATTACTATTCGGGAGAGCAATGATGATAGACGTACATGGACTTGTCCAAAGACAAAAGAAATATATGTACTACTTGCTTGCGCTTCTAGTGCTAGGATGGGGATTCACCTCTTACAAGGATGTATTTCTTGGACTGATTATCGGGACGATTTTCAGTTTTCTTAGTTTGCGCATCATTGCACGTAGAACAGACAAGCTGTTGGATCGCGTGACAAATGGAGAAAACGTGAAGTTTAAGGCGACAGCGGTAAGTACATATTCAAGATTCGCCACGATTGGGTTATTAATTTTATTTGCAGCCAAATATCAAGAGTTAATTGCGATGTGGGGCTTAGGTGTAGGATTGCTGACAGGATACCTTGTCATGATCATAGATTTTCTTTATTTAGAGTATAAGAGCAGGGAAGAGAGGTGAATTACTAGTGGAACACGGTAAATTAGTTGAATTTCTAGGTTTAACGTTCGATTTGTCATCAGTTATGATGGTTACTGTAGCAGCAGTTATTGTTTTCTTAATCGCTGTTATCGGAACTCGCAGCTTAGCCCTTCGCCCAACAGGAATGCAAAACTTCATGGAATGGGTGTTTGACTTCGTGAAAGGGATTATCAATAGTACGATGGACTGGAAAACAGGTGGACGTTTCTTAACGCTTGGCGTTACGCTTATCATGTTTATCATCGTATCGAACTTCCTTGGTTTACCATTCATGTATTCAGCAACTGAAGCTGGCGAACATATTGCATGGTGGAGATCACCAACGTCTGATCCAGCAGTTACATTAACATTAGCCGTGATGGTAGTTACCCTCACCCATTATTATGGAATTAAGATGAAGGGTACGAAAGAATACGTAAAAGGTTATTTCCAACCTATGAAATTCTTATTCCCATTAAAGGTTATTGAGGAGTTTGCTAACACATTAACGTTAGGTCTTCGTTTATTTGGTAACATTTATGCAGGTGAGATCTTATTAGGATTACTTGCTAAGTTGGGCGGAGCATCATTCCTTGGAGCATTAGGTGCACTTGTACCGATGTTAGCATGGATGGGATTCAGTGTATTCGTTGGATCAATCCAAGCATTTATTTTCGTTATGTTAACGATGGTTTATATGGCTCATAAAGTAAGTCATGACCATTAATATAATTTAAGTAAGAAAAAATTTATTTTTTTATAATACAAAGGAGGACAAATTAAATGAGTTTAGGTGTAATCGCAGCTGCAATTGCAATTGGTTTATCAGCATTAGGTGCAGGTATTGGTAACGGTCTTATCGTATCACGTACAATCGAAGGTGTTGCTCGTCAACCAGAATTAAAAGGCGCACTTCAAACAATTATGTTCATCGGGGTTGCTTTAGTTGAGGCACTTCCAATCATCGGTGTAGTTATTGCATTCATCGTAATGAACAAATAAGGGAGACTCCCCTTACATAGATGGCGAAGAGTGTTTTTCCGAACTTTCTTCGCCATTGCTTTATGAACGAAACGTATGTCTTTTTTTTTCATATGATCAATTTAGATATTTTGAAGGGAGTGAATCCTTGTGCCAACTTTATTATTAGGGGCTGCCATTCCATTTGGAACGATTGCTTATACATTGTTCATTTTCTTACTTCTATTAGTAATGCTACGCAAATTCGCGTGGGGTCCTTTAATGGGGATTATGAAAGAACGTGAAGAGCATGTTACTAATGAAATCGACGCTGCAGAAAGAAGTAACGCTGAAGCGAAGAAGTTAGTAGAAGAACAACGTGAAATGTTAAAACAATCACGTGTTGAAGCACAAGAGTTAATCGAAAGAGCGAAAAAACAAGCTGTAGATCAAAAAGATGCTATTGTTGCTGCTGCGAAAGAAGAAGCAGAATCAATTAAAGCATCTGCTGTACAAGAAATTCAACGCGAAAAAGAGCAAGCGATTGCTGCTTTACAAGAACAAGTTGCTTCTTTATCTGTTCAAATTGCTTCTAAAGTAATTGAAAAAGAATTAAAAGAAGAAGATCAAGTGAAGTTAATTCGCGATTATATTAAAGAAGTAGGAGAAGCGCGATGAGCAATGGGATTGTAGCAAAACGTTATGCTGTCGCTCTTTTTAAAATTGCTAAAGAAAAACACGTATTAGAAATGTTTGAAGAGGAATTACGCCTTGTACAAAACGTTTATGTAAAGAACGGAGAACTACATAGCTTTTTAACGCAACCGAACATTTCAAAGGAACAAAAGAAAACGTTTCTTGCAAACGTATTCGGGTCTGTTTCTGAATCTATTTTAAATACGTTATATATTTTAATTGATAACAAGCGCATTGATATCTTACCTGAAATTGCAGATGAATATGTTGTTCTTGCTAATGAAGAACGTAACGTAGCGGACGCAACTGTATATTCTACTCGTCTTCTATCAGAAGAAGAGAAGCTTAACATTGCAGAAGCATTTGCAAAGAGAACAGGAAAAGATGCAATTCGCGTAAAAAATGTTGTAGATGAAGATTTACTAGGCGGCATTAAAGTACGTATTGGAAATCGCATTTATGACGGAAGTTTACAAGGAAAATTAGCACGTATTCAGCGTGAATTAATGAAGAATAGATAGGGGTGAAGCACATGAGCATCAGAGCTGAAGAAATTAGCGCACTGATAAAGCAACAAATCGAGAACTATCAGTCTGAAATCGAAGTTAGTGATGTTGGTACAGTTATCCAAGTTGGTGACGGTATCGCGCGTGCTCATGGTCTTGATAACGTTATGGCTGGTGAACTTGTAGAGTTCTCTAACGGCGTTATGGGACTAGCACAAAATTTAGAGGAAAACAACGTAGGTATTATCATTTTAGGACCTTACACAGAAATCCGTGAAGGTGACGAAGTTCGTCGTACTGGTCGCATCATGCAAGTACCAGTAGGAAAAGAACTAATTGGTCGTGTTGTAAACCCATTAGGTCAACCAGTTGATGGTTTAGGCCCAATCAATACAACAAACACTCGTCCAATCGAAAGTCCAGCACCAGGTGTAATGGATCGTAAATCTGTTCATGAGCCACTTCAAACAGGTATTAAAGCGATCGACGCTCTTGTACCAATTGGCCGTGGTCAACGTGAGTTAATCATCGGTGACCGTCAAACAGGTAAAACAGCAGTTGCACTAGATACAATCATTAACCAAAAAGATGAAGATATGATTTGTATTTACGTAGCTATCGGACAAAAAGAATCAACTGTACGTAACGTAGTAGAAACACTACGTAAGCATGGTGCATTAGAGTACACAATCGTTGTAACTGCATCTGCTTCTCAACCAGCTCCATTATTATACCTAGCTCCTTACGCTGGTGTAACAATGGGTGAAGAGTTCATGTACAATGGTAAACACGTATTAGTAGTATATGATGACTTATCAAAACAAGCAGCAGCTTACCGTGAGCTGTCATTACTATTACGTCGTCCTCCAGGTCGTGAAGCTTACCCAGGGGATGTATTCTACTTACATTCTCGCTTATTAGAGCGTGCAGCAAAATTAAGTGATGCAAAAGGCGGCGGTTCTTTAACTGCACTACCTTTCATCGAAACACAAGCAGGGGACGTATCAGCTTACATCCCAACAAACGTAATCTCGATTACGGATGGACAAATCTTCTTACAATCTGACCTATTCTTCTCTGGCGTACGTCCAGCGATCGATGCGGGTACTTCTGTATCTCGTGTAGGTGGATCTGCTCAGATTAAAGCAATGAGTAAAGTATCAGGTACACTTCGTCTTGACCTTGCATCTTACCGTGAGTTAGAAGCGTTCGCTCAGTTCGGTTCTGACCTAGATAAAGCAACTCAAGCGAAACTAAACCGTGGTGCTCGTACTGTTGAGGTATTAAAACAAGGATTACACAAACCGTTACGTGTAGAGAAACAAGTTATCATTCTTTACGCTTTAACACGTGGATTCCTAGATGATATCCCAGTAGTAGATATCACTCGTTTCGAAGAAGAATTCCATGCTTGGTTAGATTCTAATGCGACTGACTTATTAGAAGAAATCCGCACAACTAAGAAACTTGCGGATGATGACAAATTTGCAGCAGCAATTAATGGATTTAAAAAAGTATTCGTAGCTTCTGAATAATAAATAAAAGCGGAAGCGGCTCGTCCTGAATGTGAGGGGGATGGAGCTTCTGACGAAGAGGCGGTCTTTGCCTCGTAGGAAGAAGTGAAGCCACCGAGCATTCAAGCCGCTGGAGCTAGATAATATAAAGGCATCTCGGGCTTTGGGATTGCCGACGGTTGTGAAAGGAAAAGAGTAGGTGCACCTATTCTTTTCCTTCAATCATGAGCAAGAATATCTTGCAACGTAGATTAGGAAGAGGATTCTTACTAATCGTGCCAACTTCCGGAAAAAAGGTGGTGAAAACCTGTGGCATCTTTACGCGATATAAAAGCGAAGATTAACTCGACAAAGAAAACGAGTCAAATTACGAAAGCGATGGAGATGGTATCTGCATCTAAGTTAAACCGTGCAGAGCAAAATGCTAAATCTTTCGTTCCGTATATGGAAAAGATTCAAGAAGTAGTAGCGAGCATTGCGCAAGGAAGTAAAGGAATTAATCATCCAATGCTAAATGCGCGTCCTGTAAAGCGTACAGGATACATCGTTATTACATCTGATCGCGGACTAGCAGGTGGTTATAACAGTAACGTATTACGTACAGTAAGTAACGTAATTCGTGAACGTCATAATATGGATTCAAACCAATATTCAATTATTGTGCTTGGACGACTAGGACGTGATTATTTAAAACGTCGCGGCTTTAACATCATTGATGAAGTAGTTGGATTATCTGATCACCCATCATTCACTGATATTAAAGACCTTGCTTCTCGAGCAATTGCGATGTTCGCAGATGGTGCTTATGATGAGCTGTATATTTACTACAACCATTACGTAAGTAAAATTTCACAAGAAGTAACGGAAAATAAAATTTTACCGCTTACTGATGTGGCGTCTGATAAACCGACGACAGCTTATGAATTCGAACCTTCTGAAGAAGAAATTTTAAAAGTACTATTGCCACAATACGCAGAAAGCTTAGTGTACGGTGCATTACTAGACGGTAAAGCAAGTGAGCACGCAGCGCGTATGACAGCAATGAAGAGTGCTACAGACAACGCAATGGAAGTTATCGATTCACTTACACTTTCATTCAACCGTGCGCGTCAGGCAGCGATTACGCAAGAAATTACGGAAATCGTTGGTGGAGCAGCAGCGTTAGAGTAGTAATAAAAAGCGTAGGTGGCTTGTCCAGAAGGGGAGGGCATTGGAACTCCTGACAAAGAGGCGTTCTTTGCCTCGTAGGAAGGAGTGAAATGGCCGACCCTTCTAGCCACCGGAGCTCGATTCAATAAAAAGCGGAAGCGGCTCATTCAAAAGAGCCGCGTAAGCTTATAAACCAATAAAAAATTAAAAGCTAGCTGCTCGTAGAAAGTTGGCTAATTAAAAGAAAGCTAGGAGGGAACCCGATGAATAAAGGGCGCGTTACGCAAATCATGGGTCCGGTTGTAGACGTTAAGTTTGATGGCGGAAAGCTACCAGAAATCTACAACGCCCTTACGGTAAAACAGAGCAACGAAAACGGTGAACTTAACTTAACATTTGAAGTTGCACTTCATTTAGGTGATGATACAGTTCGTACAGTTGCGATGTCTTCCACAGATGGACTTGTTCGTGGCACAGAAGTAGAAGATACTGGTAAAGCAATCTCTGTACCAGTTGGTGATGCAACACTTGGTCGCGTATTTAACGTATTAGGTGATGCTATTGACTTAGATGGTGAGGTTCCTGCGGATGTACGCCGTGATCCAATTCACCGTCAAGCACCTGCATTCGAAGAGTTATCTACTAAAGTAGAAATTCTTGAAACTGGTATTAAAGTAGTAGACTTACTTGCTCCTTACATTAAGGGTGGTAAGATCGGTCTATTCGGTGGTGCCGGTGTAGGTAAAACAGTATTAATTCAGGAGTTAATCAACAACATCGCACAAGAGCACGGTGGTATCTCTGTATTCGCTGGTGTAGGTGAGCGTACTCGTGAGGGTAATGACTTATACCACGAAATGAGCGATTCTGGCGTAATTAAGAAAACTGCGATGGTATTCGGACAAATGAACGAGCCACCTGGAGCACGTCAACGTGTTGCATTAACAGGCTTAACAATGGCTGAATATTTCCGTGATGAGCAAGGACAAGACGTACTTCTGTTCATCGATAATATCTTCCGTTTCACGCAAGCAGGTTCTGAAGTATCTGCCCTTCTTGGCCGTATGCCATCTGCGGTAGGTTACCAACCAACACTTGCAACAGAAATGGGTCAATTACAAGAGCGTATTACATCTACAAATAAAGGGTCTATCACGTCTATCCAAGCGGTATATGTACCAGCCGATGACTATACTGACCCAGCACCAGCTACAACGTTCGCTCACTTAGATGCAACAACAAACTTAGAGCGTCGTTTAACACAAATGGGTATTTACCCAGCCGTAGATCCATTAGCATCTACATCTCGTGCACTTTCTCCAGAAATCGTAGGAGAAGAGCATTATGAAGTGGCTCGTCAAGTACAGCAAACTTTACAACGTTACAAAGAGCTTCAAGATATCATCGCTATCTTAGGTATGGATGAGTTATCTGAAGAAGATAAGTTAGTTGTACATCGTGCTCGTCGTATTCAATTCTTCTTATCTCAAAACTTCCACGTAGCGGAGCAGTTTACAGGTCAAAAAGGTTCTTACGTACCTGTAAAAGACACAGTTCGTGGTTTCAAAGAAATTCTAGAAGGAAAATATGATGACCTTCCAGAAGATGCATTCCGCTTAGTTGGTGGCATTGAAGAAGTTATTGAAAACGCGAAGAAAATGATGGCGTAAGGCCTTAGGAGGGACGAAGTATGAAGACATTTCCAGTCAGTATTGTAACTCCTGATGGACCGGTTTACGAAAAAGAAGTAGAAATGGTAAGTGTAAAAGCAGAGAGTGGGGAAATGGGGATTTTACCAGGTCACATTCCAACTGTTGCACCATTAAAGATTAGTGCAGTTCGTCTGAAAAATGGTGGGCACACTGATTATGTAGCAGTAAGTGGTGGCTTTATCGAAGTTCGTCCAGATAAAGTAACTGTATTATCATCATCTGCTGAAGAAGCAAACCATATCGATATCCATCGTGCAAATGAAGCGAAGCGTCGTGCTGAGCAACGTCTGCAAGATAAACAAGCACATGTTGACTTTAAACGTGCAGAAATGGCATTACAACGTGCTGTGAACCGTTTAAACGTTTCCGATATGAAATAAAAAATTCGTAAAGGCTTTGCCTTTACGAATTTTTTTGTGGATTTTATGGATAATTTTACAAAAATGGTATAATTATATCAGCGCTCGTATAAGTAGAGAATGTACAACAATTTATAAAGGAGATGAATAAATGATTGGTGAAATGAAACGAGAAGCATTGCAATCTTTAAAAGGAAAATGGGGACTAGGTGTTGGATCAACGATTTTATATTTTATTTTAAGTTATGTTGTTTCAATGGCTGTAATGCTTATACTATTAATTCCAGTAGTTATAATAGTTCTTTTATTGTCTATTTCAACTGGTTCCATTGAAGAAGACACGATGGCAATTGGAGCTGCTATTACGTTTGGGCTTTTTTACTGCCTTATGATAATTTTAAGTTATGCGGCTTATGGCATTACCTCATACGGTTATACAAATTTGTTTCTACAAATAAGTAAACGAGAAGATGCTAGAGTTGATTATTTATTTGAAGGGTTTCGTGGTTTTAAAAGAATGATGAAAACAATGTGGGCTATGCTTGCAATTTTGTTATATACAGGTACATGGGTTCCAATGCTAGGAACGATTGTATGTGGGATATTAGGATTCTTTGATGAGAGTGCAAACCCATCATTCATAATCGTTTTCTTTGTTTTATTAGCTATTTCGTTTGTTGTAATGGCTATTTTGTATTTTTCATATTCGATGACATATTATGTGATGGTTGAAAAACCAGAATATAGTGTTTCGCAGGCAATGAAAGAAAGTAAGAATCTGATGAAGGGGCACAAATTAGATCTATTTCTTTTATGGCTAAGCTTTATCGGTTGGGCTATTTTAGCAATTTTTACACTTGGAATAGGTTTTCTATGGCTTAGTCCGTATGTGAGTACAACGACAGCGCATTTTTATCGCTACATTTCAAAGGGTGAATTGCAGTAGGAATATGCTATACTAATAGAATTATTGTGTATAGGAGGCGAGGCTAAACATGATTAGTGATTTAAAAGGAGAAGCACTGGACTCATTAGAAGGGAAATGGGGATTAGCTGTCGGGGCAACATTACTGATTTCGATTCTTCTTACGACCTTTAGTTTTAGTATTGAGTGGGTATTTTCTTCAATTTTTGATTGGAAAGAAACGAAAAATTCAATTTCAATAAATATCATTACATTTTTTGTTACTGGGCCTTTAACTTTAGGTGGATATTATCTTGCTTTAAATATCCTTCGTGAAAAGCAAGCTAGTATCGGTAATGTGTTCATTTGGTTTTCAGAGGGAAAGAGATTTTTAAAATCATTTTTATTATATTTATTAGTAAATTTTTATCTTTTCTTATGGACGTTACTGTTCATTATCCCAGGCATTATTAAATCATTTTCTTATGCGATGACGTACTTTATAATAAATGATCACCCTGAGTATTCTATAAATCAAGCGATTACAGAAAGCCGTCGTATGATGGATGGGCATAAGATGGAGTATTTCATTTTATGTCTGAGCTTTATTGGTTGGTTTATATTAAGTTGTATTACACTCGGGATTGGATTCTTATGGCTAATTCCATATTTTTATACGACGTCAGCAGCCTTTTATGAAGAGATTGCAGAGGAATATTACGAGAAAACAATTCCGACACTATAAAGTGGGGCATCCCACATTGATGATTCGTTTTATAAAACACCCAGTATGAGCTATTGATTCATACTGGGTGTTTTTTGTAGAAATTTTATAAATTGATGACTAGTAAGTGGTTTACTGAAATAGTAACCTTGCATATATTTACAGTTGTTCTTTTGTAGAAACTTAAGTTGTTTTTCTGTTTCAATTCCTTCAGCAACGACAGATAGGTTTAACGTATTTGCAAGAGAAAGGATAGTGGAAACGATGGCCCTTTCTTCAGGGCGATGATCGGCGAGTTGTGTAAATTCTCTCGGTACTTTTAATGTATCAATAGGGAAAATGGATAAATAAGCAAGAGAAGAATAGCCGGTTCCGAAGTCATCAATGGACGTTTGAATACCATATTCCTTTAATTGCTTTAGCTTGGATAACGTTTCTTTTTCATCGATCATTGCAATTCGTTCTGTTAACTCAAGTGTTACATCTTTTGGATCGACTTTAACGTCTGTTATTATTTGTAAAATGTTCTCAATTAAATTATTTTGCTGGAACTCTTTAGCTGATAAGTTAACACTTATTTTTAAATCTTTGTAGCCAAAAGTATGCCATATTTTTAGCTGACGACAAGATTCATTTAATACCCAATGACCAAGTGGAATGACTTGGGGAGTTTCCTCTACAATTGGAATGAACTCACATGGCGGAATGTCACCTAGGAGTGGGTGTTTCCAGCGTAGCAATGCTTCGGCACCAATGATCTTTTTCTTCGTAATATCAATTTGTGGTTGATAGACGAGATAAAATTCTTCGTTTACTAAAGCGAGTGGTAAATCTTTTTCAATTCGAGCTTTTCGTTCCATTTTTTTATACAATTCTTTCGTGTACAGAGAGCTACCATTTTTCCCTTTATTTTTTGCTTCGTACATGGCCATATCAGCATGTTGTAAAATCGATAACGGATCTTCACCTGCTTCAGGGTATATTGCTATCCCGATGCTAGGTGAGATTTGTAAATGTTGATTTTCAATTTCGAATGGTTCGTTCATGGCTGCTACAATTGTATCAGCTATTTTTTTTACATCTGGCCTCTTTTTATAATTTTCGATAAGGATTGTGAACTCATCTCCAGCTAATCGGGCAAGCTTCATATTTGGTGTCGCTATACTTTCGAGTCTTTTTGCTACTGCAATTAATAGAAGGTCGCCTACCCTATGACCGAGGGTATCGTTAATAACTTTAAAGCGATCTAGGTCAAGAAACATAACAGCAAAAGGCATTTTTGATATTTTGGATCGCGCAATTGCTTGTTCTACATATTGATGAAATGCACGTCGATTTGCAAGCTCTGTTAGTGTATCATGATATGCTAGAAAATTAATTTGTTCCTGTTGTTGTTTGCTTTCCGTAATATCTTTAATCATTAAATAAACTCCAGAAATATGATCCTTTAAAAAGATAGGAACAGCTGTCACATGCAAGTAGTAAATATCTCTATTTTTATGATATGCCCGTATTTCTAAAGAAATAGATTTCCCCTTTTTTACGCGATGGAAGGCATTGATGATTTCTTCCAAATCTTCTTCATACGTAAGTGAATAGTAAGGTTGATTTAATAATTCATTCGTTTGATAACCGAGTAAAGTCGTACCAGCGTTATTCACTTTAAGAAAATTACCGTATAAATCTAATGTGAAAATGGGATCTGGATGATGCTCGTATAAAGATTTAAACATTTGTTGGTTATGATATAGTTCATTTTTTTGTTCTACTAAATCTTCTGTACGCAGTTCAATTTGTTTTTCGAGTTCTGAGTTGAATTGCATTTGGGCTAATAATAATATTTTATTTTGTTTTCGAACTAAACTATGGCGAATGAGAACGAAGGAGAAAGTTATCATAAGCCCGATTACTACAATAGGTGCAAAAACATATTCGACTAATATGAAAACAATAAGCATTACGACAGAAATATAAGGTAATGATAATCTGATCGCTTCCCCAAGTTTAGGTGTTAATAGCACTTGTTCTTGTTTTTCAGGTTCTTTTGTATGAAGAATACAGGCGATTGCTACTAGCACTAAAGTTACTTGATAGAGAGGAGTAATTGTAAACATAGAATATTCGGGCGTGAAGTATTTGATATAAGCATAAATCGCATCTGTAGTCGCATACAAAATTAAAGCACTACCAAGGAGCGCACCGACTTTTTTCGGTAATAAGGAAAGTGGTTTGAATAAAAGGTTAATTCCTATGAGAAAAAAGAGTAAATCGGTCATTGGATAGGTAAGTTGAACAAATATGTCGATATAGGATGTTGAAGAAATGTAAATGGTTCGTTCAATAAGTAAGTAGTAACTTAAAGTGAACTGTGCTGTAACAATAATACAAATATCACATATCATAAAAAGCTTTTCTAATAAATCTCGGTTATAAATGATTTCATATAGAAAGGCAAATGCAAAGCTAATTAAAAAAAGTAGATAAAAAAAATCAGACGGATCAACGAATGTATAGTAGTCCTTTAAAATTAAACGTTGATAGGCAACGATGATATCGCCAATGAAATAAGAGAGGGTTCCAACACATAAAATGGTCCAAAATAAACGAGGTAACCCTTCTTTCATGTTTGAAAAATAAAGTATATAACTACAAGCGATAATATCAATGAATAATGTACTCATACCAATTAATATTTGAAAAGGAAATGAGTATTCATATAGAAAAGGCATTGTCACGTAATGAATCATTATAGACAACAATATAATGCTTATAAGAATGCTTACATGTGTTTGTTTTTTCATTTATCTCACCCACGGTATATACATATAAATTCCTCTTTTTATTTTTTATAGTTTCTATACTTATTTTGCACAGGTATAGCCAGTTATAAAAATAGATTTTAATAATTCTCGTTTCTGTCCCCAACATATCGACATGGGAATTTGAAGTTTGCTATAATGATTAAAATAGTTGCATTATTTAGAAAAATTTAAAAATAATAATTACTGCAACTAGGACATATTGTTTACTAAGTGAACTTGTTCTTAATTTAGGGGGGAGGGTTTCACAATGGCAAGTGTATATGAAAATAGTTATATGATCGTTTTGATTTTCTTGCTATTAGGCATATTGCTTCCGGTAGTGGCTCTTACATTAGGAAGGATGCTGCGCCCGAGTAAACCAAGTGCAGCGAAAGCGACGACGTATGAGAGTGGGATTGAGCCTTTTCATGATGCAAATATTCGGTTTCATGCTCGTTACTATATTTTTGCTTTATTGTTTGTCATCTTTGATGTAGAAACTTTATTTTTATATCCATGGGCTGTTGCATATGACAAGCTCGGTTTATTTGCACTGATTGAAATGTTCATTTTTGTTGTAATGTTGCTAGTTGGGTTAGCGTATGCTTGGAAAAAGAAGGTGTTACAATGGTTATAAATTTTGAGGAATTACATCCAAATGAGCGAGCGGAATTAGAACGAAATATCTTTTTTTCTACATTGGAACAGTTGAAGGGATGGGCGCGAAGTAATTCTTTATGGCCAATGACATTTGGACTGGCATGTTGCGCAATTGAAATGATGGGAGTAGGTTCATCACATTATGATTTAGATCGATTTGGGTCATTTTTTCGGACTTCACCAAGGCAATCGGACGTTATGATTGTGTCGGGAACGGTAACGAAGAAGATGGCTCCTATTGTTCGGCGCTTATATGATCAAATGCCTGAACCGAAATGGGTTATTGCAATGGGATCTTGTGCGACAGCAGGGGGCCCGTATGTAAATTCATATGCTGTTGTAAAAGGTGTAGATCAAATTGTACCAGTTGACGTGTATATCCCTGGTTGCCCACCAAATCCCGCTGCTTTAATTTATGGCATTAATAAATTAAAAGAAAAAATTCGTTACGAGGCAAAGACGGGGAAGCAGGTGACGAATAAATGAGTGATCCAAACAAAGATTTAGAGGATTTGAAAAGAGAAGCGGCTAGGCGGGCGAAAGAAGAGGCGAGAAAGCGTCTCGTTGCGAAACATAATGCGGAAATAAGTAAACTTGAGGAAGAAAATCAAGAAAAAGAGAAAGCGCTATCAAAAAATGATGGTATGACTGTGGAAGAAGCGAAACGCCGTGCTGCAGCAGCCGCAAAAGTGAAAGCGGCGGTGCTAGCAAAACAAAAAGGAGAAGGAACAGAAGAAGAAAAGGCCAAGGCGAAAGCAAAGGCAGCAGCGGCCGCGAAAGCGAAAGCGGCGGCGCTAGCGAAACAAAAAAGAGAAGGAATGGAAGAAGGAACAGAAGAAGAGAAGGCGAAGGCAGCAGCAGCCGCAAAAGCAAAAGCGGCGGCGCTAGCGAAACAAAAAAGAGAAGGAATGGAAGAAGGAACAGAAGAAGAAAAGGCAAAAGCAAAGGCGAAGGCAGCAGCAGCCGCAAAAGCAAAAGCGGCGGCGTTAGCAAAACAAAAAAGAGAAGGAACAGAAGAAGTGACGGAAGAGGAAAGGGCCAAAGCAAAGGCGAAGGCAGCAGCAGCCGCAAAAGCAAAAGCGGCGGCGTTAGCAAAACAAAAAAGAGAAGGAATGGAAGAAGGAACAGAAGAAGAAAAGGCCAAGGCGAAAGCGAAGGCTGTGGCGGCCGCAAAGGCAAAAGCAGCGGCGCTAGCAAAGCAGAAAGCTTCGCAAGGTGATGGGGATTCGGGAGATGAAAAGGCGAAGGCAATTGCAGCAGCGAAGGCGAAAGCGGCAGCGGCTGCAAGGGCGAAGATGGAGGGTGCTGAAGGTAAGAAGGAAGAGGAAGCGAAGCAGGAAGAGCCATCCGTGAATCAACCGTATTTAAATCAGTATGTTGAAGTTATTAAGGGAAAAGTAGGAGAGGATGCTTTAGTAGATTGCTACATTAATAAACTTTCCAAAGATGTACCAACTCTTGTAGTGGAGCCCTCAAAATATTATGAAGTAATGGAGTTACTGCGATCCCATGAGGAACTTGCATTTGATTATATGTCAGAGTTACATGCGACGGATTTTGTGACACATATGGAAGTGTATGTTCATTTATTTTCATATGGAAAGAAACAGTCAGTAGCGGTAAAGGTGAAGCTGGATCGGGAAGCGCCGCAAGTAGAATCGGTGACGCCGCTTTGGAAAGGGGCGGACTGGCCAGAGCGGGAAGCGTATGATTTGCTCGGCATTGTATTTAAGGGACATCCGAATTTATCGCGTATTTTAATGCCCGATGATTGGATAGGACATCCGCTTAGAAAAGATTATGAACCGTATGATGTGGAGGTGTAGCTAAATGATCCGTACGGAAGAAATGCTTTTGAATGTAGGTCCTCAGCATCCGAGTACACACGGTGTGTTCAGGCTTGTTATTAAAATTGACGGGGAAATTATTAAAGAAGCTACACCGGTTATTGGATATTTGCATCGCGGGACCGAAAAGATTGCAGAGAGCTTACAGTATACGCAAATTATCCCTTATACAGATCGGATGGACTATTTATCGGCTATGACGAATAATTACGTCATTTGCCACGCTGTAGAGACGATGATGGGGCTTGAAATCCCAGAGCGAGCTGAATACTTGCGAGTACTTGCAATGGAACTTGGAAGGATTGCGAGTCATCTCGTTTGGTGGGGGACAAATCTTCTCGATATAGGAGCGGTCAGCCCGTTTTTATACGCGTTCCGTGAGCGGGAGATGATTATTAATTTATTAAACGAATTATGCGGTGCCCGGCTTACTTTTAACTATATGAGAGTCGGCGGTGTAAAGTGGGATGCGCCGGACGGTTGGATTGAAAAAGTGGAAGAATTTGTTCCGTATATGAGAGAGCAATTGGCGGGTTACCATGATCTCGTTAGTGGCAATGAGATTTTCTTAAATCGTGTAAAAGGCGTTGGTATATATAGCGAAGAAGATGCAATTTCGTATTCTTTAAGCGGAGCGAATTTGCGGTGCACCGGAGTAAACTGGGATCTTCGCAAGGATGAACCGTACTCCATTTACGACCGTTTTGATTTCGATATTCCTGTTGGGAGCGTGGGGGATGCTTGGGATCGCTATGTTTGCCGCATGAAGGAAATTGAGGAGTCGTTAAAAATTGTCGAGCAAGCTGTCCAGCAGTTCCCGAAAGAAGGAGCAGTACTTGCGAAAGTACCGAAGATTATTAAGGCTCCTAAAGGGGAAGCATTCGTCCGTATAGAGTCGCCGCGAGGAGAGATTGGTTGCTATATTGCTAGTGACGGAAAGAAAGAGCCGTACCGCTTGAAGTTTCGCAGGCCGTCTTTTTACAATTTGCAAATTTTACCGAAGTTATTGAAAGGTGAAAACATCGCCAATTTAATTACGATTTTAGGTGGAGTTGATATTGTACTTGGGGAGGTTGATGGCTGATGATTGAAACGCTCTTACAATCACCTTCAAGCTGGACGAATTTCTTCATTTTTTTCGGGTTAGCGGTGCTGCTACTATTTGCGGTCCTTGGCTTTGTTACATATGGTATTTTGGCAGAGCGGAAAGTGATGGGTTTTATGCAGGGGCGGATTGGGCCAAACCAAGTCGGGGGCCGGTTCGGTTTACTGCAAACGGTAGCCGATGTTTTAAAACTATTATTGAAAGAAGATAGTATTCCGAAGGCGGCAGATAAACCGTTGTTTATATTAGCGCCTGTCATTGCATTTGCGCCAGCATTTATGGTTCTTGCAGTTATCCCGTTTACTGATAAATTTCAGTTCGCAGATATTGGCGTAGGCTTACTGTATTACATTGCTGTTTCTGGCATTACGACGATTGGTGTCGTAACCGGAGGATGGGCATCGAATAATAAATATTCCCTTTTAGGAGGGATGCGTGCAGCGGCGCAAATGATTTCTTATGAAATTCCGCTCGTAATGAGTGTAATCGGGATCGTTTTGTTAGCTGGTAGCCTAAATTTAAATGAAATCGTAGCAGCGCAGGAGAATGTTTGGTACATTTTCGTGCAGCCAATCGGTTTCGTCGTATTTTTAATCGCAGCGGTAGCAGAGTTAAATAGGACGCCGTTTGATTTACCAGAAGCTGAGTCGGAGCTTGTTTCTGGATATCATACGGAATACTCAGGGTTTCGCTGGGCGTTTTTCATGCTTTCAGAGTACGTATATTTCTTCGGGATGGCATCTTTAATTACTGTGCTCTTTTTAGGCGGATGGAATCCAGTTATGTTCCTTGGATTCATCCCAGGTGCCGTATGGTTTGCTTTAAAGTTTAGCAGTGTAGTTTTTCTATTAATTTGGTTCCGCGTTACGTTTCCGCGTATAAGAGGTGATCAGTTAATGGAGTTTGGCTGGAAAGTATTATTGCCAATTGCACTTGCAAATATTTTCTTAACGGCATTGATTAAGGAGTTATTCTTCTAATCTATGAGGGGGGTGCCAGTAAGAGATGAAAGGGCTATTTAAAGGACTAAAATATACATTAAGCAATTTGAGTAAAAAGAAGGTGACGTATGATTATCCTAATCAACCGTTGCCATTGCCAGATCGTTTTCGAGGGATTCAAAAGTTTTATCCAGAAAAGTGTATTGTTTGTAATCAGTGCTCCAATATTTGTCCGACAGACTGTATTCAGTTAACGGGGAAAAAACATCCGGATCCTACGAAAAAAGGAAAAATTATCGATACGTACGATATTAATTTTGAAATTTGTATTCTTTGTGATTTATGTACAGAAGTTTGTCCGACAGAGGCGATCGTTATGACAAATAACTTTGAACTCGCGGAATATTCACGGGATGACTTATTCAAAAATTTGCAGTGGCTTGATGAAAACGACGAAAACGTCAGGAAGGAGAATAAAGCATGAATGGCGAGTTTATAGCATTCTTTATACTATCCTTGTCTGCAATTATCGGCGGCGTTCTTATGTTGAATTTAACGAAGGTCATGCATATGATGCTAGCTCTCGTTCTAACATTTCTCAGCATTGCAGGTTTGTACTTTCTGTTATCAGCTGAATTTATCGGGGTTGCGCAAATTTTACTTTACTCGGGTGCGATCACAATTATTATGATTTTTGGCATTATGTTAACGAAACATAACGCAGAAAATGAATCACGTCTTACTCTTCGAAAATGGATTATCTTCTTTGCGGTTGTAGCATTTGGGGCAGTTATGTATTTCGCTGTTAACAATATTGATTTTGCAAATGAAAGCACACAAGGAAGTTTACCTCTCCATGAAAAAAACACACTTCAAATCGGTACACTTCTCTATTCAAAATATATTATTCCATTTGAGCTAACCTCAGTTATTTTACTTGTAGCACTTGTTGGCGCAATTATTCTTGCGAAGAAGGATGAGAAAGAGGAGGATTCCAATGAGTAGCGTTCCTGCTTCTGCATATTTAACGCTTGCGATTATTTTGTTTTGCATCGGTTTGTTTGGAGCTTTAACGAAGCGCAATACAGTGATTGTATTAGTTTGTATTGAATTAATGCTGAACGCAGCCAATTTAAATTTAGTAGCGTTTAGTAAATTAGGTTTGTTCCCAAATTTAACAGGGCAAATTTTCTCTCTGTTTACGATGGCCGTAGCAGCAGCGGAGGCGGCGGTAGGACTCGCCATTTTAATTGCTTTATATCGTAATCGTACGACAGTTCATGTAGATGAAATGGATACGCTTAAAGGATAACATTGTGACCGAAAAGGGGGAAGGAAACAATGATCGATTATGCATGGCTCATACCGCTTTTCCCGCTTGTTTCGTTTTTGTTATTAATTATATTCGGGAAGAAAATTAGAGAAGGAAGCAGTGTACTTAGTATTTTCTTCGTCTTTCTCTCCTTTATATTTGCGGTACTTGTATTAATAGAACGGTTTTCGACAGTACCAGTGAAGCATAAGTGGGTATGGCTTAGAGCTGGAGATATTGATATATCATTTGGCTTTGAAGTGACAGCATTAGGGGCTTTAATGTTGTTTATCGTTACACTTGTGAGTTTACTTGTACACGTGTATTCGAAAGGGTATATGAAAGGTGAGGAAAGATTACCAACCTTTTATGCCTATTTAGGACTCTTTACATTTGCGATGCTCGGGCTTGTTATATCACCGAATTTATTACAGCTTTATATATTTTGGGAGTTAGTCGGCCTTGGTTCGTTCTTACTCATCGGTTTTTATTTCTTTAAAGAAGAAGCGAAGGCTGCTGCGAAAAAAGCTTTTATTATGACACGTATTGGAGATGTCGGTTTATTTATTGGGATGATCTTAATTTTCTGGCATGCAGGTAGTTTTGAATATGACGCAATATTTAGAGCGATTCATACGGGTGATCTGACTCCGACAATGATTACAATAACGGCGATATTAATTTTTATCGGGGCTATGGGGAAATCAGGTCAGTTCCCGCTTCATACGTGGTTACCGGATGCGATGGAAGGGCCGACGCCTGTTTCGGCACTTATTCATGCGGCGACGATGGTCGCAGCTGGCGTATATTTAGTGGCAACGATGTTTCCGCTATTTTCAGCAAGTGCGGTGGCGATGCAGACGGTAGCAATTGTTGGAGCTTTCACTGCAATCTTTGCAGCTTCCATCGGTCTTGTACAAACGGATATAAAGAGAGTACTTGCGTATTCTACAGTTAGCCAGCTCGGGTATATGATGCTTGCACTAGGATCTGCCGGTTATGTAGCTGGTGTGTTCCATTTAACGACACACGCTTTTTTTAAAGCATTACTATTTTTGACAGCAGGAAGTGTCATTCATGCAGTGCATACGCAAAACATTAATAAAATGGGCGGCTTACAGAAGAAGATGAAAGTAACGGGTGCCTTATTTTTAATCGGTACACTTGCAATTAGTGGTGTGCCACTCCTTTCCGGCTTCTTTAGTAAAGATGAAATTTTAGCGGCAGCTTGGATGAACGGCAATTACGTTTTATTCGTCTTAGCGATAATTGCAGCATTCCTAACAGCGTTCTACATGTTCCGCCTATACTTTCTTGTCTTTACGGGGGAAGCGAAGACGAAGGAAGATGTGCATGAATCGCCCCGCATCATGACGTATCCGATGATTGTCCTTGGCGTTCTTGCAGTCGTGGCAGGCTATATAAATACACCGTGGTTTGGAACGTTTCTCGGAGATTGGCTTACGAAAGATGTAGCGTTTAAAGTGCGAGAGGGGCACGGGCCAGTTTGGATTATGATTGTTGCGACGCTCGTTTCTTTGACAGGGATTGCTCTTGCATATGTCATATATGGCAAGAAATCTATTTCTAGAGATTGGGCTGGTGGCGAGGACTCGCCTCTTTATAAACTTTTGAAAGAAAAATATTATGTGGATGAACTATACAATATGACGGTGCTCCCTATTACGAAAGGAATCGCTCATGTGCTTCGCCTATTTGAAGTGTATGTAGTCGAAGGAATTGCCATTTTAATAGGGAGTTTAGTGAAAGGGATAAGTACAATTGGCTCTAGACTCCAAAACGGAAATGTACAAGTGTACGGGACTGTAACAGCTGTTTCACTTGCAGTACTCTTCATTATTTTGCTCTATACGGGAGGGGATTTACGATGAATGATTTGTTATTAACGTTCTTCATTTTTTCCCCGCTTTTAGGAATTCTCTTACTTACATTCACACCGAAAAAAGAATCGCGTACAGTGCGAGCGCTCGGTTTATTTGGAACAGCGCTTCCATTCGGAATCGCTATCGTCCTCGCTTGTACATATGCTTCTGGAAAGAGTTTGTCTCTATTTGATGAAAAAGTGAAATGGATTACATTTGGGGATTTTGCAGCGGTGGATAAAAGGTGGTTTTCCATTTATTACGAGCTCGGTATTGATGGTTTATCGCTCGTTATGATGGTACTGACGGCCCTTCTAGCGATGCTTGCAGCAATTGCAGCATTCACTATTAAAAGAAACTTGAAAGCATTTTATATGCTGTTACTCATGTTAGAAATAGGGATGCTCGGTGTCTTCGCTGCTCAAAATTTAATGTTGTTCTTTATCTTCTTTGAAATTACATTGCCACCGATGTTTTTATTAATTGGGAAGTGGGGGAAATTGTCGAGTGAAAAGGCTGCTTATAGTTATTTAATATATAACGGTATTGGCTCCGCGATTTTGCTCATCGTTTTCTCGGTTTTATTTGCGAAAACAGGTACAACCAATATTACAGAGCTTAAAGAAATATTAACGAGTGTAGGTGCTGGCGGAGGAATGGCTGTCCCAAATAGCTTACAGTTCGGCTTGTTTCTTAGCATAATGATCGCTTTTGCGATTAAACTACCCGTTTTCCCGTTACATCGCTGGATGGTCAATGTGCATATTGAAGCACATCCGGCTGTAGTTATGCTTCATGCAGGTGTTTTACTGAAGATTGGAGCATACGGTATAATCCGCTTCGGACAGGGACTATTCCCGGAATACTTTCGCGAGTTTGCAACGCTCATTGCGATTTTAGGAGTCATCAATTTATTGTACGGAGCCTTCTTAGCGCTCATTCAAACGGACTTCCGGAAGGTGCTTGCTTACTCTAGTATTTCACATATGGGTATTGTATTAATGGGCCTTGGGGCGTTAAATGCACCAGGTACACAAGGCGCTCTATTCCAAGTTGTTTCGCACGGTTTAATTGCGGCCTTACTCTTTTTCTTACTTGGTGTTATAGAACAACGCTTTGGAACGTCGGATATTACAGCGCTTGGCGGACTTGCAAAAAGTGTACCGGTACTTAGCGGATTCTTCTTAGCGGGAGGAATGGCATCGCTTGGATTGCCGGGGATGTCCGGATTTGTTAGCGAATTTCTTGCCTTTCTCGGTTTATTCCAAGGAGAGCCAGTTATTGCAGCGGCCGGAGTACTTGGCATCATTTTAACCGCTGTATACGTATTAAGAGCAACGCTGCAAGTAACATTTGGTAAGAAAGAGTGGGAAGCGAAAGCTGATATACACGGTTGGGAGTATGTTCCTATATTGCTACTTATCTTTTGCATTATTGCAATTGGCGTAATACCAGAAATACTAGGGGATCCGCTTCAAAATACGTTGAAAACATTGGGGGTGAAGTAGGATGGATATGAATACGTTACTTAGCTTATCGTGGCATCTCATGGTGCCAGAATTCATTATTCTCGGGGCTGCCATCCTTCTTTCCATATGTGATTTGTTTTTTAAGCTGAACCATAGATACGTAGCACTTGGTGCAATCGCGTCGGTCGTGTTAGCAATCGTGTCGCTAATTACGCTATATAGCGAACCAACGGGAGATATTTTAAATGGATCGTTTGTGTTAGATGGATTTTCAAAAGGATTTAAAACGTTGTTGTTAGGTGGGGCGGCCCTCATTTTATGCATCGCAATGAGCGATGATAAGAAAAATCCAATTGAAGATAAGGGAGAATATTATTATTTATTTTTAATGGCGCTTCTTGGGGCGATGTTTATGGCTTCTAGCGTTGATTTCATTACACTTTTCGTCGGTTTAGAATTGCTTTCACTTTCTTCCTACATTTTAGTAGGAATACGAAAAAAGAACCTTACATCAAATGAGGCAGCAATGAAATATGTCATTAATGGAGGAATTGGAACGGCAATTACGCTCTTTGGAATGAGTTATTTATACGGCATTACAGGATCAACTAATATCGTGGATATGCAAAAGGTATTTGCTGGGGAACTGGCTGGTGGCATTCAGTTATTGCTAGCTCTTGCATTTCTATTATTACTCGTTGGGCTCTCATTCAAAATTGCGACAGTGCCGTTTCATATGTGGGCGCCTGATGTATATGAGGGAGCGGCTACACCTGTTACTGCTTTTCTTGGAACGATTTCTAAAATTGCGGGGTTCTTACTCATTATTCGTTTGTTCCTCATGGTTTTTGCAAGTGTATCGGTGCAAGGAGACACGCAATCTCTATACGGACGTATGAGCATATACATCGCTGTGTTAGCTAGTATTACGATGATTATTGGAAATGTAGTCGCATTAAAGCAATATAACGTAAAACGCCTATTTGCTTATTCAGGAATCGCGCATGCAGGATATTTACTCGTACCGCTTGTCGCATTATCACCATTTACGATGGATAGCATGTGGTTTTACATGCTTGCGTATATGCTTATGAATATAGGCGCGTTTGCAATTATCCACGGCTTAATCTTACAAAGCGACAAAGAAAACATCACCATTTTCACCGGATTATATAAAAGGTCGCCATTTACAGCAATCGTGATGACGATTTTTATTTTATCGCTAGCGGGGATACCAGGAACAGCTGGTTTCATTGGGAAAATTAACATCTTTTTAGGGGCCCTTCATGTAGAGCCAGCTCATTACGTACTAGCTTCTATTATGATGGGGACGACAGTCATTTCATTCGTATATTATTTCCGTATTTTACAGCAAATGTTTTTCCGTACAGGAGAAGTAGAAGAGAAAATTCGTTTGCCACTCAACATAAAGGTTGTGATGAGCCTTTGCGCAATTTCGATTGTAATACTAGGGATTATGCCGATGATTGGGTACAATTTCTTTTATGAATATTTTCCATTAATGAAAGATTTCTTCTTCTTAGGGAACGTGGTACAATAGTGAAAATAAAAGGTGTGGAGTCGTTACTCTGCGCTTTTTATTTTGTGTGAACTACGATTGAAAATGCATATAAGTATACGCTTTTAAAGAGAAAATTACGATGTAAAATGTAAGATGCTTATTTGTATTTGAAAAAGTGTGGCTCCTACTTATTATGGTATCGTTTTTATATGATTTCGTAAGTAGTAGCTAGGTAAAAAGGAGTCGGTTTTTTGGCACATCTTTTAGGGCAACAAGCACTGATTGCCATCGTTTCGCATTTATTGTTTATTACCATTACGTGGTGGGCCTTACAAGGTATTCACATTGAGCGTTTAATGAAGCCTGGAAAGGTGATGCAGACGAGAGTATTACTCATCTTAATTACAATTGCAATTGGGACATCTGTAAGTAACTTTTTCCTTGATTATTTAGGCTATTCAAAGAGTTTAACGTATTTAGTAAAGTAAGTGTATAGAACCTCATATCTCCGTTAACAATGGGGATAGGAGGGGATGAAATTGAAGCTTAAAGCCATTCTTATTGTTGCATTAAGTGTTGTTTTATTTTTGGTTGGGTATAGAGAGATGAAACCAATGAGCGATGAACAGAAGATGGAGAGCATGATCGCAGCTGTAGAGAAAAATGATGCTAAAGTAGAGAAATGGTCATGGCTAGCGCGAGAAACAAAAACGATTTCTAATATACATACGTTTCAAAAGTTGTTAAACGATGTGAAGGACAAGGCAAATATTCAAAAGTGGGAATTAGAGCAATCTCCAGATGGATATAAAGCTACATCCTATAAAAAGTTTTCTTCTTATGAAGAACGAGTAGTAGTAACTTGGAGTAAGGAAAATACTAAAGAAAACACTTTCATTATTTTTGAAGTGAGCGGGGCAAAATGGGACCCGAAGTACATTCAGAAAACGAATAAAATTTTTAGTGAAAAACCTATAATTTACACTTGTGTTCAAGGTGCACTGAATGATACGATTGAAGGTGTTTTGCAAAATAAAACCAATCAGGTTTTGAAAGATCTTTCAGCAAGAGCGATCGAACAGATAGAAGAAAGAGCATTTGTGTCAGTCTCCGCATACAATAAAAAGTGGGATGACGCTCTTTCAACAAATAGAGAGAAAATAAATGTGCAAATAGCAATACGTTCTACAGACAACAAAGATACAATTGTGGTTGGCACACCGATCATAACTTCTGAGTATTGAGTGAATAGATACTGAAAAAAGGACACGGAGGGGAATAATTTGGAAAAGATCATCGTCCGTGGCGGAAAGCGGTTAAACGGCACAGTGCGTGTTGAGGGCGCAAAAAATGCTGTATTACCTATAATCGCTGCAGCCCTATTAGCGAGTGATGGAAAGAATGTACTATCTGAAGTACCAGTTTTGTCTGATGTATACACAATTAATGAGGTATTACGTCATTTAAATGCTGAAGTCGTATTTGAAAATAACCAAGTAACAATCGATGCTTCTAAAGAGCTAAACATTGAAGCACCATTTGAATATGTACGTAAAATGCGTGCATCTGTTCAAGTAATGGGACCTTTATTAGCACGTAACGGTCGTGCTCGTATTGCACTTCCTGGTGGATGTGCAATTGGTTCACGTCCAATTGACCAACATTTAAAAGGCTTCGAAGCAATGGGAGCAAAAGTACAGGTTGGTAACGGTTTTGTTGAGGCATACGTTGAGGGAGAACTAAAAGGAGCTAAAATTTATTTAGACTTCCCAAGCGTGGGCGCGACAGAAAACATTATGTCTGCAGCTACATTAGCAAAAGGGACAACAATCCTTGAAAACGCAGCGAAAGAACCAGAAATCGTTGACTTAGCTAACTTCTTAAATGCGATGGGAGCGAAAGTACGCGGAGCTGGAACTGGAACGATTCGTATCGAAGGCGTTGATAAATTATATGGTGCAAACCACTCTATTATTCCTGACCGTATTGAAGCGGGAACATTCATGGTTGCAGCGGCAATTACTGGTGGAGACATCTTAATTGAAAATGCTGTGCCTGAACATTTACGCTCAATTACAGCGAAAATGGAAGAAATGGGTGTTAAAATTATTGAGGAAAATGAAGGTGTACGTGTTATCGGCCCAGATAAGTTAAAAGCGGTTGATATTAAAACTATGCCTCACCCAGGTTTCCCAACAGACATGCAATCACAAATGATGGCATTATTACTACAAGCTGATGGAACAAGTATGATTACAGAAACGGTATTCGAAAACCGCTTTATGCACGTTGAAGAATTCCGTCGTATGAATGCTGATATTAAAATCGAAGGTCGTTCTGTTATTATGAACGGTCCAAACAGCTTACAAGGTGCTGAAGTAGCAGCAACTGATTTACGTGCTGCAGCTGCATTAATCTTAGCTGGTTTAGTATCAGAAGGTTACACTCGTGTAACTGAGTTAAAACATCTTGACCGTGGCTATGTAAACTTCCATAAGAAATTAGCTGCATTAGGTGCAACTATTGAACGTGTAAACGAAAAAGTAGAAGAAGTGAAAGAACAAGAAGTTTCTGATCTTCATGCTTAATTGAAATAGTCTCTATGTCTTTTGACATAGGGGCTATTTTTTTGGGCTTATTACTGTTATAGTCAAGAAATTCTATACTTATGCACGTACCAGTAAAAATATTTAGAAAATTTTTGTTTTAAATTGGCCCCCTTAAGTATGTTCTAAAAGAAAGAGTTGTTCCATAAGAATGAATGGAGTAAAGCTTTTTTTATCCCGCTTTAATGGGCAGTAAGACCCCCACCTCAAAATTCAGCAAAAGCAAAGAAGTTAGGTGGGGGATCAACTGCCCATAAAAGCCCGATTGGTTCAACTAATAATCAGTGGGGGATGAAGGAAACCCCCACTGATTAAAGTTTCACTTTATATTGGGGGAAATAAGATGAAATTTTCAAAGCCACTTTTTATTACAGTAGCGCTTCTCATAGCGCTCGTTATCATTGTACCTGCTGCTCTTGTGATTCCGTTTGCGAAAGCAAAAGTAGAGGGAAAAGCAGCTTCTAAAACTCCTCCAGCGATAGAAAGTATACCAGCTCCAGGAAAAGTGGATACAGCGGTTCAAGTTGCTGTATATCGCGAGAAACAAAAGAAGGTAGAGTCATTACCTATGGAGGAGTATGTGACCGGTGTAGTAGCTTCTGAGATGAATGCCAGTTTTGAAATAGAGGCGCTAAAGGCGCAGGCATTAGCAGCGAGAACATTTGTCGTGCAGCGTATGCTAAGCGGAGGTAAGAAAAACAATGCGGACGTGACAGATACGGTGAAAGATCAAGTGTACAAAAGCAAAGAAGAATTGAAAAAACAATGGGGCAATAACTACGAAAATAATTTGAAGAAAATCGAAGAAGCTGTTTCGAAAACCGCAGGACAAGTTTTAACGTATGACGGAAAGCCAATCTCAGCATCATTCTTCTCAACGAGTAATGGCCGGACAGAAAATGCAGCCGATTACTGGGGAAATGATTATCCGTACTTAAAGAGTGTAGATAGCCCGTGGGATCAAGCTTCTCCGAAATTTACGAGCGAGCAAACCTTTACCGTAGCTGATTTTCAAAAACGTCTCGGTGTGAAAGTGCTAGCAGACGGAAAAGTTGGTGATATTAAAGGGCGTACAGAAGGAAAACGTGTAAAAGAAGTAGCGTTTCAAGGGAAAACATTAACCGGAAGAGATGTACGTGACAAATTGGAGTTACGCTCTTCTGACTTCACGTGGAAACAAGATGGAGATAAAATCATTGTTACGACGAAAGGCTTCGGCCACGGCGTTGGTATGAGCCAATACGGCGCGAATGGCATGGCGGCGGAAGGTAAGAAATATACAGATATCGTCGCTCATTACTATAAAGGCGTTGAAATAAAGACGATGAACGATTATGAAGGTAAGTTGATGGTGAAGAAGTAGGTGTCAGGGTCTCCTGGCACCTGCTTTTTGTTTAAAATATCATAATTTTCCATTAATTGTTTGGTATAATAGGATAAAAAGTATTTGGGGGAGACAAAATGGCGTTACTGGAGTTGAAACAATTAGGTAAGACGAACCAGTTACCGGCAGTTGAACTGAAGGTTGAGAAGGGGCAATGTGTTGTTTTGCAATGTAATAACCATACAGCTAAAGTGTTACACCGTATTATTATTGGTGCGGAAGAAGCTTCAACTGGCAATGTGCTATTTGAGGGAGAGTCGATTGGAAAGAAAAACTATTCTCGCATCGGCTTTTGTTTTTTGAAAGATGAGGCATATGATCGTTTGAAGGTGAAGGAATACTTTAAGTTTTTAATAGGGCTCTATGAATCGAATATGAGTATAGAAGAAGTTGTACAATATGTCGGCCTTTTAGATAAATTAAACGTTAAAATAGAAAAACTATCATTTTCAGAGAAACGTCGTCTTCATATTGGGCGAGTTATGATTCATAATCCGGATTTAGTTATTTTGGAAGAACCAGAGCAAAATGTAGATACAGAGAGTACGATTGTGATTCGAAAAGCAATTATGAAAATGAAAGAGCAAGGAAAGGCGATTTTTATTACATCATCTTTCCTATCGGACGCTCTTTCGTTAACAGAAGATGTATACATATTAAACAATGATGGTGTGAAAAAAGTAGAAATTGAACAAGAGGAAGCAGAAGAGGTCGATGAAGAAAAAGTCGTTCAATTGATTCCGCAAATGAAGTTAGAAAGAATACCAGCGAAAGTAAACGATAAAATCATCTTATTAGACCCAATGGAAATCCATTTCATTGAAACGCAAAACGGAGTAACCCATATTCACGTTCGTGAAGGTGATTTCGTATGCGCATTAACATTAAGTGAACTAGAATCAAGATTAACAGGTTTTGGTTTCTTTAGATGTCATCGCTCGTATCTTGTGAATTTGCAAAGAGTACGAGAAGTAATTACTTGGACTCGTAACAGTTTCAGCTTAATTTTAGACGACGAAAGAAAAAGTTCAATTCCGCTTTCGAAAGGACGAATGGATGAGTTGAAAGGTGTAATTGGGCTATAAAAAGTGCTCCAATAAGCTCAAAATACGATCCATTCACCGGTAAAAATACTCCTTTTACCGGTATTTTACTGCGTAAACCCTTTGATTTTCATATGATTGAGTCAAGAAAAGCGAAACAAACAAACGAAAAGCGCTAAAGCGACTTTCATCTATAAAAGAAAAAACAAAGGGGATGACGAGATGACATTGGCAATTGAAATGAAAGATGTAATGAAAAGTTTCAACGAAAAAACAGCACTTCGAAATGTAAATATTGAGGTGAAGCAAGGAGAGATTTTCGGATTCCTCGGACCGAGTGGCTCTGGGAAAACGACAACAGTAAAAATTTTAACTTCTCAATTACTTCATAGCGTTGGAACGGTAAAAGTATTAGGGAAAGATATTACAGGGCCAAGCAGCATCGATTATAAACGAATTGGTATTTTAACAGACAACAGCGGTTTATATGAGAGACTTAGCATTTATGATAATCTACTATTATTTTGTGACTTATACGATTGCAAAAAAGAACGAATCGATGAAGTACTAGCGCAAGTAAACTTATTAGATGATAAAAAAACATTAGTAAAGAAACTATCAAAGGGAATGAAGCAGCGCGTTACATTAGCTAGAGCAATCCTTCATAAACCAGATATCCTCTTCTTAGACGAACCAACATCTGCACTCGATCCAGTTAACGTACAAAACATTCATAAAGTCTTAAAAGATTTAAATAAAGAAGGAACGACGATTTTCTTAACGACTCACAATATGGAAGAAGCAGAGACGCTTTGTAACCGCATCGCCTTTCTATGTGGCGGAGAAATTGTAGCGCTTGATACACCGGAGAACCTTCGCTTACAATACGCGAAAGATCAAATACAAGTCGTATTAAAAGATAAGCAAAAAGAAGTGGTGCAAAAAGATGAATTAGGTGCAAAACGTATTTCAGAATGGATGAAAAAAGGTGAATTACTATCCATTCATTCACACGAACCAACGCTAGGCGATATCTTTATTGAAGTTACTGGGAGGGGATTATAATGACATTTTCAATGAGAAGATTTTCAGCTATTTTTCGGAAAGAGGTACAGGATATTAAAGCAAATGCATCTGTACTCGTAATGGCGGCACTGCCACTCGTATTTTCTTTTGTTTATCAACAGATGGATGGACCGAAAGAGCAAATCGCTAATATGGTAACTTTAATGGCTTTAACAATGGTAGGAAGCTTTGTTCAAGCAGCTTTAATTGCGGAGGAAAAAGAAAAACAAACGCTACGTGTAATGATGTTATCTCCAGCATCAACGTTAGAAGTATTGCTAGGAAAAAGCGCATTAACAGCTCTTATTACATTCGTAATTTGTATTAGTAACTTTGCGATTTTAGGTGTAATAAAGGGGAATATGGTTTTAATTGCTCTATTTTTACTTGTTAGTATATTTTTCTTCCTTATGTTAGGTACGGGGATTGGATTAATAGCTAAAACAACGGCGTCAACATCAGTAGTAGGTATGCCGATTCTATTTGTTTTTTTTCTAGCTCCAATGTTAGGCGGATTTATTAAAAGTGAGTTTGTAAAAAAGGCAATCGATTTCCTTCCAACGAAGCATCTTGCGGACGCAATGCCGAAATTGCTGGCTGGAAAAGGATTTTCGACTGTTAGTGGTGATTTAATCAATATTATAATTTGGTGTGTGCTTTCCATTATTCTTTGTATTGTAGTTTACAAAAAGAAACAAATGGACTAAAAACTGAGCCAAAACGCTCAGTTTTTTCTTTTTTCTATCATTTCCTCGGAAATTTTACAATTCTTATACATATTTTTACATATTTTGTCGAAAAGTAATTAGTTATAGGTTGTATAGGATGCGTGAATATTGTTCAAAATGATTGCTGAGGTGATGATGGAATGCGAGGAAGAAATAATAAAAAGTCGCAAAAGGTAGTACATTTATTTCAAAAAAGATGGGTATTTCCGGCACTATACATTGCTTGTGCAGCGGTAATTTTAATGGTTGCGCTATGGTTCCAAGGAGCTAATCCGAAGAAGACTCCGAACCAAGATCAAGCAACGCCGTATACACAAACGGAAGATCCAGCAGTACCAGTAACGAAGTCTTCAGAAGTAGTGAAAATGCCAGCTCCTGCTAATGCGGAAGTAGTTGTACAGAAGAAGTTCTATGAAGATGCAGCAACTGAGGCGGAACAAGAAAAAGCACTTGTCTTTTATAACAACACATATTCCCCGAACAAAGGAATTGACATTGCTGCGAAGAATGGAAAAGAATTCAATGTTACAGCTGCTTTAAGTGGTACAGTAACGAAAGCTGAAAAAGATTCACTTCTTGGTTATGTTGTAACAGTTGATAGCGGAAATGGTGTAGCAGCTTCTTATCAAAGCTTAGGCAGTGTGAAAGTAGAAAAAGGTGCACGAGTTGTACAAGGTGAAGTATTAGGAAAATCCGGTCTAAGTGCAATGAATAAAGAAGCAGGTTCTCACGTTCACTTTGAAGTACGTAAAGACAATGTGGCTGTGAACCCTGAGCGCTACTTAAATAAGTCAGTAGCAGAAATTAAAGCTGATGCAGGTGCTGCAAAGGCAACGAACGCTTCTGGTAAAAAAGCTGATGACAAATCTCAAAAAGAAGAAAAGTCAACGAGCACGAAACCAGAAAGTAAAACAGAAGACAAGTCTCAAAAAGAAGAGAAATCAACTAGCGGTTCAACTAGTGACAAAAAAGAAGAACCGAAGAAAGAAGAAAAATCAACAAATGGTTCTACAGAATCATCTAACAGTTCTTCTTCACAAGAATAAGAAAGTGAAAAAATCAGTTCTCACTAGGAGAGCTGATTTTTTTATTTTCATATAAAAATACTCAATTTCGAGAAAAAAGTTGCAATAACAAGGAAAAATGACGAGATTCTCGAATATATATTACAAAAGGGAGGGGATACTGTGTCATTTTTGTTTGTTCTGTCGACTGCTATTATTTTATTGTTTGTTTTATTCACTTTATATTATTACATTGCCAGTAAGAAAGAGGTTCCCCACCATCAATTGTTAGAAGAAGAATTAGAAGGAGAAGAATGACGCCTTGTATACAAGGTGTCATTTTTTTCGCCAAAATAGTCACTGTTAACGTATTTCTCACAAAAAAATGTAATTTTTCTTAACTTAGTCCGCAAAAATAGTGAACATGTAGCATATATCAGTAGTGCGGGCAATACAATGGTATAAACCAAAGCAAAGAGAGTGTTTGAGGTGAGAAATCGTGAATCATTTCATTATAAATCCAAGAATGTTTAACGCTTACAAACAGCACTCACACTTACTTCTTAGTCGTATGCAGCGAGGCTCATTTCACCCTTCTCACATCCAATTTAGGGAGGCGAGTGGTGTGCACGATTACATCAAAGAGAGAACTATCAAGATTGGTAAGTATATCGTGGAGACAAGAAAGACAGTGCGTGTCATTGCAAAGGAATTTGGGGTATCAAAGAGTACAGTCCATAAAGATTTAACGGAACGTCTACCAGAAATTAATCCAGAGCTCGCAAATGAAGTGAAAGAAATTCTTGATTATCATAAGTCTATTCGTCATTTAAGAGGCGGAGAAGCAACAAAACAAAAGTATAGAAAAGAAGATGTAGAAAAGCCGGTACGTCAATAAATATGCGATCGCAAACATTCCGTTTCAATTCGGTAATATTTTTCAGAAGAATTCTTTTTGCGAATATTACGTTTCTGTTAAATTTATGATAAAATCAGAAATTAGGTGTAAAAGAATTCGGGTGTAACCTGATTTTGAATATCGAGGAGGAAAAAACGGGAATGTTTGCGCGAGATATCGGAATTGACCTAGGTACGGCTAACGTATTAATCCATGTTAAAGGTAAGGGTATTGTATTAAATGAGCCATCTGTTGTTGCTATTGATCGTAACACAGGTAAAGTATTAGCAGTAGGTGAAGAAGCAAGAAGTATGGTGGGACGTACGCCTGGTAATATTGTAGCCATTCGTCCACTAAAAGATGGTGTAATCGCAGATTTCGAAATTACAGAAGCAATGTTAAAGTATTTCATTAACAAATTGGACGTAAAGAGCTTCTTTTCAAAACCTCGCATTTTAATTTGTTGTCCAACAAATATCACATCAGTAGAACAAAAAGCAATTCGTGAGGCTGCTGAACGTTCAGGTGGTAAAACAGTATTTTTAGAAGAAGAACCAAAAGTAGCCGCAGTTGGTGCTGGTATGGAAATCTTCCAACCAAGCGGTAACATGGTTGTTGATATTGGTGGAGGTACAACAGATATCGCTGTACTATCTATGGGTGATATTGTTACCTCTTCCTCTATCAAAATGGCTGGCGATAAGTTTGATATGGAGATCTTAAACTACATTAAACGTAAGTATAAGCTATTAATTGGAGAACGTACTTCAGAAGATATTAAAATTAAAGTTGGTACAGTATTCCCAGGTGCACGTAGCGAAGAACTTGAAATTCGCGGACGTGACATGGTAACAGGTTTACCACGTACAATTACAGTATGCTCTGAAGAAATTACAGAAGCATTAAAAGAAAATGCGGCTGTTATTGTACAAGCTGCAAAAGGCGTACTAGAGCGCACACCACCAGAACTATCAGCGGACATCATCGATCGCGGTGTTATTCTAACAGGCGGTGGAGCTTTACTACACGGTATCGACATGCTTCTAGCAGAAGAACTAAAAGTACCAGTATTAATTGCTGAAAACCCAATGCACTGCGTTGCGGTTGGTACAGGTATTATGTTAGAGAATATCGATAGATTACCAAAGCGTGCTTTACGATAAAATGAGAGGAACTAAGGTGTAAACCTTAGTTCTTTTTTTGTATTTTTATTTTTTTATTTCGATTTTTTGAGAAAATAGAAGAAAAATAAAGAAAAACGAAGAATATAGGTAAAATATTCATATATATGGTTAAATTTAATATTTCCGTATTTGAAAACGTTTATAATATAATGAGTCGAATACGACATTAAGGCAAATCATGTGTTAATATATATTGCCTTTCCCTAATCTGGGCATACACTCTTTTCTACCTCCGTGTCAGTTGCAAGGATATGCAACTATTTTAAGAGAATAGAGTGTATGCATTTTTTTATAAATAGGAAGTAACGTTTCACTTTACCCCGCTATTTGTCGGGCAGTAAGGCTTCCGCCTCAAAATTACGTGAATACAAGAAAGTTAGGTGGGAAATCAACTGCCCGTAAAAGCCCGATTGGTTCAACTAATAATCAGTGGGAAAAGGCGCCCACTGATTAAAGTTTCACTTTATAATGACAAACAATAAACAAAATGGGATAATAAACAATATGTCCAAGTGGTAAGACCAATATTACAAAAGGGGCGATTGTTATATGTTAAATATAGAACAAATTAAAGAAATCATTCCTCACCGCTATCCATTTTTACTTGTTGATAAAATATTAGAAGTAGATGAAGGAAAAAGGGCGGTTGGAATTAAAAATGTATCCGCAAACGAAGAATTCTTTAACGGGCACTTTCCTGACTACGCAGTTATGCCCGGTGTACTTATTGTGGAAGCATTAGCACAAGTTGGAGCAGTTGCTGTATTAAAGAAAGAAGAAAACCGCGGAAGACTTGCTTTCTTCGCAGGTATCGACAATTGTCGTTTCAAAAAACAAGTACGTCCAGGTGATCAACTTCGTCTAGAAGTAGAAATGACGCGTGTACGTGGTCCAATCGGAAAAGGAAAAGCAATCGCAACAGTAGATGGTGAAGTTGCATGTGAAGCTGAAATTACATTTGCGATTGGTGATAAAAAAGAATAGATGTGAATTAAAAAAATTCTTCTGCAACATGCAGGAGAATTTTTTTAATTCATATATTTTTGTCCGAAATATTAAAATACAGATTAATCAGAATTCTTGTTGTAAATGAATGGAAGTTCGTATATAATGACGCTATAAATATCTTGAAATTAAGATAAATGATAGCGCGATAAAAATAGAGACGCGGTTGTCACATTATAAAGGGTATGAGATAGGACAAAACTTATTATGATTGGTTATGATGAAGTGTAGAGGAAAGTGATGGAGAAAATTAACAGTATAAACAAATGAAAAATGAGCGTAGCATATCGAACATAGAGAGATAAAGGGGAAAGTGTCGCATTTTGAAAAGAGGAGATCATACCATGTTCGGGAGAAAAAAAAGAAAACCATTACGACAATTAATTACACATAAAGAGCCTAAGTCACGCATTACGGAACAGTACCGTAACATCCGTACAAATATTGAATTTACATCTGTAGATAATCATGTTCGTTCTATTATTGTTACTTCGGCAGATCCAGGCGAGGGGAAAACAACGACAATTGCGAACTTAGCAGTTGTTTTCGGACAACAAGGAAAGAAAGTCTTACTAATCGGAGCTGACTTGCGTAAGCCAACAATTCAAAACTTATTTGCTGTTCATAGCCCTAATGGCTTAACGAACCTATTATCAGGACAAGCAAAATTGATGCAATGCATTCAAAAAACAGATATAGAGAATGTATACTTAATGACTTCAGGTCCAATCCCGCCAAACCCGGCTGAACTATTAGGTAGCCGGGCAATGGACGAGCTATTACTAGAAGCATATAACATGTTTGATATTATTTTAATCGACACACCACCAGTCCTTGCGGTTACCGATGCACAACTCTTAGCGAACAAATGCGATGGAATCGTACTGGTCGTACGTAGTGAAAAAACAGAAAAAGATAAAATCGTAAAAGCGAAACAAGTATTAGATAAAGCATCAGGCAAAATACTTGGTGTCGTTTTAAATGATAAAAGAGAAGAAAAGGAGCAGTATGGTTATTACTAAAATATGAAAAGGCCAACAAAAATTTTTGTTGGTTTTTTGTTGTTTTCTGAAAATTCTTTATCAAGTTACACAGTTTAAAAAGCATGATAAAATAAAAATTTTGGAAAATGATTGGAATGTGTTGTCATATTTAAGATTATTTTGTAAGATTAAACTTGTTTCTTATGAACAAATATAGAACTGAATTATTAAAAATAAAAAATGTAAGATTTATATGTTATAATTTTTCCTATGTGTAAATTTTAGAAAGTTGGAGGAACCTATGGAAGAAACAATTAGCCTAAAAGAGTTATTTCATATCTTAAAAAAACGTTTAGCAATGATCCTCGTAATCGCCTTTGGTGTAGCTATTGTAAGTGCTATCATTAGCTTTTTCTTCATGACACCAATCTATCAATCTTCGACGCAAATTCTTGTTAACCAGAAGAAACAAGAAGGTGCAGCAATTCAGTACAATGAAGTACAAACGAATGTTCAATTAACAAATACATATAAGGTTATTATTAAAAGTCCGGTAATCTTAGAACAAGTTAAGGAAATGCAAGGTTTAAATATTACCATCCAAGAACTAAATAAAAAAATTGAAGTGGTAAATGAGAAAGATTCACAAGTAGTTACATTAATGGCTCAAGATCAGGATCCGAGATTAGCTCGTGATATTGCAAATACTACAGCTGAAGTCTTTAAAGGTGAGATAGCAAAAATTATGAATGTCGATAACGTAACAGTGTTATCGAAAGCAGAAGTTGCGGAAAATCAATCGCCAATTAAACCACGTCCGATGTTAAATGTGGCAATTGCCTTCGTGGTTGGTGTAATGGCTGCAGTTGGTCTTGCATTCTTACTAGAATACTTAGATAACACAGTAAAAAAAGAAGAAGATGTAGAAAACTTACTTGGTTTACCAGTGTTAGGTATTGTAGCTCGTATGGATGAAGAAACAACGAACGTGAAATCACACGCTCCATCATCAAGAAAAGTGAGGGGACAAACAATTGGCTCTTAATTTATTTAAAAAGAAAAAAAATCATCGTCAACGTCGTCAATTAATTACTCATCAACAACCGAAATCACCAATTTCAGAACAGTATCGTAATATTCGAACAAACATCGAATTTGCAGCTGTTGATAAAAATTTACATTCATTAATGGTAACATCTGCGAACCCAAGTGAAGGAAAAACAACGACGACAGCGAATATGGCAGTCGTGTTCGCCCAACAAGGAAAGAAAGTATTATTAATTGATGCAGATATGCGTAAACCAGCGATGCATCAAATGTTTCAAGTAGATAATATTTTCGGGCTAACGAACGTATTAACGCATAGTGAACGTTTAGAAAAATGTGTACAAACAACATCAGTTGATAATCTGCACTTTTTAGCATGTGGGCCAATCCCGCCGAATCCTGCAGAATTGTTAGGATCAAAATCAATGCAGGAGCTTCTTGCACAAGCATACAGTACGTACGATTTAGTTATTTTCGATTTACCACCGATTTTAGCTGTTACTGATGCGCAAATTATGGCAAATGTATGTGATGCTTCTATTCTTGTCGTTCGTAGTGAATCGACAGATAAAGAAACCGCAGTAAAAGCAAAAGGTCTACTAGAATCAGCAAAAGGTAAATTGTTAGGTGTTGTCCTGAATGATCGTGAACGTGAACAGGGCTTATATTATTACTACGGTGCAAATTAATTAAAAGAGTGAGATATGGGAAGAACATATCTCCTTTTTTTCCTTGAATATGAGGAATATCTCATATTCAAGGAAAAAAAGATTACTATAAACGAGGGAGGACAAAACAAATGATTGATTTACATTGCCACATTTTATCTGGTATCGATGACGGTGCACAGACAATAACTGATAGTTTAGCAATGGCACAGCAAGCTGTGGCAGAAGGAATACATACAATTGTCGCAACACCACATCACCAAAATGGGAAATATGTAAATGAGCGTGCTTCTATTATTCATCAAGTGAAGCAATTAAATGATGAATTACAACAACATGAAATCCCGCTGAAAGTTTTACCAGGACAGGAGGTCAGGTTATACGGTGGTTTATTAGAAGACTATGAAGCTGGTAAAATCGTTACTTTAAATGAAACAAACAAATACATATTCATTGAATTTCCATCTAATCATGTACCTCGTTATACAGAACAACTATTTTATGAACTACGTGTAAAAGGAATGATCCCAATTATCGTTCATCCCGAACGTAATGCCGAGTTAATCGAGCGGCCAGATAAGTTATATAACCTTGTCAATAAAGGCGCATTAACACAAGTGACAGCAGGCAGTCTCCTAGGTAAATTCGGGAAAAAAATTAAAAGATTTTCACTACAACTTGTTGAACACAATTTAACGCATATGATTGCATCAGATGCACATAACACAACGTCAAGAGGATTTCATTTAGAAGAAAGCTATGAACTAATAGAGAAAGAATTCGGCACAACTGTTATGAATGATTTAAGAGAGAATCCGTATTTAATCATTAGCGGGAAAGCAATTTATAAAGAAGATCCAGAACAAATTCGTCGTAAAAAATTGTTTGGTATTTTTTAAATAAAGAATTGGTGATGTCTCCTAACCGTTATCAACGGAGGCACTCGGTCGTGCTGTGGGTAGAAATTTTATTTCATGCCTACCTTAGACGCTTGTCGTCGGGAGTATGACGTGAGGATGGGTTAGATGCCCATAATTTATTTATGTTAGAAACTCTACTTATGGAGTTGTAAAGACGAACCTATAAGTAGGGTTTTTGTTATTGTTACATATGGATGAAGTAATATATTTTGGGGGGACTAGATTTGAAAAAAGTAAGAAAAGCAATTATTCCAGCTGCGGGACTGGGGACAAGATTTTTACCGGTAACAAAGGCAATGCCGAAAGAAATGTTACCAATTGTTGATAAACCAACAATTCAATACATAGTAGAAGAAGCGATAGAATCAGGAATTGAAGATATTATTATTGTTACTGGAAAAGGAAAGCGTGCGATTGAGGATCATTTTGATCATTCATTCGAACTAGAGCAAAACCTTTTAGAAAAAGGAAAGTATGAAATGCTTGAAAAGGTACAAGCTTCTTCAAAAATTAATATTCATTACATAAGACAAAAAGAACCAAAAGGTTTAGGACACGCAGTATGGTGTGCACGTAAATTTATTGGAAATGAACCATTTGCGGTATTACTTGGTGATGATATTGTACAAGCTGAAACGCCATGTTTACGTCAATTGATGGATCAATATGAAGAGACACAGTCGTCAGTTATCGGTGTACAAACAGTACCCGAAAATGAAACACATCGTTATGGTATTATCGATCCAATTGAAAAAAATGAACGTCGTTATCAAGTGCGTCAATTTGTTGAAAAGCCAGCAGAAGGTACAGCACCATCGAATTTAGCGATTATGGGTCGTTACGTATTAACACCAGAAATCTTTATGTTCCTTGAGGATCAGCAAACAGGTGCTGGTGGAGAGATTCAATTAACAGATGCAATTCAACGTTTAAATGAAATTCAACGTGTATTTGCTTATGATTTTGAAGGTATTCGTTACGATGTTGGGGAGAAGTTTGGATTTATTAAGACGACAATTGAGATGGCACTACAAAATGAAGAATTAAATGTAGAGTTAATGAAGTATATGAAAGAACTTGTAAAAAAGGAAGAGGCACATTCATAAGGGAATGGCCTTTTTATTATCAATAAGATAGGAATTATATAAAGAAGGGAACATGTATATTGAGTTATCGAAAACGGCTCTCATTATTAATTTTATTAGATTCATTTATTGTATTAACTGCCGTGTATTTAAGTTATTGGTTCATACATCCAAATATATTAAGCAAAATTCCTACGACAGTAATTATTAGTTCTATTACATTATTGTGTAGTCATCATATTTTTGCTGCTATTTATAAGCTTTATAACAAGGCGTGGGAATATGCAAGTATTGGGGAATTAAAGCAAATATTTAAAGCAATTACACTTTCCATTATTGTAACAGCAATTGTACAACAAATTATAAATCATGATATTTATGTTCGAATTTTAGTAATCGCATGGATGTTACACTTATTATTAATTGGTGGTTCACGTTTTGTATGGCGTATGTTCCGTGATACGTATATTACTAAAGCTGCTGATAAAAAACGAACACTAATTATTGGTGCAGGTTCAGCAGGGACAATGGTAGTACGTCAATTACAACATAATAAAGAAGCAGATCTATATCCAATTGCATTTGTTGATGATGATAGAAATAAACAGAAATTAGAAATTTATAATGTGCCGGTTGTGGGTACAACAAATCATATTCAAGAAATTGTGGAAGATAACGATATTGAACATATTATTATTGCAATTCCTTCTTTAAATAGAAATCAAATAAACGAGATCTTTGAGAAGTGTAGAAAAACGAAGGCGAAAACGCAAATTGTACCAATGCTTGAAGATCTTTTAGATGGCAAAGTTTCTGTTAATGAATTCCGAGATGTACAAGTGGAAGATTTATTAGGAAGAGAGCCAATCCAATTAGATGATGCAGGAATTGGAGAAAAAATTGCTGGTAAAACAATTTTAGTAACTGGTGCTGGTGGATCAATTGGATCAGAAATTTGCCGTCAAGTAATGAAGTATAAACCAGCAAAAATCGTACTTTTAGGACATGGTGAAAACAGCATTTATAATATCGAAATGGAAATGCGAGTTACGTATAAAGATACAGTTGAAATTACGACAGAAATTGCTGATATTCAAGATCGTCATAAAATCTTTGAAATCATGAAAAAACATCAGCCATATATCGTATATCATGCAGCGGCACATAAACATGTACCTTTAATGGAACGTAATCCTGAAGAGGCTGTAAAAAACAATATTTTTGGCACAAAAAATGTAGCAGAAGCTGCAGATACATTTAAAGTAAATACGTTTGTTATGGTTTCTACAGATAAAGCTGTAAATCCAACGAATGTAATGGGAGCTACGAAACGATTTGCTGAAATGCTTGTTCAACATATGGCGTCTGTAAGTACAGGTACGCGATTTGTAGCTGTTAGGTTTGGTAACGTCCTTGGAAGTAGGGGAAGTGTAATCCCGCTATTTAAGAAGCAAATTCAAAAAGGCGGACCTGTAACAGTTACTCATCCTGATATGATTCGTTACTTTATGACAATACCAGAAGCTTCTAGGTTAGTAATTCAAGCTGGTACACTAGCTAGAGGTGGAGAATTATTTGTTCTCGATATGGGAGACCCAGTAAAGATCGTGGATTTAGCTAAAAACTTAATTACCCTTTCGGGGTATTCTATTGAGGAAATTGGAATTGAGTTTACTGGATTAAGACCAGGTGAAAAAATGTATGAAGAGTTATTAAATGAGGGTGAGATTCATCCAAAGCAAATATTCCCTAAAATTCATATAGGAAAGGCTGTTTTAATGGATCAAACGATTCTAAGACAGTTTATGAATGATTTTGAAGGAATTAGTAAAGAAGAAATAAGAGAACGATTATTAGATATTGCAAATAATAAAGTTAATTTAAACAACTAATTTAAGGGAAGGAAGTTTTTTAAATGGGAGACAGAATATTTCTTTCATCACCACATATGAGTGATGAAGGGTATGAAATGCATTATGTTAAGGAAGCTTTCGATACAAATTGGATTGCACCACTTGGGGAAAATGTAAACGGGTTTGAAAGAGAACTAGCCGAGAAAGTTGGTTCTAAAGAAGCTGCAGCACTGTCTTCTGGGACAGCTGCAATTCATTTGGCTTTAAAAGCAGCGGGAGTAGGGGAGGGAGATATTGTTTTCTGCCAAACACTTACATTCTCAGCTACTGCCAACCCTATCATTTATCAAAATGCTACTCCTGTTTTCATAGATAGTGACTATGAAACTTGGAATATGTGTCCTAAAGCTTTAGAAGAAGCTTTTAAAAAATATCCGAACGTAAAGGCAGTTATCGTAGTTCATTTATACGGTCTTTCAGCAGATATGGATAAGATTGTTGCACTTTGTAAAAAGTATGATGTGGCTTTAATTGAAGATGCTGCAGAATCTTTAGGAACGTACTATAAAGGGAAGCATACTGGAAGTTTTGGTGATTATGGTATTTTCTCTTTTAATGGAAATAAGATTATTACAACCTCTGGTGGTGGTATGCTCGTTTCTAATAATGAAGAAAGAGTTTCAAAGGTAAGGTTCTGGGCTACTCAAAGTAGAGATCAAGCGAGACATTACCAACATAGTGAATTAGGTTTTAACTATCGCATGAGTAATGTAGTTGCTGGTATTGGTAGAGGGCAGCTTAAAGTATTAGATCAAAGGGTTCAGAAGAAAAGATACATATTTAATTTTTATAAGAGAGAATTAGAAGGGCTTGAAGGTATTGAATTTATGCCTAGTAATGAGTGGAACGAACCAAACTATTGGCTAAGTTCTATGACACTAAACGGTAAGATTCGCCCAATTGATGTAATGGAAGCTCTTGAAAAAGAAAATATTGAATCTAGACCAGTTTGGAAGCCAATGCACTTGCAACCATTCTTTGAGAAATATGATTTTGTTGGTACAGATGTGTCGGAGAAACTTTTTGAGAATGGTGTTTGCCTACCAAGTGATACAAAAATGACAGATAAAGACTTAGATAGAGTTGTGAAAATTATTAAAGGGTTGTGGATAGTGTAATGAGGAGTTCTAAAGTTGGCATCTATGGACGGTTTATAAAAAGACCAATGGATTTTATACTATCTTTAATTGCTATTATAGTATTAAGTCCAGTGTTTCTTATAGTTTCTATACTTGTAAAAACGAAATTAGGTAGTCCAGTTTTATTTAAACAAAAAAGACCAGGACTTAATGAAGAAGTTTTTATGATGTATAAATTTAGAACGATGACGGATGAAAGAGACGCTGATGGTGAACTGCTTTCAGATGATATAAGGCTAACAAAGTTTGGGAAATTCTTGCGTTCAACTTCCCTTGATGAGTTACCTGAACTATTTAATATTCTTAAAGGAGATATGTCAATTGTAGGACCAAGACCTCAATTGGTCCGTGATATGGTATTCATGACTCCAGAGCAAAGAAAGAGACATAGTGTTTTGCCAGGGCTTACTGGGTGGGCTCAGGTTAATGGTCGAAATTGTGTTACTTGGGAAGAAAAATTGAATTTTGATTTGCAATATATTAATGATATTTCTTTTTTAGGAGATTGGAGAATAATTTTTATAACAATTTCTAAGGTGTTTAAGAGGGATGGAATAAGTACTGAAGGTATGGAAACAGCTGAGGATCTTGGTGATTATTTGTTAAGAATAGGTCAGATTGATAAAGAAATGTACATTAGAAAAATAGAAGAGAGCAGAAAATTAGGTTGACAAGAGAGATGGTGCGGAAATGATAAATGCGAATAGAAAAGATGTTTTAGTTTCAATAATCACCCCTGTATATAATTCTGAAGAATACATAGGTGATACTATCAAAAGTGTGCTATCGCAAACACATGAAAATTGGGAAATGTTTATTGCTGATGATTGTTCCCAAGATAGCACTGCAGAAGTTATAAGCCAATTTAAAGATGAGCGGATTAAATACTTTAAGTTGGATGAAAATGCTGGCGCTGCGGTGGCAAGAAATAAAGCTTTAGAAAAAGCAAATGGAAATTTTATTGCATTCTTAGACGCAGATGATATGTGGAAGCCTGATAAATTGCAGAAACAATTAGAATTCATGATTAAGGATAATATAGGATTTTCGTTTACAGGATATGAGATTTTAAAAGAAGAAGAAAATAAAGTTATTAAGGTTCCTTCTCAGCTCAATTATAGCCAATTTATGAAAAATACAATTATAGGTACATTGACTGTTATGATTAACGTTGACATTGTAGGAGAAGTAAGATTGGTTAATGTAAAGAAAGATCATGATTCGATGACATGGGCTAAGATCCTCAGGGAAGGGAACCTAGCATATGGTTTAGATGAAAGCTTAGCTTATTATAGAAAAGTTGAAGGTTCAATTTCAAATGATAAATTTAAGGCTGCTAAAAATCATTGGAATAACTGTAGAAATATTGAGAAATTATCATTGCCCAAATGTCTTTACTATTTCTTTTTTTATGGAATTAATGCAGTGAAAAAGCATTATTTTTAAAAAACTTTTTTGTGAAAATTTTTTTAGAAAATTAGGGACATATGGAAATTGTCTATTGAGGTGCTTTTATGTATAAAGTCGGTGTATGTGGACACTTTGGGGGCGAAAAAAATCTCCTTAATGGTCAGACGGTAAAAACGAAATTATTAACTAAAGAATTAAGACTAGCCCTTGGAACACAAGATGTAAACATAGTTGATACCCATGGGTGGAAAAAAAATCCTTTTAAGTTATTTTTGGATTGTTATTTTTTAATCCGGAATTGTGAGAATATAATCATTTTACCTGCGCAAAATGGAATTAGTGTCTTTGTACCATTGTTCTTATTTTTAAATAAGATATATAAAAGGAAGTTACATTATGTTGTTATTGGTGGATGGTTACCTAATTTGCTAAGTGAAAAACAAAAACTTAAAAATCAAGTCAGCAAGTTAGATGGAGTATATGCAGAAACAACCAGTATGATAAAATCGCTTCAGCAAATAGGCCTAAATAATGTGCAAAAGCTTGTAAACTTTAAGCGTTTAAATATTCTTTCAAAAAATGAACTTTGTTTCTCAAATGGAAAGCCATTAAAGTTGTGTACTTTTTCTAGGGTAATGAAAGAAAAGGGAATTGAGGATGCGATAAAGGTAGTAAAGAATATTAATACCTTAAGAGGGGAAGTGAAGCTTACACTTGATATATATGGGCAAATTGAAGAAGACTATAAAGAAAGATTTGAAGAGTTACAACATAGTTTCCCGGACTATATATCATATAAAGGTAGTGTAGATTTTGATAAAAGTGTAGAGATTTTGAAAGGCTATTTTGTATTACTATTCCCAACACATTTTAAAACTGAAGGGATACCAGGCACTATTATTGATGCATATGCTGCTGGAATTCCAGTGATAGCATCAAAATGGAATTCAGCAGATGAAGTTATTACTGAAGGAGTAACAGGGCATATATATAATTTTATGCATTTATCAGAATTAGAATTGCTTTTAAATTCAGCATTAGATGCCCCTGAAAATATGGAAAATATGAAAGAGAATTGTTTGAAGAAAGCCGAGGAGTTTTTACCAGAAAAGGTTATTGGTGATTTTATCCGAAATATGTAAATGATTATGTGTTTATGTCAAAAGGATAAATTAAGTGTTGTTAAGGTTAAATTTAATTTAGACGGATCATATATAAGGTAAATTAAGCATCGAGTAAGGGGCATGTTTGGAATGACAAAAGAAAATCAACCTAAAAGACTTTTATGTATTGTAAACACAATTAACGCAGGTGGTGCGGAAACCTTCTTAATGAAGCTATATCGTGCGTTGGATAAAACAAAATATCAAATGGACTTTTACTGTATGTCCTTAGAAAAAGGATATTATGAAGAAGAAATAAAGGAGTTAGGTGGAAAGGTTTATTATGCAGTGCCTAAATCTCAAAACTGGATTAAGGCTTTTCTTACATTAAAAAATGTTGTGAAAGAAAATAAGTATGAATATGTGATGAGAGTCTCACAACACTCATTGGCAACAGTTGATTTAATTGCAGCAAAAATGGGCGGAGCAAAAACTTTGGTACAAAGGTCTAGTAATTCTAATGCCGCTAGTGAAATTGGTAGAGTATTACATAATCTATTTAAATGGCTACCCATGACAATTCCCAATGTTAAGATTGCACCATCTACAGAAGCTGCAGAATATACTTTTGGTAAAAATTGTGTGGAGAATGGAAAAGCAATGCTTGTTAAGAACGCTATTCCTTTAGATTCTTTTCTATTTAATAAAGAAAAAAGAGAAAAACTTAGGAAAGAGCTTAACTTAGATGATAAATTTGTTGTTGGTCATGTGGGGAGATTTGATACTCAGAAAAATCATAGTTATTTAATCGATGTTTTCTCGGAAATAGTAAAAAGAAATGCCGATAGCATATTAGTTTTAACGGGAAAAGGTTCTCTTGAAAATAATATTAGAAAAAAAGTGGAAATGATGGGATTAGTTGAAAAAGTTATTTTCACGGGGGTTAGATCTGATGTTCCTGATATTATGATGGCAATGGATGTATTTATTTTTCCGTCGCTGTATGAAGGAATGCCTAATACAGTAATTGAAGCACAGGGTACAGGTTTACCTTGTATTATTTCAGATACAATTACTAGGGAGGCAGATATAACGGGGAATATAGAGTATCTTACCATTAATAAGGAACCAGAAAAATGGGCAGAAAAAGCTTTAACGTATTCAAATGGTTATGAACGAGGTAATGTACAAAAAGCTTTTGTTAAAAAGGGATATGATATTAATTTTGAATCAAAAAAATTGATGGAATTAGTAACAAAATAGATTGCTAATCAAATATGCTTAAACTTATTAGTTGTATAACCATTTATAAGAATGTAGCAGATCTTAATTAAAGAATGGAGCTAGTAATGGAGAAATTTACCTTAAGCAGAATAATTAACATAATAATGTTTTTATATATATTAAGTATATATTTATTTACTTTTAGAGATGGATTGAATTCAATCAGTAATTTTCTTGCGTTGACTTTTATAGCCGCTATATGGTCTAATGTCCTACTAACAAGAAAAAAAATAGTATTTAATAAATTTTTATTTATTTATTTTTTATTTATTTTAGTTTGTTTTGTTTCTGTATTCTTTGCAATTAATCAAAGTATTGCAGTAAGTAAGATTAAAACTATAATACTTATTTATTTTTTAATGATTTCTCTAGTCAATTATATCGATACATTCGAGAAATTAAGAAGTTTTTTGCTTTCTTTTGTATATTCAGGTTTTATTACGGGAGTATATATTTTGGCTAGTTCCGACTTTTCTCAAGTAACTAGATATGGAAGTGAGCTAGGAAATGTTAATTCAATAGGTATGATAATCGGGATATCCTCCATATTTTGCTTTTATTTCATTATTGAGGAGAAAAAATATTTATTATATACGCCAATTATGCTAATAAATATTTTTGTTGTTTTTTTAACAGGATCTAGAAAAGCGCTTCTTTTTGTTGTTCTTACAATTATTGCGATTCTACTAATTCAACAGAAGGCGGGAATTAAAGGTAAGATTAAAGCTTTAATAGGAATCCTTGTTACTCTAGTAATAAGCCTATATGTAATATTCAATGTTGAATTATTATATACAATAATAGGTGTTAGAATGGAGCATTTGTTCTCATATATACTAGGGAAAGGAGCAAATGAAGGTTCTATAAATATTAGGGCAAATATGATTGACATGGGATTAGATTGGTTTCAAGAACGACCGATTACAGGTTATGGAATAGATAATTTTAGATCTTTATATGGGATTGAAGCAATTGGAGGAGAATTTACTTATTCACATAATAACCTTGTAGAGCTTTTAGTTGGTATAGGGATTATAGGGACATTTCTCTTTTATTTGACCCATTTTATTGTTTTAAAAGGCCTGTATAAAGAATCTAAGAAAAATCAAAAAAGTGCTTTATGTTACTCTTTTATAGCCATAATAGGCATATATATTATTTTATCTGTTGGATTAATTTATTACTACGATAAACACATTAGTATGATATTGGCCATCGGAAGTATAATATATAAAATTGGTAAACCTAGTGGTGAAGAACTAACACAAAAAACTCTCGAATAAGTAAGGGAATTTAAAATATTTAATAAGGATGAAACTATCAATGATTAATAAAATTATAAAAGGCATAAGGAACCCAAAACGGGCAATACTTTACATTTTGGGAACAAAAATATCCAAGGTAATTCCAGATAAGACCTACTTAGAAATTAAATATAAATTAACAACTGGAAAAAAGTTAGATTTCGAAAACCCAAAAACATTTAATGAAAAATTACAATGGCTAAAATTGCATAATCGAAATCCAGAATATACAACGATGGTTGATAAGTTTGAAGTGAGAAAATATATTGCTGATAAAATTGGTGAAGAATATTTAATACCTCTAATCGGTGTCTATGATAGCTTTGAGGAAATAGATTTTGAGGTATTACCAAATCAATTTGTCTTAAAACCAAATCATACTTCAGGAAATGTTTATATTTGTAAAGATAAATCAAAAATTAATTATAAAGAATTAAAAAAAGAAATTAATATGTGGTTAAAGAGAAAATATTATTGGATGCATAGAGAATGGCCATATAAAAATGTAAAGCCAAAAATTGTTTGCGAAAAATATATGGTAGATGAATCGGGCACAGAGCTAAAAGATTATAAAATGTATTGTTTTAATGGAGAAACTAAAATTATACAAGTGGATTATGATAGATTTAATGGTCATAAGAGAAATCTATATAATAGTAAATGGGAATATGTTCCCACTTCAATAAAATATCCAAGTAATCCTGATATAATTATAAAAAAACCAAATAAACTTAAAGAAATGCTTGAATTGGCTAACATACTATCAAAAGGGCACCCATATGTTAGGGTTGATTTTTATTCAATAAATGAGAAACTTTATTTTGGAGAGATAACCTTTTATCCAGAAGCCGGTTATGGGAAATTTGATCCGGTAGATTTAGATATAGAAATGGGTAATTTAATTAAATTACCTATTTTATAATTAAGTAAAAAGAAGAAATGGAATGAGAGAGTTGTATATAGAAAATCCAAAATTTAGTGTGTTAATTCCAGTATATAATGTAGAAGAATTCATAGCTGAATGTATAGAATCAGTACTAAATCAGACATATCAAAATTTTGAGGTCATTCTAATTAATGATGGATCTACAGATTCAAGTGGTATGATATGTGAAGAATATGCAAAAAAGGATAATAGATTAAAACTGTATCATCAAAATAATCAAGGACTTTTGACATCAAGACAAAATGCCATTTCGAAAGCTAGTGGTGATTTTTGTTTGTTTCTCGATTCAGACGATTATTGGGAAACGGAATTGCTTGAAAAAATTAATCAAACAATAGATGAATATAATTGTGATTTGGTAATTTTTAAATATAAAAGAGTTTCAGAAAAGGGGGAGTTCATATCTGAGGCTCCCTCTATTTTTAAAGATGAAACAGTTTTTGATAATAAGAATAAAGAGGAACTTTTTAAAAAGATAATTAATAGTTCCAATTTAAATAATTTAGTCTGTAAAGCAGTGAAACGTAATTTATTAAATAATATAGATCATTCACAGGATTATGAAGTTAAAAATGGGGAGGATCTATTGCAATCTCTTCCTTTACTGTATAAATCAAAAAGAACAATATATATTAATTGTGCATTATATAATTATCGGACGGTATTAAGTAGTATTACTAATACCCTCAATGTAAATTTTCTTAAGGATATTACGGTGGTAAGGGGAAGTTTACTTTATTATTTGAAGAAATTGGGTATGGATACTGAGGATAACTTGAAGGAGTTTTATCAGTTTTATATGCAATTATTTTTAAATTATATATTCGAATTGATAAATTCCAATATATCTAAAAAGGATAAAATCACTATAATTACTAATTTTCAGCAAGAGCAATTATATAAAGATGCGATGGAGAAAATTAAAATTTCAGGGTTTTCATCGGAAAAGAAAATATTATTTTATTTGATAAGAAAAAATTATTATAAGGCGATTTTTATTTATGCAAAGGTAATTAATTCATTAAAGAAAATTACTAAGTATTTTGCGTAGTAGTGAAGGGATTGCAGTGAGAATGCGTAGTAAAAAAGCATTAGCGAATATAAGTGTGGCATTAATACTTCAAATAGTGGCGATAATTTGCGGGTTAATATTACCACGCTTAATAATTAGTACATTTGGTTCAGATGTCAATGGGCTCATTAACTCAATCACCCAGTTTTTAGGGTATATTATTTTACTAGAAGCTGGGGTAGGGGGAGTTGTTCGTGCAGCTTTATATAAACCGTTGGCAAGTAGTAATATCAATTCCATAAGTGGAATTATGAAGGCAACAGAGCGGTTTTTCAAAGTAGTGGCATATATATTCATAGGTTACTTATTAATTATGGCACTAATATTTCCATATTTAGTAGGAGATAATTTTGATAAGTTTTTTACTTTTACTTTAGTGCTAATTATAGGTATAAGTACATTTTTTCAATATTATTTGGGGATTTCATATCAAATCTTATTACAGGCCGATCAAAGGTCCTACGTAACTTCTGTAGTACAGATTATTACGTTATCATTTAATACAGTATTAGTTATAATTTTAGTGAATTTAGATGCTAGTATTCATATGGTGAAATTGGGAAGTGCAGTAGTTTTTGTCATTAGACCACTGTTATTAAATATTTACGTGCACCGGAAATATAAGATTATAAAGGATTGTCAGCCAGATAATAATGCTATTAAACAAAGATGGGATGGTTTGGGACACCATATTGCATTTTTATTGCACACTAATACAGATATAGCCTTACTTACTATATTTGCTAATATGAAGGAGGTTTCGGTATACTCCATTTATTATTTGGTGGTTTCTAGTATAAAAAAAATAACGGCTACTTTTTCATCAGGTTTAGAAGCCGCTTTCGGTAATATGATTGCTAAAGATGAAAAGGAAGTATTGAATAGAAATTTTCGTATGTTTGAATTCTCTTCTTTTACTATAACTACAGTACTATTTACATCTACTGCATTGTTAATATTACCCTTTGTTTCACTGTATACTAGTGGAATTACCGATGCAGATTATTATAGGCCAACATTTGCATATATCTTAATTGCTGCTGAAGCAATTTTTTGTATTAGGATTCCGTACAATGCAGTTGTTTTAGCAGCGGGTCATTACAAGCAAACGAGAAATGGCGCAATTCTTGAAGCTATAATTAACATTGTTTTATCTCTTATCTTAGTTAACTTCTTTGGGATTATAGGGGTTGCAATAGGAACTTTATGTGCAATGTTATTTAGAACAGTTCAATATGCGATATACCTATCTAAAAATATATTAAAAAGAAGTATCTGGATATTTATAAAAAAGATAATGGTGTATGCACTGAGTTCAGTAGTAACAATTTTAGTTGTTAAACTTCTGCCCTCTCTTACCTTAGATTCGTATATTAGTTGGTTTATATATGGGATAGAAGTGGCTGTAATAGCAACTCTAATAACTATCCTTATAGGTACAGTATTTTATTATAAGGATATGAAAGAAATTATTTTAATTGCTAAAAGGATGTTTTTTAAGAAAAAAAGTAAAAATATATAGTACCATATTTTTAAATAAGTATGTTTAGTGCTTTTTATTAGATATGTTTTCTAGTATAAGGTGCGCGAATGGTGAAAAAAGGAAGGTGTAATGATGTATAAAATAGCAGTAGCAGGAACAGGTTATGTAGGTTTAGTAGCAGGAGTGTGCTTTGCAGAAGTGGGACATCAAGTAACGTGCGTTGATATTGATGAAGAAAAGGTAAAGCTAATGGAATCTGGAGTATCCCCAATCTATGAAGCGGATTTAGAAGAACTTATGCAGAAAAATTACACTGCAGGAAGAATTAATTATACAACGGATTATCAATCAGCATACAAAGATGCGGATGCAATTTTTATTGGAGTAGGAACCCCAGAACAAGCTGATGGTTCTGCAAACCTTTCATATATTGCAACCGTGGCAAAACAAATTGCTGAAAGTGTGGAAAAAGATTGTCTTGTTGTTGTAAAATCAACTGTTCCAATTGGAACAAATGATAAGGTAGAGCAGTTTATTCAAGACTTTTTAGTTAATGATGTGAAAGTTGAAGTAGCATCAAATCCAGAATTTTTAGCTCAAGGTTCTGCTGTCCATGATACGTTATACGCAGAAAGAATTGTTATTGGTACTGAAAGTAAATGGGCAGAAGAAGTATTAATGAATCTTTATAAACCATTCCATTTACCTATTGTTTCAGTTAATAGACGATCTGCTGAAATGATTAAGTATGCTTCCAATGATTTCTTAGCTCTTAAAATCTCTTATATGAATGATATTGCAAACCTTTGTGAGTTAGTTGGTGCGGATATTCAAGATGTTGCAAGAGGTATGAGTTTTGATGAGCGTATTGGAAGTAAATTTCTAAATGCAGGTATTGGTTTTGGTGGTTCATGTTTCCCTAAAGATACTAAAGCATTAGAGTATTTAGCGAGACAAAATGGTTATGAACTAAGAACCATAAAGGCTGCAATTGATGTGAATAAAGATCAAAAGACTTTATTGTACAAAAAAGCGAGTCAAAGATTAATTACTTTTAATGGTCTTAAAGTAGCGGTATTAGGTTTAACATTTAAACCTGGTACAGACGATTTAAGGGAAGCTGCCTCTCTTGAAAATATTCCTTTACTACTAGAGCAAGGTGCAGACATTTATGCTTTTGATCCGGTCGGTGCAAATAATTTTGCGAAAGTATATCCTGAGGGAAGAAATAAAAATGGGAATATCACATATGTTACAGACATTGAACAGGCGTTAGAAGGGGCTAATGTTTGCTTTATCTTCACCGAGTGGGGAGAAGTGAAAGCACTAACTCCAGAGATGTATAAAAAGTTAATGAGAACACCACTAATTTATGATGGAAGAAATATTTATGATGTTCAAGCAATGCAAGAAGCGGGCATAGAATATCATTCCATTGGTAGAAAATCAACAAATAGAGATCGTATGAAGGAGTTGAATAACATTGAACTACAGGCCTCTAGATAATAGTAAAACATATCTTATTACTGGAGCAGCTGGTTTTGTAGGATACTTTTTATCTAAAAAATTATTAGATCAAGGTTGCAAAGTAATAGGTATTGATAATATAAATGACTATTATGATGTAAATCTTAAATATGCTCGTTTAGAACAATTAAAGCCCTATGAAAAATTTATTTTTATTAAAGGTGATATTTCTGATAAGGATATGATTACTAAGCTCTTTGAAGAGTACAAGCCTAATATTGTAGTGAATTTGGCTGCGCAAGCTGGTGTGAGATATTCAATTGAAAATCCAGATGTATACATTCAAAGTAATATCATTGGTTTTTATAATATTCTTGAAGCATGCAGACATTTCCCTGTTGAGCATCTTGTATACGCATCATCAAGTTCTGTTTATGGAGCTAATAAAAAGGTACCATTTGAGGAAACAGATTTTGTAGACAATCCAGTCTCGCTTTATGCTTCTACTAAGAAATCAAATGAGTTAATGGCTCATACGTATAGTCACTTGTACAAAATCCCTGCAACTGGACTTCGTTTCTTTACAGTGTATGGTCCATTGGGGCGCCCGGATATGGCTTATTTTGGCTTTACTGATAAATATTTTGCTGGCGATTCGATTAAAATATTTAATAATGGTGATTTTGAAAACGACCTGTATCGTGATTTTACTTATATCGATGATATCGTTGAAGGAATTCAACGACTTTTAAGTAATCCACCTAAAGGTGATGTTGAGCATAAGGTATTTAATATTGGAAATAATAACCCTGAAAAACTAATGGTGTTTATCGAAACATTGGAGAAAGTACTAGGTAAAGCTTTAGGAAGAGAAGTGGCATTTGAAAAGGTATTTGAGCCTATCAAACCAGGAGATGTACCAGCTACTTATGCATCTACAGATTTATTACAGAAGGCTGTAGATTTTAAACCTGAAACTTCTATAGAAAAAGGTTTACAAGAATTCGCTAATTGGTATATAGAGTATTATAAAGTGAAATAATCTGGATTCTGATTTTGAAAAAGAAAATCCTATCGGTGCATCAGAATACTTGAGATAGAATGTAATAAGCTGGTTATAGTCTAGCATCCTTAGTATAATAGACTAAAGTGTTATTTTTATTATCTGGATATTTATTCAGGGTGATGGAAAGAAGAGGTCTATAATAATGAAAAAGAAAATCCTATTTTGGATATTAGGAATCATAGGAGTATTAGTTATAGGTGGAGGAGTTTACGCCTATAATGTATATTCTAAAGTCTCAAATACATTAAATGAAGTTCATAAACCTTTAGAGCGTGATAAAAATAATAAACAAGAAGAAAAAATCAATAAATCTGAGCCTGTTTCAATCCTATTGCTAGGAGCCGATGAACGTGGTGAAGATAAAGGACGTTCAGATTCTTTAATGGTTATCACTTTAAATCCTAAAAATAATTCAATGAAAACAGTAAGTATCCCTCGTGATACATATACAGAAATCGTTGGAAAAGGAAAAAGTGATAAAATTAACCATGCTTATGCATTTGGTGGCGTAGATATGTCTGTCGCAACTGTAGAAAAGTTCTTAAATGTACCTATTAACTACTATATTGAAGTGAATATGGAAGGGTTTAAGGATATTGTCGATGCAGTAGGCGGTGTAGATGTAAATAATGATTTAGAGTTTTCTTTAGAAGGAAAGCACTTCCAAAAAGGGAATATCCACTTAAATGGTGACCAAGCTTTAGCATACACACGCATGCGTAAAGAAGATCCACGAGGCGACTTCGGACGTCAAATGCGTCAACGTCAAGTAATGCAGGCTGTAATTAAGAAAGGCGCAAGCTTCTCTTCTTTATCAAGCTATGGTGATGTGTTAACAGCGATTCAAAAGAATGTGAAGACAAACTTAACGCAAGATCAAATGTTTGATATGCAAAAGAATTATAAAGATTGCTTGAAAAATAGTGAGGATATTCAAATCCCAGGTGATGGCCACAAAGCCGCTGATGGTATTTGGTACTACTATGTTCCAGATGCAGCGAAACAAGATTTAACGAATAAGTTAAGAGCGCATCTTGAAGTGACTAAGTAATATGTAATAACCCAACTCCTTTGGTAGGAGTTGGGTTTATTTTTGCGTGAATTTATATTAGTATTATATGTTGTGAGAATAATAGATGAGGTGAATCGATGAATAAGAAAGCGGTACTTGTCCTAGTTATTTTTGTATTGTTTGTCGCTTCGGTTGTGAGCGGTAAATTATATTGGAATAAGAAGGTTGCGAATGCAACAGGACAGACGAGTGAAGTAACGAAAACGAAGTCTGAAGTTCAAGATAGTGGAACGAAGAAATCAGAGAAGAAACAAGATGCGAAATCATCTTTTAATGAAGCATATGCGAAGAATTTACCAGATGAAGTGAAAGAGAAGTTAAAGAAAGCCGCTGAGGATAAAAAGGCAGTAAACCTTGTTATTGTTGGTGATGAAGCTTCTTCATCTGCAAAAGATGCTTGGGCAGCTAAGTTAACGGCTAACCTAGATGCTTCTTATGGTAAAGGTTTATGGAATGTGACGGTAAAAGAATATAAGGGTGAAAGTACAGACGAGTTGATTGCGAATAAACGTGATAAAGAGATTGCGAAAGAAAAGCCAGATGTGATCTTATTTGAGCCACCGTTTATTACTGACAATGGTAAAACTGGTAATGGAAATTCAGTTGCGAGTACGCAGAAGTTTGTACAAGCACTTTCCACTAGTGCAAAAGGTGCTACAATTATGATTCAACCATCAAACCCAGTGTATGGTGCGAAGAATTATCCGAAGGCAATTGAGGCGTTAAAGCAATTTGCGACGCAAAATGGTTATACATATGTGGATCATTGGGGAGCATGGCCTGATGCAACAACAAAGGCCATTTTACCTTACTTACAAGAAGAGTTTGGTTTCCCAAGTGCTAAAGGGCATGAAGTATGGGCGCAATATGTAACGGATTATTTTATAGCTAAATAAAATCTGTAGGAAGGAAATCATTTGTTTTATAAAAGATAAATGATTTCCTTTTTTATTAATATTTAATAATACTGGAGGTATATTTATGGCAATACTTGTAACAGGTGGAGTAGGATATATTGGTAGTCATACATGCGTAGAATTATTGAATAATGATTATGAAATTATTGTAGTAGATAATCTTTCAAATAGCTCAATAGAGTCTATCAATCGAGTGAAAGAGTTAACAGGAAAACAATTTAAGTTTTATAAAGAGGATCTTGTGAATTACGAGGCACTGAATAAAATTTTTGAGGAAAATACAATTGAAGCTGTCATTCACTTTGCAGGTTTAAAAGCTGTAGGGGAATCGGTAGCAAAGCCATTAATGTATTATCATAATAACATTATCAGCACATTAGTATTATGTGAAGTGATGCAAAAGCATAATGTGAAGAAGATGATTTTTAGTTCATCTGCAACGGTATATGGTATTCCAGAAACATCACCAATTACAGAAGAATTTCCATTAAGTGCAACAAATCCATATGGTCAAACGAAATTGATGATCGAACAAATGATGCGTGATGTAGCATTTGCAGATGCGGAATGGAGTATCGCATTACTTCGTTATTTCAATCCATTTGGTGCACATGAGAGTGGAAGAATTGGAGAAGATCCAAATGGAATTCCAAATAACTTAATGCCATATGTCACACAAGTGGCAGTAGGTAAGCTAAAGGAATTAAGTGTATTTGGAAATGACTATCCAACGAAAGATGGCACGGGAGTCCGTGATTACATCCATGTTGTAGACTTAGCAAATGGTCATGTAAAGGCACTTGCAAAAGTAATGAATACAACGGGAGTAGATGCTTATAACCTTGGTACAGGCACAGGTTATAGTGTGCTTGAGATGGTTGAAGCATTTGAAAAGGTTTCAGGCAAGAAAGTTCCTTATAAAATTACGGAGCGTCGTCCTGGTGATGTGGCGGTATGTTTTGCAGATGCATCAAAAGCAAAACGTGAATTAGGATGGGAAGCAAAACATGGATTAGAAGAAATGTGTGCAGATTCTTGGAGATGGCAATTAAATAATAAAAATGGTTATATCACAAAATAGCATTAAGGTTTTAGTGTACAGACTATAGGTAATTGGGATAGATGTCTATGGTATAATATATTATAAATTAAATAGTTCTAAGCCTGAAAATTTAGCTATGTGGAAAGTGGGTATACAATGAATTCAATCCTAATCTGCGGCGGAGCTGGTTATATCGGTTCGCACGCTGTGAAAAGGTTAGTAGACGAAGGTTTATCTGTAGTAGTAGTAGATAACTTACAAACGGGTCATGAGGATGCAATTACGGAAGGCGCGAAGTTTTATAATGGCGACCTTCGTGATAAAGCATTTTTAAGAGATGTGTTTACACAAGAAAATATTGAGGCGGTTATGCATTTCGCAGCTGATTCTTTAGTGGGAGTTAGTATGGAGAAGCCTCTGCAATATTATAATAACAATGTATATGGTGCACTTTGTTTATTAGAGGTAATGGATGAGTTTAAGGTAGATAAGTTTATTTTCTCTTCTACTGCGGCGACGTATGGTGAGGTAGATGTAGACCTTATTACTGAGGAAACGATGACAAATCCAACGAATACGTATGGAGAGACGAAGTTAGCAATCGAGAAGATGCTTCATTGGTATAGCCAAGCTTCTAATTTACGTTATAAGATTTTCAGATACTTTAACGTGGCTGGTGCAACTCCAAATGGTATTATTGGGGAAGATCACCGTCCAGAGACGCATTTAATTCCTCTTGTATTGCAAGTGGCGTTAGGTCAACGTGAGAAGATTATGATGTTTGGTGATGATTATAATACACCAGACGGTACTTGTATCCGTGATTATATTCACGTTGAAGATTTAGTAGCAGCTCACTTCTTAGGTCTTAAAGATCTACAAAACGGCGGAGAAAGTGATTTCTATAACTTAGGAAATGGTAATGGTTTCAGTGTTAAAGAAATCGTTGATGCAGTTCGTGAAGTTACAAATCATGAAATTCCAGCTGAAGTAGCACCGCGCCGTGCGGGAGATCCAGCACGTTTAGTTGCTTCTTCTCAGAAAGCGAAAGAGAAGTTAGGTTGGGATCCTCAGTATGTAAATGTGAAGACAATCATTGAGCATGCTTGGAATTGGCATCAGAAGAAACCTAATGGGTATGATAAGTAAGACTAATAAGTGAAGGAGAGGGTATTGTCGTTCAACATATGTTCGACAATACCCTCTCTTTTTTTATAAGATTTTTGCTATACTAAACTGTACTATAATACAGGATGGAAGGAGGAGAATGATGAAAATACTTGTAGTGGATGATGAATCGAGTATTCGTAATTTGATTCGGATGCAGCTTGAGATGGAAGGATATGAAGTGCTTACGGCGGCTGACGGGAGAGAAGCTTTAGAGAGATGGAATGAAGGACCGGATGTTTTGATTTTGGATGTTATGCTTCCAGATACAGATGGGTATGAGTTACTTCGTTTGTTCCGGGAGAAGGATCGGGATATTCCAGTGCTCATGTTAACTGCGAAGAGTCAGATGAATGATAAATTGCTTGGCTTGCAGCTTGGTGCAGATGATTATGTGACGAAGCCATTTAATTATGCGGAGCTTATTCTTCGGGTCAAGAATATGACGCGGCGCGTGAAGAAGAAGGAGGTAACGGTAAGCCATGAAGTAATCGGGGCGGGAGAGATAACGATTTGTCCTAAGGAAAGAAAAGTGCATGTGAGTGGGCAAGAGATTCAGTTAACGTACAGAGAGTTTAATTTATGTCAGTTGTTTGTTTCCAATCCGCAGCGTGTATTTATGAGAGATGAGTTACTTGAGAAAGTATGGGGATTTGAGTATATCGGAAATACGAGAGCGGTTGATATTATGGTGCAAAGACTGCGGAAGAAGTTAGGGAATAGCGGAGAATATATTAAGACAATTTATGGCGTTGGTTATAAACTGGATTGTTAAGTGGTGATGGTATGTCTTTAAAAAGAAATATGGTGTTTGGAATCGTTGGACTGTTAATCCCGATTTTTGTTCTTTTGTACGCAGTTGTTTATATTACGTTAGAAAAGAATATGTATCATAACGCGGCAAATTCTTTAGAAAAGTTAAGTGTAGAAGCACAAATTTATACGATGAATTATTTAGAGAAGGAAGCAGAGGTAGAGACGCTCGGTCCGAATTCACTTTTAATTGCTTCATATTTAGCGAAGCGCATGGATGTCCGTGTACAGATGATCGGGAAGAATGGGGATGTTGTGGCGGATACGCAAAAGGGAGCGCTTCTTCATCGGAATATTGATATTGAGAGTTCTTTGAAGGGAAAGAAATCTTATGTGTTTGAAGAGGGAGACCCAGCTCCAATTCTTTTGTTTTCAAGCCCGGTTTATTATGGAAACGATGTCATTGGTAGTGTTCGTTTTATAAATGAGTTAACGGGTGAGAAGGAAGTGTTAACAAATGTCGGTTGGACGTTTTTAATGACGTCTCTTTGTCTCGTAGCTGCAGGTATTTTCTTTGCGATTCGTTTGGCGAAGTCTCTTCATAAGCCGATTGATCAGTTAAGACAAATGGCGCACCGGCTTGCGAATGGTGATTATAAAAGTAAGATTGAGCTAAATGAATATGTGGAAATTGCGCAGCTTTCAGCGTCTTTTAATGCGATGGCTGATGGGATTGAACTACATATTAAGCAATTGAAGGAAGAGAAAGAGAAGCAGAAAGATTTCTTAGATCGCATTACGCATGAGCTAAAAACACCGCTAACGGCGATTATTGGCTATGTGGATTTAATTCCGAAGTTAAAGGAGAAGGAAGATGTACAGGAGAGCTTGCGCTATGTAGCTGTAGAAAGTGAGCGTTTATTATCACTTGTAGAGGAATTACTTAAGTCTTCAAAGTACGGGACGAGTACGTTTGAAATATCACCTACAGTTGTGAATATAAAGGAATTAGCCGAAGAAGCAGTTTCAATCGTGAAACCTCGTCTGCAGAAGTTTGAGATTGAAGTTATCAATGAGTTAACAGATGTATATGTTGTTGCCGATTTCGATAAGACGAAACAGATCTTCTTAAATGTGCTAGATAATACGATAAAATATAGCGATGCTACGCAAATTCGTATGAATGTCATTGTAAATGAACGTGAGGCGAAGGTGTTTGTTCATGATGATGGCATTGGTATAGATGAAGGTGTGCTGGCAGAGTGGAATGAATCGCCAGAAGGGAAGGTACTTTCTTCTAGTTACGGGAATGGGTATGGTTTGTATATTTGTCAGGAGATTATGAATAAGCAGGGCGGAAGTATGCGGATTGAGAGTAGTGAAGAGGTTGGTACTACCATATTTATCACATTCTTGCTTCCGAGACGGATGGAAGACATAAAAAACTTGAAAGCGGTTAAATGATACATTTATGAAACAATTATGCGGTATTTTCGAAACAACGTTTTTTTATCTTGGAGGTAGGCAGAAATGAAAAGGCTATCATTTCAAATTCTTATGTTTGTCCTTTGTATAATCGTTTCTCTTATTTTGTTTTATGTGATGGAGAAGCAAATATATAATCGGATCACAATCGTGAATGACAAACAAGCTGTTTTACAAAGAGTGAATGAATCCCTGCCTACTGAAATGAAGGTTAGGCATGAAAAGTGGGGAGAAATTGTTATAACGGATGAAGTTCGTTTGCATACGATTGTTTCATTCTTTGACCGAATTCAAATCAATCCGAGTGAAGCTAAGAATCAAGAACAAGTATTTACTGGAGAAGTAACGTACTTGAATGGACAGAAGCGTACTTTTGCAGTAGGTGACTTGTTCCAGTACGGGGCTGATATGTACGGAAAGAATGGTACGGATCCAATGATTTCAGCATTGCAAACGTATTTGTTAAGCCTGTATTACACACCAGAACGTATTCATGATTTTTTTGCGTCAGCACAGGATGTCATAGTACGCCAAGGTGGTGTGGAACGTGCGGTGAATGTTACGCACATACTTGATTCGATTCGGTACGCAAAGCAAATTACAGATTACGGAGAAATTCAGAAGTTATTACAATCACAGAATGAACCGATCGCTTATATTACCGCTTATAAAACAGGTAAGCGTATAAAGAATGATCGTGAAGACATTCTTACTATTTCTGTGTATCCATCGTATTTTGTTGTGCAATATCTCGGTGATAATAATGGGAATGTCATGTATATGAAAAGCTCCCTCGCAAATGTATTTGTAAAGGAGAATGTGTCATGAGAAAGATAGCCTTTTTCTTCTTTTTGCTAGTAATTGGAGGAGCGATGTCTAGTTGCTCTCGAGATACAACCTCTATTAAATATAATAAAAGTGGTCTCCCTATTTTGAATGATCGTCATCTTGTTGCGTATGTAGCGGCTCGCGAGGAAGTTGGGGAAGCATTGCTTTCATCATTTTGTAAACCACGCGGCTGTACGTATGAATTTATTCGTCTTTCGACAGAAGAGCTTCTTCGCAGGGTAGAAGAGGAAGCTGGAAATCCGAAAGCGGATATTATTATTGGCGGTACGGTAGACGCGCATCAAATGATGAAGCAAAAAAATCTATCTATTCCTGTTACGAGTCAGCATGCGAACCGTATTTCAAAAACTGTGAAAGATAAAGACGGTTATTGGTACGGTTATGAAGTAGAGAAGCTGGCAATTGCGATCAATAAAGAGCGGTGGAACGAAGAATTAGCACCGCTCGGACTTCCTTATCCATCAAGGTGGCAAGATTTATTAAATCCAGTATATAAGGGAAAGATTGTTATGCCAGATCCAAATGTTTCAGGAACAGCCTATACGTTTTTTCAATCACTTATTGATACTGTAGGTGAAGAGGAAGCGAAAGAATATGTTAAGAACTTTGCAGGGCAAGTTGGTGAAGTAACAGTGAATGGTTACATGCCAGTAGAGCTTGTTGCGAGTGGTGAGTATATGATAGGCATCAATTTCATGGGAGATCAGAGAATGCTTCAAAAACAAGGCTTTCCAGTTGTAAGTATCGTACCTGAGCAAACAGGGCTATCTGTTAATGCGATTTCGAAACTAAAGCGTGCACCGAATGGTATTATTGCGGATTTATTTATTGATTATTGTTTATCAGAAGAAGCGGGTCACATTTTAGAAAAGGTTTCGTTTGGCGTGCCAACGATGTTTGCGAAGAACGAGAAAGAAATAGAGGGACAGCCGGTTAGAAGAACGAACCAACATATATCAAATAGTGGAATAATCGAGATATGGAATAGACAACGTCTCTCTCAGAAGTGAGAAAAGGAGACGAAAGAATATGTTTAAATGGCTCAAGCCAGCACCTGCAATTGAAAGATTGCCTGCGGATATGATCGACCGTGTATATCGATTACTACGTATTCGTGTGTTAATCGGAATTTCAGTTGGATATGCTGCTTATTATTTAGTTCGTAGTAACTTTACGTTATCAAGTACGTATTTAGTACAAGAATATGGTTTTAGTACAGCTCAAATTGGTCTACTAGGTTCAGTAATGGCAATTGTTTATGGATTTAGTAAGTTCTTTATGGGGAATTTATCAGATAAAGCTTTCGCCCAGCGCTTTATCGCGGTCGGTTTATTTTTATCAGGGCTTGTAAATATTTGCTTCGGTTTTGCATCTTCATTTGGGATGATTGTTACATTACTTGTTGTGAACGGTATTGTACAAGGTATGGGTGCACCTCCTTGTAGTATCGTTATGACGAAATGGTTTTCAAAGAAAGAACGTGGTACGAAAACAGGTCTTTGGAATATTTCACATAACGTTGGTGGAATGCTTGTACCACCACTTGTCGGAATTGGTGTAGGTATTTTTGGTGAAAATCATTGGCAAGGCGGTGTGTTTATTTTCCCAGCGATTATCGCAATGGTAATTGCAGTTCTTGTTTGGATTAATGCGAAGGATACACCGGAATCAGAAGGTCTTCCTCCAATTGATGAGTATCGTAATGACTATGAAAATCTTGAAAAAGCAGATCATGCTAACAAGATGTCACCAAAAGAAATTTTAATGAAGTATGTAGTGAAAAATAAATTTGTATGGTTCTTATGTATTGCAAATGCATTCGTTTATTTAATTCGTTTCGGCGTTATTAACTGGGTTCCACTTTATTTAACGACAGTTAAAGGTTTCTCAAAAAATGAAGCACATGCGGCGTACGCAATCTTTGAAGGTATGGCAATTCCAAGTTCATTAATCGTTGGTCTTTTAAGTGATAAATTATTTAAAGGAAAACGTATGCCATTATGTATCATTAGTATGGTCGGAGTTGTTATTGGTACGTTTGTATATTGGCAAGCAACTAGCATACTTGTTGTAAGTATTGCAGTTTCTATTATCGGTTGTTTAATTTATGTACCACAGTTCTTAATCGGTTTAAGTGCGATGGAATTAGTACCGAAATTTGCAGTAGGTACGACAGTTGGTATGTGTGGTCTGTTCGGTTACGTAGGCGGAAGTCTTGTAGCAAACGCAGCAATCGGTGTTATTGTTGATCGTTCTGGCTGGGATGGTTGCTTCATCTTACTATTAACAGGTGCTATTTTATCAACGATCTTCTTGTTCATCGTTCAACGTGGACATGAAAGCAAAGCGCCTAAAGCGGCGTAATATTTTGTTTGAAAAGCTATCCAATTATCATTTTGGATAGCTTTTCTTATATTACTATAATCTTTCCTTAAATCTATCTTAAAAGACATAATGTCATATTTCTAATCATTGGAATTTTTGTTACAATATAAATGGATGTGTAAAACTTTGTAAAAAGAATGTAATAATATGTAATTCGTTTTCAGAAAGTTTTATACAATTTTATATTAAACTATTAAGTTATAAAAAGGAGCGAGAATATGGTACCAAATACGGTTCGTACTCCAAACAAGAAGAAGAAATGGATTATTATCGGGGTTATTGCACTAATTGTTATTGTAGCAGCAGTTAATATTTTTGTAATGCAAGGGAAGAAGAAGGGGGCATCAACATCTGCTGATGCTGTAAGTTTTGAGAAGGTAACGGAGCGTAAGCTGAATAATACGAAGTTAATTTCTGGTCAGGTGAAGCCTGGAAATATTGAAAGTTTTTATGCGGATCCGGCCAAAGGAAAAGTGAAAGATATTGAGGTAAAAGAAGGACAAGAGGTAGAGAAAGGTACGAAGTTATTCTCTTATGATAATGAAGAGATTAATCTTCAAATGAAGCAAGCTGAGCTTGATCAGAAGATGGCAGATATGCGTTATGATCAAGGGAAAAAGAAGCTTGATTCGCTGAAGAAAGAAATTAAGAAGGCGAAAGATAGCGGAGCTGGGAAAGAAGTAACAGATCCGATGGAAGAGCAAGTAAGTGAGTTAGAGATGGCGCAAAAGACAACGGATCTTGAGAAAGAAAAAGGGAAGTTGCAGAAAGAAGAGTTAAGTAAAAAGCAGAAAGAGCTTACGATTTATAGTAACTTTGCTGGTGTTGTTCAAAAGTTAGATAAAGATGCGGCACAAAGTTCATCTCAAGCGTTAGGTGGTCAAGGGAAAGCCTTCTTACAAGTGGCTTCTAAAGATCCGTTCCAAATTCAAGGGACGTTAACTGAGCTTCAAAAGTCACAAATTCAAAAAGATCAAACATTTACTGTTACTGCGAAAGCAAATAATAAGAAGAAGTGGACAGGTAAGATTACAGAAGTAAGTGAATTCCCAACGAGTGCAGAGATGGCGCAAGCTGGCGGTATGGGCGAAGCGACTCAAAATATGTCTCAATATACATATAAAGCAAGCCTTGATAGTCAAGATGGTTTATCTCCAGGTTATCACGTTTCTCTGCAAGTAAATTTAGAGAATAAGAAGATGGTTGCTGTTCCGACTAAGAGCATTGTAGAAAAAGGTGATGATGCATTTGTTTATGTTGAGGATAAAGGAAAGCTTCGTAAACAAAATGTGAAAAAAGGTTCTACTGATGGAGACTGGACAGAGATTACTGAAGGCGTAACAGTGGGGCAAAAGGTGGTTAAAAATCCTTCCGACGATGTGTATGACGGAATGGAAGTGAAAGAGAAATGATTACGTTAAACCATATTGCTAAAACGTATTATCAAGGAAAATTGGCTGTGCCGATTTTGCATGGTATTAGTTTAACGATTCAGAGCGGTGAATTTGTTTCGATTATGGGACCGTCTGGTTCTGGTAAATCAACGCTTATGAATATTATCGGTTGTTTAGATCGTCCAACAGAAGGCGAATATATGCTGAACGATGTGAATATCTTAACAGCAGACGAGTCAAAGCTTGCTTTAATTCGTAATGAATATATCGGTTTTGTGTTTCAGCACTTTAATTTGCTGCCACGTCTTTCAGCAGTCGAAAATGTTGAGCTTCCGCTCGTATATGGCGGCATAAAGAAAGCAGAGCGTCGGAAGCGTGCTTTAGAGGCGTTAGGTAAAGTTGGATTAGCAGACCGCGTGCATCATTTACCGAACGAATTGTCAGGTGGACAGAAGCAGCGTGTCGCAATTGCAAGAGCGATCGCGAATAATCCAACGTTCATTATGGCCGATGAGCCGACTGGTGCGCTTGATACGAAGTCTGGTGAGCAAGTTATGGATATTTTCACGAAGCTTAATGCAGAAGGTACAACAATTGTTATGGTTACGCATGAAGAGGAAGTAGCGGCGTATTCTTCCCGACGCATTGTACTGCGAGACGGGAAAATTACAGAAGATAGAAGGTGTGCGGTATGAGTTTACTAGATAGTATAAAAATTGCCCTCTCTTCTATTTTAGCTCATAAACTGCGTTCAGCTCTTACGATGCTCGGTATTATTATCGGCGTTGGTTCTATTATTACTGTCGTTGCAATTGGGCAAGGCGGAGAAGCGATGCTGAAGTCGAAATTCGCAGGTTCTGGCGGTAATAATCTTATGCCAATTCAATTTAAAGCAGATATTAATGATGAGTTTAATATGGGCGGGCATGAAATACCGAAGTTAACGGAAGAAGATATTCTGGAAGTAAAACAAGTGAAGGATGTATCCCACGTTATTACAACAAATCAGGGGATGGAGATACTTGATGTAAATGATAAAAAGGCAAATCTGAATGTTATTGGTCTTGATAATGAATATTTTGCAGTTAATAAAGTAAAGATCGTAAAGGGACGTACTTTAAGTGAATCAGATATTACTCATGCAAATAACGTTATGATGATTAGTACAAAAACAGAAGAAACGTTATTTAAGGACGTAAACCCAGTTGGACAAATTATTGAGATGAAGGGGCAGCCAATGCAAATTGTTGGTGTGTATACATCTGATAATGAATTTATGGGATTTGAAATGGAAGAAGGATTAATCCCCCTTACGCTATGGCCTATTTTATTCGGAACAGATGATATTCAAAATATCGCAATTCAAGCTAAAAATGTAGATGATTTAGAAAAGGCTGGGAAACAAGCTGTTGATGTATTAAATAGTCGTAAGCCAAGTGAAATTCCAGGTAAATATGAACTGGTGAACTTAAAAGAATTCCAAGAAAATGTTTCTAAAGTAACTAACATCATGACGATGATTATCGGTGGTATCGCAGGTATTTCATTAGTCGTTGGTGGTATTGGTGTTATGAATATTATGCTCGTATCTGTAACGGAGCGTACGCGCGAAATTGGAATACGTAAAGCACTTGGGGCAACGCGTAGTAAAATTTTATTACAGTTTTTAATTGAAGCAGTTATGTTAACACTTCTAGGCGGCTTAATCGGAATTGGTCTTGGATATGGCGGAGCATATATCGTTTCCACATTCGCAAAATGGCCACCTCTTGTTTCATGGGAAGTTGTCGTTGGAGGCGTACTGTTCTCTATGACACTCGGTATCATCTTTGGATTAATTCCAGCGAATAAAGCTGCGAAATTAGATCCAATTGAAGCACTTCGTTATGAGTAATTACTAGTGTAGTAGAACTACACATTACCGTTCTAGTGGGCGGTTCGTAGCCTCTATGTGAGGAAGTGAACCGCCCGTTAGAGCGGGTTATATACATAGAAGGAGGCGTTATAATGGAAGCAAATATTAATACGCAAGATGTTGGTTCGAAAAAGCCATCATTATTAGGGATGATTACTTCTCCAGGTGAGCAGTTTGAGAGAATGAAGACGAAGAGTCCGGTTTGGGGAGGTTTTTTCTTATTTCTTGTAATGGGGACTATCTTTGCAACAGTAGCAGCTTACTTAGGGTTAATTAATAACCCGGATATGGCAAAGCTACTTAAAGAAGATACGACAGGGATAATGAAAGGAACTACACTTGGTATTGGAGCTTTTGGGGGGCTAATTGGAACAGCTATTGGTCTTTTCGTAGTAGCAGGATTTTATAAAGTGATTATGATGTTTATGAGCAATGATACTCCATATATGAAGATATTATCTATTTATATTTATGCTAATGTTGTTTTTTATCTTGGTAGTCTTATTAATGTAGTTTTAGGTTATATACTTGGTGGAAACGGTATTGATAAATATACAAGTTTAGGACCTTTATTTGAGCAAGGAACAATTGCATATGGCATTGGTTCTGCATTTGAAGTTTTCAACATTTGGAGCTTAATTTTAACTGGCCTAGGCTTGCATATCGTTGCTGGTTTAAGTAAAAAGCAGGCAACAATTTTAATTTGTATATTCTTTATCTTTACAGTTGGGTTTAGTATGTTAGGCGGTATGTTTTCTGGTTTTGGCGCATAACATATTATTTTGAAAAGGTGGCTCTTCCAAGAGTCACCTTTTTTATTTGTACCCATACTTCAAATACCGCCGTTGAAATTTCAAATACAACCTAGTGTAATTTTAAATTTCAGCGATAGTATTTAAAATTACTCACAGTGAATTCCCCTCTTTATTTTTATATTGTGTAGGTACCGGCGGAATAACAAAGAGGTATACCTTTTAGAAGTGGGTACTGTGTGAAACCAGCGACTTTTAAAGAGGCAGCTTTGTTGTATGAAGGATTGATTGTAAATCAAATAAAGAGGTTAGGGATCTATCAAGATTATGAAGAGTATTATCAATGTGGGTTAATCGGTCTTTGGCATGCGTATGAAAAGTTTGATGCGGAGAAAGGGAGTTTTCCTGCATATGCAGTTGTAACGGTACGTGTTTATATATTAGAAAGATTGAAGAAAGAGTTTGCAGTGCAAGAAAAGTGTGTATGTGTAGGAGCGTATGAGGATATCTTTCATTTTGAAGATATTAAAATGAAAGCGAAGGATTTTATGAGTGTATTAGATGAGAAGGAGAAGTATATTATTTTTGAACGTTTTTTTGTAGGAAAGACGATGGGGGAAATCGCTTTGGAGACAGAGATGAGCTATTATCAAGTGAGGTGGATGTACCGGCAAGCACTTGAGAAAATGCGAAATAGCTTAAGAGGATAAACATGATCATAAGAATGGAAGGCAAGGGATATTGCTTTCCATTCTACTTATTCTGTTAAGGTAGTAAATGTAGTAAGAGGCTTTTAAATTGTAGTGAATCTTGCATGTTCATACGTGATAATACATATCCGGCTTTTAATAATTGTTGTTTTAACTTATGTTGACTGATATGTATAGTTGTAGTTGTACCATTTGAAAAATGAATGGTAGCTTTTTTACTTTTTTTGAAAAACTCTATGTCATCTATATGGTTATAAAATAGCCATATACAGTTTGGAGAAGAAGGAGACTCTGTTGGAAAAGCACAAATATATTCTCGATGATTAATTGGAATCGGCACATTTCGTTTGAAATGAAAGTTTGTTTGAACTGCTTTCCGTCTACCTTGATAAGTAGAGTGAACATTGGTTAGACAAGATTTCTTGATAAGTTGGAGAGCAGTTTGACAGGAGTAAAGATGGTTCCCGCTACTTTCGATAATCTTTGTTTGATAGTAAGGGTGCTTGTGTGGTTCTAACATCATTGTAGAATTAGAAATAATAATATCATTTTCGTCATTCATAAATTTAATTCCCCCCTTCATAAATGATAATAATTCTCAATATAATTATATACGAATTAAGTAAATTAATTGTTAATCTTTTATTTCATATTGTAAATTTTAGCTATTCGTTTACAATCAATAGATGATAGTCTTTCTAATTTGCATCGCTTGTACATATATATGAAAATAGAAAAGAGTAGGCGGTGAGATAGTATGAAGAAAAGGTATATTATTATGGCTCTAGTTGTTGTTCTTCTAGTATATTTAGCAAATAGTAATCCGAGTAAAGGTGAATATACGGATTGGGCAGCGAAGCAGTTTATGAAACGTAATGATGTAAGTAAGAAGCTAGACGAAGTTCAAAAGGAAAATGAAGAGGGGCTCCTTGGTGATTTAGCATCGGCTGGTAAGAAGTTGGCGAAAAAATATGTTGAGCCGCAAGTTGGATTGTTAATCGATCATTATACGAAGCGAGATGATTATATATTCTTCTCAACATATAAGACGGAATTTGATATCGGCGGAGAACACTATAAATATGTATGCGTCGGTTTTTCAAAAATCTTTATTCCAATTGAAATGCCGAAGAAAAAAGACGAATCTGCAAAATGATGCAGATTCGTCTTTTTGTTTATAAGGTAATGGGAACTTCAGATACATTCCTTTCTACGAGACGAGCTCCTTTTTTTCGGGTATTTTCATTAATTGATGAAAATACAGATGAGGCAAGGATCGTATCCATTACTTGATTTACGACTTGTGCATCGACGGGCGTGATCGGCTTCTCGATAGAAAAGACAACTGTTTTTCCATCTTCTTTCGCGAAAATTAATTCTAGTACTTGCATACGTTGATTCCTCCTCTTTATTTATTTTGTAATCAGTGGGGCATCCCCACTGATTACATTTCCACCTTAAAGGGTAGAAAGATCTGATGTGCTAACAAGTTGTACAGCGTGAAGTGGTGATGCTTGTAAAGAAGCAAGAGCACGTGCTACGTTTTGTACTTGCTCTAAGTTTGCGTTTGTTTTTACGCGCTTAAATTGTTTGTTCTTAAAAACTGTTTTTCCATTCTTATCTAATCCATTGTTTAAGACGAGACGTAAAGTTAAATCCATTACGATTGTTTCGACTGCCATGTTTATCACCCCCTTTCACTATATAAATAGGATGCAAATGTCATGTTTTGGCGTGAAATTTATTCTTTTTTTTGGTACTCTTAAAAGAATAAGAGAGGGGTTTCGGAAGAATGAATCGTAAATGGTTATTTTGGATTCCTGTTTTACTATGGATGGGGCTGATTTTCTATTCCTCGGCACAACCATATAAAAAGCAGGATATGCGTTCGGATATTGAACAATATGTAAATGTGGAGTTTGTGAAAGAGCATTTTTCATGGGTATCTATCGATTACGGCGGTGGTACACCTGTTAGTATTGCAAATAAAGGTGTAGGCGGATTTATTGAGTTTTTCCTTCGTAAAGGTGCTCATTTTATGGTGTTCTTTATGCTCGGCTCATTGACGTATTACGCTTTTCATCGATCAGGTTATTCGAGAAAAAGGTGTTTTATATACGCTCTCCTTTTCGTTGCGGGATATGCAACATTTGATGAAATTCATCAATGGTTTACGGGCGATCGTACACCGATGTGGCAAGATTCATTACTGGATACGTGCGGCGGATTAACAGGTATTATAATAAGTAATTGGTTTTGGAATAGAAAAAGGAGCTAATCTCGAAAAGATTAGCTCCTTTTGTTTATACACCAAGTAATTCTTTTAGTTCATCTGTAGATAGTTCTGTCATCCAACTATCGCTTGTAATGACGGCGTTGTTTAATGATTGTTTTCTTTCTAACATTTCATCGATTTTCTCTTCAAGTGTCCCCGTTGTAATCAGTTTATGAACGTGAACGAAGCGCTTTTGACCAATGCGATATGCACGGTCTGTTGCTTGGTTTTCTACCGCTGGATTCCACCAACGATCGTAGTGAATGACATGGTTGGCAGCTGTTAAGTTTAATCCTGTACCACCTGCTTTTAACGATAAAATGAAGATGTCATACGTTCCGTTTTGGAACTGTTCGATCATTTTGTCACGTTCTTTCTTCGGTACACTACCGTTTAAGAAGAGGACGCGCTGACCGAAATGTTCTTCTAACACATCTTTTAGCATGTTCCCCATACCGATGTATTGCGTGAAGATTAAGCAACTTTCATTTTGATCTTTTATATTTTCAATGAGTTCCATGAGCGTGCTCGTTTTCATGGAACGCTCGATGATGTCTTTCGGTTCTGTTTCTTTTAAATAAAGAGCGGGATGATTACAAATTTGTTTAAGTTTGTTCAGCATGAGTAATATAAATCCGCGTCGTTCAATTCCGCTTAATCCTTCTACATTTTGCAACGTATCTTGAACAAGTTGTTCATATAAGGAAGCTTGTTCACCAGTTAGTGGACAGTAAGCTTTCTGTTCTTGTTTATCTGGTAAGTTTAATGCGACTGTTTGATCTTTCTTCGTACGACGCAGTAAAAACGGTGAGATAAAACGTTGAACTTGTTGGATTTTTCCTTCGTCACGGTCCTTTTCAATTGGTGAGACGAAGCGGCGCTGGAATTGTCCTAAGCTGCCAAGATATCCATGATTAATGAAGTCGAAAATAGACCAAAGCTCGGCAAGGCGGTTTTCCATCGGTGTCCCAGTTAATGCGATTTTGTGATTTGCTTGTAAGTTTCGTACTGCTTTAGACTGTTTCGTATGTGGGTTTTTAATATTTTGTGCTTCATCCAAAATAACAGCATCCCAGCATAACGTACTAAGTTCTTCCTCATCAAGCTGAGCTAATGCATAAGATGTTAATACAACATCTGCTGATTGAAGGAAATCTTTAAAGGGTTCCCCTTTAGCTCGGTTACTTCCATAATGTAACTGAACACGTAAATTCGGTGCGAAACGCTCAAATTCTTTTTGCCAATTTCCAAGAACAGATGTCGGAGCCACGATTAAAGCAGGACCTGTTTGGAGATTGTTTTCTTTTATATATAGTAAGTAAGTGATCGTTTGAATACTCTTTCCAAGTCCCATGTCGTCAGCTAACAATGCGCCGAATCCAAGCTTTCTTAAATATAATAACCACTCAATGCCATGTTGTTGATACGGACGGAGTGTGGCGTTTAGTGATGAAGGGACATCTACTTTCGGAATATCTCCAATGTGCAATAGTTTTTGGAATAAGTCTTCATAATATCCATCTAGTTCAATTTCAATATCTGTAAACGGACTATCCTCTTCTACAATTTCTGTTTCAGCCGTGTTTGATAAATGTTGCTGCAGGACATCTTTCATTTCAAGTCCATACTTATCAGCACGATTCATGAGCTTTCGTACTTCTTCAATAAAGGCTGGATCTAGTCGCATCCATTGACCATTTATATTGAATAACCGCTTGTTTTGTTCAACGAGTTCAAAAAATTCGCTTTCTGATAAATCAATGCCGTTCGTTGAAATGCGCCAGTCAAAATTAACGAGTGTATTCATGCCGAAGAAAGATTGCGTTTGTGTAGCATTTTGCTTCAGTTGCACACGTAATTTTGGTTTTGTCGCTTTTAAATTTTGCCACCACGATGGTAATAAGATTGTAATACCTGCGGCGAGTAATTCGTTACTTGCTTCTGTTAAGAAGTTCCACGCTTCTGTTTCAAAGAGTTCACTTCGGAATGTATCACCATCTTTTAGCCACGGTACGAGCTTACTGAAGCTTTCTTGTGTTTCCAGAATACGTTCTTCATAATCGTGCCATCGTTTTGGTAAAGAATCGATACTCTCATATACATATATGCGATGTGCCCCGCGCTTTGGCGTAACAATTGTTTCAAGCTTCCACATTTCAAATTCTTCTTGCGGCTCTTGTAGTCGTAGTCCGATTGTAAAGGGAAGGTCATCTTCAATGTAACCAATTTTTCGAAGCCAATCTTCTTCATGTAGTGCTGCGTCTAATTGTCTTTTCGTAAAGTCGTAATGTTCATAAAGTCTCTTTGCATCTTCCCATCCGTCATTTGAACGGTTATCTTGTAATATGCTTTCATTTACTGCAGCCGAGAAAAGAGATGCCAATGTTTCATCTTCGATTGGAGTATTTTGAACTTTCCAAGATGGTTGTTTAGGCCAACGCTCCATATCAGGTACGAAGCTACCGCTTGTGAAGGCATCCCACAATTCGTTCGCATCTTCCGTAAGTGCTGTAATAGGGCCGTTCATTTGAATACGGGCAAAGGAGTTCATCGGTTTATTCGCGATGTATTCAAATGCTTGTGCGTTTGTTAGCATAACACCTTGTCTTCCTTCAAAGCTTGCTTCTTTTAGAAACGTGCCGTAGAAGGAAGTGGAGTGCCATGTAAATGCATTTCGTTTCCAACTTGTTACGGATAATGGAGTACCGCTATCATCTTCTCCCCAAAGGAACCAACCGTGACTAACGTGCTGGAGCCTAATTGTTACTTCAGTTTGATTGATCATCGATTAATTTTCCTTTCCGTAATTCCTCTTGTAGTGCACGCAGACGTGAATGTAAGTTTGCGATGTGAATAATGAAAGCATCCCATTCATCGGTACGCTTTAATCGTTTATATAATGTACGTAATTTCTTTAAGTAACGAACTGCACGTCTATATGATTTGCGATTTCGCTCTTCAATAGCTTCGGTAGCAGCAAGATGATAAAGAGGAAGTGCTGCTTCTGGTGCTTCCTTTTCAATATCTTTCAGCGGCTCTTTCAAAAGTTCAATCGCTTCAAATCCATGTAAGAGCTGAAGTTCTGCCCATGTTCGATACTGTTTTTTCGCCAGTACGTATTGCTCATAGTTTGCGAAACTATATGGTAATAGCTCTTGCAAAATCATTTCGAATCCAGCTTGTTCATTTGTATGGGTTGCATACGTTTCATACATGATGACGAATAAGCGAACGATATCTTTTATGAAAATTGTATTTTCGTGCTCATGTATCGTTTTCTTCACTTGTTTATACGTAAAGGAAAGCCAGTTTTTCGCACGATCCCATTTCATTGCATGTAATAACTCTTCTAACCAATAGAAGTAAAGACTTACAACAGAAGCAGGTTGTTTCTTTAGTAAGTCCATCGCTAATCGATCTTCATCATTTAAAAAGAGTAGATGAGAAGATGCTAATGCTTTGGAAAGTGGATTCATTTTCGTATCAATTCGTTTTTCCTCTTCTTGTAGTTGCTCGTTATTGTGTAACAGTTCACTCCATATGTGACGATAAATAAAGAACCTCTCTTGCGTATAGGCATCGGTGGAGAAAAATACTTCGTGAACGAGACGAGCTGTTTCTTGCAGAATTGATTTAGACTCTGAAGGAATCGATTCTGATTGTAAGTCCCGAACGATGGATTCCACCTTATCTACAAATAAGCGAACGACATTAACAGGCTGATGATAAGAATACGTTTTATTTGCTTCAAAGTCCTGAATTTCTTCTAATAATTTTTGAAAGCAATAAAGTGCCGCGTGTAGCCTGAACAATTCATGTATCACAATGATACGCGGAGCTTTCCGCTCGAGTTTCGTATAGAAGTCCGTAAAAATACTCATAAGAAAATACATTTGTTTATAAGTAAGCCGAGCTTGTTCTTTTTTAAATGATTCATATTCGTTATCAAAATAGGATTGCCAACTTTTATAATCTGTTTCTTCAAAAGCTGATGATTGCAATACTTGTCTTGCAGTTCGAATAGGAGGAAGGGAAGGTTTCGTATTATTTTTGAATAAAGTTAATACATCTCCTACTTGCCCGAAACTAGATGCTGCCGATAGTAACACAGCGAGCATATGCTCACACTGCGTGGGTGCGAAGCAATCGCAATAGCTTTCAGCGACGTTACGAATCGGGATATGGACGCTATATACGCTGCCTTCAGCATCTACAGTTCCTGATAGCGTATAGCCATCAAAGTCAACGTTGTAGACAACACCACTACGATATAGGTGCCGAGCTGTAGCGACATGTTCCTGATCAGCTGTTTGCTGTGGATCTAGTCCTTGAACGAACTCATTCGCAATCATCATAATTTCATCTTTCGTAATTGAGTGTTGCAGCATAATATTCCTCCGTACACATATTTCTTTCCTTTACCATTATAAACAAAAAATGCTCAAAACAGAAAAAATGAAATTTAGATTACATTACTTGAAAATCATGGTAATATATAAAATGTTTATAGGGAGAAATATGGCTTGAATTGGGGAGTAAAGTGAATAAGGAAAGCTGAAATTACCTGCTGCGCAACTGCAAAAGGAATGTAAGTGTAAATATAGAAAAAGCATAAGCTTTATTGTGTCACAATAAAGCTAGAGAAAAATTGGGGGAGAGCATATTGAAGTTTTGTGAAACATGTAAGGAACAGTTTGCAGGCCATTTGAATTTTTGCCCTAGGTGCCGCCATAAATTAGACGATATTTCGGCGGCGGGTACGGTTGCTTCTAGTGAGGAGATACAACGAGAGACGAGACCAGTACGAAGTAAGAAAAATATATTTCTTTTCAGTGGTTTCATCGTAATTGCTGCCTTATTATTTGGAGTATATCAATTCGGGGCATATAATTTTTCAAAAGAGAAGCAAGTAAATGCAATGATTGAGGCATTCCAAAAGAAAGATGTTAGTGCAATCGATGAGTTTGTGAAGGTAGATGATCCAGCTCTAAAAGTTAAGTCAGAAGACATTCAGGCATACATACGTTATTTAAAAGACAATCCTTCATACAATAAAGCGTTACTATACTACTTGCAAAAAGAGGCGATAGCTAAAAATTCAACAAGTGGTACAGTATCCTTTGAAGATGGGAGAATTATAGAAGACGGGAAAGAATGGTTCTTGTATCCGAAGTATAAGTTCAGTATGAAATCTTATTACATGAATGTTAGCACAACCGCGAAGAATGCTGAAATATATGTAAATGATAAAAAAGAAATAGAGCTTTCTAGTAGTAAAAATTCAAAAGAATTAGGGCCATATTTCCCGGGTTCTTATGTTGTGAAGGCACAGGCGAAAGCGGAACTTACTAAATTAGAGACAGAAAAAGAAGTGGACTTAGCAGACGAAAAGAAAGGGACAGTAGAAGTGAATTTATCACTTGAAGGAAATTATGTAACTATCTCTTCTGATGAAAATGAAGCGACTGTTTTTGTGAATGGGAAAAAGCGCGGGAAATTGAGTAACGGAAGTTATAAACTGGGACCTGTAGAGACAGATGAAACGGTAGAAGTGCATTTAGAGAAAAATACAGAGCTTGGTACCATTAAATCTGAAAGTATCAAAGTTGGGGATCAAAGTACTTATTATTTAAAGTTCCCAAAAGAAACGCCAAGCGTAAAAGAAATATCGAGCTCTGCAGTTGGTGAATTTGTACGAACACATATTTATGATAATGTACGTGCGATTTCGTCAAATGATTTTAGTATTATCGCAAATAATTATGATAAGAGCGGGCCATCGTATAAACAGGACCGTGAGTATTTACAATATCTATACCAAAAAGGAATTACAGAAGATTTATTAACGATGGAAGTTCGTAATGTAGAGCGTCAAAGTGCTACGAAATATAAAGTAACGACATATGAAGAGTATCATATTCGTTACGGTGATGGCTCTGTTAAATTTAAGAGCTTTAGTAATGACCATATTGTAACAGTTAATGGGAATGGAAATATACTATATTATTCTCTTGGCGCAAATAATACGTTGAAATCAGAGGAAATCTCTGGTCCAACTCGCTAATATAAAAAAGCTATCTCAATTATAGAGATAGCTTTTTTATATTAGAAACGCGTTTTTTTTAATACAACTTGTACATACGGATCATGTAATATTTGCTCTATAATGGGTAACATGTTTTGTTCGAATGGAATGTCGATAGGGAATGGCTTTTGTGAGCCAGGTTTGATTCCATATTGGACAAATTTGTAATGTGTATTATCTTCAGACTTGAGCACAATTAATTTATATCGATTGTCGTCGTCAGCAAGTGAGAAATCAATGGAAGTAGCGTCGTATGTTACTTCATCTTTATATATATACGGTTTTGGTGTACCGATCCAGTCTACTTTTGCTTGTACATTCATGGACGTAACCTCCTTATATGTATTATAAAAAAATAAAAGCCAGCTCTCAACAAAGAGAACTGGCTTCAGCAGTCATTGGTTATTTTAAAATTTTCACTTTAACAGTTTTGCGTCCCCATTTTTGAGCAGCGCTATCTGATCCAAGTAGGATGTCGATACGGTTACCTTTAATTGCACCGCCAGTATCTCCAGCGATAGCTTCTCCGTAACCTTCTACCCATACTTTAGATCCTAATGGGATTACTTTCGGGTCAACAGCGATCATTTTCATGTTTGGGTTCGCTGTTAAGTCATGACCCATTGCAGTTAATACACGGCCGCCATATGTGCCACCGTTTTCGCTCGGATGAGCTGTATATGCTGTAGCTACAACTGTTAACTCACGACCACCAGAAGGTGTGTTAGTTTCAGCAGCCTTTACAGCAGGCTTAGCAGCTTGTTTTGCTTGAGCTGCAGGTGCTTGAGCTGGTGCTTGCGCTTTAGCAGGAGCAGGTTGTTCTTGTTTCTCAATAACAGGTGCTGTACCTGTTAAGAAAGGAACGTGAACATAAGCTGTTTTTCCGTTATATTCGAATTGTAACCACTCATTTTGTACTTGGTTCGTTGTTTCGATCATATCATCTTTCTTAAGCGTCCCAAGAATTTCTGAGTTTGTGTTCGCTTCAGCACGTACGTTTAATACGTTAGCTGTTACGTAGTAGATGCTTTTAGTGAACTCTGCACTTACGAATGCGTCTTTACCATCTAAAGTGATTTTTGACCATCCGTTCTCTGTATTTTGAACATCTATTTTATTACCGTTTAGTAATTTACCGACAACTTTTGATTCCGTAGTAGGGTTTTCGCGTACATTTAGTACGTCTGTTGTTACAACAGTTTCTGCATTAGCAGATGATGTGAAAATCCCAAGACCAAAAACTGCTGCTGTTGCTATACCAATTAATTTTTTCATGATAGCCTCCATTGCGTTTGTTTTCGTGTCCTCATTATAGCAACAGATTTTTTCGGATTTGGGGAAAACACACAATTACAAACCATTCGTAATAAGTCGTTAACATCCTGTAATATAACAAAAAATATAGGAAAGCGTTTTTCATTCTATATGTTTAGTAGGTTTCTACTTATATTCAAAATATTTAATACAACATATTGTTTTCGGCGTAAATAAAAATATTACAGGAGTGTTACATGATGTTTACTAAACGATTACATTCCTTGAGTATTTTACCGTTTTATGGGTAATATAGTTATATAAACATAAACATTTCGTTTGTGAAACTATAAACACGTGCTATATACTAGCAAAAAAACCGCATAATTGTTACAAAAAGAAAGGGTTGCAAGGAAGGAAAATGCCCTTTTTTACATCTGTAACACATCCTTTTTTGGGAAAATACATTCCCATCCGCATTTTTCTCGCACAATTTGACAGCAGTATTTCGATCTTATAGCTCTTGCAGAGTGAAAAGGTTATACGGAAGGTAAGGCTGTCCATCAGAATTCTAGTTGGTGAAGGTGAAAGTAAGAAAATCACCGCAAAATTATAGTTTTCTATCCGATTTTACATATCGGAATTAATGTTATTTATAAAAGTAAAACCTACGAAGGGGGATTTGATGAGGAAACTGACAAAAACATTCATCGTTTCATTAACATTATGTATTGCATTTACAATTTGGGGGATTATTCCCGAATCTATTATTGGAAAAGGTAGCTTAGGAAATGTAACAACCGCAATTCAAACTGCATTAGTTAGTAAGTTTGGATGGTTTTATATTATTTCTGTTTCTATTATTTTAGGTGTGTCTATCTTTTTAATTGTTTCAAAATACGGTTCTATTCGTTTAGGGAAAGATGATGACGAACCTGATTATAGTTATATGACATGGTTTGCCATGTTATTTAGTGCTGGTATGGGTATCGGCTTAGTGTTCTGGGGCGTTGCCGAACCATTAAACCATTTATACGCGCCTCCGTTTGGAGAAGGTGCAACTGAGGAAAGTGCGCGTCTTGCACTGCGTTTTTCATTTTTCCATTGGGGATTACATCCGTGGGGACTATATGCATTTGTAGCGCTTTGTATTGCTTACTTTACTTTTAGAAAAGGAAAAGCAAGTACAATTAGTGCGACAGTAGGACCGTTATTTAAGGGCGGGGACCATGGGCGCATTGCTCATTTATTTGATGTGTTAGCTGTTTTCGCCACTGTGTTTGGCGTGGCAACATCATTAGGTCTTGGCGCAAAACAAATTGCCGGTGGTGTTAGTTATTTAACTTCTATCCCGAACTCATTAACGACTCAGTTAGTTATTATTGCAATCGTAACAGTATTATTTATGTTATCTGCGCAAACAGGTCTTGATAAAGGAATTAAATATTTAAGTAATACAAACATTATTTTTGCGTTTGCACTTATGATTATTGTATTGTTTGCAGGTCCAACAAACTTTATTATGAATTACTTCACTTCGACAATCGGTTCTTATATTCAGGAATTGCCAAGTATGAGTTTCCGATTAAGTCCATTAGATGAAGGCGGAAACCAATGGATTCAATCATGGACAATTTTCTATTGGGCATGGTGGATTGCATGGTCACCATTCGTAGGTACATTTATTGCCCGTGTTTCACGAGGGCGTACCATTCGTGAATTTGTTATCGGTGTGTTACTCGTACCGACAATAATTGGTGCTCTTTGGTTCTCAGTTTTCGGCGGGACTGGTATTCATATGGAACTGTTTGGTGATGCACATATCTTTGAAAAAATTAAAGAGATGGGAACAGAAGTAGGACTATTCGCTATGTTTGATCAGATGGGAAGCTTTGGATCAGCGTTATCTGTTCTAGCTATTCTTCTTATTTCTACATTCTTTATTACATCTGCAGATTCAGCGACATTTGTTTTAGGGATGTTAACGACACATGGTAGTTTAAATCCACCAAACCGCATTAAAATGATCTGGGGTATCGTTTTAGCTGCTCTAGCTTCTATCTTATTATATGTAGGTGGATTAGAAGCCTTACAAACGGCAGCTATCATTGCAGCATTCCCATTCGTCTTCGTTATTTTCTTTATGATGGCAGCATTATTTAAAGAGTTACAAAAAGAAGGTCGTATGAAGCGTCATAAATAATAGAAGGAAAAAGAGTTGATTATGTATCAGCTCTTTTTTTTATCCCGTTTTAATGGGCAGTAAGACCCCCACTGATTAAAGTTTCACTTTATATAGAAGGAACTTTAACTGCAAGTAAGGGAAATAAAATACTTTACTATATTAGTAGTATGCCTTTTATACCGATAAAAATCGATTCGTTTCGACAATGTTCGATATCTTGCAGATTCTATTCATATTTTTGACAAAAAATTGTCGGAAATGTGTTGTCACGTTTATATATATGTGCTATATTATTTCCTGTAAGCGATTTCAAATAGTTTTAAAGCGCATTCAAGGGGGACATCTAGAATAATGAAACGTTACGAAAGAAAGTGGAAGCATATTTGTTTGAAACGTGTGGCACATCGTAGTGTCCAAGAAAGCACGGAACCTAAGACTGAAACGCGCAAAGAGCAGCAAGAGAAGCAATTGGTTCTACAAAAATAGCAATCACTTTTTCGTATATAAATGAAGGTCGATCGTTCGTTGGGGGATGGACGTGAAATTACTTTCAGCTAAGGGGTATTGTCTGATATATAATTTATACGGCAAAAAATAAGCACAGAGCATACGGCGCTCTGTGCTTATTTTTATTTGTCTTTTTTGAATCGAACAGTTTTATCCCAGCCAATGACTTGTTTCTTACTTTTTGCACGTAAGTATAAAATTAAGCTACGAATGAATAAGTACGTAAAGAGCTGTGCGTACGTAAAGTACATGATAACACTAATAAAAATATTAGTTGGTGTAAAGGTTCGTTCCACACTCTGGGCACTAAATAATTGAGAAACATATGTAACATATGCGACATACCACATAAATAGTAGTGGGATGCTATATTGAATTTGGAATATCCCGAGTAACCCAATTACAAACCAAACGTTCGAAATGATTAAGAATAACCAAAATACAACATACACTAAAACTTGTTGTAAAGAATGGACGAGCAGTTTTCCTTTAAAGAAACTTAATGAAGAAAACATTTTTTCTAAAATGTACAAGTTCCCTTGAAGCCAACGTGTACGCTGCTTAATAAGAATTTTTAAATGCTCAGGTTCTTGTTCCCATGTAATTGACTCTGGAACGATTGGCAGGAGATAGCCTTTTTGTGTAATTCGTAATGTTAATTCAGCGTCTTCTGCAATTGCATAAGGGTCATAGCCGCCAAGCTCTTCTAATGCAGCGCGACGAAGAAGCATGTTTGTTCCTGTTAGTGAACCTGTTTGGAATAGTAACCAGCGTCCGGATTGCATAAGGAGCTGGAAGATTTGAAATTCTAACGAAATCATTCGTGTTAGCCAGTTTCTTTTTTCATTTACAGTACGAACATGCCCAACAGCTCCAACAGCATCCTCGGTTGTTTCAGCGTGTTCTACAAGCATTCGCAGTGCATGTGGTTCAGGCTGGTTATCTGCATCATAAACACAGAAGTATTCACCATCTGAAATACTAAGGCCATAGTTTAATACACGTGATTTTCCTTTTGGTTCACCAGGTGGAACGCGAATGTGACGAATATGAGCATAAGCTTTGTCAAAATCGTCACCAATTTCAGGTGTCTCATCTTGCGAGTTATCGTTTAATAAATAAACAGTTAGTTTGCCTGGATATTCAATCTTTGCCATCGCCTCTAAAGTATCCTTAATCACGACGCCTTCATTGTGAGCTGGTATTAAAATATCGACGCTTGGGTAATGTTCTAGCGTACGATCTTTTTGTTTCCTACTTCGGTGAACTAAACCTGCGAGTGTTAAGAAAGAATAGTAAACGAGTAAGCCAGAGAATAGAAAGGCTGTAAAAATAAGTACATACTTAATTGAAAATGTGATGCTGATCCAAAAAACGAGTACGCAAAATAGAAGGAATAAAAGAAGTATAACGAGTGTCATCATAATAACTTCGGTCCTTTTGTAGCGATTTGTTCTCGTTTCATCTTAATATCTTGAATGGCCTCATCTGCAAGCCATTTTTCCATTTTAGGCTGTAGACGGTTCATTACAATATCGGCACCAGCTTCATTTGTATTTTGTAATAAAATGACTAATGTGTTTTTATCATACTCAGCAACAAGGTCAAAGTCAGCTCTTACCGTTTCAACTAATAATGAAGCTACACGGTCCATAACACTTTCCTTTGTATATTTACTAAAGGAAGTGAAGTCAAAATAAATCATAACGCCTGTTTCATTACGACGATTCATTGCATTGATTAATAATGCTTGTCGTCTCTCGAATTCTTGTCTTGTTAATAATTTCGATTCTCCAATGTAGTGTTCTAACGTTCTCACACGTTCGGTTAATTCTTTATTTTCATGAATAACCTTCTTTAATAGATGGGTGGAGATATATACAATGAAGAAATTTGCTGCCATTAGGAAGTGAGTAATAATGTATTCCCATTGTTCTGATGTACTCCATAAGTAAAGCCATGCTTGGTAGAACAGGTAGAATACCGAAGTAATGGTTCCTAATATGAAGAAAACAAATGCAGTTTTATCAGGCAAAAATAGAAATAGTACATTAACAATTACATATATAATTGTAAAAATGAGAGCATGCTCATATTGCGTTACATGTACAGTTGTAAAATAAAATAAAATTTGTAAAATCCACATAGAGAGGACTTTATAGAAGTTATCTTTCACAAAACTTTCCTCCTTAAAGATAATTCATACAAGGATACTTGTAGTATGCACAATTATTAAGAAATAGATCGGATGACTACATTCTTTTTGAGAGGCAACAACAAGTAGTATCCCTCTTTTGTAAGAAAAAATAAACAGACTTGATAATTATTGTATCATAATGTTTTTATATTTCGGCATAAAGTATTTAATATATACTGAGAAAATAAAAAGTCCCCTCTTTAGAAAGAAGGGACTTTTTATTAATTTATAGGAACATCATACCTGCAACTGCTGCGTTTAAGAAGTTAGCTAGTGTACCAGCGATAACTGCTTTAATCCCTAATTGTGCAATTTGTTTACGGCGAGTAGGAGCTAATGTCCCTGTTACACCTAATTGAATTGCGATAGAAGAGAAGTTTGCGAATCCACAGATTGCGAATGTTAAAATTAGATTTGTTTTTGCAGAGAACTCTGCCATATGTGGTCCTAAGTTTGCGTATGCAACGAATTCGTTGATTGCAAGTTTTTGACCGATAAAGCTTGCTGCTTGTACAGCTTCACCAGGAGAAACACCGATTAAAATTGCAAATGGTGATAGTAAGTAACCAAAGATTAAATCAAGGCTAAGTTTAATATCGAACCAAGAGCCAACCCATCCTAATAGGCCATTTAATAAAGCGATTAATGCGATGAAAGCCATTAACATTGCTGCTACGTTAATAACAAGTTGCATACCTTCTGATGCACCACGTGCTGCTGCGTCAATAACGTTTGCATCTTCACGCTCTGTAGAAAGTTCAACGTTATTATCTACTTTTTCTGTTTCTGGCATAATAAGTTTCGCAATTAATAAACTTGATGGAGCTGCCATAATTGCTGCTGCTAATAAGTGTTCTAACGGAATACCCATTGCTGCATAGCCGACAAGAACTGATCCAGCAACAGCTGTCATACCGCTTACCATAATAGCGAAGAATTCACTATTTGTTAAACGTGCTAAGTAAGGTTTGATTAAGATTGGAGCTTCAGTTTGTCCTAAAAATACAGTTGTTACTGAGTTTAAACTTTCTGCTTTAGAAGTTCCAAGAAGTTTACTTAATGCGCCACCAACGATACTAACAAATCTTTGCATAATACCGAAATGATATAAGATTGCTACTAATGAACTAATAAATACGATTGGAAGTAGTGCTTGAATAACGAAGATAAATCCCCAAGGGCCTTTTGCGTTGACTAAATCCCCAGCAACGAACTTAATTCCCTCGTAAGAAAAATTAATTAATCCTTGAACGCCATCTGCAGCGTGTTTTAAACCTGCTTTTCCGGCATCCCATCGTAATACGATAAATGAAAATGACATTTGTAATGCTAGCGCGATTAAAATCGTGCGCCAATTAATAGCTTTGCGGTTGGAAGATAGTAAGAAAGCGATTGCTAATACTCCAATCACGCCGCCAATTCCCCATAAAAGATTCATGCAGTGTATGCTCCTTCCTCATAGTAAAAAAATGTATAAAACAGTTGTCTATACTTCTGCAAATATAACATCTTAAGTAACTTATCATAATGGACATCAGAGGTCAAACGTCTAACGAAAAGTTTAAATAAAAAGAAAATTCTTCAAAAAAACACATATAAAATGATTAGACATGAAATAGGTTATGTTTTTTATGTGAAAATATACATTATGATAACGTTATGGATTATTATTGTAGAATATAGTGTATGAAATAGGGAAATAGATACATTATTTTTTTAAGTAAATAGGTTATACACATTAAAAAGAGCCTTCTAGTAATCTAGAAGGCTCTAAAAATATAACTTAAGGTGCTTTCGTATAACCTAAGAAGTGCTTACTCCAATAAGAATTGCTTAATGAAGCGATTGCTACACCTTTATCTCCAGCTTGGATAAATGATCCGCCCCCAAGGTAAATACCCATATGAGAAGGACCTGATTTATAAGTGTTTTGGAAATAAATTAAGTCACCTGGTTGTGGATTTGAAGTTTGTGGTAGGCTACCCCAATATCCTGCAACACTTTGACGGCTAATGTTATGACCAAATTTCTTAAATACGTGGTAGATGTAACCACTGCAGTCAACACCAGTAGCAGAAGTTCCGCCCCAAACGTATGGTACACCTTGCATTGATTTTGCATATGCAAGTACGGAAGAACTGTCACCGCTATTATTGCTTGTATTGTTATTATTGTTGTTTTGATTGTTATTTTGGTTGTTGTTAGGCTTATTATCTACTGCGCCACCAACTGGTGTTTTAGAAAGGTAACGTGTGCCGATATAACCAGTTTGGCCGTTGTAGTTAATTTTGCTCCATCCAGAGTTTTCAGAGATTACTTGAACCTTCTGTCCTTGTGGAAGTGCGCCTATGATTCTATAATTTGTACCTTCACCACTACGTACATTTAAGGCAGAAGCATTAATGTAGTAGTCACCAATTGCACCTTGATTAGGTTGTTCAGGCTGTTTTGGTTGCTCAGGAGTAGTAGTGCCACCTTTAACAAATTTCACGAATTCGCTACTAACGTAGCCTGTTTTTCCTTGATAGTTAACTTTAAACCAGCTACCTTCAGAGCCAATTACGTTTAATGTCGTACCATTTAATACGCCACCAATTACGCTATGGTAAGTAGCAGGACCTGTACGTACGCGTAGAGATGTTGCGTTAACAACGTAAGTACCGCCAGTTTGAACAGTTACATTATTATTTTGTTCTTGTTTGTTATCTTGGTTGTTTCCTTGTGTAACGTTATCGTTAGAACCGCCTTTTGTTACGTAGTCTTTACTTACGTAAGCTGTTTGTCCTGCATAATTGATTTTGAACCAATCTTGAACTTCGCCAACAACTTGTACGACTTGTCCTTTTGTAACAGAGCCTACAGTTGTGTGAGAAGTGCTAGGACCTGTACGAACACGAAGGGAAGATACATTTACTGTATAGTTTCCACTTGCTGGTTTTACAGATTCTTGGTTGTTATTATTCGTATTGTTGTTTGAAGAACCTGCATTAGAAGAAACACCAGATACGAATTCGCCACTTACATAGCCAACTTGTCCATTATGGTTGATTTTCACCCAACCATTTTCTTGGCCAATTACGTTTAATGTTTGTCCTTCATATACACGTCCTGAAACAGAACTAGAAGTGTTAGGAGCAGTACGTACACGTAATACATCAGCAGTAACTTTGTTTTTTCCACCTGTTGTACTTACATTGGAATTACTTGCACCATTTTTTGATACAAATTCGCCACTAACAAAACCTGTTTTTCCATTATGGTTAATTTTGTACCAACCATTTTCTTCGCCAATCACGTTTAGTGATTGACCGTTATAAACGCGCGAGATGATGTCGTGAGAAGTACTTGATCCTGCACGAACATGTAATACGCTAGCGTTTACCGTATAAGATGAGCTGTTTGATGCAGAAGCTTGGACAGTTGTAGCAGCTTTTTGTGTATTTTGTTCAGGGGCAGCTTGAACACTATCAAGTGTAGGTGCTGCTCCTCCTGCTACAGACACTGCCGCAAGACCGGCAAGGTATTTTTTCATAATTTGTCGATTCCTTTCTGTCTGTAATGTAGTGAAGAAATATTTACCAACTGTTAAAAATTCTAAAGAGCATGTCGATTACTGTCAAGACTTATGCGGGAATCTGAATATGACAAAAAGATTACAAGAAAAAATCAAGGCATAAATCTATACCTTGATTTCCATTTAAATACATATATTGAATGTAGAAAGGATAGAAATTATTCGTGTTTAAGAAGATGACATATTGGATTGTAACAAACTCTGAGAAAATGATCGTTGCAGCATTTTAGTGATAGGGCCAACTTGACCATCTTGGATGGCGGTTCCATCAAGATGAGTCATCGGCAAAATTTCAATCGTCGTTCCTGTAAAAAAGCATTCATCCGCTTGATAAACATCACGAACGCTGAAAAGCTCTTCTTGTACTGGAATACGAAGGGTTTTCGCTAAAGAAAGAACATATTGACGAATAATGCCATTTAAAATAAGGTGATTAGCTGGATGTGTGTAAAGAGTTCCGTTTTTAATTAGAAAGAAGTTAGAGTGGCTTCCCTCAGTTACAGTACCATTTCGTACGAAAAGGGCCTCTTTACAACCTTTTCGTTCCGCTTTCGTAGTAGCTAATATATTCGGTAATAAATTTAATGATTTAATATCACAGCGTAGCCAGCGCGTATCCGGTTCTGATATGGCACGTACACCATATTCAATCCATAACGCTGGTCTTTCTTTCTTTGTAATATAGGCATAGATTGTTGGAGGGACGTCATATGAGAACGTATGGGTACGAGCTTGTACACCACGAGATACTTGTAAATAAATCGTTCCATCTTCGTGGAAATTATTATTTTCGATTAGTTTATAAAGTAGGGTAATCAGTTCCGCTTTTGAGAAAGGGAGTGTTAATTCTATTTCTTCCATGGAGCGATATAATCTTGTGATATGCGGATCTAATAAGTGAAAGTTCCCTTTATATAGACGAATAACCTCGTAGACACCATCCCCAAACTGCAAGCCTCTCTCTTCAAGGTCTATGTACGTTTTCTGTTTCGTTGTATCAATAACTGTATCATTCCAAAGTACAAATCTTTCATATGCCAATTTTCGTCCCATCCTTTCGTAAGTGCATAAGTAAAGTGAAGCTTTCATTCATTTGGAATAAAAATCACTACAGTAATTTTTATGTGAGTAATCCTTTACATATGACGTATATGTATTTGTAAATGGTAGAGAAGTGGTAGTGATTTACAGCATTTCGTATATACAAATTCGAAAATAAGAAATAAGAATCCTGCTTTTAAATAAAAAAAAGCAACATTCTTATGGAATGCTGCACAAGGAGGGTAGCTATCTTTCATAGGGACATCGTCTTATTGAATGTTTTGTGTATGGAAACAAAACATATTGAAAGACAATTATAAGAAAGTAGAAATAAACGATTCACATATTTCTTTAAGGGATCTTATTACAGATGAGAGATAAGAAATATATAGAACCTCGTTTACATATTTTATTATAGAGATACTTCATTAATTCTATGTGAATATTTGGTAAAGGTTATGTAATGTTAAAGTTAATGAATATAAGTAATTGTATGGAGGAATATAAAAAAAAGAGGCTGAGATTACTCAGCGCTCTTCTTTTCTTCTTTAATAGCTGTCTTTACTTCACCAGTTTTGATCTTGTTGCTTTCAGAGAAGCGAAGTAAGTCACCCTCAATGATTTTGTCAGACATGCTCAATTCATTTTGGGCACGATCAATAAGTGGTTGAGATTCTTCTTTTGGTAGTTGTACAACTTCGCCAGTAGCACGGTCGTAGAATGTACTGTTCGTGTACATGTACTTATCTGTAACGAAGCTACCATCACGAAGAACAACGAACCCTTTATTGTCAGGTGAGAATACGTCATGACCGAATCGAACGTCATTCGTAGAGTCTACACCAAGTAAGTTTAGAATAGTTGGTTTAATGTCAATTTCACCAGTTGGTTTTGAAATTGTTTTACCTTCTTTTTGACCTGGAACGTGAATAAACATCGGTGTTTTTTGTAAGTTCATATGGTCAAATGCAGTAATTTCTTCTTTTCCTAAGAACTGTGCCATTGCACGGTTATGGTTTTCAGAAATACCGTAGTGGTCACCGTAGAATACGATAACTGAGTTGTCGTAAATACCTTCTGCTTTTAGACGCTCAATAAAGTGTTTCATTGCTTCGTCTAAGTAGCGAGCTGTTACCATGTAACGGTCAAATACGCCATCACCAGAATTGTATTCATCAATTAATTTTGTATTGTCATCATAAGTGAATGGGTAATGGTTTGTTAAAGTAAGGAAGCGAGTATAGAACGGTTGCTTCACTTGTTTTAACATATCGATAGATTGATCAAAGTACTCGATATCTTTTAATCCCCAGTTTAATTTCGTTTCTGGCGTAATCTTATAGTCAAGCTCGTTGTAGTAACGATCATAACCAAGTGCCGGATACATAATGTTACGGTTCCAGAATGTTGCGTTGTTTGCGTGGAATACTGCAGTGTAGTATCCTTGCTGACGTAAAATTTCTGGAGTTGCTGTATATTCGTTGTTACCGTGTGTGAAGAATACAGCACCACGGTCTAGTGGATACATTGAAGTATCTACTAAGAATTCAGCATCAGATGTTTTTCCTTGCCCAGTTTGATGGAAGAAGTTATCAAAGTAATAACTTTCTTTCGTAAATTGGTTTAAGAATGGTGTAACTTCTTGTCCGTTAACTGTTGCACCGATTAAGAATGTTTGTAATGACTCAAGAGAGACAACGATTACGTTCTTCCCTTTTGCAGTACCAAACATATTTGGATCTGGTTTGCTTTGCGTTGTTTTTACGTAGTTCTCTGTTTCCTGTAACTTACTGCCGTCAGCAAATGCTTTTTGTGAACTTGATTTTGCTTGTAAGCCAAGATCATATACTTGGTGTACATATAAACCTAAGTTTTTAACAAGCATAACGCGGTCGAATGAACGTGTTAATAGTTCTGGACGCTCAGCTTCTGCCAATCCTAAGTTTGCGAAGAAAATAGCAATTGTTGACACGAAGTATAGGGAACGCATTGGGCGTGCTACACGTTCTGTCGGTGCAAAATTCTTCATCTTCTTCAATAAAATGAAGAATACGATAATATCAGCAAATGCAAGGATAATTTTGTAGTTAAACAATTCTTTTACACTAGAACCTAAACTTCCGAAGTTAGATGTTTGTCCTAGTACTGGTAAAGTAACGAAGTCATTGTAGAATCCGTAGAACATTACGTTACCAACAAGAACGATTGTTAAGACAAAATTAATTCCAAGTGCTATATAGTTACGTTTTTTCCCTTTTGCAAATAATGCAAGACCAACAAGCAGTAATGATGCTGCTAATGGGCTCAGGAATAAAATGAATTCTTGCATGAAAGATTCAAGTTTTAAATCAAAGCTTGTGCGTGTAATAAGATATGTCTTCAACCATAAGGCTAAAGCTACGAATGCAGTGAAACGCACATTTTGAAATTGTGATTTCAAGGTTTCTTTCATTCATTTCCACCCTTTCTCTATCAGGCTTGGTCGATTTTGGAGCGAAAAATGCTAAAATAAAAAATACATAGTTTTCTTGGCCATAATTAGAGGTTCTATATTCACCCATATACGACTATAACTATGCATACCCTTTTAGTTTCTTGTGTTACTCATAAGCATAACGTCATTTCTGTATTATACAACAAAATTCATTTCTGAGAAACACTATAACATTTTACATTTTTTGTATAGGATTTGTCACTACCAGAGAAAACTTTAACATTCGTTTATATGTCCGTCAACTAGAAAATATAACAAAGGTAGAGCAGAATGTTAAGTGAAAGTGAAAAATTTCTTGTTGAGAAATAAGAAATGACAATGAGTAAGTGGTTATCTAGAAACCTATTATATGAAGGGAAGTATGTAAAAATTAACGAACACTTGTTCTTTTTAGGTTTGTTTGTTACAATGAAAGTTCATTGATAGATTATGTGTAATTTTGATGAACTTTTACTGAAAACATATTGTAGCTTATTTCTTTTAAAAAATAGGGAGGCTTTTACATGGAGCAAAAATTTTCAGTTGAAGCATTTTGGAAGAAGGTAAAACATGTCGCAAAGCAGGCAGGACAGTCAGTCATTTATGCAAGTTTATTGTTGTTTTACGTTTTGCAGAAACCAGATGTTCCAAAACGAGTGAAAATTATTGTAATTGGAGCACTTGCTTATTTTATTGCACCGATTGATGCGATTCCAGATTTCGTTGCTGGAATTGGTTATACGGATGATTTAGGGGCGTTAATGGCTGCGCTATTACAAGCGTCGCTATACGTCGATGATGATGTAAAAGATAAGGCGCGAGTGAAGTTGGCAGAATGGTTTGGTTCGGATATAGACACATCCTTTATCGATCAGAAATTAGATCAATAGGTGAGAACTGTCACATGGTGACAGGGCGAACGTAAGCGAGGAAGTGCATTATGCCATCAGGAAGAACGCATACGAAAATAAACTTAATATCCCTTCCGGTTGTTTTGTTTATGCTCTTTTCGTATGGACTAACAAATTTTGATTTTTTATTAACTTTTGCAATTGGCTTTTTAGTAGGTACTACATTTTTAACACCGGATTTAGATACGTATAGTAATGCGTATAATAAATGGGGATTCCTGCGTATATTTTGGTATCCGTATAAGAAGGTGATGCCGCATCGTTCCTTTTTTACACACACAATTATACTTGGTGATGTGATTCGTATTGCATACATGTTAATTGTGTTTTCTCCGTTTTTATTCCTATTAAATGTAATCGCGCTCGACGGGAATTTAATAGAAATGGCGAAGGAACATGAGGTTGAAATTGTAACGTTCGTAATGGGAATTGTTGTGGCAAGCACGCTTCACATTATAGCGGATAAAGTGAATACGCGCCGTAAGAAAATGATGAGAAAAAAGAAGAAACGCAGAAGATAAAAAAACCGTCCCAAAAAGGTATTTTGGGACGGTTTTTCTTTTTAATCAAACGTTTGTTTAAAAAGGAAATTAGGCTTTCAGTACTTTAATACCTTTCACGATGTTCCAAATGAAGTAGTATAAGCTAATGATTCCGCAAATACATAAGACAATCATTGCACCAATTCCAAGTGTTACATCCGACTGATCAGATCCAAGCCCCATAACTCCTAAAATAATCATGCCAATGAATGTAGCGATACTTGGGATAATGTGTGTCCATAGAGCACGTTTTGCATGTGGTTTCGTTTCCGCATCTCCCACAATCCACACAATAATCGGGAATAAGATAGGGGCAAATAATACACTAAAGTATGATAAAGCTGCTAATATTTTGTTTCCGTTCATATATATCACCTCATAAATAATATCCGTTGTTATACCTTTATTATGCAGGAAAGGTAGCGAGCTTTCTATCGATGAACATGACAAGAACATGACGATTTTGTAAGATTTTTTCGTTAAATAATAAAGTGAAACTTTAATCAGTGGGGGCTTTTCATCCCCCACTGATTATTAGTTGAACCAATCGGACTTTTATGGGCAGTTGATCCCTCACCAAAACTCTTTGCTTTTGCTGAATTTTGAGGTGGGATCTTACTGCCCATTAAAGTCGGATAAAATTTTCAAAAAAATCTTTTTAAATAGAAATTGTTATGGTACAGTATAAATGAAAGTTGTTGAAAACGTTTTCTTAAACGTTTTTTATTTTTAGGTTGAAAGGTATGATGACCTGATAGTCTATTGATGAGGTTATTCTACTTAAAAGGGGATTCTTTAGGGGGGGAGAACGATGAACACATGGACACAAGTTTATGATCCGTTCGGAAACATTTGGATTTCGGCAGCGGTAGCACTTATTCCGATTATCTTTTTTTTCTTAGCTTTAGCAGTTTTCCGCATGAAGGGGTATGTGGCAGGATTTATTACAGTTGTACTTACAATTTTAGTGGCTTTATTCGCTTATAAGATGCCGTTCACAATGGCGATGGCAGCGACCGGATATGGTTTCTTATACGGGTTATGGCCAATTGCTTGGATTATCATTATGTCGGTATTTTTATATAAAATATCTGTGAAAACAGGTCAATTCGATGTAATTCGTGCATCTGTACTATCTATTACGAATGACCATCGTTTACTCGTTATTTTAATCGGTTTTTCATTCGGTGCATTTTTAGAAGGGGCAGCGGGATTTGGTGCACCAGTAGCGATTACGGCAGCGCTTCTTGCAGGCCTTGGGTTAAATCCTTTATATGCAGCAGGTCTTTGTTTAATTGCAAATACAGCACCAGTAGCGTTCGGAGCGATGGGTATTCCGATTACAGTTGCCGGACAAGTAACAGGTATTGATCCACATAAAATTGGACAAATGGCTGGACATCAATTACCGTTCTTATCATTATTTGTTCCATTCTTTATCGTATTTTTAATGGACGGGGTGAAAGGGATAAGACAAACGTGGCCTGCTTTACTTGTAGCAGGTAGCTCATTTGCAATTACGCAGTTCATAACAGCGACATTTTTAGGACCAGAACTTCCGGATATTACGTCGGCACTTGTAAGTTTAGTTAGTTTAGCGCTGTTCTTAAAAGTATGGCAACCGAAAGAAATTTATCAATCTGGGCAAGCGAATAGAGAAGTAGCTGCAACAAAAGCGGTATCGATGCCGAAATTAACGTTGGGAAAAGTAGTAAAGGCATGGTCTCCATTTATCGTATTAACGGTTATGGTAGTCATTTGGAGTCAAAGTTTCTTTAAAGCATTATTTGCTCCAGGAGGCGCGTTAGAAAGTCTTGTATTTAAGTTTGAAATTCCAGGCTTGCACAATTTAGTAATGAAAGCAGAGCCTATTGTAAATAAAGCGACGCCTTACGAGGCAATTTTGAAGTTTGATGTATTATCAGCAACAGGAACAGCAATTTTAATTGCTTGTCTCATTTCCATGCTGATTTTGAAAATGAGTGTAAAAGATGCAGTGGTAACATTTAAAGAAACTTTAAGTGAACTTAAAATGCCAATTTTATCTATTGGATTCGTATTAGGATTTGCATTTATCGCAAACTATTCTGGGCTATCTTCTACACTAGCATTGGCACTAGCAGGAACTGGCGGACTATTCCCGTTCTTCTCACCATTCTTAGGGTGGATTGGCGTATTCTTAACAGGGTCTGATACGTCAGCGAATGCATTATTCTCAAATTTACAAGCAATTACAGCGCAGCAAGTCGGTGTATCTGAAGTACTCCTCGTTGCAGCGAATACAACGGGCGGTGTAACCGGAAAAATGATTTCTCCGCAATCGATTGCGATTGCTTGTGCAGCAGTTGGACTTGCGGGGAAAGAATCAGATTTATTCCGCTTTACAGTGAAGCATAGTTTGTTCTTCGTAATTATTGTGGGAATTATGACTTATGTTCAGGCGTATTATTTAACTTGGATGATTCCGTAAAGAGCGACAGAAATAAACTTTGCATTTTTCAGATTATCGTGTATGATGAGAAAGTATTGAAAATTAAATCAGTGATAAACTAGGGGTGCCTAACGTATGCGTAGGCTGAGAGAGAAGCGCGTGAACTTCTTAACCCTTTGGACCTGATCTGGCTCGTACCAGCGTAGGGAAGTTAACGGCTTTACATAATGATGTCTTTTATGAGCCAGGTCCTTATTTTTTTATGGACCTGGCTCTTTTTATTTTGGCATACGCTGGCCATATCTCGTCCTTGTCACGTACAGGGGGGCAACAAAGGTTATGAAACAGTCTGTTTCAGCTGAGCAAATTGAATTGAAATCGAGTTTACCAGGAAGTAAGAAAGTGTATGTGGATGGGCCACGCGAAGGTATGAAGGTGCCGATGCGTGAGATTGAACAAAGCGATACAAACGGCGTTCCGAATCCGCCAATTCGTGTGTATGATACGAGCGGTCCTTATACGGATCCAGAGTATAAAGTGGAGTTAGAAAAGGGGTTGCAGGCGCCGCGCCACTCTTGGATTCTAGAGCGCGGGGATGTAGAAGCATACGAAGGGCGCGAAGTGAAACCAGAGGATGACGGTGTGAAGGTGGCTTCAAAACATACACCTGTTTTCCCGCAGATGGATCGCAAACCGCTTAGAGCGAAGCAAGGTGCAAATGTTACGCAAATGCATTATGCACGTAATGGGATCATTACGTCTGAGATGGAATATGTTGCGATTCGTGAAGGAGTAGAGCCGGAGTTTGTTCGTAAGGAAATTGCGGAAGGTCGCGCTATTTTACCAGCGAATATTAACCATCCTGAAGCAGAGCCGATGATTATCGGACGTAATTTCCACGTGAAGGTTAATGCAAATATCGGAAACTCTGCTGTATCTTCTTCTATTGCAGAAGAAGTAGAGAAGATGACGTGGGCTACTCGCTGGGGTGCAGATACAATTATGGATTTATCTACAGGTAAAAACATTCATACGACGCGTGAGTGGATTATTCGTAACGCGCCTGTACCAGTTGGAACTGTACCAATCTATCAAGCTCTTGAAAAGGTAAACGGAATTGCAGAAGATTTAACGTGGGAAGTGTATCGTGATACGTTAATTGAGCAAGCGGAGCAAGGCGTAGATTACTTTACGATTCACGCTGGTGTATTACTTCGTTACATTCCCATTACTGCAAAGCGTACGACAGGTATCGTTTCGCGTGGTGGTTCAATTATGGCGCAGTGGTGTTTATTCCATCATAAAGAAAACTTCCTATACACTCATTTTGAAGAGATTTGTGAAATTATGAAGCAGTATGATGTTTCGTTCTCTCTTGGAGATGGATTACGTCCAGGTTCGATTGCAGATGCAAATGACGAAGCGCAGTTCTCTGAGCTTGAAACACTTGGTGAATTAACGAAGATTGCTTGGAAACATGATGTGCAAGTTATGATTGAAGGGCCTGGGCATGTACCGATGCATTTAATTAAAGAAAATATGGAGAAAGAGCTTGATATTTGTCAGGGGGCGCCATTCTATACACTTGGGCCGTTAACGACAGATATTGCACCAGGTTATGACCATATTACATCCGCAATTGGAGCTGCGATGATTGGCTGGTTTGGAACAGCGATGCTTTGTTATGTAACGCCGAAAGAACATTTAGGTTTACCGAATAAAGATGATGTACGCGAAGGTGTTATTACGTACAAAATCGCTGCGCATGCAGCTGATCTGGCGAAAGGGCACAAAACGGCTCATCAGCGTGATGATGCACTTTCAAAAGCTCGTTTTGAATTCCGTTGGCGCGATCAATTTAATTTATCTTTAGATCCTGAACGTGCAATGGAGTATCACGATGAAACATTGCCAGCAGAAGGTGCGAAAACGGCTCATTTCTGTTCCATGTGTGGACCGAAGTTTTGTAGTATGAGAATTTCACATGATATTCGTGAATATGCAAAAGAAAATGATTTAGAAACGACAGAAGCAATTGAAAAAGGAATGAAAGAGAAAGCGAAAGAATTTAAAGAAACGGGTAGTCATTTATACCAATAACACGTTACACCTCTTTACTTGATTGATCACACTGTAGTACCTAACTTAAATATAGAAGAAGCCCGCTTTGCTAAGACGGTAGCAAAGCGGGCTTCTGTTGTTTATCCTGCTATTTGCGGGCAGTGAGACCCCTCACTGATTAAAGTTTCACTTTATAAGGCGAAGAAGAGATGTACCCAATAGAATAAGAGGAATAATGTGACGACTGTTGTGAGCGGGATAACAATAAGGGATACACTTAAATAGTCTTTCCATTTTACTTTAATTTTGTTTTGTTTCAGGATATACATCCAAATGAGGGAAGCTAGCGTACCGATTGGTAATAGTAGTGAACCGATGTCACTACCAATAATGTTTGCGAGGTAAATCGTTTTTAAAGTGATTGGGTCTAGTCCCATTTCTGTTAATGTGATTGTACCAATCATAAGTGCAGGGTGATTATTGAAGACGTTGGAGAGGAGGGAAACGAGTCCGCCCATTGTAAAGCTAGCATAAAGTAGATGCTGATTTACAACTGGTTCAAGCCATTGGACAAGTGCTGCTGTTAATCCTGCGTTGTGAAGTCCGTAAATAATGACATACATAGAGAAAGCAAAAATTAAAATGTGCCAAGGTGTCTTTTTCAAAATATCGACAGGGTTCGTTCGTAAGTAGTACCATCTCCAGATGAGAAGAACGAGTGAACCGAGTACGGCAACAATCTCGATTGGGATGGATAAGAAGGATGCAACGAATAGAAGACAGCGCATAAGGAAGACGAAGCCTAATACTTTTAGCATGAACCTTGTCCGTTTTTGCTTCGTATCAACTGAATTTTTTCCTTTTAACGGATGAAAGTTTTTCGTGAAGAATATTTCTTCAATATCATATGAAGAAACAGGCAATTTTTTCGGAAGTTTTTTCTTCAAAACTGTATACATAAGCCATGACATAAACAATAGTCCTAATGTTGCAGGTACAAACATCATAGCAGTATGCATATAAAGAGTCATATTCACGATATTTAATGCGATTAAGTTTACGATATTACTTACACCAATTGGTGCACTAGATGCAGTAGCGATTAAAGCACCGCTTAATAAATAAGGGATTTGTTGATGCGGTTTTAATTGAAGATTTTTTAGGAGAAGAATTAAAATTGGCGTTGTAATTAAAATACTACCGTCGTTATTAAATAAAAGAGTCATAAGAAAACATAATAATTGAATATACCAGTATAAGCGGCGTCCGGAGCCTTTTGCTAAGTTTGCAAGTTTCGCTGCGGACCAGTGGAAGAAGCCGAAGCTTTCTAATATAACCGCCATAACGATGGTCGCTAATATTGTTATGGAGGCACCGCCAATTTTACTAATAATGTCCATGACGTCTGGTTTTGATACAAGTCCAGTAATCAGGATAATGCCAGCGCCAATTGCTGCCGGCCACGCCTCATTTAAACCACGAGGTCGCCAAAAGATAACAATCATCGTTAAGAAGAATACAATAATAGTAATCCATATTTCAATGCTCATATTTTACCTACCTTTCTACTTTTCCTCAAAGCAATGTAGCTTGTCTTAAGGTTTGTATTGGTAGTATATTCAGCAAAAAATAAGAAGAACTAGACGTATAACGGAGTGCAATGAATATGTGTTTTTCAAGTTATGGGACAAGTATCTCTCTTAGTGAAATAACTATTGTGAGAGGAGTCTAGAAATTAATGGGGCAGTAAGATAGTAAATGAAATTTATATAGGTGATTATGGAGATATATCAGCGATTATTGAAATATATCAGCGCAACTCAAAATATATCGGCGATTATTGAAATATATCGGCGCAACTCAAAATATATCAGCGATTTTTAAATTATATCGACTTATCGACAAAACATGACAAAAGGAGCCCATCCCAAAATACCTTTTGGAACAGGCCCTACAATATTATTTCTCCTTCAAAAAAGTTCGATCCTTCAAGAATAAATTCCAGAAGAAAATAAATCCTGGTAATAAAATTGCAATCCCAATTGCATATAGAATAAGCAATGCATAGAATGTTTCGACCGTTGTAAAGCTTGTAAATACAGTTACATCAGGATAAATAATATACGGTAAATGCGCAACGCCGTAAGCATAACTTGCAAATGCATATTGAGCGACGACTGCTAAAACGGCAATGCGAGGGTATCCTAGTGTGCCATACTTCTTGTTTGTCCACCAAAGAGAAGAGTACCCGATAACGAATAAAACGATAGAAACTGTAAACCACGGGAATTGCTTTATGAGCCCTTGCATAAGCCAGTGTGTTTCCGGATCCATTACAACGAGGGCGATAATCGCCGTAACGAGTGTTGCAGGACCAAGGATGATGGCGTTTCTTCTATAAATTCTATACGAATCTTCTGAACCTTGTTCTCTCGCAAAATCAGCAAGAAAGAGGGAGGAAAGAAATAATTCCGAAGTTAGCCCAAAGAGCATATAACAGTAGATCACCGGGCTAGAAAGAAGTTTTCCATACAGGAGTACTTCTTTTCCCTCAGACATTGTAATATAAGCCCCCTCTGTAACAGGTAAAACGGTAATTAATAAGGCTGGAATTAAGAGCCCAGTAATACCTGAAATAACCCGAAGGAGGTACTGATATTTTGGCACAGAGTAAGCAAATACCATGAATGTACTGCGAATTGCAATGAGTATTAAAATTAACATAACTGGTACGAACATGACTGTCGCAAGGGTGAAAGCGGCTTTCGGAAAGAAACCGAGAAAAGCGACAACGACAAAGACGAGAAATGTATTTGTTACTTCCCAAGTCGGTGATAAGTATCGGTTGGCAAGCTTGGCAGCGAGCGTTGGATGTTTTGCGTATACCATGCCCCAAAAACCTGCTCCAAAATCGATGGACCCTAATATACTGTATACGAAAATAAGAGCCCATAAGATGATGATTGCAATACTTTCCTCATGCACGAGAATCGCCTCCTTCGTGATGTAAATCATTTGTAAGCGGATGTTTCTTAAAGAATGTCCGTAATACGAAAACTGTTAAAATACCGAGTCCAATATATAAAATGATGAATAGAATAAATAAAGGACCGACAAAATCAGCGCGTGTAGAAGCGTCGACTGTACGTTGCATACCGTAAATGGTCCATGGCTGACGACCGCTACAGCTGAAAATCCACCCAAATTCAATGCCGAGCATCATAACTGGTCCACATGCGGCAGCTCCCCAAAGAAGCCACTTCGGTAGCTCTGTTCCTTTTTTTCGGTAAACAAAGTACCAATATAAGAGGGCAATTGCTGCAACTGCAAAGGTAAAGGCAGCAGTGCCGACCATTAAATTGAACAGTGTATGCGTGTAAAATGGTGGCCATGTTTCTTGTGGAAATTCCTTTAGTCCTTTTACGACAGTGCTAGGGTCTAGTCCTACTAGTAGGCTAAGCATGTTCGGAATTTCTAGTGCGTAGTTTAGTTCAAGTGTGTTAGGATCTACAACGCCGCCAATTGATAACGGTGCATGTGATGTCGTTTCAAATAAAGCTTCAGCAGATGCCAGTTTTTCAGGGGAATGCTTATGTAAAGCAATTGCCGATTCGTGTCCCGAAAGCCACATCGTAGCGCCTGTAATAAATGTCACGACGAGTCCTAACAGTAGTCCTTTTTTATGATATGCCACTTCACGTTCACTTACATTCTTCTTTAATAATTTAAATCCGGCGATAGAGGCAATGACGGCAGCTCCAGTTGCGTAGGCTGTAATCACAACGTGGAATGCGCTCGTGCCAAAACTCGGATTAAAGAAAGCTTTCCACGGATCAACGTTAAAAACGGATCCATCTGGCCCCATTGAAAAGCCCGCGGGTGTATTCATCCATGTATTTGCCGATGTAATAAGCACGGCAGATGCCGTGGCACCAATCATGACGAAGAATAGCGAGATTAATCTCATGAATGGAGGTAGTTTGTCAGCTGCATATACATAAATGGACATGAACAAAGCCTCTAAAAAGAAGGCGAAAATCTCAATTTGAAAGGGCACAGAAATAACCTGCCCAACAATTTTGGCAAAACCAGGCCAAAGCAGTGAGATTTGCACACCAACGATTGTTCCCGTTGGAATTGCTACACCAAGAAGGATGGCAAAGGCCTTTGTCCATCTTTTCGCCATAATGGCGTAGTCGGAATCTTTCTTCCAGTGGTAGAGTATTTCACTTATAAAAATCATTAATGAAAGTCCGACACCAAGTGTTGCGAAGATAATGTGGAATGCTAGTGAAGAACCGAAAAATGCTCTTGCTAATGTTACCGTATCCATATGTAAACTCCTCTTCTTTTTTGCCATTATTTTCTGATTGAATTGGAAGATTTATTCAAAAAAACTTCCAAAAATATATATGTATTTAAAAAGTGGATATGATAATATTATGTTTGAATATTATAAATAGAAAGAATTTAATGTTTAATAATGTTTTGTTTGTTTTTTAGTAAGGAATATTTTATAATCTTTTATGCGAACATAAGTTCTGTTTTTCGGAGTGAAGAAGTTTATGTGAAATGGAGAGGATGTTTTATGTATCCTGAAGTCATTAAAAAGATGGCATTTTCAAAAGAGCATAGAGATTTATTATTGAAGCTGTATAATAAAGAGATTACGCGTAGTGAGTATGATCGACTCGTAGAATCGCTATATAGACCTTCTAAAGAGGCTTGTGAGGGATAGAGGAACGGGAGACAATCTAATAGATTGTCTTTTTTACATTTACGTATGTTCTGGTAAAATTAAGGATAGCCTTACTAGGGAGGTGAAAAGTTTGCGGAAACGTATATATATAGTGATTGGCGTTATTCTTTTAATCGCTTTAGGTGGAATTGTATTTTGGTCAGCTTTGCAAGGAAACCGTACGGAACATTTTATTTTAAGACATATGGTGAATGAAAATGGGACGCTTGCTACATATCGTTTAGAAGATACAAAAGCAGGTACCGGTGAAGCGAAAGGCCGTGAAGCTTTATCGGAATCAGCAGGGCTATGGCTGCAATATACACTCGATAAAGACGATCAAGCGTTATTCGATGAACAAGTTAAGGTTATTCAAAATAACTTTGTACATAAGAACCAAATTGTTTTATGGAAAATCTCTGAAAAGGGAGAAATGCAGTCAGCTACAAATGCACTTATTGATGATCTTCGTATTATAGAACAGTTATATCGCGCTTATGAAATGTACAAGGAAGAGCGCTATAAAAACTTAGCGGATCAATTGAGTGATGCTGTCATTCGTTATAATAAGAAAGGTAATTATTATGTTGATTATTATGATGCAGATGCAAGGAAACAAAATGATTTTGCAACAACGTCATATATAAATCCGCGCGCATTCTCCTATATGAAAAAGTATGGAAAAGTTTCTGCTCAGCAATATGAGGAAGTCGTTCAATTTTTAGCAGATTATCCAAGGCATGGATGGGCATTCCCGAAAGAGTATAAAGCAGATGGCACATTTACGTATGACAAAGAAGTGAATCTTATTGACCAATCATACGTTGCATATCATCGTAGTTTAGGTGGCCTTTCATCAGATGCTTATTTGGAATTTATAAAGAAGAAATTCCAGGAGGATGGAAAGCTATACGGTCGTTACAATTTAGAAACGGGAAAACAAACTGTGAATTATGAATCGCCAGCGGCTTACGGATTAACGATTTTGTACGTACTACAAACAGGTGATACAAAGTTTGCAAAGGAATTATATGATCATATGGCCACATTCCGAAATGACAACGTATTTAGTAGATATTACGGTGGATATGTAACAGGAGAAAATAAAAATACGCATATTTTTGATAATGTTTTGCCGCTTTTAGCTGAAATAGAATTAGAGAAGAGTGAACAATAAAAGGTGCCACCCTATGGGGATGGCATCTTTTATTGTTTGATATCATTTTAAGTCCTAATATTGGAGAAGTAATCAATCACGAATTCACGGAATTGCTGGGCAGTTTTCGATAAGTAACGTTTTTTTGACCAGCTTAAGCCAATCGTTCGCTCACAATTTGGTTCAATAATACGTAACTTATTTAATGCTAAAGTAGAGTTCTTTAATAAAGTTAAACTTGGGACGAAAGCGATGCCGAGGCCTTGCTTAATCAGGTCGCTAATCACGGTTGGTTCATCTACTTCAAAAGCGATATGTGGAGTGAAGCCAGCTTCTTTACAAAATTCATCTGTTAAGTGCCGAAATCCATAACCAGTGTTCATACTAATAAACGGTTCGTCCTTTACTTCATGCAGATATACACTTTCACGTTCTGATAAACGGTGCCCTGAAGGGACGACTAAGAAAATTTCTTCTGTAATAAGTGGTTCCCAAATAATCTCTTCGCCTTCAATTGGCACAGAAGAAATGCAAAAGTCAATTTCTATATTATCTAGTTGTCGTTTCATAGAAGGAGTAGATGCGAGAAACTGTTGGAATCGAACGTTAGGATGTTGTAGTAAAAAAGAACCGAGTAGTTCTGGTAATATTCTTGGAATAGAAACAGCCAGCGTAATAGAGCTTTGTTGTAAGTTAGCTAAATCTTTAATTTCTCGTTCGCCTTCACTTAATTCATGAAAAATGCGCTCTACTCGTTTTAAAAATACTTTCCCGAAAGAGTTTAATGTAATTTGTCGACCTTGGCGATCAAATAACGGGACGCCTAAGTCTTTTTCTAGTCTAGCGATTGTTTTGCTGAGCGAAGGCTGTGCGATATGCAATTCTTCAGCGGCTTTTGTCATATGCTCTAATCGTGCAACTGTTTGAAAGTATTTTAGTTGAAGAAGTTCCATTTTGACTCTCCTTTCTATAGACCAAAAGGAATGGATTGATAATTAAAGATGTATTATACAGTATGAAAATGGACGTGTATAGTAAATCTGTTAAACCATTCTAATGGTGTGAAATTCGGAGAAGGAGTATGTTTCATGAAAGGAATTCAACTTGTATTTAAAGATTGGAAAGCGATGTGGCACCATAAACATGGGCGTATCGCTTTAATTTTTTTGTTAATCGTTCCTTTAATTTATTCAGGGTTCTTTTTAGCTGGATATTGGGATCCATACGGAAAATTAGATAAATTACCTGTTGCGATTGTAAATTTAGATAAAGGTGCTGCAATGGATGAGAAAATAATTCGTGCAGGAGACGATTTTGTAAAAAATTTAAAAGAGAATAAGGAACTGGCTTTTCATTTCGTATCAGAAAAAAATGCTGAGGAAGGGCTAAAAGAAGATAAGTACTATATGGTTGTTACGATTCCAGAGGATTTCTCTAAAAAGGTAAGTACACTTATGGATGAGAAACCAGAACCAGCACAATTGCAGTACAAAGTAAATCCGGGTAAAAACTTTGTAGCAGCGCAAATTGGAACGACAGCTGTTGAAAATATGAAAACAAAAATTTCAAATAGTATTACGAAATCTTATACAGAAGGTGTCTTTTCAAAGTTTCAAGACTTAGCACAAGGGTTGAGTGATGCAAGTAATGGTGCTGGGAAGTTACATGAAGGAACGACAGATGCAAGAAATGGGGCAAATCAGCTTGCAGATGGTATTCATCGTTTAAGTGACGGGACATCAAAAGTGAAAGAGGGAAGTGAAAAACTTGCTTCTAGCAAATCAGCCTTAACTGATGGAGCGAATGAGCTAAGTCAAGGAGCAACCTCACTTCATAGCGGTATGGAGTTATTGACGCAAGGTGAAAAACACTTACAATCAGGGATTAGTGAATTAAGTGCTGGTACAAATGAATGGGTGAACGGAAGTGAGAAACTGGCTGAAGGACAAGCGAAAGCGGACAATGCAGCAAATAGTGTAAAACAACAATTAGAAGAGTACGTGAAAAGTCATCCAGAGGTGCAGCAAGATCCTGCTTTTCAAAAGATTATCGCTACTTCTAATGGATTAGCTCAAGCAACAAACACTTTAAATAATAGTCAGAAACAATTGACACAAGGTGCACAGAAGCTTGCAGATGGTCAGCATAAGGTTGAAGAAGGTATGAATACATTCGGAGTTAAGTTAAATGAAGCTACTGCTGGAACGAAAAAGATAGCAGATGGTGCTACAAATTTAGCTAGTGGATTTACGAAATGGGGAACTGGATTTACATCATTACAAGAAGGTGTCAATCAACTTGCGAGCGGGGGAACAGAACTGAATCATGGTGCTGATCAGTTAACGAACGGACTTGTTAAACTTGACGATGGTGCGAAAGAACTTTCTACGAAATTGGGAGAGGGCGCAGAGAAGATAGCGGATGTTCGCAATGATGATGCACGCAATACGATGTTCTCAGAGCCGGTTCAATTAGTGAAGTCAACAGTTTCTGACGTGCCTAATTACGGTTCAGGTATTGCACCATATTTCTTATCGCTTGCATTTTATGTTGGCGGAATTATGGCATCAAATATTTTACCGCTTGGCCGTAGACAAAATATGAAGGTAAGCGGAACGGTACATTTTATTAATAAACTAGGATTGGTATATGTAATTGGACTTATTCAAGCATTACTTGTGGATGTGGTTGTGCTAGGAGTTATGAAATTAGAAGTTGCAAGTGTGCCGCTCTTTGTATTATCAAGTATCGTGATTTCCTTTACGTTCATGACGTTTATTCTTATGTTAGTAACGGTGTTTGGTCTTGTTGGAAAGTTCTTAGCGGTAACGCTTCTCGTCTTGCAATTAGCGACGAGCGGTGGGACTTTCCCAGGAGAATTAAATATAGCTGTTCTTAGCAAGATTGGACAATTTCTCCCAATGTCCCATTCTCTTAGAGGATTGCAAGATGTGATTTCTTTAGGAGATTGGTCGCAATTACAAATGCAAATTTTAATATTGTTATGCTATCTCGTTGTTGCTGGTGGAATTGCTTGGATTACGAGCCATATACAACATAGGGAAACGAATGCCGAACAAGTTTCTTAAAATAAAAAGAAGTTATCCGATTTTTTGGGGATGACTTCTTTTTATTTTGCTTGTAGCAAAAAGAGTATTGCATTATTTTTTTATACACCAGTTCCTATATAAGAGAAGGGGTGCATAGTGAGAGTGTGTAATTTGTTTTTCTATATATATGCGCTTTAAGTATTTTGAATATTCTAAAATTGGACTATGCCAATTGTTAGAATATTATGGAAAAGTTTTTTTGAAATAAATATAATGAACGTACAAATTAAATATTGGCATTGTTTTACATGATAGGAAAGGTATTCAAATGTTTTTAAGAAAGGAAGAGGAGGCATACATAGTTTATCCCACTTTAATGGGCAGTAAGACCCCCATTTCAAAATTCAGCGAAAGCAAAGAAGTTAGGTGGGGGGCGGGCTGATGCTCATAAAAGCCCGATTGGTGAGGGCTGATTAAAGTTTCACTTTATATGTTGGTTTGTTTGGACTTTTTACTGGATAATCATTCAGTAAATTTTCTTCTACGTATAATGATGAACCGTTCCTTTGGAAATTACCGATCCTCACTCTTAATGATGTAAATTAATTTTCCTGTTTGACATGGAAAGTACAATGCAAATGCCGTAGTAATAAGTCAAGAAGTCTGGGGAGGAGTGGGATATCGTATATGAACATATGGAGGCGAAAAAAGAAGCTAAGAAGACAAAAAACCTTTTTAGTACTGTTGATGCTTTTATTAGTGTTCGCGGATATACCTATCAGTTTTATTGACAACATGACGATGCATGCGGAGACAGATTCTATAACAGAACAACCGAAAGATATAGAGATAGGTTCTGTAAAAGAGCAGCCAAATCCAGAAGCTGTGAAAGATTTTGATCCAGGTCCACCTTATGAGCAGAATGTAGCAAAGGATATTCCTGTAGAGGTTGGAGAGGAACGGATTGGGACGTCTTCCTGGATAAAAGATATTGCACCAGCAAGTTTAGTAGATAACACGTGCGTTCAGCAAAATAGAGTTGTACTTAAAAATGGTGGATTTGAAAAGCCAAGGATAACGAAAGACTTCTTTATTGATCAAGATAATGTAGAGGGCTGGAGAACGACAGATCGCTATAAAGTAATCGAAATTTGGAGAACGAGAGATAGAATACCATTGCCTTCACCACTTCCAGCAGAAGGAGAGCAATTTGCCGAACTAAATGCAAGGGAACCTGGAATGTTATATCAAGATGTGAAAACGACTCCAGGGCAAACGATTTATTGGAGATTAGCTCATAGGGGAAGAGATGGGAAAGATACGATGCGAGTTCGTATCGGATCAGCAAGTGCGAATATTACTTCCTTACCTACTATTCAAACGATGGAAGATGATAATAAAGCGTGGGGTCGCTATAGCGGGACTTATACAGTTCCAGCAGGTCAAACGTTAACTCGATTTGGTTTTGAGGCTGTAAAAACATACGGAAATGCCCTATCAGTAGGAAATTTCCTAGATGATATTTTCCTAGGAACAGAACCTTGTGTTACGGCAACAAAATCTGTAAGTCCAGAAGGAAAAGTGTATGCGGGAGATGAGTTGACGTATACAGTGAACGTTAAAAACCACGGCGGAGATGTTGCTGGTGAAGCAATGTTCACTGACATGATTCCAGATGGAACAGAATATGTACCGGGCTCCATAAAACTAAAAGCTGATGGAACCGAAAAAGCTATAACAGATGCAGAAGATAATGATGCAGGCTTTTATAAAGACAAAAAAGTCACTGTTAAATTAGGCGATGTACAAAATACAGAAGAGGATCCAAATGGAATTACAGTTCAATTTAAAGTAAGGGCTTTACCAAGTTATATTGGAAAGCAAGTTACAAATAAGGCAAGAATAGATTATGGCAACTTGTTGAAGGGCTCAAAGGAATATACAAATTCCAATGAAGTTGTAAACGAGGTTATTGCAAGAAACCCTGAAATAGAGTCGGTTAAAGAAGTGAAAAATGTACAAGGTAAGAGTAGGTACGAGGTCGGAGATACAATTGAATACACAGTTAAAATGCGTAACAAAATTGAGAATAGCATCGCGAAAAAGATTGTAATAGAAGATTCATTACCAAACGGGATAGATTATGTACCAGGAACCATTAAGGTAGATGGAAAAGCGGTGACGGACGCTGTAGATCAAGATAGCGGCCACTATACGATAGGTAAAGTGATGGGGAATTTAGGTGATATTACAGATACAGGATGGCATACGGTTACCTTCCAAGCAAAAGTAAAATCGGATCAGTTAGATAAGACGATTCGTAACATAGGAAAAATAACAGGTGAGAATATTACACCGCAAGAACCAGAGAAATCTATTGTAATAGAACCGAAAGATCCAAAACTAGAAACGGTAAAAGAAGCAAAGAACTTACAGCAAGGTAAGAGCATATATGAAGTCGGAGATACGATTGAATATACAGTGAAAATGCGTAATAACGTAGCGAGTAGCGTGATAAACAATGCTATTATTGAGGATCCATTACCAGAAGGTGTGGAATATGTACCAGGGACGATTCGAATAGATGGGAAGGTTGTCACAGATGCTGAAGATGGGGATAGTGGCCATTATAAGACTGGAAAAATAACCGGGAAGTTTGGAGATATTCGAGATACAGAGTGGCATACAGTAGTGTTCCATGTGAAAGTGAAAACGAATCAAGCAGGGAAAGAAATAGTAAATAAAGCGAAGGTAACGGGAGAGAACATTACACCGCAGGAACCTGAAAAACTAGTAAAAGTAGATTATAAGAATCCGAAAGTGGAATCAGTGAAAGAAGTAAAGAACTTACAACAAGGTAAGAAGTATGAAGTAAAAGATACGATTGAATATACGATTAAGGTTCGTAATACAGTCAAAGATAGCATCATAAGAAATTCTTTAGTAGAAGACCAATTGCCAGAAGGTGTGGAATATGTACCAGGATCAATTCGGGTGGATGGCAATATAGTAACGGATGCCGAAGATACTGACAGTGGTCATTATAAGGCTGGAAAAGTAATAGGGAAACTCGGAGACATTCAAGATACCGAATGGCATACAATCGTATTTCAAGTGAAGATAAAAGATGGTTATGAAGATAAAAAAATACTGAACGTAGGTACGGTAAAAGGAGATAATATTTCTCCACAAAAACCATCAGTAGAAATAGCAGTGGAACCTCCTCCGTCAGGGAAAATTGAAATTGAAAAAGTAGATGCAAAGGATCATACGTTGAAACTGAAAAATGCAGAGTTTCAAATTATCGATAAAGATGGAAATGTAGTCGGAAAATTAGTAACCGATGAAAGTGGAAAAGCAATTTCTGAACCGCTAGTATTCGGTAAATATGAAATTAAAGAAATAAAAGCACCGACAGGTTACATGATCTTGAAGGAATCAATTCATGTAGAACTTACATCACCTTTGCAAAAGTTGAAAGTAGAGAACAACAAGAGTGAATGGGTCATTCCGAATACAGGAGGGTTTGGAACAAATCTCATTTACTTATTTAGCACATTACTCATTGTGTTAACGCTATTTCTCTATTTCCGAAAAGGGGACAGTAATTTATAAAATATAAAGGGGGCAATACGAGTATGAAAAAGGTATTTAGTATGGTTTTAGCATTTATATTAATGCTTTCAACGCTGCCAAGTGCATTTGCTGCAAATGAGGTTCCGACAAAAGGGTCTTTAACAATTCATAAGTATGCGCATGAAAAAGATGGACAACAAGGTGAAGCAGGAACTGGTGAACCTGGTCAGAAAGTTCCTGAAGGGGCAACACCGATAAAAGGAGTAAAGTATGAAGTTGTAAAAGTTGCAACTTTTAAAGTGATTGAAAGAAATGGAGAAATTGTAAAAGAAGCTGTTGAGAAAGTTGACAATGCAACACCTATTAGCGACGTAACAGGTGAAGATGGTACAGTAACTTTTAAGGACCTTCCAATCGGTCGTTACTTAGTGAAAGAAGTTAGCGGTCCAGATAACGTAAATATAAATACAGAGCCATATACAATTGATATCCCAATGACTGATAAAGAAGGTAAAAAATTAAACTACGACGTTCATATTTATCCAAAAAATGAAATCAAGCGTGGAGCAGTAGAATTAACGAAAGTAGACGATGCAGGTAAACCATTAAAAGATGTAGAGTTCACACTATATCATAAAGGGACTGATAAAGTAGTAGTAGATAAAGCAGGAAAAGAATTAAAGGATCTAAAGACAGATAAGGATGGTAAAATCCGCGTTGACGGTTTATTGTATGGAGAATATTATTTCAAAGAGTCAAAAGCACTAGAAGGGTATGTTTTAGATCCTAAAAAATATGAATTTAAAGTTGAAAAATCAGGTGCATTCCCTAAAGACGGTCAAGCAGGCTATGGGGAAATTGTAAAACTAGATAAAATTATAAACTATAAAAAACCGACAATTGATAAGAAGATTAACGGTAATTTAAATGGTTTACCAATTAACGTAGATGAAGAATTCACATACGACATTAAAACGAAACTACCAGGTGATATTCATCTGTACAAGAAATACGTAATAACAGATAACGTGGATTCAAGATTAACAATTATCGGTACACCAGTTGTTACAATTGATGGTGAAAAAGTATCTTCTGATGTTGTAAAAGTAACGTTAGGTGAAAAGACTGCTGCAGGTCAATTAGTGACAGTGACTGTAGAGAATTTTGCAGCGTTAAAAGATAAAAAAGAACTACATTTGCAAATCAAGGCGAAAGTAAATGGAGATATTAACGGTGGAACAGTAATAGAAAATATAGCAAAGATCGATTATGAAACTGGTGATAAAGTAACACCACCAGACGATGAAACAACAACACCTCCTGTAAAGGTTATCGTAACTGATGGTAAAATTTCATTGAAAAAAATTGACGGTGCAACTAAAGATGCTTTAGAAGGTGCGAAATTTGAATTACGAAAAGATAGTAAAGTCGTAAAAGTAAAAGGTGTTGACGTTGTCGGTGTATCTGATAAAGATGGGATTATTAATTGGGACAACATCCCTTACGGTGAATACGAAATCGTCGAAATTGAAGCACCGAAGTATACTGATAAAGGTGAAGTGAAATCTTATCAAAAATTAAGAGAGCCAATTAAAGTTAAGATTGATAAGGATAACCAAACGGTGAAATTAACTGTAGAAAATAATAAGAGTGGCTGGATCCTTCCTGCAACAGGTGGAATTGGGACAATCCTCTTCACAGTAGTTGGCCTTGTATTAATGGGCGCAGCGTTTATGTTCTTAAGAAGAAAAGCTTAATAAGCGTACGAGTATAGGGAGAAAAGAGGGAGAAAGAACATCTTCCTCTTTTCGTTATTTACTGCCCGGTAAATAGCGGGATAAATGGAACTACATATGCATAATAAAGGGGTATATTATGAAACGTAATATTATTTTTGGATGCATCTTTTTAGTAGGACTTAGTATTTTTTTATACCCGACGGTGAGTAATTGGTTAGCGACAAGAGCGCATTATTCTGAAGTAAGTACATATGACAAAAAGGTGAAAGAGCTGCAAAGGGAAGAAATTAAACGTAAAGAAAAAGAAGCGAAAGAGTACAATGAGAAACTACAACAGGAGAGACAGACCGTTACAGATCCATTTCGTTCCGATAAGAGTGGAAATTCCAGTTCTTACGTAGATATGTTGAATGTAGGAGAAGTAATGGGCTATGTAGAAATTCCTAAAATTAATGTGAAGCTTCCTATATATCATGGAACGTCTGAGGATGTTTTAAGTAGAGGGGTAGGTCATATAGAGAATTCCTCTTTGCCAGTTGGCGGAGAAGGAACACATTCTATTTTGACTGGACATAGGGGGTTGCCATCTGCTGTATTATTTACAGATTTGGATAAATTAAAAGAAGAGGATATTTTTTATATTCATTCTTTAGATAAAGTATTAGCATATAAAGTAGATCAAATTAAAGTAGTGCTACCAGAAGAAACGGATGATTTAACGGTAGCTGAAAGTCAGGATTATGTGACACTAATTACATGTACGCCATATGGTGTAAACACGCATAGGTTACTCGTTCGAGGACACCGTGTTCCGTATGATGAAAAGGAAAAAGAAAAGATTAAGGAAGTTGTTGGAGTAGATAAACGAATGATAGGAGCAGGTGCTATCATTGTAGGTGCATTTCTAATTACTTTATATAGAAGAAAGAAGCGTAAAACTATAGAGAAAATATAAAATGGTTCTCCTTTCAATGTATATGTATGAAAGGAGAACCATTTTTTGGCCTATTATTTGCGTTCCATTACCGCAAAGTAATTGTTTTCGTTATCAGCGAAGTTAAAAGCTCTGCCAGTAGGTAAATCTACAACTTGTCCAACAGTAACATTTTTCTCAGAAAGATCTTTATACAGTTGATCTAAGTTGTTAGAGAAGAACATAAGTGAAGGTGTATGTAAGTTTAATTCAGGTTGCATTTTTGCAATTAACTCTTTATCGTGAAGGACGATGCTTGTGCCTGCTTCTTTTGACGGCGCAATTTCAATCCAGCGAAAACCTTGTCCGTTATTTTCTTCCACAATAATTTGGAATCCTACTGTCTCAGTCCAAAATTGTACTGCTTCATCTTGATTATTTACATATAGCATAATTTGTCCAATTTGATTAATCATAGGTGTGTCCTACTTTCTTTTCTTTTATGGAATTCTATTATATCAAAGATATGGTTTGAATACCTTTTCGTGATTTTTCCGAAGTGCAATCTTAGCCCATTTCATATTTGTTGTAGGAGAAGGTCCTGTAATCCATGTATGAAATGGTAGTGTACTGCATATGACCATTGTTGAAATCGAGATTGTGGCTGTTATTGTAAATAATAATAAGCTATATAATATTGTGTTTTCTTGCAGTGTGAATAAAGAAAGAAACTTTGTACATAGTTGCAAGAAGAAAAAGTGAGCTAAATAAGCACCATACGTGTAATTCCCGATAAATCGTAAAGCTTTATATAAGAAACCACGTCGCTGTACGATTGTAATAGATAGGACGTAAAGTATGATAATTTCGCATACGATATATAAAAACATAGACGGTTTTAAATAAGTCGAAACGGTTAAATGAATAGAGTTTGCTCCGTAAAAACTAAATAACTCATAATTGATGAATAAAAATAAGATAAAGAATAAGATTGTAATAAGCGGAATATGTTTTATGACAAATGTACGCCACGCTTTTAGTGCGACAGCAGCGATTCCTCCCATGACGAAATAGAACGAATAGAAGAAGAAGGAACGATCTGTATAATGTAAAATGGTTGAGCTAGTCAATTTCTCTCCATTAAAAATGTAGTGCGAAGAATACCACATTAAGAGGAAATATAGAGAAGCAAAGATGGTCATATATTTATATATGTCTTTTTTATTTTCTGTTCGTTTTTGAAACCAATAAAATAGTGTGCACAGCAAAGGGAACAGTAGGTGAATTTGAAACATCATAATCACGTACCAAAGATGAGGTGCGGCTGTTCCGAGTAATAAACTTTTTATTCCGCTTTGTAGTGTAATCATATCGTTTGTTGTTAATAAGTAAAGAACAGACCAGAAGAAATAAGGAATGAGTAAATGTGCGGCTTTTTCAGAAATATATTCTTTGTATACTAATTGCTTTGTATAGTGACGAATTAAGTGGAAGCCGACGATAAATATGAATGCAGGTGCTGAAAATTTTGCAAGGTTAAATAGCATGCCCATAATGAGAGATTGCTCAAGTAAGACATTTCCTTGATTCATTGTATATAATAAGGAACTTTGCAAAACGACCGCAAGGAATGCAATGCTTTGCAAAACTTTAAACTCAGGTGCGCTTTGAGTCATTATGTCCATCTCCTTTTCCATACATGATTATAGTACGGAGAAAGGATAATGAGTGTGGAATATTTGTGAAGGTTTTAACAAATTTGTGGCGGAATAGATTATATCGACGATTTTTTCAATATATCGACGTTTCGACAAGGAATATCGACTTATCAACAAATAACGACAAAAAGAGGATGCTCAAAACGAGCATCCTCTTTCTATTTATTAAGCAAATTTGTTTTTGATCCAATTCTTACCTTCTACAAGGCGAGCTGTCATTACGGCACAAGCATTATCTGCTGTTACGTTTAACATCGTTGCAGGAGGATCGATGATTGTACTAATCGCTGCGATAATTGGCAATGCTTCTGGCGGGAAGCCGTATAGAGAAACGATTAACATTTCACCAATCATACCGCCGCCTGGAATAGCGCCCATTACTGTTCCTACTAATAAAGAAACAACAAGTGCGATTGCTAATGTTTTTGGTCCTTCGAATTCCATGTTGAAAATACCGAATAAGAAAGCAATTTTTAATACGCCGCCTAAAACAGAGCCGTCTTTATGAAGTGTAGATCCAAGAAGGACAACTGTTTCACGAACGTCAGAAGAGATACCCATTTTCTTCGTTGCTTCTAAGTTCGCTGGAATACTTGCGGCACTACTACAAGTTGCAAGAGATGTAACAGTAGGAGAGACCATGTTCTTCCAAAATACTTGTACACCTTGCTTGCGACCTGCAAGGTATGCATAGAACGTAAAGAATACAAAGAAGTAAATAAGAGACGCTGGATAGTATACCATTGCTGCTCGGAAGTAAGTTCCAAGAAGCTGTGGTCCGAATTCACCAACTAATGCTGCGAAGTAAGCTGCAAGTCCGATTGGAGCGTAGTACATAATGAAAGATACGACTTTCATTGAAATTTCTGCACCAGCTTGTAAGAATGTAGCGAATGGTTTTCCTTTTTCACCAACTGCTGAAGTTGCAACTCCCATTAAGATAGAGAAGAAAATAAGAGCTAACATATTTTCACGAGATAGTAACTTCGAGAAGTCAGATACTGTTAGAATACCGACGATTTGATCTGCAACACTAACTGCTTTTTCAGCTTTGTCAGGTTGTGTTAGTTCTAATACAACACCTTGTGCTGGCGGGAATACTTTCACGACAATAATCATAAAAATAGCAGCTAAAATACTTGTAAATAAGAAAGTCCCAGCCATACTAGACATAATTTTACCGAAACGTTTTAATCCATCCATATTAGCAATAGATGACGCGATGCTAAAGAACACTAGAGGTACAACAATCGTAAACATTAAGTTTAAGAAAATGTCACCAAGCGGCTTTAAAGCAACTGCATCGGCACCCATGAAATAACCAATGAAACCACCAATTAGGATAGAAGATAATAAAATAAGTGGAAAGCGATATGCCTTCATAAATATATCCTCCTATCAATTATAAAAAATCATACTGAATTATTATAGCGAGTTAGAGCCCTCTTTACTAGGAGAATACGGATAGATGGAATAGCGTGAAAACCGAGAAATTTTTGTTTTTAAGCTCGGCATACAGCAGGAAATCTAGACATATATATTTGTAACCTAGTTGTGGTAAGGGATGCGCCGTAACTTAGGTTTGGAAAAAGGGGGAGGGAAAAGGGATGAATATTTTACTTTGCTGTGCAGCGGGAATGTCTTCCAGTTTGATTGTTACAAAAATGGAGAAAGCAGCAGAGGCAAAAGGGATAGAGGTAAAGATTTGGGCTGTATCAGGTTCTGAAGTAAATAGCCATATTGATAAAGCCGATGTACTTTTACTTGGACCGCAAGTACGTTATTTATTACCGAAAATGAAAGAATTATGTAAGGAGAAAGGAGTACCTGTTGATGTCATTCAATCCGTCCATTACGGACTTTGTAATGGAGAAGCTATCTTGCAAGCAGCTTTGTCAATGAAACCATGAGGAGAGTGGGATAGATGATACGGTTTTTAGAGAAATATGTAATGCCGGTAGCAGGAAAGGTTGCAGAGCAGAGGCATTTGCTAGCAATTCGTGATGGACTTGTATTGACGATGCCGTTCTTAATTATAGGATCAATTTTTCTTATTATTAGTACATTACCAATCCCCGGGTATAGTGAATTCATGGCGAGTTTGTTCGGGAAAAACTGGAACGTAGCATTAGGGTATCCAGTTAGTGCAACTTTTAATATAATGGCTTTAATAGCTGTTTTTGGAATCGCTTACAGGCTTGGGGAATATTATAAAGTGGACGCTTTAGCATCCGGGGCATTGTCGCTTGTGACATTTTTACTTGCAACTCCATTTCAAGTTGCATATATCATGCCGGGTACGAAAGAAAGTATACTGGTAGATGGAGTAATTCCAGCGGCATTAATGGGAAGCCAAGGTTTATTTGTAGCGATGATTATTGCAATTATATCTACTGAAATATACCGATTTCTTGTACAAAAAAAGATGATTATAAAAATGCCTGAGACAGTTCCACCGGCAGTAACGCGTTCATTTGCAGCGCTTATTCCTGGGTTTATTGTTGTGACAGTTGTTTGGATCATTAGATTGATTTTTGAACACACAACTTTCGGAAGCATTCATAATGTTGTAGGGAAGCTACTGCAAGAACCGCTGAGTATACTTGGTGCTAGTCTTTGGGGAGCAGTTATAGCGGTTATTCTCGTTCATGTCCTTTGGGCGTGTGGAATTCATGGAGCTACAATTGTGGGCGGTGTAATGAGCCCGATTTGGTTATCGTTAATGGATCAGAACCGGATTGCTTTTCAAGCGGGCCAAGATGTACCGAACACGATTACTGCACAGTTTTTTGATTTATGGATTTATATGGGCGGTTCTGGTGCAACATTAGCCTTAGTTGTCGGAATGTTATTGTTTGCACGAAGTCAGCAATTAAAAAGTTTAGGACGATTGTCAATTGCACCTGGTATCTTTAACATTAATGAAATGGTAACTTTCGGTATGCCAATTGTCATGAATCCACTTTTACTTATTCCATTTATAGTAGTTCCTGTTGTATTAACGATTGTTTCTTATTTCGCAATGGAATGGGGATTGGTAGCTCGCCCGAGTGGTGCTGCTGTAACATGGACGACACCAATTCTATTTAGTGGATATTTAGGCTCGGGTGGCAAAATTTCAGGTGTGATTTTGCAACTCGTTAACTTTGCACTAGCGTTCGTCATATATTTACCGTTCTTAAAAATATGGGATAAACAAAAAATAGCGGAAGAAAAGGGGGAGTAGAGAACTAAAATGGATACGATAGAAACGAAGGCTTTTCACTTAATCTTGCATGGGGGAAATGCGAGAAGTTGTTCAATGGAAGCAATTGATTGTGCAAAGCGTGGAGAATTTACAGAAGCAGAAGCGAAATTACAAGAAGCCTTAGAAGAATTAAAAGAGGCGCACCGTGTACAAACGGATCTCATACAGAAAGAAGCTGGTGGTGAAAAGACCGAAGTCACCCTTCTGATGGTGCACGCGCAAGATCATTTAATGAATGCAATTACGGTGAAGGAATTAGCAAGTGAATTTGTAGAATTATATAGGAAGATGTCGGTAACTGAATGAACCTTGCGTATGCAAGGTTTTTTATTTCATTTTTTAGCTTGATGGCCATGGGATATTACTGCCCTTTAAAGTGGCATAAAGTTAACGTACGCCTTATAGAACAAATAGAATACAATTGAATAGCTTAAGATATAAAAGAGACTTCTTTTCCCCCTTAATATCCATTTTAATTTTCTATCCTGTAGCGACAGCTTTATTTTACTTCCTTTTGGCACGTTACATACTACTTCAAACAATTCACGATACTCCTCATTAATCCCTAAAAGTACGTACTCTTTCCCGTTTGTATATTTTATATATAAAAATTCACTGCCGCTTTTACGATCTAATACTGTTTTCATAGAGACAATTTCATCTAACTGATATATTTTCAAATCAACATCGTTATAATATTGATTTACAAAGAACACATACAGTTTTTTATTTGTAACAACGAGGACGTTATTAATACCAAAATTCATAGAAAGAAAACCGATTCCTAATGTTATAGCCGTCCCTGTTTGCCAACCCTTTACACGCGGATTGGACGCAGCCATGCTATATAAAATCTCTTCACCCTGCTGTAAATTACCTTGCACCTGATGATAACAACGCTGCATCAAAATACTTTTTGTTACTACCATTTTTGCACGTCCTATTTTCTTTTCATCTACTTTTGTTTCAACATTATATTCTGCTACATCTTCATCACTATATTGTAAATTATTTAAACCCTGCAACAGTTCCTCTTTGCGCATCAGTTTCCCCTCCTATTATCTTTTTTATTTTTTTTCGTCCTCTTGAAAGCCTGCTATACACAGTATCTGTTGCCAGCCCTAATTCAGAAGCAATCTCTTGCACACTATATTCATCCAGATACCTTTTTATAAAAATTTTTTTATCTTCATTGTTTAGCGACCTAATTAAAAGATAAAAGTTTTCTTCCTCCTCTTCTTTTGTTTGATTTGTGCCTGTTCTCTCTTCATATATATCCTGCTGAAATTCTTGTAATCTATATACTTGATTACTCTTTCTCTTAAAATCTATCGCTTTAAACTTCGCGATAGATATAAGCCAATTTCTAAATTTTCCGCGTTTCTCATCATAACTATCAATGTTGTACCAAATGATTAACAAAATATCATCAACACACTCATCCACTAACACTTTACTATGGGATGTATCTAATACACCGTGAACAACTTTATAAATTAAATCTCCATACTGATCAATTGCTGCATGTAATGCTTTCATATCTTTCTTTCGCAACCCTTCTACTATTTCTACTTCTCGCATTCCTATCACCACTCTTTGCTCCATTCTCTATTCACTTAATATACGAATTATAATGATGGTTTTCTGACATTATGATAAAAAAATCTCATTTTTTCGTTTTGGGTTTATTTTAAAATCTTAGCTTGAAGGGCATGGGGTAAAAACACTAAAAAATTTTTTTAGTGTTTTTTTGTTTTAAATACAACTAGACAACTAAACACTAATCTATTTTCATACAGTTATGTGTTAAAAGCGTGTTGTTTTATAACACACTGTGTGTTTTTTGGTCGACACACTAATTGAAAGCGTTAACACACAAAGGAAATGGTCGAAAAAGTGCTGATTTTAGTGGTTTTAAAAAATTGGCACGCTAATTGCATTAATAAATAGCGTAAAGAAAAATAAATAAAACATAAAATTTTTATACTACACAAGGGGGATTTTCAAATGAATATTTTATTATGTTGCTCAGCAGGGATGTCTACAAGTTTACTAGTTACAAAAATGGAAGCGGCTGCAAAAGCTCGAGGTTTAGAAGGAAAGATTTGGGCTGTATCTGGGGATGCAGTAAAAACAAATATCGATCAAGCGGATGTATTATTATTAGGACCACAAGTTCGTTACATGCTTTCTTCAATGAAAACGCTTGCTGATGAGAGAAACGTTGGAATCGACGTTATCAATCCAATGCACTACGGCATGATGAATGGAGAAGCAGTTTTAGATCACGCGTTAACACTAAAAAAATAATTAGGGGGGAAGCGAAATGCAAAAGTTTATTGCATTCATGGAGAAATATTTAGTTCCTATCGCAGGTAGAATTGGATCGCAGCGCCACTTAGTTGCGATCCGTGATGGATTTATCGCAGTTATGCCTCTTATTTTAGTTGGATCATTTGCAATACTTATTAATAACTTACCAGTGGATGCATTCCAAAAATTTATGAAAGGTGCATTCGGGGAAGTTTGGAAAGATGTCGGTGGCGGTATGTGGACTGGTTCCTTTGCTATACTTGCCCTTATAGTCGCAGTTGGAATCAGTTATAATTTGGCAAAATCTTACGGCATAGATGCGTTGTCAGCAGCAATTATTACATTCGGTGCATTAATTATTATTTCTCCGACAACGCCAAAAGAAGGTGGTATTGATTTAGCTTGGACAGGGGCACAAGGTCTATTCGTTTCTATCATAGTGGCTCTTCTTGTAACTGAAGTATTTAGATTCTTTGTTCAAAGAGATATTACAATTAAAATGCCTGACGGTGTTCCACCAGCAGTAATGAAATCATTTGCAGCATTAGTTCCAGCATTCGTTATTTTAATCGTAACAGCAGGCATTCAATTAGCAGTGAAATTAGCAGGAACAAGTATTCATAAATTCGTATTTGAAACAATTCAAGTACCATTACAAGGTTTAGCAGGTACATTGCCAAGTGCAATTATTATTGCGTTGCTTATTCATGTATTATGGTTCTTCGGATTACATGGTCCGAATATTATTGGGGGTATTATTGACCCAATTTATTTACCAGCGTTAGAAAAAAACATGAAACTATTTGATGGTGGTATGTCTGCATATGATGTACCGCATATTTTCACAAAACCATTCTTTGATGTATACGTGTACATCGGTGGATCAGGTGCAACGTTAGCATTCTTAGTTGCAGTAATGCTTGTTGCAAAAAGTGCGCAGCTTCGCGGTGTAGGTCGCGTATCTATCGGACCTGGTTTCTTCAATATTAACGAACCAGTTATTTTCGGTACACCAATTGTATTAAATCCAGCATTAATTATTCCATTCGTACTGACACCAGTTGTATTAGTTATTACTTCTTATACAGCGATCTCTTTAGGATGGGTACCAAAAACAGTTGCTTTAGTTCCATGGACAATGCCACCAATCTTTAGTGGTTATCTTGTAGCGGGCGGAAGTATCGCTGGTGCAGCATTACAAGTAGTAAACTTTGCAATTGCAGTATTGATTTACTATCCATTCGTATTAATGTGTGACCGTACGTATGTACAAGCTGCAAAAGCTGAAACAAAAGGAAGCGACAATTCAGTATCACTTTAAAAAATATTATTCTGACGAGTTTCTCTAGCTCGTCAGAATAATTACCTTTATATCATGTTCAAAAAGATGAAACCCATCTACAAGAACACCAAACTATCATTCATAAATTAATATTTTAATAGAAATGTTCAAACTGAAGGGGTATTTCAATCGGTTGAACGATAATAGAGAGGGCGGTAATTATGATGACTACAGCAGAACAAATTCCATTTCAATTAATTTTAAATAGTGGTAATGCACGAAGCTTTGCGATGGAGGCACTTCAATTTGCCAAACAGGGGAAAATGGCAGAAGCTGATGAAGCGATGGCAAAGGCGAAAGAAGCGATTAATGAAGCGCATCATTTTCAAACGGAGCTCATACAATCAGAAGCAAGAGGAGAAAAAACAGAGATTAGTGTTCTTTTAATTCATGCACAAGATCATTTAATGAATGCGATTACAGTAAAAGAATTAGCAGCAGAGTTTATTGACCTTTATAAAAAGTTAGAAGCGAAAGGGGAATAAAGCATGACTGGAATTAAAATTGCTACAATCGGCGGTGGATCTAGTTATACACCAGAGTTAATTGAAGGATTTATTAAACGTTATGATGAGCTTCCTGTTCGTGAAATTTGGTTAGTAGATATTGAGGCAGGAAAAGAAAAGTTAGAAATCGTTGGTAACTTAGCGAAACGTATGGTAAAAAAATCTGGTTTACCAATTGAGGTACATTTAACGCTTGATCGTCGCGAAGCATTAAAAGATGCTGATTTCGTAACGACGCAGCTTCGCGTAGGTTTATTAGAAGCTCGTGCAAAAGATGAAGCGATCCCGTTAAAATATGATGTAATCGGTCAGGAAACGAATGGTCCTGGTGGTTTATTCAAAGCGTTGAGAACGATTCCTGTTATTTTAGATATTTGTAAGGACATGGAGGAGCTTTGTCCGAATGCATGGTTAATTAACTTTGCAAACCCAGCTGGTATGGTAACAGAAGCTGTCCTTCGTTATACAAATATTCAAAGAGTAGTTGGTTTATGTAACGTTCCAATCGGAATCCGTATGGGTCTTGCGAGATTACTTGAGGTAGATGCCAGTCGTGTACACGTTGACTTCGCAGGTTTAAACCATATGGTATACGGACTAGACGTATATTTAGATGGCGTAAGTGTAATGGATCGTGTGTTAGAGCTTGTAACAGATCCAGAGAAGCAAATTACGATGGAAAATATTGCTGCGCTTAACTGGGAACCTGACTTTATTCGTGGCCTTCGTGCAATTCCATGTCCATACCATCGTTACTACTACAAAACACGTGAAATGCTAGAAGAAGAGAAAGAAGCTTCGGTTGAAAAAGGTACACGTGCAGAAGTAGTAAAACAATTAGAAGATGATTTATTCGAGTTATATAAAGACCCGAATTTAGATATTAAACCACCACAATTAGAAAAACGTGGAGGCGCTTATTATAGTGACGCAGCATGTAGCTTAATTACGTCTATTTATAATAATAAAGGTGATATCCAGCCTGTTAATACACGAAACAACGGAACAATTGCAAGCTTGCCACATGATTCGGCTGTTGAAGTGAACTGTATTATTACGAAAGAAGGTCCAAAACCAATTGCAGTTGGAGATCTTCCAGTACCAGTTCGCGGTTTAGTACAACAAATTAAATCATTCGAGCGCACAACAATTGAAGCTGCTGTTACAGGGGATTATCATAAAGCGCTGCTTGCTATGACAATTAATCCACTTGTACCATCAGATAAAGTTGCAAAACAAATTTTAGATGAAATGTTGGAAGCACATAAAGAACATCTTCCGCAGTTCTTCAAAAAGGTAGAGAAATAAAGCGGCGCTATTTAGCCCGCTTTTTTTTATTCTATCCCACTTTAATGGGCAGTAAGACCCCTACCTCAAAATTCAGCGAAAGCAAAGAAATTAGGTGGGGGATCAACTGCCCATAAAAGTCCGATTGGTTCAACTAATAATCAGTGGGGGGTGAAGAAACCCCCCCACTGATTAAAGTTTCACTTTATTAGGAGGTATTACGATGATTAAGTTAATTGTAAACGCAGATGATTTTGGTCTTACAGAAGGTACAAATTACGGTATTATTGATGGGCATATAAATGGACTTGTAAATTCAACGACGATGATGATGAATATGCCAGGAACAGAGCATGCGGTACGTTTAGCGAAAGAACATAACACATTAGGAGTAGGCGTACATCTCGTATTAACAGCAGGGAAACCGCTTCTTGGAGACGTACCATCACTTGTAAGTAGCGATGGATTGTTTCATAAACAAAGCGTCGTATGGGAAGGGAAGATAAATCCAGAGGAAGTCGAGCGAGAATGGACTGCTCAAATTGAGAAATTCTTATCTTACGGATTAACGCCAACTCATTTAGATAGTCATCATCACGTGCATGGATTACCGATTTTACACGATGTTCTTGAGAAATTAGCGGCTACATATAATGTTCCAATTCGTCGTTGTGAGGAAGAGCGAGCAGTACGCCCGTTTTCTGACGTATTTTACAGTGACTTTTATGCGGATGGTGTGACGGAAGATTACTTTGTGAAGTTAAAAGAAAGAGTACAAGGTGAACAAACGGTGGAAATTATGGTTCATCCAGCGTATATTGATCCAGAGCTTGTGAAGCGTTCTTCTTACGTAATGGATCGCGTGAAAGAATTGCGTATTTTAACAGAGAGCGAGTTGCCTGAAGGAATAGAGCTTGTGAAGTTTTAATAGAAAAACGACGGCTATATCATGCCGTCGTTTTTTATATTTATAAAATGGATAGAATATATCCGCCAAAGGCTCCGAGTATAACGATAACCCAAGGTGGTGTTTTCCAAAAAGCAAGCAAGCAAAAGAGAAGAGACGCAAAAACAAAATCTACAGCGTTCATCATTGTGCTTGTCCAAATAGGATCATAAAAAGCAGCAATTAAAATACCAACAACAGCGGCATTGACTCCAAGTAGTGCGCCTTGTATGAAAGATATTTTTCTCACATTGTTCCAAAATGGTAATACACCAATAACGAGTAAGAAAGCAGGAAGAAAAATAGCAATTGTTGCAAGTATGGCCCCAAGCGTCCCGTTTAACAATGCTCCTATATAAGAGGCGAATGTAAATAGTGGTCCTGGCATTGCTTGTGTTAATCCGTATCCAGCTAGAAATTGTTCTTTCGTCATCATTCCGTTTTGTACGAACTCACCTTCAAGAAGGGGGAGGACGACGTGTCCGCCTCCAAATACAAGTGCACCAGAGCGATAGAAACTATCAAATAAAGCGATGTAATAAGAGAACGGTCTTAATATTGGTAGCAGTAGTAATAGTCCGAAGAATAAGACGAGACAAGAAACTGCTATCTTTTTTGAAATAGGTACTTTTATATGTTGAGATTGGCTAATTGGTTGGTTGCGATATAAAAGCCAGCCGATACAGCCAGATATGATAATGAGAGTGACTTGTGTCCAGCTACTTGGCCATAATAGGGCGATTGAGGCAGTTGCAATTGCAATCGTCGCACGATTTCGGTCTGGCGTTAATTTTTGCGCCATTCCCCATATGGCATGAGCGACAATAGCGACTGCTACAACTTTTAGTCCATGAATCCAGCCAGTACTTCCAAGATTGAACTGATTAAGGAATGAGGCGAAGAAAACTAAACCAATCACAGACGGCAAAGTGAATCCGATCCATGAAATAATAGCTCCGAATACCCCGCCTCTTAATAATCCAACGCCCATACCAACTTGGCTGCTAGCAGGACCAGGGAGGAATTGACATAGTGCTACTAAATCTCCATAGCTTCGTTCATCCATCCATTTTCTTTTTTGTACATATTCGTGGTGGAAATAGCCGAGATGGGCGACGGGGCCACCAAATGAAGTAAGTCCTAATTTAAATGCAACGAGAAAAATCTCTAATAATTTGTGAATAGTATATTTATTATTTTCCAAAATAACCTCCTAGAATGTTTTTCTATGTGCATTATACAAGAGGTAGTAAAGCAAAAGGAACGATTCTAATGTAAAGATTGTGTGAATCTTTTCTTCGTAATTAAAGTTTGAAAAAGTCATAAATGATTATGTATAAACCATAAAGTAGTAGAAGTAGTGCTGGGAAATTTATATAAGGAGAATGCCCGTATGACAACACATTTCTTTGCGAGGTTAACAGGTAAGAGGGAAATACCTCCTGTAAATACAGAAGCTTATGGCGTAGCAGAGTTTATATTTAGTGAGGATTTAAAGAAGTTGCAATATCGGGTCATATTGAAAAACATCGAAAAAGTTACATCATGCCAAATTCATTTAGGGAAAACAGATCAAATTGGTCCAATTGTTTTAAGTTTATTTGGTCCATTAAAGCAAGGTATTAGTGTTAATGAAGGAGTCGTCACTGGTGTAGTTAATGTGGGGGATTTTGAAGGGCCTTTACAAGGGCGAGCGTTTGATAGCTTACTGCAAGAAATCATTCAGGCGAATGTATATGTAAATGTTTATACGAAGTCTAATAAGAAAGGCGAAATCAGGGGGAGAATTAGGAAAGTAAAGAAGTAGAAAAAAGGCTGTTCATCTGGAACAGCCTTTTTTGCTATAAGGTACAAATTTTAGTGAATATAGCCGGCAAATCGATATATTTTGAAAATCGCTGATAAAATCTGAGTTGCGCTGATATAACTTGAAAATCGCCGATAAAATCCGAGTTACGGTCGATATACTACAAAACCACCTCAATTAATTTTTTACAGGCTGATTTTTAATGAAGAAGTCCATAACATAAAACACTTCGTCATCAGGTATTTGTATTTCAAATGTATTTTCAATTGGCTGCAATGCTTTTTTTACTTTCATATACATCCAGTATTCATCTTGTCTTCGTTTCTCTTTATCTGGATGAGGGAGGAGGCTTTCTCCTTTTTGAAGACGGTCAACCATACAGCTCATATGAAGAATAACACCCATTAAACTGTCAGGAGTTAGCTGTAAGGAAATTAATTCTTGAATTGTATTTAATGCGTAACGGATCGTTTTAATAAGTAGTGCTCCGTCGTTACGCTGCATTTGTTGTTCAAGAATATCAGCCATTTTTGCATATGTTTCTTCATACGTAATTAATTCTTGAATTGGCTGAATCGCTGTGTAGTTTACAATGTCTTGGAAATGATAAGTTAAGCATGGCACCTGCACATCGAAATTTGTGACGATACAAATGATATTCCGCTCTTTTTTTATGTTCTCAATCATTTTCGTTAAATCTTTTTCATGGACGATACTAATTGGAATGATTTCAATTAAGTCTTTGTCAAATCGCAAATAGTTCTCCAACATTTTTTGAATAGCTAAAGCACTGCCTTCCCCAGTTAAACAAGCTGTTAAAATAACAGATTTCATTGGCGATAGTGGCTTTTTCTTTTCTTCTTGTACGTTTAAGTAAAACGGTGTTAAGTTCTTTACTGTTTCATATAATGCATCTAACGAGTAGCCAAGCTGAGCTTTTCGAGCAGCTTCTAGTGCATGTGGAGTGCTCGTCATGGAAAGAACACGTACCGGAATTTTGAACTCAGTTTCTAATATATCACCAATATAAGCGAGAGATCCCATATCAACGAGTAAGAGAAGCCCGTTTACATTTTGGAGTGTTTTCATATACACTTTCACACGCTCTAAGAAATCTTTCGGCGATTCATGTAACGGCATATCGATACCGGTTACTTCCTCAATGCCGAGCAGTTCGTTTGCGACGTTTGCCATTTCTGTTGCTATGCCGTTGCCGTGCGCTAATATTAATACTTTTACTTCTGTTTGTGAGGCAGGAATTGGATCAACAACGAAGAACATTGTTAAAAAGCCTGCTTCATCGATAGGCATTGTTATTTGTAATTCGTCTTCCAGTAGTTGAATGCATTGCATAGCTACGGAAAAAGCTTCTTTATATTTCGTACGAATTTGATTTAATTGTGGGTGATGAATTTGTTTTCCAGCTTGTAAACGTTGTAGAGTTGTCTGTACATGTAAACTTAAAGCGAGAAATACTTTTTCATCGAATGTCTTGGATAAATGTTTTTCAGCAAGTTCAGCAATTTTTTCACAAACGGAAACGATATTACGATCTACAATTTTAAAAACATTTTCATGACTTGTCTTTTTTGACATTTGGTTAAAATATTGTACGAAAAAGCTTTGAATATCATTTTCTATTAGTAATTCTAATTCTTCCTCTTCAATACCACGAGCTTGAAGTTCTTCATATTTATAGTCAATATAATCGTAAATAGAAGACTGTTTTTCATTTTCTATTTTATGATTACTCCAACCTTCATCGCCTGTAAATATAAATGTTTCATTTGGTATTTGGTATTTGGTATAGATGACGGCTTTTTCTTTCAATGAAGAGCCCTTCCTTCATATACCAAGGTAAGTCTGTACTTGAAACATAGACAGAATCACGTTTCTTTGTCACGAAGTCAGAATAGGCTTTCGCACAGGCAATTTGTACATCTGTTTTTAATTGGCCGATGTTATTGGGACAATTGTAAAAGACGAAAGCACGCATTGCATTCGGACTAACGTGAATTTCTTTTCGCAAGCGAATTGCTTCATTTGTGAAAAATAGTTGCAGTAAAGCAAAACGTTCTTTATGTGTACGCTCACGAAGTGGTGGCAGCGTGACAGTCATTGGTATACGTCTTGTAAATGTTTTTAATAAAAATGAATTTGGCTCTTCTGTTGTAGCAGTAATGATCAATACTTGTGCTTTACGTTCGTTTTCTGTTTCTCCAAGGCGACGATATACTCCGCGGTCAATAAAGGTGAAAAGCATTTCTTGTCCCTCTGGAGGAAGGCGATGTACTTCATCTAAGAAAAGGATCCCTTCATGTGCTTTTTCAATTAATCCTTTCTGATCACTTGCCCCTGTATAGGCTCCTTTTTTAATCCCAAACAATTGCCCAAGTAGTAGCTGTGGGTTATTTGCATAATCAGCACAGTTAAAGACGATAAATGGTGCATTTTTAGGAAGCTGTTCAACTTCAATTGCATATTCGTGCATTAAAGAAGCAAACATGGATTTTCCGACGCCTGTTTCTCCGAGCAGTAAAGTATGCATACCGTTTGGAGGATAGAGAATAGAAGCTTTCGCTTTTTCGATTGCGATTTTAAGGCTCGTATTTTCAACTGCAAATGTATCTAATGAAGTTACTTCTTTTGAATGCGTTTCCAACGAAGTGTTCGTTTCTATATAAAAACGAACAGGACGCGTATTTGTTTTTAATAAACGTTTATCTTTTACGAGTTTGTTTAAGTCGCTACTTACATTGGCTCGATCTAGCTGCAACAGGGTAGCGAGTTCTGATGCAGTTACACCTTCTGTATAATTGCCTTTTTGTATTGCGTTAAAAATGAGATCTATTCGTTTCATTTCTATTCACCTCGAAACTTCATCACTATTTAAAATTTTACACAAAAATGGGAAGGGTGGGAAGAGAAAAATAAAACAGCTTTAGCACATAGGCACTAAAGCTGTTACAATCTTGTGTCTTTCCAAAAGTTTACTTCGAGATGAGAAGATGGATTATAGGGAAGAAGCTTGTATCCTTGTGACTGTAAGTAATCAATTACTTGTGGCAGTATTTGTACGGTTACACTCGAATCATGCATTAAAATTACTTCGACTTGTTCATCGCTCTGATTACGTACCCTTTCTAGTATGGCAGAAGGATTGTCATAGCTTTTCCAGTCGTATGTATCGATTGTCCAATCCCACATTTTATACTGGGCTGATACAAGTGCATCACGGTAATTCTTTTTTAAGTAAGGCATGCTACCATATGGGACACGAACGAGATGTGTATTTAATTTTGTAACTTGTTGGACAATGTTTTGTGTTTGTTCCATTTCTGTAATTAAAGCGGATGGATCACCAGTGTAAAGGCGTTTTACATCATGGGACATACTGTGAAGTCCGATATAATGTCCCTCTTTAATTAATCGTTGCATTGTCTGTTTATAATGTGGTACTTTTCCACCAATAACAAAGAAAGTTGCTTTTCCGTTCTTTTCTTTTAAGATGTTTAAAATTTGCGTAGTATATTTGTTTGGTCCGTCATCAAATGTTAAGTACGCGATTTTTTTTGTAGAAGAGGAAGTTTTGGTATTTGGATGATGTTCAGCAGGGGGAATTGTAGTTGCTCCTGCATGAGATGACGCGTACATAGTAATCGTTAAAAATAAAATAATGTATTGAAATACTCGCTTGATCATAACATTCACCCTCAGTTTGACAATCAAGATGTAAAAAAGAAAATATAATCCTTTTCTTATTATGTATATCTTTCTCCAATAGTGGAACTCTCAAACAAGCTATATTTTGGAAATATAAAATAACGAATAAAAAATAGCATCCTCTTATAAGAAAGAGGATGCTATTTGAATATTTCATAATAGTAAAGGCTATACTACAATTAGTCTTCGCGTTTTTTCACTTTTTTATAAAAGGAAATAAGTGGTTTGTAACGTTCATGTACAAGTCCAATTACTTCAGCAATAATCTCTGTAAAGAAGATTAAAACGAAAAGAAGAATAATGGATAACCATAATGTCGCACTAGAGAAAATGATTGCATTTACACTAAAGAAAATACCGAATGCGTATATAATTAGTACCGTTTTACGATGAGAGAAGCCCATTGCAAGTAAACGGTGATGTAAATGCGACTTATCTGGTGCTGAAATAGGTTTTTTATTTACGATACGACGGATAATTGCAAATGTCGTATCAAATACAGGCACGCCTAAAATGATAACTGGAACGATAAAGCTGAATAGCGTTACACTTTTGTATAATCCAAGTAACGATATAACAGAAATACAGTATCCTAAAAATAGTGCTCCTGTATCTCCCATGAAAATTTTTGCTGGATGGAAGTTGTAGAATAAAAATCCAATTGTACTTGCTAATGTAATTAATGCTAGTGGTAAGATAATAGCAGCTCCAGTACCCCATGGGCTAGTGAAGGCCATATATGCTAGCGTTGCCAGTACGATAGATGAAATACCAGCGGATAATCCATCTAAGCCGTCAATTAAGTTGATGGCATTTGTAATACCTACAATCCAAAATACTGTAATTGGGTAAGCAAGCCATCCAAGTTCAGTATCCCCGAGGATTGGAATATATAATACTTGCACTAATAATCCACTTTTTACAATCATAATGGCAACTAATAGTTGTCCACTGAATTTTACCTTCGCAGATAACTCGTACATATCATCTAAAATACCGATGATTACAATGATAATCGCACCTAGCGTTATCGATAACATTCTTTGTTCGTATAAGCCACCGACAACAAATCCAACAGCCACACCAATAAATATTGCTAACCCGCCAAGACGAGGCATAATCTTTTGGTGCACTTTACGCGCGTTTGGCTTATCTGTTGCTCCTATTTTAAAAGCTAACTTAATAACTAAAGGAGTAACGATGAGTACAGTGATGAAAGATGCCAAAATGGCATAAATCACTTGTGAGTCCATTAATACCCCACCCTTTTATAGTCTAACGTAATTTTTTTTAATATATTTATCTGAAAATTATGATGTTTATTTACAGGCTCATAACATATGGTATCACAAAAAGATTAGAATTCAATCTTTTTTTCGTTTTATGGTAAATGGAAGCAGATAGAATATATGACAATGGTATACAGAATGTTGAATCATTTGAGAAGGTTAATCGTATTGGGCTTTGGAATATGACATTTTTTCTTTCTCTTTAATAGCGAATAATTTTATTTCAATATTATAAGTGTTACACGTAGAAATGAGTAAGTTCCGTGTTAAAATGTGGGAATTTTTCAAGCCTGAACGTGCAGCTTTAATCTCGGTAAAATTTTTATTGGTTTTATGGACAATATTTAATTTTACAAAAACTTAAAAAAGAATGAAGAAAGCAATTCATATAATAAAGAAGTAAAAGAGTTTTCTCATTTTTAATGTGAGAGGGGGAAGCACAGGGGAAATTCTATGTATTCGTATATTTTCTATTGTATATTCCTGTGCGAAAAGGAAATGAAAATTACGATAATAGGTACCGGATACGTTGGATTGATTACAGGAGTAGGATTGGCAGTATTGGGACATTCGGTTACATGTTTTGATATAGATGATGAGAAAATTGAACGGATAAAACAAGGGGATCTGCCTATTTATGAAGCTGGCTTATATGAATTAATACATGATGCGTGTGAGAATAATCGTTTAACTTTTACAGCAAGTAAAGAAGAAGCATTTCATGATGCAGAATTTATATTTATTGCAGTTGGAACGCCATCGTTATTAGATGGGACAGCAGATTTAACGTATATTCAAAATGCATGTTTTGATATTGGAGCATATGCGACTAAAGACATTATTGTTGTTACAAAAAGTACTGTTCCTGTAGGGACGAATGGTGCTATGAGGGGATGGATTGAGGAGGCATTACAAAATAGGCATGAATTACATATTGTATCGAATCCCGAATTTTTACGGGAGGGTTCAGGGATTTACGATTTTTTTCAGGGAGATCGTATTGTAATTGGAGCTGATAATGAGGAAGCGGCGCGAAAAGTTGAGAATTTATATAGTAAATTACATTTGCAAACGTATGTTACAGATATAAAAAGTGCAGAGATGATTAAATACGCATCGAATGCCTTTTTAGCGACAAAAATTAGTTTTATCAATGAAATTTCAAATATATGTGAGAAGGTAGGAGCTAATGTATTAGATGTTGCAAAAGGAATGGGAATGGATAAGAGAATTGGGGCGTCTTTTTTAAATGCGGGCATTGGTTACGGGGGATCGTGTTTTCCGAAAGATACGAAAGCGCTTGTGCAAATTGCAGGGAATGTGGCGCATGATTTTCGTTTGTTAAAAGCCGTCATTGAAGTGAATAATAAACAACAGTTGTTATTGATTGAGAAAGCGAAGAAAGTAGTAAATATGAACAAGAAGCGGATTGCAGTGCTGGGAGCGGCATTTAAACCGAATACGGATGATATAAGAGACGCACCGTCCCTTATTATGATACAAGAATTAATTCATATGGGTGCGGATGTAGTTCTATATGATCCAAAGGCAATTCACAATATGAAAAATATCTTTGGGGAGACTATACAATATAGCGAATGTATAGATGAATCGATTAGAGGAGCGAGTGCGGCTTTTATCGTGACAGAATGGGAAGCAATCAGAGCTTATCCGTTAGAAAAGTACGCACAACTTATGAGAGAGCCTATTTTATTTGATGGAAGAAATTGTTATACTAATGAGGATGTCAAGAAACAAGGAATAGATTATTATTCCGTTGGAAGAGAAAGTATTCATAAGAGGGATTTTTCTGTTATTCGTTAAAAAGGTATGTATTCATGTATATTCTTATATGTCATAATAGGATTTGTAACTAGTGAAAGAAAAGAGGCAATGAAATGACTGAACGTTTAAAAGTAATGACAATTTTCGGGACACGTCCAGAAGCAATTAAAATGGCACCTCTTGTATTAGAGTTGCAAAAGCATCCTGAGAAAATTGAATCGATTGTGACTGTAACAGCACAACATCGTCAAATGTTAGACCAAGTATTAAGTATCTTTGGAATTACACCAGATTTCGATTTGAATATTATGAAGGATCGCCAAACTTTAATCGATATTACAACGCGTGGTTTAGAAGGTTTGGATAAAGTAATGAAAGAAGCAAAGCCTGATATCGTACTTGTACATGGTGATACGACGACAACGTTTATTGCAAGTTTAGCTGCTTTCTACAATCAAATTCCAGTAGGTCATGTCGAAGCAGGACTTCGTACATGGGATAAGTATTCTCCATACCCAGAAGAGATGAATCGCCAATTAACAGGCGTAATGGCAGATCTTCATTTCTCACCTACAGCAAAATCAGCAACGAACTTACAGAAAGAAAATAAAGATGAATCACGCATTTTCATAACAGGAAATACAGCGATTGACGCGCTAAAAACGACTGTAAAAGAAACATATAGTCATCCTGTACTAGAGAAACTTGGAAATGATCGTCTTGTACTTATGACAGCTCACCGCCGTGAAAACCTAGGAGAGCCAATGCGTAATATGTTCCGTGCAATTAAGCGTCTTGTTGATAAGCATGAAGACGTACAAGTTGTGTATCCTGTTCATATGAACCCTGTTGTTCGTGAAACTGCAAATGATATTTTAGGCGATCATGGCCGCATTCATTTAATTGAGCCGCTAGATGTAATTGATTTCCACAATGTTGCAGCTCGTTCATACTTAATGTTAACTGACTCTGGCGGGGTACAAGAGGAAGCACCATCACTCGGTGTGCCAGTTCTTGTTCTTCGTGATACAACAGAGCGTCCAGAAGGTATTGAAGCAGGTACGTTGAAATTAGCGGGAACAGACGAAGAGACAATCTTTAGCCTTGCTGATGAGTTGTTATCAGACAAAGAAGCTCATGATAAGATGTCAAAAGCATCTAATCCGTACGGTGATGGCCGTGCATCAGAGCGTATTGTAGAAGCAATTTTAAAACACTTTAATAAATAAAAAAAAGCCAAATCGCATGCGATTTGGCTCTTTTTTATTGCTGATTTCTCATAATCCACTCTGCATGAGCATTCGTAGAAGGAGGGGGATCAGTTGGTGTTTTATTCTGATTCCGATTCGTTTCTTTCTTCGCTTTTTCGTTAGAGTTAGAATTTGAAGAAGGAGTGGATTCGGTTTTTGTTGTTGAATTTTCTTGCGTGGTTACCTTTTCTCCTAGTTCTTTTTTAATTTCGTTACGTACTGCCTCAACACCGTTTGGATCTGGAAGGAAGTAATAAATACCACCTATTTTTTTGTCTTCTCCTTCAAGTTTGAGTGTTTGTATTGTGGAAGGATCAAACCCAGAAAGTTTCTTGTAAAGAGCAAGGCCATCAGAAATAGGAATGTCAGTTTTTATATATTTTCCAACGACCGATGTTAAATCTTTAATTTTAAATACGGTAGAGGTGGAATTTAGTTTTTGAGCAACAGCAGCTAGTAATTGTCTTTGTCTAGCGGCCCGACCATAGTCACCATTTGGATCTTGCTTTCGCATACGAACGTAAGCGAGTGCTTCTTCACCATTTAATTCTTGCTGTCCTTGCTTAAATTGGATTTTTTTGTAGTAATCTACGTCTGAACGCTCCCAAAAATCGAAGGGAACATCAACAGTAACACCGCCAACAGCATCAACAATACCTTTAAATCCTTGGAAATCAATTTTAACATAATGGTCTACAGGTACTTTTAGGAAACCTTCGACAGTTTTGATTGCCATTTCTTCTCCGCCGTAAGCATGCGCAGCGTTAATTTTGTCCTCTTTATTCTTTCCGACAATTGGAACGCGACTATCACGAGGGATACTCATAAGCGAAATCTTTTGCGTTTTCGGATTGACTGTCGCAAACATTAATGAATCTGTACGACCGTTTTGGCCGTCTGTTGCATAATCTTCTATACCCATAATAAGGAGTGTAAAAGGCTCCTTTGTAATTTCTACATCTTCGGTTCTCAAATCCGATTTTTCACGAGTAAAACCACTATACATCCCCATGAGAGAAGAGTAGGAATTTAATATATAAAGTCCTACACTACCAAATAAAAATAAGAAAATAAGGAAGTAGAAAAACTTTCTTCTTCGTTTCTTTTTTATTCTGCTATTTTGGAGATGATAATAACGTTCTTCCATATATAATCTCCTTAGTTCATTTGTAGGAAAGTAATTCACTACATTAATCTTTAAAGGCGATACAGTAGTTATTCTTAGATAATATCTTGTTCTAAGTACAACATATCTCCTTCTGTAATTGTACATTTCCCATTTGTTAATTCAATCATCCAATCCGTGAATGCTTGTTTTCCATCTTCTTCTACATACGTATCAAATGTGACATTTTCGAGGTAATGTATATCTTTAATGGCATATTTTGAATTGCGTAATTCATTTTCAATTTTGCCAAGTAATGTGTAATCAATTTCGGTCTGCATAATACGCATTAGCTTTCGCTCGACAACACCGACATGATTAATGCCTTCGCTTGTACATTTTCCATATGCGCGAATTAATCCACCAGCTCCCAGTTTGATGCCACCAAAATATCGGGTAACGACAACGACGGTATCTTTTAAACCGCGTTTTTTTAGTACCTCTAACATGGGTACGCCAGCTGTACCACTAGGTTCACCATCATCATTTGCTTTTTGGATTTGATCTTGTTCGCCAATTAAATACGCAGAACAATTATGTGTTGCATTCCAGTTTTGTTTTTTGATTTTTTGTATGAATTCTTGAGCTTCTTCTTCGGTTGTAGCACGACTAACGTAACAGATGAATCTTGATTTTTGAATAACAATTTCGTGTTCACCGTAGTTTTTTATTGTTAAATATTGTAATAACACTTGTATACGCCCCTATCCATCAAAATGACTAGTACTTTACATTTTAAAAGCGGGCGTTTTTATATTCAAACATTTTTTATAAATAAGCTGAAATTTTTGATGAGTATTTTACCTTTTTGTTGTAATTTGTCGAGATGATCAGTATAATTTCAAACCCGCATTTTCATGTATGGATGCACCATTTTTAGTTTTCGTGTAAAATTAGGAAATAAAAACTTTTTTATAAGGCAGGTACGAAAATGAAAACAGCTATTGTTACTGATAGTACAGCATATATACCGAAGCATATTCGTGATGAACTCAATATATATATGATTCCATTAAACGTTGTGTTTGGAACGGAATCTTATCAAGAAGAAGCTGAAATTTCAGCAGATGATTTTTATGTAAAAGTACGTGAGCAAGAAGAGCTTCCGAAAACTTCTCAACCAGCAATCGGAAAGTTTGTTGAGCTATATGAAGAATTATCTAAGGATTATGATGCAGTTATTAGCATTCATCTTTCAAGTGGGATTAGTGGTACATATCAAACGTCAACGACAGCTGGTCAAATGGTAGAGGGTATTGATGTATATACGTACGACTCTGAAATTAGTTGTGAAGTACAAGGATTCTACGTGCGTGAAGGTGCAAAGCTAGCAAGCGAAGGGAAGGATCCAAAAGAGATTATCGCCCGTTTTGATGAAATGAAGAAAACGATGGACGCTTATTTTGTAGTAGATGATTTACACCATTTACAACGTGGAGGCCGATTAAATAGTGCGCAAGCTTTCATCGGTAGTCTGTTACAAGTAAAGCCGGTTTTATATTTTAGAGACAAAATTATTATCCCGTTTGAAAAGATTCGTACGCGTAAAAAAGCGCTAAAACGTATCATTGAAATTTTTGATGAGCAAGCAAGTAAAGGCGTACCTATGGAAGCAGTTATCATTCATGCACAACGTGAAGAGGAAGCGAATGAATGGAAGGCAGAATTAGAAGCAAAATATCCTCATGTTACAATCCGCACAGGTTATTTCGGTGCTGTAATTGGAACGCATTTAGGTGAAGGTGCACTAGGTCTTGGATGGTATACGAAGTAATAAAGATATAAAAAGCTCTCTTTCGGAAGAGGGTTTTTTTACGGATATTTTACGTGAAGTTGACAAGTTAATATTTGGAAATGGTAAAATGTACGTAAAATAAAATAATGAGGAAAGTTTTATAACTTACTTTTTACAAGAAACTATATTATAATAGAAGAGAGGTGAAACATATGGAGCATAATTCTTGTTTATGTCCAAAGTTTGAGTCAGCTTTTACTTTGCTTAGTAAGAAATGGACTGGCTTAATTATTAAATCTTTGCTGGAAGAGTCAAAACGTTTTAGAGAAATCGCAGATATTATACCGAATATGAGCGATCGTATGTTATCAGAGCGTTTAAAGGAATTGGAAAGCGAAGGCATTGTAGTTCGTAATGTTTATCCAGAAGTACCAGTTCGAATCGAGTACGGCTTAACGGACAAGGGAAAAGCGTTAGAAAGTGTTATGGATGAAGTCCAAAATTGGGCTGAGAAATGGATGAAATAACGTTTTGATTTCATCCGTATTAGTATATTTAATAAAACGTAAGGGAAACCTTGCGTTTTTTTCTTTGCTTAAAAAAACTTTTAAAACTCTACACATATATACAAAAATATGCATATTTTGCGATAGTGCTACATATAATATTACATTTGTTTTACAAAAGCGTAACATTAGCAAAAAAAATCCCGAATTATGGTATAAATTTTATAGGTTATATACGGAAAAAGAAAAAAGAAAGCGGTGTAAAAAATAAAATGAAAAAGCTAAAAATGGCATCTTGCGCATTAGTGGCAGGGTTAATGTTTTCAGGACTAACACCAAATGTATTTGCAGAAGATAAAATTTCTGACGTGAAATCACAAATTAATACACAAAATGACACTTTACATAAACAACAACAAGAACGTGATGAATTACAAAAACAAATGAATGACTTAAACAAAACAATTCAAGGTTTAGATAAGTCTGTTCAAGAGAATGCTGCAAAGCTTGATGAAACAACGAAAAAAGTTGCGGACACTGAGCAATTAATCGAAAAGAAAAATAAAGATATTGCAGAATTACAAACGAAAATTGCAAAACGTGAAGAGTTATTAAGAAAACGTTTAGTTGCACTTCAAGAGCAACCAAACACGAACGTTGTAACAGAAGTTCTTGTAAACTCTAAAAATCTTGCAGATTTAGTTGATCGTTTAAATTCAGTTTCTAAAATTCTTGAGTCTGACGAAGACATCATGAAAACACAACAAGAAGATCAAGCGAACGTGAAAAAAGATGTTGAAACGGTAAAAACAAAGCAAAAAGAATTAAAAGAAGCACAAGCTCAAATTGAAACTGCTAAAAAAGAACTTGATGTTGAAAAAGAGAAAAAAGCAGCGGCAGTAAACGATTTAAGCGGTAAAATGGATACAGTTGTAACTTCAATGACAAGTACGGAAGACCAATTGAAGGAGCTTGAACAACAGGCATTAAAATTACAGCAAATTGCTGAAAAAGAAGCGCAAGAAAAAGCTGCACAAGAAGTTGCTGCTCAAAAACAAGCAGAACAAGCTGCTCAGCAAGCTCAGGCTCAACAAGCTCCAGCTCAACCAGCACAAACACAAGCAGAGCCAGTAGCTCCAGCAAACAATGCTGTACAAGCTCCAAAAGAAGAATCTAAAAAAGAAGAGCCTAAGAAAAAAGAAGAGAAAAAAGCAACACCAGCTCCAACTCCAGTACCAGGTAATGATGATGGGGGACGACAAGATGTTGTCTCAAAAGCTAAAGGCTTAGTAGGTTTAAAATACGTATGGGGTAGTGCGTCAATTTCAAATGGTGGATTTGACTGCAGTGGTTTAATCTCTTATGTTTACGGTTTAGGTCGTCAAGATACTAGAGGTTTATGGAACTCTGTACAAAAGATTAGCCCATCTGAAGCAAAACCAGGAGATCTTATCTTCTTACAAGGTACTTACAGAGAAGGCGTATCTCACGTTGGTATTTATATTGGTGGCGGTCAAATGATCCATGCTGCTGATGAATCAACGGGTGTTACTTACGGTAGTGTAAATAGTTCTTATAACCAAAAACATTTCTTAGGTTACGGTAGATTATAGGATTATAATTGAATAAAAAACGTGTATAAAGTCGATAGCTTACTATTTTATAAGTAGGTTATCGGCTTTTTTGCGTTTTTACGAGATTATAAGAAAGGTTTATAGTAATGCTGGAGGTGAGTGCTAATGCTTGCTGGAAAACAGTTGCTATTAGAAGAACTCTCTTCAGATTTACGGAGAGAATTAAGTGATTTGAAAAAGAAGGGAGAGGTTGTATGTGTACAAGGTATAACGAAGAAGGCTTCTAAATATATATGTCAGCGCTGCGGAAATATAGAGCAGCGGCTATTTGCATCATTTTTATGTAAAAGGTGCGGTAAAGCATGCGCGTATTGCCGGAAGTGTATCACGATGGGGAGAGTTAGTGAATGTACTGTACTTGTTCGCGGGATTGCTGAAAGAACAGGAGAGTGTCATAAAAAACCGTTACATTGGAAAGGGACTTTATCTACTGGTCAGGAGTTGGCGGCGCAAGGAGTTATAGAAGCGATTAAGCAGAAAAAATCTTTTTTTATTTGGGCTGTGTGCGGGGCTGGAAAAACAGAAATGTTATTTTACGGTATAGAAGAGGCGCTCCAAAAAAGAGAAAGAGTTTGTATCGCAACGCCAAGGACGGACGTTGTACTGGAATTAGCGCCGAGATTACAAGAAGTGTTTCCAAGTATAACTGTAGCTGCTTTATACGGAGGGAGTGTAGATCATAAAAAAGATGCAGCGTTAGTCGTTGCAACGACTCACCAACTGTTACGTTACTATAGAGCGTTTCATGTGATGATTGTAGATGAGATTGATGCCTTCCCGTATCATGCGGATCAAATGTTACAGTATGCAGTGCAACAAGCAATGAAAGAGAAAGCAGCGCGTATTTATTTAACTGCAACCCCTGATGAAAAGTGGAAGCGTAATTTCAGAAAGGGGAAACAAAAAGGTGTTATTGTGTCAGGACGATACCATCGTCACCCGTTACCAGTTCCTCTATTTAGTTGGTGCGGAAATTGGAAGAAAAGCCTCCATCATAAAAAAATTCCTCGCGTGTTACTACAATGGTTAAAAATGAACTTAAACAAAAAGTATCCTATTTTTTTATTTGTTCCTCATGTGCAATATATAGAAGAAATAAGTCAGTTGTTGAAAGGGTTGGATAATAGAATCGATGGCGTGCATGCAGAAGATTCGATGAGAAAAGAAAAAGTAGCATCTTTCAGAAAGGGAGACATTCCGTTATTAGTTACAACGACAATTTTAGAAAGAGGAGTAACTGTGAAGAACTTACAAGTGGCTGTGTTAGGAGCTGAAGAAGAAATTTTTTCAGAGAGTGCGCTCGTACAAATTGCAGGCCGAGCGGGGCGTAGTTTTGAAGAGCCATATGGTGAGGTTATGTATTTTCATTACGGTAAGACAGAGGCAATGGTACGTGCGAAAAAACATATTCAAAGTATGAACAAAAATGCGAAAGAACAAGGATTGATCGATTAATGCATTGTTTACTTTGTGATGAGTATATGGTGGAAACAGTTAGTTGGTACGCCTTCTTTGTAAAGTCCCATAAAAAATATGTATGTGATAGATGTGAGCAAAAACTTTCCTATATTATAGGAGGAATTTGCATGGATTGTGGCCGTCCTTTAGATGACTTACCTACTCGATATAAAGAAAATGACATTTGCATGGACTGTGTAAGATGGAGGAATGAGGAAGGATATCGTCCTTTTAAAAATCGTTCGTTGTACGTGTACAATGATGACATGAAAGGTATACTAGCGCAGTTTAAGTTTCGAGGTGATGCGGAGTTAGTTCGTATTTTTTATCAATCTTTTCGGGAGTTATTTCAAAAGTATTTTACGGACGTTTCAACTGTTATTGCTGTTCCGCTTAGTAGGGAACGAGAATATGAACGAGGTTTTAATCAAGCAGAGTTATTAGCAGCTTGTTTGCCTGTCAAAAATTTTTATTCATCATTAAGAAGGAAGGAAACAGAAAAGCAAAGTAAGAAGTCGCGTAAAGAAAGGCTTTCGGGAAGTAATCCTTTTTATTTTCAGAGAGAAGAGGTGTTTCATGGTCAACATATTTTACTTGTTGATGATGTATATACGACAGGAATTACAGTGAGACAAATTGGAAGTCTTTTCTATGATAAAGGAGCAAGCGAAGTTTCTAGTTTGACGCTCTGTAGAAGTTGATCTGTAACTGTCGAAAGAGATAATAAAAAGACGATAAGTCTTCTTTGACTTCGTAAGTTGTCATTCGTTATAGTGAAATTATGGGGCAAATGCCCTGATTTTTAGAGTGAAGGGAATGGAATGAACATGCAAGGAAGAGTAAAATGGTTCAATGCAGAAAAGGGATTTGGGTTTATTGAGCGTGAAGACGGTGATGATGTGTTTGTTCATTTTTCTGCTATTCAACAAGATGGATATAAGTCATTAGAAGAAGGGCAACAAGTTGAGTTTGATATTGTAGAGGGAGCACGTGGACCACAAGCAGCTAATGTTGTAAAACTGTAGGTATATTGTTTTTGGGAAGAGAAAGCTGCGCTTGTGGCAACGTTATATATATGGTAGAACCTCTTGTTTTTTTGCAAGGGGTTTTTGTTATGAATGGAGTTGTCAAAAAGTTGTTTCTTTTCTGTAACGAATTGTCCACAGTTATATTCGTTATTCACGATGTTAATAGGATAAAATAAAGATAGAAACGATGCATCTTTTCATTTCAACAAAAAACGATAAAAAAATCGCAATTCCACTAATTTTTTTAAAAAAGTTAGAAGGAGTTTTTAAGCCGGTGTCGAAATTATAGTACATAGGCTTGAAAGGAGGAATTCATCTATGAAATTCAACATTCGTGGTGAAAATATTGAAGTAACTCCAGCATTAAAGGAATATGTAGAGAAAAAACTAAGTAAGTTAGAGCGTTATTTTGATACATTCCCAGAGATTAAAGTTAATTTAAAAGTATACTCTGACAAGCAACGTGTCGAGGTAACAATTCCATTTACTGATTTATTACTTCGTGCAGAAGAAACTAATAGCGATATGTACGCTGCTATCGATTTAGTAGTTGATAAACTTGAGCGACAAATTCGTAAACATAAAACAAAAGTAAATCGTAAGTTACGTGAGAAAGGTTCTATGAAAACGAACTTTATCCTTCCAGAAGCAGTAGCTGTTCTGGATGAGGTAGAAGAGGATGAACTAGAACTTGTACGTACAAAGCGATTCGATTTAAAACCGATGGACGTTGAAGAAGCAATCCTACAAATGGATATGCTAGGGCATAATTTCTTCGTCTTCACAAATGCTGATACAAATGAAACTAATGTTGTATATGGCCGTAAAGATGGGAAATATGGTTTAATCGAAACTAAATAATAATTCAAAAGCGTAGCCGAAATGGCTGCGCTTTTTTTGCTGAAAATAGATTTTTTAAAAAAGTTTTCTTAATTTAGAACGAGACATTCGGCCGATTGTTGTCATAGTTATAAGACAAGTGTTACAATTATCATTAGGTATATACATTTTAGTTTTTTTAATTAGGAGAAAAATTGGCATAACATACATTTGATTTTTATAACGACTGATTGTAATAGAGAAAAAGAAAAAACAATCGGAAGTTTTATTTTAATAAAAAGAGGAGCGTATTTCCTATGATCGGTATTTTAAAAAAGGTGTTTGATGTAAATCAACGCCAAATTAAACGTATGCAGAAGACAGTTGAGCAAATTGATGCACTAGAGCCATCTATTAAGCCATTAACTGATGAACAATTAAAAGGGAAGACGCTTGAATTTAAAGAACGTCTAACAAAAGGTGAAACAGTAGATGATCTACTACCTGAAGCTTTTGCGGTTGTTCGTGAAGCTGCGACTCGTGTTCTTGGAATGCGTCCGTATGGTGTACAGTTAATGGGTGGTATTGCCTTACATGAAGGGAATATCTCTGAGATGAAAACGGGTGAAGGTAAAACGTTAACATCTACATTACCTGTATATTTAAATGCTTTAACAGGAAAAGGTGTTCACGTTGTTACAGTCAATGAATACTTAGCACAACGTGATGCGAGCGAAATGGGACAACTTCATGAGTTCCTAGGATTAACAGTAGGAATTAATTTAAACAGTATGTCACGCGAAGAGAAACAAGAGGCTTATGCTGCTGATATTACGTATAGCACAAATAATGAGCTTGGATTCGATTACTTACGTGACAACATGGTTTTATATAAAGAGCAGTGCGTTCAACGCCCACTGCACTTTGCTATTATCGATGAAGTCGATTCTATCTTAGTCGATGAAGCGCGTACGCCACTTATTATTTCTGGACAAGCTCAAAAATCAACAGAGCTGTACATGTTTGCAAATGCATTCGTTCGTACGTTAGAAAATGAAAAAGATTATTCATTTGATGTGAAGACGAAAAATGTAATGTTAACAGAAGATGGTATTACGAAAGCGGAGAAAGCTTTCCATATTGAAAACTTATTTGATTTAAAACATGTAGCGCTTCTTCACCATATTAATCAGGCACTTCGTGCGCACGTTGTTATGCATCGTGATACAGATTATGTTGTACAAGAAGGCGAAATCGTAATTGTAGACCAATTTACTGGTCGTCTTATGAAAGGTCGTCGTTATAGCGAAGGGTTACACCAAGCGATCGAGGCAAAAGAAGGCGTAGAAATTCAAAATGAAAGTATGACGCTTGCGACAATTACATTCCAGAACTACTTCCGTATGTACGAAAAGTTATCTGGTATGACTGGTACAGCGAAAACAGAGGAAGAGGAATTCCGTAACATTTACAATATGAACGTTATCGTAATTCCAACGAACAAACCGATTATTCGTGATGACCGTGCAGATTTAATCTTCAAATCAATGGAAGGTAAATTTAATGCTGTTGTTGAGGATATTGTAAATCGCCATAAACAAGGGCAACCAGTTCTTGTCGGTACAGTTGCGATTGAAACGTCAGAACTTATTTCAAAAATGTTAACGCGTAAAGGTGTACGTCATAACATCTTAAATGCGAAAAACCATGCGCGTGAAGCGGATATCATTGCAGAAGCAGGTATAAAAGGCGCTGTAACGATTGCGACGAACATGGCAGGTCGTGGTACAGATATTAAGCTTGGAGACGATGTGAAAAACGTTGGTTTAGCCGTTATCGGTACAGAGCGTCACGAAAGTCGTCGTATTGATAATCAGTTACGTGGTCGTGCTGGTCGTCAAGGGGACCCAGGTGTTACGCAATTCTACTTATCAATGGAAGATGAACTAATGCGTCGCTTCGGTTCTGATAATATGAAAGCGATGATGGATCGCCTTGGTATGGATGATTCTCAGCCAATCGAAAGTAAAATGGTTTCTCGTGCAGTAGAATCTGCGCAAAAACGTGTAGAAGGAAATAACTATGATGCACGTAAGCAGTTACTACAATACGATGATGTACTTCGTCAGCAACGTGAAGTTATTTACAAACAGCGTCAAGAGGTAATGGAGTCTGAGAACTTACGCGGTATTATTGAAGGTATGATGAAATCTACAGTAGAACGTGCGGTTGCACTTCATACACAAGAGGAAATTGAAGAAGATTGGAACATTAAAGGTCTTGTTGACTACTTAAATACAAACCTTCTGCAAGAAGGAGATGTGAAAGAAGAAGAATTACGTCGCCTTGCTCCAGAGGAAATGAGCGAGCCAATTATCGCGAAGTTAATAGAGCGTTACAATGACAAAGAAAAGCTTATGCCAGAAGAGCAAATGCGTGAGTTCGAAAAAGTTGTTGTATTCCGTGTTGTAGATACGAAATGGACAGAGCATATCGATGCGATGGATCACCTTCGTGAAGGTATTCATTTACGTGCTTACGGCCAAATTGATCCACTTCGTGAGTATCAAATGGAAGGATTCGCAATGTTCGAATCAATGATTGCTTCTATTGAAGAGGAAATTTCTCGTTACATTATGAAAGCTGAAATTGAACAAAACTTAGAGCGTCAAGAAGTTGTTCAAGGTGAAGCTGTTCACCCATCTAGCGATGGCGAAGAGGCGAAGAAAAAACCAGTTGTAAAAGGTGAACAAGTGGGCCGCAACGATTTATGTAAATGTGGTAGCGGTAAAAAATATAAAAACTGCTGTGGCATTGGGAAGTAATATAGGGCGGTAGCCCAGGCTGCTTTGCAAACTTTTACATCAAAAATGTATAATTAAGAAGGATTAAACTCTCTCCGTCATAAGTGGAGAGAGTTTCCCTTGTTTTCATGCGAAAGTAACAGCAATTACATAGAGGTGAAGGAAATGGAATTAGTAGAAATTAGACAGGAATTAGAGAAAATGGCTAAGAGATTAGCGGCTTTTAGGGGGTCTCTTTGACCTCCCTACTAAGGAGAAACAAATTGCAGAATTAGAAGAGAAAATGATGGGCGCAGGATTTTGGGATGACCAACAAGGCGCACAAGCTGTAATTAACGAAGCAAATGCACTGAAAGATATGGTTGGAAAGTTCCGTCAACTAGATGAGACGTTCGAAAACCTAGAAATTACGCATGAGCTTTTAAAAGAAGAGTATGATGAAGATTTACATGAGGAACTTGAATCAGAAGTAAAAGGCTTAATCCAAGAAATGAATGAGTATGAGCTGCAGTTACTACTTAGCGATCCTTATGATAAAAATAACGCCATTTTAGAATTACACCCAGGTGCTGGTGGAACAGAGTCACAAGACTGGGGCTCTATGTTACTACGTATGTACACACGTTGGGCTGAAAAACGTGGATTTAAAGTAGAAACGGTTGACTACTTACCAGGTGATGAAGCTGGTATTAAGAGTGTTACTTTATTAATTAAAGGTCATAACGCTTACGGTTACTTAAAGGCAGAGAAAGGTGTACATCGTCTTGTACGTATTTCTCCATTCGATTCTTCAGGCCGTCGTCATACATCGTTCGTATCTTGTGAAGTTGTACCTGAGTTCAATGATGAAGTTGAAATTGAAGTGCGTACAGAAGACTTGAAAATTGATACGTATCGTGCAAGTGGAGCGGGTGGACAGCACGTTAATACGACAGATTCAGCAGTTCGTATTACGCATACACCGACAAATACGGTTGTAACGTGTCAGTCAGAGCGTTCTCAAATTAAAAACCGTGAGCATGCGATGAAGATGTTAAAAGCGAAATTATATCAAAAGAAATTAGAAGAGCAACAAGCGGAGTTAGATGAAATTCGCGGAGAACAAAAAGAAATCGGATGGGGTAGCCAAATCCGTTCTTACGTATTCCACCCATATTCTCTTGTGAAAGACCACCGTACAAATACAGAGGTCGGTAATGTGCAAGCAGTTATGGATGGAGAAATTGATCCGTTTATTGATGCTTACTTACGTTCTCGCATCTAATAAGCTAAGTGAAAAAAAGCCAACAAAATTGTTGGCACACGCTGAGGATATAGAGGATATAAAGAGTGCTATTTTATTTATATGGATGAAGTACAGAGGAAGAGAAGTTGGAAACGACAACTTCTCTTTTTGATGGAATTATATGTAGCATACAATGTTGTATATTGTTTTGTAAAAAGTAGAAAATAGTAAAACAGATTGGCAATTGAGTAAGGCTTTCTACAGGTTTTTTCTAAATTCCCGTTCAAAAAGGATCCTTTATAGAAGTTTATAAGTTGTTCACAGAATTGAAACAACTTATAAAAGCTTTATATCATTAGGGTTCCCGCTGTATTTTTGAAGAATATGAAATATACCTTAGTTTTTCTATATAAAGATAATGCTTATAATGAAAATGAGTGTGTTAGGAATGAAAAGAATATCAACAATGGGGAGCGATAGAAGTGAAAAAGAAATTGTTGGCTATTGCGCTAGGAACATCAGTCGTTTTTGCTTTAGGAGCGTGTGGAAATAAAGAAGAGAGTAAACCTTCGAACCAGTCTGCAAGTACAGACAGTGCAGAACAAATTTTCCAAAGAAGTTGTGCTGGGTGTCACGCAACAGATTTATCAGGGGCAACTGGACCTGATTTAAGAAAAGTAGGCGGTAAGTACGACGCGGCAGATATCGAAGAAATTATTAAAAAAGGTCGCGGTTCAATGTCACCAGGACTTATTCAAGGTGAAGATGCGAAAAAAGTAGCTGAATGGTTAGCTGAACATAAATAAAAAGGGGTAAAATGGACGAGTTGATTCATATAATCAACTCGTTTCCCTTTTTTTGGAATGTAACATAACTGTAACAAAAATGTATCCAAACTGGAAACCGTTTGATGTTACAATGAGGTTTGTAGAATTTTGCTGAAATATATTACATAGAGTAGTATTGCTTAGAAAAAGAGTATAAGTAGACTACCTTCAACAAGAGTGGTTTAAAAGATAATAAAGGTTTAGCTTTTATTTTCAAATGTACAGAAAAGTATTTCGAAAAAAATCATTAAGTATTGGGTGATAAATAATGATAAAAATGACGAATGTTTATAAGGAGTACCCGAATGGTATGAAAGCCATTGCTGGTCTCACAGTTAACATTAAACAAGGCGAGTTTGTATACGTAGTTGGACCGAGTGGAGCCGGGAAATCTACATTTATTAAAATGATGTATCGTGAAGAGAAACCATCTACAGGATCTATTAATGTAAATGGACTTACTATCGAGTCATTAGCAGAAAGAGACGTTCCATATTTCCGTCGTCAATTAGGCGTGATTTTCCAAGATTTTAAATTACTACCTAAATTAACGGTATATGAGAATGTTGCGTTTGCCTTAGAAGTAATTGAGGAAGAGCCAGATGCAATTCGTGAGCGTGTAACAGAAGTGTTAGGTCTTGTAGGTCTTGAAGATCGTGCAGACGCACTTCCAAGCGAACTTTCAGGCGGGGAGCAGCAACGTGTTGCGATTGCGAGAGCAATTGTTAATAGACCAAAGGTTGTAATTGCCGATGAGCCGACAGGTAACTTAGATATTGAAACAGCTCTTGATATTATGAAGATTTTCACACGCATTAATGAGCGTGGTACAACGATCGTTATGGCGACACATAACGCAGATATCGTAAATACAATCCGTCATCGTGTAATCGCGATTGAAGGCGGAAAAATTGTTCGAGATGAGATGGAGGGAGGATACGGATATGAAGGCTAAGACCCTTAGTCGACATTTGCGAGAAGGTGTAAAGAATCTATCACGTAACGGATGGATGACGTTTGCTTCTGTTAGTGCAGTAACAGTTACATTATTACTTGTAGGTGTCTTTTTAACAGCGATTATGAATATGAACCATTTTGCGACGAAAGTAGAGCAAGATGTAGAAATTCGTGTACACATTGATCCAGCAGCAAAAGAAGCTGATCAAAAGAAATTAGAAGATGATATGAGTAAGATTGCAAAAGTAGACTCTATTAAATATTCTTCTAAAGAAGAAGAGTTAAAACGTTTAATTAAAAGCTTAGGCGATAGCGGAAAGACATTTGAGTTATTTGAACAAGATAACCCACTTAAAAACGTATTCGTTGTAAAAGCAAAAGAACCAACAGATACAGCAACAATTGCGAAAAAGATTGAAAAAATGCAGTTTGTAAGTAATGTTCAGTACGGAAAAGGGCAAGTTGAACGATTATTTGATACTGTAAAAACTGGTCGTAACATCGGGATTGTGTTAATTGCTGGTCTTTTATTCACAGCGATGTTCTTAATCTCTAATACAATTAAAATTACAATTTATGCTCGTAGTACAGAAATCGAAATTATGAAACTTGTAGGTGCAACAAACTGGTTTATTCGTTGGCCGTTCTTATTAGAGGGATTATTCCTAGGAGTATTAGGATCAATTATTCCAATTGGCTTAATTCTAGTTACGTATAATTCGTTGCAAGGTGTGTTTAACGAAAAACTTGGCGGAACAATTTTCGAACTTCTACCATACAGCCCATTCGTATTCCAATTAGCTGGTTTACTAGTGTTAATCGGGGCTTTAATCGGTATGTGGGGAAGTGTAATGTCAATTCGTCGCTTCTTAAAAGTATAAAAAGTTGCAAACATAATTCGTACAAGCTTATCATATAGTAGAAATAGGTAAAGGCATCACACACTGTGTGATGCCTTTTGCTACACCACCTGTGTGTTTTGGAAAGGGGAATTCCGCATTGAAACGTAGAGTTGCAATTATTGGAATGGTTGTTGCATTTTTAATTGGTGCTGGCGGAATGTTTGCAGGTATGTCTTTATTTGGGGTTAACCCAGCAGAAGTAACGCAAACAATTTCGAATGGAAACGCTAGCACTGCGCAAGGGAATTTGGCAAAAATTAATGAGGCGTATGCACTAATTGATTCACGTTATGTGGAAGACGTGAAAGATGAAAAATTAGTCGAAGGTGCAATACAAGGCATGTTGTCTACGCTGAAGGACCCTTATTCCACGTATATGGATAAAGAAACGGCTAAACAGTTTAGTGAATCGCTTGATCCCGAGTTAGAAGGGATTGGGGCTGAGGTGAACAAAACGGATGGTAAGCTTATTATCGTATCTCCAATTAAAGGCTCACCAGCAGAAAAGATTGGAATTAAACCGAATGACCAAATTTTATCTGTAGATGGAAATAGTGTGAAAGATTTATCACGTGAAGAAGCGGTATTAAAGATTCGTGGTAAAAAAGGAACGACTGTTGCGATTGAAATTAAGCGTGCAGGAGTGGCTGATCCGATTGTATTTAAAATTAAGCGTGAAAAAATTCCAATCTTCACAGTGTTTAGCTCTGTGAAACAAGAGAGCGGAAAAGATATCGGTTATATGCAAATCACTTCTTTTGCTGAAAATACAGCGAAAGAATTTAAGGATCAGTTAAAAGAGTTAGAGAAGAAAAACATAAAAGGCTTAGTTATTGACGTACGTGGTAATCCTGGTGGCTACTTAAATAGTGTAGAAGAGATACTAGGAGAAATTATGACGGATAAAAAGCCGATGCTACAAGTAGAGCAACGAAATGGTGAGAAGAAGAAATTCTCTACGGAACTGAAAGAGAGAAAACCATATCCGATTTCAGTATTAATTGATAACGGAAGTGCTTCTGCTTCAGAGATTTTAGCGGGTGCGCTAAAAGAGGGAGAAGGATACGATTTAATTGGTGAAAAAACGTTTGGCAAAGGTACTGTTCAGCAAGCTGTTCCATTTAAAGATGGCAGCAACATCAAATTAACGATGTTCAAATGGTTAACACCGGATGGAAACTGGATTCATAAAAAAGGAATCAAGCCAACTGTAGAAGTGAAACAACCAGATTATTATCATGCGACACCAATTCAAATTGAAAAGACACTTTCATACAATGCAAATGATGTACAAGTAAAACATGCCCAAGAAATGCTTAAGAGTTTAGGATATGTACCAGGACGTGAAGATGGATACTTTAGTAAAGAGACAGAATCAGCACTGAAAGCATTCCAAAATGCGAATAAGATGGAAGCGACAGGACAGCTCGATAAAAAGACAGCTGAGGCGATTCAAACGAAAATTATTGAAAAAATCCGTTCTGGAGAAAATGATCTACAATTACAGTCAGCATTAAAATTAATGGCGAAGTAAAAAGAAATACAGGCAGTTTGCTGCCTGTATTTTTTTGTGTTAAACAAACGTTTGTCCAGTTATGATAATATAAAAAGAAAGAATGATATAAATGGTGGTGAATGGGTTCGTGGAGGCATGGATTTTTGAAATAATGCGGGCAGTTGGACGTTTTTTCTTACACCCTGCTGTCTATGTATTTTTAATAAGTAGTATCTTCGTTGGATACTTACGTATGTTACGAGAACGAAAAGATTTTTCTTTTAAAGTTTATGATATTTGGTTTGAACTTCGAACATCTTTATTGGCGGGAGTTAAATACGGATTAATCGTATCTATCATTACGATTGGGCTCGGACTTGTTGTTTCTAAGGCGAGCTTATGGGCCATTTTACTTTGGACGTTACTATTTGGATTAACTGCTATGTATCGATATTTATCAGCAGCTTATACGTTTAGTGTCGCGATTGTATGTGTTCTATTATCTTCTAAGCTACCAGTTTCTTTCTTACAGCTTGGAGAAGGTGAAGAGAATACAATCGTATCCCTTGCTATTTTGCTAGGCATCATGCTCGTTGTAGAGGGCTTGTTGATTTCTAAAAATGCAGTAGGATATTCGACGCCGAAGATTAGGAAGGGGAAGCGTGGACTAAAGATTGGTTTACACGAATCAAAGCGTTTATGGATCGTTCCTATTTTTATTCTTGTACCAGGTGAAGCAGTAACGCAGTTTATTTCATGGTGGCCTGTCGTGTCAATCGGTTCACATACATATTCTCTATTCCTCGTTCCATTTTTAATTGGATTTATGAGAAGGATTAGAAGTTATGAGCCGACGGAAGCTTTATTATTTACAGGAAGACGTGTGTACGGATTAGCAGGACTTGTGCTTGTTTTAGGAATCGCAAGTTATTGGTGGCACGTACTTGCCATTATTGCAATGGGCGTTGCAATGCTTGGACGTTTTACAATTTCCATGCAAGAGAAAATTGCGGATGAAACAAGACCAGCATACTTCGCTGCACGTAATGATGGACTCGTTGTACTAGATACAATTCCAAATACAATTGGAGCAGAGCTGAATTTACTGCCTGGAGAAATGATTACGAAAGTAAATGGAGTCATTCCAAGAAGTGCTGAGGAATTTTATGATGCACTTCAAACGAAGACGACAGGAGCATTTTGTAAGTTAGAAGTATTAGATACAAATGGAGAACTTCGCCTTGCTCAAACGGCATTATACGCTGGTGGACATCACGAATTAGGTATTGTGTTTGTTCAGCAGGAGCATGAATGGGATTCGGAAGCGATGTAATAGAAGAAAAGGTATCACCTTGTGGTGATGCCTTTTTTGTGTAAGATGGGCGGTAGTTATAGTACATGAAATTTATATCGGCGATTATCGGAATATATCAGCGCAACTTGAGATATATCGGCGATTATTGAAATATATCAGCGCAACTGAAATTATATCAGCGATTATTCAAATATATCGACTTTCCGGCAAAAAACGACAACTATCGCAAACCTCATTTTAGTTTCATAGTCGAATCACTTGAATAATTATTTGATAATGGTTATCATTTAGAGAGTCTTTTTAATTTTAGAAAATGGAGGGAAGATATGCTACGTAAATTTTTTTCTTACTATAAACCGTATAAAGGTTTATTTATACTCGACTTTTCTTGTGCAGTCGTCGCAGGATTACTAGAACTTGGCTTCCCGCTTATCGTAAATCAATTTATTGATAAGTTATTGCCAGGGCAAAACTGGACGCTTATTTTATGGGCTTGTTTCGGTTTACTTGCAGTGTATATGTTGAATGCAGGCTTACAATATGTCGTTACATATTGGGGACATATGCTTGGTGTTAACATTGAAACAGATATGAGGCAGAAATTATTTGATCATATTCAAAAGCTATCATTCAGATTTTTTGACAATAATAAAACAGGTCATTTAATTTCACGTCTTACGAACGATTTAATGGAAATTGGGGAAATTGCTCACCATGGGCCAGAAGATTTATTTATCGCTGTAATGACTTTAGTTGGGGCATTCTCATTTATGATGATGATCAACTGGAAGTTAGCGCTATTAACATTCTTCGTTATTCCATTCTTATTATGGTTAGCGCTGTACTTCAATAAAAAAATGACAGGTACATTTAGACGTTTATTCTCAGACGTTGCTGATTTCAATGCATGTATTGAGAATAACGTTGGTGGTATTCGCGTTGTACAAGCATTCGGGAATGAAAAGTTTGAGAAAGAGCAATTTGCTGTGAACAACGCTCGTTTCCGTACAACGAAATTAATGGCGTATAAAATTATGGCGCTAAATTCGTCAATTAGTTATATGCTTATGCGTCTCGTAACGCTCTTCGTCTTAATATGCGGTACATGGTTTGTTCTGCAAGGAGAATTAACGTACGGTGGATTTATCGGATTCGTTCTATTAACGAATATTTTCTTCCGTCCAATTGAAAAAATTAATGCGGTAATCGAAAGCTATCCGAAAGGGATTGCCGGTTTTAAAAGGTATGTAGAGCTTCTTGAAACAGAGCCTGATATTGTAGACTCTAAAGATGCAATGGAAGTGGAACATGTACATGGCGATATTCAATATAACAACATTACGTTCGGATATGAAAATAAAGAACCGATTTTAAATGATATTAGTTTGAAAATACATGCAGGTGAAACAGTTGCTTTTGTTGGACCATCTGGAGCTGGAAAAACGACGTTATGTAGCTTATTACCACGTTTTTATGAGCAATCATCTGGATCCATTCAAATTGATGGTATTGATACGAAAGACATGACGTTATCTTCACTTCGTAAGCAAATTGGAATTGTGCAGCAAGACGTGTTCCTATTCTCTGGAACGATTCGTGAAAATATTGCTTACGGAAATTTAAAGGCGTCAGAAGCTGAAATTTGGCAGGCAGTAAAAAGTGCGCAATTAGAAGACTTAATTTACTCACAACGAGACGGTTTAGATACCGTTATTGGTGAGCGCGGTGTGAAACTTTCAGGCGGACAGAAACAACGTCTAGCAATTGCTCGTATGTTCTTGAAAAACCCGCCAATTTTAATATTAGATGAAGCGACTTCCGCATTAGACACAGAGACGGAACTTGCGATTCAAAAATCACTTGCTGAACTATCTGTCGGTCGTACAACGTTAGTTATCGCTCACAGACTTGCAACGATTAAAAATGCAGATCGCATCGTCGTTGTAAATAAAGATGGGATTGCAGAACAAGGTTCACATGATGAATTAATTGAGCAAGGCGGGGGATACAGTAGGTTATACGAAGCGCAGTTTAGTTCGTAAATATAATTTGTGCTGAATTAGTGCACTATAAGTACGTAAAAATCTCATATGGGAGGTAATAAAGTATGATTGTAACAACAACGTCTACAATTCAAGGAAAAGAAATTATTGAGTATATCGATATCGTCAATGGAGAAGCGATTATGGGTGCGAATATCGTTCGTGACCTCTTCGCCTCTGTCCGTGACGTTGTCGGTGGTCGTGCTGGCGCTTATGAAAGTAAATTAAAAGAAGCGCGCGACATCGCAATGGAAGAAATGAAAACTTTCGCAAGACAAAAAAATGCGAATGCAATTGTTGGTATCGACGTGGATTATGAAGTGGTTCGCGAAGGGATGCTAATGGTTGCGGTCAGCGGGACTGCTGTCCGTATCTGAAGTAAAAAGCCGTGCTGATGCACGGCTTTTTGTATGCTATGTCGAAGATTCAATATTTCTTGGGAAATGCGGAAGGTCCCGTCGATATATAGGGAAGACATTAGAGTGCTCCTTTACATTTCCGGATTTCAATTAATAATGTTTCGTATTCTTGTTCGAGAGATTTAATGTCATCGTGATGATTTGGTATGGAAATTCGGCCGATGATTTCTGTTAATTTTGTTTGTAATCGTAACAATTCTTGTTCGGTAACGTTTACAGAATCCTCGGTTGTTCTCTTGGTGTATTGCTCGTAATTACCGTGGAATACTCTAGGTTCACTCTCGTCTACTTGTAGAATATGGTCTGCCACAGAGCGAATAAAGGCACGGTCATGGCTAATAAAAAGTATAGTGCCAGGATATTCTTGTAACATGCTTTCTAATTCTTCTTGTGTTGCTAAGTCTAAATAGTTTGTCAAACTTATTTCAGCTTGTGATTTTTGAATTCGTTATTATAAATTTGTGCTTTCGCTAGCGCCTCAGCATCATTTTGAATTTCATTTAATCCATTCGCATCCCCAATAATATAACCTTCAAATGATGAACCAACAAAATCAAAGATGTATTGGAACTGGGAGATAAGCGGTAATGCTTTTAGTTTCGGATTATCGCCGCCAACGATAACAACGTACATTTTTTTGCCTTTCATTTTTTCTTTGAAATGAAGGGATGTATCACGCAAGCTTTGTGACCAGCGATCGATGAAGTTTTTCATATGACCACTCATCCCGTACCAATATAATGGTGTAGCAAAGATAATTGTGTTGTGCTCTAACATGCGCTTCGTTAACTGCTCGTAGTCATCATCTACAGGTTGGAATCCTCCTGCATCATGACGCTGATCTGTAATAGGATAAACTGTGTGATCACGTAAATAAATTTGTTCTGTTTCAATTCCAGCAATCATCATATGTGTTAAAGCTTCCGTATTTCCATTTTGTCTTGAACTGCCGTGTATAACAAACATGTAATCATTCCTTTTCTTTTGCTTTTTTTAGGAGTGAAACGTGTTTTTGCAAATTCGTTTGAATATTGGAAAGCAATGAAATTTGCTTTGTTACTTCATTAAGTTTATCTTCATAAAGCGTAAGGATGCTGCTGCACGGATTGTCGTATAAGTGCGGTTCAATTTCAAGGCAGCGCAGCATCCTTGCCGTCTCTTCTAAATTTAAGCCAATTTGTAAGTACATTTGAATAAGCTCCACTTTTTCGATGGCACTTTCGTCAAAATCACGATAGCCATTTGCGAGGCGCTTCGAAGGGAGTAATCCCTTTTCTTCGTAATGTCTTAGTGATCTTTCGCTAACGCCAGTTTCTTTTGATAACTCCCCGATTCGCAATGCGTTTCACTCCTTTTACATGTATTGTAAACCTTCACACTAATGTGAAGGTCAACTCTGTTTTTTCGCAAAGTAATCTACATGATTTAAAAACACTTGAATAGCTTTAGACGGAATAAAATATTTGCCGCGCACGATGGAGAATGGACGGATGAGTTGTTCATTTGGAATTTCGACGTGGAATAGTTCTTTTGCCAGTAGCTCTTTCCGTACAGTCCAATCAGAAAGTATAGCGATGCCAAGCCCGGCAGCGACAGCTTCCTTTACGCTTTGGATACTACTAAAGGTAAAGAATCGTTTCATTTTTAAATGGTGTTGATGAATAAAGCGATCGCTATAAGCACGTGTTCCGGAACCACTTTCTCTTAATACCCACACTTGATCTTGGAGTGTCCTTTCATTCACTTCCTTTGTGTCGAGCAGTGGATGATTTGGCGGGACGACGAGTTTCATTTCATCTTGCATAAATGTTTCAACGTCAACGTCGGCGTATACGACTTGCCCTTCCACTAAGCCGATATCAATTTGATTAGATCGAAGACTTTGCAAGACGTCTTCTGTATTTGAGATAAAAGTATGGACTTCGACGCGTGGATTTTCATTGGCATAATTAGCTAATATTTTCGGGAGTAAGTATTCGCCAATTGTAAAACTAGCACCGATGCGAAGCGTTCCTGTTACAACGTTATGTAGCTCGTTAATTTCTTGTTTAGCATCTTCGTAAAGAGAGAGCATTTGCTTTGCGTGTATATATAATATGTTTCCGGCCTCGGTCACTTGAACGTGCTTCGGGGATCGTTGAATGAGTGTAGTCCCAAATTCGTTTTCTAAGTTGCGAATGTGCATACTTACGCCAGGCTGTGAAAGGTTTAATAATTCTGCTGCACGAGAGAAGTGTTTCTGTTCAACAACCGTAACAAAAATTTTTAAAATGTCTACGTTCATATCATCTGCTCCTTTCTTTTTCTATCATCTTATCATAAGTATTTCTGATGATAGAGATTTGGTATTGGTATTAAACTTATTATAGAAACTCTCTTATAATGTAAGTAGAAAGAACATGCATGTTCCAATACGATTATTGGAGTGGTTCAAAGTGGAACAAACACTTGTTATACAAAAGAAGAAGCGTTTTGGATTTTCGCAAGGGATTGGGATTACATTATTAATCGCAATTGTGGCGAAATATTTAGCGGAGCTTCCATTTTTAAATATTATGGGACAATTAGTAATTGCTATTCTAATTGGGATGGTTTGGCGTGCGGCAATTGGAGTTCCTCATGATGCGATTGCAGGGACGAACTTTGCGAGTAAGAAGTTGCTGCGCTTTGGGATTATCTTACTTGGAATGCGATTAAATCTTGTTGATATTGCGAAGGCGGGACCGAAAGTATTGGTTATCGCTGCGGTTGTTATTACATTTACGATTTTCGTTGTATATGGACTAACGAAAGTATTTAAGGTAGAAAAGAAACTTGGGATTTTAACAGCATGCGGGACAGCAATTTGCGGTGCGGCAGCGGTCGTGGCAATTGCGCCGCAAGTGAAAGCAAAAGATGATGAAACGGCAGTTGGGGCTGCAATCATTGCAATTTTAGGTACGATATTTACGCTTATTTATACGTTATTATATCCAGTACTTGGCCTATCTCCATACGGTTACGGTGTATTCTCAGGGGCCACGCTGCATGAAATCGCTCATGTCATCGCAGCTGCGGCGCCAGGAGGAAGCGCGGCTGTAGACATCGCAGTTATCGTGAAGTTAACGCGCGTTGCAATGCTTGTACCAGTAGCGATTTTAATTGGATTATGGTTTGGTAAGAGTGAGGGAAGCAAAGAAAAAAGATCATGGCGCGACCTTCCAATTCCGTGGTTCATTTTCGGATTTTTAGCGATGAGTGCAGTGCATTCGCTCGGGATTATTCCAGAAGTTGTTGCGGGATATATTGTAGTCATCGCTTATATGCTTATCGCAATGGCGATGGCGGGGCTTGGTTTAAATGTAGAGTTTAAAACGTTCCGTAAGTTAGGAAGCAAAGCATTCGTGGCAGGGCTAATTGGCTCGGTTTGCTTATCGGTGCTTGGATATGTTCTTGTATATGCGTTAGGATTTATGTAGTAAAGGAGAGAGCTGTTCCCGAAGGTATATTTTGGGGCAGCTTTTTCTTATGCTTATTTTGCTACGAATGTCGGTATTTGTCGGTAAGTCGATATATTCGAAAAATCGCTGATATAAATGGAGTTGCGCTGATATATTTGGGAAATCGCCGATATAATTTCAGTTGCGCTGATATATTTGAAAAATCGCTGATATAAATTGAATTACTTTTGTACTTTGTTAGAGTAGATGTTTAATGAGACGTTTTTCTAAAATTTGTAAAGATATCTTTACTTGTAGTTGGAAAATATTTATAATTAAAGTAAAGATATCTTTACTTTAGAAGGTGGAGCCTATGGGTGTAAAAAATAAAATTAAAGAATTAAGAAAGCAACATCATATAACGCAAGTTGAAATGGCAAAGGCGATGCAGGTGACACGGCAGACAATCGTGGCGATTGAAAACCATCATTACAATCCGAGTCTAGAGTTATCCTTAAAAATCGCCAAATATTTTGGAGTGAAGGTGGAAGAAATATTTACGCTGGAGTTATGACAAGCTTCGTTTTCTTATTCATTATGTATCTTTGTGTAAATAAGTATTTAGACAGGCCAGTAGTACATGTAAATGAGTTATTATATATTGCTATTTTTGGTCTAGTAATAAGTATGGCATCGACGAGCGTGTTAGCAACAAGGAATAGATAGAAAAAGGGGAACTGGGATGGGATTACCGGTATTATGTGTCGCTACAGCTATTTTTGCTTTGTTTTGGGGAATGCAGAACTTCTCTCATAATCCAGTGCCGAGTATTTGTATTATGCTTGGTACTGTAGGTTTATCGTATTATTTATTAGTTTCAGCTCATTATCATAAAACAGCAACGAGCGTTGTTGTCGGAGCACTTATTTTATTTTGTGGTCGTGCTGTGCAAAAGGGGTTATTTTCGTAAAGGCTGTTTATACGAAGCGTATAAACAGCCTTTTGTATTTTTTTTACAAAACACTTGAAAGTTACGTAACGTCATCTTTTATAATGAAGGAGAAGAGGTGATGATAGTGATTTCAATTCAACAATTGACGAAAGAAACAGGGATAACAGTACGCACATTACGTTATTATGATCAAATAGATTTATTAAAGCCGAGTGGTAAAACAGAGGGTGGACATCGGTTATATAGTGAAGCGGACGTTATTCGTTTGCAACAAATTTTATTTTTAAAGGAAATGGGATTTTCGTTAAAAGAAACTGCGAATATGTTAGTAAAAGGTGAGTTGGATTTAAAGAATTCTCTTGAAAAACAACTTCGATTTGTACAGGAAGAACAAAAGAAATTTAATCGAATGGAGCGTGTTTTACAAGCGGTTGTTTATTCGGTAGATGTAGAGGGAGAGCTCGATTGGAAAGTTATGTTTGAATTAATTCAGCTTTCGAAACAGTCTCCTCGTATACGTGAAATATTCCAAAATGAAGTGTTTTCAAAGGAAGAACAAAAATTGCTTCAGAATTTGCCGAATATGAGTGAAGAAGATCCGAATGTTTTAGAGTGGGTAGATTTATTAAAGCAATTTCGCACTTTTATGAAAGATGGTAAAGAAGCTGCAAATGATGAGGTACAAGGGGCAACGAAGAGATTAATGCAGAAGTGTTTAGAAATGGCTAATGGTGACGAAGCGTTTTTAGATAAGTTATGGGAAGTTAGAAAATCGAAAGAAGATTCACAGAAAATGAGCATGTATCCAATCGAAGAAGAACTTTTATTATATATGGATGAAGCTTGTCGTATTTATGATGAAAAGGAGAAGGATAAATGAGTATGCTCGCAGAATATCGTTGGTATTTTTTAATTGGGGCAGAGATTGTATTTTGGTTATCGGCTATCGGTTTCTTTTTACTCCGTTACGGATTTCGTTTGAAAAAGGCGAGTTTTATTATGGGGATTGTACTACTTATAAATGAAGTGTTTATTTTAATTTTAGGAGTAGTGGATTACTATCAAACAGGAAAGTTCTCTAACTTTCAAATCATTACTGTAATCATTTTATTGTATGCAGTCTTTTACGGGAAAAAGGATTTGAAGAAGCTTGATATATTTGCGCAAAAGCTAGTTGCGAAATGGCGGAATGAGCCGGCGCCTATTATAGAAGAACAGGTAGAATTAACAGGTATGGCTTATGCGAAGCAAGAAATAAAAAATTGGGTATTGCACCTTAGTTTGTTTGTTGTTGTGCATATTTTCTTTTTCTTTCTGTACGGTCTTGCCCCGGTTGAACAATGGCATAATTGGTTAGAAACGGGAATTGTTTTAAATAAAGCAGCGAGTCGGGTTAGCCAAGTTTGGGCGATTATACTTTTAGTGGATGCAGTTATTTCATTTTCATATGTTCTTTTTCCGAAGAAGGAGAAAGGGAACAAGAAGCTACTTTCTTAGGGGAAAGTAGCTTTTTAGTATGCCAATAGTTTTGTATAGGAGAGGATGACAGTAGGAAAAAGAGCTGATTTTAAATGAAGTGGAATCTTAATCAGTGTGGTGCTTACTGTTTGTTCATGCGGAAGAAGATTTGATAAGGAAGGAAGTGTACTCTCCTTCCTTTTTCTATATATTGTCGAAAACTTTACCGAATATCTGTTCGTTTTTTTAGGTTTTTTATAGGCATTCGTGGTAAAATAATAATACAGATTTTTATGAGGAGGTCGGATTTTCTTGGAACGTCAATTTGAAATTGTCTCAGCGTATTCCCCGCAAGGTGATCAGCCGGTAGCTATAGAGAAGCTTGTAGAGGGAATTAATAGCGGAAAGAAAAAGCAAGTGTTGCTTGGAGCGACAGGAACGGGTAAGACATTTACGATTTCAAATGTCATTAAAGAAGTGCAAAAGCCAACACTTGTCATGGCTCATAATAAAACGTTAGCAGGACAGTTATATAGTGAGTTGAAGGACTTTTTCCCAAATAATGCAGTTGAATATTTTGTTAGTTATTACGATTATTATCAACCAGAAGCGTATGTGCCGCAAACAGATACGTTTATTGAAAAAGACGCACAGATTAATGATGAAATTGATAAATTGCGTCACTCGGCAACGTCTGCATTATTTGAACGGGATGATGTAATTATCGTTGCGAGTGTTTCGTGCATATATGGTTTAGGTTCTCCAGAAGAATACCGCGAGTTAGTTGTTTCACTTCGAGTTGGTATGGAGAAGGATCGCAATCAATTGCTTCGTGAACTTGTTGATGTGCAGTATGGACGTAATGATATTGATTTCAAGCGCGGTACATTCCGTGTGCGCGGAGATGTAGTTGAAATCTTCCCGGCATCACTTGACGAGCATTGTATCCGAATTGAGTTTTTCGGTGATGAAATTGATCGTATTCGCGAAGTAAATGCGTTAACAGGGGAAGTATTAGCAGAACGTGATCATGTAGCAATTTTCCCAGCATCTCACTTCGTTACACGTGAAGAAAAAATGAAGGTCGCTATTGAAAATATCGAAAAAGAACTAGAAGAGCGTTTAAAGGAATTAAATGATAACGGCAAGTTGTTAGAAGCGCAGCGTATAGAGCAGCGCACACGTTATGATTTAGAAATGATGCGCGAGATGGGCTTTTGTTCAGGTATTGAAAACTATTCCCGTCATTTAACACTCCGTCCAGCGGGGGCAACGCCGTATACGTTATTAGACTATTTCCCGAAAGATTTCTTAATCGTTATGGATGAGTCGCACGTATCAGTGCCGCAAGTAAGAGCGATGTATAACGGGGACCAAGCGCGTAAGCAAGTACTTGTGGATCATGGATTCCGTCTGCCATCAGCTTTAGATAATAGACCGCTCACATTTGATGAGTTTGAAGAGAAAACGAATCAAGTTATTTACGTTTCAGCAACACCGGGACCGTACGAATTAGAGCAGTCGCCAGAAGTAATAGAACAAATTATTCGTCCAACAGGGCTTTTAGATCCGCCAATTGATATACGACCAATTGAAGGGCAGATTGACGATTTATTAGGAGAGATTCAAGATCGCATTGCAAAAAATGAACGTGTATTAATTACAACTTTAACGAAGAAGATGTCAGAGGATTTAACAGACTACTTAAAAGATGTAGGGATTAAGGTGAATTACCTGCATTCTGAAGTGAAAACATTAGAACGTATTGAAATTATTCGGGATCTTCGTCTTGGTAAGTTTGATGTTCTTGTCGGTATTAACTTATTACGAGAAGGGTTAGATATTCCAGAAGTATCACTTGTAGCTATTTTAGATGCTGATAAGGAAGGATTCTTGCGTTCAGAACGTTCATTAATTCAAACAATCGGTCGTGCAGCACGTAATGAAAACGGCCGCGTTATTATGTACGCAGATCGCATAACGAGATCGATGGAAATTGCGATTGAAGAAACGAAGCGTCGTCGTAGTATACAAGAAGCTTACAATGAAGAGCATGGTATTACGCCGAAAACGATTCAAAAAGGTGTGCGTGATGTAATTCGTGCAACGACAGCTGCTGAAGAAACAGAAACGTATGAAGCAACGCCAGCTAAGAAGATGACGAAAAAAGAGCGTGAAAAGACAATTGCGAAGATGGAAGCAGAAATGAAAGAAGCAGCAAAAGCGTTAGACTTCGAGCGTGCAGCTGAATTAAGAGATTTACTATTAGAATTAAAAGCGGAAGGGTGAAAAGAGTGAGTAAGAGCAAGGATTTTATCGTTGTAAAAGGTGCTAGAGCACATAACTTAAAAAATATTGATGTAACCATTCCGAGAAATCAGCTTGTCGTTGTAACGGGATTGTCTGGTTCGGGGAAATCATCATTAGCATTTGATACGATTTATGCAGAAGGGCAGCGCAGATACGTAGAATCGTTATCTGCGTATGCACGCCAGTTTTTAGGGCAAATGGATAAACCGGATGTAGATACGATTGAAGGATTGTCACCAGCAATTTCAATCGATCAAAAAACGACGAGTCGTAATCCACGTTCAACAGTTGGAACAGTAACGGAGATTTATGATTATTTACGTTTATTATTTGCGCGAATTGGTACGCCAATTTGTCCGAATCATGGCATTGAAATTACATCACAAACAGTAGAGCAGATGGTAGACCGCGTCCTTGAATATCCTGAACGTACGAAATTACAAGTGTTAGCTCCTATCGTTTCTGGCCGTAAAGGTGCACATGTGAAAGTACTTGAAGACATTAAGAAGCAAGGATATGTTCGTGTACGTGTTGATGGTGAAATGCTTGATGTGTCTGAAGATATTGCGTTAGATAAAAATAAGAAGCATTCCATTGAAGTTGTAATAGATCGTATTGTTGTAAAAGAAGGAATCGCAAGCCGTCTTGCGGATTCACTTGAAAGTGCATTAAAGCTTGGCGGGGGACGAGTGTTAATCGATGTTATGGGAGAAGAGGAACTTCTATTTAGTGAGCATCATGCTTGTCCGCATTGTGGTTTTTCAATCGGAGAATTAGAGCCGCGTATGTTCTCATTCAATAGTCCGTTCGGTGCATGTCCTTCTTGTGATGGACTTGGCTCAAAGCTAGAGGTAGATTTAGAACTTGTTATTCCGAACTGGGATTTATCATTAAATGAACATGCGATTGCGCCTTGGGAACCGACAAGTTCACAATATTACCCACAGCTTTTACAATCTGTATGTAATCACTACGGCGTTGATATGGATGTGCCTGTGAAAGATATACCGAAAGATTTATTTGATAAAGTGTTGTACGGAAGCGGTGAAGAGAAAGTTTATTTCCGCTATGTAAATGAATTTGGTCAAGTAAAGGAAAATGAGATTTTATTTGAAGGTGTTATTCCAAATATTGAACGTCGTTATCGCGAAACGAGTTCTGATTACATTCGTGAGCAAATGGAAAAGTATATGGCAGAACAAGCTTGTCCGAAGTGTAAAGGTGGACGTTTAAAACCTGAGAGTTTAGCTGTTTTCGTTGGTGGAAAAACGATTGCTGATGTAACGAAATATTCTGTTCAAGAAGTACAGGAATTCTTCTCAAGTGTGGAGCTAACAGAGAAACAACAAAAAATTGCTCATTTAATTTTAAGAGAAATTCAGGAGCGCGTTGGGTTCTTAGTGAACGTCGGTTTAGATTATTTAACGTTAAGTCGTGCCGCAGGAACTTTATCAGGTGGTGAGGCGCAACGTATTCGTTTAGCAACGCAAATTGGTTCTCGTCTTACTGGCGTACTTTACATTCTTGATGAGCCTTCTATCGGTTTGCATCAGCGCGATAACGATCGTCTTATTCGTACATTGCAAGAAATGCGTGATTTAGGTAATACGTTAATTGTTGTTGAGCATGATGAAGATACGATGATGGCAGCTGATTATTTACTTGATATCGGGCCTGGCGCAGGTATTCACGGTGGACAAGTCGTATCAGCAGGTACACCAGCTGAAGTGATGCAAGATGAGAATTCGCTAACAGGGAAGTATTTAAGCGGTAAAGAGTTTATTCCAGTTCCACTTGAAAGACGTAAAGGTGACGGACGAAAAGTGGAAATTGTCGGTGCAAAGGAGAATAACTTAAAGAACGCGAAAATGTCATTCCCGCTTGGTACGTTTGTAGCGGTAACGGGTGTATCTGGTTCTGGTAAAAGTACGATGATTAATGAAGTACTATATAAATCGTTAGCGCAAAAGTTATATAAAGCGAAAGCGAAGCCAGGTACTCATAAAGAGATTAAAGGTCTTGAGCATTTAGATAAAGTAATCGATATTGATCAATCGCCAATTGGACGTACACCACGTTCTAACCCAGCGACTTATACAGGTGTATTCGATGATATTCGTGATGTGTTTGCCCAAACGAATGAAGCGAAAGTGCGTGGATATCAAAAAGGACGTTTCAGCTTTAACGTAAAAGGTGGACGTTGTGAAGCATGCCGTGGTGATGGAATTATAAAAATTGAAATGCACTTCTTACCAGACGTATACGTGCCGTGTGAAGTTTGTCATGGTAAACGTTACAACCGTGAAACGTTAGAAGTGAAATATAAAGATAAGAACATTTCTGAAGTGTTAGGGATGACGATTGAAGATGGGGTAGAGTTCTTCGCTAATATCCCAAAAATTAAGCGTAAACTTCAAACGCTTGTAGATGTTGGACTTGGTTATATGAAATTAGGGCAACCAGCAACGACGTTATCTGGTGGTGAAGCACAGCGTGTGAAATTAGCTTCTGAATTACACCGTCGTTCTACAGGTCGTACATTATACATTTTAGATGAGCCAACGACTGGTTTACATGCGCATGATATTGCACGTCTGCTAGAAGTGTTGCAACGTCTTGTTGAGAGCGGTGAGACGGTACTTGTAATTGAACATAATTTAGATGTAATTAAAACAGCGGATTATATCGTTGACCTTGGACCAGAGGGCGGAGACAAAGGTGGACAAATCGTTGCTTCCGGAACGCCAGAGCAAGTAGTGAAAGAAGAGCGCTCGTATACAGGTAAGTATTTAAAAGGGCAACCAGCAACGACGTTATCTGGTGGTGAAGCACAGCGTGTGAAATTAGCTTCTGAATTACACCGTCGTTCTACAGGTCGTACATTATACATTTTAGATGAGCCAACGACTGGTTTACATGCGCATGATATTGCACGTCTGCTAGAAGTGTTGCAACGTCTTGTTGAGAGCGGTGAGACGGTACTTGTAATTGAACATAATTTAGATGTAATTAAAACAGCGGATTATATCGTTGACCTTGGACCAGAGGGCGGAGACAAAGGTGGACAAATCGTTGCTTCCGGAACGCCAGAGCAAGTAGTGAAAGAAGAGCGCTCGTATACAGGTAAGTATTTAAAAGAGATTTTAAATCGTGATAAAGCAAGAATGAAAGAGAGAATAAAAGAAGTAGAGCTATCTCAATAAGGGTATTACGAAAAACCGAGTGGGAATGACACTCGGTTTTTCGTTCATAGGGAGAGAAGATGGGGTTTTTAGATGTTTTAAGAAAGAAAAATATGAAGGTAAGAGAGTTTCAAAAGTGGGGTGTATATTTTCGGAAGCGCTGGGAGGATAACTTTGCAAATCATGTAAGTGATGAGGAAAAAGAAGACATTTTCCTTTACGGAGATAAGTATGCATGTGGGTATCTTTGGCACATATTTAATTATGAGAAAAAGAAGTGTGTAGAGGGGAAAGAAGCAGAAAACGCGTTTCATAATGAAGTGAAAAAGGAGTGCTACATCTTCTATCAACACTGTAATGATGTACTATTAATAAAAGATGCAAGTGTATTAAGTATGGATGATATATTACGTGAAACAGATGATATGTATAAAGGCGATATTTACATTATAGATAAAGATTTCACTTGGACCTTTGTGAAAACGCATGAGCATAGATGGTGTGGGCCTTATTTCGCAAAGAAGTGTTAGTAGGTATACAAGCATGAAGAATCGAATAAATTGATATAAGTGTTTGTATCGTGCTTGCGTTTATTATTGATTAGCGTATGATGAAAGATATATGTTTAAAAGGATGTGTAAGAAAATGAGATGGATTGTATCACTTCTTGTAAATAGTGTTGTGTTAATCGCTGTATCGGGACTTTTAAAAGGGATTGCACCAGACGCGTTTTACGTAGCAAATATACAAACTGCAATTATTGCGAGTATTATTTTGGCTGTTTTAAATGTGTTCGTAAAACCGTTTTTAATTTTAATTACGCTACCAATTACTGTTGTAACTTTCGGTTTCTTCTTAATTGTTATTAATGCAATTACGTTAAAGATAGCAGATTCATTATTAGGAGACGCATTTAATATATCAGGTTTCGGTGTAGCGATTGTTGCGGCAATTTGTATTTCAATTTTTAATATGATTATTGAGAAGGCAATTGTGGAACCTTTATATGAAAAAAAGAGAAAATGACAAAAAGAAAAACATTTCATGATATGTATGAAATGTTTTTTTCTATTTATTAGAAACCGTATTTCTTGTTTCCAGAAAAAAATGGTACAATATCCGGTAGAATGGAATTTTACATCAAATGAGACTGAACCCGCAGCGGAGTGGAGGTTTATACATATGCCGAAAGTAAGGACAAAAGATTTAATTGAACAATTTCAATTGGAGTTAATAAGTGGTGAAGAAGGAATTCATCGTCCGATTGATACAAGTGATTTATCACGACCTGGTATTGAAATGGCAGGATTTTTTACATATTATCCAGCTGATCGCGTGCAGCTTCTTGGAAAGACGGAGCTGACGTTCTTTGACACGTTAACGTCAGAGCAAAAACAAGAGAGAATGAAAGCGCTTTGTACTGAGGAGACGCCATGTATTATTGTAACTCGTAATCAAGATGTACCAGATGAGTTGCTGCAAGCATCGCGTGAATCGGGCATGCCTTTATTACGTTCTTCTCAAACGACAACGAGATTATCAAGTCGTTTAACAAATTATTTAGAAGGTAAGTTAGCACCAACAACAGCTGTTCATGGTGTGTTAGTAGATATTTACGGCGTTGGCGTTTTAATTACAGGACAAAGTGGTGTCGGTAAAAGTGAGACAGCTCTTGAGCTTGTAAAACGTGGTCATCGCCTTGTTGCGGATGATAGTGTAGAAATTCGCCAAGAAGATGAAGACATGTTAGTTGGAAGCTCGCCAGATTTAATTGAGCATTTATTAGAAATTCGTGGTCTAGGCATTATTAACGTTATGACGTTATTCGGTGCAGGGGCAGTGCGAAATTATAAGCGTATTACACTTGTTATTAATCTTGAAATTTGGGATCAAAAGAAAAATTATGATCGCTTAGGTCTTGATGAAGAGAAGATGAAGATTATTGATACAGAACTTACGAAGATTACACTTCCAGTTCGTCCTGGTCGAAACTTAGCTGTTATTATTGAAGTGGCAGCGATGAACTTCCGTTTAAAACGTATGGGAGTCAATGCAGCACAGCAGTTCTCAGAACGATTAATGAGTGCGATTGAGTTAGGAAATCAGGAGTAAACATTGGAGAGGGAGGTCATACATATGCTGTTAGGTTCTGTACCACAGCTTGACCGCGTAGCTATCCAACTTGGACCGTTTCCTGTTTATTGGTACGGGATTATTATCGGTACAGGTGTGCTATTAGGTCTTTGGCTAGCAACTCGCGAAGGAGAAAGGCTAGGTATTCCAAAAGATACATTTGTTGACCTTGTATTAATTGCAGTACCGATCGCTATTCTATTTGCGAGAATGTACTATGTTATTTTTGAATGGGAATATTACGCGCAAAACCCGAGTCAAATTATTAATATTCGTCAAGGTGGCTTGGCGATTCATGGTGGCTTAATCGGGGCTGTTATTACAGGGATTCTTTTTGCGAAACGCCGCGGAGTTTCATTCTGGAAGTTGGCGGATATTGCTGCGCCAAGTATTTTACTAGGACAAGCAATTGGCCGATGGGGGAACTTTATGAACCAAGAGGCACATGGTGATGAAGTAACGAGACAGTTTTTAGAAGGCCTTCATTTACCGGATTTCATTATTAATCAAATGTATATTGATGGTGTTTACTATCACCCGACGTTTTTATATGAATCATTATGGAATTTTGCAGGGGTAATTCTATTACTTGCATTACGAAAAGTGAATTTACGCCGCGGAGAATTATTCTTCACATATTTAATTTGGTATTCAATAGGACGATTCTTCGTAGAAGGGTTACGTACAGATAGTTTAATGCTAGGACCACTTCGTATTGCACAAGTAATGTCAATTGGACTTGTTGTTATTTCTGTTATTTTCATTATTGTGAGACGAAAAATGGGGCAAGCTGATAAAAGATATTTAGAAAATTAGAGAAAAGTAGCATCTTATTATAAGATGCTGCTTCTTTCATATTCAGGAAAGAGAAAGGACTAAGGCAATGAAAATAAATACAGTGTTATTTGATTTAGATGGAACGTTAATTAATACAAATGAACTTATTATTTCTTCTTTTTTACATACTTTACATACATATTATCCAAATCAATATAAGCGTGAAGATGTATTGCCATTTATCGGTCCATCTTTACATGATACTTTCAGCAAGATTGATGAAAGTAAGGTTGAAGAGTTAATTACAAGCTATCGTCAATTTAACCATGATCATCATGATGAATTAGTAGAAGAATATGAAACTGTATATGAAACAGTTCAAGAGTTGAAGAAGCAAGGCTATAAGGTTGGTATTGTTACAACGAAAGCGAGACAAACCGTTGAAATGGGATTAAAGTTTTCAAAGCTTGATGAGTTCTTTGATGTTGTTGTGACAATTGATGATGTCGAGCATGTGAAACCACATCCAGAGCCACTTCAAAAAGCGCTTCAGTTATTAGATGCGAAACCGGAAGAAGCATTGATGGTTGGGGATAATCATCATGATATTGTTGGCGGACAAAATGCGGGTACGAAAACAGCTGCGGTTTCATGGACGTTGAAAGGTAGAGCGTATTTAGAGGCTTACAAGCCAGATTTTATGCTAGATAAAATGAGTGATTTATTGCCGATTTTGTCCGACATGAATCGTTCGTAAAGATAAGTAGAGGAGCGAGTGAAGTGCGACGGACAACGCGCTATCCTGTTTCAGGAGAGAATTCATTATGGAATGTGTATAAAACAGTGTCTTTTTGGAAGGTAATGAAAAACTTTATGATTATCCAAATTGCACGTTATACACCTTTTTTATCGGTCAAGAATTGGTTATACCGCACATTTTTGCGGATGAAAGTAGGAAAGAAAACATCGTTTGCGCTTATGGTAATGCCAGACATTATGTTCCCGGAAAAGATAGCTGTGGGAGAAAATTCGATTATAGGCTATAATACAACGCTTTTAGCACATGAATATTTAATTCGAGAATATCGACTTGGAGAGATCGTTATAGGAAATGAAGTGATGATTGGAGCGAATACGACTATATTACCAGGTGTGAAAATTGGAGATGGTGCGATTGTTTCAGCTGGCACACTCGTTCATAAAGATGTACCAAGTGGTGCTTTCGTAGGTGGAAATCCAATGCGTGTTATTTATACAAAAGAAGAAATGGATGCTAGAGAAGGTTGATGCTAAAAATGTAACATTTCTCTTCTTTTTTAATGAATAAAAAGGAAATAATTGAGTATAATATACTGTTTTGTTTTTTACGGAATCGTTTATACTTATAGATAGAAGAATGTGTGAACGAAGAAAACAAAAAACTGGAGGATATATGGGGAAAAATCAAAGAATATATAAGGAGAACGGACAAGTTATCTCTTTTAATCAATTAGCGGACTTCTTTTATAAAAAAGGGATGAGGGCTTACAAAGGACAAAAATTGCAAGATGCAATTAAATATTTTCGAAGAGCGGCACAAAGTGAGAAGGAGCCGTTTATTTTATGTCAATTAGCAACAGTATTATCTGAGGCTGGTGAATATCAAGAGTCAAATCAAACCTTCTTTAAGCTTGTTAGATCTAATCCAGAACTTGAACAGTGTTATTATTTTATTGCAAATAATTATGCATATATGGGGCTATTTCAGCAGGCGAAGAAGTATGCGGATCGCTATTTAGAAGTTGCAGAAGAGAAGGAATTTGTTGAAGATACATTAGAATTACTTGAAATTATGGAAGAAGAAGCGATGGGTGCGGAAGAGATTGAGGATGAAGATGATTTAATTGTTATGCAGGAAGAAGCCAATCGTTATATTCGTAACGGACAATTGGAAGAAGCAATTGCTACATTAGAAATTGTTACGAAAGATTATCCGGAATTTTGGTCGGGGCATAATAATTTAGCGATTGCGCATTTTCAATCTGGTAATGTAGATAAGGCGCTGAAATTAACGGAAATGATTTTAGAGAAAAATCCTGGTAATATACATGCGCTTTGTAATACACTTATTTTTCTATATTCAATTGGAGAGCATAAACAAGTAGAGGCGTTAGCTGCTCAGTTAGTTTCGGTATATCCGATTTCGTTTGAACATCGTTTGAAACTTGGGACGACACTTGCAACAATTGGTCATTTCGAGCCTGCATATAAATGGTTCAAATTATTAAAGCGTCAAGGATACGAGGGAGACGTTAGTTTTTATTATTGGTTTGCATATTCTGCGTATATGGTAAAAGATCAGCAAGTAGCTGAAAAAATGTGGCAACATGTTGTAGAATTGCACCCTGATAAAAAGGGAAAAGAACCGTGGAATGCATTGAATTTAGTGGATGAAGGACAAAACGTGTTATTTGAAGAATTACGAAAATCATTTCAGCAAAGTGCGACGCTAGAGGAACAAATGCTAGCTTTATATTTAATGAATGAATTATCAACGCCAGAGAAGGTTGGATTCTTCTTTGATGTAACGCAGGCGAAGAATGGTGTTCCGATCGTATCGCAACTTGCAAAGTATTTCTTTTTACTGAATAGCCATAAGAGTATTCCAGCTGATTTACAGCAATTTGAACAGTGCGCGCGAATCGCGGATGCTTTATACAATTATACGAAAAAAGATGATGAATTAATCGAAGAGTGTTTACAATTTTGGTTTTGTACGTTCATACGTTTATATACATCTGGGGCAGTTTTTACAAATGTATACGGCTGGTCAGCTGCGGTTGAATATATCGTACGCAGTGAACAAGGAAATAAGATGACACAGTCGGAGCTCGGAGATGTGTATAATGTATCTGTAGCGACTGTTCGAAAGTATGTGCAAGCTGTTAAGCGTACGCACACATAGATAAGCAAATCATTGGGAAAAAAATGATGCGAACAGTATAATGAGGGTAACTTAATTGTGTAGGAATGGATAGGAGTGAATAGTGTGTCGGAAGAAAAAATTTATGATGTCATTATTATTGGTGCAGGACCAGCTGGTATGACAGCTGCAGTATATACATCTCGTGCGAATTTAAGCACATTAATGCTTGAGCGTGGTATTCCAGGCGGACAAATGGCAAATACAGAAGATGTAGAAAACTACCCAGGTTATGAGTCTATTTTAGGACCAGACTTATCAAATAAAATGTTCGAGCATGCGAAGAAATTTGGTGCTGAATATGCATACGGTGATGTGAAAGAAGTCATCGATGGTAAAGAATACAAAACAATTATTGCTGGCAAAAAAGAATATAAAGCACGTGCAATTATCGTTGCAAGTGGTGCAGAGTATAAAAAAATTGGTGTACCAGGTGAAACAGAACTTGGCGGCCGCGGTGTATCATATTGTGCGGTATGTGATGGCGCATTCTTTAAAGGTAAAGAACTTGTAGTTATTGGCGGCGGAGATTCTGCTGTTGAAGAGGGTGTGTTCTTAACACGCTTCGCATCAAAAGTAACGATCGTTCACCGCCGTGACACGCTTCGTGCACAGAAAATTTTACAAGATCGTGCTTTCCAAAACGAAAAAGTAGACTTCATTTGGAACCACACGATAAAAGAAATTAACGAAGCAAATGGTAAAGTAGGAAGTGTAACACTTGTAGATGTAAACAGTGGAGAAGAGAAAGAAGTCAAAACTGACGGCGTATTCGTATACATCGGTATGTTACCACTATCAAAACCATTTGTTGAACTAGGTATTACAAATGAAAATGGTTACCTTGAAACAAACGAGCGTATGGAAACGAAAGTTCCTGGTATTTTCGCAGCAGGTGATGTTCGTGAAAAAATGCTACGTCAAATTGTAACTGCAACAGGTGATGGTAGTATTGCAGCACAAAGTGCACAACATTACGTAGAAGAATTATTAGAAGAACTAAAAACTGTATCAGAAAAATAAGGGATAATATACCTTTTGAGAAGAAAGCTACCGATAGGAGCTTTCTTCTTTTTTTGTGTGAAAATGTCAAAGTTTTGTCAAAAAATATTGGGATTATAAGCTTTCTTATTGATATACTGGACTTTACGGAAAAAATCACTATAAGAAATGAGGAATTTATTCAGTATGGAATGGCGTAATATATATCGTGGATTTTGTATGGGCGTTAGTGATTTAATTCCTGGTGTGAGCGGCGGTACAATCGCTGTTGTGTTAGGGATTTATGAACAATTGCTTGCGGCAATTAGCGGATTCTTTAGTCGTGAATGGAAAAAACATTTAGGATTTTTAATTCCACTTGCAGCTGGTGTGGCAGCAGCGTTTTTAACGTTAAGTCACGTTATTAAATATTTACTTGCAAATCATTATGAACCGACTCAATTTTTCTTCCTCGGTTTAATTATTAGTATATTACCGATGTTAATGAGAGAAGCTGATGCAAAGTCATCGTTTAAAGGTAAGCACATTGTTTTATTAATAGTTGCAGCAATTCTTGTTGCGATTACAGCTTTCTTTAAACCAGATAAGACAGCAGACCCAATTACAACGTTAACAATTTTAAATGCAATTGGTTTATTTTTCGCAGGATGGATGGCTAGTATGGCTATGTTGCTTCCTGGAATTAGCGGATCGTTTATTTTATTAATTATTGGTGTGTATCCGACAGCAATTAATGCTTTAACTACACTCAACTTACCTTTAATCGCAGTTATTGGTGCTGGCGTTATGGTAGGATTCGTTGTAAGTAGTAAAGGAATTAGCTTCTTATTAGATCGATATAAAAGTATGACATTTGCGGCAATTATTGGACTAGTTATCGGTTCGATTGTAATTGTGTTCCCTGGTATTCCAACTGGAGGATTTTCAATTATAAGTTCAATTATTACCTTTATTTTAGGATTTGCGATTGTTACTTATTTCGGTAAGAAGTAAGGGCTGGAGTCCCCTTGGCGATAAAAGTCGTTAAGGGGATTTTTCATGCTATTCACGGAAAGTCCAGGCATTTACATTGCTTGTTATAAAAAGCTTTTTTAAAATTGTTGAGTAGCAGTGCTTAGCGAAAGGGGGACTGGCTCCTTCGTTGTAGCAAACTGTTTTTGATAGTATAATGAAATGAGTATGCAGTGAGAAATTTACTGCAAGTAGCTGAGGTGAAGAAACATGCAAAGAGTGACAAACTGTGTGTTAATTAGAGATAATGAAGTACTCTTACTCCAAAAACCTCGCCGGAATTGGTGGGTTGCACCAGGCGGGAAAATGGAGCGTGGTGAGACTGTAAGAGATTCCGTTGTTCGCGAGTATCGTGAAGAAACAGGTATTTATTTAAAGAACCCAGCTTTAAAGGGGGTCTTCACCTTTGTCATCCAAGAAGGTGATAAAGTTGTTTCTGAATGGATGATGTTCTCCTTTTTAGCGACAGATTTTGCAGGAGAAAACAAACTAGAGAGCGAAGAAGGCATCATTGGTTGGCATACATTTGATAAAATTGATGATTTAGCAATGGCACCAGGAGATTATCACATTATTGATTATTTAATTAAAGGAAATGGCATAATCTACGGTACATTTGTATATACCCCAGATTTTGAGTTGCTTTCATATCGATTAGATCCGAGTTAAACCGTCAAGGAGAGGATACGATGACAGAGAATAATGATATAAAAATGGTAATTATTACAGGAATGTCTGGAGCTGGAAAGACAGTAGCTTTACAAAGTTTTGAAGATTTAGGATATTTCTGTGTGGATAATTTACCACCGATGTTATTGCCGAAGTTTATTGAGCTTATGGCGGATTCAAAAGGAAAAATGAATAAAGTAGCACTTGGTATTGATTTACGTGGCCGAGAGTTTTTCGAACATTTATGGGAAGCGCTTGATGATTTATCAGAACGTACATGGATTATTCCTCATATTTTATTCTTAGATGCGAAAGATAGCACGCTTGTAACTCGTTATAAGGAAACGAGACGCTCGCATCCACTTGCACCAACTGGTCTGCCGTTAAAGGGAATCGAAGCAGAGCGTAATTTATTAACAGATATGAAGGCACGCGCGAATATTGTGCTTGATACATCGGATTTAAAACCGAAAGAATTACGTGAAAAAATTGTTCACCTATTTTCAACTGAAACTGAGCAAGCATTTCGTGTAAATGTTATGTCATTTGGATTTAAGTACGGTATTCCAATTGATGCAGATTTAGTATTTGATGTTCGTTTTTTACCAAATCCATATTACATTCCACATATGAAGCCATTAACAGGACTAGATGAAGAAGTTTCATCGTATGTGCTGAAATTTAATGAGACGCATAAGTTTTTAGAGAAATTGACTGATCTTATCACTTTCATGCTGCCTCATTATAAAAGAGAAGGCAAGAGTCAACTTGTAATTGCAATTGGATGTACAGGTGGACAGCATCGTTCTGTTACGCTTACAGAATACCTTGGGAAACATCTGAAACCAGAGTATAGCGTTCATGTATCTCATCGTGATGTGGAGAAGAGAAAGGGTCATTAAGGGATGAAAAAAGAGAGAAAACCTAAAATTGTTATCATGGGAGGCGGAACGGGACTTTCTGTTTTATTACGAGGATTAAAACAATATCCGGTTGATATTACAGCAGTTGTTACAATCGCTGATGATGGTGGCAGTTCAGGTAGATTACGTGATGAGCTAGAAATTCCACCCCCAGGTGACATTCGTAACGTACTTGTTGCGTTATCAGATGTAGAGCCACTGGTGGAAGCTTTATTTCAGCATCGTTTCACAACGGGAGATGGGCTGAAAGGTCATGCGTTAGGAAATTTATTATTGGCAGGTATGACCTCGATTACAGGAGACTTCTTCCATGCTATTACAGAAACGAGTAAAGTTTTAAATGTTAGAGGACGTGTATTACCAGCAGCGAATCAAAGTGCGGTACTACATGCGGAACTAGAAGACGGAGAAATTGTAACAGGTGAATCAAAGATTCCTTATTTCGGAAAGAAAATTAACCGTGTCTTTTTAACTCCAGAAGATGTAGAGCCGTTACATGAAACGTTGACTGAAATTAAACGAGCTGATTTACTTGTTTTCGGTCCAGGAAGTTTGTATACGAGTATATTACCGAATTTAGTTGTTAACAAAATTGGGGACGCTGTTCTTGCTGCAAAAGCGAAGAAGGTATATGTGTGTAATGTTATGACGCAAGCTGGTGAAACGATGGGATATACTGCGTTTGACCATGTGCAGGCGTTACATGATCATTTAGGTGAACCATTTATCGATACTGCAATTGTAAATAACCGTGATATTCCTTGTGAATTACGTCAGTTATATGAGGAAGAAATGTCGGTGCCAGTTGTAGTAGATGAAGAGCGTTTTACTGAAAACAATATTAATGTGATTCAAGATCAATTAGCGAAGTATGATGACCGTGTTGTAAGACACGATACATTAAAACTAGCTTCTATTTTATATTCACTGTTGTAGATGTGCGTTGCCTCGTTTGAGGTAACGCTCCTCATTTCATATAGGACAAGATTTTTGTTCCACAATAATCGTATAAGGAGGTGTTGACTGTGTCATTTGCATCAGAAACAAAGAAAGAGTTGACGAATTTGGAGATGAAGGAATGCTGTGAGAAAGCAGAATTATCAGCGTTACTTCGCATGAACGGATCGCTTTCTTTTTCAAATCGTCGTCTATCAATCGATATTCAAACGGAAAATGCGGCAATTGCAAGAAGGATTTATACGCTTTTGAAAAAAGGATATGACGTGACGGTAGAATTACTTGTTCGTAAAAAAATGCGATTGAAGAAAAACAATGTATATATCGTAAGGCTTGTTGAGAAGTCGCGCGAAATATTAGCTGATCTTCATATCGTTCGAGACGACTTTTCATTTATTCGAAATATATCACAAGAATTAATTGAGAAGAAATGTTGTAAACGATCGTATTTACGCGGTGCATTTTTAGCAGGTGGTTCAGTAAATAACCCAGAAACATCATCTTATCATTTAGAGATCTTTTCGTTATATAAGGAACATAATGATGCTATATGTGAACTGATGAACGGATTTGATTTAAATAGTAAGACGTTGGAAAGAAGAAAAGGGTACATTACGTATTTGAAAGAAGCAGAAAAGATTACAGAGTTTTTAAATATTATAGGTGCTCATAATGCACTTTTAAGATTTGAAGACATTCGAATCGTACGTGATATGCGTAATTCTGTAAATCGCTTAGTGAACTGCGAAACAGCTAATTTAAATAAAACAATTGGTGCAGCGCTAAGGCAGATTGAAAATATCCGTTATATTGATGAGACGGTTGGTCTTGATATATTGCCGGATAAACTACGAGAAATTGCGCAACTACGAAGAGATTATCAAGATGTAACATTGAAAGAGTTAGGTGAGATGGTATCCGGGGGGAAAATTAGTAAATCGGGTATTAATCATCGTTTGCGTAAAATCGATGATATTGCAGAGAAATTACGCGCGGGGGAAACGGTAGCAAAAAAATAAGAGGTTAAAGGGGAAATGGAGCTGTGGTTCAAAAAAGAGTTCAGGTTTCATTAAAAAACGGTTTACAAGCACGTCCGGCTGCGTTGTTTGTACAAGAGGCCAATCGCTTTCATGCAGATATTTTCATCGAAAAAGATGGGAAGACAGTAAATGCAAAGAGCATAATGGGGATTATGAGCTTAGCAATTGGAACTGGTAGCATGATAACAATTACAACAGAAGGTTCAGATGCAGAAGAGGCTTTAGAGGCGTTAGCTGCATATGTACAATAAGAAGCTATCGCGCATGTGCGATAGCTTTTTTGTTGTTTGGGGCTTGTTGGTGGGGGTATGTGGGGGGTGCGTACTTGTCGAGAATTGTCGGTAAGTCGATAAGTTGTGTCGAAACGTCGATATATTAAAATAATCGCCGATATAATTGGAGTTACGGTCGATATATTTGAAAAATCGCCGATATATTTCGGTTGATACTAGGTGGGGTATGCGGGCGGAGAACAGCATATAAAAAAAGCGCCCTGTTATAGGGCGCTTCTGCTTTTAATCTATCCAGCTCCAGCGGCTAGAATCTCCGGTTGTTTCGCTTTTACATTCGAGGCAAAAAGCGCCTCGGATGTAAAAGCTCCAACACCCTGCGATTCTGAACGAGCCGCTTCCGCTTTTAGTTATTAACGATTTGTAAAGATCTTATCGATTAAACCGTATTCTAAAGCTTTTTCTGCTGTCATGAAGTTGTCGCGGTCTGTGTCGCGTTGTAGTACTTCAAGTGGTTGACCTGTGCGGTCAGCAAGAATTTGGTTTAGTTTTTCACGTAAGAATAGGATACGTTTAGCAGCGATTTCGATTTCAGTCGCTTGACCTTGTGCACCACCAAGTGGTTGGTGAATCATTACTTCACTGTTTGGCAGTGCATAACGTTTTCCTTTTTCACCTGCTGCAAGTAAGAATGCACCCATAGATGCAGCCATACCGATACAGATTGTTGATACTTGCGGTTTAATAAACTGCATTGTATCGTAAATTGCCATACCTGCTGTGATAGAACCACCTGGACTATTGATGTATAGGTGAATATCTTTGTCTGGATCTTGAGATTCCAAGAATAAAAGCTGGGAAACGATTGAGTTAGCTACGTTGTCATCAATTGCGCTACCAAGCATAATGATGCGGTCTTTTAATAGTCGAGAGTAAATATCGTAAGCGCGTTCTCCACGATTTGTTTGTTCAATTACTGTAGGAATTAAATTCATCTGTTATTTCCTCCTTATAAAGCTTTCTTAGTCTTATAATACAATTATGGTCAATAAAGGTCAAACGAAACCACTTTAAATCAAAAAAATATGTAGTTGTACCATGAAATATTCGCTATGTTTTTGAAATTCCCTGCTTATGTATCTTCAACATCATAACCGAATTACATAAATTTAAACGTTATAAAAACTGTAGAAAAAAAGAAAAGAACGCCTTTTGACTGAAGCGTTCTTTCGATATCTATTCTTTTAAAAGATAGGTTACTTTATTTAAAATCTTTTCGATTTGTTTCGCGTTTTTACTATACATTTCGCTCGCTGATTTCGACTTTGTTTCTAGGGAAAATAGTTCGAGATCAGCATGACATTTTTTTAATGATGCTAATAATAAAGGTTTGTTTTGAGGAGAAGGCATTTGTAGTTTGTCATTATAAATGTCGATAGTCAGTTGTCCGTATGAATCAACTTGACCGAGAAAGACATTTTCGATAACAACACCGAGCTTTTCTAGTTCAGCATGTAGCCAAGCGCGGTTATGTCCACTTGCGGATAGCGGTTCATCTAAGACATTGCCATCCATAATAACAGTTTGTGGTTCTTTTTCGTTCGGCACTTTTAAACCGATGTCTTTTGCTGTGAGTGGTTGGCGATCTTTCTTTAATAATACATTTAATTCTCCGCTCGGTTCTAATACAGCAAATTCAACATCAGCTATGCTGAAAGCATCTTTTCCACGGAGAAGTTCCAGTAATTCGTCACTTGTATATTTTTCTTTCTTTAAATTATCTTCGAGTATCTTTCCATCTTTTATTAATACGGTAGATTTCCCTTCAAAGAAGTCCCGAGCTGTTTTGTTCTTTAAAGAAAGGATTCCTGTTAAAAAAGGTACCACAGCGAAAATGAGTATCGCAAAGACGCCGTGAAAAAATTTTGAATCGAGCCCTGTAGATACTTGGGCAGCGATGTCACCGATTGTCATTCCGGCTATGTATTCAAAAAAGGAGAGCTGAGAGATTTGTCTTTTCCCTAACCATTTCGTAATAGCGAATAAAATAATTAATATGAATACAGAGCGAAGAATGACAAGTGTCCATTCCGGCAGGTGAGACATAGTCATTTCCTCCAGTCTACTTAAAACCCTTTATATTGAGGTTCTTCACGTTCTAATACTGAAACTCTATTTTGTAAATCAGCGATGATGCTGTCCATTTCTAACATACATTCATGAAATACACGTTTTGATTCTGCGTCCTGTGAATGTAGTGAAAGGGAGCTTAAACTTGCTTGAGCGCCCCTTACACTAGCAAGGCAGGTTTTGACGCTAGCGATAACTGTCATACGAACACCTTATCCTTTCGGTTTGAATAGCAATGCTCCGATGAAGCCGAAAATAATAGCTGCGGATACACCGGCGCTTGTTACTTTAAACATGCCGGTAATAACGCCAACGATGCCATGTTTTGCGGCTTCCTCCATTGCGCCGTGAACGAGGGCATTACCAAAGCTTGTAATAGGTACGGTTGCCCCAGCTCCAGCGAAGTCAATTAATGGTTCATACAAATTGAATCCATCTAATATAGCTCCAGCAACAACGAGTGTTGCCATTGTATGAGCGGGCGTTAGCTTGCCGACATCAAACATAAGTTGGCCGATTACACATATGAGTCCGCCAATGACGAAAGCCCAGAAAAAAATCATTGCGTTGCACCTCCGAATTCAATTGAAACGGCGTGAGCGATGCACGGAATCGTTTCTTCTTGTTGGAATGTAAGTGGAGATAGTAAAGCGCCTGTCGCAACGACAAGTATTTTTTTGAACTCTCCTCTTTTCATTCGGTTTAATAAATGACCGTACACGACTGTTGCGGAACATCCTGGTCCGCTAGCCCCAGCTATGACAGGTTGCCCTTCTCTATAAATGAGTAGCCCGCAATCTTGAAACTGTTCGCTCGTTACTTTCGTTCCGTGTTTATGTAGTAAGTCATAAGCAATTTCACGTCCTACATGCCCGAGGTCACCGGTTACGATTAAATCGTAGTAAGAGGCGTCAATTTGACGTTCGCGTAAGTGAGCTTCAATTGTATCGACGGCGGCTGGAGCCATTGCGCCTCCCATATTAAACGGATCTGTTAATCCCATATCAACCACTTTTCCGATTGTTGCGGATGTTACCCTAGGGCCATGTCCAGTATCGCTTAAAATAGCGGCTCCTGCTCCAGTTACTGTCCACTGTGCGGTAGGTGGCTTTTGTCCACCATATTCGGTAGGGTAGCGGAACTGTTTTTCTACAGCGGTGTTATGGCTTGATGCCCCGGTTAATAAATATTTTGCGCCTTTTGCATTTACGATACTCGCCCCAAGTGCTAAACCTTCCATAGAAGTAGAACAAGCGCCGAATAATCCGAGATAAGGAGTGCCCAGTGTACGGCAAGCAAAGCTTGTAGGGGTAATTTGATTAATTAAATCTCCTGCGAGTACAAATTGGATATCATCTTTACGAAGTTCTGCTTTTTCAGTGGCGCGGCTACAAGCTTCTTCGAATAAAATTTTATGTGCTTTTTCATAGGAATCTTGTCCGAGCCATAAATCTTCATGAAGGATATCGAAGTCTTCTGGGATTTTTCCTTTTGCTTCAAACGGCCCGCCGACGACTCCTGTCGAAATAATAACTGGTTTGTTTTCAAATACCCACGTTCGGTGTCCTTGTAACATTTATAGCCCTCCCCATTGAACGAGAATCGTTTTAATAAGTGCGATGACGAAAGCTGAAAATACACCAAATAAAATAACGGAGCCGGCTAATTTAAACATGTTAGCTCCAACACCAAGGACAAATCCCTCTGTTCGGTGTTCGATGCATGCTGCGATAACAGAGTTACCAAATCCAGTGACAGGTACAGCTGTTCCAGCACCTGCAAATTGACCGAGACGATCATATACACCGAATCCAGTTAGTAACATCGAGATGAAAATAAGAGTTGCTACTGTTGGATTCCCTGCTGAGCGTTCAGTGAAATCGAAATACGTAATATAAAAAGTAGAAATGAGTTGCCCAATTAGGCAAATGAAACCACCAACGAAAAAGGCTTTTATACAGTTTTTTAAGACAGGACGCTTCGGTTCGCGTTCTTGCTCGAATTTTTTATATTCCTGTTGTACAGGGGTTAAGTTTTTATCTTTACTAGACATTTAAATCCTTCCTTTTCTATTCGAAAGCGTTAAGTGTTAGATTCCATTTCTGATCCGATAAGTTTTAACTGTTTTTTGATTTCATCTTTAGATATTTCTTTTTTCTTGATTCTGTTTTCAAGCTTTTCGAGTAACATAAAGATTTTTTTATCGGTGCTAACACGAACATCGAAAGTGGGATATTCGTCACTTAGTTGCTTTTGAAGTTTCTTGCGTAAAGGTTTTAACCCAAATCGTTCATGATGCTCAGGCTTAACTGCTATGTAGAGATCTAAATTTGAATTCACAGCTGCGCTCTTTATAATTTCATCCATAGCGAGAGCTCTTTTCTTCGCTCCCTGTGATATAGATTGATTAAAGGATTCCGTACTCGTCTTTGTTAATTTGGGACCTTTCTCTTTCTCTGTTCGTTTTGCTTCTTCTTTTTTTACCTTTTTATCTAAGGGGCTGTGATCACAACCGGTAAAAGAACTAAATAGAAGTATAAATAACGCGGTAATGAGTCCGATCTTTCGCATAATCATCATTCCATTTCTATTGCAATATGTAATGTGATAGAAAAAGGATGACTGCATATCACCCTTTTTCTATTTCACAGCAAGACTGATTCGTTATTGCTGTGAGTATTGTGGTTCTTCTTGTTGGACTTCTTCAACACGTGGGTTTAAAGAATCGATAATTGTTTGTGTTTGCTGCGCAGCTGTTTGGAAAAGTTGCTTAGCTTGTTGGTTATCCGTATCAAGAGCGAATCCCTCTAAGCTAGCTTGTGCACTTTTTAATCCAGAAACAGTTTGCTTTAATTTCGTAATTACAGTCATTGAATGAAGCCCCCTTTGGAATATCAATTCAAAGATTATAATTTGTGAGTTGGAGTGAATTTATGATTGGGAATTTTAGGGATGAAGCATCTGAGCATTACAATTTTGTAATGAACATGTAAGGAAAAGCGATAGTGACAAAAACTTTTTTCTCCTAGAATAAAGAAGGTAAAATAAGTTAAAAGCATATTTTAAGGAGAGAAAAATGAAGAAATTATTATTGGGTTTAATTGGAGTTTTTATATTAGTTATTGGTGTGGCAAGTGTTTCTCATAATGAGATAACAGATAGATACAATCCGCTTGTGAAAGAGGACTTTGTATATGTAAAAGCGAAAGAATCTGGCCGACTATCCAAAATTGGAGAGGTAGCTGGGGATTATAAACTAATGGGTTATTATACTTCAGGTGAAGAGAGAGATGTTAAGTTTTATGCACCTCGTGGACTTAGAGAGGGAGCGTATGTAAAGGTTAAAACAAAAGGTGAATATATTGAAACATATCAAGAAGTACAGCCTAATGAAATTCCAAAAGAGATTAAAGAGAAACTAGATAAATAAGACCGTTAAGAATTGCCTCCTAAATATAGAAATTAGGGGGCTTTTTTATGTGAAAAATAGTGTATATATAAAGTGCAATCAAAGAGTTTTTATTGATTTAAATGGTTTTTATTGCTATTATTATGAAGAGAAAATGAAGTGTATTTTATAATCATGCGCCCATAGCTCAGTCGGATAGAGCGGTGGTTTCCGGTACCACGTCTGCCGGGGGTTCGAATCCCTCTGGGCGCGTCAAAAAGTCCTAACTTACGTTTTGTAGGTTAGGACTTTTTTTATTTCCCTCTTGTTATATCTGATAATAAGATTTACTATTAGTACTTGGTTATAATTAAATTCCGTTATTATTTTCTTTCAATATTATTCAAATTTCGGTTTTAAGTTGTAAATCTCATTAATACATATAAATTAATAATATTTTGGAATGGGTGTCTGTGATAGCATTCTCCTTTTACCAAACTTATTGTACAATAGAAACAAGGGGGAGATTAGTTTGAAGGCAAGTCTTTTACAAGAACAAAGCTTACGTTTGGCAATGACACAAGAGTTAAGGCAAGCGATTACAATGCTCCAGTATAATGTACAAGAATTATCGGAGTTTTTGTATGAGCAATCGTTAGAGAATCCCCTTATTGAGTTAGGTGGTTTTGAGAGGGAGAAGAAAAAGAGCTCTAACAACAGTAAAAGTACCAGCAAACAAGTCGAGAATCAGATGGAAATCTACAGTGTGGATTCTACAACGATTCAGCAACATTTATTAAATCAAATACAGTATTATAAAATAGAGGAAGAAGAGCGAAAAGTAGCTTCTTTCATTATTATGAACATGGATGGAAATGGGTATTTACAAGAAACGAACGAGGAGTTAGCAAATCTCCTTTCCGCACCGCTACATGTAGTTGACCGCTCTGTAGAGCTTGTCCAATCACTTGAGCCAGCAGGGGTAGGGGCGCGTAATATTCAGGAATGTCTAACCTTACAATTGAAGCGCTTACAAAGGCGGAATGGATTAGCAGAAGAGGTTGTAGAAGACCATTTCGCTTATTTCGTAAAGAAAGATTGGCGAAAGCTCGTTCAAATGCTGAAGTGTAGTAATGAGGAATTGCAATCGGCGGTGAACTGTATAACGTCATTACAACCAAAACCAGGTCTTGCGTTTTCTTCTGATAAACCACTTTATATTGTGCCTGATATGGCGGTGAAAAAAGATGGTGATCGTCTCGTTTTACAAATGAATGAGAGAAATATGCCGAGAATTGAAATTCATTCTGAATATAGTGCGCTTCTTAATAATAGTGAAAGTGAAGTAGCATCTTACGTTTCAGAAAAGTATCAGCATGTACAGTGGATTATGCGTAGTTTGAAACAGAGAAAACAAACGCTTTTGCAAGTGATGACCATTATTATGGAAAAACAACGTGATTTCTTCTGGAAAGGTCCGGAGTATTTAAAGCCACTTGCTTTAAAAGAAGTAGCAGAAGAGTTAAGCGTCCATGAATCGACAATTAGTCGGGCAACGCGAAATAAATATGTGCAAACACCACACGGTTTATTTGAGATGAAATCGTTCTTTAGTAATGCCGTTTCGACTACTGAAGATGAAGCGGTTTCTACAAAGCGTGTAAAACAATTTATTCAAACGCTTGTTGAGGCGGAGAATAAGAAAAAGCCACTTTCAGACCAAAAGATTTCAAAATTGTTAGAAGAAGAGCATGAAATCGTTATTTCTCGAAGAACAGTGGCGAAGTATAGGGAGCAAATGCACATCCCAGCGTCGTCATTACGAAAAACGATCGGATAGGTGAAGAAGATGAAAGTTGTACTGTATACAAAAAATGATTGTGGCCTTTGCGTGAAGGCGAAGCAAGTTTTACAGGAAGTACAATGTGAATATTCTTTTCAAATTGAGGAAATAGATATATATGAAGATAATGACCTTTTAGAAAAATATCACCTAATGATTCCGGTTGTAGAAATAGACGGAAAACAAGTAGAATATGGTAACATTCACAAAGGTGTCATAATAAACTATATAAAGAATGCAGTTAAGAGTTGAATAAGTTTCTATCTCCTGTTACAATAATACACGTAGCAGGGATTATTTTTTTAACCTATGTGGGACACAAAATGTCACTATGGGACGTAAAGTGACCACGAGGGAAAATGAACCGATGTAGTGAGGAGAAAAGATATGCGCTCATGGATTCAGAACACAAAAAAATTATTACCTGATCTGCTACCTGTTATGCAAACGAGAATGCAAATTCTTCAATACATTAGGCTTATGCAGCCAATTGGAAGAAGAAATTTATCAGCAAGTCTCGGTATGACAGAACGAGTATTGCGAAGTGAAGTTCAAGTTTTGAAAGAACAAAACTTAGTTCACGTCGCTTCTTCTGGAATGACTTTGACAGAAGAAGGAACAGCTTTAGTTCTTGCTTTGGAAGACTTTATGAAAGAAATTTCCGGGTTAAAGGTTTTAGAAAAGCAACTTAAGGAAACATTAGACTTGGATGAAGTTTTCGTTGTCCCTGGTGATAGTGATGAATCGCCTTGGGTCAAACTGGAGATGGGCCGTGCTTGTGTGACTTGTATAAAAGACCGTCTGACAGCGAATAATATCGTTGCTGTGGCTGGAGGAACTACGCTAGCTGCTGTTGCGGACATGATGCAGCTTGATTGCAAAGATTTACATATGCTATTTGTCCCAGCACGTGGTGGAATTGGAGAAGGCGTCGAGTTAGAAGCCAATACTATTTGTGCCAAGATGGCGCAAAATACGATGAGTAATTATCGCTTATTGTATGTTCCAGACCATGTTAGCAGCGAAGCATATGCGTCTATTGTGACAGAGCCTTCCGTGAAAGAAGTTCTTGAGTTGATTCGATCTTCCAATATCGTCATTCATGGAATAGGTGATGCGTTAACAATGGCACGTCGCAGAAATACTTCAGAAGCAGATTGGTTAAAGATTCAGGCAAGCGAAGCAGTTGGCGAAGCTTTCGGTTACTACTTTAATGAACAAGGAAATGTTGTTCATAAAGTAAGAACAGTTGGTATGCAACTAGAGGATTTACAAAATGTATCTCACGTTGTTGCAGTCGCTGGAGGTTCTTCAAAGGCAAAGGCAATACAGGCTGTAATTAAACAAGGGCACACTTCAATTCTAATTACAGATGAAGGTGCAGCAAAACAATTAACAAAGGGTATTACCCTTTAATATAATCCCCCAAGGAGGAAATTCAAATGACTAAAATTGGTATTAATGGATTTGGACGTATCGGACGTAACGTATTCCGCGCAGCACTTAACAACCCAGAGGTAGAAGTAGTAGCAATCAACGACTTAACAGATGCTAAAACTTTAGCTCACCTTTTAAAATATGACACAGTTCACGGAACTTTAAACGCAGAAGTATCTGCTAACGAAAGCAGCATCGTTGTTAACGGTAAAGAAATCAAAGTTATCGCTGAGCGTGACCCAGCACAATTACCATGGAGCGACTACGGAGTAGAAATCGTAGTAGAATCTACTGGTCGTTTCACTAAAAAAGCAGACGCTGAAAAACACTTAGGTGGATCAGTTAAAAAAGTTATCATCTCAGCTCCAGCTTCTGACGAAGATATCACTGTAGTTATGGGTGTTAACCACGAACAATACGATGCAGCTAGCCACAACGTAGTATCTAACGCTTCTTGTACTACAAACTGCTTAGCTCCATTTGCTAAAGTATTAAACGAAAAATTCGGCGTAAAACGCGGAATGATGACAACAATTCACTCTTACACTAACGACCAACAAATCTTAGACTTACCACACAAAGATTTACGTCGTGCTCGTGCAGCAGCTGAAAACATGATCCCAACATCTACTGGTGCAGCTAAAGCAGTAGCATTAGTATTACCAGAACTTAAAGGTAAATTAAACGGTGGCGCTGTACGTGTTCCAACTGCTAACGTTTCTCTAGTTGACCTAGTTGTTGAACTTGACAAAGAAGTAACAGTTGAAGAAGTAAATGCAGCATTCAAAGCAGCAGCTGAAGGCGAATTAAAAGGTATCCTTGGATACAGCGAAGAGCCATTAGTATCTATCGACTATAACGGATGTACAGCTTCTTCTACAATCGATGCATTATCTACAATGGTAATGGAAGGTAACATGGTTAAAGTACTTTCTTGGTACGATAACGAAACTGGTTACTCTAACCGCGTAGTAGACCTAGCAGCTTACATGACTTCAAAAGGTCTTTAATTCTTAATTATATAAGTTATCAATGACAAAACGAGGGAGAGGGTTTGTTCCCTCTCTCTCTTCTTTCGTTTTAAAAGCAAATGTGTTAAGCTTTTGAGTGGGTTTTGTCAATCCTAACTAGTAGTCGGAGGGAAATCCAATGAACAAAAAATCAATTCGTGACGTAGATTTAAAAGGTAAGCGTGTATTTTGCCGCGTTGACTTCAACGTACCTATGAAAGAAGGCAAAATTACAGATGAAACTCGTATCCGTGCAGCTCTTCCTACAATTCAATATTTAGTAGAGCAAGGTGCGAAAGTTATTTTAGCAAGCCACTTAGGCCGTCCAAAAGGTCAAGTAGTAGAAGAAATGCGTTTAACTCCAGTAGCAGCACGTTTAGGCGAGCTTCTTGGTAAAGACGTTAAAAAAGCAGACGAAGCATTCGGACCAGCTGTACAAGAAATGGTTGCAGCAATGAACGAAGGCGACGTATTAGTTCTTGAAAACGTACGTTTCTATGCGGGCGAAGAAAAGAACGATGCAGAACTTGCGAAAGAATTTGCAGCTCTTGCTGACATCTTCGTAAACGATGCATTCGGTGCAGCTCACCGTGCTCACGCTTCTACAGCAGGTATCGCGGACTACCTACCAGCAGTATCTGGTTTACTAATGGAAAAAGAGTTAGATGTTCTTGGAAAAGCACTTTCTAACCCAGATCGTCCATTCACAGCTATCATCGGTGGTGCGAAAGTAAAAGATAAAATCGGTGTAATTCGTCATCTATTAGACAAAGTAGATAACTTAATCATCGGTGGCGGACTTGCTTACACATTCGTTAAAGCTTTAGGTCATGAAATTGGTCTATCTCTATGTGAAGACGACAAGATTGAACTAGCTAAAGAATTTATGCAACTTGCAAAAGAAAAAGGCGTAAACTTCTACATGCCAGTTGATGTTGTAATCACTGAGGAATTCTCTGAAACTGCAACAACTAAAATCGTTAATATCGATTCTATCCCTTCTAACTGGGAAGGCGTGGACATCGGTCCTAAAACACGTGAAATTTATGCAGATGTAATTAAAAACTCTAAGCTTGTTGTATGGAATGGACCAATGGGTGTATTCGAAATGACTCCATTCGCAGAAGGTACAAAAGCAGTAGGACAAGCATTAGCAGATGCAGAAGGTACATACTCTGTTATCGGCGGTGGTGACTCTGCAGCAGCTGTTGAAAAATTCGGTATGGCTGATAAAATGAGCCACATTTCTACTGGCGGCGGTGCGTCATTAGAATTCATGGAAGGTAAAGAGCTTCCAGGTGTAGTTTGTCTTAACGACAAATAAGTAGCAGCCAAAGAAAAAGGACGGTGCAAAGCATGCGTAAACCAATTATCGCAGGTAACTGGAAAATGAATAAAACTCTATCTGAAGCAGTTAGCTTCGTAGAGGAAGTTAAAGGTCAAATCCCAGCAGCTTCAGCTGTTGATGCAGTAGTTTGCTCTCCAGCTCTATTCTTAGAGCGCCTTGTAGCAGCGACTGAAGGAACTGATTTACAAGTAGGTGCACAAAACATGCACTTCGAAAAAAATGGTGCATTCACTGGCGAAATTAGCCCAGTAGCACTTAGCGACTTAAAAGTAGGCTACGTAGTACTTGGCCACTCTGAGCGTCGTGAAATGTTTGCTGAAACAGATGAGTCAGTAAACAAAAAGACTATCGCAGCATTTGAACATGGTTTAACACCAATCGTATGTTGTGGTGAGACTTTAGAAGAGCGCGAAAGCGGAAAAACATTTGATCTAGTAGCAGGTCAAGTGACAAAAGCACTTGCAGGTTTAACTGAAGAGCAAGTTAAAGCAACTGTTATCGCTTATGAGCCAATCTGGGCTATCGGTACAGGTAAATCTTCTTCTTCTGCAGACGCAAACGAAGTATGTGCGCACATCCGTAAAGTTGTTGCAGAGGCTGTTTCTCCAGCTGCTGCAGAAGCTGTTCGTATTCAATACGGCGGTAGCGTAAAACCAGAAAACATTAAAGAGTACATGGCACAATCTGACATCGACGGCGCTTTAGTTGGCGGTGCTAGCTTAGAGCCTGCTTCGTTCTTAGGTCTTCTGGAGGCGGTAAAATGAGAAAGCCAACAGCTCTAATTATTCTTGACGGTTTCGGACTTCGTGAAGAAACTTACGGGAATGCTGTAGCACAAGCTAAGAAACCTAATTTTGATGGTTACTGGAACAAATTCCCTCACACAACGCTTACAGCTTGTGGTGAGGCAGTAGGTCTTCCAGAAGGTCAAATGGGTAACTCTGAGGTTGGTCACTTAAATATCGGTGCTGGCCGCATTGTATATCAAAGCTTAACACGCGTAAACGTTGCAATTCGTGAAGGTGAGTTCGACAAGAACGAAACGTTCCAAAGTGCAATTAAAAGCGTAAAAGAAAAAGGTACTGCACTTCATTTATTCGGTTTACTTTCTGACGGTGGTGTGCACAGTCACATGAACCACATGTTTGCTCTTCTTCGCTTAGCAGCTAAAGAAGGCGTTGAGAAAGTATACATTCATGCATTCTTAGATGGCCGCGATGTTGGACCAAAAACAGCACAAAGCTATATTGATGCGACAAATGAAGTAATTAAAGAAACAGGAGTAGGACAATTCGCGACTATCTCTGGTCGTTATTACTCCATGGACCGTGACAAGCGTTGGGATCGCGTAGAAAAATGTTACCGTGCTATGGTGAATGGTGAAGGCCCTACTTATAAATCAGCAGAAGAGTGTGTAGAAGACTCTTATGCAAATGGTATCTACGATGAATTCGTATTGCCGTCTGTAATTGTTAACGAAGATAACACGCCAGTTGCAACAATCAATGATGATGATGCAGTTATCTTCTATAACTTCCGTCCAGACCGTGCAATTCAAATTGCTCGTGTATTTACAAACGAAGACTTCCGTGAGTTCGATCGTGGTGAAAAAGTACCTCACATTCCAGAATTCGTATGTATGACACACTTTAGTGAAACAGTAGATGGTTACGTGGCATTCAAGCCAATGAACCTTGATAACACTTTAGGTGAAGTTGTTGCGCAAGCGGGATTAAAGCAACTTCGCATCGCGGAAACTGAAAAGTATCCGCACGTTACATTCTTCTTTAGCGGTGGTCGTGAGGCTGAATTCCCAGGAGAAGAGCGTATCTTAATTAACTCACCGAAGGTTGCAACGTATGACTTGAAACCTGAAATGAGCATTTACGAAGTAACGGACGCTTTAGTAAATGAAATCGAAAATGATAAACATGATGTTATCATTCTTAACTTTGCGAACTGTGATATGGTTGGCCATTCTGGGATGATGGAACCAACAATTAAAGCAGTAGAAGCAACTGACGAATGTTTAGGAAAAGTTGTAGAAGCGATTCTTGCAAAAGATGGTGTAGCACTTATTACTGCTGACCATGGTAATGCTGACGAAGAATTAACTTCTGACGGAGAGCCAATGACAGCTCATACAACTAACCCGGTTCCTTTCATCGTTACGAAGAATGACGTAGAATTACGTGAAGGTGGTATCTTAGGTGATATCGCTCCAACAATGCTTACACTTCTTGGTGTTGAGCAACCGAAAGAAATGACAGGTAAAACAATTATTAAATAATTTGCTTATATAAAAAGGAGAGAATTTATTATGTCAACAATTATTGATGTTTATGCTCGCGAAGTCCTTGACTCTCGTGGTAACCCAACTGTAGAAGTAGAAGTTTACACAGAAAGCGGCGCTTTCGGACGCGCTATCGTACCAAGTGGTGCATCTACTGGTGAACACGAAGCAGTAGAATTACGTGACGGTGACAAATCTCGTTACCTTGGTAAAGGCGTTGTTAACGCAGTAAACAACGTTAACGAAATTATCGCTCCAGAAATCGTTGGTTTCGACGTAACTGACCAAGCTGGTATCGACCGTGCTATGATCGAATTAGATGGCACTCCAAACAAAGGTAAACTAGGCGCTAACGCTATCCTTGGTGTATCTATGGCAGTAGCTCACGCAGCAGCTGACTTCGTAGGTCTTCCATTATACCGTTACCTTGGTGGATTCAATGCAAAACAATTACCAACTCCAATGATGAACATCATCAACGGTGGTTCTCACGCTGATAACAACGTTGACTTCCAAGAGTTCATGATCTTACCAGTTGGTGCTCCAACATTCAAAGAATCAATCCGTATGGGTGCTGAAGTATTCCATGCACTTAAAGCTGTATTACATGACAAAGGTCTTAACACTGCAGTAGGTGACGAAGGTGGATTCGCTCCAAACCTTGGTTCTAACCGTGAAGCATTAGAAGTAATCATCGAAGCTATCGAAAAAGCTGGTTACAAAGCTGGCGAGAACGTATTCTTAGGAATGGACGTTGCTTCTTCTGAGTTCTACAACAAAGAAACTGGTAAATATGACCTTGCAGGCGAAGGCCGTACTGGCTTAACTTCTGCAGAAATGGTTGATTTCTACGAAGAGCTTTGCAAAGACTTCCCAATCATCTCTATCGAAGATGGTTTAGACGAAAACGACTGGGATGGTCACAAATTATTAACTGAGCGTCTTGGAAGCAAAGTACAATTAGTTGGTGACGACTTATTCGTAACTAACACTCAAAAACTTGCTGAAGGTATCGAAAAAGGTATCTCTAACTCAATCTTAATTAAAGTTAACCAAATCGGTACTTTAACTGAGACTTTCGAAGCTATCGAAATGGCTAAACGTGCTGGTTACACAGCAGTTGTATCTCACCGTTCTGGTGAAACTGAAGATGCTACAATCGCTGACATCGCAGTTGCAACTAACGCTGGCCAAATCAAAACTGGTTCTATGAGCCGTACTGACCGTATTGCTAAGTACAACCAATTATTACGCATCGAAGACGAACTAGGCGAAATCGCTGTTTACGATGGTATCAAATCTTTCTACAACATCAAACGATAATTGTAGAAAATAACGACAGACCGTGAGAAATCACGGTCTGTTTTTTTTTGTTAAAATTCTTCCCCCGTCATAAGTGACATGAAATGTTTAAAGAAGCGGTTATAATCAAAATCAATTGCGATTTGATGAATCGGCCGATCAATAAATGGTTTAGATTCTTCTAAAGAGCGGAATTCCCCAATGCTTGCCCCTTGTGCATAAGATTCGGTCATGATAACGATAGGTGATTTGTGATACGTAAACATAGAGTTATCAAGTAAAGCGAGTATTGGCATTGTGTCATGGAAGGGGCTACCCTTTAAATGTGGTAGAGCATTTTTATAATAACTATAGTAATAATGATCGAATAAAGGTTTGACGAGTGGGGCTTTTCCTTTTGCTTCAATATATTCAGCCATTTCTGGTGTAATGATGGAATATTGGGTGACGTTTAATGGATAGATGTACATGTTAGGTGAGGATTGAAGGACTATATTAGCGGCAGCAGGATCACCATAAAAGTTTGCTTCAGAAATAGGGGTAACATTACCCGGGTGTAAAAAGGCACCGCCCATTATGTAGTAAGATTTAATTTGCTTCATTAACTGTTTACATACGATGAATAAAATTGCGAGGGAGGTAAGTCTTCCTAAACTTACAATGATTACTTCATCTTTATACTGTTCAATAAGAGGAATAACTTCGAAAAAATTCTCCATTTCCCCGTTAGTTACATTCCCTTTTGGAATAATTGGCCCGAGCCCTTGTTTCCCATGTACATCGGTAAAAAAAGCAGGTGGGGCACCAGTAAGTGGACGCTCTGACCCACCAAATATCTTAATATTTCTATTCATTGTTTCATTCTTAAGAAAATGAGCATTTTGTACGGCCATCTCTTTTGGAACATTGCCGTAATCAGCAACAATGCCGATGATTTCTATTTCATCAATAAAGAATGCTAAGAGGAGAGCCATCGTATCATCAATCCCAGGATCACAAAAAATGAGAACTTTTTTGGGCATATGTTCACCACCTATCTTGTTTATCCCACTTTAATGGGCAGTAAGACCCCCACCTCGAAATACAGCAATAATCAGTGGGGGATAAAGAACCCCCACTGATTAAAGTTTCACTTTATATATATGTAAGCGTAAGGATAAAAAGATTATTTTATTGAAATAACAACCTTTAAAATTCAGAAAATAAAAACTTCTTATATTAGGTCAAGGTTTTTGACTTAATTTTCTTTTAGAAATGTAGTCATATCAAGGTTGTAAGCGTATAACATAGGCGTTTTTTGCTGTCAAGTTGATAAATTGCAGCTTTTTACAATTTATACTATGATAAAGATATTAACAGAAGATCGTATAAACAAGAGGGATGATGAACATGAAATTTACAAAGATTCTTGTCCAAATTGCTGCTCTTTACGTTTTTTATATGGTTGGAACTTGGGTACAAGAAATGTTAAATATTCCGATTCCAGGAAGTTTGATTGGAATGTTCCTCTTACTTGTTTTACTTAGCCTAAAAGTTCTTCCAGTGAAATGGTTCGATTTAGGAGCAGAAACACTCGTTGCTATTATGCCGTTTTTATTAATTCCGCCAACACTTGGCCTAATGAATTACGGTGCTTTTTTTATGAGTAAAGGAATTTCTCTTTTCATTACAATTGTAGCGAGTACATTTTTAATTATTATTGTCGCAGGACATACAGGACAATATCTTGCGAATAGAAAGGAAAGAGAGTCGCGATGAGCCAAATATTGATCGGAATCGGTTGGGTTATTTTTACGGTGCTATTATACCAATTATCTAAAAAAATCTACAAATTATTTCCAACACCATTCACCATTCCAATGCTTGTAGCAACAGGATTAATGGCTTTCTTATTTATTATGCTTGATATACCGTATCAACATTATATGGAAAGTGGTGGCGGCTGGATTGCAAAACTGCTCGGACCCGGTGTTGTAGCATTTGCAATTCCTCTTTATAAACAACGCCACGTTCTTCAAAAATATGTTGTACCGATTGCCGGCGGGGTACTAGTAGGTACAACAGTTGCCATTGCAAGTGACTTTGCTATTGCGTCACTTATGGGAACAGATAAAAGCTTAATTTTATCTTCTTTACCAAAATCAGTGACAATGCCAGTTGCGATGAGTGTTTCAGAGCAAGTTGGTGGTGTGCCGTCATTAACAGCAGCCTTCGTTGTTATTGCAGGTATTACTGGAACGATTACCGGCCCGCTTTTATTAAAATGGAGCCGCGTTACAAACTCAGTTGGTAAAGGTATCGGATTTGGATGTGCTTCTCATATTATGGGCGTGATGAGAGCGATGAAAAATAATGAACATGAAGGTGTTATTGGATCGGTAACAATGACATTAACAGCGATTTTAACATGTTTGCTCGGGCCGCTATTTGCAATGATGTTCATGTAATAGAAGAAAAGCGGGAGCAACCTTATAGCTCTCGCTTTTCTATAGAATTTATGCTACAGTTACAATAACTGAATCTTTGTAGGAGGTACGCCAAGTGCATACGTTATTATCCGTTTTACTTATTATTGTATCGATTTTAATGATTGTTATGGTACTTATGCAGTCTAGTAATAGCTCAGGCCTTTCAGGTGCAATTTCAGGCGGTGCAGAGCAATTATTTGGTAAGCAAAAAGCACGTGGAATTGAAGCGGTATTAAACCGTATTACAATTGTTTTAGCTGTATTGTTCTTCGCATTAACAATTGGTGTTACGTACTTAAACTTATAGAATTGAAAGAAGAAGCGTTAGTAAGATGTACTAATGGTTCTTCTTTTTTTGTTTTGTCATTTGAAAGATGTTTCTAATTAGATTATAGAAATATAAATATGGTACACTAGATATAGAAAGAATACGACTAGATTACAGAAGAGAAAGAGGAGAAGTACATGATGAAATTAGCATCTCCGAAACCATTTACATTTGAGGGTGGAGACCGCGCTGTTTTATTATTACATGGATTCACAGGAAACTCAGCTGATGTACGTATGTTAGGGCGTTTCTTAGAAAAGAAAGGCTACACTTGTCATGCCCCAATTTATAAAGGGCACGGTGTACCACCAGAAGAGCTTGTTCATACAGGTCCTGAAGATTGGTGGCAAGACGTAACGGAGGCATATCAGCTTTTAAAAGATAAAGGTTTTGAGAAAATTGCTGTCGTTGGATTGTCACTTGGCGGCGTATTTTCTCTAAAATTAGGTTATACAGTACCGGTTTTAGGTGTAGTACCAATGTGTGCACCGATGTATATTAAGAGTGAAGAAACGATGTACCAAGGTATATTGGCATATGCCCGCGAATATAAAAAGCGTGAGCAAAAATCACCAGAGCAAATCGAACAAGAAATGTTGGAATTCCAAAAGACACCGATGAATACATTAAAAGCATTACAACAATTAATTGCTGACGTACGTAACAATGTGGACATGATTTATGCCCCAACATTTGTTGTACAAGCGCGTCATGATGAAATGATTAATACAGATAGTGCGAACATTATTTATAACGGTGTAGAATCAACGTTAAAAGACATTAAATGGTATGAAGACTCTACGCATGTCATTACACTTGATAAACAGCGTGACGAGCTACATGAGGATGTATATAACTTCTTGGAGCAACTAGATTGGTAAGATCTAGTTGCCTCTTTTTTTCATAAGGGAATTTTTTATGGAAGCTGTAAAAAAATCATTGGGAGATGATTGAAGTTTCGCTTTATACATCCCCCATCTTTCGGATACACTAAATAATATAAGGGTTTAAAGGAGGTATTTTTGCTTGGAAGAAATCATACAAGAACATATTGATAAGTTGTTATTATTTATGAGAGAAGAAGCGTATAAACCGCTAACGATACAAGAGTTAGAAGAGGCGTTTGGGATTGAAGGTTCTGAGGGCTTTAAAGATTTTGTAAAGGCGCTTGTAACGATGGAAGAGAAGGGACTTGTTATTCGTACTCGTAGCAACCGTTACGGTCTTCCTGAAAAAATGAATTTAGTACGTGGTAAGTTAATTGGACATGCACGTGGCTTTGCGTTTGTTGTACCAGACGAGAAGAAAACAGGAGACGATGATCTTTTCATTCCGCCTACAGAATTAAACGGTGCGCTTCATGGTGATACAGTATTAGCCCGCCTTAGTTCTCAATCGAGTGGTTCGCGTCAAGAAGGTTCCATTGTACGCATTTTAGAACGCGGAACGAAAGAACTAGTTGGTACATATACAGAGTCCAAAAACTTTGGATTTGTTATACCTGACAATAAGCGCTGGACAAGTGACATTTTCGTATTGAAAAGCGCATCAATGGGCGCTGTAGAAGGTCATAAAGTAGTTGTGAAAATTACGAGCTACCCAGAGAATCGTTTAAGTGCGGAAGGTGAAGTTATTCAAATTCTAGGTCATAAAAATGATCCAGGAGTAGATATTTTATCTGTCATTCATAAACATCACTTGCCTTTAGCGTTCCCTGAAGAAGTGATGGAACATGCAAACAGTGTACCAGAAACGATTTCAGAAGAAGATTTAAAAGATCGCCGTGACCTGCGTGACCAAATGATCGTAACGATTGACGGTGCAGACGCGAAAGATTTAGATGACGCTGTTACAGTAACGAAGCTCGAGAACGGTAACTATAAACTTGGCGTTCATATTGCGGATGTAAGTCATTACGTCCAAGAAGGTTCTCCAATTGATGTAGAAGCAGCGGAGAGAGCGACGAGTATATATCTTGTTGACCGTGTAATTCCGATGATTCCGCACCGTCTATCTAACGGTATTTGTTCATTAAATCCGAAAGTAGATCGTCTGACATTATCTTGTGAAATGGAAATCAACAACTTAGGTGACGTTGTAAAACACGAGATTTTCCAAAGTGTAATTAAAACGACAGAGCGTATGACGTATGCTGACGTAAGAAGCATTTTAGAAGATGAGGACGAAGAATTAATTAAGCGCTATGAGCCACTTGTACCGATGTTTAAAGAGATGGGGCAATTAGCACAAATTTTACGTGAAAAACGTATGCGTCGCGGTGCAATCGACTTTGACTTTAAAGAAGCAAAAGTATTAGTAGATGAAGAAGGAAAACCGACAGACGTTGTTATGCGTGATCGTTCTGTATCAGAGAAGTTAATTGAAGAATTTATGCTTGTTGCGAACGAAACAGTAGCAGAGCATTTCCACTGGATGAACGTACCATTTATGTATCGTGTCCATGAAGATCCGAAAGAAGATAAGCTAGAGCGTTTCTTCGAGTTTGTAACGAACTTCGGATATGCGGTAAAAGGACGTGCGAATGAAGTACATCCTCGTGCGCTGCAACAAATTCTTGAAATGGTTCAAGGGCAACCAGAAGAAGTAGTTATTTCGACAGTAATGCTTCGTTCTATGAAGCAAGCACGTTACGATGCAGAAAGCTTAGGACATTTTGGTCTATCAACTGAGTTCTACACGCATTTCACATCACCAATTCGTCGTTACCCAGATACGATTGTTCACAGATTGATTCGTGAATATATCATTAATGGTAAAGTCGATAATGAAACGCAAGCAAAATGGCGTGAAAAATTACCTGAGATTGCAGATCATTCTTCTAATATGGAACGCCGTGCTGTTGAAGCAGAACGTGAAACAGACGAAATGAAAAAAGCAGAGTATATGGTTGATAAGATCGGCGAAGAGTATGACGGTATGATTAGCTCTGTAACAAACTTCGGTTTATTCGTAGAGCTTCCAAATACAATTGAAGGTCTTGTACACGTTAGCTACTTAACGGATGATTACTACCGTTATGATGAGCAGCATTTCGCAATGATTGGAGAACGTACAGGTAACGTATTCCGCATCGGTGACGAAATTACAATTCGCGTTATTAACGTAAATAAAGACGAGCGTGCAATCGACTTTGAAATCGTTGGCATGAAAGGTACGCCTCGTCGTAAGTTCAAAGATCGTCCAGTCGTGATCGAACAGCCAAGAACAGGCAGAAAGAAACGCGGCGGACGTAGCGAACGCAGTAATGAGCGCGGCGGAGAACGTGGCACAGGTAGAAAATTTGACCGTGGTGGCAAAGGTAAAGGAAGAGGATCTGCATCCGCGTCCGCTAGTCAACCAGGGAAAAAAGATGGTAACGGCAAGAAGAAAAAAGCATTCTTCGAAAACGTACCAGGATTTAAGAAGAAAAAGAAAAAGCGTAAGTAAGAAAAGGATGGCTTCGCTTTGATGAAAAGCGAGGCTTTTTCTTTTTTCTTGGTGGCTTGAGAGCGAGCCACTTTCGCTTTTTGTTCACATTTGTTACAATAGTAAAAATAGAGGAGGGACGTTATATGCCAAAAGGTTCAGGTAAGGTTATTGCACAAAATAAAAAAGCTTTTCATGATTATTTCATCGAAGAAACATACGAAGCAGGGCTTGTCCTTCAAGGAACGGAAATTAAGTCGATTCGCGCTGGACGCGTGAACTTGAAAGATGCATTTGCTCGTGTACATAATGGTGAAGTATGGGTTCATAATATGCATATTAGTACGTACGAACAAGGGAATCGTTTCAACCATGATCCGCTTCGCACGAGAAAGTTACTTCTGCATAAAAAAGAAATTGATAAATTAGCAGGAGCTGCAAAAGAAACAGGATATGCATTAGTTCCACTTAAAATCTATTTGAAAAATGGATTTGCGAAAATGGCACTTGGTTTAGCAAAAGGTAAGAAACAATATGATAAGCGTCACGATTTAAAAGAGAAAGAAGCAAAACGTGAAATTGCACGCGCGTTCCGTGATCGTCAAAAGATGTAATACAGATATTTACATTTGTAAAACGGCGCGCGTATGTTATAATAACTTATGTAAGATTGTTGCACATTGAAAAACAGCTCTTAGTAGCTATCACGAAATTTTCTTCGTATGCTCCATTTTTATCATGGGGACGTTACGGATTCGACAGGGATAGTTCGAGCTTAGGTTGCGAGTCGAGGGGATCGGCCTCGTTAAAACGTCAAAGCCTATAATTGGCAAACAAAACAATCTTTCTTTAGCTGCTTAATTGCACTAAAGGTTCCTCCCTCCATCGTCCATGTGGTAGGGTAAGGGACTCAAACTAAGTGGACTACGCCGGAGTTCGCCGTCTGAGGACAAAGGAAGAGAACAACCAGACTAGCAACTTGGAAGCCTGTCGATAGGCTGAAGAGTTTGCGAAATGCTAATATATCGACTACACTCGTAGAAGCTTAAGTGCCGATATTTTTGGACGTGGGTTCGACTCCCACCGTCTCCACCAATACATATTTGGTGGTTTTTTTATTTTGTATGATATGAACCATAACTTTGCCAGGTTGGCGGGGGGATGGTTCTTTTTGTTTTGTGCTTTTATAAAATACTTAAGTTGATAGGGATGAGGCAGTACCCCATCCCTATCAAGCTATCAAAACAAAATCTCTCCTAAAACGAAAAAGAGATGGAGAAAACAATATCATTAAGTGCCGCATTAATATGGACATTAAGTTGTGGTTCACAGCCACCCTGTGTAGTTAATAATGCGATTGTAACCAATTGACGTTGTTTGAGGTCTAATCCTTCTCGAGGATAGATATCATCAAAAGCGAATTCAACAACATATTTACCGAGATCAGGAGCAATATCTTTTAGTGAATCTATAACACGCTGCCCGCCTTATCCATATAATTCCATTATTTTTTGCCAGCCACACTGATAACGTCCATTATTCATTGTAATTGCCTCCTAAGATTTTAAGACACCCCCATAACGAGAATTTTACTTTTTTACAGTTATTTATGAAAATTCCGCTTGTTTTTTTCATTTTTGGGATGCTAGACCTAAAAATCCAGCAATAAGCACAGACTAAAACATTTAGTCTACATGGAATAATTTTAATAATTTATGTTTTTTCTGAAATGTACACTAGGTGTAATATAATATATTTCTTATTAGAATTATAACAAACAGTTGTATAGATAACTAGCCTTGTTTTTTAATCAATCTATCTTTAGACTTATACATAGAGCCCCTATTTTGGGAAATAAAAACAAAATTAGATATTGATTGGTATTTTATATTTTATTTTTTAAACTTAAGAAATGTCATGAGAGAATTAGGTACAAAAACTGGATATGTAACATGCGTCTAAACGACTGTATCTACAATCTCCACCTAAATGAGCATGCTATGTAACATAGCTTACAAATTTGAAGTACTTACATAAGATCAGATTTCATACATTGAATCTAATTTTGAAGAGCAACAAATTAATGTGGTATAGGGAAAAGGAGGATTGATGAAAGATTTTTGTGAGTTTGCTATACAAAAAAATATTGCCAAAGACAATGAAACTATCTTTGGCAAAAACGAGTCATTAATTTTATTTCTTTTTTTCCAGTAAGGTCGCTGTCGCAAAGTAAAGTAAGGTTCCTATGATTCCAGTAAAAAATACTTTTTGCTCTGAAAACATAAAAGACATACCGTATGCTATTACGATAGAAATTGTTAGACCAACATATAATTTGTTAAACAATTTATATGTTAAAAATCCTGCTAAAAAAGAAATAAGAATTGGTGTTCCATATAGCGTAAACTCAAACATTTACAAAAACTCCCTTTTTTAAGATATCATTCAATATTTACAACATTCTAAATTATTTTAGAAAAGAAATCAATAGAGGAGAATTTACAAAATGAAAAAATCATTATTTAGTATTCTTTTTGTTTTCACACTATTTATTGGAGGAAAGGCAGCCTCAGCCGATGAAAAAACGTTTGGAGATTATAATGAAATTGCAGAAAAAATGAGACAAGATGGTGCTTCGGAATCTGATATTTCAAGCGTAATTACGAAATTACAAAATGATGAGCCTCTGGATTCAGAGAAAACATCAGGTGAAGCAGTATTATTTAATTATACTGAATTAGAAATGGTTAATAATCCATTTGCAGCTACTGCGGAAAACCCGAAAAAAGTTAATCGTTACCCTGACGGTTCATATAACATTGTTGAATTAGATATTGAAAATGATGAAGAAGCTGCTACTCCTTATAGTTCTGGAAGTTTCAAAACAATTAAAGTTACAGGTAAAAATGCGCTTAGTAATGCGTCGTATAGTGCTAGAGTATATTTAAACACTCATAATGGAAACAATTACATCGATAAAGTATATGGTAAAAATATACATACTATAGCTGGTACATTCAGTGATGATAAACTTGCAATTAGTCGTAAGACTGAAAATCGTTCACAGAAGATTACAGCAAAATCAAGCTTATACTTTAAATATACAAACTATAAAAATATGTCAGCTAAAACAATTTACTTAAGAATGCATACTGGTGATAGTTTGAAAGATAGATTAGGTATCTGGGTATCTATGACTGATGGATCAGCAAGTTATAAATAAGTCTTATTGATTGAATATAACTATTAATTCATTATATAATAATAAAGTAATTTTTATTAGATTTATTTGGTAACGTAAAGAAATACTTTCCTATTACAAAAAAAGAAGACATCCATTTTAAAATGTACCCTATAGAATAGACAATTGAAAAAAGTCTATTCTATAGGGTGTTTTTTGTATAATAAAAGGAAAATTTGGATCGGAGAATGTTGAAAGTGACAAAAAAGCTATTTACAGAAAGAGAAATTCAAATTTTATGAAGAAATACGAGATTGTCTGTCCGGTTCGCAAAGCGAATCCTTATAAAGGATGCTAAAATCTACAAAAGAACATCAAATAGTACCGAATTGATTAAATAGGGAATTTAAACAAAACACCCTAGGGAAAACACTCGTTACAGATATCACCTATTTAGTTTACGGTAAGAATCAAAGGAAAGGATGGCGTTTTTTATGTCTGTTTCTGTGTCTAACGTATTACAACTATTTCCTACACGTAGCTTTTAAAAAAAGAAACAACCTCTACTATAATTAGCGTTGTATGGGCTTAGCTTGATAGCGATGGGCAGTACCCCTGAAACAGAAAATAAAGAAATGGTTATGGATGATAAGCAGATATATACTATAGCTGATCGTAAAAGCCCAATTGGTGAGTTTCTATTAATAAAATCATTTTATTCAAATCTTAATATGTTTTGTGTTTCTATCTATACCTATTGTAAGATTATATAGAGTTCTCCTAATAAGCTGTTATAATGACTTTTTTTAGGAGTTTAATACTTATAAATCTTAAATTATTTTTGGAGATAATTTTTTATCTAACCAAGTTATATTGAAGTAGAGGTGAACCATCGGTGAGGCAGGTGTTAGTAATTAAAAATGAAAGGTCTTTATCAAAGAAAATCGTAAGCGGTTTAACGGAAGAAGGCCATTTCATTTTAAAACTTCACAATGAAAACGAAGGTTTAAATATAGTATATGAACAAGATTGGGATATTATCATATTAGATTGGGATTCATTAAGCATATCTGGACCAGAAATTTGCAGGCAAATACGACTTGTTAAAATGACACCGATCATTATTGTGACCGACAATATTTCTAGCAAGGATTGCGTAGCAGGGTTACAAGCAGGAGCGGATGATTATATAAGAAAACCATTTGCGAAAGAAGAATTAGTAGCAAGAGTTCAAGCTATTTTAAGGCGAAGTGATTATACTCAGCAAAATGAGCCGAATTTTGTTCAGTTTAAAGATCTCCTTGTTGATGTATCTAGCAATATTGTGAAAAAAGGCGGTAAAAATCTCTCGCTTACGAAACGCGAGTACGACTTACTTGTATTTTTAATCAAGAATAAAAACACAATATTGAGCCGTGAAATGCTTTTGAATCAGGTTTGGGGATATAACGTAGTAGTAAATCCAAATGTAGTAGACTTATATATTGGATATGTAAGAAAAAAGTTAAAGTGTGAGAAGAAAGACAGATATATTCAAACGATACATGGCAGAGGCTATTCAATGATTGAATGATAAAATAGTTTATGTGAAATATGAAAAATTAGCTATTAATGGTCATTTTTTTTACAGTAGAAATCACAGTTTATAAGGTGCTAATCTACTGGTTAGTACGTGTGGGGGATGAATTTGTTGCGCATTAGTTGAGATTATATCTAAGTTATGTTTAATTTTATTAACTCACACCATTCACAAGATTTTCACATAATTAATGACTATACTTATTTACAGGATATTCAAATGAAAATGATTATCAATATTGATTTAGGTGAATAGCAGTTATTATCTAATTCAATCTTTGGAAGTCATCATTTTCGAAATAAATTACATAATAAGGAGTATACGTATGAAAAAAACTATGCTTTTAAAATTAGTAAGTATTCTAGCAATTTTCACTTTAATGTTAGTAGCTTGCTCAAATCCAGGTAAAGAAACTTCGAAGGCTACTAAAGATAATGGTAGTGATAAGCCAAAAACAGTAGAAATCACTGATGCGCATGGAAAAGTTACAGTTCCTGTAAATCCAAAGAATGTAGTTGCTTTAGATAATAGAACGTTTGAAACTTTAGCTGATTGGGGAATTAAATTAGCGGCTGCTCCAAAGGATGTCATGCCTGCTGATTCAGCATATAAAAAGGATGAAAAAGTTCAAAATATCGGGAATCACCGCGAACCAAATCTTGAAATTATCGCAGCTGCAAACCCTGACCTTGTAATCGTTGGTCAAAGATTTGCTAGCCATTACGAAGAAATCAAAAAATTAGTACCAAATGCAGCAGTTATTGATCTTAATGTTGATGTTTCTGAGAAGGCTACTAAGCCTGGAGAAAACTTAGTAAAAGGACTTAAAGATTCTACAGTTACTTTAGGAAAAATCTTTGATAAAGAGAAAGAAGCTAAAAAATTAGTAGCTGATTTTGATAAATCTATTGAAAATGCAAAATCTGCTTATAACGGAAAAGATAAAGTTATGAGTGTTATCGTTACTGGTGGTAATATTGGTTTTGCTGCTCCACATTCTGGTCGTGTTTGGGGACCAATGTATGAAATTTTCGGTTGGACTCCAGCATTAGAAGTTTCTAATTCTACTGCAGGTCATAAAGGTGACGACGTTTCTGTTGAAGCTATTGCACAAACAAATCCTGATTGGCTGTTCGTATTAGATCGTGATGCTGCAACATCTGATGCAGCTAAGTCAGCTCCTGCTCAGGATGTTATTTCTAAATCACCAGCTCTTCAAAACACAACTGCTGTTTCTAAAAAACAAGTTATTTATGCACCAGCAGATACTTACACAAATGAATCAATTCAGACTTATATAGAGTTATTTGGAAATATCGCAAAAACTTTAGCTAAGTAGTGTAAAGGGGTACGAAGCAGTGTCAAAAAATATAATTTCTAGGGTTGAGAATATTTCTCAACCCCAGTTTTATAATCACAATAAATTATGGACAAAATCTTTTATAATAGCGATTATAGTTGTTCTAATTTTAGGGATTATATCACTGTTTACTGGCGTTTATGATATACGTGGACAAGAGGATGGAATGGAGATGTTTTTCATCACTCGTGTTCCGAGAACAGTTGCATTAATGCTTACTGGAGCTGCAATGGCGATGGCAGGGCTTGTCATGCAACTTATTACACAAAATCGTTTTGTTGAACCTACTACAACGGGAACTATTGAATGGTCAGGCTTAGGCCTGCTTTTTGTGTATTTACTATTCCCTGCCCCGACTTTAGTTCAAAGAATGACTGGTGCAATCATTTTTTCTTTTATAGGAACTATGATTTTCTTTCTATTTTTAAGAAGAGTTAAGCTTCGTTCGTCTTTAATTGTCCCGATTATTGGATTGATGCTTGGAGCAGTTATTTCTGCAGTGTCTACTTTTTTGGGACTCCTTTTTCAAATGACGCAAAGTATTGAAACTTGGTTTGTAGGTTCATTTGCTAACATTCAGGTCGGAAGATACGAATATTTATGGCTGATTGTTATCGTTACTTTGCTTATTTTTATGTATGCGAATAGATTGACTTTAGCTGGACTAGGAGAAGATGTCGCAACAAGCCTTGGCGTTAATTACAACCGAATTGTTCTTTTTGGAACAGCTCTTATTTCTTTTGCCGTTGGGATTGTTGCAGCTGTTATTGGAAATTTACCTTTCTTAGGGTTAATTGTTCCAAATATTGTTTCCATGTTTAGAGGTGATGATCTTAGAAGTAATTTACCTTGGGTGTGTCTGATCGGAATGGGTACAATAACTGCCTGTGATATCATTTCTCGAACAATTATAAAGCCTTTTGAATTACCTGTTTCTTTAATACTTGCATCAGTGGGAGCAGTCGTGTTTATTACTATTTTATTGAGAAAAAGAAAACCAAGGAGGCCACGATGATCACATTAGATTATAGAAATAAAGAAAATGTCGAAGTCGATTCTAGCCTTCATAATGAAAGTAGATCAGCTAGCGCTTTTCGTTCTAAGAAGGAAGCAAGACGTTATTGGATTGTACTGATAACATTGATTGCTTTAGGCCTCCTTTCTTCATATGGACTGTTAGTGTATAACAATCCAGTTCCGATAGATTCACCTTCTTTTATCCCAGTTGTTAAGAGAAGGATTGTAGCTATTGTTGCAATGATTATTGCAGCTGTTTGCCATAGCTTGTCGACAGTTGCTTTCCAATCCATTACGAATAATAAAATTATTACGCCTTCGCTTTTAGGTTTCGAATCACTTTATTCAGCAATTCACACGAGTACAATATTCTTCTTTGGTGCTAGTGCATTGATCAATTTTACTGGGATTGGTCCATTTTTATTTCAAATTTTTGTTATGGTCCTCATGAGTTTGATACTTTATGGATGGCTACTTTCTGGTAAATACGGGAATTTACAACTTATGCTTTTAGTCGGGATTATTATTGGTGCTGGACTAAATTCTATGTCAACTTTCATGAGAAAGTTACTTGCGCCTTCAGAGTTTGATCTTTTACAAGCAAAATTATTTGGCTCTGTTAATCATGCAGATCCTGCATATTTTCCTATTGTCATTCCGATGATTATAATTGTAGCAGTATTAATTTTTGCTCATTCTAAGAATTTAAATGTGTTATCACTAGGAAAGGATGTTGCTACTTCCTTTGGAGTTAAATATCAACCTAGTGTAATTTATACGCTTGTATTAGTAGCTATTTTAATGTCTATTTCAACAGCTTTAATTGGGCCACTTACTTTCTATGGGTTTTTAGTAGCAACTTTGAGTTATCAGGCGGCGGCAACTTATGATCATAGATATATTTTCCCAATGGCTTTTGCAATCGGATTTTTAATAATGACGAGCGCATACTTTTTAATGTATCATGTATTCAATGCTCAAGGTGTAGTTTCAGTTATTATTGAATTATTTGGTGGAATTATATTCTTAACTATAGTTTTAAGGAAGAGGGCTTTATGATAAAAATCGATAATGTTAAAAAGTTCTATACTGATAAGGTAAAAATAGGACCTTTGGATATTGAAATACCAAAAGCGGGCTTTACTTCTTTAATTGGACCAAATGGTGCTGGAAAGTCTACGACACTTTTGATGATAGGAAGACTTTTAGATATGGATGAAGGTCAAATCCAAGTAGCAAATATGGATGTTTCTGAATCCAAATCAAAAGACTTAGCAAAAGTTTTGACTATATTGCGACAAGAAAATCATTTTGTAACGAGGCTTACTGTTAGACAATTAGTTGGATTTGGACGCTTTCCTTATTCAAAGGGAAGATTAACTAAAGAGGATGAAGTTATTATTTCTAAATATATCGACTTCCTAGATTTAACGAATTTAGAGAATAGATATTTAGATGAGCTTTCTGGTGGTCAAAGACAAAGGGCATATGTAGCGATGGTATTGTGCCAAGAGACGGAATATGTACTTTTGGACGAACCTTTGAACAACCTTGATGTTGCTCGTTCTGTTCAAATGATGGAGCATTTGAGACGTGCAGCTAATGAATTTGGAAGAACAATTTTGACTGTTATGCATGACATAAATTTTGCAGCAAAATACTCTGACAAAATTTGTGCTATGAAAGATGGACAAATTGCTGCTTTTGGAACAGTAGAAGAGGTTATGGACCCAACACTTTTGACAGATATTTTTGAAACAAAAATAGAGATTATTGATGGTCCTTATGGGCCGATCGCTGTTTATTAGTTATAAAATGTATACTGTAGCTGCTGTCTATATTTTGTAGGCAGCAGCTTTTTTGCGATTGCATTTATAAAAAAGTTATTTTACATAAGGTGAATGTGATTCTCTCGTTTTTAAAATGTCGTAATCAAAAGGGAGGAGTAACATTATGCTTACAGTGCGATTTTAGATGTGGTGATATACTGTTTATGAGTGTTTGTTGTGTCGTTTTTTGTCGGTAAGTCGATATATTATGAAAATCGCTGATATAAATTGAGTTGCGCTGATATATTTCGAAAATCGCCGATATAATTGGAGTTGCGCTGATATATTTGAAAAATCGCTGATATATTTTGGAGGGGATAAAGATGATTGTGAAAGAACGGAAAATGCCCGTACATTTGCTCCAATTAGAAGCTTTACTTAGAAGATTGCCTGCTCATCATCCAAAAAGGAACGTGGTGGCTGAAAATTTAGCGAAATTTATGGCTGGCTATAAAGGAGAGCAGGCAATTGAATATCCGCTTAGTTTTCTATCTGAAACAAAATATAGCATTTTACATGACATTAGATTGTTTGATCAGAAACATTATTTCCAAATTGATGCCCTCATAATTTCTTCATGTTTTCTTCTTTTTCTTGAAATAAAAAATATCATTGGTACGTTAATTTTTGATGCAAAGTTTAATCAACTCATTCGAATCGTAGATGGTGCTTCAGAAGAGGGTTTTCCAGATCCGCTTTTACAAGTGAAACGGCAAGAGGTGCAGCTGAGAAAATGGCTGAGTTTGCATGGTTTATATAATATTCCGATTGAATCTCTCATTGTAATTAGTTCTCCTCGTACAATTATTAAAACTTCAGATGAAATGCTTCCTAATAAAATTATCCACGGTGCAAATTTACCTAATAGAATCAAACAAATGGAAAATCAATATAAAGAAGATATAATTGGTAATGTAGATGGACTTATAAATCAGATTATGAATGAGCACATTCCGCAACGACAAAATATTTTTGTACAATATAAATTAAAAAAAGAGGAATTACTAAAGGGCGTGCAGTGTGAGGAATGTTTTACAATGGCAATGTTAAAAGAAAAACAGGGCTGGCGTTGCTCAAACTGTAATAGTACGTCTAAAAATGCTCATTTACGTGCTTTACAAGACTACACACTTCTGTTTGGAACAATAACTACCAATAGCAAATTGAGGGACTTTCTTAATATGCAATCTAGTTCTGCGGTTAAAAGACTCCTCAAAACAATGAACATCCCACACACCGGCACCAACAAAGGGCGAAAATATGATTTAACCCACCTCCAATTATAATTTTGCTATAATAAATAAGTATTTACGTGAAGGAGAGTGTGAAATGAAGTTTAATATCGATCATTACATAGCTAGCGTTTTACAGTGGATATTGAATATAGCGTTAATTATATTATCCATTGTCTTATCTATCTTTTTAATTAACGAGACTATCACATTTATTCAATACATATTTTCAACAAAGGAATATACGTCGTATAAATTGGTTGAAAGTATTATCGTCTATTTCTTATACTTCGAGTTCATCGCATTGATTATTAAGTATTTTAAGTCGAACTACCATTTTCCGTTACGTTATTTTATTTATATTGGAATCACGGCGTTAATTCGATTAATTATTGTGTCTCATGAGGAACCGATGGAGACGTTATTATACGCAGGAGCAATTCTTATTTTAGTTATCGCTTTATACATATCTAATATGAGGGATTTGAGAAAAGAGTAGTAGTGCAGACAAAGGTTTGCACTACTTTTTTATCCCGCTTTAATGGGCAGTAAGACCCCCACCTCAAAATGCAGCGAAAGCAAAGAAGTTAGGTGGGGATCGGGCTGATTAAATCTTGACCTTCAAGTTACTTGAAAGTTTACAATGTAAATAGGGCGTTTGAAATTGAAAAAAATTGAGAAATTAAGTGAAGAGGTTTCTTTTATTTGGAGGTTATAGAAATGAGTCAGGAATTGAAATTGCGTCCATTAGAGCGAGAAGATTTAAAGTTTGTACACGAATTGAATAATAATGCACATATTATGTCGTATTGGTTTGAAGAGCCGTATGAGGCATTTGTAGAGCTGCAAGACTTATACGATAAACATATACATGATCAAAGCGAACGCCGATTTATCGTTGAAAAGGACAATGAAATGGTTGGATTAGTTGAGTTAGTGGAAATCGATTATATTCACCGTAGAACGGAATTCCAAATTATTATTGATCCGAACTATCAAGGATATGGTTATGCAGCGGAAGCGACGCGTTTAGCGATGGATTACGCTTTTTCTGTATTAAATATGCATAAACTCTATTTAGTTGTTGATAAAGAGAATGAAAAAGCTGTACATGTTTATAAAAAGGTTGGATTTATGGTGGAAGGTGAACTGTTAGATGAGTTTTTCGTGGATGGTAACTATCATAATGCAATAAGGATGTGTATGTTCCAAAAGGCATACTTTGGAACGAAATAACCGATTGAAAAAGCTATAGATAATATTGTGTCTATAGCTTTTTTGTAATATAAACAGAAATCATTTATCGAAAAACAATAAATAATTATTGACTTGTGATACCTCCGGGCTTATTATGATGGTAATAAGATCAATGAAAATTAAAGGAGAGTACAAGATGAAAAACAAATATGTAGTAGCTATTTCTTTCATGATTTTAGCGATTATTACTTTAGCTATACATGCTTCAAACAGTAAAGTAGGAGCGAATGGATTCCTTGAAGAACCTTTCTTTTTCCTAGTACCAATAAGTTATGTATTGTTCTTTAGTGGTATTGGTGTATTATTATTTGGATTTATTACTTCAAAGCTGAAAAAGGGCAATAGATAGGGACAAAACACTCACTATGAGATAGAAACATACCATATGGAAGAAAAAGAATAAGTGAGATGAATCATGATGAACCATCATTTTTATAATGGAAGACAAGTAGGAGCAGCTATTACTTTGGCTGGGGCACAGGGAACCATTCATGCTGTGAATCAAGTGATTCAAATGCAGCAACAAGCATATTTGGCACAAATGATGCAAGGACAGTATATGCCATACTCACAACTTCCAATGCAAAGTGTGCATTATGATGTGCATCCAGCGGGGTTACTTTCCATTCCATATGGCGGGACTTACTTCTTATAAAAAGAAAGCGACTGATAAGAGTCGCTTTTTTTATATTCCGCCTAGCTGCATTCCAAGGAATGCAAAGAGGATACCAATGATATAAGTAGCACTTAAATATAGAAATAGTATGCTAAGGTTTTTACGATTGAAGAGCTGAATGGACTCTAGCTTAAATGTTGAAAACGTCGTGAAGGCCCCCATAAATCCAGTGCCTAACAATAATTGCCAACCTGTAGTGACTCCGTTGCCAATTATATATCCGAGTAAAAACGCTCCTGTTATATTAATGAGAAATGTAGCGATTGGAAAGGAAGTTTTAGTTCTTTTTTTAAACCAATTGCTAATTGCAAATCGTGTAATCGCACCGAAAAATCCTCCTGTTGCTACTAATAAAGCTTCCATCATAAATGATCACCTTCCGTAAGATGTTTCTTAATTAAGAAATCGCCTAATGTATAGCCAAGACCAGACATAATGAGACCACCAAGTATGCTGCATGATACATATAAGAAGGCTATGCTCCATTCAGAATGATTGATCAATTGAATAGTCTCTACACTAAATGTTGAAAATGTCGTAAAGGAACCGATGAATCCAGTCCCGATGCCTGTGATAATTTCTGCAGGCAAGATGTTTCGCTGAGCGATATACGTAGTCAGCCATGCTAATAAGAAGCAGCCAACTAAGTTAATGAGTAATGTAGCTAGTGGAAATGTATGATGCCAAAATTCATGAATCGTAAGACCTAAATAATAACGAGAAAGGGCCCCTAATATGCCAGCAATGCCAACGATAATATAAATCAATTTTCTCACCTCTTTAAATAGCTTGCTCAAAAAAATAGACTCCTACCAGTAGTGATACTGGTAGGAGTCATTAGCTAAGCAGCGTTTATGGCGAACTCCATCGCCTATAATTATTACATATAGTGTACTAAACATTGCGCTTGATTTCCAGTGAAGGAGTTAGGGGATTTTGTATTTTTGATAATGTAAGAGCAAGAGTTATTGTTTATAAACTAAATATAGTGATATAAGGTTTTTGATATGATAAAATATTTGTTATGTCTGTCATTCAGTTTTAGTTAACTGAAAATAAAGATAATTAAGTTATGTGTTTTAGAAAAGGGGCGTTTATTTGAAGAAGTTATTAAAAATAGTACTTATATGTATTTTAGTAGGGGTAGGAGTTGTAGGTGGTTTTTTAGGGTATATGACACTTACTAAAGAACAGCCTGCTGATGTTGTAAGTTTGAAGGTGGAAAATAATAAAGAGCGCGTATTAGCGACAGGAAATGAATTTAAAGTTACAACATTTAATATTGGATATGCCGGATTAGATAAGGACCAAGACTTCTTTATGGATGGAGGAAAGGGGTCTGGTTCAAGTAGTAAAGAGCAAACGGAAGTTAACTTAAAGAATATGCTTTCGTTTTTACAAAATGAGAATAGTGATTTTGCGTTATTACAAGAAGTCGATATAAAATCAATGCGATCTTTTGATGTAAATGGGCATGAATTTTTGAAAAATGGATTACCTGATTATGCTTCATCGTTCGGAAAGAACTATGATACAAAATGGGTCCCTGTCCCAATTACAAGTCCAATGGGATATGCGGAGGCTGGATTAAGTACATTTTCTAAATATAAAGTTCAAACAGCGGAGAGGTTCCAACTTCCTGGAATGGAGCCTTGGCCGAAGCGTTTGTTTGATTTAGATCGAGCGATTGTTGAGCATAAAATTCCTGTTAGTAATGGGAAGTTTGTTAGACTCGTAAATTTACATTTGTCTGCGTATGATGAAGGCGGGAAAATTAGAAAACAGCAAGTAGAGTTTTTAAAAGAATATATGAACAAGCATTATAAAAATGGTGATTACGTAATAATGGGCGGAGATTGGAATCAATTACTTTCTAACGTTCAATTAAGTGATCCGAAGTTTGTGAAAGAGCGTCCTGAATGGTTGGTAGAGTTACCGAAGGACTTTACTGATGGTGGCTTTAAGTGGGCTGTAGACTCATCTGTTATGACGGTGAGAGACGATGTGAAGAAGTATGTAGAAGGTGAAAACTTCGTCACGATTATTGATGGCTTTATCGTTTCACCGAATGTTGAGATTGTAAATGTGCAAGGAAAAGATTTAAAGTTTGAAAATAGTGATCATAACCCAGTGAGTGCGGTATTTAAGCTGAAGTAATTAAGTGCAGAAGGTGGGACTATATATGGAATGGTTAAAGAAAACTTGTTTTTCTAACCTTGAGAAAGAATCACAGAAAAATCATTTATTGCTGTTTATTACAATTTGTAGTTTCTTCCTTGGAATCATCGCGATTGGGTATTACGGATATATTTTTACAGAGAGAGCAATCGCGTTTTGGGTTTGTGGTATTTCTGTCGTTGTATTTGGAACGCTTCTTACTTTTATAGAAAGCATGGAAGCGATGTATAAATATATCATGACGTTTATGTTACTTACGATGTCTTTCATTATGGTACAAGCTTTTAATGAAAGCCCAGCTGTATTTCAAATGGTCTATTTTACACTAGCCGTTTCACTTATTTATTTAAGTGAACGTCTCGTTGTAATTCTCGGCGGAGTGGCAGTTGTAATCACATTTATTCTTTGTAGTTATTGGTCCGAGCAATTTTTTGCTTATACAGCAGCATCTGAAGCTGCAAACTTCGCAAGCTTGTTAGCGATCGTGACAATCGCTATGTGGGGCGTCACGAAAATTGGTTCTAACTTACTGGCTCGTTTAAGTGATGAGAAGCAAGAAGTAATGAGAAAAGCTCAGGAGTTAGAAGAAACGCAAAGGCTTATTGAGGAAACGGTTGTGAAACTAGATCGTAATTTCAATTATTTAAGACAAAATATGAATACATCGATGGAGTCAATGAGTGAAATCAATTTTGCTTTTGAAGAGGTAGCAGTTGGCACGCAATCACAATCAGAGATGATGCATCGTTCGGTAGAAGTATTGAACGATATGGAGGGAAATATTGAACAAATCATTTCACAAGTAAGAAATGCATCGATTCGTGTTGATGAAAGCTTAGAAATTTCAAAAGGTAGTGTACATACTTTACGAAATTTTGAAGCCAATATGAGAAGTTTAAATGATGTTGTTTCACAATCAGGAATTATATTTAGAGATTTAATGATGCAATCGAAACAAATTAATGAAATTGTAGATGTAATAACGAATATTTCAAGTCAGACGAGTTTGCTAGCTTTAAATGCAAATATTGAAGCTGCAAGAGCGGGTGAGCATGGAAAAGGATTTGCTATTGTAGCGAATGAAGTATTAAAGCTTGCTGAGGAATCGAATCGTTCTGCGGGAAGAATTCAAGGGATTTTGAAGGATTTTAGTAATCAAGCAAGTAAGGTAGAAGTGCAAGTAGAGAAATCAGAAAGAGTACAAGAAGAATGTAATGAAATGCTAGTAAGTGTTTTAACAAATGTAACGGATTTAGGGAAATTTATTGATGAAATTAATGATGTAATGAGAGAAATCGTTGGTCATCAAGAAAGTTTCCAAGTTAAAACGACGAATATCGTAAAGGATGTTACACATGCTTCCAATGTAATCCAGCAAACTTCTGCGGCTACAGAAGAAGTGTTAGCAAGTGTGGAAGAAGAAAAACATCGAAATGATACATCTGTGAAGACATTACATACTGTTAGCGAGCAAGTGAAATTGTTAGAAGATATTTTAGAAAAGTAATATCACTTAAAAAGGGCGCAACGTTTGTGCCCTTTTTTCATTTAAACGAAGACTTGCTCGGATTTTAATTGCTTTTCTGCTCGTTTTCTGCCAAGCTTAAGAAGATGAAATTCAGCTAATAGCGGAATTAAAATACTTCAAAGAAAGAATTAAATAGGTGACGTATATGATCGAAGTTAAGACTTCTGAACTTAGTGATGGAGAATTTAATAGAGGTGTATTTGCAACTCGTGATATTAAAAAAGGTGAGTTGATACACGCAGCGCCAGTTATCTCTTATCCGAATGAACAGCATGAACACATTGAGAAAACATTACTTGCTGATTACGCATTTGAGTATGGGATTAATCATACGGCAATCCTTTTAGGATACGGCATGTTATTCAATCATTCATATACACCGAATGCGACGTATGATATTGTCTTTGAGAATCATACATTTAACTTCTATGCTTATAAAGATATAAAAGCAGGAGAAGAAATCTTAATCAATTATAATGGTGAAGTGGATAACGATGAACTGTTATGGTTTGATAAAGAAAAAGAAGAGAACGAAAAGTAATTTAAAATAAGTAATGAAAAGGATGTTTTTACATAGGTAAAAGCATCTTTTTTATTGATGAAAATAAAGTAAAAATTACAAAAAAATACCACTTTATTTTCGTGTGGTATAGTAAGATACTGAAGGGTAGTGTTTTGAAAAAGTAATATATTTTACAAATTGTTGTCTTTCTGATGACATGTCAAGTTTAGTAGCTCATTTGGGTTGCTTTATTATGCAATATATATTTTAATATGAGTGGCACCTCTTATAAATTAAGAGGTTAATAGGTGTCTCGAATTGATTTTGGGTACACTGTATCCACCACTTTAGGTTCATTTCATGTATGTGGGGATATTATGGGCCCGTATAACGGGATAAAAAGAATATAGAAATAGAGGAATCGTAAAATGAATATGCAAGAGGTTTATGAATATTTAAGTACGGTATTGCCTGAAGGTCATGTGAAACAAGATGAAATGTTAAAGAATCATACGCATATTAAAGTTGGCGGAAAAGCAGATGTTTTTGTTGCACCGACAAATTATGACGAAATTCAAGAAGTTATTAAATATGCGAACAAATATAATATTCCAGTTACGTTTTTAGGAAATGGATCGAATGTTATTATTAAAGATGGTGGAATTCGCGGGATTACAGTAAGTTTAATTCATATTACAGGTGTTACTGTAACAGGAACGACGATTGTAGCACAGTGCGGTGCAGCAATTATTGACGTATCACGTATTGCACTAGAACATAACTTAACGGGGCTTGAGTTTGCTTGTGGTATTCCAGGTTCAGTCGGCGGAGCATTATATATGAATGCGGGTGCATACGGCGGTGAAATTTCGTATGTATTAACAGAAGCTGTCGTAATGACAGGTGATGGAGAGCTACGTACTTTGACGAAAGAAGCATTTGAATTTGGATATCGTAAGAGTGTATTTGCGAACAATCATTACATTATTCTTGAAGCGAGATTTGAACTTGAAGAAGGTGTATATGAAGAAATTAAAGCAAAAATGGATGATTTAACGTTTAAACGTGAGTCAAAACAGCCTCTAGAATATCCTTCATGTGGTAGTGTATTTAAACGCCCACCTAATAACTTTGCTGGTAAATTGATTCAAGAATCAGGACTACAAGGTAAGCGAATTGGTGGAGTGGAAGTTTCTCTAAAACACGCTGGATTTATGGTGAATGTTGATAACGGAACAGCACAAGATTATATCGATTTAATTCACTTCGTACAAAAAACAGTTGAAGAGAAATTTGGCGTGAAGTTAGAGCGTGAAGTAAGGATTATTGGAGAAGATAAAGAATAACATATACGTATGAAACTGCGAATTATTTTAAAATAACATTTGGGTATTGTTGACAATTTGTTTGCAATTCAATATAATGGCTAATAATTTAACAAATAACATACGTTGAAAGAGCCCAGTAGCAGTTTGTCACTGTTAACGAGAGAGCTAGGGGATGCTGGAACCTAGCACAAACAAACTTGTGAATTACACTCTGGAGTATCTTAGGTAATGCTAAGCGGATTGGCAATCGATATTATTGCTGAGAGTGGTATGAGTAGCTATGCTATTTATACAAACTGGGTGGTAACACGGTGAATCATCGTCCCTATGTCATAGACATAGGGATTTTTTGTTTTTAAAAAATAAAGGGGATGACAAAAGATGAACATTATTGATGAATTAGAATGGCGCGGCGCCATTAATCAACAGACTGACGAAGAAGGTTTACGTAAGCTAGTAGAAGAGAAAAAGATTTCGCTATACTGCGGAGTTGATCCGACTGGTGATAGTATGCATATCGGACATTTGATTCCGTTTATGATGATGAAAAGATTTCAGTTAGCTGGCCATCATCCGGTTATTTTAATTGGCGGAGCAACAGGAACCATTGGTGATCCGAGTGGACGTCAATCAGAACGCCAACTTCAAACGTTAGAAGTAGTTCAACATAATGTGGATGCGTTAACAGCGCAAATGAAAAAGCTATTTGATTTTGGCGGAAATAGTGAAGTAAAGATGGTAAATAACTACGATTGGACACATGAAATAAATATTATTGAGTTTTTACGTGATTACGGGAAAAACTTTAGCATTAATAGTATGTTAGCAAAAGATATCGTAGCAAGTCGTTTAGATACAGGAATTTCTTTCACAGAATTTACGTACCAAATCTTACAAGCGATGGACTTCCATCATTTATACACGAAAGAAGATGTTCAACTACAAATTGGCGGTAGTGACCAATGGGGAAATATTACGAGTGGTTTAGATTTAATTCGTAAGTTAGAAGGGCACGAAGCGAAGGTATTCGGATTGACGATTCCACTATTATTGAAATCAGATGGTACGAAGTTTGGTAAATCAGCAGGTGGTGCAGTTTGGCTTGATCCTGAAAAAACAACACCGTTTGAATTTTACCAGTTCTGGGTGAATACAGATGACCGTGATGTCGTTAAATACTTGAAATACTTTACGTTCTTAACGAAAGAGCGCATCGATGAGTTGGCAGTGAAGGTAGAAACAGAGCCTCATAAACGTGAAGCGCAAAAAGTATTAGCGGAAGAAATGACGAAATTTGTTCATGGAGAAGAAGCGTTGCTACAAGCTGTGAAAATTACAGAAGCGTTATTTAGCGGAGATATTAAATCGTTAACAGCCGATGAAATTGAACAAGGCTTTAAAGAAATGCCAACATTTCAGTCTTCAAAAGAGACGAAAAATATCGTAGAATGGCTCGTTGATTTAGGAATCGAACCATCTAGACGACAAGCACGCGAAGATATTAATAATGGAGCTATTTCTATGAATGGCGAAAAAGTAACGGATGTAGGTACGGATGTTACGGTAGAAAATTCATTTGATGGACGATTTATTATTATTCGTAAAGGGAAGAAGAACTACAGCCTTGTGAAGTTAGGATAGTAAACAAGACGGAAAAATTATATCGGCGATTTTTCGAATATATCGACCGTAACTCGAATTATATCGGCGATTTTCTCGATATATCGATTTACCGACAAAAGGTGACAATAAAAGCTGTTCCAAAACGGGATAGCTTTTATTGCGAAAAAGTCAGTATATTTAGATAAATTTAAAGGGTATATCATTTTTTTGACGAATAAATAAGTTAGAGAAAATTACGGATAAAAATAGCCCGAACCATGCAGGGCATGATTCGGGCTTATATTCAGATTAGTAAGCTAAGCTGAATAGACCTTTAATGTGTGATAAGTAACGAACGTTACTTGCTTCTTTCATTAATGATGCTGGTAAGCCTTTAAGTGGAGTATTGCTTGCTCCGATTGTAGCAACAGCATCTTTACGTCCTAGACTAGCAAGTGTTCCAGAGTTTACAGGTGCGAACTCTTCGAATGCTTTGCCTTCTAGTGCTGCGTATAAGTTGTATCCAATTAACTCACCCATTTGCCAAGCGATTTGTGCAGTTGGTGGGTATGGACGTCCGTCTGGAGCGAAGACAACAGCGCTGTCTCCAGCAACGAATACGTTTTTGTGAGAAGTAGATTGTAGGTATGCATCAACTGTTGCACGACCACGGTTTACTTCAAGACCTGATTCACCGATTAGTGGGTTACCTTGAACGCCACCTGTCCAAACGAATGTGTTAGCAACAAGTTTTTGACCGTCTTTTAAGTCGATTTCATTGCCAGCAACGTTTGTTACAGGAAGACCAGTTAAGAATGTAACGCCGCGTGCTTCTAGGCTAGTAGTTGCACGTTCGATTAAGTGGTCTGGTAATACTGGAAGGATTTTTGGACCTGCTTCAACAAGAAGAAGTTTAACTTCTTTTGGATTTACGCCGTGGCTTTTTGCAAGTTTAGGCATAATGTCAGCAAGCTCACCAACTAGCTCAACGCCAGTTAATCCGCCACCACCGATTACGATTGTAGCATCAGCTTCGTTTTTCGTTTTCGCGTATTCACGAATACGGTCTTCAACGTGTTTGTAGATTTTGTTTGCATCAGCAGCAGATTTTAATACCATGCTGTTTTCTTCTAGTCCTGGAATACCGAAGTAAGCAGTTTTACTTCCTAAAGCAACTACAAGTGCATCGTAAGATAAAGTAGTGCCGCCAGCTAATTTGATTTCTTTGCTATCAACTGAGAATGACTCAACTGTTGCGATTTTAAGATCGATATCTTTACCTTTGAAAAGCTTTGTAAGTGGCATTGCAACTGCTTGCTCAGACACGTTACCAGCTGCAAGGCGGTGTAGTTCAGTGATGATTTGGTGTGTTGGATATTGGTTAATCACTGTAACTTGTGCTTCTGATTTGCTGTAATATTTACGTACGTTTAAAGCGGCAAGAAGACCGCCATAACCAGCGCCTAAGATGACAATTTGTTTTGACATAGTATGATATCCCCCGTCTTTACTAATTGTTGTTATAAGTTAACTTATTTATTGTTACGTTCTGCACTAATTTGAAGATATGCGTTCACAAATCGGAACATTTTTTGTGCTTGTGGGTCTTTTAATAATTTCAATAGACCGAACAGGCCGATAACTTCGTTGCTTTCGTCAGCACGATCTTTCGCTTCGATTGCAGTAGCAGCCATGCTTTTTACTGTATCTTTTACAGGTTCTACAAGCTCTGTGATTGCACCAACAGTGTCGCTTTTTAATACTTCATCAGTAGCAACAGTTTGAGCGAAGTCATAAGACTTAGTTAAAATGTTAACAAGCTCAGTTAATTTTGGAAGCTGTTCTACTAGTGTTGTTAATGATTCTTGTACCTCAGGTTTTAACAACTGATCAAGTACATCAAGTTGTCCTTGGCTAGCAGAAATTTGTACAGTTTCTTGTTCTGGCTTTGTTTGAGTCATAGTTTCTGGCATCTCCAATTCTCCTTTACGATAGCAATACTCTTATTTTTGATAAGTAAGATAGTAAACGGTTACGAAACTTTATACAAAGTTTCACAAAACACAATAAAATGCCTTTAAATTTATGACAGCAAGTAAGCTGTAAACATAAATCTAAAACCATAACGTCTTACTTATTATTTATGAACTGTCCGATATATGGCTTGTCCGCATAATGGAAAAGCTCCGTTACCGGAAAGTGTATATAATATATATCCTATATTATATACTATATACACCTATGTTAACATAAAAATGATTCCTAATTATTTGATATTGAGCGTATAACGTAGTACTGACAAGGTATGGAAGCGTATAAAATATTTTGTTCCAGTTAGAAATGTACATATATATAAACAAAAAAAGGAAAAAACGAACAAATTCACGTTCGTTTTTTCCTTTTTCCTTTTATTCACTTTCTGCAATTAGCATCGATGTCTTACCTTCTTTTTCAAGATGGCATTCGCCCCAAGTACAAAGGGAATCAAGAATGGATTCTAAAGACCAACCGTAGTCTGTAAGGGAATATTCTACTTTCGGTGGTACTTGATTGTATACCTTTCTTTGAATAACGCCGTCGTCTTCTAGTTCGCGTAATTGCTGCGTTAACATTTTTTGTGTAATACCAGGCATGAGACGTTTTAATTCACTCGTTCTCTTTGTACCTTTCGTTAAGTGGCAAAGAATAACGACTTTCCATTTTCCGCCGATAACTTCTAAAGTCGCTTCAACGGGAATGTTATATTTCTTCATATAAAAATCTCCTTTGATGAATCTAGATTGCATTTCTCCAACAAAAGAAGCTAAATCATTTAAATGTTACTAAAAAGTACCTATAGCACTTTAAAGTACGTACTTTTTATCATGTTGAATATGTTCCATAATAGCATACGTAAGAGGGAAATGAGTAGTACGGTACTAAAAAGTGCCTATGTTACTTTTTGGTACCTATCGTACTTTTAAGTGCGTTCTTCAAAAAAAGAGCGAAGCCATTCATAATAGCATATATGAGCAATAAAGTTATTTTTGTAGAAGAAAAAAGGCCTTTTTTCACACTATTATGATTGGATTTCTCGTATTAAGGAGGGGTTCAATTGAATTCATATACAGTATCTTCTTCGGCTATGCAGACGAATCGAAGAAGTATGTTTGCTTTATTAGCACTAGCCATTAGTGCGTTTGGAATTGGTACAACCGAATTTATTAGTGTCGGTTTATTACCATCTATTTCAGAGGATTTACATGTTTCTGTTACAACAGCGGGTTTAACCGTTTCTTTATATGCGTTAGGAGTAGCGTTCGGTGCCCCGGTATTAACGTCAGTAACAGCTAGTATGTCGCGAAAGACATTATTAATGTGGATTATGATTATTTTCATTATTGGTAATGGAATTGCGGCAGTGGCAACAAGCTTTACTGTGTTACTTATCGCAAGGGTTGTATCTGCGTTTGCACACGGCGTTTTTATGTCGATAGGATCGACAATTGCGGCTGCGCTTGTACCTGAGAATAAACGTGCAAGTGCAATTGCATTTATGTTTACTGGTTTAACGGTTGCGACCATTACAGGTGTGCCAATTGGAACATTTATCGGTCAGCAATTTGGATGGAGAGCATCGTTTATGGTAATTGTGGCAATTGGAATCGTTGCCTTAATCGCTAACAGTATGCTCATTCCTTCTAATTTAAAAAAAGGTACGTCTGTATCATTTCGCGATCAGTTTAACCTGATTACGAATGGAAGACTATTACTTGTATTTATCATTACTGCATTAGGGTACGGGGGAACATTCGTAACATTTACGTATTTATCGCCGCTATTACAAGAAGTGACAGGATTTAAAGCAAGTACCGTTACAATTATTTTGTTAGTGTACGGAATTGCAATTGCGATTGGGAATATGGTTGGCGGGAAATTATCAAATCATAATCCGATTCGAGCGTTATTTTACATGTTCTTTATTCAAGCAATTGTATTATTTGTTTTAACATTTACAGCGCCGTTTCAAGTCGCTGGATTCATCACAATTATTTTTATGGGACTATTCGCATTTATGAATGTTCCAGGACTACAAGTGTATGTCGTTATATTGGCTGAACGATTTGTACCTAGCGCTGTTGATGTGGCATCCGCGATTAACATTGCGGCATTTAACGCTGGAATCGCTCTCGGTGCTTATTTAGGTGGTATTGTAACGAACTCGTTAGGATTAATTCATACAGCTTGGGTAGGCGGTGTGATGGTAGTAGGTGCTGTTATTTTAACGGCGTGGAGTATGACTTTAGAAAAAAGAGATCAAGTGAAATAGAAGGAGAGAAAATATAATGAAAAATTTACAAAGTACAACAACATTGCATAACGGTGTAGAAATGCCTTGGTTCGGTTTAGGCGTATTTAAAGTAGAAGATGGGCCAGAACTTGTAGAAGCTGTAAAATCAGCGATTAAAGCAGGATACCGCAGCATCGATACAGCTGCAATTTACGGAAATGAAAAAGCTGTAGGTGAAGGAATTCGTGCAGGTATAAAAGAAGCAGGCATTTCTCGTGAAGATTTATTCATTACTTCAAAAGTGTGGAATTCGGATCAAGGATATGAAACGACACTTGCTGCATATGAAGAAAGCTTAAAAAAATTAGAGCTAGATTATTTAGATTTATATCTTGTTCATTGGCCTGTAGAAGGGAAATATAAAGATACGTGGAGAGCGTTAGAAACACTTTATAAAGAAGAGCGCGTACGTGCAATTGGCGTAAGTAACTTCCAAATCCATCACTTACAAGATGTAATGAAAGATGCAGAAATTAAACCAATGATTAACCAAGTAGAATACCACCCTCGTTTAACACAAAAAGAATTACAAGCTTTCTGTAAAGAACAAGGTATTCAAATGGAAGCATGGTCACCATTAATGCAAGGTCAATTATTAGATAATGAAACATTACAAGCAATTGCAGAGAAACACGGTAAAACGACAGCTCAAGTGATTTTACGTTGGGATCTTCAAAATGGAGTAATTACAATTCCAAAATCAACGAAAGAATACCGTATTATTGCAAACGCTGATGTGTTTAACTTTGAATTAACGAAAGAGGACATGGAAAAAATCGATGCGTTAAACCAAAATCACCGTGTTGGTCCAGATCCTGATAACTTTGATTTCTAAGATGAAGGTGAGAAAAAAGAGTGTGTAAAAGCACTCTTTTTTTGTGCATAAAAATAGTTTCTAAATAAATACTACTTAGTATTAAGTTTGTTATTAAGGGGCTGTAAACATGAATATAAAGCAATCGTTCAAAATTTTAGCTATGTTTTTAAGTGTTTTATTTGTGTTATTCCCACTTCAAAAAGCATTCGCAGAAGTTATGGACCATACAAAGTATCAAATGGATTGGAGCTATAGTAAGTCCAAGAAGAAACCAATCCGCACAGAGCTTATTAAAACGGCAGATGGCAAAATTGCTTTTTGCTTAAATGTAGATTTGAAATCTCCAAGCGGTCAAGATTTACCGGAAATGGGGAAAGTGGATATTAATGTGTACCGTGTACTATTGAATGGATATCCACAAAAGAGCCCGCAAGAATTAGGTGTTTCAGATTGGAGAGAAGCACATTATGCAACGCAGCTTGCAGTGTGGAATGCATTAAAACAAATCGATATTAATGATTTAGACTTCCGTAATAAAAATGTAGAAAAGGTAACGAAAGATATCGTTGCCAAGGCAAATGCTAGTGAAGAATTACAAGAAATTACGATGAGTGTAACTCCTACAGAAGAACAAGAAGCAGTATTGAAAAATGATTTCTTTGAAACAGGCTTATATACAGTAGAAACAAATGCCAAAAGTGGAACGTATAAAGTGCAAGCAACAGGTGCACCAGCGGGAGCCAGATTTGTAAATGAAAAGGGCGAAGCAAAAACGGAATTTAATGTAGGAGAAAAGTTCCGCATTTTAATTCCAAAACAAACACCAGCTGGTGGATTCAGCTTTAAAGTAATAGGAAATTTAACGAAACTACAAGGCATTGCGCATAAAGGTACACCGACAATTCAAAATGCAGTCGTATTACTTGAGCGTAGTGAGGAAAAAACAAGTCCTGAGTTATCGGTGAGCTGGAAAAAAGGAAATGGTCATGATAATAATAAACCACATACTCCAAACGAACCGCATAAACCGAATCAATATAAAAGGTAAGGATGAAAGCATTGGTATGAACCAATGCTTTTTATATATGAAATATAAAATTATATTAAAATAATTATTAACTAAACAAAGCACTTTTTTTATGTTATAAAAGCTATTTAAAAATAACGAAATATAATAAAATCCAAACGTTAAGATTAATAGATTAAATTCACAAAATTGTAACATTATTCTAATTGAAAAGGCTATCAAACAAAGTGTAAAGCGTGTAAAATTCAGTTGGAAAAACTACCTATAGATGGTCATATATGAAGAAAATGTAAGACTTTATTGCTATTTATAACTTTACATGTATAGATGACAATACTAAATGATATCTTTTACTATTCTCTTTTTATGTACGAAGAGAACTCATCACAAATAGAGAGAAGTGAGGAGGACATATTACATAAAAATTTTACAATGTAAGAAAGCGAATACATGGAGGGAAATGCGGTAGTAATAGATACAGGTGCGCGAGGTGTTCGTTTATTTATTACATATTTTTATAAAAATAATAGGATTTTTCATTAAATAAATATATAGGATGGTTTTTCTAAATAAAGGAACAGGGGACACAGATTATGTCGAAGAAGAAAAAGAGTAGGGTATTAGTAGCTGGTATATGCATATCTACATTATTATCACCAGTAGCTTTTGAAGCATCAAAAGGATATGCGGCGCCTTTGGAAGAGGTTAAAGGTGGAAAGTTGGAAGAGAGCAAAGAGAGTCGTTTGGAGCAGAGGACGTTTTATGTGCCTGGAAAAGGTGATGTCACTGAGGAACGAGATCGTTTAAAGGTGGACTGGGAACTAGCGGCAAATGAACCAACTGGGATTTATGCAAAGCCAAATGAAGAAATGAAAATTAAAATAAAAGGTGATAAGTCTATTAAAGCTTTTATAGGAACACATGCGTATGATGAAGAAGACCCTAAGGAATTTGATTTAACACCTGGTGAAAATGTAATATCATCTCCAGTGGGCGGGATACTGTATTTCTATAACCCGAACAATCAAGGTGATATCACAGCTGAAGTTACTAAGGGTGGAAGTCATTTTCCATTATTCATATTAGGAAAGCATACGAAAAAAGATTGGGATGAAATGCTGAAAAAGTATGAGAATCCATATGCAGTGGAATTAAGAGGAGAAAGAAGCCTAATCACATCAAGCTATGACGCTGTACAAGATTATATGAAAAATACAGATCCAACAGAATTATTGAAGCTGCATGATCAAATCATTCGCATAGAAAATAAGATTTCGGGATTATCTGAAGAGAGTGTAGGAGTGGCGAAAGCGCCAAAACACTATGTTCAATTTGTTGAAAATAGATATCCAGAAGAGGGCGATTGGATGAATGCATACTATTACCGCACTTCTTATGTTAAGAATGCGATGAAGTATGTATTAGACAGTAAAGAGTTAAAAACTGATGGATGGGGGCCTTGGCATGAAGTTGGGCATTTACATCAGCAGGCACCTTGGGAGTGGGAAGACCTGGGAGAGGTAACCGTTAATATTTACTCTTTAGCAGTTCAAACTAAGTTTGGTCATCAAACAAGGCTGGAAGAAGAAGAGCGCTACAAGGCAGCTTTTGCTTATTTAGGTCAAACAGACGCGCAAGAGAAAATGAATGAATTTGAGAAATTAGTTATGTTTTGGCAATTGCATTTAGCTTATGGAGATCAATTCTATCCGAAATTGCACCAAATGTATCGTTTGTTACATAATACAGAACTGCCTAAATCTGATGAAGAGAAAAAGCAGATGTTTATTTACATGACGTCAAAAGTGGCAGGACAAAATTTAGTTCCTTTCTTTGAAAAATGGGGATTAAGTGCAAATGATGATACTAGAGAGAAAATAGAAAAATTAAATTTACCTAAGTTAGAAAAAGAAATATGGAAAGCTACCGATAGTAATGATATTCGTGAAAAGCAAGTTGAAGCGTACGCAATTCCATACGGTGAACCGTCAAGTGAGGTGCAAAACCTTGTAGTGGGTACAGAGTTTGATGAGAAAGAAGCAAGTAAACTCGTTCAAAATTTAGGTGAGGATGTAAAAGTAACAGGTAAGATTATATGGCCTAAATTAGAGAATGGAAAACAGAAAGTATTAGTAGAAATTGTAGATAATAAAGGGAATAAGAATTTAATAACTGTTCCAGTCAATTCTCGTTATGGGGATGCTATGGTAGTTAAAGGTTTTGGTGATGAAGTGAGTTCTGTTATAACACTTCTTCATAATGAAAAGAAAATTGATGTTGATTTCAGTGTTAATGCACTCCATCATCGATTTAAAAACGAAAAATATGTAGAGATTACAGTATACGATAAAGAAGGTAATGAAAAGAAAAATATTTCTGTAGAGGGGCAAGAAAGTTCAAAAAAAATTGCTGAGCAATTGAAAGAGATTGAATTTCAATATGGAGACATTGTGAAAGTATTTCATGCGGAACCAGAGCGTTTTAGTTGGTATCAAAATGACAAGTTAGTAAATCTAGCAGAAAATAGGAATAAAAAAGAAAAGTTCTTCAAAATCACTCCACAAGGGTTTGAATTAAAAAGTAGTTTGCACGAAGTAACAGCATTACCACAAACGGTAGTAGTCGGGGCAGATACTGAAAAATTAAATGCCAAAAATTTTGTTGAAGTAAAAGACGGTGAAGTAATTGACTTTGTAGAGAAACCAACTACATCAAAAGTCGGAGAACAAAAAGTAAAAGTAGAAACGAAAGATCGTTTCGGGAATAAGCAAGTGACAGAAGTACCGTTAGAAGTAACATATGGAGATAGTATCGCATATGTAGGATTCGACAATAAAATTGCTTCAGTTGTAACGTTAAAGCATGAAAAGAAACAATTCCATGCGACTGATATGAATAGACAAATTCATCAGTATTTTAATAAAGAGCGCTACATGGGAATTACTTTATATGATAGAGAAGGAAAAGAGAAAAAACATGTAACAGCAGAAGGACAAGAAACTTCAAAGAACTTTGCAGAGCAAGTAAATGGTATGCAGTTCGAGTATGGAGATGTAGTGAAAGTATTTCATGCAGAACCAAATCGCTTGAAATGGTATCAAAATAATAATCTTACTGGTCAAGGTGAGAAAAAAGGAACAAAAGAACTATTCTTCAAAGTAACAGAAAAAGGTTTTGAGAGAATGGACATGTTGCAAGAAGTAAAAGCATTGCCGCAAAAAGTAGTAATTGGAACAAACAGTGAAATATTAGATGCAAAAAACTTTGTTGAAGTGAAAGATGGAGAAGTAATTGGCTTTGTAGAGAAACCAAATACAACAAAAATCGGTGCACAAAAAGTAAAAGTAGAGACAAAGGATCGTTTTGGAAATAGGCAAGTGACAGAAGTTCCTGTAGAAGTTACATATGGAGATAGTATAGTATATCAAGGTGTGTCCAATGTAACGCGTTCGATTGTTACACTAAATCATGATGAAAAGAAATTACATGCAACATTTACAAATGATACGATTCATTATCGTTTTGTAAATGAACAATATATAGGTCTTACGATTTACGATGGAAATGGAAACGAGAAAAAACATGTAACAGCAGAAGGGCAAGAAACTTCAAAGAATTTTGCAGAACAAGTAAACGGTACACCATTCCAGTATGGAGATACGATAAAAGTGTATCATGCAGAATCTGATCGTTTAAGTTGGTATAAAACTGGTGAGTTACTTGGAAAAGGGGACGCGAAGAAATTTAAAGAGATTTCCTTTAAGATTACTCCAAATGGTTTAGAACAAGTGAGATAATAAAAAAGCTCGTAAAACATTATGTTTTACGAGCTTTTCTTTATTATTCAGCCTCAGAAACAACTGTGAAGCGTTCGTTTACGTGTTTTGGATTTTCGATTTCATCAAGTGCTGCGACTGCGAAGTCTTCGTAACTTACGTAGCTATCACCTTTTGCGTTAACAAGAAGGTTGTCTTTACCAGCTGTATAAGAGCCTGTGCGTTTTCCTAATGCAAATAGTGCAGAAGGGCTGATGAATGTCCAAGTGATGTCATTTGTTTGTTGTAAAATTTCTAAGTTTTTACCTTGGTTTTGAGCAGTTGCAAGGTATTCTTTCGGGAAACCTGGTGTATCAAATACACGTGTTGTTTTCTCTTCGTCTACAAATAAGCTTCCAGCGCCGCCAACTACAAGTAATTTTGTGTTAGGTGTACCTTTCATAGCTTCAATTAGTACATTTCCTGCATCTACGTGAAGGTGTTCTTCGCCTGCTGGAGCACCGAATGCATTTACAACTACATCGAATGCTTGTAGGTCGTTAGATGTAAGAGAGAATACATCTTTCTCTAAAACTTTTACATTTTCTTCTGTAATTTTTGCAGCGTTTCTTACGATTGCAGTTACTTCATGTCCGCGATCTAATGCTTCTTTTAAAATGCGACTTCCTGCTTTACCAGTTGCTCCGATAATTCCGATTTTCATAATAAATCCCTCCAAAGTGTTTTGTTAAAGTGTATATCTGAAAGTAAATGAATTTGTTGTAATTAGGTTTGTTACAACCTGATGTAATCATTATAGTTACAGGGTGTTATTTTTGTCAATAGGGTTGTTTGTGAATTATTTTTTGTTTTAGTATGCACAGTTAGAGGGAGAACAGTCATAGAGATATTTTTACTGCAAGACTGTCTAATATTTGGAAATTGCAAATTGTCGAAAAATGTTGATTTTTGAATGTTTTTTAAATATAATTCGTTTTATGGAGAAAAGGAGGGGTTAATTGTATGAATATTTTGGAACAATTCGTTTCATCAACAAATACAATTCTTTGGTCATATATTCTTATAGCAATGTTAATTGGTTTAGGGATTTATTTTTCTATTAAATTGAAATTCGTACAAATTACTCATTTAGGGGAAATGATTCGTTTAATGAGTGATGGGTTAACTGGAAAGACGCGTAAAAAAGGTAGTGTATCTTCTTTCCAAGCATTTTGTATGAGTTCAGCAGCCCGTATTGGTATTGGTAACTTAGCTGGTGTAGCGTTAGCGATTTCTATGGGAGGACCTGGAGCAGTATTTTGGATGTGGGTGATTGCGATTATTGGGGCGTCTTCAAGTTTCGTAGAAAGTACGCTTGCCCAAATTTATAAAACAAAAGATGGCAGTGGCTTCCGTGGTGGCCCTGCTTATTATATGGAAAAAGGTTTAAATAAACGTTGGATGGGAATTTGGTTCTCTATCCTTATTACAATTAGTTACGGTTTAATTTTTAACTCAGTACAAGCAAATACAGTAACATTAGCATTTAAAAATGCTTTTGGTATTGAGCGTTATATTGTTGGGGTTGTATTAGCTGCATTAGTTGCGGTTATTATTTTTGGTGGTGTAAAAAGTATTGCACGTATGTCGGAAATGATTGTTCCGCCAATGGCGCTTATTTATATTGCAGTAGCGATTTTCGTTGTCATTAAAAACTTCTATTTAATACCAGATGTGTTTACGGAAATCTTTAAAGGTGCATTCGGTTTAGATTCAGCTGTAGGTGGCGGTATTGGTGCTGCGATGAAATATGGTATTCAGCGCGGATTATTTGCGAACGAAGCAGGTATGGGTAGTGCGCCGAATGCGGCAGCAACAGCTGATGTAACGCATCCAGCGAAACAAGGTTTTATTCAAACGATTGGAGTATTAGTAGATACATTTTTAGTATGTACATCAACAGCATTTATCGTACTATGTTCTGGTGCATATAAAGCAACGAATTTAGAAGGTATTGAACTAACACAAAATGCATTAAGTTCACAAATTGGCCCATGGGCAAGTAGCTTCTTAGCGATTATTATTTTCTTATTTGCGTTTAGTTCACTTTTAGGAAACTACTATTATGGTGAAACGAATATTGAATTCATTAAACAAAGTAAAACTTGGTTAACAATTTACCGTATTGCGGTAGTGGGAATGGTATTATTCGGTTCTGTTGCGACGCTTCAAGTTGTATGGAATATGGCGGACTTATTTATGGGACTAATGGTAATCACGAACTTAATTGCGATTACACTTCTTGGACGATTTGCGTATGCTGCATTGGCAGACTATGTAAGGCAAAAGAAACAAGGAAAAGATCCAGTCTTCCGTGCAGATTCTATTCCTGGTTTAACGAACACAGAGTGTTGGGATAAGTCAGCGGTAACGGATAAAGAAAAAGCAGTATAATGAAAAGGCGAGCATCGAGATGAATTCGGTGCTCGTTTTTTATTGTAGTAAATGATGAAAAGAGTAAGAGGTAATGATTAATATAATTTTTGGTTGTTCATTTTTCATGTTATTTGTAGGGAACGTACTGTCTTAAAGGTATGACTGGTCGCATAGGGCGAGTGATTTAGTATTGGATAAATGCGCGTATTGGTTATAGTTTTACGTAAAAAAATCATGAATGTTAATTGCGTTAACGTACAGATGTCAGAAAACCTAACATAAAGTTCTTGATTACTAAGAGTTTTTAGAATATAATTTTCTTATTGTTAGGAAGAGGGGGCAATGCAATTATGGATTTTTTAGCTAAGGTAATTGGGGATATAAATAATGTCCTTTGGTCATATATCATTATTGCGATGTTAATTGGGTTAGGACTTTACTTTTCATTCCGTGTGAAATTTGTCCAAGTTCGTTACTTCGGTGAAATGATTCGATTGCTTGGGGATGGGGCGAGTTCGAAAACGAGGAAAGCACAAAAAGAGAAGAGTGGTGTATCATCATTCCAGGCTTTTTGTATGAGTACAGCTTCTCGTGTAGGTACTGGTAACTTAGCCGGAGTAGCTATTGCAATTTCAGCAGGTGGACCAGGAGCAGTATTTTGGATGTGGTTAATCGCGGTAATTGGGGGTGCTTCTGCATTTGTAGAGAGCACATTAGCGCAAATTTATAAAGTGAAAGATGGGAATACGTTCCGTGGTGGTCCAGCGTATTATATGGAAAAGGGTTTAAATAAGCGCTGGCTTGGAGCTATCTTTTCTGTATTAATAACAGTAAGTTTCGGATTAATTTTTAACGCTGTACAATCTAATACTGTAGCAGCTGCTTTTGATGGGGCATTCAAAACAGATAGTAGATTAGTAGGTCTTGTAATGGCTGGTTTACTTGCAGTTATTATTTTTGGCGGAGTAAAGCGAATTGCACGCGCGGTTGAAATGATTGTTCCAGTAATGGCGATTATTTATGTAGCAGTAGCATTATTCGTTGTTGTAACAAACATTACGGCAATTCCGTATGTATTTAAAGAAATTTTCTTACATGCTTTCGGAATTAAAGAAGTAGTAGGTGGAGGATTAGGTGCTGCGATTTTATTAGGGGTAAAACGCGGATTATTCTCAAATGAAGCAGGTATGGGTAGTGCGCCGAACGCAGCAGCGACTGCAAACGTAACGCACCCAGTTAAACAAGGTTTCATTCAAACTTTAGGGGTATTTACAGATACATTATTAATTTGTAGTTGTACAGCATTTATCATTCTTTTATCAGATGTGCATAATGCAGCTGATTTAAATGGTATTCAATTAACGCAACAAGCATTAAGTCAACATATCGGACCGTGGGCATCTATATTTGTAGCAGTTGCAATCTTCTTGTTTGCATTTAGTTCATTAGTAGGTAACTACTACTATGGTGAAACGAATATTGAATTCTTAAATGGAAGTAAAGTGTTATTAACAGCGTACCGCATTGCTGTACTTGGTATGGTTATGTTAGGGTCTGTAGCAACAATTCAAATCGTTTGGGATGTAGCTGATCTATTCATGGGTATTATGGCTGTTATTAACTTAGTTGCAATCGTATTCCTTTCTAAGTATGCTTTTGCAGCATTATCAGATTATGTAAAGCAAAAGAAACAAGGAAAAGATCCAGTCTTCTATGCGAATTCAATTCCAGGCCTGAAAAATACAGAGTGCTGGGAAGAGCAAGTAGCAGATAAAGAAAAAGCGGTATAAGGAAATGGGTATCAAGTGAAACTTGATGCCCATTTTTTTATTTTATCTAAATCTTTGTAAGAAGTAAAAGACGAACATTAATGAATGTTTCTTAATAAAATGTAATTTTTTAAAGAAAAGTGCGGATATGAGTTGTGATTTATGTTAGAATGGAAAATGCCTTTGAAACAAGAGGTTTTATGATTTTTCTTATCCGATTGAAGATTTTGGAGGAGAAATGGAAAGTTCGGATTATTTCTTGTTTTTAGTGGTCAGACGTTCAACGTTAATGAAGAGTTAAATGGAGGATTTTATTAATGAAGTTTGTTATGTTTCTTGTAGGATTACTCGTTGTATTTGTACTCGGTTTTCTTATAAGCTCCGATCGAAAGAAGATTAAGTATAAACCAATCGCAATTATGCTTATTATTCAGCTAGCATTATCTTATTTCTTATTAAATACGCAAATTGGTTATATTTTAGTAAAAGGAATTTCAGATGGATTTGGCGCACTTCTTGGATATGCGGAAGCTGGAATCGTTTTCGTATTTGGTGGTCTTGTTAATAAAGGAGAGGTTTCATTCTTCTTAACAGCGTTATTGCCAATCGTATTCTTTGCCGTTTTAATTGGAATTCTGCAGCACTTTAAAATTTTACCGATATTTATTCGTGCTATTGGTACTTTGTTAAGTAAAGTAAATGGTTTAGGAAAACTAGAATCATATAACGCAGTAGCAGCTGCTATTGTTGGGCAAGCAGAAGTATTTATTACAGTAAAAGATCAATTAAGTAAAATCCCAAAACACCGTTTATATACATTATGTGCATCTTCTATGTCAACAGTATCGATGTCAATCGTCGGTTCTTACATGAAAATGATCGAACCAAAATATGTAGTGACAGCACTTGTATTAAATTTATTTAGTGGTTTCATTATTATTCATATTATTAACCCGTACGATATTACAGAAGAAGAAGATACACTGAAATTAGAAAATAAGAAAAAACAGTCATTCTTTGAAATGTTAAGTGAATATATTATGCTTGGTTTCACAATCGCGATTACAGTAGCAGCGATGTTACTTGGTTTCGTAGCATTAATTACAGCAATCAATAGCTTGTTTGATTCAGTTTTCGGTATTACATTCCAAGCTATTTTAGGATACATTTTCTCGCCATTAGCATTCGTAATGGGTATCCCGCAAGCAGAGATGGTAACAGCGGGACAAATTATGGCAACGAAATTAGTATCAAACGAGTTTGTTGCGATGCTTGATCTTGGAAAAGTAGCGGGTGACTTATCAGCTCGTACAGTTGGAATTCTTTCTGTATTCCTTGTATCATTTGCGAACTTCTCATCAATCGGAATTATCGCAGGTGCAACGAAAGGTATCGATGAAAATCAATCAAATGTTGTATCATCATTCGGTTTACGCCTTGTGTACGGTGCAACATTAGTAAGTATTCTATCAGCGATTATCGTTGGTGTTATGTTATAAAAAAGATGGTCCTAGCTCATAGCTAGGGCCATTTTTTTATGGTAAATTTGCATAGAAAAACCAATTAATTAGGAATATATTAACATATAAAAATCTTTTAAAATTTATATTGCATTTCAGTTAGATAACGCTTACAATTTGATTTGTAGGTGGTATCAATTTCAGACTTTCAAGTATGGTAGGAGAGAAGAAGCTACCTTTTATAAATTGCAATTTATGTAAACGCTTACTGATTTTAGATAATAGTTGAATAGTATTTAGGGGTTTTAAATTTTTTTAACATCAATGGTCAGACGTCATTCGTTATACGACCGATAACTCGTGGGAGAAGTGGAGGATTCACATATGAAAATAGTAATGTTTCTAGTCGGTTTACTTGTAGTATTTGTACTAGGTTTCCTTATCAGTTCAGATCGTAAGAAAATTAAATATAAACCAATTGCACTTATGCTTGTCATTCAATTGGTACTTGCATATTTCTTACTAAATACAAAGGTCGGATTTGTATTAGTAAAAGGGATTGCAGATGGATTTGGCGCTATTTTAAAATTTGCGGAGGCAGGGGTTAATTTCGTATTTGGTGGTCTAGCAAATGATGGACAAGCACCATTCTTCTTAACAGTATTATTACCAATTATTTTCTTAGCAGTATTAATTGGGATCTTACAACATATTAAAATTTTACCGATTATCATTCGTGCAGTCGGTTTCCTATTAAGTAAAGTGAACGGTTTAGGAAAACTAGAATCATATAATGCAGTAGCAGCTGCGATTGTTGGTCAAGGGGAAGTATTCATTACAGTAAAAGATCAATTAAGCAAATTACCGAAAAATCGTTTATACACACTTTGTGCATCTTCCATGTCTACAGTATCGATGTCAATTGTCGGTTCTTATATGAAAATGATTGATCCAAAATATGTAGTAACGGCACTTGTATTAAACTTATTTAGTGGATTCATTATCGTTCATATTATTAATCCATATGACGTGAAAGAAGAAGACGACATTTTAGAATTACAAGAAGATAAAAAGCAAACATTCTTTGAAATGTTAGGCGAATATATTATGCTTGGTTTCTCTATCGCTGTAACAGTAGCGGCGATGTTAATCGGTTTCGTAGCATTAATTACAGCAATTAATGGTGTGTTCGATTCAATTTTCGGAATCACATTCCAAAGCATTTTAGGATACATTTTCTCACCATTAGCATTCGTAATGGGTATCCCAACATCAGAGATGTTAACAGCAGGACAAATTATGGCAACGAAATTAGTAACGAACGAATTCGTTGCAATGCTTGACCTTGGTAAAGTAGCTGGTGATTTATCAGCTCGTACAGTAGGTATTTTATCTATCTTCCTTGTATCATTTGCGAACTTTTCATCAATTGGAATTATCGCAGGTGCAACGAAGAGTATCGATGGCAAACAAGCAAACGTTGTATCATCATTCGGATTAAAACTTGTATACGGTGCAACGTTAGTAAGTATATTATCAGCGGTTATCGTTGGGGTTATGCTTTAATAAATAGTAAAAAAGTTGTTTATCTCTCACTTAGAGGATAAACGACTTTTTTTGTTTTGGTATGATAAATAATACAGAGAAGGGGAATTAGGTTGGAAGAACAGGATATTTTAAAGGAGTTTGATGAGATTATAGATAACATTGATCAATTAACTGGAGAAGATGCTAGAGCGTTTTTGAAATTGATACATGGATATTTGAGCATAGTAGAAGAAGGCGATGGGACTTTTACTCATAGTGACTTTGTTGAAAAGGTTTCTAGGTTTTATAAGAAAGATGTGGCGAGGGTTATTCAGCTGAGAGAAGAAATAAAAAAATCACCTTAATCCATTCATTAAGGTGATTGAAATACTACTCAGCTGGAGGCGTAAATGTACGTTTCTCTAATTCAGCATCTAACATAAATAATGCGTTTGAATCGCTTGTAATACGTTTTAATTTTTGGATGATGCTATCGAATGAAGCTTCTTCTTCTACTTGCTCATCGACGAACCATTTTAAGAATGTAATTGTTGCGTGTTCACGCTCATCCCAGGCGATATCAGATAGGTTGTAAATACGTTTCGTTACTTCACGCTCGTGCTCAAGTGCTACTTCAAAAGCGTTCAGTACAGATTCATATTCGTTATTCGGATTATCAAATCCAGTAATAATAGCGCGCTCACCGCGGTCATTAATATAGTTGTAAAGCTTCATCGCATGGAAACGTTCTTCTTCAGCTTGTACAAGGAAAAAGTTAGCGAATCCATCATAGCTTTCGGCTGTACAGTAAGCAGCCATTGCCATATAAGCGTGGGCAGAGTAAAATTCAAAATTCATTTGATCATTTAATGCATCGTGCAATTTTTTTGATAACATAAAATCCCCCTTAGTATTGTGACAAGAATATTATATCACAATTGATAATATTCTCATTTGGATGTTTCAAACCTTTTCGAAAGCTTTGTGACGTGTGCGTCCATAATGTCTTGCAAATCTAAATCATATTTTTGTGAAAGAATAATAAGATTAGATAGTACATCACCAAGTTCTTCTTTTAGTTCTTGTTTTAGCTCTTCTTCTGTCTTAGCGTCTTCATCAGGACGATCGCGACCGATTTCGATTGCGCGAACAACGCGTGAAACTTCCCCAACTTCCTCTGTTAAGAAATTTAAGCGAATAAAGGCATTATACTGTGACCAGCTTCGTTTTTCGTAAAATTCCTCAACCCATCTTTGAAATGCAACGATATCCATTTCTTTCTCATCCCCTCAATATGTTGTACAATGTTCATTGTATCATAACAATATATAGTTTCGGGGTGTAAGGATGAGAAAGATTTGTGTGTTTGCAGGTTCCAACTTAGGGGAGAGACCAGAATTTAAAGAGCAGGCAATAGCGTTAGGGAAAATGTTTGTTGAGAACGATTATGAGCTTGTATACGGTGGTTCTTGCGTTGGATTAATGGGAGAAGTAGCAAATGAAGTACTTCGTTTAGGCGGGCGTGTAACAGGTGTTATGCCGCGCGGTCTATTCCGAGGAGAAATCGTTCATACAGGGTTAACAGAATTAATTGAAGTAGAAACGATGCATGAACGTAAAGCGAAAATGGCAGAGCTTTCGGATGCTTTCATCGCACTGCCGGGGGGATACGGAACGTTTGAAGAGCTATTTGAAGTAGTATGTTGGTCACAAATTGGTATACATAATAAGCCAGTTGGTTTATTGAACATAAAAGATTTTTATGGACCAATTTTGCAAATGGTTGAACGCGCAGCGGAAGAAGGGTTTATGAATCCGTCAAATAAAGAGTTAATCGTTTCAGCTGAGACAGCCGATAAATTAATTCATGAAATACAAAATTACGAGCGTCCTGTTTTAGGAACGAAGTGGAAGCAGTTATCATAATACAATTTTATAGAGAGTTTTGGAAACACATGTCACTTTATCTTCAAAAGGCATGTGTTTTTAATTTGGTTAAATATGTTAACGTTGAGATGTAATGTTTTTGAAAAAGGAGAAATAGATGGAAGAATTCGTGTTTTTAAGGCCGGTTTTTAAATGTATTTTAGCAGCATCTATTCTTGTTATGTTAATTGTTTCAATACAGAAGAAAGAGCGAATTAATGAATTTTCTCTTTGGTTTATTTCGATATTGTGTATCGGTGTTTCGGCGATCACGTTGTTTATGTCTGGGTTTATTGTTGATGAGTATAATTTAGGTGGAGATTCGTTGTCGTTTGATATGTTTATTGGGATAGTTTGTATTAGCGGTTTGAACTTCATTATTTATTATAGGCGGAAATAAAAAAAGGCATTCCGTATTACTTTGGAATGCCTTTATCATTTTGATTACTTTGTTTTTTATACAAGTACCAGCCACCCCAGCCGCCACCAATTGCTACTACAACGAGGAAAGCGTAGTCTTTCACCTCGATACGTATGTTGAAAATATTAGCTATAAGTAAGACAATCCCAACTGTTATTAACGCAAAAAATGCTCTAATTAAGTAGTCTTTCAACTGAACCACTCCCGCCATTTAAGTAGTAAATGATGAATATGGAAAAGCTTTTTTTGAATCTATGTTACTATATTTTAACATAAAAGAGATTGTAATATATTGATGAAAGTAGGGGAGAGGGACGCAGATCTTGTCGTGATTTGTCGGTAAGTCGATATCCTATGTCGAATCGTCGATATATAGGGAAAATCGTTGATATAAATTTCATGTACTGATACGCGCGACCATTCCATAGAAAAAAGCGACTCTGAACGAGCCGCTTCCGCTTTTAAGTATTACTGATTCAAGAACGCACGTAGCATCCAAGCGTGTTTTTCTAGTTCTGTGTAGATGCCTAGTAGTAGGTCAGATGTCATTTCGTCATCAGAGTCTTGAGCGATTTCCATGCCTTTTTTCAGTTCGACTAGCATCATTTCGTAGTCTTTCATGATTGCTTCGACCATCCCTTCTGCAGTTTCTCCGTATGCTGCTTCTTGAATAGAAGATATTTCTAAGTATTCTTTCATTGTTGCTACTGGTTTGCCGCCAATTGCTAAAATACGTTCTGCAATTTCATCGATGTGAGTAGCTGATTCTGTGTAAAGTTCTTCGAATTTCTCATGTAATGTGAAGAATTGAGGTCCTTTTACGTACCAATGGAAGTTGTGTAATTTTGTGAATAAAACGCTCCAGTCTGCTACTTGTTTGTTTAATACTTCGATTACTTGTTTGTTCATTATGATCAATCTCCTTTTGAGTTGTTATGTGATATCAATTACTAATTTATAATTATTATAATCTAGTAATTCGTATAAATCAACCCTTTTGCTGGAATTAATTTGAACAAATTATGAACTGTTGTAAATAAAAATCCCTATTACGTTGAAGTAATAGGGATTTTGTTTGATATATAGCTGTTGTTCTAAACGAGCTGCTTTCACTTTTAGTGATATCCAGCTCCAGCGGCTAGAATCTCCGGGCATTTCGCTCTCTCGCTCGAAGCAAAAAGCGCTTCAAGGTCGAGAGCTCCAAATAGCCTGCGATTCTGGACGAGCCGCCTCCGCTTTTAATTATTACACAGCCTTCTGTTTTTCTTCTATATCCTGTCCATCCCAGCACTCTGTATTTTGTAAGCCAGGGATAGAACTTGCAACGAAAACAGGATCTTTTCCTTGTTTCTTTTGCTTAATATAGTCTACTAATGCTGCGTAGGCGAATTTGCTTAGGAATGAGATGGCAATTAAGTTTGTGAATACCATTAGTCCCATGAATAAATCAGCTAAGCTCCAAACTGTTTGAAGGGCAGCGATTGATCCGAAGAATACCATTCCGACAACTGCCACGCGATAAATCATTAACCATGTTTTGCTTTCTTTAATGAATGCGATATTTGTTTCACCATAATAGTAGTTTCCTAGAAGCGAACTGAAAGCGAATAGGAAAATAATAATCGCTAAGAAAGTGCTTGCCCACGGTCCGATTTGTGAACTTAATGCATTTTGTGTTAATTCGATACCTTTTAAATTTGAACCTTTGTAAAGTCCAGAACATAATACGATAAATGCTGTTGATGTACATACTAAGAATGTGTCTACGAAAACACCTAATGCTTGAACAAGTCCTTGTTTTACAGGGTGAGATACATCTGATGTTGCGGCTGCGTTAGGGGAGCTACCCATACCTGCTTCTGTTGCGAATAGACCGCGCTGAATTCCGTACTTGATTGCTGCTCCAATACCACCAGCGATGGCTTGGTCTAAACCGAATGCACCATTAAATATTTCCATAAAAATGCTTGGTAACATAGTAAAGTTGTTAATCACGACAAAAATAGCCACACCAATATAAATGATTGCCATTGGAGGAACAATCATTTCCGTAATACGTGAAATGCTCTTAATGCCACCGAAAATAATAACTGCAACTAATAAAGCTAATAGAGCTCCTACGATCGTTCGCTCTAGTCCAAAAGCATTTTCAAATGCAATTGTTACTGTATTTGCTTGTACAGAATTGAAAATTAATCCGTATGCAACTGTAATAAGAAGTGAGAACCAAACACCCATCCAGCGTTTGTTTAATCCTTTTTCCATGTAATATGCGGGTCCACCACGGAATCTGCTTCCATCTTTTACTTTATAAATTTGCGCGAGCGTACATTCTACGAAACTAGTAGCTGCTCCAAGGATGGCGATAAACCACATCCAAAACACTGCACCAGGTCCACCCATTGAAATAGCTAATGCTACACCAGCTAAATTTCCGATACCGATACGTGCTGCTGCACTTAAGCAAAATGCTTGGAACGGAGAGATGCTATCTTTCTTTTTTTCTTTTCGATTAAATCCTTTACTAATTAAACCGACCATCTCACCGAAATGAGTAATTTGGACAAATTTTAATTTAAAAGAAAAATAAAGACCGAAGCCGATTAGCATTGCAATAAGAATATATGACCATAAAATATTATTCGTTACCTCAAGGAATCTGCTAAAGATATCAACCATATAATACACTTCCTTTTTTCCGTAATAAGAAAATTATATGCAAAAAATATACGAGAATCAATTTTTCTAAAAAATTATGTTACTTAAAGTTATTTTATGTTATGATTATGTTACATCGTAATATTTTTAGAATTGTTTCCATTTTAAAAAACTAAATGTAAAGCGAGAAAGAGGGGATAATTTGAAAGAAGAAACTTTATTGAAAGTAAGCCTTAAGAGTTTGAAAATGAGAAGTAATATATTTTTTATCATTACATCTTTAAGTATCTTTTTAGGAGCCACTTATTATTACAATAAAAGATTTCCAAATCACAGGTATCCTGAATGGTTAGAGTTTCTAAAGTTGATTGGATGAATAAAAGGCAGAAAAACAGAAAATTCAAATAAAAATTGTTGTGGAGGAGCTAAATATGAATATTAGAGAAAGTGAACTTCCGGGTATTGGTTATAAGTTTCAAATCGTTACGAAAGGTAACGAGAAGATGGTGATTGTTATTCATGATGACGGGCGTAGAGAAATGTATCATTTTGATTCAGACCATGAAGAAAGTATCTCAAGTATTTCATTACGTGACTCAGAGGCAAGACAAATTGCAGCCATATTAGGTGGAATGGTATATAAGCCGAGAGCATTAGAAAATGTTGAAATGGTTTTTGAAGGTTTGGCGATTGAGTGGTTTAAAGTGGAGAATGCTGCGCCAGCAATCGGAAAAACAATCGGCGATCTGGAAATAAGAAAAACATATAGCGTAACGATTATTGCAGTTATGAAAAAGAATATGAAAAAGCTATTTAATCCAGGACCAGAAACAGTAATTGAGGAAGGCGATATGCTTGTAGTTTCAGGTGAGAGAGAAGAAATTAAAAAAATTATTAATGAGTTACTTTCGAATAGGGGGACTGACTAGATGGATACGTTAATTTTTGAAGTTGGTACAGCGTTAGTATTAGTTGCAATTGCAGCAGTAATTGCTGGTAAGTTTAAATTCTCAGTTATTCCGTTTTTAATTGTTCTTGGGATGTTAGTGGGGCCACATGCGCCGACAATTGGTGTGATCGATTTCAAGTTTATTGAAAGTGCAAGTGTCATTTCCTTCCTTGGACGGATTGGCGTTCTGTTTCTTCTGTTCTATCTAGGACTAGAGTTTTCGATGAAAAAACTAATTAAATCTGGACGTTCTATTGCGATTGGCGGAACGATCTATATTTTAATTAACTTTTCACTTGGGTTATTGTACGGATTTATCATGGGATTCCCTTTACTAGAAATCTTAATTATTGCGGGGATTATTACGATTTCTTCTAGCGCTATCGTTGCAAAGGTGTTAGTGGATTTAAGAAGAACTGGTAATAATGAGACCGAATTAATTTTAGGAATTATCATGTTCGAAGATATATTCCTTGCTGTATATTTATCAGTCGTTTCTGGATTAGTTCTAGGGGATCACGCTTCATTCTTAGGTGCCCTTACTTCAATTGGAATTGCTTTAGGATATATGCTTCTATTCTTTATTGTAGCTAGAAAGGCGACGCCGTTATTAAATAAATTGCTTAATATTAGTTCGGATGAAATTTTCATTATTGTAGTATTTGCTTCATTATTCTTTATTGCAGGATTCTCGGAAACAATTCACGTTGCCGAAGCAATTGGAGCACTTCTTTTAGGATTAGTTTTCTCTGAGACAGAGCATAGTGACAGAATTGAACATCTCGTTGTTCCATTTAGAGACTTTTTCGGAGCTATTTTCTTCTTCAGTTTCGGATTAAGCATTGATCCGTTTTCATTGGGCGGAGCGATATGGTTAACGTTAGGTGCAGTTCTTCTTACAATCATCGGGAACTTTATAGCGGGGATGATTGCAGGACGACAAGCTGGATTATCTCATAAAGCGTCAACAAATATTGGATTAACAATCGTTTCAAGAGGAGAATTCTCCATCATTATGGCCAATATCGGTATCGCTGGTGGTTTAATGTCAGTCTTGAAGCCATTCTCAGCACTATACGTGCTTATACTATCTATCTTAGGTCCACTTCTGACAAAAGAGTCAAAGAATGTATATAAATTTTTAAATAAAATCTTTAAGTGGGATACGAAGACTAACTAAATTAAAAAAATAAAAGTAAAAGATATGTATGAAAAAGTGATTACGGAAAAGGAATCTATGACGACATAGGTTCCTTTTTTATTGGTATTTTTTCAAGGATGAAAGAATACGTTTAATATTTACCATATTGTGGCATACATATAGAAAAAGGGTGCTTGGAAAGGGGAATAAAGAGAAATGGAACTCCAGTTTCAAAATGTATATCAACAGGTGGAGAATTGGTATGTGTTGGATTCGGAGCTTCCTTGGGATGTCAAAAGGCTTAGAGACGATTTATTTTCACTGATTGAAGTATGTAAAACACCGGTTATTTTTTGTGATACGTGTGATGTGAATCATGTCCTTTTATCACTAGGAGAAGAAGAAGAGGAATTTTTATTCCCAGTAGGTGGTTTTTATCATAAAGAAAAACAATTAATTTTTGTTTGTATGTGGGAAGAGTATGAGCAAGTCCTTAAAACACTACTGCATGAATTTCGTCATGCAATGCAGCATAAGAGCGAAGTATTGTATGTTGGAAGTGAATTGTACGAAGATAGATGGATTGAGAAAGATGCGAGAAAGTTCGCGGAGAGGAAGTTAGATGAATATAAAAATAGAAAGTTAATGTAAAGCATAGTGGAGAAATAGCGCTGTGCTTTCTTTGCTTCTTACTAAAAATAAGTAATTGACTTTTATGAAGTTTAGTTCTAAACTAATGGTATGAAATGAGCGAGGTGATGAAATGAAAACAGAAGATAGACTAGGTTTACTACTATGGTTTCGTTTATCACGTTTTTATAACAAAAGTATTCGTGAGACGAATCAGCATTTGAAAGAATGGAAAGTATCTGCCGCTCAGTTTGATGTACTAGCTCAAGTTGGAGGGCATGGCCGTTTAACGCAGCAAGAGCTTGGAAATAAGCTATTTGTTACGAAGGGAAATATTACGCAGCTTTTAAATAAAATGGAGCAGCTCGAATGGATTCGTCGTGAACAAGAAGGTACTACAAAATATATTTCGTTAACAGAAAAGGGAAGAGCTTTATATGAAGAAATCATCCCGCCTCAAGAAACATTCCAAGCGGAGCAGTTTCAAAATTTAAATGTAGAAGAACAACATCAATTACTACAATTACTAAAAAAGTTACAGTGAGAAAAATTTTAAAATAAATCTCGAATTCGAGATAATATGAGGTGAAGGATATGTTTAGAAAAGTTGATCATAAAAATATGGGAAGAGCAAATCACGGTTGGTTAAATACACATTTTCATTTTTCATTTGCAAATTATTATAATCCTAATAACATGAACTTCGGTGCATTACGTGTAATTAATGATGACTTAGTAGCACCGCAAACTGGTTTTGATATGCATCCCCACCGCGATATGGAAATCATTTCGTACGTTGTAGACGGTGCTTTAACACATGAAGATAGCATGGGGAACCGCGGAACAATTGAGCGTGGACATGTTCAATATATGAGTGCGGGTACGGGTGTATTTCATAGTGAGCATAATTTAGGAAATGAAACATTACGTTTACTACAAATTTGGATTTTACCAGATCGCGCGGACCATAAACCAAACTATGGTGAGTTTAAATTTGATTGGAGCAAGCGTGAAAATGAATGGTTTCATATGGTATCTCAAGTAGAAGGCGGGGCACCAATTCAAATTCATCAAGATGCGAATTTATATGCTTTATCGTTACATGCTGGAAAAGAAATTCATTTTCCAGTGAAAGAAGGCCGTCAATTGTATCTTGTACAAATTGAAGGTAGTAGTGTAATCAATGGTGAGACACTTGTTATGCGTGATGCGGCAGAAGCGATAGAAGAAGATATTCATATTGTAGCGAAAGAGCAATCTCACTATTTAGCAATTGAATTGAAAAAACAATAAAAGGTTTGAAAAGAGGACATCCGATAGATGTCCTCTTTTTTTGAGTGGAATTGTCAGAAAAAACTTTCTCAAATTTTAGGGAAAGGTATCAACTTGAAAAACAAGAATTGTATAAAAGTGTCAAAAATCTTTATGGGAATGGGGAATGTTATAGTGAAAAAGCAAGTCATTTCATCAGCATTAGCGTTAACTGTTATCGCCGGGGGATTTGGAACATTTGGAGCAACGACAACGAAAGCGGAAGAACAAAAAATTCAATACCATCAAGAATTTAAAACGCCTGCATACATAGGTGAAGAATGGAAAGCACCGGAAGGACTAGATAAAAAAGAAACGGTCTTTCAATATTTAGAGAGTAAGAAAGATATGTTCAAATTAGCAGGAAATATGGATAAACACTTTAATGTCGTTGGGGAAGAAAAAGATGCTGAATCCGGTACAACACACGTGAAGCTAGTTGAGAAACATAATAATATTCCTGTGTACGGTTCAGATCAAACAGTTACACTAGATAAAGAGAATAATGTAAAAGCATTCTTCGGACAAGTTATTCCGAATTTGGAGGATAAAAATATTCCTGCATTTGCAAAGATTAGTGCAGAGCAAGCAGAAACAATTGCAAAGGCAGATATTGAAAAAGAAGTTGGTAAAGTAAAGAATTATGACGGTGTGAAAAAAGATTTATATGTGTATGAAAAAGATGGGAATTACTATCTTGCATACTTAGTGAAAGCATCGATTTCAAAGCCAGCTCCAGGGTATTGGCATTACTTTGTTGATGCGACAAATGGAAATGTGATTGAGAAATATAACGCTGTAGATAACATTACAGGATTTGGTTACGGAGTATTGGGCGGTAAACAATCATTTGAAATTGCTCAAGATACGAAAACAGGAGAATTCAACTTATTTGATGGTAAACGAGGACAAGGTATCCATACATTTGATGCAGAGAATATGGACGAAAACTGGTTTAATCTATTCTCACAAATTCTTGGGTATACGGGAGAAGAAGTTAAGAGTAAATCTAAGTTCTTCGAAGATAAAGCGGCAGTTGATGCGCATGTAAATGCAGGGAAAGTATATGATTACTACAAAAAGACATTTAATCGTAACTCTTTCGATGATAAAGGTGCGAAGCTAATTTCTACTGTTCACGTTGGAGAAAGCTGGAATAACGCAGCTTGGAACGGTGTGCAAATGATGTATGGTGATGGCGATGGTAAAACATTCATTCCATTATCTGCTGGACTAGATGTTATCGGTCACGAATTAACGCATGCTGTCACTGAGCATACAGCAAATCTTGTTTATAAAAATGAGCCGGGTGCGTTAAATGAATCGTTATCTGATATTATGGGTGTTATGGTTGAGAAGAAGAGCTGGGATTTAGGTGCTGACATTTATACACCTGGTAAACCTGGTGATGCACTTCGTTCATTGAAAGATCCAGCATCTATTCCGAATCCATTAAAACCAGGTGAAGGTTACCCAGATCACTACAATAAGCGCTACACTGGAACAGCTGATAATGGCGGCGTTCACATTAACAGTAGCATTAACAATAAAGCTGCATACTTAGTATCTGAAGGCGGGGAGCATTACGGCGTGAAAGTAACAGGAGTAGGCCGTGAAGCGACAGAAAAAATTTATTACCGTGCTCTTACGAAATATTTAACTGCAAACTCTGACTTTAAGATGATGCGTCAAGCAGCACTTCAGTCAGCTGAAGATTTATATGGTAAAAACTCTAAAGCTGTACAAGCTGTAACGAAAGCTTATGATGCAGTAGGTGTAAAATAATAAGAGAAAAAGACCTGACTAGGATGTCAGGTCTTTCTGTATTTAGTCGCGAATACCTAATGCGATTTTCGCCATACGTGACATACGTTCTTTAGACCAGGGCGGATTCCATACGACATTTACTTCTATTTCATTGACTTCAGGTACGTTCGTTGATAATACTTTTTTTACGTCTGATACAATTTGCCCAGCCATTGGACAACCGATAGAAGTCATCGTCATCGTAATGACAGCATTATTATTTTCATCTGCTGTAACGTCATAAACTAATCCAAGATTAATGATATCAACACCGAGTTCAGGGTCAATAACAGCTTCTAAGCTTGCATATAACTTTTCTTCAAATGCTTGTTGTGACATGTGTAGCACCCCCTACATATTAATGATATCGATTCTCATTATAACGGATATATGTCTAAAGTGCAGGAAATGAGCTCAAAAAAATATTCCTCTTGGAAGAGGAATATTTTTGGAATGGCTATTCAGTTTTAAAATGAGATACGAGTTGATCTAATTCTTCAACTGTTTGTTTCATTTGTTTAGCTGTTTGTGTCATTTCATTCATCGTAACGACTTTTTTCTCAGCAGATTGTGCTGTTGCCGCTGTTTCACTAGATACTTCGGTAGAAATAGAAGCGATGTTATTCAGTGAAGCGTTCATTTCTTCAGCACTTGCAGCCATTTCTTCAGCAGTTGCTGAGATGTCTTGCATTTGAGTAGATACTTTGTTTACTTGTTCTACAATTGTTGTGAAAGAATTGCCAGCTTCACGAATAACATGAATGCCTTCAGATGCTTCCGAACGGCCTTGCGACATCATAGAGTTAGCAGTTTCAGTGTCTTGTTGAATTTGATGTAGTAGCTGGTTAATATCTGTTGCCGCTGTTTTAGATTGTTCAGCAAGTTTTCGAACTTCGTCAGCTACGACAGCGAAACCTTTTCCTTGTTCGCCAGCACGAGCTGCTTCAATAGAGGCGTTTAAAGCAAGTAAGTTTGTTTGTTCTGCGATATTAGAAATAGATTGTACAGCTGTATCAATATATTTTGTATGAGTGATTAGACGTTCGACCACTTCTGACGTAGCATTTACCGCGTCGTGTATCGTTGTCATTTGTGAAACAGATTTTTGAATAACAGTATTTCCATCGTTAGCTTGTTCAGATGTAGCTACAGCAAGTTCAGTTACAGATGAAGCAGATTCAGCAATGCGCTGAACACTTACTGTCATATCGTCCATTGCAGTTGAGCTTTCTTCCATGCTAGCAGATTGCGATTGAATACTTGCATTTAAGCTAGACATCGAGCTTTGAACTTTTATTGTTGCCTCACGTGATATATTCGTTTTTTCTAGCATATTTTCAGAAGCGTTTTGTACTTCCACAGATGTTTTTTGAACACGATTAATAATATGTTGTAGATTTTCTAACATTTTATTAAATGATGTTGCAATCGTACCAATTTCATCATTACTATTTACTTGTAGGCGGGCTGTTAAGTCACCTTCTTGAGATGATAATTCTTTTAGCTTGCTATCAATTTGTTGAATTGGTTTAACAAGTTTACCAGAGAACCACCATGCAAGTGTGATAGCTACGATAATACAAATAACAAGTGATAAGAAGACAACATATTCAATTTGTAGTGAAGATTGATCAATTTTTGCGATAGATTGATCACGTAGCTTAGCTTGTTCATTACTATAATTTGTGAAGTCACCAATTACTTTATAAACAGTACCATTTTCTGCATAAGCTACTTGTAAAGCTTCTTCCCACTTTTGTTCTTTTGCAAGAGGGAAAACTTTTTCTTCAATAAATTTTCTCCAAGCCGATCCTGATTCCATTGTGCTTTTCACAGATTGAGAAAGATTAGGATTTGAAAGAAGCTCATCCTTCTTATCTTCAAGAAGTTTACTCATTTCATTAAATTTGTCTAATTCAACTTGATCGTGCTGTAATAAATACCCTCTTAAAGCAGAGAGCTGTACTTGGTAAGCATCCCCGCGCTCTTTTAATTGTGTTGCAAGGGGGGAAATCTCTTTTTGTAATGCTTCAGCTTGACGAGATTGATCAATAGCAAAAAATAAAATAAAAGCTAAGGCGATTCCAAATAAAGCGCAAATCGTTCCCATCATGAACATTAGTTTTTTTCGAATGCTAATAAAACTCATATAATAAAATCCTCCTTTGTGAAATCATAGTATTAGAATTAATTAATGTAAAAAATTGAAAGAAAGCTTTACTCCGTCTGGAATAAAGCTTTCTTCTTTCCTTTAGGAATTATAGCAGACGGAATGAGAGATAGAAAGAGATATTTTAAAGTGAAAAAAGAGAGATTGTAAATCTCTCTTTTTTCACTTTAAGCATTTGTTTTGAAATGAGAAACGAGAACTTCAAGTTCTTGTACGGTCGTTTTCATTTCAGATGCTTTTTTAGCAACGACACTCATTTTGTTTACTTGGTCACCAGCTGAAGTTGCTGTTTGTGATGTTTCAGCGGCAACTTCACTTGAAATAGAAGCGATGTTATTTAAAGCTGCATTCATTTCTTCAGAACTTGCGGCCATTTCTTCAGCAGTTGCAGACACCTCCTGCATTTGTGTAGAGACTTTGTTAATGTGGTTAACAATTTCTGAGAATGAAGATCCAGCAGTACGAATGACTGTAATGCCTTCAGAAGCCTCTGACTGACCTTGCGTCATCATTTCATTTGCTATTTTTGTATCTGCTTGAATTTGATGAAGTAAATGGTTAATATCAGTTGCTGCTAGCTGAGATTGTTCAGCAAGCTTTCGTACTTCATCGGCAACAACAGCGAAGCCTTTTCCATGTTCACCAGCACGAGCCGCTTCAATGGAAGCATTTAAAGCAAGTAAATTCGTTTGTTCCGCGATATTAGAAATAGATTGAAGTGCAGTATCAATATGATTTGTATGTGTAATGAGTCGTTCCACTACTTGTGATGTAGCGTTCACAGCTTCATTAATGGTATGCATTTGTGTAATAGATTTCTCAATGACTTTATTCCCACTATCAGCTTTTTCTGAAGTAGTAACAGCTAGGCTAGCAACAGAAGATGCGGATTCTGCAATACGTTGAACACTCGTTGCCATATCGTCCATTGCAGTTGAACTTTCTTCGATGCTGGAGACTTGTGAACGAATATTATGCTCAAGAGCATTCATAGTTTCTTGCGTTTTTGCTGTATTTTCCATAGAAGCAGTTGTTTCAATAAACACATTTTCAGATGCTTCTTTTACACTTGTTGATGTTTGTTGCACTTGTTGTATGATACGTTGTAAGTTAGCGAGCATTTGATTAAAGGAATTGGCGATATCACCGATTTCATCTTTACTCGTTACGTGCAGCCTAGCAGTTAAATCACCATCTTGAGAAGCTAATTCTTTTAATTTCTCATCAATTTGTCGTATCGGTTTAACGAGTTTACCAGAGAACCACCATGCTAATAAAATAGATGTTACTGTACATGTAATAAGTGAGAAGAAAATAATATATTGAATAAGAGATGAAGAAGATTCTACGTCAGCAATTAATGCGTCACGTTTATCATTTTCTTCATTTGCATATTTCGTAAAACGACTTAAAAGGTCGTTTACATAATCGGTTTGAGCTAAAGCGATTTTGGATGCTTCGTCCCATTTTCCTTCGCGAGCGAGAGGGAGGACTTCATTATCTATGACGCTTCGCCATTTTCCACCCATTAAAATGGCTTCTTTCATTCCTTCCGAAAGTTTTTTATCACTAGTTACTTTTTCTCTCGTATCAGCTAGTTTTTTTCCTTCTCGGTTGAATTTATCCAATCCTTTTTGATCATGTGACAGTAAATATTCTTGTAAACCAGCAACTTGTGCTTGGAACCAATCGCCACGTTCTTTTAAAATGGTTGCTCTTTTGGATACATCATTTTTTAAGGTTTCGACTTCATTTGCTTGATTCATGGCGAATGAAAGAATAACAATAAGAGCAATGCTAAATAAGGAACAAATACTTAAGAGTGTGAACAGTAGTTTTTTTCGAATGCTAACATATTTCATCGTTACCCCTACCTTTTAAAACCTATTTATTATGATTTATAAATTTTAATACAGAGTTAATAAAAACATTATTATGAAGTTATTAATCTGTTCAATGAAAATTATAGCAGATAATGGAAGATAGCAAATCAGTATGAGTAAATGTTCTTAAAATGTATACATTTGTATATCGAAAAATTCATAAATAAAAATTAGAAATGCTATTGTAATTTGAAAAAACATCATGTATACTTCTAATTAGTTGATAACGATTATCAGTATCAACTAATAACATTACTCTTCGTTATGTTGGTCATACCCCTTTTTGACGACGTAAGTCAGAGACGAAATGTTGAAATATCTTGTGTCCTATTCTACAGAATTATGGTAATCTCCAACCTCAACTTATATGCGTGAGCATGCAAAAAGGATCCTATCCGTGAAGGGATCCTTTTTTGCATGCTGTTGCAATTAATGTATATAGGCCTGGCACACGTTCTTCCATTCCTTCCGGTGCAGTAGGAGGGAAGACCCACCTTTGATGTGACCCGTGTTCTTCAACTAGTTTTTCAATTTTAAAATGTGCTTCCGCGAGCGTTGTAATGATTTCTCCTAGCGTCCAGCGACGGATAGTTGTTTTAGGTAGCGATTCTTTCTGTGCTTCTGTAAGAAGGATGCTATAAGCAACATCATCTTCAATCAATTCTTCATCAAAATAATTTCCATTGGCCTGAAATGATGGGTGGTCGACTCCTAATAATTTCGTGTAAACAGGATGATAGTCACGAAGGATAAGCATTCCATCTTGCTTAAGCAAGGTAGCAATTTTTTGAAAAAGCGGTTTTAAATCGAGAAAGTAATGGAGTACACCAAGTTCCAGCAATACGATATCGAATGACTCTGATAGTTGCACATGTAATACATCAGAAACGACATACTGAATAGAGACACCTGCTGCGTCCGCAAGTTCATTTGCATATTTTGCATTACTTGCTGAAATATCAACAACCGTTACGTCAGCTCCTAAAAGAGCGAGAGCAACAGCTTTATTTCCTTTTGACCCGAGTAAATTAATAATACGTTTTCCTTTTGGAGATTGTATGTAAGGTAAATAGTGATCTACCTCGCGCATGGGATCTTCCATAAGCTTTTTTGCATAATCTGCTGGCGCCCCGTGGCGATTCGTCCAAGCTTCATAAGCAGCTGCATTCCAGCTTTTTTCATTCCGCGCGCTTAGTTGTTTTTGATTCAATCATATCACTCCTTTTGTGAACGTATAGGTATTCGGCGGGAGGATGGGATTTCCTTTTCTTTTCGGACAAAAGTTTGATTTTTCTGTTATTAAGTCGTACAATACTTGTTATACGTAAAAGCGTTGAAAAGGAAAAGTAGGATGAACACATTCTTTCCAGAGAGCTTCGGTAGCTGAGAAGAAGCAAGAATATTCATTTGAACAATGGCCTTTGAGCTTCGTCCTGAACTTATGAAATGATAATAGTAGGCGGCGACGAGAGTTGGTACTCGTTATCAAAACCACAGTATAAGAGCATATAGCTCCGTACTTGTTAAGGCTAATTATGTGAGTAATTGGCGAAATAAGGTGGTACCGCGACTGTTTATACAGCCCCGCCCTTATCTTTTTTTAGATAGGGGCGGGGCTTTTTATATTTAAAAGGAGGAATGTAAGATGAGTATTTTTATTGGAGGAGCTTGGCCATATGCAAATGGCTCATTACACCTTGGGCATATTGCGAGTTTGTTACCTGGAGATATTTTAGCACGTTATTACAGGGCAAAAGGTGAGAATGTGTTGTATGTGTCGGGAAGTGATTGCAATGGAACACCAATTGCAATTCGGGCAAAACAAGAAGGTGTGACGGCGAAGGAAATTGCTAATAAGTATCATGAAGAGTTCCAGCGATGTTTTCGTAACCTTGGTTTTACGTATGATTGCTATACACGTACAGATAGTGAGCACCATCATAAAACGGTTCAAAAAGTTTTTTTACGTTTATTAGAAGAAGGCCATATTTATAAAAAAACAGTGGAACAAGCATATTGCGAAACGTGTACGCAGTTTTTACCTGATCGTTATGTAGAAGGAATATGTCCGCATTGTCATGAAGCAGCAAGAGGAGATCAATGTGATGCGTGTTCAGCTATTTTAGATCCACTCGATTTGTTAGAAAAGAAATGTAAGCTATGTGGCAGTGCACCATCCGTACAGGAAACAGAGCATTTCTATTTCGCGTTGCATACATTTCAGGAGCAAATCAAAGTGGCTGTAGAAACAGCAAAACAAACAGGAACATGGCGCGACAATGCAATTCAGCTAACAGAAAGATACGTAAAGGAAGGGTTACTAGATAGGGCTGTATCACGTGATTTACCAATTGGGGTACCAATTCCAGTAGAAGGGTATGAAGATAAGAAAATTTACGTATGGATTGAAGCAGTGACAGGATATTATTCGGCGAGTAAACATTGGGCTGAAAAAACAGGGAAAGATGATCAAGAGTTTTGGGATAGAGAAGCGAAAACATATTATGTGCACGGAAAGGATAATATTCCGTTTCATTCTATCATTTGGCCAGCGGTATTGCTTGGAATAGGAGAAGGGACAATTCCTCGTCATATCGTTTCGAATGAATATTTAACAGTGGAAAAAAGAAAATTATCTACGAGTAAAAACTGGGCAGTATGGGTGCCTGATATATTAGAACGCTATGATCCGGATTCTATTCGTTACTTTTTAACAGTGAACGCACCAGAAAATCGTGACACTGACTTTTCATGGCGAGAATTTATTTACAGTCATAATAGTGAATTGTTAGGTGCATACGGAAACTTTGTGAACCGAACATTAAAATTTATTGAAAAGTACTATGGTGGTATCGTGCCGAAGGGAAGTATTGATGTAGAGCTGAAAGATAAAATAGAAGGATTATATAAACATGTAGGAGAGGCGATTGAGCAAACTAAATTTAAGGTGGCGCTAGAAGCAATATTTGATGCAGTACGTTTTGCAAATAAATACTTTGATGAGAGGCAGCCTTGGAAAGAAAGGGAGGATGATCCAGTTTCATGCGAAGAAACGATTTATAATTGTGTGTATCTCATCGCTAATTTTGTAAATCTCCTTGAACCGTTTTTACCATTTTCAAGTGAAAGAGTTAGAAACACATTATCAATTGTGAAACGAAATTGGGAGCCTCAAAACACGTTGCCGAATAGAATTGATAGTGTACAGCCACTATTTGAACGGATTGATGTAAAACAAATTGAGTGTGAGATAGAGAAGTTATATGGAGCAGTAAAGTGAGATAGAGAAAAAGACCTTTCAAATATATGAAAGGTCTTTTGTTATGCAGTAGGATTCTCTTTCTTATCCTTTAAGAAGAACAGCACAGCAAGGATTACGAGAATAATAGCTGCAATATCATATGTTATTTTGAATGTGGTATTAAAGTTTAAGTACTCCACCAAAGGGGTTTTGACTGCCCCAGCATATATGCAAATGGGAATGAGGAGCACATCGTAAAATTTCTTTTCTTTCATATATCTTATTAGGAAGAAGATACACATAATGGCAAAAAAGGCTACGCTTAAAATAGTCATTTATACCTCCAAATAGATTTGAAATTATACCACATTGTAACTGTATTTACATTTATATGCAAGTTTCTATTTTCATGCACTATGCACGCTACTATGTTTCTTTTCTTTCCTAGCCGTAAGTAGCTGAGGAGTAAAAATTCCAAGTAGTATAAAGATGATCCCAATCCACTGCATGAACGTTACGACTTCATGTACAAGTGTAATAGAAGCGATAATGGCCGTTGGTAATTCAGCTGCTCCTAGTATTGTACCAAGTCCTGTTCCTACTTTCGGTACGCCAATTGAAAAACAAATGACAGGTACGACAACGCCGAACAACCCGAGGAAGAAAGCATATTTCCATAGGCCATCTTGCAAAGCACCGTCTGTTAAAAAGGTTGGCGGGAAGAATAGACATACGATAAGAGTAGCGCTTGTTGCCATAAGAAAGCTTTTCGTATAAGGCGGAACTTCTGTAGCAACACGCCCACTTGCAAAAACATAGAATGAAAAAGAGACAGCGGCTAATAGACCAAAGATCATACCTTTTGTGGAAAAGTTTTGTCCGAGGCCTTCAAAGACACCGCCTGCAAACAATGTACCAGTAAATAAAATAATGATAGATATAACTTTCTCACGACTTGGAAATGTTCGATTTGCAATGGCTTCAATAACGACACCAATCCATGTGAACTGGAAAAGTAGGACGACAGCGATAGATGCTGGTAGTTCTTCTACCGAAATAGCGTAGAAGATACCGGTCATACTCATCGTTGTGCCAACTGTTAGTAAGGAAAAGAATTGCTTTTTTGTTACTTTATGACGTGAAACGAAAAGAACGAGCAGAAGAAGACCGATCCATCCGAAGACATATTGACCTCCTAATAGTTGATGGGCTGAAAATCCATCAATGAATCCGAGTTTGAAAATAGTTGAAAGTACGCCGTAGCTACAAGCTCCGAATAAAACGAGTAATGAATACTTAAATTTCTCCATGAAAATCCTCCTTTTACATAATAAAAAACGCCCGCTATCCAAATAAGGATAACGGGCGAACGAAACAGAGTCATATACTCTACAAAATTCCGCCACTCATACGAAGTATGAATTTGGGATATGAAATTGTAGTAGGTTTTTACATTGCTTTTGGGAATACAATAGAACATTTTACACCTTGAGGCGTGTTTTGTATACCATAAGGAAATTGATGTTTATCTAGTATTTGTTTTACAATGTATAACCCAAGACCACTACCTTGTACTAAGCCGTGTTTGTCAGGGTTTGCGCGATAGAATGGCTCAAATAAATGGGCAAGTTTATCCTCATCTATTTGTGAACCTGTATTTAATACTTCTAATGCGTAACCGTTTGGCTTTTCATAAAGCTTTATATATACATGCTGATGGTCAATTGTATAATGAATTGCATTTGAAATAATGTTAAAAATGGCAGTTTGAATAAATTTAGGATCAGCTAAAACTTGTACATCTTGTTTAATGTTAGATTGAACATTTAACTGCTTTACAGATACGAAATAATCTACTTTCTTCATAACGTCCTCAATAATATTAGTTAATGAGATAACTTTTAAATCAGGTTTAAATTGAGGGTTTTGTATTTTGGATAATTCCGACATTTTTTCCGTTAATATGTTAATGTCTTGCATCATTTCATAGGAGCGTTTTAAATATTTATCTCTATCTTTATAAGCTCCAATTCCGTGAATCATGCCATCTAGTTGTCCCATAACGGCTGCGATTGGTGTTTTTAATTCATGGGAAACCATAGACATAAATTCTTTACGGGATTGTTCTAATTGTTGCTCCTTTTTGAGTTCATTTCTTAAATCTTGATTGCTCGCATGCAAATTCTTCACTATGTTTGGTATTTGTGAAGCAGCTACTTGTAAATTAAAATCTGTTTGATCAGTATTTTTGTTGAGTAGCTTTTTATCTGAGAAATCAAGATTCATAATATCTTTTAAAGCATCACTCATATATTGAAAAGGTTTAGCAATTAGTTTTGCATAAATTAAAGATCCAAGCAGAGAGAGTGCAAGCATTGTTGCGCCAATATGTGGAGCTAATTGCTGCAGTACATCTGTTAATTTTGGATTATCTTGTGCATCATTTGCTTTACTTGCTGCATTTTGTTTATGTAAGGCATCATTAGTAGCGACTTGCTTTTCCGTTTCTGTAAGTGGAGCAGAAGCGCTATTTTTCCCCGAAATATTTTGAGTATGTTCTTTTGCTTTTGCAGTTTGGCTAGGCTGCAAAAGGTGATTGATAGCTGTAGAGAGAGAATTATAATCTATAATAGCAGATTGGAAATTAAACATGTCCCCCTGTGATACAGCTTTATTTTGATTCGTTTTACTTTGGTCGTTTTGTTTATCTGAATCCGCTTGTTCTGTAGTATGCGTTCCATTTTCTTTCGCAAAACGTTCTTTATCGTAGTTTGAAGCTAAGAAGTAAATAACTTGATAAAGACAAAGTGATAAAAGAATACAAAATAATAAGGTTTTGATGAAAATATTTTTGGTGATGTTGTCTTTGCTACGATTCGATTTTGTAGCCAATGCCTTTCACCGTTTTAATATAAGGAATTCCTAATTTTTTTCGTAAGTTTTTAATGTGTGTATCTATAACTCTTACATCACCATAATGTTCATAGCCCCATACCTTATTCAACAAATCACTTCTTGATAATACTTTTCCTCGATTTTGCAGTAAAGTATAAATAATTTCAAATTCTTTTGTTGTCAATTCAATTTGATTACCATGAACATAAGCGGCGTATGCTGTAGAATTTAACATCAATTCATGGAATTGTAGTATAGTCGCAGCTTCGGCTTCCTTCGTTGCTGCCCTTCTTAATACAGCTTCTACACGTTTAATAAATACGGTGTAATGGAACGGTTTCGTAATATAGTCATCAATACCTAATTCAAATCCTTTAATTTCACTTTCTTCATTATGTAAGCCTGTTAACATAATGATTGGTACATCAGATTGTCCTCGCATAATTTTACAAATACTATAGCCATCTATATCTGGTAACATCACATCAAGGAGGACAAGATCGTATGAATTTTTTTGGAAAAGAAGTATACCTTCTGTTCCAGCACCAACGACATCAACAGTAAAGTTTTGTGCCATTAGAAATTCACGAATTAGTTCTTGTATATCTGGGTTGTCTTCAATCACCAGTATATGCGTCATAGTAACACCTCCTAAATAACGCTTTTAACTGCAATATTCGAATTCATCATTTTTTCGATGACTCAGATTGTTTATACATATAATAAGCCCCTGCCATAAAATAATCATGAAAGTAGCAAGGGGAGTTGTTTAGTGAAACTGAATATTTAAGAATTACAGTAATTCTATTATAGTATGTATTATAAAATTTATAAAATATTATAACTGTATAATTTTAATATCCATGTTTATCAATGTTTGGATGTTACCTAACACAATCTATTCCTATTATATATGTAAATACAGTTGTTTTGCTACTGTAAATGAAGAAATAAAATAAGCCAAGACATAAAATTCTTGGCTACACGTAAATCGCGCTTTGAGGTTATTTTACAGTGACAGTAGCTTGCTGGGGAATACGCTCAAATAACCAGTGTATATCATTGTTATACATACGAATACAACCTAGTGTTGTCCACTTACCAATTGCCTGATTATTGTTCGTACCATGAATCGCATAAGTTGTTCCGTAAGTTCCTGCCATGTTTAGTCCGAGCCAACGGTCACCAAGTGGATTGCGCGGATCGCCGCCTTTAATTTTGCCTGTGTAATAAGGACGATTTTTAATTTTATTTACGATTTGAAAAGTCCCTTTAGGTGTAGGAGTAGCTGCCTTTCCAGTAGCGACAGTAAAACTTTTTATGAATTTTCCGTTTTGATAATAATCCATTTTATTTAACTGTGTATTCACGATAAGCTGATCATTTGTTGCAGCTGCCTCAGCATTTGTGAATGGAATAGTTAAAAATCCTAATGATAATAGTGCGCTTAATAATAGTTTTTTCATTATGTTCTCCTTTTTACTATTGTAGTAGTCTTACATACAATGAATTTGCAATCCTCGTAATACTTTATTTACATTTTCATCTAATGTTTCAAAGAAGGTAGTAATTTTGGCATTGTGTTTGTTGTTTTTATCAATAAGTAATCTTTCATTTAATAAAAGTTCGCCATGTAGTCCAAAACTTTGAATTTGAATATTTAATTCATCTTCAGTTTCAGAAATAATTGGTAAGAAGTAGTGAAAAGCTTTCGTTGGAATGATGTAGCTTTTGCCAATCATGCTTTCTTGATTTGAATTAATCCATTTTTTCGTAACAATCTTAATGTTCTTTTTTGAAACGATAAAAGACAGTGTTGTAGACTTTGTTAAACTTACGTCAAATTCATTTGTTTCACATATGTGCAAATTAAAAACGGTTTCATTTTGGTGAGATTCAACATTTGTATTAATAAAATCGTGCATTTTATAAGCTTCCATTTTTTATTCACCCTTTTTTCAATTTCGAAAAGCGATTAATATTTATTCAAATTAATGTTTAGTCATATATTGGTTAAATTTTTCAACAAATTCCGATATAATCTTACAATACGTATATGAAGCTAATATGAAGTTAGTATGAGTTTGTAGTGGTTTTTTATTAAGAACAAAATATAACGATTTTTAAGTGTTAAAAAATGGATAAAAAGTGCATATTAAGGTCCTAATTTTTCGCAGTGTATACTTGTTAAATTGTTTTAAAATGAGAGTACATAATGAACGTAAAAGTTTAGTGAGAGCCTTACAAAAATGTAATAAAAATGTAAGCTATTGTGATAGTTATTTCGACAATTTTTTTATACAATATTAGTAAGAAGTTGCACGTGATTGAAAGGAGAGATGACATGGAATGGATTCATGAATTATTTCAGCAATACGGGTACTATGTTGTACTTGTTGGTTTGCTGTTAGAATATATTGCACTTCCGTTTCCGGGAGAGCCAACGTTAGCATATGCGGGATTTTTAGCACATAAGGGTGATTTAAGTTTACCGATTTTAATTATCCTATCCTTTATTGGGACAAGTGTAGGAATGACAATCCAATACTTTTTAGGAAATAAATTAGGAATGCCCTTTGTTCAAAAGTATGGGAAATATGTATTTTTAACACAAAGAAAAATCGACTTAACAAGAATGTGGTTTGATAAGTATGGATACTTCTTGATTTTTATCGGTTTCTTTATTCCTGGTGTACGTCACTTTACAGGATACTTTGCAGGAATTATTAACTTACCATTCCGCCGTTTTGCAATTACAATTTACTCAGGTGCTCTATTTTGGGTATCATTCTTCTTAATCGGTGGTTACTGGTTAGGTGGAAACTTACATGATATTTTTGGAGTGCTAGAAGGTCACATTGGTAAAATTATTTTTGGAGTGATTGCGATTGTAGCAATTACGTTAGGAGTTCGTTTCCGCAAACAGTTAAAACGAGCATTCTTACAAAACGCAAGTTAATATGGAATCCATTCTATGTCAAAAATTAGGGAGGCAGTGCAGATGCACTGCCTTTTTTATTTTAATAAGCTTTTGTTTGTTTATCAGTTTAAAATCCCATAGGTTATAATTGTCAATTATTAACGTCAAAATGACAATTATAATTGACAAAAATAAGGGTATTATTTACAATTTGATTAAATAAATGAAAAAGAGGGAAGACATGAAGCTTCAAAATCGAGTGAGAGAATTGCGGGCAAAGCATCGTTTATCACAAGGGGATTTAGGGAAAGCGATTGGATCATCGCGGCAAACGATTAGTTTAATTGAGCGCGGGGATTATGCACCATCTATCGTATTGTCGTTAAAAATTGCACAAATTTTCAACGTACCGGTGGAGGAAATATTTATGTTGGTGGAGGGGGAAGATGATGGTGAAGAGTAAGCGAAAAAAACAATTTGATTTTGTGGGGAAAATGGCATTAAGTATGATGGGTGGGTTTTTAACATCTTATATAGCTTTAGATTTACTCTCGGATGAACCGAGAAAATTATCATCTAATACATTTATAGGTATATGCACCATTTTTGGAATCTTAATGATGTACTACACTTGGAAGAATACACGTATGTTAGCGGAGGCACGTGATGAAGAGGAGAGTGTACAAGGCAGAAAATTAGGCATTATAAGTATATATTTACGTGTAGGTGATATAGTTACGCAAGCATGGTTTGTATATGCAGTTATTGCATGTAGACGTGCACTGTTGCAGGATACAAATGTTTCATTTGCAGTGTGGAATTTAGTAGCTTCTATCGTTTGTTTAACTATTGTAGTGATTAGTGGGCTCATAACAAAAAATCGTTATAATAAGCTATATCCTGAACAAGGTGTAACATATATGGAATCTATGAAAATGTGGACGAAAAACGCAGATGAAGGATTAAAACATATTGTGCATGAGGCTGGATATAAAGCATATGAATTTACGAATACAATATTGGCATATGTATGGTGGGCTGCCGTTATATATACGGTGGCTAGTGATATCAATTTTGTATTAATTGGCTTAATCTCATTTATTTGGATATTGCATCTTGGAAAATTCATGTACGAAATGCATAGAAAAATGATTTATTAAGGGGAGAAAAAGGTGGATATTTTAAGAAGGCCAGCTGGCTCAATGACAGTGGCGCTAATTCTGTCCATTTTATACGGAGTAATCCGAACTGGGAAATTAGAAGTAATTTTGAACCTATGGGCAATAGTTGGAATTGCATTGTTAGTGTTAGCCATTCATGAGCTAGGACATGTAGTAGTTGGTTTAATAGGCGGTTTGAATTTTAAATTTATGACAGTAGGGCCGATTACTTTTCAAAAAGAGAAGAGGAAAGTACGCATTCGAGAAAATAAATTATGGGCGTACTTTGGAGGCGTGGCGATGTTAGTGCCGCCTTCTATAGAGACACCGAATCTTTCGAAAAAATGGGCGTGGATGACTTTAGGTGGACCGATTACGAGTTTATTATTTGGTATTACTTCCGGTTACATATACATGGTGAGTTATTATCAATATCTTTTATATTTTTCTGTTTTACACTTTGTCATTTTTACAGCTACAATCGTACCGATAAAAGGAACGTTTTTGAGTGATGGCATGCAATTTCTTATTTTAATTAAAGATGATGAAAAGGCTAAGCAGCATTTATATAACATTCAAGTATCGAGTGAATTATTTAGTTATAAAAGGCCGAAAGATTGGGATGAGAGATTAATAGAAATTAGTAAGGAGAAATTAAAAGAGGATAAAAGTATAAGAGATATAATGAGCGGACTTATGCTCGTTTTTTATGCTAGAGCTGATCAAGAAGGAATGGAAAGAGCGATACCGTATATAGAACCAATTGTTCAACTACCTGTAACGAAAGAAAATAAGTTTTTCGTTAGTAGTTTTCATAGTTGGTACCTTTTATATAAAGCTCTTTATGAGATGGATCGTCTTTCTTTGCAAGAAGCGAAGGAACATGGGAAGGCTATTACAAAAATGGACCTAAACGGATATTATCGTACACAAGGAATTATTAAATATTTAGAGGGCGATATGGAAGCGTCACACATTTATATGAAGAAAGCGGATAAAGAATTGAAGAGCGCTGAGAATAGTGAAATGGGATATTTACAATTAGAGAGAGAATGGTTTGAGCAGCTAAAGAAGAGGGTATCTTACGATGGGTGAGGTATCCTCTTTTTTCTATGTCGTCTTATGCCGTTCCATAAAAAGTGTGGAGCGAGTAAAATAAGATGTGAAGAGCAAAGCTTGGAGGAATTCTAGATGGAAATTTTAACGATTATTTTAATCGTCTTGCTCATTTATGTTGTTTTTAAAGTGGCATATGTAGCATTAAAAATACTCGCGATCCTATTAATTATCTTTTTAATCGTAGAGTTCGGCAGTAAATTGCTTGGGGGATAGGGTATGTTGAGCGTCTTGAATGTCGAAGAATGTCGGTAAGTCGATATCCTGTGTCGAACCGTCGATATAATGAAAAAATCGCTGATATAAGTGGAGAAATCGTCGATATATTTGAAAAATCGCTGATATAATCCGGTTGATACTGGATGGGGTATATGGAAAAGAAGTTGCCGTGAGGGTAACTTCTTTTTATTGTGATGCCGTGGTATGCAAGCCAACATAAAAAAAGCTGGAAGAATCCCTTCCAGCTTACGAGTTACTTTCAATTTGGCGACCGTTTTCTTCTTCGTTGTCTTGTAATAGGTTGAATATATCAGCTAGACAGAATGCAATGAACCAAGTCCATAGACCGTGGAAGAAAGCTGAGCTTAATTGAAGTGGTAATGTATAGTTAGTCATTGAGTAGGAAATACATCCGCCAACGATTCCGATCATTGTTAATAACATTGTTTTTTGCGCATTTTCTTCTGGATTAAAGAGGAAGAAAATGTATCCACCTAAAATTGAAGCGCTTACAAGTGTTTCGATTCCATTAAAAATGATATTCTCTCCAAGCTGAGTGTTTGTCCAGAAGCAGATTGTTCCGCCGATAATAGCAAACAGGACAGCTATTGTATATCGTATATATTGATTCATATGTTCATCTCCTTATGTAATAAGATGATTTGGAAGTCAAAAAGGTAGGTATAGTATATTGAAGTGAGTTTTAGTTGTACGTATCTTTTTATAAAAAGATCATTGAAGAGTGATCGGTTTTTTAAACCGTTACGTGTATGGTGTCTGAAATATACCCGACTGCTCGTTTCTTTTTGCTTGTAAAATAAGAGAAACTTCCAAGTCTATATACTCTTTTTTTGTGAGTCTGTTTTCATTATAACATATTTAGAGGCATAATAATAGAATTATCTGATTTTGTAATAAGTGTAAAAAATAAAAAGCGCAAGGAAATACCAGTAACGGTGCAGTTTAGAGGAAGAAGGATTTTCATTTACTATGATGAAATATGTAATCAAGGTGGGATATAAGAAGGGGACTTAAATACTATAAAAAATATTTTATGCCATGAATGGAAGGGAGGAGAGCTAACTTGGAATTCACAACAGAAAGATTAACAATTAGACCTTTTAAGAGTACTGATTTACAGGATGTATTTGCTATTTATAATAATGATGATACATGTAAGTTCCTATTACATAATAAGTGGACTCATGAAGACATGCAGAAAAGATTTAATAAGAAGCTAGAAAATAATGTACTTACTAAAGACTCAATATTAAGTTTAGCAGTTATATACAAAACGAAAGTAGTTGGTGATTTATCTGTATGGTACACAAATATGAAAGACACTGTTGAGATTGGTTATAGTTTTTCAAATGAAGTAGCTGGGAGAGGTTTGGCAACAGAAGCAGTAAGTAGTTTGGTATTTAAATTATTTAATGAATGTAATGTACATCGCATACAAGCTAATCTTGATGCACGTAATATAGCTTCACAAAAATTGTGTGAACGAATAGGCATGAGAAAGGAAGCACATTTCATACAAGATTTTTGGAATAAAGATGAATGGACAGATAGTATTGTATATGGAATGCTATCCTCTGATTTGTCATAATAAACGTAGTGATTTTATTATGCTAAAGGGCGCGTGAGTTGAATAACAAAGGGCATAACATATTATATATGACTAATATGTTATGCCCTTTCATGTATTGACCTTTTTTATATACGTTTGAAACGGCCGACAATTTCAACTGTTTCAGTAATATTCATAAATGCTTTGTTATCCACTTGACGGATAATACGTTTCATTTCGCCTAACTCATAGCGAGTCACGACAGTGTAAATCATTTTTTTCTTATGGTTTGTATAGCCGCCGACAGCATCTACCATCGTCACGCCACGTATGCCGTGATGTAGTAGGGCGCTTTTTATTTCCTCGCCTTTTTCTGTAATTGTCATTATCGTCAATTTAATATGTTTCGTATGCACAGCATCGATCACTTTGCTGACTACAAATCGACTAATTAACGTATAAAGTGTAATATCCCATCCGAAAATAAATCCTGCTACAACAAGTAAGATTAAGTTGAATACAAATATGATTGCTCCAATTGAAACATCGCGATATTTCGCTACAATCAATCCAACGACATCAAATCCACCTGTTGAAGAAGCAAATCGGAATATGATTCCTGAAGCTGCTCCGCAGATTACACCGCCGAATACAGAAGATAGTAAAATATCGTCTGAAACTTGGTGTACAGGGATAATGTTCATCGCTAATGATGATACAGCTACAAAGTACGCTGTTAAAAAGGTTGTCTTCTTGCCTAAGTAAAAGTGACTTAAAATAAGAAGAGGAATGTTTAGTAAAAAGATAAGTGCACCGATATTGTAGTGCATTAAATAACCGATAATCATCCCTACTCCAGCGAATCCACCGCTAATCATGTTATGCGGGATAAAGAACATATTCATAGAAATTGCATACAAAATAGAAGCTACGAAAATAACAACCAACTGTATGATAAATTCTAAGTGAAATGTTTTAGCTGCTGGGAAGGATAAAAAGGCGGTGTCGGGAACGTAATCGGCGTCTCCTAGTTGACCCATAGTATGTTTCATCTCCATATTCATTTTTGATTACAAGAAGAGAATAAAGGTTTTTTCAAAAACTGGCAATAGTTTTATTATAATGCAAAAATTTTATAAATTTCTAATAAATCAAGCCTATTCATGGATGTGTGTGAATATACTAAAGAAAGCGAATACAATGTTTCTTAATTATTGTTTTCTTGAGAAAATATGCAAAATACTTTTTTTGACGATAAAAGGAAATAGAGAATGTTTGCCGAATGTGCTAAAATGACCTTATTAAGGATGTGAAGCGATGGAATTTTTATTGCAGGATGCAATTCTATATATATCGTTTGTAACGACAGCACTTTGTTTATTAGAAGTTTTCTTCCTTGCTAACGTTTCTCGCTTTGTGCGTCAGCAAGCATCAAGCGGTAGACAAAGAGCATTTGCGTTAGTTGATACGTGTGAAGATAGTGCGGGGAATGTACCGCTATTTTCAATTTTTTATAAATATGGAATGATTCGTTCTGTACGCAGACAAGAATCAAGTGAAGAGAATGACGAGGTCGGTCCGTATACACCAATGTTTCGCTAAATAATTACGAAACATTGGAGGAATGAACATGTTAAAATCATACCGAACTGCGCTCGTTAGTTTATCATTATTACTTGTTTTTGTTTTATCTGGTTGTAGTAATGCAGCCCCAATTGATGCACATAGTACGGGAATTTGGGATCATTATTTTGTATATCCAATCTCGTTTATGATTCAATTTGTTGCTCATCATATACCGGGAGCTAGCTTCGGGATTGCTATCATTATTATGACGCTCGTTATTCGTTCAGCAATGATTCCATTAGCTGTTTCGCAATATCGTAGCCAAGCGAAAATGAAGAAAATGCAACCTGAATTGCAGAAGTTAAAGAAAAAATACGGTGATGTAAGTAAAGATCTTGAAAAACAAAAACAGTATCAAAAAGAAATGTCAGAACTAATGAAATCAGGCGGTTGGAATCCACTTGCTGGTTGCTGGCCAATCTTTATACAAATGCCGATTTTCTCTGCTTTGTATTATGCGATTAGCCGAACAGAAGAGATTCGCACATCTTCGTTTTTATGGGTGAACTTAGGACATGCAGATCCTTATCATATATTACCGATTATTGCAGCGTTAACGACATTTATTCAGATGAAGGTTTTCCAGTCTAATATTACAGCTGGAGAACAAGTACAGATGCTGAAAATGCAGCAAATTATGATGCCGGCAATGATTTTATTTATGGGATTTGCGGCACCATCGGGTCTTGTGTTGTACTGGATAACAGGTAACTTATTTACAATGACACAAACAATTGTATTAAGAAGAATAATGGAACGTGAAGAATTACAATTACAAAAAGCATAGAAAAACACCGCTCATCATGAGCGGTGTTTTTTTGTTAAGTCGTTAAGGAAATTTTAAGAAACCAACATTACTATAGGCATTGTATACGAGAGTGTACATGCATTAGAAATATGAAGGAGGAAATTTCCTATGAAGAAGAAAACAGTTGGGTATTTAGCGATTGCAGGTGCTTTATCATTCGGAATCATTGGGGGAGTCGGCATCCCGGCATTCGCGGCAACGAATACTCCAGCAGCTGAGCAATCTACAAAAACGGCGAAAAAAGATTTAGATGACGCTACAAAACAAAAAGTAAAAACGATTATGGATGATACAAAGAAACAGTTAGAGGAGCTAGGTGTAAAGCTTCCAGAGAAAGAAAAACGTAAAGAAATGTTTGCGGGATTAGATGAAGCGACAAAAGAAAAAGCGAAATCAATTTTAGAGCAAGAAAAGTCTGGGAAATTAACACGTGAACAAGCAAAAGAAGAATTAACAAAATTAGGCGTGAAGTTCCCGGAAAAGGGTAAACACAAAGAAATGTTTGCGGGATTAGACGAAGCAACAAAAGAAAAAGCAAAATCAATTTTAGAGCAAGAGAAATCCGGCAAATTAACACGTGAACAAGCAAAAGAGGAATTAACGAAGTTAGGCGTGAAAATGCCAGAGAAGGGTAAGCATAAAGACATACTTGCTAACTTAGATGAAGCAACAAAGGAAAAAGCAAAGTCTATTTTTGAACAGGAAAAGTCCGGGAAATTAACGCATGAGCAAGCAAAAGAAGAATTAACAAAACTAGGTGTGAAACTCCCAGAGAAAGAGAAGCATGAAGACATCTTTGCGGGATTAGATGAGGCAACAAAAACAAAAGCAAAAGCGATTTTAGACAATGAAAAGAAACAATTAGAGGCATTAAATGTGGATCTTCCGCATCATAAGTTTTTTATGAAAAAAGAAGGTAAATAATTGAATTATGTATCTTTCGTGTGGGCAACCGGAAGATACATGCGAGGACCGATTTCTGTTGACAGAAATCGGTCCCTTTTAATGGTTTAATAAAATTCTTTTCATTGTTAGTATGTATCCAAAGACGCAGTAGAAGATTGCAAAGCCGATAAACACTTCCGTATATTGATATTTACCTAATACGTAGAAGGAAACAGCTGGTATAATAGCTACCGCTAAAATGCTATAACCAGGATACTTGTACCTGAACATGATAGCGAATAGAACAGAAAGAAATGTAGCGATGATACAAAAAACAGCAATCATGATTGATGCACCTCCTATATGGATTATACCATTTTTAGGGAATTAGAGAAGTGGCGTAACTTCTGTTATAATATAAGAAAAGAAATATTTCATATGTTATATAAAAAATATATTGATTTTTTCTAACAATTCAATATAATGAACAATAACTACAAAATTCGACATCAAGAAGTGATGATGAGGACATGATCAATTTTTTACGATTCTCAGAGAGGGAAGCCTTTGGCTGTGAGCTTCCTAATACGGAAAAATAGATTACCACCTCTGAACTGCAGCAGTGAACGAACATCTAGTAATTGCTTGCCGGCAAAAACCGTTATGTAGACTTGAGAAATTGGTGAAGTGTGTTACTTTGCGAATTGAAACAAGGGTGGAACCACGAATACAACACTCGTCCCTTTTTTAGGGAGGAGTGTTTTTTTATTTCATTTTTGCATCACACTAGGATTGGAAGGAGGATACGCAGCATGCATCATGATGAGAAGAACAAAATTGGTTTAACGGTAGCACTTTCTATCGTGGTAGGAACGATTATTGGGTCTGGTGTGTTTATGAAACCAGGGAGCGTATTAGATTACTCGGGGAGTTCTAATATGGCGATTCTTGCTTGGGTAATTGGTGGTCTGTTAACGTTAGCAAGTGGTTTAACAGTAGCTGAAATTGGAGCGCAAATCCCGAAAAATGGTGGGTTGTATACGTATTTAGAGGAGATTTACGGAAGTTTTTGGGGATATTTATCAGGCTGGATGCAAACGATTGTTTATGGGCCAGCTATTATTGGAACATTAGGGTTATACTTTAGTTCTTTAATGATTAATTTTTTCTATTTAGATAAAGTATGGAATTTACCAATCGCGATCGGAACAGTTGTGTTCCTTGGCGTTGTAAATAGTATGGGAACAAAATACGGAGGTATCGTTCAAACGATTACGACAATCGGAAAGATGATTCCAATCGTATTAATTGTTGTGTTAGGTTTCTGGAAAGGGAATAGCGATATTTTTAACGTAGTTGTACCGATATCAGAAAATCAAAGTATCGGGATGGCAATTTTAGCAACGTTATTTGCTTATGATGGCTGGATTTTACTTGCTTCGATTGGCGGGGAAATGAAGAATCCAACAAAGTTATTACCGAAAGCAATGACAGTTGGGATTTTAATTGTAACAGCTGCTTACGTATTAATTAATTTGGCGTTACTGAATGTATTACCAGCAACTCAAATTGTAGACCTTGGAGAAAATGCAACAGCGACAGCTGCAGGAATGCTACTTGGAGAATATGGTGGGAAAATTATTAGTATTGGTATTATCGTTTCTATTTTCGGTTGTTTAAATGGAAAGATTTTAACGTTCCCACGTATCCCGATGTCGATGGCAGAACGTGGACAACTTCCATTTGCTAAGTTTATTGCAAAGGAAAGCCCAAGATTTAAAACACCAGCAAATGCGATTACTGTTGAAATCATTTTAGGAATTATTTTAATGATTATTAGCGATCCGAATAAGCTATCTGAGATTTCCGTATTCATTATTTATATTTTCTATGTAATGACGTTTATTGGCGTCTTCATTTTAAGAAAGCGTAATAAGAATAAAGAGCGTGCATACAGTGTACCGTTATTCCCAATCGTACCAATCGTTGCGATTTTCGGCTCGCTCTTTGTAATTGGTAGTGCCATTATCAATGATCCGGTAAGTTGTTTCTTATCAATTGGAATTGTATTTACGGGGCTTCCGGTATATTGGTATTTAAATAAGAAGAATAAAAATGAAGTGTCATGAGTGAAGGGTAGGCGTATAATGCGCCTACCTTTTTTACTGTAAAAAAATTGTACTTGTGTTCAACTTCTATTTTGGTTACTATAGTCGTAGTAACCAAAATAGAAAGCGTGGGGAAAGACTTGAATTTTCGTGTGTATATTTTAGCTATCGCGGCTTTCGTAGTCGGAACGGTTGAGCTAATTATAGGAGGAACGCTTGATTTAGTTGCCAATGATTTAGGAGTATCTATTAGTGCAGCTGGTCAGCTTATCACAATATTTTCAGTAGTATTTGCTTTATCAGGTCCTGTTTTATTAGCATTAACAGGGAAATTTGAAAGAAAAGCATTGTATGTTGGGGCATTATCGATTTTCTTAATCGGAAATATTATTTCAGCATGTAGTGTGAATTATGGGATGTTAATGTTCTCAAGGGTGATTTGTGCGGCGAGTGGTTCGCTTATTATTGCACTGTCAGTAACACTCGCTTCTAGCGTTGTAGAACCGCATTTTCGTGCGCGTGCAATTGGAATCATTTTCATGGGGATTAGTGGGTCACTTGTACTTGGAGTACCGCTTGGCCTTGTGCTCGGAAATGCATATGGATGGCGTGCACCATTTGTGCTCATTTCAATCTTAACAGTGATGGCAATCGCTTGTATTTCATTATTCTTAACGAAAGTACCACCGACATCGGTAGTATCAATAAGAGAGCAAATTGCTACGTTAAAAGATAAAAAAATCGTCAGTGCACAGTTAACGTCGTTCTTATTTTTAACGGGTCATTTAACACTATATGCATATTTAACACCATTTTTAAAAGATGTTATGCATGTGGAAGCGAATTGGATTAGTGTATTTTACTTCATCTTCGGAATCGCAGCAGTAATTGGGGGCGGCTTCGGAGGCTGGCTTGCTGATAAATGGGGATCGAAGAAAAGTATTATCTCAATTATTATCGTATTTGCGTGTGCAATCTTCCTATTGCCGATGATGACATTCTCATTCCCGCTGTTCATTATTATGATGGGACTTTGGAGCATGCTGAGCTGGGCTATTTCACCAGCACAACAAAATTATTTAATTGAAATTGCACCGGAATCAGCTGGTATTCAGCAAAGTTTAAATAACTCTGCCCTTCACTTAGGGATTGCGCTCGGTTCAACAGTAGGTGGAGTTGTTATTGAAAAATCATCTGTTATATATAACGCTTGGGTAGGGGGCGGCTTTATTATATTAGCGCTACTTTGTGCGATTTTCTCGATTACGAGAGGACGTTCTACTCAGTTTGCAAAAGAAGAATCTATCGTTTGATAGGTTCTTTTTTTATTTGTAAAAAATGGAAGGATTTGGTGGGTGGATGGAGAAAGGTGTATATAGCGAGGTGATGGAAAATGATGTCTAATTTCTCGGTATTCGGCATGATAATTGCGCTACTACCGATATTGATAGTTGTTTTTATATTAAGATGGGTCCGTTTCATCTATCAAAATTCAGAGAAACAAGTGAGGCAGAATGAGAAAATGATTGAGTTGTTGACGGAGATAAAGGAAAAAGATAAGTAATATGTATTCGTTTGAAATTTGTTTTCCGTAAGTTAAAAAGGCACTTATAAAGTGTCTTTTTTATTATGTTTGAAAATTGGAAACGTTTAATGTTTATTTGTCAATAGCAGCATGACAACAAACAATTTTAAAGTTGCTTATTACGGTGAAACTTTCTCAACAATTCGACAAGATACTACAAAAAAACCACCTATTCTCTTTTTTTTACTATAAGTACAATGAAACAGTAAGATTGATTCATGTAGAAATTTATATATGGTGGTGGAGAGAATGAAACGAAAGATGGCAGGAAAATGGTTTAGTTTTTTAAGTGCTCTTATTATTTTATTAGGAATTGCAATGCCACAAGTAAAGGCAGAAGTAATGAACAGAGAAACATATAAGATGGATTGGAGCTATAGTAATTCGAAACAGCGTGAAATAAAGACCGAAATAATTAAAACGGCTTCGGGGAGTATTGCGTATTGTTTAACGCCTGATTTACGTTCTCCCAATGGGGATGATTTGCCTGAAATGGGGAAAACATCTGATGTCGTATATCGTGTTTTATTAAATGGATATCCTCAAAAAAGCCCATCTGAATTAGGTGTAGCGACAACGGAAGAAGCGCATTATGCTACACAATTAGCAGTATGGATTGCAGCAAATGAATTAACGGAAGAAGATTTAGTTGCAAAAAATGAACGTGTACATAATCTTATGAAGCGTTTAGTAGAGGCTTCAAAAAAAGAAACTGGATCACAAGATACATTCTTTAAAGTTAATCTTGTAGATCCGCAAACTGCTACACAAAAAGGTGATTATTTAGAAACAGGATTTTATGCAGTGCAAACAAATGCGGTTTCTGGCTCTTATACAATTCTTCCTGAAAATGCCCCTAAAGGGCTTCGAATTGTAAATGAAAATGGAGAAGAGAAAAGTATATTAACAATTAACGAAAAATTCAAAATTCTAATCCCGAAAAATACGAGTAGTGGTAATTTTAAAATGAAAGTGAAGTCTACTTTAACAAATTTACAAGCAATGGCTTTTAAAGGATCAGAAAAAGTTCAAAATACAACGGTATTGTTACAAAGAAATAGTGAGAAAATTAGTACAGATTTAGTTGTAAATTGGGAATCAGTAGGATCTTTAAAGATTATGAAATTAGGAGAAAAAAAGGAAGTATTAAAAGGAGCGGTGTTTGAAGTTTCTAATGAAAACTTTAAACAAAATGTTACGACTAATGATAAGGGGATTGCGGAGTTAGGTAATCTTCCAATCGGTATATATAGCGTCAAAGAAATTCAAGCGCCAGTTGGATATGTGTTAGACGGAAGCGTTAAAAAAATTGAAGTGAAAACTGGTGAAACAGCTGTATTAGAGCTGAAAAATGAAAATGTAAAAGGTGAATTAGAAATAACGAAAGTAGATGTAACGGATGGGAATACGAAGCTGCCGAATGCAGAATTTACAATCTACAACGAACAAGGGAAAGAAGTAGTAAAAGGGAAAACGGATGAAAAAGGTGTAGCGAAATTTAAACTACCATACGGAAAGTACACGTATAAAGAAACAATAGCACCGAATGGATATGTAATAAATGAAGAGACATTCGGATTTGAAATAAAAGAGAATGGAGAAATTATTAAACATATTGTTCAAGATAAGAAAGTAGAAGGTGAGTTAGAAATAACGAAAGTAGATATAGCGGATGGGAATACAAAACTACCAAATGCAGAGTTTACAATCTACAACGAACAAGGGAAAGAAGTAGTAAAAGGAAAAACGGATGAAAAAGGTGTAGCGAAATTTAAACTACCATACGGAAAGTATACGTATAAAGAAACAATAGCACCAAATGGATATGTAATAAATGAAGAGACGTTCGCATTTGAAATAAAAGAGGATGGAGAAATTATTAAACATATCGTTCAAGATAAGAAGGTAGAAGGTGAGTTAGAAATAACGAAAGTAGATGTAGCGGATGGGAATACGAAATTACCAAATGCAGAATTTACAATCTACAACGAACAAGGGAAAGAAGTAGTAAAAGGGAAAACGGATGAAAAAGGTGTAGCGAAATTCAAACTACCATACGGAAAGTACACGTATAAAGAAACAATAGCACCAAATGGATATGTAATAAATGAAGAGACATTCGCATTTGAAATAAAAGAGGATGGAGAAATTATTAAACATATTGTGAAAAATAAGAAAGAAGAAAAGGCATCGCTTCCTTCTAAGCCAAATAAGCCAACACCAAATGGAGAAGTGAAACCTTCCGCTGATGTGAAGCCGATGCAACAACCTAGTACTCATAATGAAGTGCGATTACCAGCTACAGGCGGCGTCGGCAATGAATTTACGGTTTTATCCGTTTTAGGACTTGTTTTTATTATTGCTGGTGCTTATGTGTTAAGGATGAAAAATAGAAAAGAAATGTAGAAAAAAACGCCTTGTAATAGAGGCGTTTTTTTAATATCTCAACTTCATCAACAAACTCTTAATTTCCTCATCTTCCATAAAGAGATCATGGTGTTTCTGGGTAATCTTTGCAAGTGCAACGTCGTGATAGAAAAATTCTGTAAAGAACTTTACGAAAGGTTGTGACATTGTTTTCATTGCTTGCCATGACTCTTGCTCTACACCAGCAAATAAAATTTCGCGGTCGTCAACGATGAGCAGTAAATAGCGCTCTAATGCGTTAGGCTCTTCAGCTGGAATTAGAAAATGCATGTTTTCTAAGTCTGTTTCGACTTTTCCCACTATAAGGGACTCGGTTTTGACGCCTTGTTTTGCTTTTTCCTCTAATAACGGAAGATATTCTAAAAGAGTATCGTTCCAAGCTGAAATGCGAATCGATTCTTTTGCACTTTCGATGAGCTCTTTACTTTGAACGCGAATAGAAGATTGCATTTTTAAGCTCCATACACGGTCATCTGTAAATGATTTTTTTGATATAGTTGTCTCCAATTCTTTAATATTAGATTGGAATTCTGTCGTTAATTTTTCAATTGCTAGCTTGAGTGGTAATGCTGTGTACAGCTTTTTCTTTTCTGAAACAGAATCCATTACCATTCCTTTATCGATCAGGCGTGCAAGCACTTCATATATTTTAGCTTTTGGCACACCAGAATGCTTCACAATCGTTGTAGCATCTAATGGTTCGTTGCTTGATACGACAACTTCGTAAGCTTGGCTTTCATATTGTGAGAAACCGAATTTTTGTAACATAGTTCCCTCCGAACGAATGAGATGATATAGCTTAAGGATAATGAACTATTTGTTTTTACACAAGTGGTAGTAGGTTTTCTGATGAGATTGAGGTGAGAATTAATTTCAATTTTTTAATTTTATCCATTATACTTAATATAATGATTAATAAGTTTTTAATTCAATGCGAAGGGGATGCTTGGGGGAAGATGTTAAGAAGTTTACGTTTAAAAATTGCGGTAGTATTTTCGGTACTTATTTCTATGATGTTCGTAATATTAGGTACAGCTATGTATCAATTACAGAAAGAGAAGGAAGTGCGCTCCTTAGACCAGTATTCTCAAAATACGATGGATCTTGTGACAGAGCAGTTAACTGCATTTATGCAGCGAATTGAAGAAGATATGGGTCATTATGGAAGCCATGATGATATTCAAAACATGTTACAAGATGGAGTGACTCCAGAAGAAGAAAGCTTTATTTTAAAAGAGTTTTCAAGATTTAAAAAGAACCATCCTGATATTTTAGACGTATACATTGGAACGAAAGATAAAAAAACGTTGAGTGCAAATCTTGCTGACGGAGGAAAAGTACCAGAAGGGTATGATCCAACGAGTCGTCAGTGGTATAAAGCATCAGAATCTGATACAAAATCGATTATTTGGGGGCAACCACAATATGAAATCGCGACAGGTAAGTTAAGTATTGGAGTGTCAAAAGCTATTGTCGGACAAGATGGCTCTGTTTTAGGGGTAGTAGCAATGGATGTATCATTAGGAACAATCCAAAAGCTACTCCATAATATTCAATATAATAATGGCGGAGAAATGTTTATCGTAAATGATAAAAATATTGCTATTGTATATCCAGGGCAAGTAGGAAAAGATGTTTCAAAAGAATCACTTGTAAAAAGTTTAAATAAAGATGAAACAAAATTTGCAGTGACGACATTAGGAGGGAACGATGTAGTAGCCTATAGTCAACTGTTTGATAAGATGAAATGGAAAATTGGGATTGTTTATCCGAAGGACACGATTGATGGGCTATTAAATAGTACGAGAAATACAGTCATTATAATGGCATGTATTAGCTTATTCGTTGGAATTGCAGCTTCATACTTGTTCTCAAGAAGGTTAGCAAGACCGCTGCAACTATTAACGAATCACGTTCAAAAAGTAGCAGAAGGTGATTTAACGTTGCAAATGAAAGTGACAAGTAAGGATGAAGTTGGAGAACTGACGAACCATTTTAATCATATGGTTGAGCAAATGAATGAAATGGTAAGCAAAATTAAAAATAGTGTATCAACCGTGCAACAATCAACGAATAATCTACATTATTTAACGAATGAAACTGTAGCAGCTAGTAGAGAAGTGTCAGGTGCAATGGATGACGTGAGCGGAGGAGCCTCTACGCTTGCTAATAGTGTAGATGAAGTTTCAGAGCAGCTCGAGAATATGGCGCAGTCAGTGGAACAAATGAATAACTCTGTTGGTGAAATAAAAGGTGTGGCTGGCAAAGCTGAAGAGGCATCTAAGCAAGGATTAAATACGATGCGTAATTTAGTTCGTACGAGGGGCCAATCCTCTTCGATTGTTGTTCATACAGAGGAAGCATCCGGAAAGTTAGAGCAAAGGGTTGGATCGATTCAAAATGTTGTAGAGCTTATAAAAGGTATTTCAGATCAAACGAATTTACTTGCTTTAAATGCTTCAATCGAGGCGGCACGTGCGGGTGAACAAGGTAAAGGCTTTGCTGTTGTTGCGGAAGAAGTTCGAAAATTAGCGGAACAATCAAAAGAAGCAACAGTAGAAATTGCGACGATGATTGGTGATGTACAAGTAGAGGTAAGACGAGTTGTAGAAGTTGTAAGTAAATTGAAAGACATTGCGGATATACAAAATAATGTTACGACAGAAGCAGAGGCGGAATTCCGTACCATTATGTCAGTTGTAAATACAATTAGTACTTCAGTGGAACAAATTGTAGAAGAGGTACATAACATCGGTCACGAGCAAGGAGAAATTACAGCGGTCATGCATACAATCGCTGGTACGAGTCAAGAAAGCGCAGCTGTTTCGGAAGAAGTAAATGCTGCAACTGAATCACAAGTGAACCATCTAGAAAAGGTAGCTCATACGATGGAAAGCTTGACGGAGCATATGAGAGACTTAGAAAGATTAGTTGAGCAGTTTAAAATAGAGGAATAACAAATTAGTAAAATGATGCGTATTTCGGTAAAATAGACAATGGATATATAAGAAGCAAGTATAGGAGGAAGACTACTATGGCAATTGTTGACGTATCGATTATTCCAGTAGGAACAAGTAATCCAAGTGTGAGTGAATATGTAGCAGAAGTACAAAAGGTGCTAGAGAAAAACTCAGATCGTGTGAAATATCAATTAACACCAATGAATACAATTATTGAAGGAGATCTTCCTGTCATTCTAGAAGTAATTCAACAAATGCATGAAGTTCCATATACGAAAGGTGCACAGCGCGTTGCAACAACAATTCGTATCGATGATCGTCGTGATAAAGTAAGCACAATGGAGAAGAAATTAAACTCTGTTCGATCAAAATTATAAAGAAAAGCAGCGATCTTCGCTGCTTTTTTCATATAGGAGGTAGATAAGATGAGTGAAAAGTTTAACGAACAATTTGACGGGTTGTTAGAGAAATACACGGAACTATTACTTGGAGAGAGCAATGAAGAGAGAAAAGAACAGGTACAGAAGTGGGCACTGTATTCTTACATAGCAAAGACGATGCCAGCTTTAGTGAAGCACTGGAATGAAACTTATCCCGATGCGAAAGAAGAGATGGTGCAGTTAATTACACATATTAAAAGGCTGAATGAAGAGAAGAGAAATGAGCAATAAAAAAACTCGAGGTAAATATAATCTCAAGTTTTCTGTATTAATATCCTCATATAATTTACATGGAATATAAAGGGTTTTATAGGCATGTCGAATATTTTCGGCATGCCTATTTTGTGCCTATTAAACTCTATTTTTCTAAATGTCGAAAAATATTTCAGGCATATTTATAAGCGAGAATATAGGTTTTTAAATGTTTTTATAGTATTTTATAAATTATCTAAATAATTATTTGTATCCAATAATTTTAAACAATGATATAATTTCGAAGAGGGGTAAAAAACAGATAAATTAAGTCATAGGGGTGAATTACATGGAACAATTAATGCGAAATTCGTTTCTTTTCTTATCTAAAAATAAAGCGCTAACAAAACTGGCTAAAAAGTACGGTTTACGCTTTGGTGCAGGTCGCTTTGTCGCAGGGGAGACAATTGAATTAGCGACAGCAGCTATTAAACAATTAAACAAGCAAGGACTTTGCGTAACAATCGATTATTTAGGGGAATTCGTTGATAATGAAGCGGAAGCAAATGAAATGGCTAACCAATCGATTGAAGCAATCCGTGCAATTGGAAGAGAAGGTCTTGATTCGCAACTTTCTTTAAAGATGACTTCTATGGGGCTAGATATCTCTGATGAAATCGTAATGAACAATATGCGCCGCATTTTAGAAGCTGCAAAAGAAAATGGTGTGTTCGTTACAATTGATATGGAAGATTATACACGCTGTGGAAAGACAATTGATATCTTTAAACAGTTAAAGTCTGAGTACGATAATATTGGTACTGTTATTCAAGCTTACCTATATCGTACAGAAAAAGATATTGAGGACTTAAATGCTTATAATCCTAATTTACGTCTTGTAAAAGGGGCTTATAAAGAACCTGAAGAAGTGGCGTTCCCGGACAAGAAAGATGTAGATGACAATTATAAAAAGATTATTAAAATGCACTTATTAAATGGAAATTATACTGCAATTGCTTCACATGACGAAGCGATTATTGAATATACAAAAAAACTTGCCGAAGAACACAACATTCCAAGGGATCAATTTGAATTCCAGATGTTATACGGTATTCGTAATGAGCGTCAACTTGAGCTAGTAAAAGAAGGTTACAAAATGCGTGTTTACGTACCTTATGGAAACGACTGGTATGGTTACTTCATGCGTCGTCTAGCAGAGCGTCCAGCAAACGTTGCGTTCGTATTAAAAGGTATGGTTAAAAAATAACCAAGGAGAAAATACTCCTTGGTTATTTTAATTGCTGAAATGCGTAATGTGCCATTTTCTTCGTATCAGGATACAGTTGCTTGCGAGTGGAAGATAATACAACATTAATGACACGTTTACCGTCTTTCTCATCCACTGTTACGACTGTATATTTTCCGAGTGCTGATAGACCGCTTTTACTTCCAATTGCATATGGATCGTCATATAGTTCTTCTCGTCCATAGTTTGCAATCTTTGGAGAGCGTTCTGAAGTATGTAGAGTTGTACGCGTTGAATTCATATATTCTAAAACAACTGGGTATTTTAATGCTTCTTTCGTAATTATAGCAATGTCATATGGTGATACTTTGTTTCCTAGTGCATCAGCACCACTTGCGTTTTTGAAAGTCGCATGCTTTGTACCAAGTTCCTTCGCTCTAGCATTCATCATTTTTACAAATTCATTTTTTGATCCTGCAATATGTTCTGCAATGGATTCAGCTATTGGGTCTGCACTAATGATAAGCATCAGTTTTAATGCCTCATCACGTTTTAACTTTTCCCCAGCACGAAGTTTAATTTTCTTACTTTGGCTTTCTGTTTTAATTGCGTTTTCTGTAACTGTAATTTCTTCATCTTCTTTTACATTCTCTAGTAAAAGAAGGGTTGTCATCATTTTGGCTATACTAGCCGGATAAGAGCGTTCGTCCTCTCTTTTTCCATACAAAATTTCACCTGTGTCTGCATCAATTGTAATGCCGTATTGCCCAGTGATATTAGGTTGATCAGCTCTTACAGCTTGTTGTCTTTGTGCGTAAGAGAAGAAAATCATCCCTGTAAATAGTGTGGCAATCATTACAATCATAACTATTGTTCGTTTCATTATAATTCCCTCATTTGTTACAAATAAATTGGGCAGAAAAAGCAGCCATTACCCATTATGCCACGTTCTCTGCCCAAAAATATAGCGTTATTTTTCGCCCATATTATGCTTCTTATATTGTTGGTTATTGCCTTGACGTCCTTTTTCTACGCCTCGATCAGTTGGGCCAGCGTTTCCTGTCACACTTGCTGCGCTAATTCCAGCCTTTGAAGGGTTCTTCTTAAGTTTTGCCATATATATTCCTCCAGTTTCGTCAGATTATAAAAAGGGAAAGTGTATTTTAGTGAAGAAAATACATATATAGCATGGGCAAATAAAAGAAAAATATTTATTTCAGAAAATTTTATCAATAAATATATTGCGAAAATTTAAACAGTATCATATATTTATTAGTAGAGGCTCACTCATTGATTGCGACTTATGTCGAAAAATTGAATGAGCATTCATTCAAGAATAGGGGGAGAATTGGATGTTCCAAATTAAAAAGGCTGCTGTTCTAGGGTCAGGCGTAATGGGTTCAGGAATTGCGGCACACTTAGCTAATATTGGTATTCCGACATTATTGCTTGATATTGTACCACCTGCGCTTACGAAAGAAGAAGAAGCGAAGGGACTTACATTAGAACATAAAAGTGTGAGAAATCGTTTTAGTAATACGGCACTACAAAAACTATTAAAGCAAAAACCAGCTCCTCTGACAGTGAAAGGAAATTTAGCACTGATTGAAGCAGGTAACTTAGAAGATGACCTTGAGCGTCTAGCTGATGTAGATTGGATTATTGAAGTAGTAGTTGAAAACTTAGATATTAAAAGGAAACTATTTGAAAAAGTAGATGCTGTTCGTAAACCGGGTTCTATCGTAAGCTCGAATACGTCAGGCATTTCAGTTGAAAAAATGGCAGAAGGTCGTTCAGACGACTTCCAGAAACACTTCTTAGGCACACACTTTTTTAACCCACCACGATATTTAAAACTTCTAGAGGTAATACCGACAAAAGAAACTGATCCACAAGTATTAAGCTTCATGAAACTATTTGGCGAAGACGTTCTTGGAAAAGGCGTTGTTATCGCAAAAGACACACCAAACTTTATTGGAAACCGCATCGGTACGTACGGTTTATTAGTAACTCTTCAAGAGATGGTAAAACGCGGCTATAGCATTGGGGAAGTTGATTCAGTAACAGGCCCACTTATTGGTCGTCCGAAGAGCGCAACGTTCCGTACATTAGATGTTGTCGGTTTAGATACATTCGTACACGTTGCAAATAACGTATATGAAAACGTACAAGAAGAAGAGCGCGATGTATTTAAAGTACCAGCTTTCATGCATGACATGCTTGATAAAAAATGGCTTGGAAGCAAAACAGGTCAAGGCTTCTTCTTAAAACAAGGAAAAGAAATTTTAGAATTAAATCCAGAAACGATGGAGTACGAAGCTCGTAAAAAATTAAAAGCTGCATCGATCGAGTTAAGTAAACAAGAAAAAGGTTTATCGAATAAATTGAAAGCGCTTGTATATGCGAAAGACCGCGCAGGAGAGTTGTTATGGAATATCATCACACCGACTCTTTTATACTCTGCAAAACTGCATAAAGAAATTGCTGACGATATCGTTGCAATTGACCAAGCGATGAAGTGGGGCTTCGGCTGGGAGCAAGGACCGTTTGAAGTTTGGGATGCAATTGGCGTTGAAAAGTCCGTTCAAAAGATGGAAGAAAACGGCGTAGTTGTTCCTGCTTGGGTGAAAGAAATGTTAGAGAAAGGTTTCACTACTTTCTACAAACATGATAACGGAGATAGCTACTATTACGATAATGGCGAATATAAGCTAATTGAACGTAATAAAAAAGCAATTTCTCTTAAGCAATTAAAAGCGAAAAATGGCGTATTAAAGAAAAATAGCGGAGCGAGCTTAATTGATTTAGGAGACGGCATCCTTTGTTTAGAATTCCATTCGAAGAGCAATGCGATCGGTATGGATATTACGCAAATGATTAACTACGCTGTTGATGAAGTAGAAAAGAATTATAAAGGTCTTGTTATCGGTAACCAATCGAAGAACTTCTGCGTTGGTGCGAACTTAGCAATGATCTTAATGGAAGCACAAGACGACAACTACTTTGAAATTGAGTGGGTTGTGAAAAACTTCCAAGATGCAATGATGAAAATTAAATACTCTTCTAAGCCAGTTGTAGCAGCACCATATGGTATGACGCTTGGCGGAGGTACAGAAGTTTGCTTACCAGCAGCGAGTATTCAAGCTTCTAGTGAAACGTATATGGGCTTAGTAGAAGTTGGCGTTGGCTTAATCCCTGGCGGAGGCGGTAATAAAGAGCTATACATTAAGCACTTAAATAAAATGGCAAACGGCGTAGAGTTTGACCTACAAAAAGTTGCAAATAAAGTGTTCGAAACAGTCGCAATGGCGAAAGTTTCCACTTCAGGACAAGAAGCAGTTTCTCATAACTTCTTAGGTGATAAAGACGGTATTAGTGTGAATGGTGATCACTTACTATACGATGCGAAACAGAAAGCACTTGCTTTATATGAAGCTGGTTATAAAGCGCCGATTCGTAAAAAGATACCGGTTGTTGGTGAAACAGGATATGCAACTCTTGCACTTGGTGCAGAAGCAATGCATTTATCTGGTTACATTTCAGAGTACGATCTTCACATTGCGAAGAAACTTGCATATGTCATTGCGGGCGGAAAAGTGCCGTATGGAACAGAAGTTGATGAGCAGTATTTATTAGATGTAGAACGCGAAGCATTTATTAGCTTAGTAAGTGAGATGAAATCACAAGCAAGAATGCAGCACATGCTTGTAAAAGGAAAGCCATTACGTAACTAATAACGAGGGGAGATATCGTTCATGAGAGAAGCTGTCATTGTTGCGGGAGCAAGAACACCAATTGGAAAAGCAAAGAGGGGTTCATTAAAAACAGTTCGTCCTGACGATTTAGGGGCGTTAGTAGTAAAAGAAACGTTAAAGCGTGCGAATTATGAAGGACCAATCGATGATTTAATTTTCGGTTGTGCGATGCCAGAAGCAGAGCAAGGTTTAAATATGGCTCGTAATATCGGCGGATTAGCAGGACTTTCTTACGATGTTCCAGCTATTACAATTAACCGTTACTGTTCTTCAGGTTTACAAAGTATCGCTTACGGAGCAGAGCGCATTATGCTTGGTCACTCAGAAGCTGTATTATCAGGCGGAGCGGAATCAATGAGTTTAGTTCCAATGATGGGACACGTTGTTCGTCCAAATAGCCGCCTTGTAGAAGCAGCTCCAGAATATTATATGGGTATGGGACATACAGCAGAGCAAGTTGCTGTGAAATATGGAATTTCTCGTGAAGAGCAAGATGCATTTGCAGTACGAAGTCATCAACGTGCTGCGAAAGCATTAGCTGCAGGAAACTTTGCTGATGAAACAGTACCTGTAGATGTAACGTTACGTACTGTTGGATCAAATAACAAACTGCAAGAAGAAACAATCACTTTCACGCAAGACGAAGGTGTAAGAGCAGAAACGACGATAGACATTTTAGGTAAATTACGTCCAGCATTTAACGTTCGCGGTTCTGTAACAGCTGGTAACTCTTCACAAATGAGTGATGGTGCAGCATCTGTATTATTAATGGACCGTGAAAAAGCAGTAAGCGATGGTATGAAGCCACTTGCGAAATTCCGTTCATTTGCAGTAGCGGGTGTACCACCAGAAGTAATGGGAATTGGCCCAATCGCAGCAATTCCTAAAGCATTAAAACTAGCTGGCTTAGAGCTATCTGATATTGGCTTATTCGAACTAAATGAAGCATTCGCTTCTCAATCGATTCAAGTTATTCGTGAACTTGGTTTAGATGAAGAAAAAGTAAACGTAAACGGCGGTGCAATCGCACTTGGACATCCACTTGGCTGTACAGGAGCAAAACTAACACTATCTCTTATTCACGAAATGAAACGCCGCAACGAACAATTCGGTATCGTAACAATGTGTATCGGCGGCGGAATGGGAGCAGCGGGAGTGTTTGAATTACTATAAAAAAAGTGCAGGTGGCTTGCTCAGAACAGGAGGGCGTTGGAAGCCCTGACGAAGAGGCGCTTTTTGCCTCACAGGAAGGGGGGAAACGACCGACTGTTCTAGCCACTGGAACTGGATTATAAAAAAGTGCAGGTGGCCCGTTCAGAACGAGACGTCACCAATGCAAAGAATGGAAGCAACAAAGGTTTATAAAAACAAAAGGGAGAGCCAGCTTCTTTCAAAATGAGAGAAGCGGCTTATGAAAATATGAAGGAGGAAATTTTCATGGAAAAAACAGTAGGAAATGCGGTTAAAGGCGGTAGCTTTTTAGTAGATGAGATTACGATTGATCAAGTGTTTACGCCAGAAGATTTTTCATCTGAGCATAAAATGATTGCAAAAACGACAGAGGACTTTATCGTAAATGAAGTTCTTCCAGAGCTTGAATATTTAGAGCAACATGAGTTTGATCGTTCTGTTCGTCTTTTAAAAGAAGCTGGGGAACTTGGTTTATTAGGCGCTGACGTACCAGAAGAGTACGGCGGAATTGGTCTTGATAAAGTAAGCTCAGCGTTAATCGCAGAGAAATTCTCTCGCGCTGGTGGCTTTGCAATTACTCACGGTGCTCACGTAGGTATCGGATCGTTACCAATCGTATTATTCGGTAACGAAGAGCAAAAGAAAAAGTATTTACCATTACTTGCAACTGGTGAAAAATTAGCGGCATACGCATTAACAGAGCCAGGTTCAGGATCTGACGCATTAGGTGCAAAAACAACGGCACGTTTAAATGCAGAAGGTACACATTACGTATTAAATGGTGAAAAACAGTGGATTACAAACTCTGCATTCGCTGACGTATTTATCGTATATGCAAAAATTGATGGAGAGCACTTCTCAGCATTTATCGTAGAGAAAGACTATGCTGGTGTATCTACAAGCCCAGAAGAAAAGAAAATGGGTATTAAATGTTCTTCAACTCGTACGCTAATTTTGGAAGATGCGTTAGTACCGAAAGAAAACTTACTTGGCGAAATCGGTAAAGGTCATATTATCGCATTCAACATTTTAAATATCGGTCGTTATAAATTAGGTGTTGGTACAGTTGGATCTGCGAAACGTGCAGTAGAAATTTCAGCACAATATGCAAACCAACGTCAACAGTTCAAACAACCAATCGCTCGCTTCCCATTAATTCAAGAGAAACTTGCGAATATGGCAGCAAAAACATATGCAGCTGAAAGCTCTGTATATCGTACAGTAGGCTTATTCGAAAGCCGCATGAGCACATTATCTGAAGAAGAAGTAAAAGACGGTAAAGCAGTAGCAGCTTCTATCGCTGAATATGCAATCGAGTGTTCTTTAAACAAAGTATTCGGTTCTGAAGTACTAGACTATACAGTAGATGAAGGTGTTCAAATTCACGGTGGTTACGGATTTATGGCAGAGTACGAGATTGAAAGAATGTACCGCGATTCTCGTATTAACCGTATTTTCGAAGGAACGAATGAAATTAACCGCCTAATCGTACCAGGTACGTTCTTACGTAAAGCGATGAAAGGTGAATTACCACTTCTTCAAAAAGCACAAAAATTACAAGAAGAGTTAATGATGATGATGCCAGAAGAAGTAGGCGATGAGCCATTAGCACTTCAAAAATATTTAGTAAATAACGCGAAGAAAATCGGCTTAATGGTAGCTGGATTAGCTGCTCAAAAATACGGTAAAGCATTAGATAAAGAACAAGAAATTCTTGTGAATATCGCTGACATCGTAAGCAACCTATACGCAATGGAGTCAGCTGTTCTTCGTACAGAAAAAGCAATTAAAACAACTGGTCTTGAAAAGAATAAACAAAAAGTGTTATACACTGAAGTATTCTGCCAAGAAGCATTCAACGAAATCGAAGCAGATGCGAAAGAAACACTTATCGCAGTTGAAAACGGCGACATGTTACGCATGATGTTATCATCATTACGTAAATTAACTCGTCACACACCACTTAACGTAATTCCGAAGAAACGTGAAATTGCTGCGAAAATTTTAGAAGATGAGCGTTACACGGTTTAATATTTTTAAAGAAAAGTAGTCGTATAAACGACTGCTTTTCTTTTTTTTCTGAAAAAATAAAGTTTTTAGTGACATAAAACTAATACCATTAGTATAATAAAACTAATGGTATTAGTTTTCGTGAAAAGGGAGATGGGAATATGAGAATGATGCATGAAAAAACGGTATATCAATTGTCATTTTTGCCAAGAGTGTTTCCTGTGAATTGTTACTTTATAGAGGAAGAAGATGGTTTAACTTTAATTGATGCTGCTTTGCCATATAGCGCAAAAGGAATTTTACAGGCGGCTGAGAAAATAGGAAAAACAATTACGAATATTGTATTAACACATGCGCATGATGATCACATCGGTGCATTAGACGCATTAAAGGAAGTACTTCCTCATGTTCCCGTCTATATTTCTAAAAGGGACGCAAAGCTGTTAGAAGGAGATACGACGTTACAAAAGGATGAACCGAATATACCGATAAAAGGCGGTGTACCTAAAAAAGTAAAAACGGTACCTGATGTTTTATTAGAGGATGGCGACCGAGTTGGATCGCTTCTTGCGATTATGACACCGGGACATACGCCAGGCTCCATGGCGTTTCTTGATGTACGAAATAAAGCTCTTATTGTTGGGGATGCATTCCAAACGAGAGGAGGTACGGCTGTTTCGGGACAAATGAAATTTTGGTTTCCGTTTCCAGCGATGGCAACGTGGAGTAAAGAAATATCATTACAAAGTGCAGAGAAGCTAAGAGAATATGAGCCGTCCTTGCTTGCGGCAGGGCATGGGAAAATGATAAACGATCCAGGGGCTGTCATAGAGCTTGCTATTAAGGAAGCTAAGCGAAATATAGAAAGTAGAAAAGAGGGTTAATTTATGTCACCGAGAATCGGACTTACATTACAGAAAATTGTAGAAACAGCAGCAGAAATTGCAGATACAAATGGAATACAAGAAGTAACGTTAGCTTCATTAGCGCAAACATTAGGGGTACGTTCACCTTCGCTATACAATCATGTGAAAGGTTTACAAGATGTACGGAAACATCTTGGTATTTACGGAATCAAGCAGCTGTATAACAAACTGGAAGAAGCGGCCGAGGGTAAACGGATGGATGAAGCAATTCATGCTTTAGGAGAAGCGTATGTAGCATTCGTACGCAAACATCCTGGACTATATGAAGCAACCTTTTTACGAGATGAAGAAGTAAGAAAAGCAGGTGACGGAATTGTAAAGCTTTGTCTTCAAGTTTTACAACAGTACGGCTTAGAAGGAGAGAATGCACTTCATGCGACACGTGGATTCAGAAGTATTTGTCATGGATTTGCGTCGATTGAACAGCAGGGCGGATTTGGTTTGCCGTTAGATTTGGATATAAGTTTACATGTATTGTTGGAAACGTTTATTAAAGGATTACGTGGAATGAGAGAGTGAATAAGAGGAGAGACAACATGAAGTTGTTGCTGAGGATGCTTTTTATATAGCAGGCTTTGATTTGCTGGAGGGACAATGACAAAAGGATGTGAAGTGAAATGTTTGCAGGACATTTTGGCTTAGCGGCAGCAGTAAAAGCCAAGTCACATAAACTACCACTTTGGGCTCTTATGGTAAGCTCACAATTGTTGGATATCATTTTTTTGCCGCTGTATATTTTAGGAGTAGAGACAATTGAACCTATTAATAGGAATAGTTATGGTGAAGCAATCATTCATGCGGATTACACACATTCTTTAATAGGAGCACTGTTTATTGCTTTTGTTGCAGGAATAGTGGGGAAAAGGTTTTGGGGCAAGCGGAGTGGTTTTGTTATAGGGGCTGTAGTTTTTAGTCATTGGATTTTAGATTTACTTGTGCACCGTGCTGATTTGCCGTTACTTCCGGGCAATTACGGAGACTTACCTATGCTCGGTTTTGGATTGTGGCGATTTCCGGCTATTAGTATCATATTGGAATGTATTCTTATTGCAGTAGGTGGTATATTATACTTCCGATATATTGTTTCAAGTGCGGGCGCACAAAAGAAATTTATAGCACAAGTAACTGGTGGATTGGTATTTGGATTATTAATTCTTTCGTTACTTATCAGTATAGTGTCTTGAATATGAATAGCCGGGAACCTTAGAAATGATTCTAAGGTTTTTTTAGTGCATATGATCCCAAAAGAATGGTAGGTTTTTCCTTATTAAATAATATTATTTAGCAGGTTTAAAAAATGTGTATATGGCTAAGGAAAGGCAAACGAAAATAAATGCAATAGGATCTTGATATGGACTAGGCTCAGAGCCCTTCTGGATTTCTGTAAGGAAGTCGTGGGTTTTCATGTTCATTGCTCCTTTAACTATTAAGTTTTATATGATGCGAGGTTTATGGTGAATAGGAAGTGTTTTTTGAAATTTCATATAATAATTATTGCATAGCAATTCTATTCCTAAAACTATAAAATATAAAGTTTTTATAATATGTAAAATTGCATATTATTCTTTTTGTAAAATTTGTTATATTATCTTTATATTTAAATTAAAGGATTTTAATGATATAAATGAGAATAACTGGAGGGATACTGTGAGTAAAACAGTGTTAGAAGCGTATAGTGCAGAAAGAAAAATAGAGAATATAACATATAAAAATCTATTTGTAATGATAGCAATGATTATAGGGATTTCACTCCTAGGAGGATTATTCCTTGGTTTAGCCTTTGGGATTTATGGAGAAGAAGCATTAAGTACTAAATTAGAAGGATATTATTTGCTCTTATTCGATGCATCTGTTGTTGCTATCGTTTTATTAGCTTATAAACCGGTTCTTCATTTTATTAAATCTATTTGGGATTTATCCGTTTTGAAGAGTGGGAAGACATATTTATATCTATTAATTGGTTTTATTATCATTGCAGTATCACAATATTTAATGTTACATGTATTTAGTTTTGAAAGTGCAGCAGAACAAAAGGAACAATTAGGGAGTTTAGGGCTTCAAAATAGCATACAAAGTATTATATATGTGTTAAGTGTTGCTATCATTACACCGGTTAAAGAAGAAATTTTATTTCGAGGTATTTTATATCGATTTTTAGAAAAGAGATATAATTTTTTAGTTAGTATCATGATTTCTTCCTTCGTTTTTGGAATTCTTCATGGAGGTCTTCTAATTACGGCAACGATTATGGGAATGGTATTTGCAATGTTATACAAAAAGACACAATCTATTATACCTGGTATTATTTTACATATTGTATGGAACTTACTTGTGAGTATAAGTATGATTGTATCTCTATAAAAATAAATACATAACCAGTATAAAAGATGAATGGCTTAGCTATTCATCTTTTATTTTGTATGCACGTGAAAAAGTTAATTTATGTATACAATCAAAAAATAGCTAAATACTAACAGTGAACGAATAAAGAAAGGTAGGAGTATTCTATGCAAAATTTAACAGAGCTTGAAGTAGAAAACTTACGTCATTTAATTGGTGGACATGCAACAATTATTAACAAGTTGGAGCAGTATGCACAGACGTGTACGGATCCACAACTGAAACAAATGCTACAAAAAGATGCGCAAGATGCACGAAATACGAAACAACAATTAATGACTTTCTTAGGATAGGAGGAAGCGAAAGATGAATGAAAAAGATATGGTAAATGATTATTTAGCAGGATTAAATGCAAGTTTAACAAGTTATGCAAATTATATCGCTCAGTCTGATAATGAACAGTTACACCAAACGTTAATTCAAATTCGTAATCAGGATGAGATGCGTCAACGTAATATGTATGAGTATGCAAAGCAAAAGAGTTATTACAAGCCAGCAGCACCTGCGAATCCGATGATTGTACAACAATTAAAAAGCCAATTAAGTGCGGAATAACAGAAAAAAGAAAACGAGCGAATCTATTCGCTCGTTTTCTTTTTGTATATGTCAATAAATACATAATAAATATTTTTCCAGTTGTAACAAATATGACGAAAATGTAATATAACAATTCACAAAAAGGACAAAACTTTGCTCAATATTTCACAAAGTATCCATGGTTTATATCGTGGGAATCTCTATAATTAGGAGTGTAAAGAACAAAAGAAATAGATTATATGATCAATTAGGAGAGATTGCTATGAAACGAAATACAAGAAAAATTGCAATTATCGGTACTGGATTAGTTGGATCAAGTTGTGCATATTCCATTGTGAATCAAGGCATTTGCGAAGAGCTATTATTAATTGATATAAATCATGAACGTGCAGTTGGGGAAGCGATGGATTTATCACACTGCATTAACTTTACAAATACAAGAACAAAAGTATATGCAGGAAGCTATGAAGACTGCAAAGATATGGATATTGTTATTATTACAGCAGGACCAGCACCAAAGCCAGGGCAAAGTCGCTTAGATACTTTAGGAGCGAGTGCGAAGATTATGGAAAGTGTTGTTGGTGGCGTAATGGAAAGTGGATTTGACGGTATTTTCTTACTTGCATCGAACCCAGTTGATATTATTACATATCAAGTGTGGAAATTATCTGGATTACCTAGAAATCGTGTGATCGGTACTGGTACATCACTAGATTCTTCTCGCTTACGAACAATTTTATCTGAAATGTTACATGTAGATCCTCGTAGTATTCACGGGTATTCATTAGGGGAACATGGTGATTCTCAAATGGTTGCTTGGTCACACGTAACTGTTGGTGGAAAACCAATTCTGCAAATTTTAGAAGAGAAAAAAGATCAATTTGGTGAAATAGATTTAGATGAAATTGTTGAGAAGACTGCAAAAGCTGGATGGGAAATTTATAAACGTAAAGGAACAACTTATTACGGAATCGGAAATTCTCTAGCATATATTGCGAGCTCAATCTTTAACGATGATTACCGTGTCATTGCTGTATCAGCTATTTTAGATGGTGAGTATGGTGAATATGATCTTTGCACAGGAGTACCAGCTATTATTACTAGAGACGGTATAAAAGAAATTGTAGAACTAAACTTAACAGAAGATGAAGAATCTCGATTCGCAAAATCAAACGACATTTTACGTGATTATATGAAAACAATTGGTTACTAACTTATAGGAGAAGGTGAAACAAATGAAGGAATATATAATGTCTCGTGTATTTAAAGCTTCTGCTGGAATTGCACAAGGTATTTTCGTATCCCTCGGAATTGGTTTACTGATCGAAAATATAGGAAGAATTGTTGATATTCCGTTGCTTATTACAATCGGAGTTGTTGCAAAATCACTTATGGCACCAGCCATTGGTGCCGGAATTGCTTTTATGCTCGGTGCAAATGGCCTTGTAATCTTCTCGGCTATGGTAGCTGGAGCGATTGGTGCCGGATCCATTTCAATTACTGAAGCAGGTCTAATTATTAAAACAGGTGAGCCAATCGGAGCATTATTAACAGCGACTTTAGCTGTATATATTGGTAAACGTTTAAGTGGAAAAACTGCGTTAGATATGATGCTCGTTCCATTTGCGGCCATATTAGGTTCTGGTTTAGTCGGTATTTGGTTATCTCATAATATTACTCCTGTTTTAAATACAGTTGGAGCATTCATTAAAGATAGCTCAGCTGGTAGCCCGTTCATCGCTTCTATCGTTATTGCGGTAGTTTGGGGACTATTACTTATCTCCCCAGCTTCATCAGCTGCGTTAGCGATCGCACTTAGCTTAGACGGTGTTGCAGGTGGTGCTGCTCTTGCAGGCTGCGTTGCTCAGTTTATCGGATTCTCTGTTATCTCAGCGAAAGAAAATAATTTAGGCGGCATATTAGCTCAAGCACTTTGTACTCCGAAAGTACAGTTGCCAAATATCACTAAAAATCCAATGATTCTCGTCCCAACTGTTGTCGCCAGTGCGATAGTTGGTCCAGTATCAGCATTAATTTTCCAACTGGAAGCAGGAAAAGAAATTGCAGGTCTTGGATTAAGTTCCCTTATCGCACCAATTAATTTAATTTCCAGCGAAGGATGGGAAGTTGTCCCAGCGATGGTAATCACTTATATCGTCATTCCAGTAGCTGTTTCTTATATACTTTACATTGCTCTTAAAAAAGCAGGTCGTATTCACTCTGGTGATATGACTGTACCGCAATCTTAACTTGAAAATCTCCCTTTATATAGAGAAAAGCAGACTGAGAAGCCACAGTCTGCTTTTTACATTTTTTGATTTTGTTTTACTGGAACACGTACTGTTTCTTTTGCTAATAACAGCTGAACGCCGAAGTATAGTATGCTTGCAAGCGTCATTCCAGAGATGGCGTCTACAAATGCATGTTGCTTCGTAAATAGCGTTGATAAAATAATAAGCGTACCGAAGAAGGTAAGAATGTAATATTCAAAAGCATGTTGTTCTCTACGTTTAAAGGCAGCTAGCATAATGACAAATGTAGTAAGAACATGAATGCTCGGGAAACAATTTACCGGTTGATCGATACTATAAATATAGCGGACTAGTTCAGAAAACACGTCTGATCCAACGACGGTTGGACGTGGTACAGTTGTCTGCCAAAAATAATAAATGGAAAAACAAGCAAGTTTTCCGAGAATGATACTACTTAAAGTGACATAATATTGTTTTCGATCTGCAAAGCAGTAATAAATAAGTGCGCCGTATAAGTAAGGAAACCAAAGTAAATAAGGAATAATAAATGCTTTCACAAATGGAATCCAATCATCTACTACAGTTGTGACATCTACTGCGTGTACAGTCGATTTATTTAATACATCGTAAAGGGGACTTACGAGTACGAGTAGAAGTATATAACTTAACGGAAGAAAAGATGAAAGTTTAAATTTCTTCATGATAATCTCCTATGTTTAGTAATGTAAGTAAATTCAATTGATTATAATATAGAAACGTAATTTGGGCTATCGATTTTGCTTACATTTTCTTGAATGAACCTTACGTTTTTGTCACTTGACTGAAAAGAAGGGGAGGGTGCTAAATGAAGCGTTTATCGTATTTCTTAGTTTTTATATTGATATGCCTAGCGAGTGCTGGGTGTGCAAAGGATAAAGAAGGAGAGAAATTAGAATATAACGGAAGAGCACTCGTAATTGGAGTTGTTGGAGAAAAACCGAAAGATACGTTTAGGAATGTAAAGTTTGAGGAAATGAAGTTAGAGGAACTGGAAAAGAAATCTAAGGAAGTAGATGGTTTTCTCATAATGAAAGATCACTTTCAAGAAGCCTCAACAGAGCAATATAAAAATGTATTTTCATCACTAAAGAAACCAGTATTTTTTATCGGTTTACAAGATAAATCATATTCGATTTTTATTACAAAAGGGATAGAGTATAACAGTGCCCGAAAAGATGTAAATGCGATGTATACGCAAGGGTTTGCAAATATCGGAAGTGGTGAAGGACAACAATGGGCAGTGGGTTTATCGAATGGCGGAAATACTGAAGAAAGCATTCATAATATGTATATCGTCGTATTTCAAACAATTGCAGATTATTTAAGTCGATAATGAAGGAGCCTGTAAACTAGGCTTCTTATTTTTTAAATAAACGTTTGTTTAAGAAGTATGTTCGGTAGGAAGAAACTGATGGAGCTCAGGGGGTGAACAAAGAAAAAAGGGGAATTAATCAAACGTTTGTTTAAGAAGTATGTTCGGTAGGAAGAAAGCGATACAGCTCAAGGGTTAACAAAGAAAAAAGGGGAGTTAATCAAATGTTTGTTTAAGATATATGTTCGGCGAGTGATAAGAGAAGAATCTAAAAAAAATTTATATATTTATTTTTCCTTAACAAATGGCGGAAAAATAAGAAAAATTTGCAGGATTATTAAAAATTATCACGAAATAAGTAAAAGTTTAGCGAATAATCGTTTGAAATAATAAAACGTTTTCTATATGATAAAGGTAAAGGTTAGTAAAAAAGTAGGTGAATTTATGACAGTAACATTTTATTCATATCCAAAGTGTGGCACATGTCAAAAAGCAAAGAAATGGTTTGAGGCAAACGATGTAGCATATGAGATGATTCATATTGTTGAAAATCCACCATCAAAAGAAGATTTACGTAATTTACATGAAAAAAGTGAATTACCATTAAAAAAATTCTTTAATACAAGTGGAATGCGTTACCGTGAACTTGGTCTGAAAGATAAGTTAAAAGATGCAAGTGAAGACGAAATGTACGAGCTTTTAGCATCTGATGGCATGTTGATTAAACGTCCAATTGTAACAGATGGAACGAAGGTAACACTTGGTTTTAACGAAGAGCAGTTTGAAAGTGTGTGGAAAAAGTACCAATAAGGTATTTTTACATAATTAATACATTCACTGGAGGTACAGTCATGAGCATTCCAAATAATTTACGTTACTCTGAAGAACACGAATGGGTAAAAACTGAAGGTAATGAAGTTGTTATCGGTATTACTCACTTTGCACAAAGTGAGCTAGGCGATATCGTATTCGTTGAACTTCCAGAAGTAGGTGCAACAATCGAAGCTGACGAGCCATTCGGAAGCGTAGAATCTGTTAAAACAGTTTCTGAATTATACGCACCTGTAAGCGGTAAAGTTGTAGCAGTAAACGAAGAATTAAGTGACCAACCAGAACTTGTTAACGAATCTCCATACGAGGGTGCATGGATGGTTAAAGTTGAACTTTCTGATGCAAGCCAAGTTGAGAAGTTATTAACTGCTGAAAAATATGCAGAAATGACAAACCAAGACTAATTATAGTCGACTGAAGGACAGCCTTTGTGCTGTCCTTTTTTATTTTATGTAAAATAATGAACGTAGAATCATATACTAATTATCGTGTGGGAGAACGTTTTTTGGAAAAACTTTTTTGTTTTAAGCTTTATATAGTTCTAGCTGTTTTCGCTTCTTCTTGCAAGGCAAAAAGCGCCTTTACGTCAGAAGCTCCATCCCCCTCGCAATCTGAACGAGCCGCTTGCGCTTTTCTTTTGCAAAAATAAACAGGAAACAACATGAAAATAACGAATATACTATATACTAAGTTAAAGGTTGTATAGTATATGGTGATCGGGTGATGACATATGGTTTATGTAGAAAAAGTCATTATTGTAGAAGGTACATCAGATAGAAGAAAGATTGAATCTATTATTCGGGAACCGGTGGAAATTGTTTGTACAAATGGTACAATTGGTTTGTCGAAAATGGATGAGCTCGTTGATCAGTTTTTTGATAAGGAAGTGTATGTACTAGTGGATGCTGATGATGCTGGAGAAAAGTTAAGGAAACAATTTCGAAAAGAATTCCCGCAAGCAGAGCATATTTATATTGATCGCTCGTACCGAGAAGTGGCAACTGCGCCATCTTCACACTTAGCAAATGTATTATGGGGAGCTGACATTGACGTTTATACAGAATATTTACGGTAAGGAATGATAGAAGTGATTGACTGGACAGGAGCCGAAGCTACAGCTCTAATAGAGAATGAAGAAAAAACAGTGTTATATGTATATACTCCAATGTGTGGAACATGCCAATTAGCAAAAAAGATGTTAACTGTCGTTGAGATGACAATTGAAGGTTTGAAAATTGGAATGTTAGATTTAAATTATGCTCCGCATTTCGCGAAAGAGTATGGGATCGAAAGTGTACCTTGTTTACTTGTTTTTGAAAATGGGACACTGATGAAGAAGATATACGCATTTCATTCGGTTGAATATTTATATACGGAATTAAAGTAGGCGGCAAAGTTTTTGCCGCCTCGACATATTTCTCGGGAAATATGTCGAGATGCAGGGTGGTTACAGTATTTGTCGAGCGAAAATAACAGGATTGCTCTTTAGTGAGAGGGAATGGTATGTGTAATAGAAAGTGATATGAAGGATGTGATTTAGAGTGAAATTATATTCTTTGCTGCAATCATTTGTAAATTACGCTAATGGTCAATATCATTTAGAACCGCTTTTAAGACAAGGAGAAAAAACTGTTAATTTCCGCTTTGGAGATGAAAGTTGTTCGTTACAAATTTCAAGAGATTATATAGAGCTGTTGAAAGAAGAAAGAGGAACAGAGCAAATTGTGTGTGTAGATGAAGAAGATGTAAAAGAATTGGTGAACGGCAATGTACGATTGCAAATGTTAATGAACGATGGACGTGTACAATATTCGGGAACGTATCGAACGATGCTATTAGTTGAATCGATGTTTCATATATGTAAACCGATGTCAGTAGGTGCTTAAAATTCTGAAGTTTCATTTTTTGCGAAAATTTCTGTTGACATGGTGTGTGGATATTGATACAATTCAATTCATAAAATATAGATAATTTCATAAATTACAAATCAGACGAAAATGTAATCTGATTTCTCTTATCAAGAGAGGTGGAGGGACTGTGCCCTGTGAAGCCCGGCAACCGTCAACTTTATGTTGAAATGGTGCCAATTCCTGCAAAGCAAATGCTTTGAGAGATGAGAGAGAGGGATAATGTTGTTATATACGCACATAAACCTTTCTGCTTCTCTAAGGCAGAAAGGTTTTTTTGTTGTTTGAATGTGGAGGACATTCAAATAATAAAAGTAGTGATAACGGTGGACTACACGCATTAAACATAAAAAATTGCGGAGTCGATCCAAACAAAAAAGGGGTGATACACCATGATTCTATTAGAGAATGTAAAGAAAATATATAAAGCAAAAAGCGGTGATGTCACTGCTGTAGATAATGCCAATTTAAAAATAGAGAAAGGTGAGATATTTGGTGTTATCGGATATAGTGGCGCTGGAAAAAGTTCTTTAATTCGATTATTCAATCAGTTGGAGAAACCAACTTCAGGCCAAATTACAATTGCAAATCGCGTGATTTCAGCGATTACAGGAAGCGAACTTCGTAAGGCAAGGCAAGAAATCGGAATGATTTTTCAACACTTCAACTTACTTTGGTCACGAACTGTACGTGAAAATATTGAGTTCCCACTTGAAATTGCAGGTGTTGATAAGGCGAAGAGAAGAAAACGCGTGGATGAGTTAATTCATCTTGTTGGATTAGAAGGAAGAGGAGACGCGTACCCATCTCAGCTGAGCGGAGGACAAAAGCAACGTGTTGGTATTGCGAGAGCGTTAGCTAACAATCCGCAAGTACTTTTATGTGATGAAGCAACGTCAGCTCTTGATCCAGAAACGACAGATCAAATTTTAGATCTATTATTAGATATTAATAAACGTCTCGGTTTAACGATTGTACTCATTACACATGAGATGCACGTAATTCGAAAGATTTGTAATCGTGTTGCAGTAATGGAAAAAGGGAAGATTGTAGAAACAGGTCCAGTACTTGATGTGTTCCGTAATCCGCAGCAAGACATTACGAAACGATTTGTACAGCAGTTAACGGATTCTGAAGATACAAATGAAACGATTGAAAGTTTAATTGAAAAATATCCAGATGGAAAAGTAGTTCGTTTGCAGTTTATCGGTGAAGCGGTAGAAAGACCAGTACTTCAAAGATTAATGCAACGCAGTGATATAGAAGTTAGCATTTTGCAAGGAAATATCGCACAAACGAATAACGGCTCTTACGGTAGTTTAGTTGTTCATTTAAATGGTGAGGAAACAGCGATTCAGCAAGCAATAGAGGGAATACATCAAGATCAAGTAGAGCTGGAGGTGATTGCACATGGATAAGTTACTCACAAATGTTGATTGGAATCAAATGTTAGAAGCAACTGGTGAAACGTTATATATGACGGCAATCGCCGCTCTTGCCACATTTGTTTTAGGACTCATTTTAGGATTGTTACTCTTTATGACAGCGAAAGATAATTTATGGGAAAACAAAGCGGTTAACACAGCGATTGGAGCTTTCGTAAACATTTTCCGCTCGATACCGTTCATTATTTTAATCATTTTATTAATTCCATTCACAAAGATTTTGCTTGGAACAATTCTTGGAGCGAGTGCAGCACTTCCAGCTTTAATTATTGGAGCGGCACCATTTTATGCAAGAATGGTTGAAATTGCACTTCGCGAAATTGATAAAGGTGTAATTGAAGCTTCAAAAGCGATGGGAGCAAAAACAAGCACAATTATTTTGAAAGTGTTAATTCCAGAATCGTTACCAGCGTTAGTATCTGGTATTACGGTTACGACAATTGCTTTAGTGGGCTATACAGCAATGGCGGGAGTTGTTGGTGCTGGTGGTCTTGGAACACTTGCTTATTTAGAAGGATTCCAACGAGGAAATAACGACGTAACAATCGTTGCGACAATTTGTGTATTACTAGTTGTATTTTTCATTCAGTGGATTGGTGATCGTGTAACGACTCGAATAGATAAACGATAATAAAAAACGGGAGGATGTTTCAAATGAAAAAATTATTACTTACAGCACTGATTTCAACTTCAATTTTTGGGTTAGCTGCTTGTGGCGGAAAAGATAAAGATGAAAAAAAACTAGTTGTGGGGGCTTCTAACGTACCGCATGCGGTTATTTTAGAAAAGGCTAAACCTTTATTAGAGAAAAAAGGAATTGAGTTAGAAGTGAAAAAATTCCAAGACTACGTATTACCAAATAAATCGTTAGCGGATAAGGATTTAGATGCAAACTACTTCCAGCACATTCCGTATTTAGAAAAAGAAATGAAAGATAAAAAATATGATTTTGAAGTAGCAGGAAAGATTCATTTAGAACCGATTGGTGTATATTCTCAAAAATATAAGAGCTTAAAAGAACTTCCAGACGGAGCGACAATTATTATGAGTAATTCAGTTGCTGACCATGGACGTGGTTTAGCAATTTTACAAAAAGAAGGTATTTTAAAAATTAAAGACGGGGTAGATCCAGTTAAAGCAACTCCAAAAGATATTGCGGATAACCCGAAAAACTTGAAATTCAAAACAGATATTGAGCCTGGTTTATTGCCACAAGTGTATAACAATAAAGAAGGCGACGCGGTTCTAATTAACTCGAACTATGCAATTGATGCGAAGTTAAACCCAGAAAAAGATGCAATTGCAATTGAAAGTAATGATTCACCATACGCAAACGTAGTAGCTGTTCGTAAAGGCGATAAAGATAAGAAAGAGATTAAAGCTCTTGTAGAAGTATTACATTCTAAAGAAATTGAAGATTTCATTAATAAAGAATATAAAGGGGCAGTTGTTCCTGTAAAAGAATAATTGCTGTAAAAGGGCTGGTGTATGCCAGCCCTTTTTATAACTACATAATTATACGGGAGAAGGGGACATCATATGAAAAAGATTCTATTGTCAGTTTTTACAGCGCTGTCTGTATTTACATTAGCTGCTTGCGGAGGAAAAGAGGAGAATAAGCTTGTTGTGGGAGCTTCTAACGTACCGCACGCTGTTATTTTAGAAAAGGCACAGCCAATATTAGAGAAAAAGGGTATTAAATTAGAAATTAAAAAATTCCAAGATTATGTGCTGCCGAATAAAGCGTTAGCGGATAAGGAAATTGATGCAAACTACTTCCAGCACATTCCTTACTTAGATAAAGAAATTCAAGAAAAAGGATATAAAATTGTAAACGCAGGGAAAATTCATTTAGAGCCAATGGGCATTTATTCTAAGAAATATAAAAGCTTAAAAGACTTACCAGATGGTGGGACAGTGATTATGAGTAATAACGTAGCGGAGCGTGGCCGTATGCTAGCGCTGTTACAAAAAGGCGGCGTTATTAAATTAAAAGACGGAGTAGATGTTGTGAAAGCAACAGTAAAAGACGTACCGCACGCTGTTATTTTAGAAAAGGCACAGCCAATATTAGAGAAAAAGGGTATTAAATTAGAAATTAAAAAATTCCAAGATTATGTGCTGCCGAATAAAGCGTTAGCGGATAAGGAAATTGATGCAAACTACTTCCAGCACATTCCTTACTTAGATAAAGAAATTCAAGAAAAAGGATATAAAATTGTAAACGCAGGGAAAATTCATTTAGAGCCAATGGGCATTTATTCTAAGAAATATAAAAGCTTAAAAGACTTACCAGATGGTGGGACAGTGATTATGAGTAATAACGTAGCGGAGCGTGGCCGTATGCTAGCGCTGTTACAAAAAGGCGGCGTTATTAAATTAAAAGACGGAGTAGATGTTGTGAAAGCAACAGTAAAAGATGTTGTAGAAAATCCGAAAAACTTAAAGTTTAAAACAGATGTAGAGCCTGGTCTTTCACCGAAGTTATATGAAAATAATGAAGGTGATGCATTATTTATTAATTCAAACTATGCAATTGATGCAAAATTAAATCCAACAAAAGATGCGATTGCGATTGAAGGATCAGACTCTCCGTATGCAAATATTATTGCAGTTCGTAAAGGTGACGAGAAGAAAAAAGAAATTAAGGAGCTAGTAGAAGTACTGCATTCAAAAGAAATTCAAGATTTTATTAATAAAGAATATAAAGGTGCTGTACTTCCGGTAAGTGAATAGATATAAGGAAAGGGCTGGAAATTTACCAGTCCTTTTTTCTTTATATAAATAAGAAGAAAGGTGTATCATATAAGGATGCAAGTGAAATACTTATATACATTTGTGAAAAAATTGTTACTTTTTTTCATCGTTTGCGATATCATTTTATTTGATATAAAATTAGAATGAGAATAAAATGAGAATATGAACGTTTTAGGAATTTTTAAAATGTATATATAGGATTAATGGAGGTATTGAGATGGCTGGTTCTACATTAACGGTTAAAGACTTACACGTATCAATTGATGGCAAAGAAATTTTAAAAGGTGTAAACCTTGAAGTAAAAGGTGGAGAAATCCACGCAATTATGGGACCTAACGGAACAGGTAAATCAACTTTATCTTCTGCAATTATGGGTCACCCAAAATATGAAGTAACAGAAGGTAGCATCATCATCGACGGTGAAGATGTATTAGAAATGGAAGTAGACGAGCGCGCGCAAGCAGGTCTATTCCTAGCAATGCAATATCCAAGTGAAATTAGCGGAGTAACAAACGCTGACTTCTTACGTTCTGCAATTAACGCACGTCGTGAAGAAGGCGATGAAATTTCTCTTATGAAATTTATCCGTAAATTAGATAAAAACATGGAATTCCTAGAAATGGATCCAGAAATGGCACAACGTTACTTAAACGAAGGTTTCTCTGGCGGTGAGAAAAAACGTAACGAAATTCTTCAATTAATGATGATTGAGCCAAAAATCGCAATCTTAGACGAAATTGACTCAGGTCTTGATATCGATGCATTAAAAGTTGTATCTAAAGGTATTAACGAAATGCGCGGCGAAGACTTCGGTTGCCTAATGATTACGCATTACCAACGTTTATTAAACTACATCACTCCAGACTTCGTTCACGTTATGATGAACGGTCGTATCGTTAAATCTGGTGGCCCTGAGCTTGCACAACGTCTAGAAGCTGAAGGTTACGACTGGATTAAAAAAGAATTAGGTATTGAAGACGAAACAACAGAGCAAGAAGCGTAAGAGAGGAGCATAAACATGACAATCGGTACATTACCTTTCGATCAAGAAACAATCCGTCAACGCGCAAGCGAAGTAAACGAAGCAGCTTGGTTGACTGAGTTCCGCTTACAAGCTCTTGCACAAGCAACTGCACTTCCAATGCCAACTCCTGATAAAACGAAAATTGACAAATGGGACTTTATCGGAAAAGGCGACGCTGCTAAGCAAGAGCCTGTAAGTTCTTTAACAGAGCTTCCAGAAGCAGTGAAAAACTTAATCGATGAAAATAACAGCGTATTAGTGCAACGTACTGGTACAACTGCATTCGTTTCTTTAGCAGACGAAGCAAAAGAAAAAGGTGTTATTTTCACAGACATCGTAACAGCTGCAACAGAGCATGCTGAACTAGTACAAAAGTACTTAATGAAAGACGGCGTGAAGGTAGACGAGCATCGTCTAACTGCACTTCATGCTGCATTAATCAACGGTGGTGCATTCGTATATGTTCCGAAAAACGTTGTTCTTGAAACGCCACTTCAAGCTGTATTCTTAGTAGACGGCGAAGAAGCTAACGTATATAACCACGTATTATTCGTAGCTGATGCGAACAGTACTGCAACTTATGTAGAAAACTACGTTGCAAATGAAAATGCTAAAGGTATTGCAAATATCGTAGCAGAAGTAATCGTGGAACAAGGCGCACAAGTGAAATTCGGTGCGGTTGATTTATTAGCAAAAGACGTAACAACTTACGTTAACCGCCGCGGTATTGTTGGACGCGACGGCCGCGTTGATTGGGCTCTAGGCCTTATGAATGACGGAAACACAATTTCAGAGAACGTTACAAACTTAATGGGCGACGGTTCATATGCTGATACGAAAACAGTAACAATTGGCCGTGGTAACCAAACACAAAACTTTACAACTAAAGTTGTTCACTTCGGTAAACATTCTGAAGGTTGGATTTTAAAACACGGTGTACAGAAAGATAGTGCAACATCTATCTTTAACGGAATTGGTAAGATTGAACACGGTGCATCTAAGTCAAATGCACAACAATCTTCTCGCGTTCTTATGTTAGATGAGAAAGCACGCGGTGATGCAAACCCAATTCTTTTAATCGACGAAGATGATGTAATGGCAGGTCACGCAGCTTCAGTAGGTCGCGTAGATCCAACTCAACTATACTACTTAATGAGCCGTGGTATTCCAAAACGCGAAGCAGAACGTTTAGTCATCCATGGATTCTTAGCACCTGTAGTTAATGAGCTTCCAATTGAAGGAGTAAAGGCACAGCTTGTTGAGGTAATTGAAAGGAAAGTTCGCTAATGAATATTCATGAAATACGCAAACAGTTTCCAATTCTTGATCAAAAAGTGAACGGCAAACAACTTGTTTATTTCGATAGTGCAGCAACTTCTCAAAAACCAATTCAAGTCATTGAAACGTTAGAACGTTACTATAAAGAATACAATTCTAACGTGCATCGCGGTGTTCATACGCTCGGTACGAAAGCTACCGACGCGTATGAAGGTGCACGCGAGAAAGTTCGCAAGTTTATTAATGCGAAATCAATGGAAGAGATTATTTTCACGCGCGGAACGACAACTGCATTAAATACAGTAGCGGCTAGCTATGGTCTTGAAAATGTAAAAGAAGGCGATGAAATCGTTATTTCTTACATGGAGCACCATAGTAACATCATTCCGTGGCAACAAGTTGCGAAGAAAACTGGTGCAACTTTAAAATATCTTCCGCTTCAACCAGATGGGACAATTTCAATAGAAGATGCTCGTCAAACAATTACACCGAATACAAAAATCGTTTCTATCATGTATGTTTCTAATGTACTTGGAACGATTAACCCTGTAAAAGAAATCGGAGCAATCGCACATGAGAATGGCGCAATTATGGTCGTTGACGGTGCACAAAGTACACCTCATATGAAAGTAGATGTACAAGATTTAAACTGTGATTTCTACGCATTATCTGCTCATAAGATGTGCGGACCTACAGGTATCGGCGTATTATATGGTAAGAAAGAATTGCTAAACAATATGGAGCCAATTGAATTTGGCGGTGAAATGATTGATTTCGTAGATTTACAAGAATCTACTTGGAAAGAGCTTCCGTGGAAGTTTGAAGCAGGTACACCGATTATCGGTAATGCAATCGGACTTGGTGCGGCAATTGATTTCCTAGAAGAAATCGGTCTTGATAATATTGAAAAGCATGAGCATGAATTAGCGCAATACGCTTTAGAAAGACTATCAGAAGTAGATGGCGTTACAATTTATGGTCCAAAGCATCGCGCTGGTCTTGTTACATTTAATATTGAAGACGTACATCCTCACGATGTAGCGACAGTATTAGATGTAGAAGGCATTGCAGTTCGCGCAGGACACCACTGTGCACAACCGCTTATGAAGTGGCTGAAAGCTTCTTCAACAGCACGTGCGAGCTTCTATTTATATAATACAAAAGAAGAAATTGATACATTTGTTGAATCGCTAATCAAGACAAAGGAGTATTTCACAAATGTCATTTAATAATTTAGATACGTTATATCGTCAAGTTATTATGGATCATTACAAAAATCCTCGTAACCATGGCGTGCTAGAAGATAGTGTTACAGTTAACTTGAATAATCCAACTTGCGGCGATCGTATTCAACTTACGATGAAAGTAGAAGAAGGTATTGTGCAAGAAGCGAAGTTTGAAGGAGAAGGATGTTCTATCTCAATGTCTTCAGCTTCCATGATGACACAAGCAGTAAAAGGTAAGAAAATTGAAGAGGCGCTTCAGCTTTCTAAAATTTTCTCTGACATGATGCTAGGAAAAGAGTACGATGACAGCATCGATTTAGGAGATATTGAAGCATTACAAGGCGTATGCAAGTTCCCTGCACGTATTAAATGTGCAACATTAGCGTGGAAAGCGTTAGAAAAGGGCTTAAACGAAGATAAGTAATGTTAAAGGTTCCTAAAAACGAGGTTATCTAAGGAGGGACACACCAACATGGCGAAGCAACTGCCAGATATCGGCGATTATAAATATGGTTTCAAAGACAAAGACGTTTCGATTTTCCGTGCTGGACGCGGTTTAACAAAAGAGATCGTTGAAGAGATTTCACGTATGAAAGAAGAACCACAGTGGATGTTAGACTTCCGTTTAAAATCACTGGATAAGTTCTATGAAATGCCAATGCCACAATGGGGCGGCGACTTAAACGACTTAGATTTCGATGAAATTACGTACTACGTAAAACCATCTGAGAAATCTGAGAAGTCTTGGGATGAAGTACCTGATGAAATTAAAGCGACATTTGATAAATTAGGTATTCCAGAAGCTGAGCAAAAATATTTAGCTGGTGTATCTGCACAGTACGAATCTGAAGTTGTATACCACAACATGAAAGAAGACCTAGAAGCTCTAGGAATCGTCTTTAAAGATACAGATAGCGCATTAAAAGAGAACGAAGATATTTTCCGTGAGCATTTCGGAAAAGTAATCCCACCAACAGACAACAAATTCGCAGCATTAAACTCTGCAGTTTGGTCTGGTGGATCATTCATCTATGTTCCAAAAGGTGTGAAAGTTGATACACCACTTCAAGCGTATTTCCGTATTAACTCTGAAAATATGGGACAATTCGAGCGTACGCTTATCATCGTAGACGAAGGCGCACACGTACACTACGTAGAAGGTTGTACAGCACCTGTTTACACGACTAACTCACTTCACAGTGCGGTAGTAGAAATCATCATTAAGAAAGATGCATATTGCCGTTATACAACAATCCAAAACTGGGCGAACAACGTATACAACCTAGTTACAAAACGTGCGGTTTGTGAAGAAAACGCAACGATGGAATGGATTGACGGTAACATCGGATCTAAATTAACGATGAAATACCCAGCAGTTATCTTAAAAGGCGAAGGCGCTCGTGGTTTAACATTATCTATCGCGATTGCTGGTAAAGGCCAACACCAAGATGCTGGTGCAAAAATGATTCACTTAGCACCAAACACGTCTTCAACAATCGTTTCTAAATCGATTGCGAAGCATGGTGGTAAAGTAACTTACCGTGGTATCGTACACTTCGGACCAAAAGCGAAAAACTCTCGCTCTAACATCGAATGTGACACGTTAATCATGGATAATCAATCTACATCTGATACAATTCCTTACAACGAAATCAAAAACGATTACGTTTCACTTGAGCACGAAGCGAAAGTATCGAAAGTATCAGAAGAACAATTATTCTACCTAATGAGCCGCGGTATTTCTGAGCAAGAAGCTACAGAAATGATCGTAATGGGCTTCATCGAGCCATTCACTCGCGAACTTCCAATGGAATACGCAGTTGAAATGAACCGCCTAATCAAGTTTGAGATGGAAGGTTCTATCGGTTAATATATGTATGAAGAAAGCGCCCTGCTGTGCAGGGCGCTTTTTTTATTGTGTGAGCTTGGCTTGGGGTGGGGTTAGCCGAGATACCCAGGTGGGTTTCTGGCTAAATATATCAGCGATTTTTCAAATATATCGACGATAACTCCGAATATATCAGCGATTATTTCAATATATCGACGATTCGACAAGGAATATCGACTTATCAACAAATTACGACAGGAAGAACAGGTCATATACCCCGAACCTAAATCGTATCCACCTTATCCACAGATTTAACACGTTCCAAAATATACTTCGTCCCAACAAAAGAACCGTAGCCAATTAAAGCTCCTAGCATATTGAGTATGATGTCATCAATATCGAAAACACCAGTAAAGGTAAGGAGTTGTAACGATTCAATTAATAAAATGAACTTAATAAAAATTTTGGATGCTATTTTTACATTGTTAATTTGTTTAAATAATAAAGGTAGCAGGAATCCGAATGGGATGAATATGATGACGTTTCCTAATGTGTTCATAAGTACGATTTCTATATTATAAGGATCTAGTAAATGAGTAGGATCGAATCCACTTAAATAGTTGATTGTACTTCTGAAAGGAATTAAGTTTATTAACCCACCGTGTATAGCATGCCAGTCACCTGTTTCAAAGAAGTACTTCAGATTACCAAAGTAAAAGGCTGACCTCCCGAGCAATAGTTTAAATAACAAAACAAACGAATACGGTAAAAACAATCCCCAGCCAATCCACTGTACATATTTTTGTGTAGAAGATTGCATCGCTTTTTCAATTTCAGTTCCTAAAGTAGAGGCTTCTCCAAAGTTTTGAATGGCTAATGCAGTAGCTTCTTTTTCAGATTTTCCTTGATCGAGAAATTCTTGTTTTAAGCTTATGAGATGATCATAAATTTCGAAGTATAGTTCGCTTTTATCAGATTGGGATAGGTTTGTTTTTTGAACGATACTCTTTATATATTCTTCAATCGTCATTAATTTAAAGCTCCTTTCTGACAAGTTTTAATAAGAGCTGTAACTGAATCCCACGCTGTTAGTTTTTCTTCTAAAATTTTCTTTCCGTTCGTAGTGATGCGATAAAATTTTCGTTTCATACCCGTTTCAGATTCACCCCAGTAGGAATTTATTAAATCCTTTTGTTCCAGACGTTTGAGTGCTGGATAGAGTGTACCTTGGCTCATTGTGTATAAATCATTGCTGTTTTCTTTTAGCTTTTGAATAATTTCATATCCGTACGTATCGTGCTGTTTAATGATGGAGAGAAGTAAAATATCAATACTTCCTTTTAATATCTCTTTATCCATTTTATGGTTCACCACCTTATAATGAGATTGTAACACGACATATGTCGTGTTACAAGGTATATGTGCATGAGTATACCCCTGCTAGTATACATTTCAATATATCAGCGATTTTTCAAATATATCGACGATTATTTCAATATATCAGCGATTATTTCAATATATCGACGATTCGACAAGGAATATCGACTTATCAACAAATTACGACATAGCAGAGCGGGCGTATACCCCTCAATATTTAGATGATATGCATGAAGTGGCCGAATGGAAGTAGTTGAGGCTAAGATATTGACAAACCCCCACAAGGAATCCCCAAACCCCCACAAGGCCCCCCACAAGGAAATCCACCAAACACCTCGTAAAACACTCAACAAACTTTCTGACAAATCCCCCCCACGTTCTACCAACTAACCCAACAATTAAAAAAGAAAGTTTTTCATATGAAAAGGGCAATCTTTTGCTTTTTCTCACAATGCGAGTACAATGTAAAATAGCAAGAAAAGACGAAAAGTATTTACAGGATTATTGCGTGCGCATAGCGTAAATGGCAGTAAGGAACTGAGAGGAGGTTTTTTCTCTGAATATAAATAAAGAAACAATTATCCACCTTTATCATACAAACGATATACATAGTCATTTTGAAAATTGGCCGCAAATTTCTCGGTTTGTACAAGGAGAGAAAAAGCGAAGGCAGGAAGCGGGAGAGACCGTTTTGACTGTAGATATCGGCGATCATGTGGATCGTTTTCATAGTATTTCGGAAGCGACGAATGGGCTTGGCAATACGAAGCTTTTAAATGAGGCGTTATATGATTATGTAACGATCGGAAACAATGAAGGAATTACGTTAGCGAAGGAGCATTTGAATCGTTTATATGATGATGCTGGATTTGAGGTGCTTGTCGCGAATTTATTTGAAAAAGAAGGGGTACGTCCAGAGTGGGCAAAGCCTTATAAATTACATACAACGACAGATGGGATTACGATTGCTTTTATCGGATTAACGGTTGCGTATCCAGAGTTTTATCAAATGTTAGATTGGCATATTGAAGATCCAATCGAGCATTTAGAGTCTATTTTAGAAGAAGTGAGAGGTGAGGCTCATATAACGGTTGTCCTTTCTCACCTTGGAAAAAGCATGGATGAGCATATGGCGGAGCATTATGATATAGATGTTATTTTAGGGGCACATACGCATCATTTATTTGAGCGTGGTGTTCTTATGAATAATACGTTACTATGCTGTTGTGAGAAGTGGGGACGTTACGTTGGGCACGTTCAACTTACTGTGGATAAAGAGACGAAGAAGTTGTTGAAAAAGGATGGTAGAGCGATTAAAACTGAACGTTTAGGTGCTTATAGCAAACCGTTATCCACAATTGAAGCGCTGCAGGAAGAAAGTGAACATATTATGGAAGAGCCTGTCGTTCATTTAAAGGAATCATTACCGGTTAATTGGTTTCATGAGACAGCATTTTCGCACATGTTAGCAAATGCGCTGAAAAACTGGTGTGGTGCAGAGATTGGCATGGTGAACGCTGGTGTACTTCTTGAAGGATTAGAAGAAGGCGTTGTGACGCGCGGAGATATTCACAGAATTTGTCCACATCCCATTAATCCATGTTTATTGAAAGTGCCTGGGAAAACGTTACGAGAAGTGATCTTGAAAGCACGTCGCCCGAATATGGAGAACCTTGAGGTAAAAGGATTCGGATTCCGCGGGAAAGTAATGGGAAAAATGATTTACGCTGGTGTAGAAGTCATTCCAGATACGATTCCTGGGAATAAAATTTTACTCGAAGATGTATTGATTAACGGAGAATCGCTTGAGTTAGATCGTATATATACAGTAGGAACGATTGATATGTTTACATTCGGCTACTTATACCCAGAGCTATCCACACTTTCTGACAAACAATATTATATGCCAGAACTACTTAGAGATGTGTTAACAGACATGTTAATAACTTATACATCTTCCGTCAAACTATAGGCTAGTTAACTTGTAACACTCATTTTTCTCTTGTCATACAGATAAGAAAGAGAGGAGTGTGAACTATGGTTAATGTGGAGCCAATTATAATCGATAATTATACGTTTATTGCGGTTAGCGTCAAACTTCCAAAGACAAATTTGCTAGCTGTAATGAGCGATAAAGGATATATTATGTGCGGTGCATTAGATGTAGGTCTTTTAAATGAGAAGTTAGGGGATCGAGGTATTATTGCTGGCCGCGCGGTTGGTGTAAGAACGATTGAACAACTTCTTGAAGCACCGCTAGAATCAGTAACGATTGAAGCCGAAGCGTTAGGTATTACGGCTGGCACAATCGGAAAAGAAGCATTATTAAAAATGAGATAAGCATATATCGTCCCTCCTTCTTGCATAGAAATGATATAAGAAGGAGGGTTTTGTATGAGTATATTTCGTTCGAAAAATTCGCGGTTTCGAAGGGGACCTATTTCCTTTCGGCACATACTGCTTATGTCGTTTATTCTTTTTATTATATTACTCGTGCAAGGATTATGGATTGTGAATAGCAGCATTCAGCCGACATTAATGAAATATGGAGAAGTAGAGACACATAAAATGGCGACAGCGGTTATGACGAAGGCGGTAAAAGATAGGATCGATGAGGGATTCGATGTCGATTCATTAATGAAAGTACAAAATGATAAAAACGGTAAAGTGTCCACAATTAATTTAAATACGAAGCAAGTAAATGAAATCGTAACGTCAACGACCACATACATAGAAAAATATTTACAGCAAGTAGAACAAGGGAATTTGAAGGGGCTAGGTATTTCTGAAAAAAATGGGGCAACGATGGCAGTTCCGTTTGGCCGTGTAACAAATAATGCACTTCTTGGAAATATCGGACCCGACATTCCAATTGATTTCACAACGATTGGTCATGTGAATACGGATATTAAACAAAAAATTGAGCCGCACGGAATCAATACGACAGCGATTCAAATTATTATGGAGATGGAAGTGACGTTGCAAGTCATTATTCCATTTCATACGAAAGAAATAAAAGTAAAACAAGATGTTCCGATTGCGACGCGTATCGTTCAAGGGGAAGTGCCTACGTATTATGGAAGCGGAAGTGTTGCTGTACCTGATAAAAAGAAAACGGATAGTTAGTCGAATATAAAAAATAACCGTAGCAATGTGCTACGGTTATCGTTTTGTATTCGCGCGTTCTTTTCGCTCCCAAAGACTTAAATGCATGTATGGATCAAAAGCCCATTCTGTATAACCATTGTCTTTATACATGCCGAAATGTAGGTGGGGCGGGAATTTTCCAGCTGTGCCAGGAGGGCCGTAACCGGTGCTACCAACAAATCCGATTACTTTTCCAGGCTCGACAATTTGCCCAAGCTGTATTTCTTTTGAGAATCCGCCTAAATGAGCGTAATAATGGTAATTATTATGAAGGTCGCGAATGCCGATGCGCCATCCGCCAAGGCGGTTCCAGCCTTTTGTTTCAATAATGCCATAGCAAGTGGATCTTACTGGTACGCCATAGCCTGCAAAAATATCAGTTCCTTCATGAACTCTTCTTCCTCCAAAGCTTCTTCCAGCGCCGAAAGTACTACGGTAGCTATGGTCACTGCGAATAGGGAGAGGAAACGCATTTCCTTCTAAATTAATACGTCCATAATGTTTATAAATTTGGGCGTATTCGGTAATTAATTCAACTGTTTTCGCACGTCTATAATATTCCCAGAGCATGATTTTAATACGTTCTTCTGACGTTCCTTGTTTCTTTAAAATCGTTGCTGCTGTATGCAAAAGATCACGGTCGTTATTTGCATTTGCAAATCCATCTTTGTCACCATCTAAACCTAACCCGCCAAATAGAGCAATTGTATGGGGGAGAGTGTCGTTACCATTAACAGGTCCAGCCCATATTTCTGGTTTGAAATAAAGGGAAATGATGGCATCTGGTTTTTTCGGAATATCTTTTCTTACGCTCCGTATATTTCTTTCGTATTGATCCATTGCAGCTAAGTAATACCACGGAATGCCTGAAGCTTGCTCGGTTTCTTTATATAGTGCCATGCGCTTTTCGTATATGCTTTGCTGATTATCTTCACCGTAAGCGATGTTTTGGTGGAGAAGAAAGCAAATCGAAAGCAAAAGAGAAATTTTTCGAAGCATGAAATAGACTCCTTTCACATCATCACTCTTTTTAGTGTGGGATATACGGAGTATTTCATTATAGGGAACGATTGGAAAAAATCTTAGAATCTTCATTTGAGCAAATCGCTTTCATACGTTAGAATAGATATGTTACATTGAAAGAAGCGAACACGGTAAACTATTTCATATTGTGCGGAGTTGATAACCATGACAAAACAAACAGAATATAAGCGCAAGCCCGAATGGTTGAAAATTAAGTTAAACACGAATGAAAACTATACAGGCTTAAAGAAAATGATGCGTTCTAAAAATCTTCATACAGTTTGTGAGGAAGCAAAATGTCCGAATATTCATGAATGCTGGGCTGTAAGAAAAACAGCAACATTTATGATTTTAGGTGCGGTTTGTACACGTGCTTGTCGTTTTTGTGCGGTTAAAACAGGCTTACCAACTGAGCTTGATTTACAAGAGCCAGAACGCGTAGCAGATTCTGTAGTACAAATGGGCTTAAAGCACGTTGTTATAACAGCGGTTGCACGTGATGATTTAAAAGATGGTGGAGCAGCTGTTTTTGCTGAAACAGTACGCGCTGTACGTCGTAAAAATCCATTTACGTCAATCGAAGTATTACCATCTGATATGGGTGGAGTAGAAGAAAACTTAAAAATGTTAATGGATGCAAAACCAGATATTTTAAACCATAACATTGAAACAGTACGTCGATTATCTGACCGAGTTCGCGCTAGAGCAAAATATGATCGTTCATTAGAGTTTTTACGTCGAGCAAAAGAAATGCAGCCTGATATTCCAACTAAATCGAGCATTATGGTGGGCTTAGGTGAAACGAGAGAAGATTTAATTGAAGCAATGGATGACTTACGTGCAAACAATGTGGATATTTTAACTCTTGGACAATACCTACAACCATCTAAGAAGCATTTACCAGTTCTTAAATATTACCCACCAGCAGAATTTGCAGAGCTAAAAGAAATTGCACTTAGCAAAGGCTTTAGCCACTGTGAAGCTGGCCCACTTGTGCGTTCTTCTTACCATGCGGACGAGCAAGTTCGTTCTGCAAAAGAAAACACAGCAGAAGCAAAATAATGAAAAAAGGGAGCTAATGATTAGCTCTCTTTTTGTTTGTACTCCAAAACAGTATTTGAACATGTTAATAAAATCTTTTTTAATTCTTCTGTGGATAATTCAATTGTAAATTCAGGTACACCAGGTGTAATTAAAATTTTATCGTACGTATAAATAGCGTTATCCACAATAATTGTTACATCGTGTGAATACCCGAAAGGAGCTACACATCCCGGCGTACAACCAGTTTTGTCTCGCAGTTCATCAGGAGAACAGAGAGATAAGCGTTCTCCCGTTAGTTCTTTCATCTCTCCGCGGTTAAGCCTTGTGCCCTCTAACGTGAAAAATACGTAATAATCTCCAGCCTTTGATTTTAAAAATAAGCTTTTACTTGGAGTGCCTTGTAAGCCAAGCCTCTCGCGTACGATCCGATCTGTCTCATAATCGAGTACCGGTTCATGTTCAAACTTTTCATAAGAAACATTTGTTTTATGTAGTAAAGCAAGTACATCTTCGTACATATGGAGTGATACCCCTTTCTATTATTAGTACAGTTTCTTCTCGTGGCGTCAACTGAATGTGTTGGAAAGAGATATTACTTGGACGGTGCTTTCCATAATCGTTTTAGGCTACATTGTTCATCAATTGTAATTTCGTACATATCAGGATTCGTTAAAGCTTTCCATTCATGAAAGCCGATCGTATGATCAAAGTGCTTTAAAATGAGCGTAAGTAAGTTTCCATGTGTAACGAGTAATATTGTAGTATGGTTTAATTTTAAAACGTCTTCGATAATCGATATAGCACGGTCCGTTGCTTGTTTTGTTGACTCTCCGCCTGAAAAGGCAATATCTATATTTATAAAAGTAGATTCTAGTTTTTGCATCCAATCGTCCATTGGAACGTCGCTTAATATGCGTTCAGCTAATCGTTCATCTTCTTGGATAGACAAATTAGCTTGGAGTGCATAGGGCCGAATAGAATCGATAGCTCGCACAAATGGGCTTGAAATAATATGATCTATTTGTAGTTGGTTTTCTAAGAGGAATGTAGCAAGGGTGTTTGCTTGTTTTTTTCCATCGGTCGTTAATTCGGCATCACGTTCTTGGCCAGTTGCTGAACAATGTCGTATTACAATAATTTTCTTCATAATTCATCCCCATCTTTCAAGTTGACGCTATATACTTCGACAAATGCGAAAAAAATTCCTTTTTATTGGAAACGGCATAGTGATTTATATATGTGGAAAAGTAATGTGGATAATGAAAATTGAGGTGCCAGTATGAAAAAAATGATATGTATCGTACTCATGATGTGTTTTCTGACGCAAATGTCCACAACATATGCACAGTCCAATCAAAAGTTAGGTTATCCAAGTAATCGAAATAAGCCATTTGTGAGCGAAGATGTGTTTTACGAACAGTTAGATAAGAAAATGTATAAAGAATACAATAATGCAGCGTATAGTGTTCGAAAAAAGATTTTATTTAAAGAAGTACCCGATGAAGAACTTTCTTTTCTACAAAAAACAGCCGCGGGTTGTCGGGGTGAAGTGGTGCTTCAAGATTCTTTTATTCACCCTGATCGCCAAGTTTATTTTTTCGCTTCCTTTTCTCAAAATGAAGTAGAAGAGTTACACAAGTACATCGTTATAGATGCAGAAACAAAGAAGGAGCTGCAAAGTGGCAAAAGTTATCATCACTATGATAATCCTTATAAAAAATAACCCACCAATTGGTGGGTTATTTTTTATTCCGGCACACTCATTAATTTCTCTTTCATTTTACGAATAAGAATGATAGCACCAATTGTGAAGAGAAGGGTGATTCCTTCTGCAACAAAGATGTTAATTGTTTTCGTTTGGTAAAGTGCCGCGAAGAAGTCTACAAGTGCGTGGAATAGTATAGCGTACACAAGGAAGATATATTTCTTCTGCTTCACTGCGTATAAGACAAGCATTGTAAAGGCGATTTGCAGCACGAGTGCCATAATTCTTTCTAAGCTACCAAGGAAGTATAAGTAGGCAGGTTGCTGAATTAACATGTCTTGTAGGCGGCTTAGTTCTGGCATTTTTTCGACCATCTGGGCGAAGCTACCGTTGTTAATTGAATTCGCAAATATAAGTGCTTGGAATGCAGAGAATCCGCCAACTAAAATGGATTCTATCCCGCCGTGACCTATTCCGTAAGCAAAGCCATCTTTATATTCTTGATATTTTTTTAGTAGGAAGAAGAAGGCAACGAAGCGTCCTAATTCTTCAAAAATACCAGCAGTGAGTCCGCCATAGAGTGCGAAGACAAATGGATTTTCTAAAATTGGAGCGATTGCTGGATTACCGCGCATAAATAGGTGGAATGGTGTTTCGAGAATTTGGGTAAATCCGATAAAGATAAGAACACCAACGCCGACCACTTTCCAATTTATATTATATTTTTTACGGAAATAAACGAGTACAATAATTGGGACCAGAATCGAGACAATGAGTTGAAAGATGATGCTGGCAATTACAGTATTTGAAACCATACTTTCACCGCTTTCTAATATATGTACATATCTATTATGCATGAAATATAGGAGAGATGAAACTTTTTAAGATAAAATGAATTTACTTATTGACTCTAACGTTGCGTCATACTTTATCGTATGTATTAAGGGGGAGATACACATGACAATGAAGGTAAAAGAAGTAGCTAGTTTAGTTGGAATTAGTGTGCGCACACTGCATCATTACGATGAAATTGGGTTGTTAACCCCAGACGAGACGACAGAGTCTGGATATCGTTTGTATTCCAATGAAAATTTAGAGACGTTGCAGCAAATTTTATTTTTTAAAGAACTAGGCTTCCCTTTGAAGAAAATTAAAGACATTATCATGAGTCCATCATTTGACCGGAAAGAGGCACTGCAGCTTCATAAAAAAATGCTTCTTGAAAAGCGTGCTCGGTTAGATAAAGTGATTGCGACGATTGATAAGACAATTCAGCATACAAAAGGAGAGATTGAAATGACGAACAAAGAGAAATTTGAAGGCTTCGATTTCAGCCATAATCCGTACGAAGAAGAAGCGCGTGAAAGATGGGGAGACGCAGCTGTAGATAAAGCGAATGAATATGCGAAAGGTATGTCAAAAGACAATCAAGAAGAGTTTAATACGATTTATAGAAACTTAGCGGCGCTTAGACATGGTGCACCAGATTCTAAAGAGGCACAAGAAGCAATTGGAGTATGGTACAATTACTTGCAAAACTTCGGTGAATATTCATTAGATGCTTTTAAAGGACTTGGTCAAATGTACGTCGCTGATGAGCGCTTTACGAAAAATATCGATAAGTTTGGTGAAGGATTAGCTCAGTTTATGTGTGATGCGATGGAGGTTTACGCAAATCGTAAGAAATAGTAAAAAAATAAAGAAGATGGAGGTTTTCTCCACCTTCTTTATTTTTTTATCATATCATTCAAAGTCTGATCCCCCGTATTGTTCAAATGAGGATTTTTACTCATTTCACGTTTTAACATATCGAGGCTCTGTGTATATTCTGTATCATTTAAGGCACCAGATTGAAGGCCTTGAATTTGAGAAATCAACTTTTGGTCTGTTGATACATATGCTTTATAATAGCGAGGGACGATGGACAAAGCAGCTCGATATACTTGATCCGCTACGAGTTTTGGATCTGTTGTGTTTGCACGGTATACAACAAATACTTCATCATCGGTAACGAGCGTAGCAGCGTTTGTAACGTCAGGAAGTTTGACTGTCATGCTTGTAATCATTTCAGCGACTTTCTCACGGTTAATGGCTCCTACTTGTTTGTTAGACACTTCATGCTTTTGTTTAGATGAATAACCGACTCTTGTAAGCCGTGTATTTGTATTTTCCGTATGATACATGTCGTTTTTATTGGAAACAAGAACACGACTTCCTTCTTCACGTTCCATTTCGGCTTTATTCGTTGATTGGCAGCCTGCAAATAAGGAAAGAGTGAGAAGAGAAAGGATAATTTGTTTTTTCACGATGTATCACCTCCTTCTCCATAGCATGCACTAATTTTCAATTTTTTGTATTTGAAATTGTTGGTTGGTATGCTTTGTGATACGATAAAAAGAAGAATGCTTAGAGAGGAAGTTAATGATGGAGCAAAAGCAAGAGATTCATGCTACGGTGAGCATTAATAATGTGCAGTACGAAGTAATTAAAAACTTTCGTGACGGTTTTAGTGAAGAAGCATTTAAAGAGCGCTATGCAGAAATTTTAAATAAATATGATTACATCGTTGGGGACTGGGGTTATGAGCAACTTAGATTGCGCGGCTTCTTTGATGATAGTAACCAGCGTGCGACATATGATACGAAAATTAGTACGTTATCGGAGTATTTATACGAGTACTGCAACTTCGGTTGTGCACATTTCGTATTACGAAAAGTGAAGAAATAAAAAAATCCTCTTACGATTGTAAGAGGATTTTTTGCATTATAAACAAATCGAGATACGATCGCCTTCAGAAAGTATTGTATTTGGTTTCATTTGTTGTCCGTTCAATTGAATATCACCGTTTTTAATTTTATTCACAATGCGTGTACGGCTCCAGTCGGAAATATATGTGGATAAAGTTTTATCCATCCGGTGGGAACCGAAAACGAGGTCTAATACAATTGTGATTTCGGCTATGCCACTTTCTTTATGCTGTGTAATGGAAATGGTAGTAGTTGTTTCCGTTTGATCTTGCTGAGGCATATCGACTGTTTCCACATGATCAGTAAATGATTTATAAATACGAAGTTTTTGATTCCACGTATGATCTTTCGGGCATTTATAAATAGCAAAACGATATATATTTTTTCCGTTGGCATTATGCCTACGAATATTTGTGTCGGTAAATAGGGTAGTGCGTCTGCAATTTTTACAATACTTTTCGATTGTGTTTTGTTCGTTTTCATATAAACTCCAAGAAAGTTGTACTTTCTGCATTTTCCTTCACCTCTTATAGTAGTGGCAAAGAAACGTAATACAGCTATTTGGATGTCTTGTAGTATGAAGACATGAGGAAAAGACAAAAATAAAAGGAGGTTCCCCAAAGAGGAACCTCCGTAAACATCATACTACAGATGCAATACGTTCCTTTGTAATGGGAATGGGCAGACTACTCCCTTGAAAAAGCATGGTGCTTTTTTGAGAGTAATGCTATCCAATTGCTGGTCCATTACAAAGTAGTTATTGGCATACGTAGATAACGTCCTTTCTATCCAAATAGATTTATTTTTCATTATAACACAGAAGATTGAAAATTGAAAATTCTTATGATAAAAAACACCAGCTAAAAAGCTGGTGCCTAAAATAAATTATATAAGTTCAAATAAAAATGAGCGTAGTTCTTCTGCAATTTCTTCAGTCATAGAAAATGCGTGCTCTAAGTAGCCTGGTTCGTTTAAATCGTCAGCGCCGATGATTGCGAATTTATTACGCTGCATATCAAGGACAATTGTTTTACCGTAATGACGATCGGAGTATAATAGCGCTAAATCGTGACGCTCATTTTCTCCCATAAAGCTTACGAAACGAGTTTTTGTAGCGACAGTGTCGTCGTACAGAAAGAAACGTTCTTCCATACACATGGCTCCTTTTATTAAATATCTAAGTTTAAGTGTGGCTTATGATCTAAATGGTGATGCGTTTTAATGAATCGTACTGTTCTTGTTTTGTAACGCATTACGATAGAGTATGTTTCAGCTAAATCTCCGCCTAGGAATTTTACGCCGTCTAATAATTCACCAGCAGATACACCAGTTGCTGAGAAGATTGCGTCATCACCAGATACTAAGTCTTCTAGCATTAGAAGTTGACGAGGGTCTTCTAATCCCATTTCACGGCAACGAGCTTCTTCTTCTTCGTTCATTGGAACTAAGCGAGCTTGCATTTCACCTTCAAGGCATTTTAATGCTGCTGCAGAAATAACACCTTCTGGAGCTCCGCCGATACCTACGAATAAGTCGATACCTGTTCCAGGTAGTGCTGTTGCGATTGACGCACCAACATCACCATCACCAAATAATTTTACGCGTGCACCTTTTGCACGAACACGATCAATAATATCTTGATGACGTTCACGTTCTTGAACGATAACTGTTAGATCGCGAATCTTTTTATTGTTAGCTTCTGCTACAATTTCAATTGTTTTTTCAATTGGATCATCTAAGCTAATTTTACCAGCTGCTTTTGGACCAACCGCGATTTTTTCCATGTACATATCAGGAGCATGAAGAAGGTTTCCTTTATCTGCGATTGCGATAACTGCCATTGCATTTGCAAGACCTTTTGCAACGATGTTTGTACCTTCTAATGGGTCAACGGCGATATCTACTTCTGGACCGTTACCTGTTCCTAGTTCTTCACCAATATATAACATCGGTGCTTCATCAAGTTCTCCTTCACCAATTACAACTGTACCTGCCATGTTTACTGAATCGAACATATCACGCATTGCTGTAGTTGCTGCATCATCTGCTTCGTTTTTCTTTCCGCGGCCCATCCACTGTGCGGATGCTAATGCTGCTGCTTCTGTTACACGGACAATTTCTAGTGCGAGTTCACGTTCCAAGGTTCCATTCCTCCAATTTCAAAAATCATACAAATATAACTATAACAAATAACGGAGAAAAGGTGAATTCGAAAAATTGTCGATTTTTTCAGAAGAAAGCGTTACAATTAAAATGTAAATGCTTTAATTTCCAGGTAGGTGACATTCATGTATTTTGTAGACAGAAAGAAAATAGAACAAATGCTAGTATGTTTAGAACGAGCAACAAGTACATTTCAAGAGAAAAAGATATATGAAACCGAGTTTGAATTTTACGCATTAGAACGCATAGCTCATCTAATGATTGATTGTGTATTAGATGTAGGGAATGCGATGATTGATGGATTTATTATGCGCGATCCAGGAAGTTATGAAGATATTATCGATATTTTAATGGACGAGCGAGTGATAAGTACAGAAGATGGACAAGGGATGAAAGAAATTATCCTTCTTCGAAAAATGCTTACGCAAGATTATATTCAAATGAATCATGATGAATTATATAAGACGATTCAAAAACATATTGCAGTGGTAGAGAAATACCCAGCAAATATTCGCAGTTATTTAGAGAAGGAATTAGGACCTGTATCTGCATTTGTACCAGAATAATTATGCTTATAAGATCCCCAGGGAATGCCTTTTGGGGGTCTTATATTGTATGTGAGGGAGAAGGGTGAAGCATGGGGGAAGCACGTACGACGAAAGATGAAATTGTGCAGTTGTTGAAAGTAAAGGGAGAGCACACCGTAGCGGAACTAGCTGAAATTTTAGAGATTACAGAAATGGCAATTCGAAGACATTTAAGTAATCTTGAGAAAGATGGTTTCATCTATTCCAAGATGGTAAGGCAACATGTCGGAAGACCAACTTATTTGTATGGATTAAGCGAAAAGGGAGAAGATACATTTCCGAAAGAGTATAAGCAATTTGCGATTGATATGCTAGAAGATTTAGCTCGAATGGGCGATGAAAAAATACTTCGTTACGTTTTAAAAGAGAGAACGAAGCGTATGGAAGAACAGTTGCAAAAGCGAGTGAGTAATCAAAAGAATTTAGCATATAAAGTGCAAGAGATAGCAGCTATGCAAGAGAAAAATGGTTATATGGTTCAAATCAAGAGAGATGGAGAGAACTCTTTCGTAATTGAAAAACAAAACTGTCCGTTAAAGGAAATTGCAGAGAGATTCCCGCAAGTGTGTGAAGATGAAAAAGAGATGTATAATCGTTTATTTGCGAACGCAGATGTGAAAACGCTAGCAAACATGTGCGAGGGCGATTGTAGTTGTTCTTACCAAATAAAAGAGAAAAAATGAACGTTATGGGGCGCTTTAAGGTAAAGCGTTTTTTTCTTTTGGAAAAGCGGGTAATATAAGAGTGGTATGATAAGGTGAGAACGTTAGCATAGAAGGAGAGACATAATCGATGTATAAAGGTTACTTAATTGACTTAGACGGTACAATGTATCGCGGAGAAGAACAAATTGAAGAAGCAAGCGACTTCGTCAAAGCGTTAGGAGAGCGCGGCATTCCGTATTTATTCGTTACGAATAACTCAACTCGTAAACCAGAACAAGTGGCAGAAAAACTTGTTCGTTTCGATATTCCAGCGAAAGCAGAGCAAGTATTCACAACGAGTATGGCAACAGCAAACTTCATTTACGAACGTAAACAAGACGCAACTGTATATATGATTGGTGAAGAAGGTTTACACGATGCGCTTGTGGAAAAAGGATTTGAACTTGTAGATGAAAATCCTGATTTCGTTGTTGTTGGTTTAGATCGTGACATCACATATGAAAAATTAGCAAAAGCTTGTCTTGCTGTGCGTAACGGCGCAACGTTTATTTCTACAAATGGAGACATTGCCATTCCGACTGAGCGCGGATTATTACCAGGTAACGGTTCATTAACATCAGTTGTAGCAGTATCAACAGGTGTGGATCCAATCTTTATCGGAAAACCAGAATCAATCATTATGGAACAAGCCTTGAAAGTGCTTGGCATAGAAAAGAATGAAGCATTAATGGTTGGGGATAACTACGATACAGACATTTTAGCAGGAATAAATGCTGGTATGCATACACTTCTTGTCCACACTGGAGTAACAACTGTGGAGAAGTTAACAGAATACGAAGTTCAACCGACGCAAGTTGTGCATAACTTGACGGAATGGATTGAGAAGATGTAATGAAAAAAGCTGTTCCAAACTTTGGAGCAGCTTTTTTCTAATATTTGCGGGTAGCCCGATTGGTGTGGGCTAATATTCAGTTGTAATTAGTGTCGTTTTTTGTCGATAAGTCGATATATTTAGAAAATCGCCGATATAATTTGAGTTGCGCTGATATATTTAGAAAATCGCCGATATAATTTGAGTTGCGCTGATATATTTAGAAAATCGCTGATATAATGTTATTTAAAACGCACGATTCACAACATCTTTAACCTCTTCAAGATATTGTTTACGCACACTATCATCCACAGAAGGGACACTTGTATAGAATGTATGCTCAATTGTTTCAATGCCTGTAAATTCAAAAATACCAACATCTGCTGTTTTCTTCATTGCTTCAAACATACCCCCTGCTGTGTATGCCTCTTTCGTATTTCCCATTGTAGATAATAATAATCCTTTTTTACCGCTTAATAACTTCTCGATGCCATTTTCACCGTAAGCATAAGCGAAGCCGTGGCTAAATACACGGTCAACGTATCCTTTTAAAATAGCAGGAAGTCCCGCCCACCAAACTGGGTAAATGAATGTAATGCTATCAGCCCAAGAGATATGCTCTTGCTCTTCTTTAATATCTGCTGGTGTGTTTCCTTGAGAAAATGAGATGAAATCGGAAGCGCCTAATACTGGGTTGAAGTTTAATTCGTATAGATCGCGAACGCGTACCTCATGACCTTTTTCTTCTAATTCCTTTTTTACCGTTTCTAAAATCGCATGGTTGAAGCTTTCTGTATTTGGGTGTGCATAAACGATTACATGTTTCATTGTTCTTCCTCCTATTTGTGGATATGTGAATGGTTTCACTGTAACCATTATTGTTACTTCTTTTGCGAAAGTCAAGTAATACATATGTATAAAAAGACGCCTCAAATCGTCTTTCTACACTCCGCTCATACAAAGAACAAAGAAAACAAATAAAATGATAACAATACCAATGCCGAAGTTAAATACGAGAGTACTATCCATATTATGTAACCTCCTTGTTTGAAAGTAAAAAGCACTCTAGCCAAGAGTGCTTCTTTATTTTGAGTCTACTTCGCAACTTTTAGAAAGGGATTCATGCGTGTAAAGAGTTACATTATTTTATGTGTTTATGCTTTGAAATGAGTAAGTCCTTGTAAGGTATAGAAAAAAAGACACTCTTTCGAGTGTCTTTCAAGATGACAAAATGTGCCAATTGCTTGAGTTTGATAAGGCGCTAATATCCGTTTTAACGCCTTTTCTTTGATCAAGAAGTGTAGCAACAGCGATTCGAATAAATTGTACCATTTGTTCCATGGGCGTGCGTATGCAATTGTGCATATTTCAATTATGAGGTAGGTGATGAACTGTGAATGATTTGAAGTGATTTACTTACGATTTCTTCTGCGGCATATATGCCGATTGCATCTGTTTTTACAATATGGGGTTGTAAATGATTATATGTTGCCCCTAATTCACCATGAAGTGGTGCGAAGGCATAGTTCGCCTTTTCAAGCATGCATAAATCAAGTAAAGAATCCCCAGCTGTAATAATAGTATCCATTTGTAGTATTTCTTGTATATATTGCACGGCGTCCCATTTGTTAATTGGTTTTGGTACAAAGTATAGTTTCCTACCTTGAAGTGAATGATTCCAGCCCTGTTTGTCTAACCAGGAAGTGAAGGATGATAATTCATCATAAGGAATGTTCTCTCGTTTAATGATGCAATAGTGGAATAAATCATCAGCCGTTTTTTGTGATATAACCCAATCTTTATGAGCGATTTGTTCAAATTCCTTTAGTATATCGTTCCTCTCTATACATTCTACTGAAATTCTTTTTTTTATTTCTTTGTTCCAAGTAACATCTTGCTTACCGTTATGAAGGATATTACCGCCGTTACTTGTAATGGCATATTCAGGAATGATTTCATTTTGGAATAAAGTAATACGTTGAAATTGTTCAATCGTTCTTGTTGTAACTGGGATAAAATATGAATGCAGTTGCAATTTTATTAGTAGTGTAATGGTTTTATATGTTATGAAAGAAATTTCTTTTCCATCTAAAGTTTCAATGAGCTGAATTGAATTATCTTCTATATGAGCACGAAATGATTTACGGGAATAAATAAGTGTCTGATCAAGATCACTGGCGAAAATCATATCGTATTCCCCCTAAGAGGCTTAATGAGTCCGCAACATGAATAAGTCATATTCTCATATATTTCAACAGGGACATTCTTTTCTTTAGCAAGAAGTAAAATATGCTTTAAATCAGGAGTGTCTTGCTTTCGTATTAAAATTTTCCACGGTATTCTCCGGAGTAATACGCGAGTTGTTTCACCGACTCCTGGTTTAATTAGATTAATATCATCAATTTCAAAGTGAGTTTGGATAGATTGTATATCTTTTAATCCTTGCCAAGATGGATCGGTGTATGTTGAAGCAATATAATGTAATTGATTATCTATATGAGAATGAACAGAAGGGAATAAATCTGTTATCTCATCGATAAAGAAATTTGATAAATCTTCTTGTTCTAGCTCTTTATAATATTTAACACCATGAAAATCATTTGGGTCAATATAGGTGTCATTTAGTACAGTGCGGCTAATTAGTCCAGAGACGGTCGCACTTAAGCAAGCACTAGGGATAAGAAAATCTTCGCGTGTACCGTAAATTGAAGTACAGTAACCGGGATCAGCAAGTACAGCCATACAATGAGAAAGGTGTGTATTATTTCTCTCGTTAAATGTATGTACTGCCTGTTCCAATTCCTTTTTTATTGCGCCCTTTCCAGTCCAGCCATCAATGAATTGAATTGTTTCTGTAGGATGATGTTCTAAAATATAGTGAAGTGCATTTTCATCGATGCCGCGTCCACGAATAATAGAAATACAATAGTGAGGTACATCAAGGTTATATTGATAGCGTATGTAGCGTTTTATAAGAATACCAATAGGTGTACCAGCACGCGCTAATGAGACGAGGACGAGATTCGTTCCTTTAGTCTGTATAATTTGTTCAGCGACAACTCCGACAGCGATGGCTAGTTTGTGTTTGTAATGTTGCAGGGAAGAAAAGAATAAATCCATATATGCTTTAGATGGTTTATATTCCGTTGGTAACATTTCAGAATAATGTATGCCAGCTTGAATGGCTTGTTCTCTCGTTTCTGTGGAACTTTCTTTCATTAAATCACTAATATCTTTTAATAGAAGAATAGCATCATTTGGATCGTAACTACTAATATGGGAATTTACCTTTACCATAATTATCAACCTTCCTTTTCTATGCTATTTGAAAATGAGACGATATGAATACAAGGAATAACTGTTTGTAAATGCTGTAGAAGAGGTGATAAGGCTTCTTCTCCTACATCACGTTCCATAAACACAAATACTTCATCGTATTCATGGGGTGAAATATTATAAAAGTAATTTGTAATAGTAGAATCTTCGGGATTTGGATAAGAGAAATGATTATGAATGGCGTAGTTCACATCATTTGAAACAGGGTGGATAGGGCTTCGTGTTGTAGATTGATATAAAATATTTTCACCCATTTCAGCAGCAATTTTCATTGGAATATACATAAACTCACCCGTTCCGAGGCAGAGTGTTCGTTTTCCAATTCTTTTTCTTTGTAACATTTTTCCTGCTTCTTGAGCAAAAGAATGAATGTGCTTTTGTTCATATGATGAAATGCCAAAGCGTCCAGTATATTTTATATAATTTGATGTATAGGATAATGCTGGACAAATAATCGTATGTTTTTTGAAATAAGGTTTTGTTTCTTCAATATGAGTATCTGTTTTTGTAATATTCAATGGCTGGCCAGTTGTGTGAATGCGGCCTTCTAATAAAGAAATAACATGAATTTTTATTTGAAGTTCTTCTTCTAGTTGTTTAAATTGTCTTCTATTAGTATTAGAACGCCAGTCTAATAAAGAAGCGATGGTATACTCTTCTCGTGGAAATTGCTGTTGAATAGACCTGATAATATTTAGTGCGGTTTTCCCAGTTGTCATCTCATCATCTACGAGAATGATTGGATTGTTGTTTTGAAAAAAGCTTTTATCCACATAACAACGGTGTGATGTTGCATGGGAATGTTCTTCCTCAAATGTAATGACAGATTCGAGATTGGGTATCGATTCCCTAGTTGTATGTACATACTTTGCATTTTGAAAGCATTGAAACATAGAATGGCCAAGTGCTGTTGCTGTTTCAGCGAATCCGATAAATAAAACTTCTTCTGGCAAGGGATATTGATAATGAAATATTTCTTCTGGAATTTCATCAACTTCTAATGAAATAAGATTTAAAATTTCTTTTTGAAATGGATGAAAAGTATTATGTAGTATTTCCATATATCTTGCAGCGAGAGCAAATCCACTTGCTAGAGAGACTGCAGGTTTAATAGGAAGATGCTTTCCAAGAATTGTACTTACAAATAAAAAACTCCGCTTCTTATTGATTCTCGCAGCCATTTGAAAAAGATTGTCTAATTCTAAGTTATATGGATTATCACGTACTTCTACATGAACCTTTATATTATTCAAAACGTTATACGTGTTGTTTTGCGTTTGTAATAAGGAGATCGGTGAATTGTTTGTTTTCATGTAGCACCCCGTAAATATTAGATTTTAAAATGGTTTTGCGAGCCCAGTTATAATGGGGCTTTACTTCATTCATTTTGTTAGCAAAACTGCTTTTTAGCACTCCGTTATACGTATTTGCATGTTGTAAAATTGACCTTGCGTCTAAATAATCTTCCATTGTAACAATGTGCATTGCTTGTACAACTTTAATATGAGATGGGTGAATGACTGTCTTTCCAATTAATCCATTTGCATGGTCAAGCGATACCTCTTGAATGAGCCCTTCTTCGTAATCATTAGAAAAATATTCCCATACACATCCTGAAATAACATATCCATTTGTTGCTCTGGAGAAAATATTAATAATGTCGGAAATACAATCACGAACAACAGTAATATGATAGATAGGGGTGTGTTTATTACGCCGAATACCAAATATGCTTGAAAAATCAGTAGCACCAATGCGTACATTTAAGATGTAATCACGATAGGAATCTAGTAGATCTTTTATTTGTAACAATGATTTTACACGTGTTTCTCTATACATAATTTCTGGGGATTCTAAAATCGGCATTCCGTAAAGGGATAATGAATATAGCTTGTTTATATAGGCAAGCTGATCGATATAAGACTTTCCATTAACGGGTGTGAATTTTGGAAAGACAAAACCACATAAGCAATGAACCGCACTACCTAATTCAGTAACAATTGTCCTCATTTGACTTGGCTGTCTAACTCTAATAAAAAGAAGGGGGATGTCTGCTTGATTTAGTATGTTATCACTGACCAAGTTGGAGATTTGCTGTATTTGAAAGACGATATTTTGCTCTGCAAACTTTACTTCCTTATCGCTGATAGAGTCTTCTAGACAAAAAATAATCGAGGTAGCTTCCACATGTTTTTTTCTAATTATATCTTCCGCGATAGTTTCTTTCGTGCCAGGAGTATATAGTGTAGCACCTAATGCGTACGCTAATTGCTCTTTCTCTATATTTTTTGAAAAACTAAGAGGTTCTTTATAGAAAAAATTTTGACGTTCTTCTAAGGAGAGATAAGAAAAATAATTCAAATTGTCACCACCTTATTTCAAATGATTCTGTTTAATCGTAACATAATAAGAAATATCTTCCATGGAAATAAAGCGAGAAATTAAAAAAATATATTGAGAAAGATGAATTATAAGATGAGTATCGAATATTGTTAGTAGAAATATAATAGGGGGAAGAGAAAGTGGAAATACATGAGCTGACGGTAGAAGAAGCAAATGAGATAAATACGTGGACGTACGAAGAACCTTATAATTTGTATAGTTTTTCAGGCGAGAAAGAAGTAATAGAGGAATTATTAGATGGGACGTATTATGGCTGTTGTGACGATAATGGAGAGTTTATCGGTTATTTTTGTTTTGGGGAAAATGCACAAGTGCCAGGGGGAAGAGATGCTCATTTATATGGTGGAGAAGATGTAATGGATATCGGACTTGGCATGAAGCCGGAGTTAACAGGGAAAGGGCTGGGGAAAATATTTTTTCAAGCTGGGATAGCTTTTGCAGCGAAAGAATATAAGCCGAAAACGTTTCGACTTAGCGTAGCGACATTTAATACAAGAGCGATTACGCTATATAAAAAAATAGGTTTTCAACAAGGTCCTATTTTTTTGAGCCGTCGAAGAGAATTTATGCTCATGGAATACGAAAGACCGTCAGTATGACACTGACGGTCTTTCATATTTCACTCCGAATGCTCAGCTCTATGCGCTAAACGGCTTGAAGCAGCGGCAGCAATTCCGCCAACGATATCATCAAGGAATGTATGCACCTTTCCAGTTGATTTATCATTTAAGTATTCTAAAATACCAGGTTTTAATTTATCGATATATCCAAAGTTCGTGAAACCGATAGAACCGTACACGTTAACGATAGAAAGTGCGATCACTTCATCAATTCCGTATAAGCCTTCATCACGTTTTACGATATCTTGTAATGGCTCACTTAACATTCCTTTTTCAGCGAGAACATCGAGTTCGATACCAGTAATTAGTGCGTTTTGTACTTCGCGTTTTGATAATACACGCTCAACGTTATAACGGCATTCTGACATCTCTAAATTTGGATGATATTTTTTTTGAAGAAAATGAACAAGCTCAGCAATATCGTCAATTGTTACACCGCGTTCTTGTAATAGTTGTAATGCTCTTTCTTGTAGTTGATTTGATTCTTTCATGTTTATCACCTTTTTTTCTTTTTAGTATTTGTATACGTTTCGTTGCTTTATCATGTGCATAGGAATGAAAGGCGAGCACAAGCTCATATATATAAAGAAAAACCATAGGTGGCGACTGCGATGATTCATCATATTTATGAGCATTATCATATGCATGTTAAAGAATTAATCCCCCTTGGCCCCTATAAAAGCTTTTGGATTCGCAACAAAATTTATGTACTTGTTCCAATTGGAGAAATGGAGGAAGAAGTACTTGTAGAGATGAAAAAGCTCAGTGATTATATGAACCAGCAAGGGGATATAACTGTAGCGACTTTCGTTCCGACTATACACGGCTACTATGTAAGTGAGATAGAAGAACAAAATTACTGCTTATTAAAAGGTATGCGTACGTTAGAGCGGCATGCTATATCATTAGGAAGTGAGCTTTCCATATTCCATAAACGAGGTGCATTCTTTCCAGAAGAAATTGAGCAACTAAGCCGCATTGGTGAATGGAAAGCGTTATGGGAAAAAAGGCTCGATCAGTTAGAAAAGTTTTGGCAGTCACAAGTGATGAACCACCCTACAGACGTATTCGATCAATTGTTTATTGAATCCTTCCCGTATTACTTAGGAGTTGCGGAAAATGCCATTCAATACGTTGTTGATACAGAGATGGATGATACGCCGCAACTAACGGATGCAGCAACAATTTGCCAAGAACGATTCACACCTTTATTATGGCATCAAACGAAGCGTCTCAAACTTCCTTTTGACTGGGTGTATGATCACCCGACTCGAGATATAGCAGAATTAATCCGCTATATGATGATTGAAAAAAAGAAAGACTGGGAGCAAACAATCGTTCAATTTGTTACAGATTATGAACGGAACTATTCGCTATCCTCATTTGGGTGGCGCCTATTATTTGCAAGGCTCCTGTTCCCGCTTCACTATTTTGAAACAGTCGAACGATATTACCAAACTGGAAACGAAGAACAAAAAAGCATATATAGGGATCGCTTAGAAGCCATTTTACACGATGTGAACCGCTCTGAGCAATTTATGAAACATTTTTATGGCTCACTTCGTTTACCAGTTGATAAGCTCGGGATTAGAAAATTAGATTGGCTGTCTTAAAAATATAAAAAAGAGACCGATTGAGGTCTCTTTTTTATATACCACAATTATATGTAATACATTATGCCCCTACCTGTTGATCTGCACATATATTTAAAATGAATTGATGTTGTTCGATTTTTTCATTTACTTTACTCAATAATTCTTGCTGGATTTCTTTAAATAAAAATTGATAGCTCGCATTCCATGTCGGTATAACGGATGAAAGGTCTAATAAATACTCTTTTTTCTTTTCTAGTTCTTGAATTGTTAAAAACGTGTTCCCCATTTTTGGCATGTGTCGTCCCCCTATGTTTTTTACTTTATATGTGTGAACGATTCACTATATAGTATCAATTATCGCATTTTTTGAGAAGGATTTCCAATTTTGTTTTATGATGTTAACGGATAAATGTGATTTGTATAAAAAAAGGAGACCAAATTTGGTCTCCTTTTAGAAGGCGATTCTGAACGAGCCGCTTCTGCTTTTAGATTAAAATACTTGTTCTACTTCGATAACGCCTGGTACTTCTTCAAGTAATGCGCGTTCGATACCAGCTTTTAGTGTGATTGTAGAACTTGGGCAGCTTCCGCATGCACCCATAAGGCGTAATTTTACGATACCTTCTTCAATGTCTACTAATTCAACGTCTCCGCCATCGCGAAGTAAGAATGGACGTAATTTATCTAATACTTCTAGTACTTGTTCTTGCATATGTGGGTTTTCCATTTTTATCGACTCCTTTCATCAGTTTTATTATAATCAAGATAGAGGGGAAAATCTATTTTTTCTGTTCTTGTTTTATTGCCGAAATTTTTTATCATGTTTACAACGTGTTTTTTCAGTATAGGGGTATGGAATGAGTTTGTAAAATGATGTGCTTATGTAATAAGGTATCTGAATATACTGTTAGAACAAGAAGTGGGGGAGAAGAAATGGTTAATGTGCAAGTGTATGGGACGAAAGTAATTTGTGCGAGCTGCGTTGGAATGCCATCTTCAACAGAAACGTTTGAGTGGTTACAAGCGGCGATTGGTCGTAAATATGAAGGACAAGAAAATAAATTTAATTTCGAGTATATTGATTTTCAAGAAGAACAAGAAGATGAAGATAAAAAAGCATTCGCAGAGCGCGTAGTGGAGGAAGATTTATTTTATCCGGTCGTTCTTGTAAATGGAGAAATTGTTGGAGAAGGAAATCCTCGTTTGAAGGATGTTTACGAAGAAATCGAGAAATATTTATAAAGCAGGAAGCCTTTGCGAATTTGCAAAGGCTTTTTTTATTGGAGGGATAGATGTGGAGAATGTAGTGAAGCATGCGTTACTGAAAGAAGTAGAGCAGTTGATGGAGCAGTACATAGGAGGACTGAAAGAAATTTTTTTAGATGAAAAAATAGTCGGGGTATATATTTACGGATCCATCGCACTCGGTGCATTTCATGCAGAAACGAGCGATGTTGATTTTGTCACGGTAATAAGTGATCCCGTGAATGAAGCTGAAAAACAGCAACTTGTAGAGCTTCATAAGAAACTTAGTGGTAGTACGTTAGGGAAAAGAATGGATGGTATGTATATTCCGCTTGCTGATTTAGGAAAATACAATGATGAAATGAATGAGTACGTGTATTGTGCAGATGGTAAGGCGAATATAGGACATTGGGATATTAATGCAGTCACATGGTGGACATTGAAAAATCAAGGTATTACAGTGATCGGGAAAGAAGCAGAAGACCTTTCGTTCCAAATAAGGTGGGATGATGTAGTAAATACGATGAAATACAACGTAGAACAGTACTGGAGCGGGAAGGCGAAGCAGCCATATTTATTCTTTATAGAAGAATGGGTAGAATCAGCGGTCGTTACGATGGGGCGTATTTTATATACACTAGATCATAAAACAATCGTTTCAAAAGATAGAGGATTGCAATACTTGTTAGAACATTCATCGGAAGAATGGGGACCTTTATTAAAAGAAGTAGAGAGAATACGGCAGAATCCAAAAGAAAAGCGAATGCTCTCAAGATGGAGAAGGGCAGATATGACGAAGAGATTTTTATTGCATTTAATTGAGACGTGTAGAGGGAAGTGGACGATACAGTAAATTGTATCGTCTCTTTTTGTGTCGTAATTGGTATATAATGGTTTTAAAAGTTTAATTATACTGGAGGGGATAGGATGGAAACGGAATTAGTTACATATAAAGAAAAGAATGTACAAATGAGTATGCTAGAAGTAATCGGTATGATCGGAATTATTTTTGGGGTAATGTATGGAATTGGTTATTTGAACTTTTTATATGAATTCTCATTATATCCGTGGTATGTAAATCATCTCATTTCACCCTTCACGTTTTGTATGATTATTGTAATGTATGCACCAGCAAGAAATTACTGTGTGCAGTTAGTAAAATCAATACAGTTCAACCATTTTAAACATTATGTAACAATAGTAATGACGATGATCGTACTGCTTATATATCTTGCGGTATTAAATTTAGTTTTACCACATGGGCTTGGTGTGGAGGGATCTAATATAGTAATAGAGCCTACTAAAAATGAAATCATTTTATATGTAGTTGTACTCACGATTTTTGCGCCGATTTGGGAAGAGCTTGTATTCCGAGGTATGTTTTTTATGAAATTATCTCAGCGCTTCTCTACACTTAGTAGTGCCGTTATAAGTGCTTTCATATTTACTTTAGGGCATCCCCTTACAGTAGGGAGTATTTTATATATTTTTGGTATAGGGATATGTTTAGCCTACACCTATAAGAAAACAAACAATTTACTCGTTCCAATTGGAATTCATGTATTAAACAATTCATTTAATTTATTAGTAAATTTTCAACTGTAAAAAAGGCGCCTTTTTGAAAGGGCGTCTTTCGTATTTTGTAGAGGAAAGATAATACGAAATATGGATAGTTTCATGTGAAACATTTTTATTATCAAATATACAAAATGGTTAACCTAGTGTATTAAAACTATCATTCATAAGTATTCTAATATATTTAAAAGTAACATGGAATAAGAAACGGATAATTGTCGGAATATATTCGATTTCTGTTCATTTTTATGAAATATATGTACTTTTTGTTAGATTCCTTCTTTTTATTTCTATAAAATACACGTATGTAGATATGAGAAAAGGATGATGTACGTGAAGGACACTGTTTTACAAGAAACGATTTCTCCACAAGAATTACATAAAGTTGTTCAAAAGAATACAGCTTATTATGACTTTAAGTGGGGCAAAGTAGAAAATCCAGCGCAAGGGAATACGTGGAATTGGGTAGCCTTTTTCTTCCCACCTTTTTGGTTAGCTTACCGTAAAATGTATAAATTTTTTATTATCCTTATGTTATTATCGGTTCCTAGTATACTTATACCTCCTTTTATAGACATTCCAGATGGAATTTTTTTATCAATTGGTCTAGTTTTTCAATTAGGAATGATGATATTTACTGGATGGCAAGGAAACCGTTTATATTATAAGCACGCTGTTCGTGTATTACATAAGGGAGAAGATATGCCAGATCATGAGAAGGCATATTATTTACAATCAAAGGGTGGAGCTAGTTTTGCTGGTATGATTGGTTTACACATTATAGTAGGGTTAGTATTTGGCGGAGCAACCTTTGGACTTTCCTTATTACCAACTGAGCCAAATATTAAAAATGTTGTTCGTTCAAGTGGTGAAGGTGTGACTTTAGAGATTATGACGGATAATCCGACTTGGAAGTTTGTGAAGAAAGAACAAGATTATGATGTAGTAGAATTTACTGGCTATGATTATACAGAGAAGAAAAATGTGAAAATTAAATTTGCTGTTTATTTTAATGAAGACTATTTTGAATGGCAAGAAGTATATGAGAATAATAAGAAGTTAAGTGAAGATGAGCTAGAAGAGTATCAATTTTACATCGAAGAAAATGGTTGGGGGTTCTAGCGAGAACTCGTCCATTTTGAAAAGAAGAATCTTGTGAGGGTTCTTCTTTTTTATTGTAAAACACCATACGAATTGAAATTTTGTAAAATACAATAAAAAATGAGAATTCCAGGTAGGCTTGTCAATAACGTGAGACTATGGCACTATAAAGAAATGCTGTACAAATTTTATTTATCGAGATGTAAACATCAATTTTGATTTTTACGTATAAATAATGAACGGAGGAAATGAATTTATGGCTACTTTACCAAATTGTCCAAAATGTAATTCAGAATATACGTATGAGGATGGCGTTCTTTTCGTATGTCCAGAATGTGCTCATGAGTGGGGCCAAGAAGCAGAAGCTGAAAATAATGATGGTGCAAAAGTTGTAAAAGATGCGAACGGAAACGTTCTTCAAGACGGCGATGCTGTTACTGTCATTAAAGATTTAAAAGTAAAAGGAACTTCTTCAGTTGTGAAGATCGGTACGAAAGTAAAGAGCATCCGTCTAGTTGATGGTGATCACGATATTGATTGCAAAATCGACGGTTTCGGAGCTATGAAGTTAAAATCACAATTCGTGAAGAAGGCGTAAGTAAAAAGAGGAGGCGACTAGCCTCCTCTTGTTTATTGTCATTTTTTGTCGGTAAGTCGATATATTTCAAAAATCGTTGATATATTTTGAGTTATGATAGATATATTCGAAAAATCGTCGATATAATTTCACTCACCGAGAAAGGTGCATCATTTACCGAGCAAAAAGCCAGATTACCGTCCGTCATAGTCAATTTCCTTCAACTGACACCGCTTATTAAAGAAAGTTTTATATCCAAGCTGCAAGAAGATAATAACAGCAAAAGCGGTACTTCCTGAAATACCGAGTATAATTGCGATTTGATATTGAATGGCTGTAAATGGTGATACACCAGATAAGATTTGACCGGTCATCATGCCCGGTAAGCTTATAATTCCCATTCCGACCATAGAATTGATTGTTGGTAAAATAGCGGAGTCAAAAGCGTCGCGTATGAGCGGAGCAGCGGCTTCTTTCGGTGTGGCACCGAGCATAAGTGCCCCCTCGATTTGACCTCTTTGCGATTTCATATTGTTTAAGAACGTATTTGCACCGAGAGAAACACCTGTCATCGCATTCCCAACTAACATTCCGGTAATCGGAACGATATATTGCGGTGCATACCACGGATCGTGTCCGATAATAACAAAGATAAATAGTAGAAGTGGCCCAATTGATCCGGCTACCATGGAAAGGGCGGCTACTCGTTTTAATTCTTTAGACATTGGGATATTCACTCGTTTATAAATATTAAAAATTGCAAAGGTAGTAATAGAAGTAATGAGAGCAATTGTATAAAATGGATTACTATTTTCAAATACGTATGTAAGGACATAGGCAACGAGTACGAGCTGAATCGTCATACGGAACGTTGCGAGCGCGATTTGTTTTTCGCGAGGTATCCCTTTTAATTTCACGAGCCCGATTAAAATAAGAATGAAAATATATGCAGCGGCAAGTTGCCAAATTTGGAGTTCAATAACGCCCTTCAACTGAGAGCACGTCCTTTCTAGTTGCACCGTTTGCTTTACTAATCTCAATAATATCGTCTGCAATTTCTTCTGGAAGTTGTTGCGAGTGTGTGATAACGATAACTGTTTTGTTCTTTTCTCTTGCTAGCGTAGTGAATTGTTTCATAACGCGTCGTTCTGTATCGCTATCTAGCGCCGAAGTTGGTTCATCTAATAAATAAACAGGTGGATCCATAAGTACGATACGTGCAAAAGCAAGTCGTTGTTTTTCCCCGCCTGATAATGAATTAGCGTTGTCTTCTAAATTTTTTTCTAAGCTAACAGTCGTTAATGCACTTCGCAAGGCGGCATCATTTGGAAATGGTTTTTCAGAAAGACGAAGTCCCATTAATAGATTGTCTTTAATGGTTCCATCGAAAATAGGTGGCGTTTGCCCAAGCATGACTACGTCACGTCGTAATTGAATAGGGGGATAGTCAGAAATCAATTTTCTGTTATATTCAATTGTTCCAGATGTTGGAGATTGTAGATCATTTAACATACGGAGCAATGTGCTTTTTCCGCTCCCACTCTCACCGATTATACATGTGATTTTTTCTTTTTGAATCTGTAAATAAGGAATGTGCAGTATATCTTTATATGTAACGTCTTTTAATATAAACATAGATGGCTCCTTTCTGATTCTAGTTCTATCGTATCAAAAAAGAGAAGGTAACGGTTATAAAGAGCAACGTTTTTTCTTCGTCTTGATTTCTATTAATAAGTTAAGTAAACGATCTAATTCTTGGCTGAAAGAAATTACTTTATGATGAGTGAATCCATATTGTTCAACGAGATGAATCAACTCTTTCTTCTTCGCTTCTATTCGATCGTTTAGTTTCGTAACGTTCATAAGTGAAATGGAATGCCTCCTGTAAAAGTATTTACAACACAAAAAATAAGACCGAATGAATTCGGCCTTAAAGGAAATAAAACAACTTATAAATAGCATACACTGTTTATTGGTAGTTTTTAATATGAAAATGAAAAATAAATCATGATTCATATTGAGAAAGATGTGTCTGATAATTATATTTTAACGAATAAGAGAGGCTGCCTACTTAGTAGACAGTCTGTAAAGTATTAACCGTTATGATATTTGTACATCCAGAGGATACCGGATTTTAGTAATCTAGGTACACGTCCCATTAATGGTTGGTTTGCTAGCAAACCAAAGCCATGCTTCTTACCAAGAGAGCCGAGAACACCTTTTAATTTAATGACAGGTAGTTCGTCAGGAAGTGGTTCATTATTCCAACGTTTTAATAATATTTGGACAATTTGTTCTCCTTGCCCTTCAGCAAGTTGTGCAGATGGTGCGTGTGGAAGTGCTGCACAATCTCCTACAACATATACGTGCTCGTTATTTGGAATATTGTGATATTTTGTTAAAACAACCCGTCCGCTACCATCTTGTTCAACTGGAAGGTTTCGAACAACTTCATTGGCTTGAATACCAGCTGTCCAGACGATTGCATCACATTCAAGTGGTTCATCGTGGTTGTACACAATATTTGGCTCTACTTTTGTAATGTTAGAGTTTCGTATGATAGTAACTTTATGTTTTACGAACCATTCTTCTACATATCTACTTAATTTCTCTGGATATGGGAATAGAATTCTATCTTTTCGATCAAATAAGTAGATTTTTAAATCAGAACGACTCTCGCGAAGTTCACTTGCAACTTCAACGCCACTTAATCCAGCGCCAACGACAGCTACTGTTGCATTTGGTTCTAGACTATTTAATTGTTCATATGTCTTACGTGTTTGTTCAATCGATTGTAGGCTATGTGTATATTCCTTCGCCCCAGGAACGTTATGGTATTTATCCTCACAGCCAAGTCCAATAATTAAATCATCATATTGGATCGCTTCGCCGCCATCGAGATGAACAGCTTTTTCTTCGAGATCAATATTTGTTACTGTGCCATATTGAATATTGAGGCGTGGGTGTTCAGGAAACGGTATACGAATATGCGTTTCTGAAATAGTACCCGCAACTAATGCATAATATTCAGTTTTGAAGCAATGATATGGTACTTTGTCGATTAATGTCACTTGTACATCATCTGGAAGTTGGTTGCTTGGAAGTAGCCGCTGCAGAATTCTCATTCCACCGTAGCCGCCACCTAATATTACGAGGTGTTTCATGATGGATTACCCCTTTTCTGTTGAAATATCCCCTAATCATAAAATTTTATATTAATAAAATATTTTGACTTTACTCAATCAAATTATATCGAATTTGTGAACAAATAACAATGCATGAATGAATACTCTGTTGTACAATAAGAAGAAAAGTAGAGTAAACTGTTTTTCTTATTTAGTTACCATTTCATCGCAAGTAGCATGTTATATAGAAGGAATCATCTATTTTGAAGTGAAATAATGAAGTAACTAAATAGTTTAGAAGGTGTAATGAAAACAACAAGAAACAGCTTAGTTTTTTTCTTATAGATGAAGTCAGAAAGTAATTTGTTTTGTAGTACAGGGGGGAGAATTTTGATTAAACCATTAATTGAATTTTGTGTAGGTAACCTTGCAAGTGGTTCACAAGCAGCTTTAGAGAAATTAGAAAAAGATCCGAATTTAGATGTAATGGAGTATGGTTGTTTAGGATATTGTGGCATTTGTTTTGAAGGACCGTTTGCACTTGTAAATGGTGAAGTAGTACAAGGTGCTACAGTAGAAGAGCTTGTTAATAATGTATATGAGTATTTGGATGAAAATCCAATGTTTTAAGGTGTTGCAATCGGCAGCACCTTTTTCTTTTTCTATGAGATAAAATCTTCTTTCGCAGGGAGATAATACTGTATATAAATAAAAAAAGGCCCTTTTAGAAGGGCTTTTTCTTACACAATTTGCGCAAGATTGGCTCATCGCCAAATGTTGTCAAATATGAGAAACGGGGGACATTCATATTGTGTTCTAAAAGCGTGCATTTTATACTTGAAATAACAAATTATTTTTGGAGTGAATACAAATGAGCCAATTTTCTTTTACAAAAATGCATGGTCTTGGCAATAGTTATATATATGTAAATATGTTTGAAGAACAAATTCCTGAAGAAGATTTAGCTCTTGTGGCGGAAAAGGTTTCAAATATTAATACTGGTATTGGAGCAGATGGAATGATTTTAATTTGTCCATCTGACGTAGCGCCGGTGAAAATGCGCATGTTTAATAATGATGGATCAGAAGGAAAGAGCTGTGGTAACGGTTTACGCTGCGTAGCGAAATATGCGTATGAGCATAAACTAGTAGAAGATACAGTTTTCACAATTGAAACGTTAGCTGGCATTGTAACGGCGGAAGTAACGGTAGAAGAAGGGAAAGTTACATTAGCGAAAATCGATATGGGAGCACCTCGTTTAACACGTGCAGAAATACCGATGCTTGGTGAAGGTGAAACACCATTTATTCGTGAAAACTTCTTATACAATAATCATCGTTATGCATTTACAGCTGTTTCAATGGGAAATCCGCATGCAGTTATTTTTGTTGATGATGTAGACCAAGCACCTCTTACAACGCTTGGTCCAGTCCTTGAGACACATGAAATGTTCCCGGAACGAGTAAATGTTGAATTCATCGAAATCTTAAATGAGGAAGAGATGAACTTCCGCGTTTGGGAACGTGGATCTGGTGTAACACAAGCTTGCGGAACAGGGGCGTGTGCTGCAGTTGTAGCCTCTATTTTAAATGGAAAAATGGAACGTGGTAAGGAAATTACAGTTCATTTAGCTGGCGGCGATTTAATGATTGCATGGACAGAAGAAGGCAATGTGTTAATGAAAGGACCAGCGGAAGTAATTTGCCGCGGAGTGTATGAGTACAAGATAGAAGCGTAAAGATGTATAATAGAATGAGAACAGAAAGGATGGTGTATTTCATGATTGAAGTTACAGAACAAGCAGCTTTTCAAATTAAAGATATGTTAAAAGATGCTGAGGATGGAGAGAAGTACGTGCGCCTTGCTGTACACGGCGGCGGATGTAGTGGTCTTTCTTACGGCTTAGGATTTGAAGTAGAACCAAACGAAGACGACACAGTTCTTGAGTTTTTCGGTGTCGAATTTGTTATCGATAAAGAAAGTGCTCCCATTGTTAAAGGAGTAAAAATTGATTATAAACAATCTATGCTTGGCGGCGGATTCACAATCGACAATCCAAACGCAATCGCATCATGCGGATGTGGATCATCTTTCCGTACAGCGACGAATGCTGGTAAGCCAGAAGAGTGCTAAGTTTTTAGCTGAAATAGAAAAAGACCTTTTTAGCGATGGAATGCAATCGTTAAGGAGGTCTTTTCTTTTGGCGTAAAAGTCCAAAATGAAACTTATGTAAAAAACTTTCGCTCAAAAGTTAGAAAACAATATATAGTCACTTCATCATTTAGAAATTACTTTTCACATATTGAAAACGAAACTGCTAAAGTAGCTTTAGGTTGTTCAATTCATTCATTGCTAGTTATTTGAGCTTCTTTTAAAGTTCTCTTTTTTCGAGTTATAATTGAGGGGCAGAAAGAGAGGATATATGCTGGAAAATATTTTTGAATTTATATTGAAGTACATTATAGGTCCTATTCTTAGATTTATAAGATACATTGTGATAGATATTATAATAGAATGCATAATAGAAGGTGTAATAAACGGTATAAGGAAATTACGTGATAAAGCCCATGATAAGTGGCGAAACTGGCGTGAAAGACGTTATTGGCGGTAATCGGTACATAAAAAATTGGTAGTAAAGAGATAGTGGAGAAAAAGCCTTAAGGGAGATGAATGATAAAATTCATCTCCCTTAAGGCTTTTTCTTTTGACATTATGTATACAAACGTATACACTTGTGATTAATAAAATAAACGTATACATTTGTATACAAAGGGGGATTTGAAATGAGAAAAGATAAGTTCATGAAAGAAGGACACCACCGTGGTGAGCGTCATAAAGGGAGAGATGGATCGCATCATCGCGGGCCGAAAACATTTCGACGCGGGAGAGCAATTGCTTTTTTAGAAATGATGAATTTGAAACGAGCGACAATTAAACAACAGTTAAGTGAGCCAGAATTCCAGTCTATTCAGCAAATTTTAATTGGGGAATTAAAAGCAATTGATATGGTTATTAATGAATTTACACAACTATTTGAAATACATGAGAGTGAAACAGAAGAAGCGCCTATGTTAGATGAGAAGGCAGATTTAGAGAAAGGGACTGCATCTGATGAAACAAATTAATCGTTATATTGATTCCGTATTTTGTAGTCAAGATACACTTTTGGATGAAGTGATTGCTTCCATAAAAGAAAACGAAATGCCGCCCATATCGGTATCGCCTTCTTCTGGTAAACTTTTGACGATGTTAGTTTCTATTTCTGGAGCGAAAGATATTTTAGAAATAGGTGCATTAGGTGGGTATAGCGGAATTTGTCTTGCGAAAGGTTTTGGAGAAGGGGGGACGTTAACTTCACTGGAACTAGAAGAAAAATATGCAAAGGTAGCACATAGCAATCTACATAAAGCGGGATTCGGAAAACAAGTGTCATATATGACTGGTGCTGCCTTACAAAGTCTTGAAATATTAGCTACAGGTAATAATCGATTTGATTTTTTCTTTATCGATGCCGATAAGGAGAATTATGAAAATTACTTAACGTACTGCATTAAGCTTGCTAAGCCAGGTGCTTTAATTGTTACAGATAATGTTCTAGCTGGTGGTAGTGTAGCTGATGAAGGTGCGAAACAAAAACGTTATACAGAAGTTATGAAGAAGTTTAATGAAGTAGTAGCAGCTCATCCAAATTTAGAATCTGTACTTATTCCAATTGGTGACGGGATGACGGTTTCTAAAGTGAAGAAATAATTACTATCTTACAAAAGTGTAATGTTCATGTCATGTTTTTGAATTTCTTCTTTAAGCTCTGGGCTTTAAGATAACAATATAAGAAAAACACATGAGGTGAAGGAAATGAAAAGATATATTGCACTTTTTAGTATTTTAGTTGTATTTGCGAGTCTTTTAGTTGGCTGTGATTTAAATCGTATGGGTAAAGATGAGTACTACGTTCAAATTACAGTAGATGGAAAAGAGTATAATGGTAAATCTGATAATGGTGAACCATATAAAGATTACCAATATAAATTAACTGGATTTGATAAAGAAGGTAAAGAAAAAGAATTAGAATTTATGGCACAAAAAAACCTTCGTAAAGAAGCATTCTTACGCGTATACCACTCAGATAAAAAAGGTGTATCAGCTTGGGAAGAAGTGAAGAAAGACGAGCTTCCAGCGAAAGTGAAAGAAAAATTAAATGTGAAATAAGACAGAAAAAAGGAATTGACGAACAGGGTCAATTCCTTTTTATATTCTCAAAATCCTCTTCTGAAATGACTTTCAATCCATGTCTTTTGAATAAAGCGGTTGTTACCCCGTAACCAGTTTGTTTATTTCCGTTAAATTCTCCCGTATAAATTGTAGAACTACCACAAGAGGGACTACGTTCTTTCAAAATAATATATTCTGGTTGTAAATTTTTAATTTGTTCTAGCGCTTTATAAGCGCCACTCACGAAAGATTCCGTGACATCTTCACCGTCTTTTGTCATCACTTTTGCTTTTCCATCCAAAACGTCATCGCCATTCCCGCCGATAATCTCAGCCGAAGGACGAGGCGTCGGTAATCCTCCTAATACTTCAGGACAAATGAGGACTGTATCTTCTTGTTGCAGCAAATCCTCTATTTTTGAAACGAGATTGTCATTTCCGTCATACCGACAAGCAATACCACCTAAACAAGCGCTAATTACGATCATATTTTCATCTCCACTAAAAAAATATTAAATAGCACGCCAAATTCCCTTCCTGCCTCTTACTTATAAATGAGGTGATAAAAATGGGCAGCTTATATAACTTAATGAAACCATATAGTGAATTTCGAAGTAAAGAAGAGTTTAATACATATCAAAAACAAGTTTTGAAACATTATCAATTTCAATTAAATAAAACGGATGCTATCATTATTCATTTTTTAGGAAAGTATGCAGTGAATGAGAAACAGAAAACAGTGGGAGTTGCTTGTCCGTTAATGGAGACAATTGCTACAAATGTTGGAAAAAGTATTCGTACAGTACGTCGCTCCATTGCAAAGTTAGAGGAATTAGGAATTATAAAGCGTGTTGCAACAAAAGAAAGACATAGGCGAGGCGGATATAGTGCGAACTTATATGTTTTTCTTACATCTGCAATTGACCGCATGGATGACCGTATGAAAATGTCCGCATGTGAAAGTGAGAATGATGCAGCTAGCTGTAGTAAAAATGAGCAAAAAAATGAGGGGGAAACAATTCTTTTTAAAAACTTTCCACAAATAAAAGAGAATAGAAAAGGAACGTACGAGCTTGATGAGACGTATTGCCGTCATGATATACCGAAGCCTTTTATATATGCACTTCTACCGATGACGAGTAATCCGAAGAAGATTAATATATTTTGGAGTAAGGTGGAACTTGCATATAAAAAGAGTGGGTTACTAGAGCGAGGTGTTTTACTGGAGCAAATATTAGCTGATGAAGAAGTGTATGGAAATTTCATTTGGCGCGTGAAAAGTGTTGTGAGAGCTTATAAATACGGGGAAATCCGTAAAAATGTGAAGGCTCTTTTATATAGTACAGTGCGGGATTTATTTTTAGAAGTTGGATTAGAATGGGGAGCAGCCGTGAGAAGAAGTAAGGGGATACCGTTATTTGATCCGTTTAAAAAAGAGCCATGCGTATAACACATGACTCCAAGTAGTTAATCAAACTTTCTTACAACTGGAACACGAATCGCTACAAATAGTACGAAGACGATAACGGCGATTGCACCACTTTTCATAACGGTTACGATTGGAATTCCAATTGCAAGTGCGATGGATGTGAATGCATAAGAAAGCGGGATAAAGCCCATTGATGATAGCATAAGCAAACTCATTACGCGTCCCATCATTTCTTCTTTTACTGTCGATTGAATCATCGCCATAAGTGGAACGATAGCCATTGCGATTGTAATACCATAAAACATGCCAGCTAATAATGCTTGCCATAGTACAGTGCTAAAGTTGATGGATAAGAAGAATACACCAGACAGTAGCATCATGATAATGCAAAATAGACCGCGTCTACGATTAATATTTTTTAAACCGACAATGACAGCACCTATCGCCATACCGCCACCTACAGATGCTTCTAAGTAACTAAACTGAAGCGAGTCACCATGCAGAATATTTTTAACGAAAAGCGGGAAACCGACTTGCATCGGACCGATTAAAAATAAGTTTAGAAAGGCGCTACAAATAAGGAAAGTTGAAAGGAATGGCGATTCCTTTACATATAAAATTCCTTCTTTAATAGAAGTGAACATGCCTTTGTCTGTATTTTGCTGCTCTGGCATCGTAAATTGTATTTTTTGAACGAGTATCGCTGCGATAATGAGTAATAAAATTGTAATTGAGAAAATCGTTTCATAGTTCGTAAATTTGATAAGAATGCCGCCAAGTACAGGGCCTAAGATGACCGATGCTTGGTTTGTCATTTGTGTAAGTGAGTTTGCTTGTGTTAAACGGCTTTTTTCTACAAGTTCAGGCAAGATAGATCCATCAGCTGACCAGAAAAAAGCATCAGCAAGCCCGAAGAATAGAGCGAATAAAGCAAATGTATATAGTGTTACATCACCTACGATAAACCATGTAAGGATGGTTGCGACAAGAATAGCACGAACAATATTAGAATAAAACATAATGTTTTTTTTCGGGAATTTATCAGCTACAGCGCCGCCGATAATCATAAAAATAAGCCTTGGAACACTAAGAGCTACGAAAACAACACCGAGTGATGCCTCAAGGTTTAATGTTTTTGCTATGTACCACGTTTGTGAAAAAGTAAAAAAGGCTAAAGCGAAACTTGAAAAAAGAGTAGCTGCCCAAAGAAAAAGGAAATTCGTATTTTTTAATAACGGTTTTCCGCTTCCTTCTAAAGCAGATTTATTTTGTTGTAGTTCCTCCATATTGCTTCCTTTCTATGCGACAAATTTAAACTAAAAAACTTGTTAACAATCACTTTATCCCGCGTTAACGGGCAGTAAAACTCCCACCTCAAAATTTGGCTCGAGCAAAGAAGTTAGGTGGGAGACTAACTGCCCGTAAACGTCCGATTGGTTCAACTATACTCAGTGGTGGGGGATGAATCCCCCCCACCACTGAGTATAGTTTCACTTTATACAGTTTCTAATATTTCTATACTGCACTTTCTCATTGTAGACAATTATGCTGGATTTGCACAGTGGCTATTTAACGACAAAAGAGAAGATACCATTTGGTATCTTCTCTTTTGTCGTTTAGGCTAATGCAATATAAATATCCAATTGTGCGTTGTTTGGATCTGTTGCTTTTTCATCGTATAGCTCGAAGTCTATTGTGAAAGCACGTTTGTTTCCTTTTGACCATTTCCAAATATATTCCCAAGCTTCGCAAACGACTTCAGCAACTGGTCCTTTTCTCGTTGTAAATACCGCATACGTAGCGGCAGGTATTGTTAAAGTTGTCATATTTTCAGGAACGTCTTCTAATGAAGAAACGGGCATACCAATTGTGAATTGATATGTACCAGTTTCATCTGATTCGTAGTTTGAGTAAAAAGCGAATGTTTCTTTCGTTTGTTGATTTGGGATGTGATGCATGATTTGTTCGTGGAAGTAGCGATTCCAAAGCCCGGGAATTTTTCCTTCAGTAGATGCCTCTTTTTCATTGGTCGTCGTAATCGAAATGCCGATTGCTTGGAAAGCTTCTTTTTTTACGATAGTAGGTTCTTTCATTTTTAAATATCCCCCTTATTAGATAGAACGTTTGTTCTTATTTATTGTAACATATTTTGGAAGGGAACGATAGCGTAATAAAAAAGAACTCCTTCGCATAAAAGGAGTTCTTTTCATTTCTATATTAAAACATACTAGAGCTATGCATCGGTTGAAGTTTTGCGTTTGGATCGAAGTAAGCTTTTGCATTGTTTACTGCTGTCGGTGCTTCACCGAAGCCGCAAGCAATGAGTTTTACTTTTCCTTCATATGTACAAATGTCACCAGCAGCGTAAATGCCAGGAATATTTGTTTCCATTTTCGAGTTCACGAGAATGCTGTTTTTTTGTATATCTAAGCCCCAGTTTTTAATTGGGCCAAGGGAAGAAACGAAGCCGTAGTTTACGATTACATCATCAACATCGATGATAATTTTTTCTTCCGTTTTTACATGCTGAAGAACGACTTGTTCAATTTTGTCATCACCAATGAGTTCTACTGGAACGTATGGTGTGCTTACTTCTGCACGAGAGTTCATTAAGCTTTCTACGCTATGTTCATGCGCACGGAATTTATCACGACGATGAACGATTGTAACTTTGTCGGCGATTGGCTCTAACATCATTGTCCAATCAACAGCTGAATCGCCGCCGCCAAATACTACGACGCGCTTACCAGCAAATTTATTCATATCATCAACGAAATAATGTAAGTTTTTCTTTTCATACTTTGCTGTTCCTTCTAATTCTAAGCGGCGTGGTTGGAAAGCACCATTGCCAGCAGTAATAATTACTGATTTAGAATAGTGAGTTTGCTTATTTGTAACAAGTTTAAATATACCGTCAGCTTGTTTCTCAAGCGTATCAACAGCTTCTTCTAAACAAACGGTTGGATCAAATTTCTTCATTTGCTCTTTTAAGTTATCAACTAATTCTTGTGCACGCACTTTCGGGAATCCGGCTACATCATAAATGTATTTTTCAGGGTAGAGTGCGGATAATTGTCCTCCAAGCTGAGGTAAGCTTTCAATAATTTTTACACTTGCTTGTCTCATACCACCATAAAATGCTGTGAATAGTCCTGTTGGACCACCACCAATAATTGTTATGTCGTAAACTTTTTGATTTTCTGCCACTTTCATTCCCCCTATAGATGGAATTTTGATATTGATTTCATATATTGTTCATATGTACACGAAAATCCTGCAAATGATGACACTTTCAAATAAATGATAGCATATTTGAGTTCATAATACTTCTGAAAACGACTGAATTGTGTGTAAGTTTTCGCATAGATGTTTTTTACATTGTATAAAATATACAGAAAGGAAAATACATGAAAAAAAGGCTGAAAAACCCTTGAAAACGCTATGTTATTTTAAAATATTGATAATTCTCCAGACGCTTGAATTCTGGAATAAAACCGACTAATATAGGGAAGTATTATGTTAAATTTCTATGACAAAATTCGTACGATTTTTTGACTGTGTTTTGTTATGATATAGAATGTGATAAATTCCACATTCTTGACAAATAGAGTTTTTAGTACTTGGTATTATTTTTCATTACTATTATATAAAGAAAAGGGTTGTGATTTGGTGAAGACTCCAAAAATCGTAGTTTTAGGTGCAGGTTATGGCGGGATGATTACGACTGTTCGTCTGCAAAAAGCATTATCTGTAAATGAAGCTGAAATTACGTTAGTAAACAACAACAGCTATCACTACCAAGCGACTTGGTTACACGAGAGCGCAGCTGGTACATTACAAGATGAAAAAATCTGTCTAGATATTCAAGACGTTATTGATACAAATAAAGTGAACTTTGTACAAGATACAGTAGTAGAAATTAAAGCTGCTGAAAAACGCATTATCTTAAAAGACGGCGAGTTAGAATATGACTACTTAGTAATCGGTCTTGGTTTCGAATCAGAAACATTCGGAATTACAGGATTAAAAGAGCATGCATTCTCAATCGCTAACATTAATGCAACTCGTCAAATTCGTGAGCATATGGAAGCTAGCTTCGCTAAATATGCAGATGAAAAGCGCGATGAGTTAGTAACAATCGTTGTTGGTGGTGCTGGATTTACTGGTATCGAGTACGTAGGTGAGCTTGCAAACCGCGTTCCTGAACTTTGTAAACAGTACAATGTACCACGTGAAAAAGCACGTATTATCTGTGTAGAAGCTGCTCCAACAGCACTTCCAGGTTTCGATCCAGCGTTAGTAGAATACGCTGTGAAACAACTTGAGAAAAAAGGTGTAGAATTCCGCATCGGTACAGCAATTAAAGAAGCAACTGAAGAAGGTATTATCGTTGCGAATGGCGATGACACTGAATTAATTAAGTCTGAAACAGTAGTTTGGGCTGCAGGTGTTCGTGGTAACGGTATTGTGGAAGAGTCTGGTTTTGAAGCAATGCGCGGACGTGTAAAAGTTGATGAGTACATGCACGCTCCAGGATACGAAGATGTATTCATGGTTGGTGACGCAGCGTTAATCATTAACGAAGAAATTAACCGTCCATACCCACCAACAGCACAGATCGCAATTCAACAAGGTTACAACATTGCGCACAACTTAACTGTGTTAGTTCGTGGTAAAGGCGAAATGAAGAAATTCGTATTCGACAATAAAGGATCTGTATGTTCTTTAGGTCATGACGATGCAATGGGCGTTGTTATGGGCAAAAAGTTAACAGGTTGGAAAGCTTCCTTCATGAAGAAAGTTATCGATAACCGTTACCTATTCTTATTAGGTGGACCTTTATTAGTTCTTAAAAAAGGTAAATTAAAGTTCTTTTAATATATAGTAGAAAAAGCAGAAACGGCTAAGAGCTGTTTCTGCTTTTTTCATTTAAAAAATATAGTATAATATATAAAAAAGAAAGAATATTCTGTCCGTTCTAATGGAGGAGGTTATTACATCATGGAGAAGCGAGGAAAAGTATGGTTAGCTGTCAGTGGCCTAGTAGCTACAAAAGATGGCAGGTGGCTATTCGTTAAGAAGAAATACAGTGGATTAAAGGGGAAATGGTCTTTACCGGCTGGTTTTGTAAATGAAGGTGAGACCGTTGATGAAGCTGTGAAGCGTGAAGTGTTAGAAGAGACAGGTATTGTCGCTCATGTGAAGGGGATCATTGGTGTTAGATCGGGTGTGATTCGCAATGAGATTAGTGATAATATGATTATTTTCCTTTTGGAGCCTGAAGGGGAAGAGATTATTGTACAGGAGAAGGAATTGTCTGAAGTAGCGTTTCTACATCCGGATACGATTGCGGACGATCCAAATACGTCTGTGCTTATTACATATTTGTTAGAAAGACAATCAGAATTACATCTTGAAATGGACAAAACATTAAATCCAGGAGAGCAATTTGGTTATACAGCCTATCACGTATTTACGGCACGTACGAAGGAGAGGGAGAAAGAGTGAGTATACCGGTATTACTTATTTCAATGATGTTATTTTTCATTTTGTTTTTTGGAATTGGATTTTTACTCAACATGATATTGCGAGCGACATGGGTAATGGTTATTGTATATCCGATTGTTTGTATGCTTATTATTAATAAGGCGAGTATGTGGGATTATTTTTCAAAGCCAAAAGAAACATTCTCTTCATTTGGGACAAGTGTATCGCATTTAGGACAAGCAGATTTGTTTATTTTATCTACTGGATTGGTTGGTGCTGTTTTAGCAGGAATCGTCATTAAGAAACTTCGGAAAAGCGGATATCAAATGTTTTAATCTCCAATGCAATTGGAGATTATTTTTTTGCATATTCTTTCATCGTATAGGGAATGATTAACGATGAAGGAGTGTGGAATATAAAAATGTTAAAACGATATTGTATTCGCATTATGATGACTTGTTTACTTGTATCCGCATTATGCGTAACATGGAATGCTTTCACAGGAGTTTCTTTATTAGAGATTGTAAAGAAATATGAGGGAACGAGTGCAAAAGAAGTACATGCAGCAGAAGTTAAGAGAAATGTTGCTCCGAGTAAAGAAGTGATAAATGCTTTAGAGCAGGCAAATGACTGGTCTAAATATCGTTCAATTGAAATGACTGCAACAGGTTATACATCGGGAATTGAGTCAACTGGTAAGAGGCCGGGACATCCGGAGTATGGTATTACATATTCAGGTGTTAAGGCGAAAAGGGATTTATATTCCACAATCGCAGCGGACTTACGCGTATTCCCGATTGGAACAATTTTATTCATACCAGGTTATGGGTATGGTGTAGTAGCTGATAAGGGCGGTGCAATAAAAGGAAACCGTCTTGATTTGTATTATGATACGGTGAAAGATGTTTATAGCCAATGGGGTAAGAAAAAAGTAAATGTGTATATAGTTAAGCTAGGAAATGGTAAGTTTTCAGAAGAAGAGTTAACGATGTTAAATCAAGACGAAACGATGCAAGTGTTTCGTGGTCAATATTTAAAACAAAGATAGTCTAGTGGTAATTACCCTAGACTTTTTTAATTTTATATCGGATGTAACAGAAGTTAGAATTGTCGCATTTTATCGAAAATAAAGTTATAATAAAGATAGAGTAGAGAAATTTAGGGGGTCTGAACATGTTTCACGTACAAAAAGAATTAGGAAGCCATGAAGCGGTGATTGTTGCCTTATTTGAAGAAGAGAAAACGAGTAGTTTTGTAAAAGAACTGGACAAAGCGTTTGAAGGACAATTACAAGTTTTATTAGAAGAGAAAGAACTTTCTACGAAGAAGAAAGCTATTTCAAAAGTACATAGTTTAGGAAAAACAAATGTGAAACGCTATTATTTCGTTGGTTTAGGTAAGAAAGAATCTTATACGACAGAAATATTACGTGCAGCTCTTGGTAAGGCATTTAAAACATTGCAAGCAGCAAAAGTACAAGATGCAGCAATCTTGCTTGATTCTTTCGTAACAGAGAAATTAGACGCGATTGATGTCGCTCATATCGCAGCAGAAGTACAAGGCCTTGGTACATATGAGTTACAAACGTATAAATCAGATAAAAAGGATCGTGTGGAGCTAGAGAAGTTCACGGCTATTACAGCGGAAGATACACAAGAAATTGAAGCCGCATTAACAGTTGGCTACGTACATGGACGTGCAACAAATTCAGCTCGTACACTTGTAAATATGCCGCCAAACGTATTAACAGCGACGAAGCTTGCTGAGTATGCCGTTGAGTTAGCTGAGAAGTATGATATGGATTATAAAGTTCTTGAGAAAGAAGAGATGGAAGAGCTTGGTATGGGTGCGCTACTTGCAGTAAACCAAGGTAGTGTAGAGCCACCAAAAATGATCGCTCTTATTTATAAAGGAAAAGAAGAGTGGACAGATGTTATTGGATTCGTTGGAAAAGGAATCACATACGATACAGGCGGTTATTCTTTAAAACCACGTGAAGGCATGGTCGGTATGAAAGGTGATATGGGCGGTGCGGCTGCTGTATTAGGTGCGATGGAAATTATCGGTGAACTTCGCCCAGAGCAAAATGTGATCGCTGTTATTCCATCAACAGATAACGTTGTAAGTGGTACAGCATTTAAGCCAGACGATGTAATCACATCTATGAGCGGAAAAACAATTGAAGTATTAAATACAGATGCAGAAGGTCGCTTAGCATTAGCTGACGGTATTACGTATGCGAAAAAATTAGGTGCAAACTACCTTATTGATGTTGCGACATTGACAGGTGGAGTAATTGTTGCACTTGGAAATCATACGACAGGTGCAATGACAAACAATGAAGAGTTATTCGAGCAAGTACTAGAGGCATCTATGGAAACAGATGAATCAATTTGGCAATTACCGATTTTTGATCGTGATAAAGAGCGCGTGAGAAACAGTAAGTTTGCTGATTTAAATAACTCACCAGGCCGCGAAGGACATGCGGTTATGGCAGGTACATTCCTAGGTGAATTCGCTGAAGATACACCTTGGGTACACTTAGACATCGCTGGAACATCTGAATCATCAGGAGCGCATGATTTAGGACCAGCTGGAGCGACAGGTGCAATGGTACGTACACTTGCAACGCTTGTTGAACGTTTCGGAGAAGAATAGGATAATAAGAGAAGGCTGTTCCTACATTTTGGAACAGCCTTTTTTATTGATATATGGTGTTACGGCCGATGTAACTTTACTTTATAGAGAAATTGTATATAAAGTCCCGTTTAAAGCAAAGGAAGTGCGGCCCGTTTCTTCAGAGACAACTAAAATAAGGGCATCGCTTTTTTCTGATAAGCCAATTGCAGCTCTGTGACGTGTTCCGAGTTCAGGATCAACTTCTGTACTTTTCGTTAATGGAAGAATATTAGCAGCAGAAACAATATGGTTATTTTTAACGAGAACGGCTCCGTCGTGAAGAGGGTTCCCTGGATAAAAAATCGATTCGAGCAGTGGTGCGGTTAAATGAGCATGTAATGTTGTTCCAGTTTGAATACAAGATTCAAGTGGCTCGTTTCGTTCCACAACAATAAGAGCACCATGTTTTCTGGCACTTAAATGTTGAACAGCTGTTGTAATGAACTGTGAGCTTTCTGTATAAGGTGATAAATACGCTTGAATATAGTATGTAGCTGCCAGTGTTTGTACATTTGCTAACATATGATGAATATCTTCCATCTTGCACAAAATACATTCATCTTCTTTATCAATTGCCTGCCTCATAATTGATAATTCTTTTTCAGCAATTTCAATCATTTGCTTTGTTTGTATTTTGAGCTCTTCTGACAAGCCCCATTCTTGCATAATCCTCATTCCCTTTAGTGGAGTATTTAATCATAGTGTATACAAATATTCCTAGTAAAATCCTGTTAGATTGTAAAAAATATTGAGATACAGGTTGTTTTTTTCATATAATAAAGGTATGACAAGCGAGAGGGGATAGAGGTATGAACTGGAAACAAGAATTTAGTCGCTGGCTTTCATATGCAGAGTTAGATGCAGAACTAAAAGAACAGTTAGAAAACATGAAGCAAGATGAGAAAAAAATCGAGGACAGCTTTTATAAAAATCTAGAATTCGGCACAGGTGGTATGCGTGGTGAACTTGGTGCTGGTACGAACCGTCTGAACGTATACACAGTTCGTAAAGCGACACAAGGATTAGCGAAGTTTATTGAAAAGTTAGGTGAAGAAGCGAAGAAGCGTGGTGTTGTTGTAGCGTATGATTCTCGCCATAAATCACCTGAGTTCGCAATGGAAGTTGCTGCTACACTAGGTGCACACGGCATTACAACATATGTGTTTGAAAGCTTACGTCCAACGCCAGTGCTTTCTTTCGCAGTTCGTCATTTACATACAGTGAGTGGAATCGTTCTTACGGCAAGTCATAATCCGCCTGAATATAACGGTTATAAAGTATACGGTGAAGATGGTGGGCAGTTGCCTCCAAAAGAAGCTGATGAATTAATTAGCTACGTAAACGCAGTAGAAGATGAATTAACAGTTGAGGTTGCTGATGTGGAGCAATTAAAAGCTGACGGTTTATTACATATTATTGGACAAGAAGTCGATGATGCATATGCTGCAGAATTGAACAATGTCATTATTAATAAAGAAATGGTACAAAAGGTTGGGAAAGATTTAAAAATCGTCTTCACACCACTACACGGAACATCAAATATTTCTGTACGCCGTGGTTTAAAAGAAGTTGGATTTACAGATGTAACAGTTGTAAAAGAGCAAGAGTTACCAGATCCGAACTTCTCTACAGTAAAATCACCGAACCCAGAAGAGCATGCAGCATTTGAATATGCAATTCGTGACGGTGAGAAGGTAGGCGCAGATGTGTTAATCGCAACGGATCCTGACGCAGACCGCCTTGGTGTAGCAGTTCGTAATCACGATGGTGAGTTCCAAGTATTAACTGGTAACCAAACAGGTGCATTAATGCTTGATTACTTATTATCTCAAAAGAAAGAAAACGGAACACTACCAGAGAACGGTGTTGTATTAAAAACAATCGTAACGTCTGAAATTGGTCGTACAATCGCGAAAGCATACGGTTTAGATACAGTTGATACGTTAACTGGATTTAAATTTATCGGTGAGAAAATTAAACAGTATGAAGAAAGCGGACAATACGAATTCCAATTCGGTTATGAGGAAAGCTATGGTTATTTAATCCGTCCATTCTGCCGTGATAAAGATGCAGTACAATCTGTTCTATTTGCATGTGAAGTAGCTGCATACTACAAATCACAAGGTAAAACGTTATACGATGGTCTATTAGAAGTGTTTGAGAAGTACGGTTTCTTCCGTGAAGATCTTGTATCGTTAACGCTAAAAGGAAAAGATGGAGCGGAACAAATTCAAGAAATGATGGCAACATTCCGTGAAAATCCTCCGAAAGAAGTAGCGGGCTTAACAGTTGTAGCAGTTGAAGACTATAAAGCGAGCATGATTACATCTTTACAAGATGGACATAAAGAAGAGATTCACTTGCCGAAATCAAATGTGTTAAAATATCAATTAGAAGATGGTTCTTGGTTCTGCCTACGTCCATCTGGAACTGAACCGAAGATTAAGTTCTACTTCGGTGTTCAAGATAATTCTTTACAAAATAGTGAACAAAAGTTACTTACTATTAAAGAAGATATTATGAATCGTTTATAATATAAAGTAATTTTAAGTAGTAAGGAACAAAAGGGAGCGAAACCTCCCTTTTGTTTTATGTAGGAAATGATTGCTATGAATTCCGACAGGAGAGAGGGTATTTTGTGATGAAAAAAGTAAGAAAAGCGATAATCCCAGCAGCTGGATTAGGAACACGTTTTTTACCAGCAACGAAAGCGATGCCGAAAGAAATGTTACCGATTGTTGATAAACCAACTATCCAATACATTGTAGAAGAAGCAGTAAAATCAGGAATCGAAGATATTATTATCGTTACTGGTAAAACGAAGCGTTCTATTGAAGATCATTTTGATAATGCATTTGAGTTAGAGCAAAACTTATTAGAAAAGAAAAAGTATGAGTTACTTGAAAAAGTACAGGCTTCTTCAAAAATGGTAGACATTCACTATATTCGTCAAAAAGAACCAAAAGGATTGGGTCATGCTGTTTGGTGTGCGCGTAAATTCATTGGTGATGAGCCATTCGCTGTTTTATTAGGTGATGATATCGTTCAAGCTGAAAAACCATGTTTACGTCAATTAATTGAAGAATATGATAAAACGCTTTCTTCTGTTATTGGTGTACAAACGGTTCCAGAAGATGAAACACACCGTTACGGAATTATCGATCCGTTAGAGCAGGAAGGACGTCGTTACCAAGTTCGCAATTTCGTTGAGAAACCAGCAGCAGGTACAGCACCTTCAAACTTAGCAATTATGGGACGTTACGTTTTAACACCTGAAATCTTCATGTTCTTAGACCAGCAACATATTGGTGCTGGTGGCGAAATTCAGTTAACAGATGCGATTCAAAGCTTAAACGAAATTCAACGTGTATTCGCTTACGACTTCGAAGGAAAGCGCTACGACGTAGGTGAAAAGTTAGGATTTGTTCAAACAACAATCGAAATGGCACTGCAACACCCAGAATTACGTGATGACATGGTTACGATGATGAAGAAAATTTTAGAAGAACAAACGAATCAAGAGTCTTAATATAAAAAAGGAGTTGTTCCAGTAGGAACAACTCCTTTTTCTTATGAAATCGTCGAATGAGAATGCTGATAAGCGGAACGACGTACAGCATAGTATATACGAGGTGCGATAATAGCACCGATAATGGTAAATGCAATATCTTTTACTGCGAACCACATCATAATCATCCAAGCCGCTTTATAGCTCATATTACCACCCATGAAGAGATTGACTGCTCCGTACATGTAAGTAGTACCGATAATATACGTTAAAATGATTCCTGTGAACGAAGCAATTGTAAATGTACTGAATGTCGGTCGTTCTTTTTGTTCTACTAGTTTTCCTGATACGTAAGCAACGATAATAAATGCAATAATAAAGCCACCAGTAGGATCTAAAAGTGCTCCAAATCCAGCTTTGAAGTTAGCGAAGATTGGCGCACCTGCTACTCCAACGAGCATGTAAACGGTCATTGATAATGCACCAAGTCTACTTCCAAGAAGAAGCCCTGCTAAAATTGCGAAAAATGGTTGCATAGATAGTGGGACGCCCGCTATTTGTAAGAATGGTGCCCAAGATACAATATTTGCACCAATGGCCATAAGAGCAACGAACATGGCAGCTAATGCTAAATCTAAAACATGAAATCTTCTCATAATGTTAACCTCCTGTTGTTTTTAGGTTAACATTATCGTAGCGAAAAGATTTACTTGTTGTCAATTAAAATATTTTGATAAGAAGGCTTCAAATAGTCTCTTAACAACGTATAAGGAATACGAAATTGCGGAATTCCACTTGAATAAGGGGCAATTTCATATAAAGGGAAATAAATGACGAGATTGTCCGGTTCTAAAAAGAAGTGGAACTTTTTCGTGCTCATGACTTTTTCAGATGCATCAGGAAAATAAATACTTTCATTTTGTTTAATTTGTCTTACAATCTCAGCACGAATTACTTCTTTGTATGCATCTTTTTGTTGAAATAAATCGTCTAAGTGTAGTAACTTTTTTTCGTTTAAATCGAATGTGTTTGCCTTCCACGTATAAAGACCATGTGCTCCGCCTGTATATTGATAGTAATTCAAATATAGGCTAAGAAAAGGTGGTTTATTTAAAGAGACTTTATAATCAACATTCGCCACGTACGGATGAAATGGTGTACTTGATCCTTCTGTTTCTTTATAATATTTTTTTGCGTCTTTTTCTAATTTGGTTTTAAATTTGTCAGTAGATTTTTTGTAATAGAAATTGAGCTTATTTTGAAATTTAGAATCGGAAAAGTTATGAAAAGAAGGTCTGTTAATTTGATATTCTATATAAGGTTTCTTACCTTTTTGTGTGACAGTCTGAACATCGATTGTCAGGTTGGATGCTTTGGCTGCTAGTGCACAATTTGGTACAATAGTCAGCAAGGAGCACATAAGCAGTAATATACAAAATTTCTGTTTCATTTAGGTGAAACCTCCTTATATAAGTGTTATAAGTAGTTTGAAAATAAATAGGTAAAATTATACATTTTATTAAAGTAAGAGAAGGGGGAAACGATATGGCAAAAACTTTAATGGATTCACTTGGAATTGAGTTGTTAGAGATGACAGAAGATAAGGTGGTTGCTACGATGCCCGTAGATGAGCGTACGCATCAGCCATTTGGATTTTTACATGGTGGTGCTTCTGTTGCGTTGGCGGAAACAGTAGCAAGTGTCGGTTCATACAATTTAATTGATCAAGAAAAATGCATCTGTTTCGGTCTAGAAATTAATGCAAATCATATTCGCTCAAAGAAAGATGGAATTGTAACAGCGATCGGAACACCGATACATAGAGGAAACTCAACGATGGTTTGGGATGTACGTATCATTGATGAGAATGACGATTTATTATGTATTTCAAGATGTACAGTAGCAATTAAAGAAAAACGTGAAAAGTAAAAAAAGAGGCGCTCATTAGAGCAGCCTCTTTTTCTTATAATTAGAACTGGATTTTCTTCTCTAAGAAACCTTTTAGTTCGCTAATTGGCATACGAACTTGTTCCATTGTGTCACGGTCACGTACTGTAACAGCTTTGTCTTCAACAGAGTCGAAGTCGTATGTGATACAGAATGGAGTACCGATTTCGTCTTGACGACGGTAACGTTTACCGATAGAACCAGTCTCGTCAAAGTCTACCATGAAGTCTTTAGCTAGTTCTGCGAATACTTCAGTAGCACCTTCAGATAGCTTTTTAGATAATGGTAAGATTGCTGCTTTATATGGTGCTAAAGCAGGGTGGAAACGAAGAACTGTACGAGAGTCGTTCTCTAATTGCTCTTCTTCATATGCATCACATAAGAATGCTAATGTTACGCGGTCAGCACCTAAAGATGGCTCGATGCAGTATGGTACGTAACGCTCATTCGTTTGTGGATCGATATAGTTAAAGTCTTCGTTAGAGTGTTCCATGTGACGTTTTAAATCGAAGTCTGTACGAGATGCAACGCCCCATAGTTCGCCCCAACCGAATGGGAATTTGAATTCAATGTCAGTTGTTGCGTTACTGTAGTGAGATAATTCCTCTTCACCGTGGTCACGAAGACGCATGCTTTCTTCAGTCATACCAAGTGAAAGTAACCAGTTCTTACAAGTTTCACGCCAGAATGCGAACCACTCTAAATCTTCACCAGGCTTACAGAAGAATTCAAGTTCCATTTGTTCGAATTCACGTGTACGGAATGTGAAGTTACCAGGCGTGATTTCGTTACGGAAGCTCTTACCGATTTGGCCAATACCAAATGGAAGTTTTTTACGCATAGAGCGTTGTACGTTTTTGAAGTTTACGAAAATACCTTGTGCTGTTTCAGGACGAAGGAAGATTTCGTTTGTGCTAGACTCTGTAACACCTTGGAATGTTTTGAACATTAAGTTGAACTGACGGATTTCAGTGAATTCTTCACTACCGCAATCAGGACATTTTACTTCATGTTCTTTCATTAAGTCAGCCATTTGGTCGAAAGTAAGACCATCAACAACCATTTCGATGCCTTTTGCATCTAATGCATCTTCAATTAATTTGTCAGCACGATGACGCGCTTTACATTTTTTACAGTCGATCATTGGATCGTTGAAGTTACCAACGTGACCAGAAGCGATCCAAGTTTTTGGGTTCATTAAAATAGCTGCGTCTAAACCAACGTTGTATGGAGATTCTTGAATGAATTTTTTCCACCAAGCTTTTTTAACGTTATTTTTTAATTCGATTCCAAGTGGACCATAATCCCAAGTGTTTGCAAGACCACCGTAAATTTCAGAACCAGGGAAAACGAAACCGCGATGTTTCGCTAAGTTTACTACTTGTTCCATTGAATACATAATAAAATCCTCCTTTTGAAAGTTAACGTATTGGCGATGACGTGCTCAGGTAACTTGTGAAACGAGCAGTATATGCTTTAAAAAACATAAAAAAACGCTCATCCCAAGGCTTTATTGCCTAGGGACGAGCGTTTGCCCGCGGTTCCACCCTAGTTGATACACAAAAGGTGCATCCACTTTATCACGTATTGCTCGAGACTGCCGTTTCCTTGCGGCTTCAGGCTTTCACTATCCCTGAATCGCTTTTTGTGCAAGTACTTATAAGTCCGTCATCGCTACTTATATTAATAATAATGAACATATTCTAACACGTTCTTTTTTAAATCTCAATAGAGGAACGCGTCTATCTATGATAGAGTCTCACCTATTTTTTCGTTATTTATTCCGTAATTTTCTTTAATGTGCTTAATTGCTTCACGCCTGCTGAGCGGGGCAAGTTCGTTATTTTGCACGTATTCCCAAACGACATCGGACTTTGTTTTTGCGTATTCGCGAAGTACCCATCCAATCGCTTTTTGAATGAAAAATTCTTTCGAAGAATGTAGTTGTCCAATAACCCAAAAAAGAAGTTCTTCATCCATCTTTTGTTTATATTTTAGCTGGAATAAAATAGCGGCGCGTTGTAACCATATGTTATCTGATGCAATCCATTTTGGAATATAGGCAGAAATCAATTCGGGATGTTGTAAAAAGATATTACCTAAAAATGTAGGGACGATGCTATCGACAGTGTCCCACCAAGATTTTGTTACAATGAGTTCTTCTAAGAAGGGGATATGCGTTTCGTTTATATGCTTTTTATATTTTTGCATCATATCGAGTGCGGCTGCCTGAAATTCTCGTTCTGGTAAATCCCAAAGCTCACGTACGATAACTTGGAAGTCTTTTTGGTCTGGGAGAGTATGTATTTGAATGACGTCTTTCAATAATTGTCTTCTCTCGGGAGTTTGAATACCAAGAAACGGGAAGTGATTTTTCATATAACGTGCCATCGGTTCTGCTTTTTCTGGGTTTTGATTTGCTATGAAGTGCTCTTGTAATGCTTTTACAAATGGGTGCATAAGTACATTCTCCTCTCTTATTATCTTGCTTATTTCATTATACAGAGAGTTTGGTTGAATTTTAAAACATAACTTGCCATGTAACGAAATATGTTGAAAGTAGAGAGGAGAGGATAAGATGGAAGATCAAGGCGTACTAGCAGGTTTCTTTGCTCTTAGTTTTGCGTTTATTCTTGTTATCATAATTTGGGCAATTATTTCGTATTTGTTAACGGCTTTTGCACTGTATACGATGGCGAAAAATGATGGTGCAACGGATGGGGTTCTTGCTTTTATTCCTTTTATAAATAGTAAAACGTGGGGCGATTTAGCAAAAGATAAATTACCAGATTTCTTGAAAGAAGAAGCAGGATGGAAAGTATTCGGCATATATGTCGCGTGTTTCATTTTTAATTTCGTACCAATTATAAGTATACTAGCAACAGCTGTATCGATTGTGTTATCCATTTATCTCATCTACGCTATCTTAGACAGATATGGAACGAACTCTATATTATTTACAATTATTCATGTCATCACATTTTCGGTGTTCTTGCCGATTCACTTGTTCATTATTCGAAATGAGCCGGTGAGGTATAACGAGTAGTATATGTAATATTTGAGATAGAAAAAGCGCCCTGAAAGCAGGGCGCTTTTTGTGCTACATAAGGTAGCGTACATAAATATAAATATGAGAAATGATTAATGAAACGATCATAATTGGGAAACCGACTTTTAAGAAGTCCATGTAGCTAAATTTATGTCCTTCTCGGCTTGCGATACCTGCAACGATTACGTTAGCAGAAGCGCCGATTAATGTTCCGTTTCCGCCTAGACAAGCACCTAATGCTAATGCCCACCATAATACGTCGATTTGCGCGTCAGCAGGTGATAAACCTAATCCGACAGCCATATCGTTAATAAGAGGAATCATTGTTGCAACGAATGGAATGTTATCAATCGTTGCAGAGGCGATACCAGATACCCATAAAATAAGGATAGATGCGTAAGAAATATCTCCGCCTGTTATGCCAATTACTTTTTGAGCTAACATTTTAATAAGACCGATATCGATAAGTCCTCCAACGAGTACGAATAGTCCTGCGAAGAAGAAGATTGTTACCCATTCTACACTTGCGAATACTTCTTCAATTTCATGTTCTTTCACACCGATTAACATAAGTACAGTAGCACCAGTTAAAGCGATGATAGCTGCATCAACGTGGAAAATGGAATGGGTCATGAAACCTACAATTGTAAGTCCAAGTACTGTTAAAGACTTTTTCATTAATACTGGATCTTTAATGTATTGTTTTTCATCTAAACTCATTAATTTTTTAACTTGTACAGGATCAGCGATTAATTGTTTGCGGTACATGAAGTAAAGTATTGCTGCTGTCACAGCAATAATAATAATTACGATTGGCGCTAAGTTTAGCAAGAAAGCATTGAAATCTAAATGCTTATTGGCAGAACCAATCATAATGTTAGGTGGATCACCAATTAATGTTGCTGTTCCCCCGATGTTTGAAAAAATAATTTCAGAAAGTAAATAAGGAACAGGATTTACTTGCAGTATGCGCGTAATAGATAAAGTAACTGGAACAACAAGAAGTACAGTTGTAACGTTATCTAAAAACGCGGAACCAAGTGCAGTAAGTAAGGAAAGTGAAATTAAAATTTTAATTGGATTTCCTTGCGCTCCTTTTGCTGCTTTAATGGCAACGTATTGGAAGACACCCGATTTACTCGTAATGTTCACCAAAATCATCATACCGATGAGTAGTGTAATCGTCCCCCATTCAATATGTTTCGTAAAGGCATTGTGTAAATCAACAACCCCCATAATTACCATGAGTGCTGCACCAAGAAGTGCGATGACAGCGCGATTAATTTTTTCAGAAATAATAATGGCATATGTAATTAAAAAGACTGCGATAGCAAAATAATACTGCCAGTTTGCGAGCTCTTGCGTTGTTTCGTGCAAAACTCTCATCTCCTTTCATTCACTTTTCTTAGTGTGTCAAAAATTAACTAGATGAAACACACATAACGTCATTATAAAGTAGAAAAATGTCGGATGTAAATGAAAGGGCTTATTTTGTTATATTTTCTGCAACTGTTACTTTTTCTTATTTTTAAAAATATTTGCGGGCATTTGACATATATATAAGATACATCCAATCTGAATATTTAAAATGGAATTAGCATTCGAGCTTGTTCGTGTAGGAGTGTCAAATAGAAAGGAATGACAAAGATGATAAGGAAGGGATCGTATGAATGAACAACAATTTTTATTTTTGGATTTTGAGTTTACGATGCCCCAGCACAGAAAAAAACCAAAAGGATTTTTCCCGGAGATTATTGAGGTAGGACTCGTTTCGGTTGTTGGCTGTAAGGTAGAAGATACGTATTCAGCTCATGTTAGGCCGAAGACTTTTCCTTCTTTAACGGATCGATGTAAGAAATTTTTAGGGATTAAACAAGAAGTCGTAGATAAAGGAATTTCGTTTCCAGAACTCGTTGAAAAACTTGCAGAATATGAAAAGAGATGTAAACCGACCATTGTTACGTGGGGAAATATGGATATGAAAGTGTTGAAGCATAATTGTGAAAAAGCGGGAGTAGATTTTCCTTTCCAAGGACAGTGTCGTGATTTATCACTTGAGTATAAGAAGTTTTTTGGTGAGAGAAATCAAACAGGACTGTGGAAAGCAATTGAGGCGTATGGAAAAGTAGGGACGGGTAAGCATCATTGTGCGCTAGATGATGCGATGACGACGTATAATATTTTTAAGTTAGTAGAAAAAGATAAAGAGTATTTAGTGAAACCAGCACCTCCAACATTAGGGGAACTCGTTGATTTTTCAAAAGTGTTAAAGAAAGTGAGTACACAGTAACGACCAAATTGCACAGTATGTAATTTGGTCGTTTTGTTTTTTTAAAGTTTGTAGTCTTTTTTTAATTGCTCTAATGTTTCTAGACTACGAACTGCAAAAGGTGAATCATCTTCAGAAAATGAATTCATTTGAGTTTCTAATGCTAATTTGAGTGAATCTGTATAATCTGGAATTTCTCCTTCATATTTCTTCACCATTTGCTCTGGAATGTTCGTCTGTTCACGAAAAGCTAAAGCACGTCTTTCGTGGAAAAATGGTACGTCAGCTTGTTTTACGTTATGTAAGTCACCTTGCACCGGATGTTTTAAAACAGCTAATACTTTTACGACGTAACTGCCAGGGCGGCTATTTGTAACTTCGCCAATGTATTTTCCCGTTTTATAAATACCAGTAACGATTTCGCCAATTTCAAATGTTTCTCTCATATTTTTCACCTCAAGTTTATAGTAAGGAAAGTAGAAGAAGGAGTCAAAGAAATCATTCGCGTTCGGAATGCCCCCTTGAGAATGTGGATAGGTTCCACTATAATTTAAGATAATATAACAGAAAATTCTGATGACTTGTGAATCCTATAATAAGGAGTGATTTATATGATGCCATTATATTTTCCGGAAGATAAAACAGAATATATTATTCCAGGGATTGTTTGTGTTCTATTTATTATCGGTGCGGTTGCCACGTGGCGTATGTTCATTCGTGTATCAAAACGAGAAGCAGATCGATTACAGAAAGTTGAAGAAAAGCTGTTAGCTGAAAAGAAACAGTAACTCATTTTTGTATGTTTCCCTCTATGCTCGGACAATCTAAGGGCAGAATGTATTTTGGAGGGAATAAAATGAAAAAACGGCTTTTTTTCAGTTGTTGTTTACTATTTCTGATGGCAGGTTGTGACCAAGGAAAGCCGAAAGAAATTGACGTGAAATTACATAATGCTTCAGGTGATGAAGTGGGGACTGCGAAAGTAGTGCAGCAAACAAGCGGAGTAAAAATTAAGATTAAAGGGGAAGGGTTCACACCTGGCCCACACGGCATACATGTACATGAAATTGGTGAGTGTAAAGCACCGCGTTTTGAATCATCTGGGAATCATTTTAACCCTGATAATAAAAAGCATGGACTCCTTAATCCGAAGGGTGCAGAAAACGGTGATTTACCGAACGTAATTGCAGACGGTTCCGGGAAAATTAAAGCAGAAATTGATGCGCCACATATAACGCTTGAAGAAGGGAAAACGACGATTCATAGAAAAGATGGAGCGTCTATTATTATTACAGAAAATGCTGATGATGGTATGACACAACCGACAGGTAAATCAGGTGATCGAATTGCTTGTGGGGTTATTGTAAAAAAAGCGTCGGATATGAAGAAAAAATAAAAGCTACCGTGCGCGGTAGCTTTTATGTGTAGTGTAAGTGAAAATATATCGGCGATTATTGGGATATATCGACTGTAACTTAAAATATATCGGCGATTATTGGAATATATCGACCGTAACTCAAAATATATCGGCGATTTTTAAAATATATCGACTTACCGACAAAATATGACAAAGGAGGCTGTCCAAAATAGCCTCCTTTCTTATTATGAAAACGTATGGCGCAGCCTATTTAAAATTTCTTCTAAAACAGACCTTGGACAGCCGATGTTAATTCGAATATGTTCTTCGCCGCCTAATCCGTATTTCTCACCAGGTTCAACAATAATTTTTCCTTTTTCTTCGAGCAATTTAGTGCGCTCATCTTGAGACAGTTGTAGGCGAGAGCAATCAATCCATAATAAAAAGCTACCTTCTGGCTTCGTTACGGAAAGAGAAGGTATGTGATCTTTCATATATTTACAAGCAAATTGAGCATTATCTTCTATATATAATCGAATTTCATTTAGCCAATCGTTACATTCTGTATAGGCACTTACCATCGCTGTATAGGCAAATGTATTTAATCCGTGGAAGCCTTGTCTATATTGGATAGATGTAAAGGCTTGACGGAGTTTTTCATTTGGAATGATAATAATCGATGCTTGTAATCCAGCGATATTAAATGTTTTACTTGGAGCCATACAAGTTATCGTGCGCACTGCTAGTTCTTCAGATAAAGAAGCGAACGGTGTATGTGTATGATTTGCATAAATAATATCGGAATGAATTTCATCTGCGACAACGATTACATTATATTTTGTACATAAAGATCCAAGTTTTGTTAATTCCTCTTTCGTCCAAACACGACCTATCGGGTTGTGAGGACTGCAAAGAAGCATAAGTTTGACGCCTTGTTGAAATTGCTTTTCTAAATGTTCGAAATCTATCGCATATGTATCATTGTGTTTCTGTAATGGACTTACGCATAATTGTCTATTGTTTGTTGTGACCATTTCGAAAAATGGGGGATAAATAGGTGGTTGTACGAGAACGGATTCGTTTTCCTTTGTGAAGGCCTGTATGCTCGTACTAAGAGCTGGAACGATTCCGGCGCTAAAGACAATCCATTCTTTTTGAATATCCCAGTTGTACTGTTTTTTTGTCCAATTACAAATAATATCGCCAATATTTTCGGGAGGAAGTGTATAGCCGAAAATAGGATGCTCGATACGTTGCTTTAAAGCAGTTTGAATTGGTTGTGGTACTTCAAAATCCATATCAGCAATCCAAGCGTGGATAAGTTCTTCGTTTTTATATGTATCCCATTTTGTACTATGAGTTCCACGGCGATTGACTGCGTTATGAAATAGTTGCATAAGTTTGCTCCCTTCTTCTGTAAAACCGTTAAGTTATGAATGTTCTCTCTCTTCTTATAGAATAGCTGATGTGATAGGATAAAGAAAAGTATTAAAAAGTGAAAAGGCGGGAAGCGAATGGGTACATATGAAAAGATGATAGAGGTTGTGAAGAATTGGGATCCGTTTCAAATGGGACCGGAGTTTTATGAAACAGAAGCGAGCGATGTTGTGAACGTCGCAAGTGTGTTTGATGATTCAAAATACATCGCAAAGAAGATTCAACATATATACTTTATGTCTTTTGAGGAAGTACCTGCGCTTGAAAAATGTGAGAAGTTAGCTGTGGAATTACTTGTAATAAAAGAAGGCGGAAGTTGTTCAATATAGGCTGTCGGAAATTCCGACAGCCTTTTTTACATTATTGCGCAGAAAAAGCGATAATTTCTTCATAAACATGTTCTGGTTTTTCTTCAGGTAGTAAATGCCCTGTGTTTTCGTAAGAAATAAATTTCGAATTCGGTAAATCTTTGTGCAGACGATGACCTACATGTACAGGGACGACCCGATCTTTTTCACCCCAAATGAGTAGCGTAGGTGTTTCGATTTTTTGTAATTCAGTTGAAGATAAGTCACCTTCACGATCTCGTATCATACGAGTTAAAGCGGGGAATATACGGTCGTCATAAAAAGGAGCAGAGTAACCTTCCTTCATTTCATCGTCAATTAATGAGTGATCATGAACGACATTCATTAAGTTATGAACAATACCACGCCGTATAATCCAGTTCTTTACGTATAAATGAAAGAACGGTAAATAAGAAGAGTACAGTAAAGGTAAAGTTGCGCGTGCTAAATAGCTCGAGCTACATAGTAAAATTGTCTTTGAAATTAATTCAGGACGTATACGGTTTACGTAAAGTGAAATTTGGCCGCCCATAGAATGTCCAACTAACACAATATTTGAGAGAGATAAGTGTTCAATTAAATCGATTATAATCGTTGCTAAATTATGATAAGAGTACTTAAATAGATGAGACTTATCACTTTTTCCGAACGGTGGTAAATCAAGAGCAATGACTGTGCCTTCTTTCGATAGTAAAGGAATAAGACGGCGGTAACTGAATGAGGAAGATAAAAAACCGTGAACGAGCACGAAAGTCGGATGTGTTGTTTTATTATCATGTTCATACAATTCGTAATGAATCGTAGTGCCGCGAGTGGAAAAAGTGAAATAAGGACAAGTATATTGGTGATTCATTTTTTGTCACTCCATTGATTTTTGTTCATATCATCTCCAAGGCAGAAAAAAATATGTTAACAAAAAAAGGCAAGATGACGATGTCATCTTGCCTTTCGTATATTCAGTATTACCCGCGAACAATATGAGGCGGTGTTTTTCCTTGTAACGCTGCAACTAAATTTTCAGCGGCGGTCATAGCCATTTGTTGCCTAGTTTTTAATGTTGCAGATCCGATATGTGGTAAGGTCACAACATTTTGTAATGATAAGAGCGGATTATCTTTTTGAATCGGCTCTTGTGTAAACGTATCGATGCCTGCTGCAAAGATTTTCTTTTCTGTTAACGCATGGATTAACGCTTCTTCATCTACTGTTTTCCCGCGAGAAGCATTAATGAAGATAGCTGTTTCTTTCATGAATGAAAATTCCTTTTCTCCGATAAGATGGTACGTTTCATCTGTTAATGGAGTAAGAAGAACGATAAAGTCAGACTGTTTGAGTAGCGTCTGTAAATCACAATATGTAGCATCGAATTTTTGTTCAGCTTCTTCTTTTCGGCGACGGTTATAATAAAGAACATCCATATCAAATCCGAATTTCGCTCGTTTTGCAACAGCTTCACCAATTCGGCCCATACCGATAATGCCGATTGTACTATGGTGTACATCTAGCCCAAAGTGCTCTTTTCCAATTTCGGCATTCCATTCACCATTTTTTACGTAGGAGTCGAGTTCACAAACACGACGACCAGCAGATAACATAAGAGCAAAAACGAGGTCAGCTACTGTATCATCTAGTACGTAAGGTGTATTTGTTCCGATTACATTGCGTTTTTCCATCGCTTGTAAATCAAAATTATCGTAACCGACAGAAATGTTGCTTACTACTTTTAAGTTAGGAGCCGCCTCCAATAATTCTTCATTAATAGCAGATCCAAAATTTAATAAACCATCTTTATCTTGTATTTTCTCTAGTAGAACATCACGAGGTACCTTCTCATTTTGCTCCCATTTTTCATAATCACAGTGTTCTGATAAATAGTTTTCTACAAATGTTGGAACTGGTTCAGCAATATAAACTTTTGGTTTCACGGTTCCATCCCCTTTCGCTTTATCACGCATTTATCCGCTGATTAAAGTTTCACTTTACCCCGCTTTAACGAGCAGTAAGACTCCCACCTAAAAAGAAGGTTGAGACAAAGAAGCGAGGTGGGAGATCAACTGCTCGTAAAAGCCCGATTGGTTCAACTAATAATCAGCGGGGTGAAGCATTCCGCTGATTAAAGTTTCACTTTATTTTGACATAATTCACTAAAAAAATCTTCTTTTCAAACTGGAAAGGCTATTTGTATAATTTAGACACAAACGAAAAGGAAGGATGATTTATATGGTGACAGAAAAGGAATTAGAATTATTAGCTTGTCTTGAAAAAAGTAGTCGATTATCTGTAGATACATTAGCGAAGCTGTTAAATATAGAAGTAGAAGAAGTAAAGAAAATGGTTGAAAAATTAGAAGCGGAAAAGATTATTGTGGATTATGTAACACATATCGATTGGACGAAGGTGAAAGAACATACAGGTTTAACGGCAATGATTGATGTGAAGGTTACGCCAAAGCACGGCGTTGGGTTCGATGCGGTTGCGGAACAAATTTATCGTTATTCAGAAGTAAAGTCTGTGTATTTAATGTCAGGGACATACGATCTTTCTATTACGTTAGAAGGAAAGACAATGGGAGAAGTAGCGATGTTTGTTTCTGAGAAATTAGCAACAATTGAATCTGTTGTTTCTACGACAACACATTTCATTTTGAAGAAGTATAAACATGAGGGAATTATTTATGAAAAAAACGATGATGATAAGCGAATTGTGGTGACACCATGAAGCAATTTGAACTATCTAGAGCGGCAGAATCGTTACAACCATCTGGTATTCGAAAGTTTTTCGATTTAGCAGCTAATATGAAAGGTGTTATATCTCTTGGGGTAGGGGAGCCTGACTTTGTTACACCTTGGAACGTGAGGCAAGCATGTATTCGTTCTTTAGAACAAGGATATACGTCATATACAGCAAATGCAGGATTATTGGAGCTCCGTCAAGAAATAGCAAAGTATCTAAAAAAACAATTTGCAGTTTCTTATGATCCAAACGATGAAATCATTGTTACAGTTGGAGCAAGTCAGGCGTTAGATGTAGCGATGCGCGCCATTATAAATCCTGATGACGAAGTACTTATTATTGAGCCAAGTTTCGTTTCTTATGCCCCACTTGTGACATTAGCTGGAGGCGTTCCAGTTCCTGTGGCGACTACTTTAGAAAATGAATTTAAAGTACAACCAGAACAAATTGAAGCAGCTATTACAGCGAAGACAAAGGCAATTTTACTTTGTTCACCAAATAACCCAACAGGTGCAATGTTAAACAAGTCCGAGCTTGAAGAAATAGCAGTGATTGTTGAGAAGTACAATTTAATCGTATTATCTGATGAAATTTATGCAGAACTTGTATACGACGAAGCATATACAAGTTTCGCGAGTATTAAAAATATGCGTGAGCATACGATTTTAATTTCAGGATTTTCAAAAGGATTTGCAATGACAGGATGGCGTCTTGGTATGATTGCAGCTCCTGTTCATTTTTCAGAATTAATGCTCAAAATTCACCAATATTCTATGATGTGTGCCCCGACGATGTCTCAGTTCGCAGCACTTGAAGCGTTACGTGCGGGGAATGATGAAGTAATTCGGATGAGAGATAGTTATAAGAAACGCCGTAATTTTATGACGACATCTTTCAATGACATGGGATTAACGTGTCATGTGCCGGGTGGAGCATTTTATGTCTTTCCTTCAATCGCTTCAACTGGACTATCTTCAGCGGAATTTGCAGAACAGTTATTATTAGAAGAAAAAGTGGCTGTTGTACCTGGAAGTGTATTTGGCGAAAGTGGCGAAGGGTTTATTCGTTGTTCGTATGCAACATCGCTTGAACAGCTTATGGAAGCAATGAAGAGAATGGAACGGTTTATAGAGAATAAAAAAAGGACAAAACACAATACGTTTTGTCCATAAAAGGGGGGGAATACTAGAAAGCCATGTGTTAGTATTCTATCCTAATATTGGAGAATTATACTTACTTAAGGAAATTTTTTCATGAATTTTGAATGAGCTCTGTCATAGTGGTATAATTTACTAATATAAGGTATGCGTATCCTGAGTTGCTTTACTTAGGGTACGTATTAACTAATCGGATATTTAACAATAAATCATCTGCTTTGCTATCTACAATTGTAGAGAAAATGGTAAACGTATGGGAGTGTTTCATATGTCAGAACAATATACAACAGGAGTGGTTGTAACAGGGAAAGTGACTGGGATTCAAGATTACGGTGCATTTGTAGCGTTAGATGCAGAAACACAAGGACTTGTGCATATATCAGAAATTACAAATGGATATGTAAAGGATATTCATGACTTTTTAAAAGTCGGCGATACAGTAGAAGTAAAAGTACTTTCAATTGATGAAGAACACAGAAAAATGAGTTTATCGTTAAAAGCGGCGAAAAGAAAACAAGGACGGATTCTTATACCGAATCCATCTAAGGACGGATTTAATACGCTGCGAGAAAAGCTAACAGAATGGATTGAAGAGTCCGAGTTAACAAAGTAAAAGAGGAGCGCATATGAGCGTTCCTCTTTTACTTTTTCTTATGATATATATTTGCAAATATGATTGCATGCAATCATATTCGTATGTCGAAGGTGAGTAAGGACATACTGACTAGCGAATTTCGTTCGTTTCTGGGTGAGTACCAAGATTTTCTGATGGTTTAAAGAGTAAACCAAGATTAATCAGCCCAGAAATACCGACGATGCCGTAAATAATACGTGCAAGAGCTGAGTTTTGTCCACCGAAAATGGCTGCCACTAAGTCAAACTGGAAGAACCCGATTAATCCCCAGTTTACAGCGCCAATTACAGTAAAGACTAATGCGATACGTTGCAGTGTACTCATGAAAAAGCCCCCCTTAATTGTGAAGCATGAGCAAGCGATGAGTTAATTAACTCTTTTATAGAATGGTGTAGTTATGTTGTTTTTATACATAAAAAATGTTTGAAACAGGATGTATATACATCTATACCGAAAAATGCGAATTTTTATGCAAAAAATGAACTTTTTTTAAAAAATATATATTGGTTACGTTTACAATTGGCTAATCGCTTGATTTACAACTTCAGTTTCGCTAAAGTGAATACAGAAATACATATCCATAATTGGAGGGAAAAAGATGAGTACACATGTAACGTTCGACTATTCTAAAGCGTTATCCTTCATCGGTGAACATGAAATCACTTATTTACGTGATGCAGTGAAAGTAACACATCACGCAATCCACGAAAAAACTGGAGCTGGGAACGATTTCCTTGGGTGGGTAGACCTTCCGCTTCAATATGACAAAGAAGAATTTGCTCGCATTCAAAAATGCGCAGAAAAAATTAAAAATGACTCTGACATTTTACTTGTTGTAGGTATCGGTGGTTCTTACCTAGGAGCACGTGCAGCAATTGAAATGTTAAACCATTCTTTCTACAACACACTTTCTAAAGAACAACGTAAAACTCCACAAGTGCTATTTGTTGGACAAAACATTAGCTCCACTTACATGAAAGATTTAATGGATGTATTAGAAGGTAAAGACTTCTCTATTAACGTTATTTCCAAATCAGGTACAACAACAGAGCCTGCACTAGCATTCCGTATTTTCCGTAAGTTGTTAGAAGAAAAATATGGAAAAGAAGAAGCTCGCAAACGTATTTATGCAACGACAGATAAAGCGCGTGGTGCATTAAAAACATTAGCTGATAATGAAGGTTACGAAACATTCGTTATTCCAGATGATGTTGGAGGACGTTTCTCTGTATTAACGCCAGTTGGTTTATTACCAATCGCAGTGAGTGGCTTAAATATTGAAGAGATGATGAAAGGTGCAGCTGCTGGTCATGATGACTTCGGAACATCAGAACTAGAAGAAAACCCAGCTTACCAATATGCAGTAGTTCGTAACGCTTTATACAATAAAGGAAAAACAATTGAAATGCTTGTTAACTATGAGCCAGCACTTCAATACTTCGCTGAGTGGTGGAAACAGTTATTTGGTGAAAGTGAAGGAAAAGATCAAAAAGGTATTTTCCCATCTTCAGCAAACTTCTCAACTGACTTACACTCATTAGGTCAATACGTTCAAGAAGGTCGTCGTGACTTATTTGAAACAGTTCTAAAAGTAGGTAAACCTACACATGAACTAACAATCGAATCAGAAGAAAACGATTTAGATGGATTAAACTACCTTGCTGGTGAAACTGTAGACTTCGTAAACACGAAAGCATACGAAGGTACATTACTTGCACATAGCGATGGCGGAGTACCAAACTTAATCGTAAATATTCCTGAATTAAATGAGTACACATTTGGTTACCTTGTATACTTCTTCGAAAAAGCATGTGCGATGAGCGGCTACTTATTAGGCGTAAATCCATTTGACCAACCAGGAGTAGAAGCATACAAGAAAAACATGTTTGCTTTACTTGGTAAACCAGGATTTGAAGAATTAAAAGCAGAATTAGAAGAGCGTTTAAAATAATAAAAAGCGGCCGGATCCGGCCGCTTTTTATTATTTCATCGAAAAATCCATCAGTATATTCAAACTAGAGTGGGTATGCTAAGGAAAAAGTCTAGGAGGGATGGACTTGATTCCGATTCAATCAAATTTAGAAGGACGTACATATGCGTTATATAAGTTAGAAGAAATAATGAAGCCACTCGGATATAGCATTGGTGGCAATTGGGATTATGATAAAGGATGCTTTGATTATAAAATTGGTGAAGAAGATGGCTATCAATTTCTGCGAGTGCCATTTACAGCGGTGAATGGTGAATTAGATGTGCCAGGCGTAATAGTCCGTCTTGAAACGCCGTATATTCTTTCGCACGTATATCAAAACGAACTAGATGATCATGTAAATACGTTAACAGCCGGCACGAGTGGATTGGATCAATTTGCTGAGCCGAAAGATCCAGATGGAGATGTAAAAAGAAAATATATCAATATTGGGAAAGTGCTCATGCAGGAACTAGAGCGTCATTTTACTAATGGTGAATAACAATGAGTATGTCGCTTTCAATGAGAACAAAAGAATGAATTGGGTTAATCATATATTGTTCGTCGCGCTTTATACCTAGTAAGAGAACGTTTTGCTTTAAAAGAGTATAGCTACAATTTGCAAAAGTTTGTCCGGTACAGGATGGGGGAAGCTCCATCAGTTGTAATTTATTATCAGAGATTTCGTCGTAAAGTGAAAATAGTACACCTGAAATGGAAGGGAATAAAAGAGAAGCGGTAAATACATAGCTCGTTAATTTATTTCCTTCTATAATTTCTGACACGCCAGCTCTCGTTGCATTTTGTATTTGTTCAGAAGTAAGAAGTTCAGCGATGCAGTGAATGTTTGGGTTGAGCCCTTTTGCAGTTAAAATGTTTAAAATGGATTGTGTATCTGCTAGGCTTTCATTTTTTTCTTTATCAGCTGTTATTAATATAGTGTGAGCCGTTGTAATATTAGCTTTTAATAGCGTTTGATCGTGATGGGGGCACCCCTTTATAAATTCTAAATGATGAAATGGTTTTGGCAGTAAAGAAAGTGTTTCATCAATTAAAACGATATCAAGGTTCGGCTGTAATACGTGCATTTGTTTTACAACGTGCTTTGCCCGTTCGTTCCAGCCGACGATAATCATATGACCGTTAGAAGTTGCAGCTTCTTCTCCTTTAATCTTCATATATTGTTTACTAATCATTTCAGTAGCGAACAGTACCATATAATAAGAACAAAATCCGGTTCCTAATAAAATAATACCTATACCGATAAGTTTGCCCATTAGTGTATGAGGGGCAAAGTCACCGTAGCCAACAGTGAAAATGGTAACGATTGACCACCAAACTCCATCAAACCATGTAGTGAAGTGGGATGGTTCTAATCTATGTATAAGAAAGCCGGAAAAAGCAGTAAGTATAACAATAAAGCAAATTAAACGGAAAATAATGGAATCACGAAATGTATCTACTAAATTTGGACGGGATTTCAATTGCCTATTCCTCCTTACTTTGCAAGACTACATTCATTGTTGCCATTATAGAAAAAAGAAAAACTCTCTAATTAAAAAGAGAGTTTGTTTTACGTTACATACTTTCCACTTCAGTTTGTTGAACACTTTCAAGGTGCTGGAGAGCATAGTAAACATCAGCAGTATGTCTTTTTTGATCGATACATAATTTAAGATGCAAATAGTGAGAACCATTTTCTAACGTTTTAAGCTTCATATTCTTCACTTTTATATCCATTTCTTTTATTTCTTCAATTACAACCGGGATATTGTCCATATTTCGTACAACAAGTTTTACTGCGATATCACGTTGACGAAATGACCTAGGTCCTACAAATTTCATTGTTAACGGTATAAGTTCAACGCTAATCATAAGGAAACACATTCCGAAAATCGCTTCGATATAAAATCCAGCTCCAACAGCAATACCAATACCAGATGCGCCCCAAATCATAGCAGCAGTTGTTAATCCGGCAATACTATCGTTTCCTCTACGTAAAATAACACCGGCACCTAAAAAACCAATCCCTGATACAATTTGAGCGGCAAGTCGAAGTGGGTCCATATTCATATGATCAGTATGTGGTAAATTGTAAGCTGCTTTAATAGAAACAATGGTCAGGAGGCAACTAATTATAGAAATAACTAAACACGTTTTTAAACCAAGTGGTTTACGTTTTAATTCGCGCTCTAAACCGATGGCGAACCCTAAAATAGCCGAGAGACCTAGTTTGATTAATAAATCGGTATAGTCCATATATATTCCTCCTTGTATGGTATCGTATATAAATAAAACGTTTATTATAGAAAGAAACGTTTTTGGATAGAGTGACTTTATATAGAATATATGTAGGAATCTCTTAGAAATGAAAGAGATATTTCGTTTAAGTATATGATATTAAAAAAGAAATGTAGTTAATTTAAAAAAAGTTTATAAAAGGTGTTGCATTTCATTTTTTTGCATGATATATTAAT